>JAESFZ010000008.1_pt1:0-440000 | contig 1818611 bp, 1819 predicted proteins | sample 9269561 | NCBI WGS metagenome assembly JAESFZ01 (sample SAMN14515552, study PRJNA621657) | algae metagenome | isolation source: Tildeniella nuda ZEHNDER 1965/U140 and co-occurring heterotrophs from wet... | place: Switzerland: Stansstaad, Zurih | collected 1965-01-01 | reverse complement strand
GGCCGAAGAGCCGAAGCCGCTTCTTAAGCGAGAGGATCACCCGGTTCCGGGATCGAATCAAACCTTTCCGCAGGACGACCGAACACCCTTGCGAGAGGGCCGATGGCCAGGATGCCGAACAGGAAGCCGAAGGCGTGGGCTTCCCAGGCGATTCGCGCGCCCTCAGCCCCCGGCGCGAAGCCGATCAGGCCGATGACGGCGTTGACCGCCATCCAGGCGATGGCGGAGCGGACCACGCCGCCGTCGGTCAAGGGCAGGACGCGCCCTCGACCTCCGAGCAGGCGCGTCGCCGCGCCGATCAGGCCGAAAACGGCGCCGGACGCTCCGACCAGGGGATCGACCGAGCCCCAGTGCAGCACACCATATCCCAGCGTCGCGGCGACACCCGACACTATATATAGGGCGAGGAAGACGATCAGGCCGGTTCCGGCGCCGAACAGCCGGGCCAAAGGCGCGCCAAACGTCAGGGCGCCGACCGCGTTCATCAGCACATGGGCCCAGCCGCCGTGCACCAGCATCGAGGTGACGAGGCCGCCGTATCGGCCCTCGGCGAGGTCGATAGGGCGGAAGGCGAGCTCCAGCCAATAGGTGTGCGACCGCTCCTGCAGCCAGTAGAGCGCCGGCATCGAGGCGGCGAGCAGCAGCGCCGCGAGCGGGGCGTTGAAGATGCGTTCCCTGGGGGGCGGGCCGTCGAATCGGCCGTCGGACGGCTCCATGACGCTCAAATGCGGAAGGGGGCCGTTTACATCAAGTCATCCTTAACACCCGTCTCCCATTTTGGGACGCGGACCGCGCGCCTGCGGCCGAATCACGGGCGCCGAGTGGGAGTTGTCGACATGAGCCCGATCCGGATCGCTTCGGCCGCCCTGGCCCTATCGCTGATCGCTCTGCCCGCCAGCGCCCAGTTGGCGTCGTCGTCGGGAATGTCGAGCTTCCAGAACGGGTACGGCGGCGCGCGCCAGTCGGTGACCAGCGCCCAGACCGGCTCCACCCGCGACGAGAACGGCAACCGGCTGATCGTGGATGGCGTCATTCAGGCCGGCGCATCAGCCTATTCGCGCCAGTCCGGCGGGGTGTCGAACAGCTATTCCGGCGGCGTCGGCAACGGCTACGGCACGGTCGCCGGGGCCACGGCCATCGGCAACAATCTGAACGTCGTGGTCCAGGGCAGCCACAACACCGTCATCGTCAACTCGCGTCAGACCAACTCGGGCAATGTCACGGCCCGCAACGACCTGACCGGCACGCTCACAGGCTTCGAATGACGCTGCGTCCCCTCTCCCGGCTGCGCGTCCCGGCGCTCCTGACCGCCTCGGCGCTGGCGCTCAGCGCCTGCGTCAGCCCCACGGCGGGTCCGGGCGGCCTCTATGCCCGGCCGATCGGCAATGCGCCGGTGACGGCCAATCCGACGCCCTACTCGCCAGCGCTCTACTGCATGGCCGATTACGCGCGGCGATACGGCCTGCCCTCTCCGCGCATGGCGGTCGGCCGGATCGCCGACTACACCGGCACGGTCTCCTCCGACGGCGGACGCCAGATCACGGGCGGCGCCTCCCTGATGGCGATTTCGGCCCTCGCGAAGGCGGGCGCCCAGATCGTCGAACGCTACGACACCTCCATTTCAGAGATGGAGCTTCGCTACGCCAACAACCGGCTGATCGGCGACGAGGGCGGCACGCCGGAGGAGCCGAACTATCGCCGCATCCTGGCCGGTCAGGTGCCGGGGTCCGACTTTTACATCGTCGGCGGCATCACCGAGGTGAACTACAACATCCGCTCGGCCGGCTTCGACGCAGGCGTGGGCGAGACCGACACCGACGTGCCCGGATCGGGCATCGTCCAGGGCAAGATCTACGTCATGAACGTGGCGATGGACCTGCGCCTGGTGCAGACCACGACGCAGGAAGTGGTCGACGTCATCTCCTACCAGAAGCAGATCATCGGCCGGGAGATTTCGGCTGGCGTCTTCGACTTCCTGAACGGCAACGTCTTCGACATCTCGGCGGGAACGGGCGGGATGGAGCCGGTTCAGCTGGCCGTCCGATCGCTTATCGAACGCGCGACGGTGGAGCTAATGGCCAATCTGTACGGCGCGCCCGGCCCGGAGGTCTGCCTGTCGGCAGAGAACGACCCGCTGAACACCGTCGGGCCCACGGGCGGCTACTACCCGGCATATGACAACACGGGAACGAACAATGGCCAGACCCGCGCCGATCCGTCTCGCTGGCACGATCGCCGCGACGGCGATGTGCGTCGCAGCCGCTACTGAAGCGTTCGCGCAGCAGCAGGACAGCCGCGTCCTCAACAACCAGCTCCAGCTCGGCGACGTCATCAGTGGCGTGACGCTGAACGTCGAGGATCCCGAAGACGAAGTCGCGCTCGACAACGCCGCCCAGGGCAACAGCCTGTCGGGCTCGGTCCAGAACGGGTCGCTGGACCTGTCGTCGTCCCAGACGATGAACGGGGATGCGCGGGCCACCACGACGGTCGAGGCGACCGGCGACACGGAGGGCCCGTTGAACCTGCAGACCCAGGCGCGAGGCAACTATCTGGCGGCCGGAGCCTATGGCGCGGACCTGAAGATCGAGGCCAATCAGGTCGTGGGGCCGAGCGAGGTCACGGCGTCGGCGGCCCAGACGAACGAGGCAGCGCGGCTGCTGGGCGGTACGTCGATGTCCACCACGGCGATCGCCAACACGACGTCCATCGGGGGGACCGGCGCGCGCGTCGAGGGCCTGGTCAGCCAGAGGTCGGACACCGGGGTCCGCTCCGAGAGTTATGTCGTCAGCCAGTACATCCCGGCGACCGGAGAGGTGATCGCCACGTCCATCGGCAATACGATCGCCGCCAACTCCACGGCCGCCTCGAGCCAGGCCCTGATCCTGCGCCAGCGACAGGCGGGCGACGCCGTGACGGCGAACGTCAGCGCCAACTCGGGCAACGCCTGGGACTTGGCGGGGCGGGCGCGGGCGACGGCCAATCAGTCGGTGCTCTACAATCAGGGCGGCTCGGTTGTCGTGACGACGGACCAGTCCAACCTGTCGCAGGTGCGGGCCTCGACCGTCGTCACCGCCTATGACTATGGCGCGGCCACGGCCAATGCGGCGGCGACGGGCAACGAAGTCTCCATCGGGAACAACGACCGCTATCTGGAGATCGACAACAGCCAGGTGAACTCTGGTGGGGTCGAGGTGACGTCGGAGTTTGCGGGCGCCTATGGCTATGACGTGCGCGTCGGGGTGGAAGCGACCGGAAACGCCGTCACCGGCTATGCCTGTTCGGAGTGCGACGGCGAGATGGTCATCTCCAACGACCAGACCAACAGCGGAAACGTCTCGGCCCGCGCCACCACCCGCATCACGGGCCAGGGCCGCAGCGTGGTGACCAGCGCCACCGCCACGGGCAACAGCGGGACGTTCTACGTTTCCGGGTCCGGAAACAGCTCTGACAACTAGGCGATTCGACGGCCGTCCAGCGCCGCCAGCGTTAGGACGGGGCGGTTCGAGACCCCGACACCGATCGATAGCCGCGCGGTAAGCGGCCCAACAGCCTCGCGACGCCGCTCCTGCTCCTGCACGGGCTGATACAGGCCCAGCAGACGGTCGGTGCGGTCGTCGGCGGTCCTGAGCGGCGCAATAACGATCTCCAGCACACCGCGCAGCCGGGCCGCCTCGGCCACCATGACCACCGGCCGGGTCTCGCGGACCGTCTGGACGATCGCCGCCCGCACCAGGGGGCGGCTTTCGGGGGCCCAGAGGTCCAGCCACGACACGCCGGACATCGGTCGGCCGTGCAGGATCTCGATCCAGCCGCCCGCGAGGCGGAAGACCGCGCCGTCGCCCTTTCGATCGGCGCTGAACAGCTGAGGCACCAAGGGGCCGAAGGTCATCGGCTCGAGGTGGGCGCGCGAGGGCACGCCGCCGACCCTCGGCAGGGCCGCCCAGCGGTCGATCAGGGTCTGTGTGCCGCTATGGAACACCGGGCGTACCTCCGCCCCAGTCGGCGCAAGGCCCGCGCCTCATCGTGAACGGAAACGAAAGACCTTTGCCGCCAGATGTCAGGCTGGATCGGCCCATGCGTGGCCGCGAGACGCTTTATCGGGAGCCCAGCCCATGCGGGTGCGGATCAAGACCTGGCTGCCGGCCGCCGTCGGGGCCTTCGCCTTCTTCGGCCTGGCCAACACGGGCGCGGCCCAGTGCACGCAGGGCTGCCAGCCCCCGCCGCCGCCCTGCTGCGAGCCGCCGCCGCCTCCGCCCCCTCCCCCGCCGCCGCCGCCGGAGTGCTGCGACCGGCCGGAGCCGCCGGACTACCCGCCGCCGGGCGACATCAATGTGAACGTCAACGTCAATGCGAACGCCAACTCCAACGCCTCGGCGGCGGCGCGGGCCGGGATCAACGCCCGCGTGGGCGGCTACGGCAATCTGCGCGGCGGCGGCGGTGGTTCGGCCTATGTCAGCGTCGAGCAGCCCTATCCGACGGTCATCCAGGGCCTGACGGTCGAGGCCGGAGCCGTGGCCCGGGTGGTGCGCGTGCCGTACGAGGCCCGCCGTCGCTGGGAAAAGCGCGTCGTCATCCAGGCCTTCTGCATCGACGACCGGGGGAGCCCGCACCCGGCGTCACAGGTCATCCCCGACCGCGACATCCACGACGGCTATGAGGGCGAACTCTATCGCTGCATCGCCGGAACGCGGCTGCAGATCACTTGGGCCGAGTGGTTCGGCCAGGTGTCCTTCGATCACGGCGAGAGCTTCTACTGCCAGAAGGGCGAGGCCCTGTGGCGCGACCGCTCGGGCGGGCTGACGTGTCGCCCGCAGACGCCCCAGCGAGAGTGCAACGAGCGCTCGCTGCTGCGCCGCTACGGCGCGGGCGTGAAGGTGGTCGTGTGGATCCGCGAGGAGATTTACACCGAGTACCGCGAAGAGACCGTCATGGAGCAGGGCGCGGCCATCGTCGGCGCGACGCTGATGCTCGACGGCGGGGTCGGCGGTCGGGTGTTCTAGGCTGAACGCCGGACAACGGGCCGTTCAGCCTGCCAAAAGCGCGGTTCCCCTAGATTGAGACCGTCGGTCATCGCCGGCGATCCTGAGTAGACTTGGCCCCGGAGCGAAAGCCCCGGGGCCATTTTTCGATCAGGGCTGGCGCGCCGTCGTTATTGCTTCTCGGGCTGTTCGGACCCGCCGGACAGGACGGCGGCCTCGGCTGGCGAGGCGGGGGCAGCGACCTGTTCTTCGGTAGCGGTGTCCATCGACTCCGGGGCTGGGGTGACGCCGCCGTCGGTGGGCAGTTCGGTCGGACCGCCGACCGCCGGAGCTGTGGTCGATTCGATCTCCGTGGCGGGAGCGGCGTCGGCCGGCTCCTCGGCGGCGGGGGTGCAGGCGGCGAGCGCCAGGGCGGCGGCTCCTGCGGCGAAGATCAGGGTGCGCATCTCGATTTCTCCTTGGACGGCGTTCGACGAGGAACGGCCAAGGTGGCGGATGGTTCAGTCGCCGACGAAGTCCTGGGCGAACTCCGGCGCGTCGCCGTCCTCGATCGGATCCTCCTCGTCCTCGGCGCCGGTGCGCGAGGGGTCCGGCACCTCGAAGCCGACGGGCAGCGACAGGTCGAGCAGGCCCGCCGCTTTCATCTCGGCGGCGCCGGGCAGGTCGTAGAGGCTGGCGAGGCCGAAATGCTCGAGGAAGCGATCTGCGGTGGCGTAGGTCACAGGGCGACCCGGCGTGCGCCGGCGGCCGCGCAAACGGACGAAACCCATCTCCAGCAACAGGTCGAGCGTGCCCTTGGAGATGGAGACGCCCCGCACGCTCTCGATCTCTGCGCGAGTGACGGGCTGGTGGTAGGCGATGATGGCGAGCGTCTCGAGCGCGGCCTTGGAAAGGCGGCGCGGCTCCTCGCGCTCCTCCGTCATCAGGAAGCCGAGATCGGCGGCGGTGCGGAACCGCCAACGATCGGCCACGCATTCCAGCTCCACGCCTCGCCCCTCGTAGCGGGCGCGCAGGGAGGCGATGGCGCGCCCGACGTCGGAACCTTCGGGCAGGCGTCGCGCGATGTCGGCGGCCGACAGGGGGCCTGCGGCGGCGAACAGCAGGGCCTCGACCCGGCGCTCGATCTCGGCCTCGTCGGGGGCGAAACGGAGGTCGCTCACGGCGTCAGCTCCAGCGGCAGTCCCCGGCCCCGGCGTTTCAGCCAGACGTCCTCAAAGGCCTTCTCCTGACGCACGTCCATGGCCCCTTCCTTCACCAGCTCCAGACTGGCGGATAGGGTCGAGGCGGTGAAGCTGGCCTGACTCGGCCCCTCGCCTTCGTCGCGGACGGGGGCGACGCGTTCCAGCGGCGTCCAGTCGGCGAGGCGGGGCAGGATGTCCCGCAGCCAGTCCCGGGCTTCCTCCAGAGCGAAGGCCTCGATCCGCTGGGTCGGATTGTACTGGCGGCCCTGCTCGCGGCGGCGCTGGCCGACGTAGGCCGCCATGAGCTCATACAGGCTGGCGTCGATGCGGTCGGACGGCACGATCACGGTCGCCTCCGGATCGCCACGGGTGAAGACGTCGCGTTTCAGCTGGGGCCGGGCCATCAGGGCCTCGGACGCCTTCCGCATGGCCTCCAGCTTCTGCAGGCGGAACGCGAGCGCCGCCGCCATTTCCTCGGCGGGCGGCTCGTCGGCCTTGCCTTTCTCGGTGCGGGGAAGCAGCAGGCGCGACTTCAGATAGGCCAGCCAGGAGGCCATCACGAGGTAGTCGGCCGCCAGGGAGAAGTTCCGCCGCCGTGCCTCGTGCACGAAGGCCAGGTACTGCTCGGCGAGCTTGGTAATCGACAGCTTCAGCAGGTCGACCTTCTGCGTCCGGGCCAGCGCCAGGAGCACATGCAAGGGGCCTTCGTAGCCCTCCAGATCGACCACGAAGGCGTCGCGCGCGTCGACCTCATCGACGGCGGTGAAATCCAGATTGGGCTGGAATGCTTCCGCCATCAGGCTTGCGCCTCGCCGACGTCCGGCCCCTTAGCGGCGGTCAGGCGGCCGGCCAGCATGGCGTCGAAGCGGTCACGGGCCTCGGCGACGTCCAGCGGCTCCGGCGTATGGACGATGCGGGCCAGGGCGGCCGAGGCCCGGCGCGCGGCCCCGCCCCTCAGCTTGCCGACGCCGGCCATGACCTGCTCCATCTCCGCCATGTCGCCGGTCCAGTGGATGACGAGGTCGCAGCCGGCCTTCAGCGACTTTTCCGCCCGCTCTGTCAGGTCGCCGGACAGGGCGTTCATGCACAGGTCGTCGGACAGCAGCAGGCCGCCGAAGCCCAGTCGCTCGCGAATCAACTTGAGCGCCTTCTTCGACTGGGTGGCCGGGCGCTTCTTGTCGATGGCGGTGAAGACGATGTGGGCCGTCATTCCGATGGGCATGTCCGACAGGGCCTTGAAGGGGGCGAAGTCCCAGGCGTCCAGGTGCTCCAGATCGGCGCGGACGGTCGGCAGCTCCTTGTGGCTATCGGCGAAGGCGCGGCCGTGGCCGGGCATGTGCTTGATGACCGGCAGGACGCCTCCCGCCAGCAGGCCTTCGGCCACCGCCCGGCCCAGCTGGGCCACGGTCGCCGGATCCCGGGCGTAGGCGCGGTCGCCGATGATGTCGTGGGCGCCGGGCGTCGGGACGTCCAGCACAGGGGCGCAGTCGATGTTGATCCCGACCGCCTTGAGGTCATGCGCCATCAGCCGGCCGCCCAGCCGGGCCAGCTCGCGCGCGGTCAGAGGATCGTTGGCCGCCTTCAGGAAGGCCTCGCCCGGGGGATACTTGGGCCAGTGCGGCGGACCCAAGCGCTGGACCCGGCCGCCTTCCTGATCGACCAGGATGGGGCAGTCCCAGCCGACCGTCTCCCGCATCGCGTCGGTAAGGCGCAGGACCTGTTCCGGGCTTTCGACGTTCCTGCGGAACAGGATGAAGCCCCAGGGCCGCGCCTCGGCGAAGAAGGCGCGCTCCTCGGGCGTCAGGGCCGCGCCCTTGCAGGCCAGGATGGCGGCGCTGGACACTCCGCCTAGCGCACCAGGCAGTCGCCGCCGCCCGCCTGGATGGCGGCGCAGAAGGCGCGGGCGTCGGCCGCCGACAGGCCGGTGAAGGTCGTCCGGTAGACCGTCGAGCCATTCGAGGCCGTCACCTCCTGCACCCGCTTGGTGGCGTTGCGGGCGAACTGGGGGAAGCGGGCGGCGACCGCGGCGTACTCCCGATCGGCGATGGCCGTGGAGGAGAAGGCCCCGATCTGGACGGCGGCGTTTCCGCCCGCTCCGGTCGCGGCGGGGGGCGGGGTTTCGGCGGCCGGTCTCGGGGCGGGCGCGGGCGTCGCCGGACGCGGGGTTTCGGCCTTCTCGGCCGTCTCGATCGGGCGCGGGGCCGGGCGCGGCAGCGGAGTCTCCGGCGGCGGCGCGAACTCGGGCGCCGTCACGGTTTCGGGCGCCTCGTCGTAGAGGCCGACACCGGCTTCCGGGTCGATCGGCTGGGCCTCGATCGGGGCCTCGACCTTCATTTGCGGCACGGGCGTGCCGACGGCGGGCGGGGCGTCGGTCGAGGAGCGGAGGCCCGAACGATAGAACAGCACCACTGCGATGATGAGGACCAGCAGCACGCCCGCGCTGACCAGCAGGGTCACGGGCGGGGCCTTGCGCGGGGGCGCGCGCCGCGGGTCGTAGCCGCCCCGGTTGAAGGGCAGGTCGTCGTCGGTCGGCGGCGTATAGGCGCCGCGATCGCGGGGACGGTGATCGTCGTCGTAGGACATGGTGTCTGCGCCTCGGTTCGGGCCCGGCTCGAATCGGCGTTCCGGCCCGTCAGTCTAAGCCGCCCCGGCGCATCTGAGGAATCACAGATCGAGGGCGAGGTCGAGTGTGAACAGCTTTCTATGTTCCTCGATGGCGTAGCGATCCGTCATGCCAGCGATGTAGTCGCAGACCGCGCGCGCCCGCTTGTGCGGATCGTCGGTGGCGGCGCGACGCCCCCACTCGGTCGGCATGACCTCGGGCTCGGCCATGAACAGCTGGAACATCTCGGCCAGGATGCGCCGCGCCTGGCTGCGGGTGCGGTTGACCCGGTAGTGGCGATACATCCGGTCGAAAAGGAACCGGCGGAGCTGGCCCAGGTCGGCCAGCATCGCGTCGGAGAACTGGACCAGGGTGCGGCGGGCGGCCCGAACGTCGTCGGTGGAGGCGATGCCGTCGTCGGCGATGCGCCGTTCGGTCTCGGCCAGGACGTCGTCGATCATGACGCCGATCATTCGGCGCACGGCCTCCAGCCTCAGCATGCGCTCGGACAGGTCGGGCCAGTCGGCGCGCGTCTGGTGCAGCACCGGCCCGATCAGGGGCACGTCGGCGAGGTCGCCCAGGGTGAACAGCCCCGCCTGCACCCCGTCGTCGACGTCGTGATTGTTGTAGGCGATGTCGTCGGCGATCGCAGCGGCCTGGGCCTCCAGCGAGGCGAAGCTGTCCAGCCGAAGGTCCCAGCCCGGGGCGAAGTCGGCGATGGCCTTCCAAGCCGGTTCGTCCAGCTTGTGGGTCACGGGGCCGTTGTGCTTGACCACGCCTTCGATGGTTTCCCAACTGAGGTTCAGCCCGTCGAAGGCGGGATAGCGGGTCTCCAGCTTCGTCACGACGCGGAAGGTCTGGACGTTGTGGTCGAAGCCGCCGAACGGCTCCATCTGGAGCTGCAGCTCGTCCTCGCCGGCGTGGCCAAAGGGCGGGTGGCCGAGATCGTGGGCCAGGGCGACGGTCTCGGCCAGGTCCTGGTCGATGCGCAGAGCATGGGCCAGCGACCGGGCGATCTGGCTGACCTCCAGGCTGTGGGTCAGGCGGGTGCGGTAGTGGTCGCCCTCGTGCGCCACGAAGACCTGGGTCTTCTCCTTCAGGCGGCGGAAGGCGGTCGAATGGATGATGCGATCCCGGTCGCGGGCGAAGGCGTTGCGGGTGCGACTGGCGGCCTCGGGGACCAGGCGGCCGCGCGAGGCGTCGGGGTTTTCGGCGTAGGCGGCGCGGGGGTGGCTCTGGCTCAAGGAGGCTTATCCATGCGGCGGCCTTTGCGAACCGGCCGAGGTCGCCTCATATAGACAGCCATGACATCCGTCCAAACCGCGCCTCTGGAGCTCAAGGTCTCGGCTCGATCGCCCGAAGGCATCGTGCTCGCCGACAGCGCCGCCCGACGGCTGGCGAAGCTGGGCGAGATCGAAGGTCGCCCGGTGATGCTGCGCGTCGCCGTCGAGGGCGGAGGCTGCTCAGGCTTTCAGTATCGCCTCGATCTGGTCGACACGGCCGAACCCGACGATCTGCGCATTGAGGCTGACGGACAGGCAGCCTTGGTCGATCCCGTGTCTGTGCCGTTCCTCAAAGGCTCCGAGATCGCCTTCGTCGATGAACTGGCGGGCGCGCAGTTCGTGATCCGCAATCCGAACGCGGCGACCAGCTGCGGCTGCGGCGTCAGCTTCTCGATCTAGACGTCCAGCACCACGACCCGACCGCCGCCCGGACCGGCCAGAGCCGCGCGGACGCGCTTCAGCAGCGTCTGTGGGTCGAAGGGCTTCAGCACATAGCCGTCGCCGCCCGCCGTCATGACTTCGCGCACCGTCGCGGCCGTGTTGTCGGCGGTCATCATCAGCACCGGCATGGCGTGACCGCCGCGGCGCAGGCGGCCCAGCGCCTCGACGCCGCCGATTCCCGGCAGGCGGATGTCCAGCAGAATCAGGTCGGCCCGCCAGCGCGACAGCAGGGCCAGGCCGTCCTCGGCGTTGCTCACGCCGTTCACCAGGTAGCCCGCCTGGGTCAGGATCACGTCCACCGCGTCCCGAAGCAGGGCGTCGTCCTCGATGACGAGGATCTGCTTGGCCATGGTCAGACCCCCAGCGTCTCCTGGAACCGGACCGGTCGGCCGTGGGCCGCGCCGATCAGCTCGCCGTCCTTCATCACCACCCGGCCGCGCACGATCGTGGCCATCGGCCAGCCTTGGGCCTCGAAGCCGTCGAAGGGGGTCCAGCCGCAGCGGCTGGCCATGTCTTCGTGGCGGATGGTGCGCCGGGCCTTCAGGTCCACCAGCGTCAGGTCGGCGTCGTAGCCCTCGGCCATGCGGCCCTTGTTGGCCGTCTGGAACGCACGTTGAGCCCCGGCCGAGGTCAGGTCGATGAAGCGCTCCAGCGTCATCTTTCCCTGCGCCACATGGGTCAGCATGACCGGGACCAGCGTCTGCACGCCGGGCATGCCCGACGGCGAGGCGGGATAGGGCCGGGCCTTCTCCTCCTTGGTGTGCGGGGCGTGATCGGAGCCGAGCACGTCCACCACGCCCTGCTCGATGCCGCGCCAGAGTCCAGCGATGTGGTGGGCGTTGCGGATCGGCGGGTTCATCTGGGCGTAGCCCTTCAGCCGCGCGTAGGCCTCGTCGCCGTCGAGCGTCAGGTGCTGGGGCGTGACCTCGACGGTGGCGACGTCCTTGTGATCGGCCAGGAATTCGATTTCTTCGGCGGTCGAGACGTGAAGCACATGGATGCGCTTGCCCGTCTCCTTGGCCAGTCGGACGAGGCGGCGCGTGCTCAGGATCGCGCTCTCGGCGTCCCGGACCTCCGGGTGGCTGGTCCAGTCGCCGGGGCGGGCGAGCGGGCGGCGGTCGGCGAGGCGATACTCGTCCTCGGAGTGGAAAGTCGCGCGGCGGGAAACCGCGTTCAGCACCTTTCGCACCCCGTCGTCGTCGGCGATCAGCAGGTCGCCGGTCGAGGCGCCCATGAAGACCTTGACCCCGCAGCAGCCGGGCAGCCGCTCCAGCTCACCCAGATGATCGGCGTTGGCGTGGGTGCCGCCGATGTAGAAGGCGTGGTCGGTCCACATGCGGTCCCGGGCGCGGGCGAGCTTGTCCTCCAGCGTGGCGGGATCGGTGGTGTTGGGCTCGGTGTTCGGCATCTCGAACACGGCGACGACCCCGCCGAGAGCGGCGGCGCGCGAGCCCGTCTCCAGGTCTTCCTTCCACTCCAGGCCGGGCTCGCGGAAATGGACCTGGGTGTCGATGACTCCGGGCAGGACCGTCAGGCCGGTGGCGTCCACCACCTGACCGGCCGAGGCCTGGGACAGGTCGCCGATGAAGGCGATGGAGCCGTCGATCACACCCACGTCGGCGGGGCCGCGCCCGGCGTGGTTGGCCACCTCTCCGCCACGGACGATCAGGTCGTATGTCTGGGTCATGACCGCCTTCTACGCGGCGGCGGACCGCTTCGCCAGAAGGCCCCTCGCGGCCTTCAGCACCCGATCGGCGGGCAGGCCCATCATGTGCTGGATCGCCTGGTTCAGGTTCGGATCGACCGCCCGGAACTCTTCGTAGAGCCGGTCGCCCCGGATGGAGACGCCGCCCCACGGGCCGACCCGCGTGTCGTCCGACGGGCCATAGACCCCCACGGTCGGGGCGCCCGCCGCGACCGCCAGCTGGGTCCAGATCGAGTCGGCTCCGACATAGAGCGCCGCCCGTGAGAGGGCCGCCGCCGTCTGGAGCCGCGTCAGCTTGCCCTGCAATTCGATCACGCGCGCGCGCGGAACCGCCAGGCGGATGGTGTGGGCCAGGTCGCGGTCGGCCTCCTCGCCGACGATCATCAGCCGGCCGCCCGCGAGAGGGCCGTCCTCGGACAGCAACGGCAGGGCGACCTTGGCGTAGCGTTCGGCAGGCCATCGCTTGCCGATCCAGTCCGCGCCAGGACCCACCGCCAGGATGGGCGAAGGATCGTCGCCGATCAGGGCGTCGGCGGCGGCGCGGGTTTCGTCGCCGAGGAACAGACGCGGCGCGGGGACTTCATCCAGATGCAACGTCCAGGCCGCGTCCTCGACCGCGTGGGAGCCCGGCCGGGGCGGTCCCTTCACGGCGCGCTTCTGACGGCGAAGGCGTTCGGTGAAGCGGGTGCCACGCATGTCGACGGCCAGGCCCCAGCGGGTCTGGCGCACCTGGTTCCAGAGGGCGATCCAGTCGAACCGGCCGGTCTTGTCGAGCACGATCAGATTCGAAAGGCGCGGCGTGTCGGCGAATAGCGGCGCCGAGGCCGCAGAGCCGACGATGGTGAAATCCGCCTGGGGCAGGCTGTCGACCAGATAAGCCAGGACGCCCGACGACAGCACGGCCGCCTCGGCGTCGGCCTCGGCGATGTAGAGAATGGGAAAGCGGCCGCTCATGGGCGCACCGTATACGGATTCTCTCGTGGCGAGGGTGGGGCGAAGCCCGCATCGCGTCAGATGACGAAGTCGTAGACGATGTCGGCCAAGGTATGGTCCATCGTGCGGGCGGGCGTGGCGTCGGTCGGGCAATTGACCAGGCGGGCCGGCACCCCGGCGACTGTGCAGCCCGCCGGCACGGGCTTCAGCACGACCGACCCCGACGCCACCTTGGCGTAGTCGCCGATCACGATGTTGCCGAGCACCTTGGCCCCCGCGCCCAGCAGGACCCCCTTGCCGATCTTCGGGTGGCGGTCCCCGCGCTCGGCGCCCGTGCCCCCCAGCGTCACGCCATGCAGCATCGACACCTCGTCGCCGACCACGGCCGTCTCGCCGATGACGATGCCCGTGCCGTGATCGAGGAACAGGCCCGAGCCCATGCGGGCGGCGGGATGGATGTCGATCTGGAACAGCTCGGAGATGCGGCTCTGGAAATGGAAGGCCAGTGTCTCGCGGCCCTGGGTCCAGAGCCAGTGGGCCACGCGCGAGGCCTGCAGCGCCTGATAGCCCTTGAAATAGAGGAAGGGCTGCAGCAGCGTCTTGATCGCCGGATCGCGCTCGGCGACCGCCTGAAGGTCGGCCTCGGCGGCGGCGACGATCGCGGGGTCCGCGGCGAAGGAGGACTGGCAGACCTCGCGCACGCTCATGGCCGCGAGTTCGGCGTCGCCGATCTTGCGGGCGATCTGGAAGCTCAAGGCCCCGGCAAGATCGCCATGGGACAGGATGGCGGCGTTCAACAACGACCCAAGATGCGGCTCGGCGCGCGCGGCGTCGTCCGCCGCGTGACGCAGTTCCAGCCACAGCGAGGACTTGGCGGCGACGACTTCCAGCTTGGGCATGCGCCCCTCCATTTGCCCCACTATACCCGCGTCAGCATGGCGTGGGCCAGCCAGCCCGGCAGCAGGGCCTCCTTCGCCATATGGTAGGCCCTGAGCGCGGTCGCCACGGTGAAGGCGTCGCGGATCGATCCGCGATCGATCTCGGCGATCAGGGTCATGAAGGGCACGCGGGCCGTGGCGATGATCTCCGTCGGATCGGGCCGGGCCTCGGCTTCGGTCAGGTCCCAGGCCAGCCAGGCGATCGCGCGCTCATCAGTGATGGAGTTGGACAGCTCCATGCGCAGCACCTCGCGCCAGCCGCGCGCGACGAGGCCGGTCTCCTCGGCAAGTTCACGCTGAACCCCGGCGAGCGGATCCTCGCCGTCGGGCACGCCGCCCTCGGGCATTTCCCAGGAGTAGTTCATCAGCGCGAACCGGGCCTGTCCGACCAGGGTGACCGTGCCGTCGCCGTGGATGGGCAGGACGCCGCAGGCGAGGTTTTTCGGCCGGGCGACGACGTAGTCCGCGGCCGCGCCTGTCGGAGCAGTCGCCGCGTGCCGGGTCAGCCGCAGCCAGGGATTGTCGAAAAGGGTCTCTGACCCGCCGTCGCTCCAGGCCGGGCGCGGGGCCCCATCGTCCCAGACGGGACGAGGTCGGTCGGCGTCGAAGGCATCGTCGCTCATGCGGCTCCTATGGCGCGAAAGGGATCGATCGCCTAGCTGAACGCCATGACCCTGCCTCCGTTCGTCCCGCTCGGCGCCCCCCTGCCCTCGCCCACGGCTTCGCCCGAGACCCTGGCGCGGCTCGCGGTCCGGCGGTCCGCCCCCGCCCAGGGCTTGGTCGAGCCCGGCCCGTCGGAGGCCCAGATCGAGCTGATCCTGACGCTCGGCGCGCGCAGCCCGGACCACGGCAAGCTGACGCCCTGGCGGTTCGTGGTGCTCGGACGCCAGACACGGGCCGAGATCGCCGAAAAGCTGGCGGCCGTGGCGGTAGAGAAGGCCCTGCCCGCCAAGGCCACGGCGGTGTTGGCGAAGCTCACCGCCGCTCCGACCACAATCCTCGTGGTCTCGACCGCTCGCCCCGCGTCCAAGCCCGAGTGGGAGCAGGTGCTTTCGTCCGGGGCCGTGTGCATGAACATCGAGCATGCGGCGGGCGCCCTGGGCTTTGCCTCCAGCTGGATCACGGACTGGTACAGCTACGATGCCGAGGCCGCCGCCCTGTTCGGGGTCGTCGGCACGGAGAAGGTGGCGGGTTTCATTCACATCGGCACGGCGGCCGAGCCGCTGCTGGAACGGGAACGACCGGATATCGCGGCGCTGACGACACGGATGCCCTGACCCCTCAGGCGGGCTTTTCCCACTCCATGAGCATGAACCACGGCGCGCGATCGTAGTGGGCGGCTCGGACGGGATCACCTGCGGGATCGGCACGCGGCTCGGCGAAGTGGGTCAGGCGCAGGCCCTGATCCAGCAGCAGCGTCATGTAGGTCGACAGGGGGCGGTGCCAATTCTGGATGCGGATGCCCTTCCAGGCGATCCAGCCGACTTTTTCTTCCAGATAGTGGTCCATGGCGTGAGCCCGGCGGCCGTCCGGCAGGGTCGTCCAGCCGAGGTCGTTGGCGTCGGCCGCGGAGTTGTAGCCGGCCAGGTTGGCGATCAGCAGCGCGCCGCCTGGCTCGAGGACGCGCGCCATCTCCCGGATCGCGGCGGCCGCGTCGGGAATGTCGATCAGGGACAGATAGCTGACGACGAGATCGAACGACCCGTCCTCGAACCCCAGAGTCTCCGCCGCTTCGACGCGGTAGTCGCCGTCCGGGTCGAGGGTCCGGGCATGGTCGATCAGGCCCTCGGTGGGGTCGATGCCGACCGCGGCGATTCCTCCGGCTCTCAGCATCCGGCAGAAGCGACCCTCGCCGCAGCCGACGTCCAACGCACGATGAAAGAACCGACGGCGAACACGCTCCAGCATGGGCGCATCCATGACCCAGCGGCGTCCGAAGTCGCCCTCGTCGCCCTGGGACGCGATCCAGGCCTGGGCCGACAGTTCCCATCCGTCGCTCATCGCGTTTCCACCTCCGGCCGGTGGACCAGGGAGACCAGCACCACCGAAATAATCATCAGCAGATACCAGCTGCCCAGCTTGGCCAGCGACACCGGCTCCCAGCCCGCCTCCTGGTCCGGATAGACCCAGGCGCGGCCGAGGGTGCCCAGGTTCTCCGCGAACCAGATGAACAGGGCCACGAGACCATAGCCCAGCAGCAGGGGCATCCTCAGCCGCGCCCGGTCGGCGGTGAACCAGAACCAGCCTCGCCCGAACAGTAGGGCCGTGGCCACGAACAAGGCGAGCCGTATGTCCGGCAGCCAATGATGGGCGAAGAAGTTGACGTAGATCGCCGCCGCCAGCGCCCAGGTCGTCCAGAGCGACGGATAGCCCCGCACCCGGATGTGGAAGATGCGCTGAACCCGGGCGATGTAGGAGCCGACCGCCGCGTACATGAAGCCTGAGAACAGCGGCACCGCCCCGATCCGCAGGACCGAGTCCTCCGGGTAGATCCAGGACCCGTGGGCCGTTTTGAACAGCTCCATGATCGTGCCGGCGATGTGGAACAGCAGGATCACCCGCGCCTCGGCCCAGGTCTCGAGCCGGAGCGCCAGCATGGCGATCTGGATGGCGACGGCGCCGATAACGAGGAAGTCGTAGCGGCTGATCAGACTTTCGTCGGGCCAGAGCAGGAAGGTGCCCAGGATCAGCGCCAGCATCGCCCCGCCGAACAGGCAGGCCCAGGCTTGCTTCAGCCCGAACCAAAGGAACTCGAAGGCGAAGCGGTTGGCGGGCGCGCGGTCGGCCCAGGCTTGGGCGGCCGTCAGCCAGCGGCGGCCCCAGGCTTCGAGTGGGAGGCGGGATGCGGTCATGGGGCCATCTTGGCTCGCCGCGCGCCGGCGCTCATGAGCGAAGCCTGAGCAAACGGCGAAATCGTCGCCCTAGCCGCGTCCGCGGTACGTCGGAACCCCTTGATCAGGCAGCCAGAGGTCTTCGGGCGGGGCGCCCGTCTGCCAGAAGACATCGATGGGGATGCCGCCGCGCGGGTACCAGTAGCCGCCGATGCGCAGCCATTTGGGCGACAGGAGCTCGGCCAGGCGCTTGCCGATGGCGACGGTGCAGTCCTCGTGGAAGGCGCCGTGGTTGCGGAAGGCGGTCAGGTAGAGCTTCAGCGACTTGGATTCGACCAGCCAGTCGCCCGGGGCATAGTCGATGACGAGGTGGGCGAAATCCGGCTGACCCGTGACCGGGCACAGGCTGGTGAACTCCGGCGCGGTGAAGCGGGCGAGGTAGAGCGTGTCCGGATGCGGATTGGGCACGCGCTCCAGCTGGGCCGTCTCGGGGCTGTCGGGCTGGGCGATCTGGCGGCCGAGCTGGGAGAGGCCGGAGGTGTCGGTGGTCATGGGCCTGAAATAGAGGGTCGCGGGTCTAGGGTCGAGGGTTGGCAACGCCGCGCTCAAGCAGCGAGACGCCGCGCGTCGAGCGGTAGCGCAAGAAAGAGGCGCCAGACGGCCTGTAAGCCGGGTTCTGTTCCGCACCGAAGCGCGGCGACGATCATTCCTCTGGACCGGCCATTGCTGGACGGTTCTCGCGACCTACCCGGGCGTCTCGGGCGGTGAACCCTGCGAGCGAACCCGCGCGACGCCCCTATTCGGTCTTGCTCCAGGCGGGGCTTGCCATGCCGTCCCTGTCGCCAGCGACGCGGTGGGCTCTTACCCCACCCTTTCACCCTTACCTCCGAGGAGGCGGTTTGCTTTCTGTGGCGCTATCCCTCGGGTCGCCCCGGGCGGAGGTTATCCGCCGCCTTCTCACCGTGGAGCCCGGACTTTCCTCGACGCGGGCAAGCCCCCGCCGCGACCGCCCGGCCGTCTGGCGCGCGTTAGGTGGACGTTTCGAGGCGTGAGGTCAATTCAGCACGCCGGTGACGCTCTCGACCGTCGCCAGCTGCAGCACGCCCATGAGGGTCGCGCGGGTCTCTCCGTCTGCGACCCCGTCGACCTTCGAGGGCCGCCAGTGGCGCTGGAAGGCCCCGACCGTGATGCGCGTCTCCTCGGAATAGACACCGTCCGGCAGGGGCTCGTAGCCGAGGCGATGCAGCCCCGCCTGAAGCACATGGACGCCCAGTCCGCTATCGCCGACCGACAGCGGCGGGCCGAGCGCGGCGATCCGCTCAGGCGCCGGTTCGAACCACAGTCCTTGGCGATGCTCGGCGAGGCGTTTCCACGGGAACAGCTCGCCGGGATCCTGCTTGCGGGTCGGAGCCACGTCGGAGTGGCCGAGGATGCGGGCGTCCTCGATGGCCCAGCGGGTGCGAATGTCGTCGATCAGGGCGATGACGGAGTCGATCTGGGCGTCCGGAAAGGCGCGATAACCCCACTCATGGCCCGGATTTACGATCTCGATGCCGATGGAGACGGCGTTGACGTCGGTCTCGCCCTTCCACCAGCTCTTGCCCGCGTGCCACGCGCGGCGCTCCTCGGGCACCAGACGAAGGATGGAGCCGTCCTCGTCGACGACATAGTGGGCGGAAACCTTGGCCTCAGGGTCGCGAAGGCGGGCGACGGCGGCCTCTGCGGTCTGCATGCCGGTGTAGTGGAGCAGCAGCATGTCGGGCGGGCCCCGACGCTGGTCGAAGTTGGGGGACGGGGTCTCGGAAATGCTCAGGGGCACGATCAGCGCCCGTGACGCTCCCAGCCGTAGGCGACCCAGGTGTCGCCGACCTTCTCGGCCTCGATGACGTCGTCGGAGCGGCGCGCACGGACGAAGGCGCGACGACGGGCCCGCATGGCCAGACCCGCGAAGAAGACCAGAACGCTGGCGCACAGCGCGATCACCGCCACGGCCGCGGCCGTGAAAACCGCCAGCACGGCGCCGACCGTCAAGGCCGCCACGGTCGCGATCACGCCGCCCAGCCACATGATCGGGGCCAGAAGCCCCTGGTGGCGGCGGTGCTGAAAGCCGAGCGAAGCGAAACGATCGTTGGTCATTCCATGTCCCTGCTGGGCGAAAGCCGGGGGACCGGACGAACGCCTGAACCCTCAATGTCGGTCCACAAGGATGAACCGTCAATGACCGGACGCATCACAGGCGAGTGTGACGCAGCGCGGCTCACAGCGGTTGGTCGGCCAAGACCGTGGCGCCCTCGCCCCGCATGCGCTGGGTGCGGACCTCGCCGAGCACCCTCTGCGCCTGCGGATCGGCCATGACGCCGCCCAGCATGACCAGGGCGCGGGCGGCCTCGGACTGGACGCCGAAGGCTTCGGACAGGGCCTCCCACGGCGACAGGGGCGTGGGGAAACGCTTGAACCGCACCGTCTGATCCGCCGGGATGTCCGCCAGTTCCTTGGCCTTGGCGATGGCTTCGGCCAGGCCGCCCAGCTGGTCGACCAGGCCGAGGCCGCGGGCCTGGGCGCCGGTCCAGACGCGGCCGCGGGCGATCTCGCGCACCCGGGCGACGGGCAGGCGGCGGCCGGTGGAGACACGCTGGACGAACTCCTCATAGGTCCGGTCCATCGAGGCGGAGAAGGCGGCGCGCTGGCTCTCGGTCCAGGTCTCGGACGGCGAGAAGGCGTCGGCGTATTCCCCGCCGACCGACAGACTGCGCAGATCGACGCCGAAACGGCCCAGCGCCTCGGAAATCACGAAGGTGCCGCCATAGACGCCGATGGAGCCCGTCAGGGTCGAGGGCTGGGCCACGATCCAGTTGGCCTCGCTGCTGATCCAATAGCCGCCCGACGCGGCGTATTCGCCCATCGACACGACCACCGGCTTGCCCGCCGCCTTGGCCGCGCGGACGGCCGCCAGGATCTGCTCGGAGGCCTCGGGTGAACCGCCGGGCGAGGAGACGCGGAAGACGATCGCCTTGACCGCGTCGTCCTCGATGGCGTCGTAGATGGCCTCGGCCGTGCGGTCGGAGTGGATGGAGCTGCCGCCGCCGAAGCCCGTGTCGCCGCCGTTGCCGGTGATGATCGCGCCCTCCCCGCCGACGATGGCGATGGTGTTGCGGCCCGAGCCGGTTCGCAGACCCTTGGTCTCGGCGTATTCGTCGAACTCGATGATGTCGGCGCCGTTTCCGGCCCGGCGCTTGGCCTCGGCCTCGGCTTCCTCGACCTGGCCGATCTTGTCGATCAGCTTGAGCGACAGGGCCTGCTGGGCGGAATAGGGCCCGGCCTCGATGGTGGTGCGCAGCGCCGCCGGCTGGACGCGGCGGTCGGACGCGGCGTTGGCGAGCGCGGAGTCGTAGATCGAGGTCATCCAGGCCGTCATCGCCTCGCGGTGCGGACCGGTGTAGTCCGACTGGGTGAACTCATTGACGGCGTTCTTGTATTCGTAGCGCTGCTCGAACTGGGCGTTGACGCCGTAGCGTTCGAAGGCGCGGCCGAGGAAGACGCTGTCGGCCGAGAAGCCGGTCGCCTGGAAGCTGGCGGTGTTCTGCATCCACAGCTCGGACGCCGAAGCGCCGACCATATAGCTCGAAATGACGGTCCCGATCGGCAGGAAGCCCTGGGAGTGGGCGATCACCGGCTTGCCCGCCGCGCGGAAGCGCCGGACGGCCTGACGCAGCTCGTCGGCGGTGGCGGGGTTCAGCCCGGCTTCCGGGAGGCGGATCAGCAGGACCTTCACGGCGCGGTCGGTCTCGGCCTGGGCCAGAACATCGACGACTTCCATCACCGACAGGCCGGAGCCGCCGAAAGCCGCGAAGGGGTTGTCGCTCTCCTGATCGGTCAGGCCTTCGCGCAGGTCGAGCTCCAGCACCGAATTGGCGGGCGTCGCGGCGGGGCTGGCGGTGGCGGCCGCCCCGATGATCAGCACGATCGGCAGGACCACCAGGAACAGGATCAGGCCGGTGAAGACACCGAGCACCGTCAGGAAGAATTGTTTCATGGGCGGGGGAGCGTCCGGTCAGGCGGCCGAAAGGGGCCTCGCCTCGACCATAGGCACACGACCGTCACCGTCAAATGAAGGTCCCGTAACCGGCGAAAGGGTCACACCGACCCGAGCGTCCTCAGCCGGGCGCGGGGATGGACCTCGTTCTGGCTCATGACGACGGTCTGGCCGCGGAACCGCTCGATGATCGAGCGGACGTAGGGGCGGATCTGCGGGCCGGTCAGAAGCACCGCCTGATCCCCCGACATGGCGATGCGCTCGAACACGTCGCGGACGGCGCGGATGAAGTCCTGAAGGCGGCTGGGCGCCATGGCCAGCTGCTTGTCCTCGCCCTGACCGACGAGGGCCTCGGCGAAGGCGACTTCCCATTCCGGCGACAGGGTGACGATGGGAAGCGCCCCGTCGTCGGCCTTGTGCTGCCAGCACAGCTGACGGGCCAGGCGGGTGCGGACGTGCTCGACCAGGGTGGTGACCGAGCTGGAGTGCGGCGCGGCTTCGGCGAGGCCTTCCAGGATCGCGCCGAGATCGCGGATCGAGACCTTCTCGCGCAGCAGGGCCTGCAAGACCCGCTGGAGCGTGGTGACGCTGACCACCGAGGGGATCAGTTCGTCGACCAGCTTCTTCTCCTCCGGACCCAGCTCCTTCAGCAGCTTCTGCACCTCGGCGTAGGAGAGCAGATCGGCCATGTTTTCCTTGAGGATCTCGGTCAGGTGGGTGGTCAGGACCGTCGAGGGATCGACGATGGTGTAGCCCCGGAAAGTGGCCTCTTCCCGCAGGTTTTCGTCGATCCAGGTGGCGGGCAAGCCGAAGGCGGGCTCGCGCGTGTGCTCGCCGGGCAGTTCGACCTGACGGCCGGCGGGGTCCATGGCCATGAGCGAACCCAGACGCACCTCGCCGGTCCCGGCCTCCATCTCCTTGATGCGGATGGCGTAGCCCTGGGTCGGCAGGCGCATGTTGTCGAGGATGCGCACGCTCGGCATGACGAAGCCGAACTCCTGGGCGAGCGCGCGGCGGAGCGCCCGAACCTGATCGGTCAGGCGGCGGCCTTCGAGGTCATTGATCAGGCTGAGGAGCGAGTAGCCGAGCTCGATCTTGACCTCGTCGATGGTCAGGGCCGTGGCGATGGGCTCCTCGACGTCTTCCTTGGGCTTGGCGTTCACGGCGTCGTTCTCGATGGGCGCGGGTTGCAGCTTCGCGCGGCCCTGACGCCAGGCCATGAAGCCGGAGCCGGCCGCCAGCCCCAGGAAGGGGATGATGGGCATGCCCGGGATCACGGCCAGCAGGGCCGATGCGCCCGCCACCATGCCCAGGCTGACGGGATTGGTGGCCAGCTGGCTGACCAGGGCCTTGTCCGCCGAGCCCTCGACGCCGGCCTTGGACACCAGGAAGCCCGCGGCGATGGAGATGATGATGGCCGGGACCTGGGTCACCAGACCGTCGCCGACGGACAGCTGGATGTAGGTGTTGGCGGCGTCGCCGATCGGCAGGCCGTGCTGGACCACGCCGATCAGGATGCCGCCGATCACGTTGATGAAGACGATCACCAGGCCTGCGACCGCGTCGCCGCGCACGAACTTGGACGCGCCGTCCATGGCGCCGAAGAAGGTCGACTCCTGCTCCAGCTCCTTGCGCCGGATCTTGGCCTGATCCTCGGTGATGAGGCCGGACGACAGGTCGGCGTCGATGGCCATCTGCTTGCCGGGCATAGAATCGAGCGTGAAGCGGGCCGAGACCTCGGCGATCCGGGTCGAGCCCTTGGTGATGACCACGAAGTTCACCACCAGGATGATCGCGAAGATGATGACGCCGATGATGAAGCTGCCGCCCATCATCAGGGAGCCGAAAGCGGCGATGACCTGACCGGCCGCATCGTGACCTTCGTGGCCATGGCTGAGCACCAGGCGCGTCGAGGCCAGATTCAGCCCCAGGCGGAACAGGGTCGAGACCAAGAGCACGGTCGGGAAGATGGCGAAGTCCAGCGGCTTCTTCATCATCAGCGCCGTCATCAGGATCAGCACCGACGAAACGAGCGAGATCGCCAGCAGTAGATCCAGCAGGAACTTCGGCACCGGCAGGATCAGCAGCAGGATGACGCCGATCACGCCCACGGCCATGCCGACCTCGGAGCGCATCAGCCAGCCGCGCACGTCCTGCGCCGAGGGGCGCGCCAGGCCGTCCTTCATCAGGATGGGCGCGTCGGTCATGCCCGCCCGAGTTCAGCCAGGGCCAGACGGGTCGCCTCGGCGATCACGGCCTCGTTCTTCGGGTCGTCGGAGGCGGCGTGGTAGTAGGCGGCGACGATCACCGGCGCGCCGGACGGCGGATAGAGGACGCCGATGTCGTTGGTCGGACCATAGCCGCCGGTGCCGGTCTTGTGCGCCACGGTCCAGCCGGCCGGCACGCCGGCCTTGATGCGGGCCAAGCCGGTCGGGCTGTCGAACATCCACTGGAGCAGCATTGCCTTCGACGTCGCGGACAGGGGCGTATCGGCGTCGACCAGCAGGGTCTGTAGATTGGCCAGCGACTGCAGCGGCTGGATGGTGTCCTTGTCGCCGTCCAGGCGGTTCATCTCGGGCTCGAAGCGGTCCACGCGGGTCGTGGCGTCGCCGATGCCGCGGTAGAAGGCCTGCATCGGCTCCAGCCCGCCCATGGCCCGAAGCAGCAGGTTGGCGGCGGGGTTGTCGGAGACCTCGACCGTGCCCTTCATCAGGGCCTCGACGCTCAGCGAGGAGCCGATGGCGGGCTCGGTGATCGGGGCGTGATTGACCATGTCGGCGCGGGTGACCGGGATCATCCGATCCAGCCGCTCCTGCCCTGTCTGGACGCGCAGCAGGGTCGCGGCGGCGAGGTACATCTTGAAGGTCGAGCAGTAGACGAACCGCTCCTCTCCCCGCCAGGCGAGCACGCGGCCCGTGCCCATGTCCTTGGCCGCGAAGCCGAAACGGCCGCCGTCGCGGGTTTCGAGGGCGGAGAGGTCGAAGGATTCGGGCGCGGCGGCGGCTTGGGCGACGGCGGTCGCCTCCCCTTCCCGCGCGCAGCCGATCAGGCCGAGACCGCCGAGGGCCGCCAGGACGGTCCGGCGATCCATCAGGCCGCGCTCGCGCCGTAGCCCGTGCCGGCGACGCCGGTCTGGGGCGCCATGATCGGGGTGCCTTCGTCGGCGTATTCATTCAGCTTGTTGCGCAGCGTCCGGATCGAGATGCCCAGGATGTTGGCCGCGTGCGTCCGGTTGCCGAGACAATGCGCCAGGGTGTCGAGGATGAGCGTCTTCTCCATCTGGGCGACGGTCTGGCCGACGTAGGCGCGGCTCACCGCGTCCGCCGTCTGGGCCGCGCGGGCGGCGGGGCCAGCGTCCACGGACGCGCCGACAGCGCCCGACAACGGTTGACCGTCCGGCAGGCGGATGGCGTCGACGTCGATCTCGGCGCCGACGGCCAGCAGGACCGCGCGGTGCATGGCGTTTTCCAGCTCTCGGACGTTGCCTGGCCAGCGGTGGACGGCCAGAGCCCGGCGCGCATCGGCGGACAGGGGCCGAACCGGCACGCCGTTGGCGGCGGCGTATTTCTTGACGAAGTGGTCGGCCAGGACGGCGATGTCGCCGGGGCGTTCGCGCAAGCTGGGCAGCCGCAGGTTGACGACGTTCAGGCGATAGAGCAGGTCCTCGCGGAAGGTGCCCTCGGCGACCGCCTTGGCGAGATCGCGGTTGGAGGTGGCGATGATGCGGATGTTGACGGGCACCGGCCTGGTGCCGCCGACGCGGTCGATCACCCGCTCCTGGATGGCGCGCAGGAGCTTGGCCTGGAGCCGGGCGTCCATCTCCGAGATTTCGTCCAGCAGGAGCGTGCCGCCATCGGCCTCCTCGAACTTGCCGATTCGGCGCGCGACCGCGCCGGTGAAGGCCCCCTTCTCGTGCCCGAACAGTTCGGATTCCAGCAGGTTGTCGGGGATGGCGGCGCAGTTCACGCTGATGAAGGGCCGGTCGGCGCGGCGCGAGTGGGTGTGCAGATAGCGCGCCATCACCTCCTTGCCGACGCCGCTTTCGCCGGTGATCAGGATGGAGGCTTCGGAGCGGGCGACCTGATCGGCCAGCTGGGTCACCGCCTTCATCGCCGGGTCGGCGGAGATCATCGGCCGTTCGTCGTCGGCGACTGCCGCCAGCACCGCCGCGATCAGATCGGCCTCGGGCGGAAGCGGGATGAACTCTTTGGCCCCGGCCCGGATGGCGGCCGCCGCCTTCTCCGCGTCATTGTCCACGCCGCAGGCGACCACCGGGACGAAGATGCGTTCGGCTTCGTTCGCCGCGATCAGGGCCCCGATGTCGAGGTTGTAGTCCACCATCAGCAGGTCGGCCCCCTGCCCGCGCCGGAGCTGTTCCGTCGCCTGGTCCGTGCGCTCGACGTGGTTGACCTTGGCGCCGTGCGCCATGGCCATCTTCACCGCCGCCGCCAGCTGTCCGCTGAGCCGTCCGACCACCAGAAGCCGCATGGGTCTTCTCCTTCAGAGCCTACTGTCGAGCACCGGGCCTAGGCGGCCTGGTCCTCTGTCTTGATGATTTCCGTCATGGTCACGCCCAGGCGATCCTCGACGACGACGACCTCCCCGCGGGCGACCAGGCGGTTGTTGACGAAGATGTCGATGGCCTCGCCGACCTTGCGGTCCAGCTCCAGCACCGAGCCCCGGTTGAGCTTGAGCAACTGGGCGACCGTCATGTGGGTCTTGCCGAGCACGGCCGAGATGTTGACTGGCACGTCGAACACCGGGGCCAGATCGACGGCGGACTTTTCGCTGGCGTCGTCGACGGTGGCGAGCGCCGTGGATTCGGGGAATTCTTCGAGCGCGAGATCGTCGGCCATCAGAAGCTGCTCCGGGGGGAAAGGGGTTCGCCGTGACCGGCCTCGGCGGCCAGCGCCGAGCGAAGGGCGTCGGCCAGGCGTTCGGCGGCGGCGGCGGGATCGAAATCGGCGCGACCGTCGGCCCATTCCAGGGCGAAGGCCGCGACCGGCAGGCTCGGATCGTCGCGGAAGGCGACCGCGCCGGTGAAACCGGCGTCGGCGGCGACCGCCTCGATCTTCGCGCGGGCCTCATCGTCAAGGCCGGAGGCGCGGACGACCAGACGCGGCGTGGCGTCGATCTCCTGGCCCAGCGTCTCCAGCGCCGATTGCAGCGGGCCGTGAGGCATCCGCTCCAGTGCGCCGGAAGCGATGACCCGGGCGGCGCCGAGCGCCAGTTCAGCGGACTGCTCGCGATGCGTCTGGGCGACCTGTTGCAGGGTGGGCATGGCGTCGGCGAGCGCCTGGCCGATGGCGGCGAGCCCCATGGCGCGGATGCTGTCGGCTTCGGCCAGCGCCGCCTCGCGCGCCTCCAGCCGGGCCTGGGCGACCAGGGCCTCGACCTCGGCCGGCATGTAGGCGCGCTTGGTCGGGCGGAAGGTCGAGGCCCGCAAGACCGTCCCCGCCTCGTCGAACTCGGTGTCGAAGGCGAAGGGCCGGGCGTTGAGGGGGGCGGACTGGCTCATGTCAGTAGATCAGTTCGTCGTCGCCCGACGCGCCCGCCAGCATGATCTCGCCGCGCGCGGCCAGGTCCTTGGCGACGGTGACCATGGCCATCTGGGCGGTGTCGACGTCCTTCAGACGGACCGGCCCCATCGACTCCATGTCCTCGCGCATGATCTTGGCGGCGCGCTCCGACATGTTGGTGAAGAACATCTCGCGCAGGCTCTCCGAGGCGCCCTTCAGCGCCAGGCCCAGCTGGTCCTTCTCGACGGCGCGCAGCAGGGTCTGGACCCCGCCGGGATCGAGCTTGGACAGGTCCTCGAAGACGAACATCAGGGCGCGGATGCGCTCGGCGGATTCGCGGTTGCGTTCCTCTAGGGCCCCGATGAAGCGGGCCTCGGTCTGGCGGTCGAAGGCGTTGAAGATGTCGGCCATCGCCTCGTGGCTGTCGCGCTTGGAGGTGCGCGCCAGGTTCGACATGAACTCGGTGCGAAGGGTCTGCTCGATCTTGTCCAGGATCTCGCGCTGGACCGGCTCCATGCGCAGCATCCGCTGGACGCACTCCAGGGCGAAGTCCTCGGGCAGGGCCGTCAGCACGCGCGCGGCGTGATCGGCCTTCACCTTCGACAGGACGACGGCGACGGTCTGGGGGTATTCGTTCTTCAGATAGTTGGCGAGGACGGCCTCGTTCACATTGCCGAGCTTGTCCCACATGGTCCGGCCGGCGGGACCGCGGATTTCCTCCATCAGGCCTTCGACCCGCTCGGGCGGCATGAAGGAGGCCAGAAGGCGCTGGGTCTGCTCGAAGCTGCCGAGCACCGCCCCGGAGCCGGACATGCCCGAGACGAACTCGACCATAAGCTCTTCGACCACGGAGGCGCTGACGGTGCCGAGCGCGGCCATCGCCTGGGAAATCTCCTTGATCTCGTCGTCGTCCAGGCTTTGCCACAGGCGGACGTGGTCCTCGCCGAGCGCCAGCAGGATGACGGCCGCCTTTTCAGGTCCCGACAGCTTCTTGGCGTCGTCGACGGCGGCTTTCTTGCTGACCATGCGCGCCGTCATCAGCCTTCGTGGACCCAGGCGCGGAGGATCGACGTCGATTCATCCGGATGCTTCTCGACGAAATCGGCGACCTTCTTGACCGAGGACGCCTTCACCTGACCTTCGATGCGGGCGATGTCGAGCCGCTGCTCCATCTCTGACGGCCCGGCCAGCTGGCCCATCGGCCCGCCGACGACGGTGGTCTGGAGCGAGGTCACCGGGACCTGACCGCCGCCTGCGCCGGCGCCGGCCAGGGCGGGGACCCCGCCGCCGCCAGACGCCGACTTCATCAGCGGGCGCAGGACAAAGAAGATCAGCAGCAGGCCGGTGACGAGCAGCACCAGCAGCTCCACGCCCCGCATGATGTCGTTCTTGGTGAAGTTGAACAGCGGGTCGCCGCCGTCGGTGCCGCCCGCCGAGGTCAGGGCGTCGCGGTTGAAGCGGACGTTGGTGACGCGGACCTGGTCGCCGCGCGTCTCGTCGAAGCCCATGGCGGCCTTCACCAGTTCCTCGATCTGGGCGATCTCCTCGGCCGAGCGGGGGGCATAGGCCGCCTCACCGCCCGGCTCGGCGGCGGGGGTCAGAACGCCATCGACGGCGACGGCGACCGACAGCTTCTTGACCTCGCCCGGCTCCTTCACCGTGGTCGTGGTGGTGTTGGAGATTTCGTAGTTGGTGGTCTCGCCGTTGACAGTCTCGGTTGAGCCCAGCGGCGTCGTGGCGGGCGCCTCGCCGCCGGGAATGTTGTTCGCCGCCGTCGCTCCGCCGTCCGAGACGCCGGTGGTGTCCTGGGATTGGCTGCCGTTGGTCGAGGTCGAGCGGACGACCTGACCATCGGGGTCGTAGCGTTGCTCCTGGGTGGTGGAGCGGGCCATCTCGATGTCGGCAGAGACCGTGACCCGGGCCGCGCCGGGGCCGACGACACCCTCGACCAACTCCTTGAGCCGGGCTTGGAGCTGGGCCTCGGTCGTCGCCTTGGCGTCGCGGGCAGTCGCGGAGGTGAAGCCCTGTTCGTCGTCGGCGGCAGCCAGTGTTTGGTTGGTCTCGTCGACAACGGTGACCTTGCCGGGCTTCAGGTTGGGTACTGAAGACGCAATGAGGTTGCGGATCGCGAGTACTTGATCTGGCGTCAGAGCCCGGCCGTTCAGACCGACAACCACTGCGGCGGTGGGCTCGGCCGCCTCGGATTGAAAGAGTTCGCGACGCGGCAACGCGATCTGGACCCGCGCCGAAGAAACCCCTCGCAGCGACATGATGGTGCGGGCCAGCTCGCCCTGCAGCGCGCGCTGTTCGTTGATCTGCTGCTGGAACTCGGTCTGGCCCAGCACCGACTGGGTGTCGAAGATTTCGTAGCCGACCGAGCCGGAGGTCACGAGGCCCCGTCCGGCCAGCATCAGCCGCGCCTCGCCGACCTGATCGCGGTTGACCATGATTGTCGAGCCGTCGCCGCGCGTGGCGTAGGCGATGCCGGCCTGTTCCAGCGAGGCTGTGATCTCTCCGGCCTCGCGCAGGTCGAGATTGGAATAGAGCAGCGCGTCCGGGGCCTGACCGATGCGGGTCATCAGCAGGATCAGGGCGATGGTCACACCCGCGCCGACGCCCAGCACCATGGCCAGGCGACCGATTCCGAACCTCTGCAACGCCGCCGTAAAGCCGCCCACGCGTCCCCACCCGATACTGGCGGGGTTCAGCTGCGACCCCGCTAGGCAGAAACTGCCGCCCGCGTGGTTAATGGCGGTTTAAGCGGAGGCTTTAAGCGAAGGCGAAAAGCAGGCGGCCCTGCCCCATGCGCTCGCGCAGCATCGGCAGATCGGCGTGCGCCGTGGAGAAGCAGCCGTAGGAGCGGCCGAGTTTGCCCTCGCGCTCCAGGAAGGTCGGCTCGGCGTAGTCGGCGCCGTGGACGATGATCGCCCGATCGCGCGCGAGATTGTTGGTGTACTCCAGCCCGTCCAGCAGGACGTTCGGCCCCTGCGCGGGACCCCAGCCCGCGCCGGCGGTGGCGTAGGCGCCGACCGAGGACATGTAGCTTTCCGGCTCATTGGAGAAGCGACGGGCGAAGCCGGAGTGTTCGGGATCGGAGCCCCTGCCGTGGCTGGTGCGGAACGCTGTGACCCGGCCGCCGATCAGGTCCACTTCAAACAGACGCGTATCGCCCGAGAACTTCTGGAAGTCGACGAGATACATCCGGTCGCGCAGCGGCAGACGCTCGTGATGGATGTCGAGCGCGGCCATGGCGCGGCTCATGAGGTCCGGGCGAACCAGACGCTGGGGGTCGAGCGGCGGCGGCGTGATCTGGACGGCAGGCGTGTAGGTCGGCTGAGGCGGAGACGGCGGCAATTCGGCCACCGTGATCGGCTGAGGCGGCGCGGCCGTGGCGCAACCGGCCAGCATGGCTGAGCCGCCCAGAATCAAGCCTCGTCTCGACAGCCGCATGCGACGCCCTCGTAGCGGTTGGTCCGAAGTCACGACGTGTTTCACAAATCGCCCCGCCGCATCAAGCGAAGGCTTGGCGACAGACCGACGCGGGGTAAGGTGCGCCACCGTAATTGGGAGGCGTTCATGAAGTCTTTTGCTCTCGCCCTGCTCGCGAGTTTCGCCGTCGTCGGCGCTTCGCAGGCGCAACAGAGCCCGCCCTCACAGGCGTTTCCCTCGGGCGGCGAAACCGTGTTCGTTCAGGCGGGGCGGCTTCTGGCGGACCCGGAGAGCGGCGTTGTGCTGCGCGATAAAACTGTCGTGATCACGGGCGGGCGGGTCGTCGAAATCCGCGACGGCTTCGTCGGCGAGGGCAATGTCGTCGACCTGCGCCAGCACTTCGTCCTGCCCGGACTGATCGACAGCCACGTCCATCTGACCAGTCAGCAGAACCCGAACGCGCGCCTGATGGCGGTCACCGAGAGCGACGCGGATCGCGCCATTCTGGGCGCCCAGTACGCCCTGCGGACCCTGCGCGCCGGCTTCACCACCGTGGCCGATCTGGGCGGACCGAACGATTCCGTCTTCGCCCTGCGCGACGGGATCGCGGCGGGCCAGATCCCCGGACCGCGCATCATCGCCTCGGGCCGGTCGATCTCGATCCACGGCGGGCATGGCGACGTGAACGGCTACAGCGAGGACATCATGCACCTGCTGTCCTCCGAGAGCATCTGCTCGGGGCCGGAGGACTGCATGCGGGCGGTGCGGACCCAGGTGCGGGCCGGCGCCGACGTCATCAAGATCACCGCGACGGGCGGGGTGCTGTCGAACACGGCGGCGGGTCTGGCCCAGCAGTTCAGCGACGCGGAGCTCGCCGCCATCGTCGAGGCCGGTCATCGCATGGGCCGCCGCGTGACCGCCCACGCCCACGGCGGCGACGGGGTCAACGCCTTCCTGCGGGCCGGCGGCGACTCGATAGAGCACGGCACCTATCTGGACGACGAGTCCATCCGTCTGTTCCGCCAGAACGACGCCTATCTGGTGCCGACGCTTCTGGCCGGCGACTTCGTGGCCCGCGTGGCGTCCAGCCCGGGCAACTTCTTCACGCCCGCGCAGACCGCCAAGGCGCTGGAGGCCGGGCCCAAGATGCTGGACATGGCGCGGCGCGCCCATGAAGGGGGCGTGCAGATCGCCTTCGGCACCGACAGCGGCGTCTCGGCCCACGGCGACAACGCCCAGGAGTTCGCCCTGCTGGTGCGCGCCGGGATGACGCCGCTGGAGGCGATCCAGTCCGCCACGGTGGTCGCCGCCGAGCATCTTCAGCTGTCCAGCGAAGCGGGCCGGATCGCGCCGGGAATGCCCGCCGACATCGTCGCCGTCGACGGCGATCCGCTGTCGGACGTGACCGTGCTGGAGGATATGGACTTCGTCATGCGGGCGGGCGTGGTTCATCGCAACGACTGAGCTTTGAATGAGGGCAGGGTCGGGCTAGACGGCGCGGCATGACCCTGCCCCATCCCCTGCCCCGCCTGTCGGCTGTCGCCGGCGACTATGACGTGCTGCTGTGCGACGTCTGGGGCGTGATCCACAACGGCCGCGAGAGCTGGCCCGAGGCGTGCGACGCCCTGATCCAGTTCAACCGGGAGGGCGGTCAGGTGGTGCTGATCTCCAACTCGCCGCGTCCGGCCTCGGACGTGGTCGCCCAGCTGGACCGGCTGGGCGTACCGCGCGAATGCTGGCAGGCGTTCGTGACCTCGGGCGACGCGACGCGGGCGGAGCTTGCGAAGCGGGCGCCGGGCCCGGCGTGGATCATCGGCCCGGATCGGGACTGGCCGCTGTATGACGGCCTGGGTCTGGAGCGGGCGAAAGGCGCCGACGACGCCGCCTTCATCTCCGTCACCGGGCCAGAGGACGACGAGACCGAGACGCCCGAGGACTATCGCGAGCGCCTGACGCCCGCCGCTGAGCGCGGGCTGGAACTGATCTGCGCCAATCCGGACCGGATCGTGCAGCGGGGCGACAGGATCATCTACTGCGGCGGCTCGCTGGCGGATCTTTACGAAGAGCTCGGCGGGCGGGTGACGATGGCGGGCAAGCCGTACGGTCCGATCTATGCGCTGGCCCTGGCCGAGGCGGAGCGGCTGTGGGGGCGGCCGGTGGATCGTTCGCGGGTGCTTTGCATCGGCGACGGGGTGGTGACGGATGTGCTGGGGGCCAATGCCCAGGCGCTGGACTGCCTGTTCATCGCCCAGGGCATCCACGGCGACGCGGCGCGGGGCGAGGACGGTCAGCTCGATCCGGAGCGGGCGGGCGCCCTGCTGAAGGCCGAGACGGCCTATGCGCGGTACGCGGCGCTGGAGCTGCGGTGGTAGTTCTCGCCAAATCGCAACGGCGCCGCTAACACCGGCCGATGATCACCGGACCTCACCCCTCGGGCGGCTACATCCTGGAAGAACTGTCGCCCGGCATGGTGGCGATCAAGGAGGTGACGGTCACGGAGGATCGCATCGTCCAGTTCGCGGAGGCGTCCGACGACTTCAACCCCGTGCACATGGACGAGGCCTTCGCGTCCAAGACCGCCTATCGTGGGCGGATCGCGCATGGCTTGCTGAGCGCCTCGTTCGGTTCTGCGGTGGTAGGAACGATCCTGCCGGGCGCAGGGGCCATCTATCTGAGCCAGACGCTGGCGTTCCATCGGCCCGTGCGGATCGGCGACGTGGTGCAGGCCCGGATCACGGTGGCCGCGGTCGACGCCGAGTCCGCGCGGGTGACGCTGCGGACAGAAGGCTACGTCGGCGAGGACATGATCATGGAGGGCGAGGCCATCGTCCGCGTGCCGCGCCGCCGTCGTCCGGCCAAGGACTGAGCGGGGCCGCCGTGCCCATCGAGATCGTCCACGGCTGGCGCGATCTGCCCGAAGCGCAGCGCGGGGCCGCCGCCGCCGTCGGCGCCTTCGATGGCGTGCATCGCGGCCACCAGGCGGTGATCGGCGCGGCGCGGGAGGCGGCGGAGCGGCTGTCCGCGCCGCTGGCCGTCGTGACCTTCGAGCCCCACCCCCGCCGCTGGTTCCAGCCGGAGGCCGCGCCGTTCCGCCTGATGACCACCGGCCAGATGGCGCGGGCGCTTGAAACGCAGGGCGTGCAACGGCTGCATCTGCTGCCCTTCGACGCCGGGATGGCGGCGATGTCGGACGAGGCTTTCGCGCGCGATGTGCTGGCGGGCGGACTGGGCCTGAAGCAGGCTGCGGTCGGCTTCGACTTCACCTATGGCAAGGGCCGGACCGGGTCGCCGGAGGCCCTGACGCGGATCGGGCGGGAGCTCGGCTTCTCGGTCTCGGTCACCGAACGGGTCGATGATCGAAGCGGGCTCAAGCTGTCGTCCAGCGCCGTGCGCGAGGCGCTGGCGGCCGGCGACATGGCGCGGGCGACGCGCATCCTGGGCCGCCCCTTCGCCATTGAGGGCGAGGTGGTCCACGGCGACAAGCGGGGGCGCACCATCGGGGTGCCGACGGCCAATGTGCGGATGGGCGATTACATGCGGCCGGCTTACGGAGTGTTCGCCACGCGGACACGGCTGGCGGACGGGCGGGTGATCGACGGCGTCGCCAATCTGGGCGTGCGGCCGATGTTCGAGACGCCCGAGCCCTTGCTGGAGGTCTGGCTGTTCGACTTCTCGGGCGACCTCTACGGCCAGGTGGTCGAGACGCAGCTGATCGCACGGCTGCGCGGCGAGATGAGCTTCGATGGCCTGGATGCGCTGAAGATTCAGATTGACGCGGACGCCCGGGCGGCGCGGGCGGCGCTGGCGCAGGCCTGATCAGCCGGCTCGTTCGGCCACCACCATCAGGGTGTCGTGCAGCGAGGTCGCGCCGTCGACGATGTCCTCGACCTTCCAGTTCGGGCCTTCGCGGACCAGTTCGAGCTTCATCGACTTGGCCTCGCCGGCGTTGGTGAAGCTGACGTTGGCCTCGGCCGTGTTCGGGTCGGCCTGGGCGACGGCGAGGGCGGTGACGACGAACTCGCCCTGGTCCTGACAGCCACAGAAGGGGTCGTAGTTCAGGGTCGGGACCTCGCCGTTGGCGGCGCGGACGTCGGCGCCGATCAGGGCGTTCATGGTGCGCGAGAACAAGGGGTCCTGGCCCGGCGCTGGCGGCTCGCCGGTCGGGCCGCCTGAGGTGTAGCGGGCGTAGATGGCGCGGACGAAGGCTTCGGGGCTCTCGGCCTGGGCGGCGTAGACGGCGTCGCGGCTTTGCGGGTCGGCGGCGGGCGCGGCGGCCTCGGTCGCGGCGGGGGCCTGGGTCTCCTCGGCGGGCGAGCAGGCGGCGACGGCGGCCACAGCGGCCAGCGAGATCAGGATGCGCATCATTGGTCTCCCCATCTTCGGCGTTCCTCGTCGAACGCCGGTCGAAGGCGACGATAGCCGAACGCGCCGCTTTTCCCAGCCCCCCGGCCCTGATAGACCGCCGCCATGCAAGGGCGCACGATCCTCTCGATCCGGATTACCGGCCCGGCGGCGTAAGTCGGGGCGAACAGCCCCCGCGCCGACCGGGTTCTTCGCCACGCCGCTGCCCTGACGCCTTTTCCGAGACGACCATGTCCGACGCCCCGACCGATTCCGCTTCTTCCGGCCGCGACTATCGCGAGACCGTCTTCCTGCCCGAGACGCCGTTCCCCATGCGGGGCGGCCTGCCGCAGAAGGAGCCGACGATCCTCGAGCAGTGGGGCGACCTCTACGGGCGGCTGCGGGCCGAGCGGCAGAAGGCGGGGGCGCCGCTCTATGTGCTGCACGACGGGCCGCCCTATGCCAACGGCGACATCCATATCGGCCATGCGCTGAACAAGACGCTGAAGGACTTCGTGGTCCGGAGCCGGTTCCTGCTCGGCTACGACGTCGATTACGTCCCCGGCTGGGACTGCCACGGCCTGCCGATCGAGTGGAAGATCGAGGAGCAGTTCCGGGCCAAGGGACGGCGCAAGGACGAGGTGTCGAAGGCCGAATTCCGGACCGCCTGCCGGGAGTATGCGGCGGGCTGGATCGGGGTGCAGGCCGAACAGTTCAAGCGGCTGGGCGTGACCGGCGACTTCGCCAATCGCTACGCGACGATGGACTTCGCCACCGAAGCCGCGATCGTGAAGGAATTCCACAAGTTCAAGAACTCGGGCCAGCTGTATCGCGGGTCCAAGCCGGTGATGTGGTCGCCGGTCGAGCGGACGGCCCTGGCCGACGCCGAGATCGAGTATCACGACCACGTCTCGCCCACGATCTGGGTCAAGTTCCCGGTCATCGCGGCGACGGACGATCATCCGGACGATCTGCTGGCGTTCCGGCAATCGACGCCCAGCGTGGTGATCTGGACGACGACGCCGTGGACCATCCCGGCCAACCGGGCGATCAGCTTCGGGCCCGAGATCGCCTATGGCCTGTACGAGGTGCATTCGATCGAACAGGGGCTGGAATTCCAGCCTTGGGCCAAGGCGGGCGACCGGCTGATCCTGGCCGACAAGCTGGCCGAGGAGGTGATGAAGGCGGCCAAGGTGGCGACCTTCACCCGCGTCGACGACATCGATCCGGCGGGTCTGGTGTGCGCCCATCCGCTGGCGGAGCTGGACGACGGATACCGGTTCAACGTGCCGCTGCTGGACGGGGATCACGTCACCGACGATGCGGGCACGGGGTTCGTCCATACAGCGCCGGGGCATGGCGCGGACGACTATGAGGTCTGGCGCGCGCACGGGCATCACGAGGTGCCCGATACTGTCGATCCGGACGGGGCCTATTATCCGGGCGTGCCGCTGTTCGCCGGGCTGAAGATCCTGGAGACCGAAGGCAAGAAGCTCGGCAAGTTCGGACCGGCCAACGCCGCGGTGACCGAGAAACTGATCGAGGCCGGGACGCTTCTGGCCCGCGGGCGGCTGGAGCATTCCTATCCGATGAGCTGGCGCTCGCGGGCGCCGGTGATCTTCCGCAACACGCCGCAGTGGTTCATCCGCATGGACCAGGCGCTGGATCACGGCACGGGCGAGACGCTGCGCGAGGTGGCGCTGAAGTCGATCGACCAGACGGCCTTCCATCCGGCGGCGGGCAAGAACCGCATCCGCTCGATGGTCGAGGGCCGGCCCGACTGGCTGGTCAGCCGCCAGAGGGCCTGGGGCACGCCGCTGGCCATGTTCGTCGACAAGCACACGGGCCAGCCGCTGCATGATCCGGAGGTCGACGCCCGCATCGTCGCCGCCATCGAGAAGGGCGGGGCCGACGCCTGGTTCGAGACGCCGGACGCGGAGTTCCTGGGGGCGCACGACCCGGCGCGCTACGAGAAGGTCGAGGACATCCTGGACGTCTGGTTCGACTCGGGCTGCACCCATGCGTTCGCGCTGGAACCGCGCGATCCGGCCAAGGGCTATCGGGGCGACCGGCCCAGCCACTGGCCGGCGGACCTGTATCTGGAGGGCTCGGACCAGCATCGCGGCTGGTTCCAGTCCAACCTGCTGGAAGGTTCGGGGACGCGGGGCCGGGCGCCTTATCGCGCCGTCCTGACCCACGGGTTCACCCAGGACGAGAACGGCGAGAAGATGTCCAAGTCCAAGGGCAACACCGTCGATCCGGCCGTGGTCATCAAGGAGAGCGGGGCCGACATCCTGCGCCTGTGGGTCGCCCTGGTGGACTACGCCGAGGACCAGCGGATCGGAAAGCAGATCCTGCAGACGACGGTCGACGCCTATCGCAAGCTGCGCAACACGGTGCGGTATCTGCTGGGCGCGCTGTCGGACTTCGATGAGGCGGAGCGGGTCGGATACGACCAGATGCCGCCGCTGGAGCGGTTCATCCTGCACCGGCTGTGGGAGCTGGATCGGGATGTGCGGGCGGCCTACGAGACCTATCGCTTCCAGGACGTGGTGCGGCCGGTGCTGGAGTTCTGCGCGGGCGATCTGTCGGCGCTGTACTTCGATATCCGCAAGGACAGCCTGTATTGCGACCGGCCCGATGCGGTGCGGAGACGCGCGGCGCGGACGGTGATGCAGGAGGTGTTCCTGAGGCTGACGGCGTGGCTGGCGCCGCTGACGCCCTTCACCATGGAGGAGGCCTGGACGACGCGGTATCCGGACGGGGGCACGAACTGCGCGCGGGTGATCCCGGAGACGCCGGGGGAGTGGGAAAACGCGGCGGAGGCCGAGCGTTGGGCGAAGATCCAGGCTGTGGTCTCGGTCGTCAACGACGCGCTGGAAGCGGCGCGGCGGGACAAGCTGATCGGCGGGGCGCTGGACGCCTGGCCGACGGTGTCGGGACCGGCGGAGGCGTTCGCGGCGTTCGACGGCTTGGACGCGGCGGAGGTGTTCCGCACCTCGGGCGCCGAGCTGAAGGTCGGCGGCGAGGCGGTGACGGCGGAGGTCGCCGTCGCGCCCTATCCGAAATGCGCGCGGTCCTGGCGGCGCGTGCCGGACGTGGGGTCGGACGCGGAGTATCCGGACCTGTCGGCGCGGGATGCGGATGCGGTCCGCTGGTGGGACGCGCAGAGGGGCTGATTGTCAAAGACCGTGGGCGGTGTCCGGCGAGACCGGGCGGGCGTCGAGTGTGCGGTCACGGGCCCGCCTCTGGCGGCTCTGCCGCCTGTCTCCGCCCAAGGGGCGGAGAGCGGAGATCGGGTGCGACGCAGGCGCGCGTCATCGCTCTTCCGCTGTGAACGGGGTGGGAAGGGCGGGCGGAGCAGCCGGGCCTTCGCCCGGAGACCGTGATGGTTTGTGTTTCGGCGAAAGACGACTGCTCCGCGCGATTGGTCTGATCGGAAGCGGACGGCCCCGCGTCGTTCCCACGCGACTGCCCGGGGACCGACGGCCCTGTTAGAGCCTTGCCGCTACTGACGCCTCCGGCGGGAAGGTCGGCGTGCTTGCGAAAGCCGATCCCCTGAACGCGGCGAGTCTTCTGCTCGCCGCCTTTTTGGTGGGCTACCGCTCGACGCGCGGCGTCTCGCTACTTGAGCCCGACGCTTCGCTTCTGACGGTCACCCACGCCACCCCCTTGGCCCGGCACGCCGGATGAACGCCCCTGGGCGGCCTCCGGTCGTTGGACTTCGGGAGCTCCCGCTCCAACCGCTCCCGCCGCGACAAGCTCGCAAGGCCTTGCGCCCTTCCCAAGCGACGGAACCGAGAGGGAGGGTAACACACCCGGATATGCGGGCGCGTTCGCGGCGTCTCAATCGGGACGGGCCCTGTATTTGCTGACGAAATCCGGGCGTCGTTGGATGATTGAGAAAAACAGCGAAGGTTTCTCCCTCTCCCAGAGGGAGAGGGCTTGAGCGCCCGAGAGCCCATCGGGCGATCGGCCTTGCGCGACCCGAAGGGCGGCGCGTAGCAGCAAAAGGGTGAGGGGTTACGGCGCCTCACGGTGAGAGGGAAACCCCTCACCCTTTCGGCTTGCGGATCGCTTCGCTCTCCGAGCCCCAAGCCCTCTCCCAATGGGAGAGGGATGCTGATAGTCGAGCCCCATGAGCATTCCCCGCATCGCCTGGGCGGCCTATGGCTTCGCCCTCCTCGTCGTCGTTCTGGACCAGATCACCAAGGCGCTGATCCTGGGCTCGGTCGATGTGCCTGACGCGAACATGATCCCGCCCGGATATCTGTTCGCGGAGGTCATTCCCGGCGTGCTGTCGTTCACCATGGTGAGGAACACCGGCGTCAGCTTCGGCCTGTTCGGCGGGGGCGAGGCGCGGTGGTTCCTGAGCGTGTTCTCGATCGTCGTCGCAGGCGCGCTGGCGTGGTGGGCGATGAAGGCGCAGCGAAGGCTGCTGGTCACGGCCATCGGCCTGGTGATCGGCGGGGCGATCGGCAACGTCATCGACCGCATCCGGTTCGGCTACGTCGTGGACTTCATCGACTTCTCGGCGACGGGGCTGTTTCCCTGGGTGTTCAACGTGGCCGACAGCGCCATCACCGTCGGGGTCGCCCTGCTGATTCTCGACAGCGTGATCTCGGAGCGGAAGCCCGCCGTTGGCGCGGCCCCCGAAAAGGCGTAATCACCCGCTCTTGCTGAGCCATCACCCTGCGTCGTTCGCGCCGGAGCCCAAACCGACCATGCGTCTGCTGACCGTTTCCCTCGTCGCCGTGTCCGCCCTGGCCCTGACCGCTTGCGGTGGGCTGCGCCAGTCCATCGGCCTGACCAAGGTGGTGCCCGACGAGTTCGTGACCGTCGCGTCCGCGCCCCTGACCGTGCCGCCGGAATACGGCCTGCGTCCACCCGCGCCGGGCCAGCCGCGCCCGCAGGAACTGGCCCCCGAGAGCGCCGCGCGCCAGATCCTGCTGGGTCAGCGCCAGTCGATCACGCGCTCGCCGGGCGAGACCGCCCTGGTGACCGCGGCCGGCGCCGACCGGGCCGATCCCCTCGCCCGCTACGTCATCGACGACGAATTCGGCGATCTGGCGCACAAGGAACAGAGCTTCGCCGACCGTATCCTGTTCTGGCGCCGCGACGATGCGTCGACGCAGGCGCCGACCCAGACGCAGACGGCCCAGGGGGCGGTGACCATCGACGCGGCGACCGAGGCCGAGCGCCTGCGGGCCCTGACCGGCGGTCAGTCGTCGATCACGATCCAGCCGCGTCGCGGCGGCAGGTTCAAGCTGCCGGGACTTTAACCGGACATTCCTCCCCTTTTGGGGGAGGTGGCGCGGCGCGTCTTCGCGCCGTGACGGAGGGGGCCCGCCCCAGACGCGGTGTGCGCGGCCAGCCCCCTCCACCGCTTCGCGGTCCCCCTCCCCCAAAGGGGGAGGACTTTCATGACCAACATCTTCGAGAAGGCCGCGGGCCTGTCCGGCGTCGAGCAACTGAAGCTGGCCTTCCAGGGCGAGGAGCTCGCCGCGCCCATCGCCCGCACCCTCGACTACCGCCTGACCGAGGTCGAGGAAGGCCGCGTCGTGTTCGAAGGGACGCCGACGCGGGCTGTCTACAATCCGATCGGCACGGTCCACGGCGGCTGGATGGCGACGCTGCTGGATTCGGCCTGCGCCTGCGCCGTCCATTCCATGCTGAAGCCCGGCCAGGTCTATACGACGCTGGAGATCAAGACCGTCTTCCACCGCGCCCTGACCGAAGGCGTCCCGGTCCGCTGCATCGGCACCATCCTTCAGGTCGGCCGAAAGGCGGGCTTCTCGGAAGCCCGCCTCGAAGGCCTGGACGGCAAGCTCTACGCCACCGCCACCTCGACCTGCCTGGTGATGGAACGGCCGGCCTAGGCCGCGTCGACCAGCACGATCTCCGCGTCATTGACGGCCGTGACGGTCAGGGCGTCCTCACCCGTGATGGCCGCCCCGTCGCGCGCGTTCAGGCGAACGCCGTTGATCTCCACCACGCCCTTGGCCGGGACGAGGTAGCCGCGCCGGGCCGCGCCCAGCGGATAGGTCGCGCTCTCACCCGCCTTAAGGGTCGCGCCGACGACGCGGGCGTCCGTGCGGATCGGCAGCGCGTCCTTGTCGTCGTCGAAGCCCGAGGCCAGGACCACGAACTGACCGGCCCGCTCGCCCTTGGGGAAGGGCTTGGCGCCCCAACTGGGCTTCTCGCCGCGCCGGGTCGGCTCGATCCAGATCTGGAAGATGCGGGTCGTCTCGGGCTCGATGTTGTATTCGGCGTGGCGGATGCCAGTGCCCGCGCTCATCACCTGGACGTCGCCGGCCTCGGTGCGGCCCTTGTTGCCCAGGCTGTCCTCGTGGGTGATGGCCCCGTCGCGGACATAGGTGATGATCTCCATGTCCGAGTGCGGATGGGGCGGAAAGCCCGAGTTGGACGCGATCTCGTCGTCGTTCCAGACGCGCAGATTGCCCCAGCTCATGCGGTTCGGATCATAGTAGCTGGCGAAGGAGAAGTGGTGCTTGGCCTTGAGCCAGCCGTGGTCGGCGCCGCCCAGGCTGTCGAAGGGTCTGACTTCGATCATCGTGGTCTCTCCGGCGGCGGGCCGTCCCGCCGCGTGTTGCTTGAACGGGAATATAGGGCCGCCGGAGAGAACCGCAACAGTGTTGGTGCCTATAGCGCCCTATCGACCGATGTCATACGTCCCGGTGATGTCGATCCGCACGGTCAGCTGGCCGCCCGCGACCTGGGTCGCAGCGTCCGACGTGGTCTCGACGCGCATGAACTGGGCCACCGGCATGGGGGGCTGGGGCGCGTAGCCGCCGCCCTCGTTCAGCGAACGGATCGGCCCCAGCTCGACGCCCAGCGCCTGGGCGTACAGCCGCGCCTTGTCCTGGAGCGCGCGCACGGCGAGCACGCGGGCCTGGTCCTCGGCGGCCTTGGGGTCCTGCAGGCCGAAGCCGATGCCGTCGATCTGGTTGACTCCGGCGGCGACCACGGCGTCGGCGACCTCGCCCACCTCGGTCAGGTCCATGATGTTGACGGTGACGCGGTTGGACGCCTGATAGCCGCGCAGGCGCGGCGGCTGGTTGTTCACATAGTCGTATTGGGCCGACAGGTTCAGGCCCGAGGTCTGGATGTGGCGCTCCTCGATGCCGGCGCGGCCCAGAGCGGCGAACACCTCGGCCATGCGCCGGGCGTTGTCGGCCATGGCCTGACGGGCGGTCGTCGCCTCGGTGACGACGCCGAAGGTGATGGTGGCCATGTCGGGCGCGACCTTGACCTCGCCGTGGGCAGAAAGATTGAGCGCGGGCTGGGCGGCCATGGCGTGGACCTGCATCGGGGCGGTGGGGGCGGACTGGGCGACGGCGGCCGGAGCGGAGAGGCCGATCACGGCGGCGCCCAGCATCAGGGCGGGAAGGGATTTCATGGGATGACACAGCCTTTCGGAGACGGGATTGCGCGGACGGCCGAGTTCTCCGCCTCGACCGTGACGCGACCTTGACGGTGAACGCCTGAACAACCGCACGGCTCCGCTTGCAGGCGCCGTTCATCGGCGTGAATTCGCCGAAAGGATGCCCGCTTTCGTCCACGCCCTGCGCCTGCTAGGCGAAGGCCCTGCCATCGGGGGCCCGTAGCTCAATGGTTAGAGCCGACCGCTCATAACGGTCTGGTTGCAGGTTCGAGTCCTGCCGGGCCTACCATCCTCCGTTCAAAGAAAAGGCCCGGCCTGTGCGAACAGGCCGGGCCGAGGCGCTCTTTGGAGAGAGGATCAGAAGCGGATCGTGCCCGTCAGGCGGAAGCCGTGGAGCTGGATGCTGTCGCTGGAACGGATCTGGTCGGTGCCCGCCGGATTGACCAGGAGGAAGGGGTTGGTCGCAGGCGCCGTGCCGGGGCCGGTGCGGACCACCAGCGGGTCGTTCCGCTCCAGGTCGGAATAGATGTATTCGAGGCCGACCGAGACGCTGTCGGTCAGGCGGCGCTCGATGCCGGCGCCGACCTGGAAGCCGTCGGCGTCGCCGCTGCTGCGGATCGGGGTGAAGCTGTTGGCGCCGTTGGAGGTCGAGTAGCTGTCCTCGACCTGGGCGAGCGCGTAGCCGGCGGTGACGTAGGGCAGGTAGGAGCCCATCGCATAGCCGAGGCGTACGCGGGCGGCGGCGAGGCCCTGGACCTCGCGCTGGAAGGCGTAGTTGGCCGGCGTGGTCGAGAAGGCCGAGACGCTGTCTTCCGCATTGGTCAGGCCGAGGTCGCCGACGACGCCGAACACCCAGGCGCCCATCTGCCAGTCGTAGCCGGCGCGAAGGCCGACTTCGCCCGCGGCCTCGTCATCGTCGGTGCAGCCGGCGCCGGCGTTGTTGCCTTTGGGCGAGCCGTCGCAGAAGCCGGGCGAGAAGGCGTCGGCCCCCGCCGTGGTGCGGACCGTGTCGTTGAAGTTTCCGTCCAGGTTGGTGTCGAACAGGATGCGTTCGTTCTCTTCCTGGTCCTGCACCTGGGCGCCGGCGTAGCCGCCGAAATAGGCCCCGCTCCAGTCCTGGGCGGCGACGGGGGTGGCGGCGACGGCGGCCGTGAGCGCGCCGAGCGCGACGAAAGTCCGGATCATGATCTCTACCCTACCAGCGGCCCTGGGGGCGGGCCTGACAGGGCAGATACGCATCAGCTGGGCTTTGGACGCATCGGCGGTTGCGGATCGTTAACGATCGCGCCAGCGGCGGTCGCCCTGATAGCGGTCGTTCTGGATGTACCGCCCCTGGCTGTCGTACCAGCCATAGCCCTGCTGGAAGCGGCCATAGTTGTCCGGCGTGTAGAAATAGTCGTCGTAGGGGTCGCCGTAGGCGCCGTCCATCTCGTCCCACCAGTCGCGCGGATAGGGGGAGTATTCGCAGGTCCAGCCCTGGTCGGGACGCTGGGTCCACTGGGGCTCGTAACGGTCGCGGTAGCGGGGGCGGAAGCTCGGGCGGCACAGGCCGTCGGACCAGACACGGTTGCCCGAGGCGTCGATCTGGGCGCGGTACTCGCGGTAGAAGACGTCGAGCACGCCGACGAAGCTGTTGTTCCTGACCACCGCCCGGCCGGAGACCGCCGCCAAACCGATGGTCCGCGCCCGCACCCGGCTGTCCAGCAGGGTCAGTTCGCCGTTGTAGAGCACGAGACCCTTGTCCGACCGGCAGATGCGCGAGCCCTCGATGGAGACCGAGGCCCCCTCGACCGCGACGCCTTCGGAGTAGCCGCAGATGCGGCTGTTCGTGACCTCGACCCGGCCATAGTCGCGGCGCGACCGGACCAGCAGGCCGATGGCGCGCGGGCCGAAATTGTTCGGCGTTTCGACGCCCGACAGGGTCACGGAATCGATGCGCGAGGGTTCGCCGGCGCCCGGCGTGATGTCGATGCCGGACTGGGCGCCGGTGACCACCGTCTCCCAGGCGGTCAGGGTCGCGCCGTCCATGACGATGGCCGGGGCGACGGTCTGGGCGTCTATGACCACGTCCCTCAGATCGACCGTGCCCCCGTCGGCATAGATGGCGGCCTCGTCGCCGACGTGGCGGAAGCCGACGCGGCTCATGACGATGTCGGAGCCGTAGCCGACCACGCAGGCCGCGTCCCCGCCGTCGGGCGAGGCGAGCACGATGTCGCGCAGCTCCAGCCGCACCCCTTGCGCCACCATGATGCAGGGCACGCCATCGGGGGCCTGGAGCGTCGGCGTCGGGTTCTGATTCCAGCGGCGCGGATCGAAACCGCCCTCGCCGATGATGGTCATGGGCTTGTCGATGTTCAGCCAGCCGACGCACGGCCCGCTGCGCGCGCGGATGACCAGGGTGCCGCCCGGCCGCACGCGATGCACCGCCGCCTCAACCGCGCCCGTGCCGGGATTGCCGCCGCAGTCGACCAGCACGATCTCCTCGGTCCCCGGACCGTAGGGCGGGCGATAGTCGGGCCGATAGTTCGGGCGGTGCGCGCCATAGCTCCAGCGGCGATGCTGGCGCGGGCGGCTCTGACGCGTGGGCGGATCCAGCAGGAGGCCGAAGTTCGGGCGGGTCTGGCTCTCGACCCGGGCGGCGGTCTGGGCCTGGGCCTGGGGCGCCGCGACCAGCAAGCCTGCGACAAGAGCGAAGGCGGAGGCGGCGAGTGCGAAGGTCTTCATCGGATCAGCCCCTCCTTAGCGGCGCTGCGAACGGGAAACCTGGGCGAGGACCGCCTGCAGGCGCGACGCCGAGGGGCCGAAGCCCGCCAGAGCCGAATCGATGCGGAGCGCTACGGCCTGGGCCTTGTCCTGGTCCGCCACCCCCGCGACGCCGAGCGCGAAATAGGTCGACATGGCGAACTTGGCCTCCGGCGATCCCTGCCGGTCGGCCTGGGAATACCAGTGGAAGGCCCGCGCATAGTCGGCCGGCACCCCGATGCCCTCGGAGTACATCACCGCCAGCACCAGCTGGGCCTCCGAGCTGCCGTTGACCGCCGCCAGCTGGATGGCGCGGACCATCTCGATGTAGCTGAGGCGGGACTCCATATTGTGCCCGAGCATGGCCTCCAGCGTCTGGATCTGCCGGGCCGAGAGATCGTTCGGCCGCTCCGCCACCGTCTCGGTGACGCCAAGGTAGCGCAGCGCCCGGCCGACGTGGACGAAGGGCAGCTCGGTCATGCGGCCCAGCGCATATTCATAGGCGTCGCCGCGCGGGCGGCTTTCGTCCGAGAAGGGCACGCCCGAGGCCGGGGCCTCGTTGGGATAGAACTCATAGGGCGGCACCCACTGGCGCGCCTTGGCCTCGACGAAGGCGCCGTAGCGGGACCGGGCGGGCGTCGACCGCTCGAAGTCCTTCAGCAGCACATAGGCCCCAACGTCGCCGGTCTGCACCGCCAGATAGTTGTACAGATAGGCGTCGACGTCGTTCCGGGGGAACAGGTTCACCGCCGAGTAGTAGCCACCGCGCCGCCGCTCGCCCTGAGCGCCGCCGCCGCTCGTCCGCCCCCAGGCCTCGCGCGCCTCGCGGTTGTCCGACGGCTCTCCGAACGGGCCATAGAGGGCGTCGTGCAGCCGGGCGAGCGTGCGGAAGCCCTCCGCGTCCTGGGTCGACAGGACGTAGATCATCCGGTTCCTGACCTCGGCCTGCTCCTCCATGGTCATGCGCGACAGCTGGGCGTCGAGCCGACGATAGGCGACATGGCGCTCCCACGCCCGACAATCGTCGTACCGCGACACCGGCCGCCAGCCGCCGAACCCGCCCCGGTCGACCCGGTTGATGGGGGCGAAGCCTTCGTCGTTGGCCAGCGCCAGGCCGGTCCAGACGGCGCTCTCGATCGGGTCCTCGATGTTCTTGTCCGTGGCCCTCAGCGCCGCATAGCGCGCACCCAGCTCCAGCTGGGCGAAGAAGTCGCCCCGGAACGCCGCCCGGCGCAGCAGCCGCAGGCCCGCTTCCTGGGCGTTGAACTCGGCCCCGGTGACCGAGGGCGGGCGGGGACAGGCGTTGGCGGCGGCGGCCGCTTCGCCGCGTCGCCAGAACGACAGGTTCGGATCGCTGCAGCTGGCCACCGAGCCGGCCAGCATGGCGATGACGGCGATCGCGCCCACGGCGGCGGCCGGCCCGCGCCACCGGCGGCGCGGACGCTCGTCAGTCGTGGCCTCGCCGTCGCGCATTCTGCACCCTCGCTCCCCGACGGCCGTGGCCGATCCCGGCATTAACCATTTCCCAAACCCGCGTTCGGGTCCAGTGAACTTCCGATCATGGTTAACGCCGTTCCACGACAAAGCGTTGCCGCACAATGGCGCGAATAGGGCGCGGCCAAGCTTCATCCACAGAATTCAGCGGTTTACGCCTGCGGGGCGAACGCCGGGCTCGCTTTCGGGCGCGGCGGCGCCTATGTCGCGCGTCCGATTTCGCCCGAGCCGTGACCTTCATGTCCTACGTCGCCCGCACCGACCGCCCCGCCGACAAGGCCGCCCGCTACGCCGAGGTCGAGGCGGAAATCCTGGCCGTGCTGGACGGCGAGCCCGACCGCGTGGCGCGCATGGCGACGGTCTCGTCGATGCTGGCCGACGCCTTCGAGGACTATTTCTGGACCGGCTTCTACGTCGTCGATCCGGCCAGGGAGCGCGAACTGGTCGTCGGCCCCTATCAGGGCACGCTCGGCTGCCTGCGCATCGCCTTCGGACGCGGCGTTTGCGGGACCGCGGCGGAGACCGGCCGCACCCAGATCGTCGAGGACGTCCACGCCTTCCCCGGCCACATCGCCTGCGACGGGCGGTCGGAGAGCGAGATCGTGGTTCCGGTGTTCGACGCCTCCAGCACCCTGATCGGTGTCTTCGACGTGGACGCGACGCGCAAGGCCGCCTTCGATGCGGTCGACGCCGAGGCGCTGGAGCGGCTTCTGGGCAAGGTGTTCGCCGCCTGATCCTCTGCTAAGCCCAAGGGATGCGGATCGGCATCGACTTCGGCGGAACCAAGATCGAGGGCGTGGCTCTGGACGAGAGCGGGGCGGTCGCGGCCGGCCGGCGCGTCGCAAACCCCGGTGACTATGATGCCGCCATCGAGGCGGTCGCGGACCTGATCGCGGACCTGGAGGCGAAGACCGGCCGCAAGGGGACCATCGGCGTCGGAGCGCCGGGCTCGGCCTCGCCGCGCACCGGACGGATGCGCAACGCCAACTCCACCTGGCTGAACGGACGGACCTTTCGCGAGGATCTGGAGGCGCGGCTGGGGCGGCCCGTGCGCCTGGCCAACGACGCCAACTGCCTGGCCCTGTCGGAGGCCGTCGACGGCGCGGGCGCGGGCGCGCGGGTCGTGTTCGGCGTCATCCTCGGCACCGGCTGCGGCGGCGGCCTGGTGGTGGACGGGCGGCTGGTCGAAGGCGTCGGCGGCATCGCAGCCGAAATCGGCCACGTCGGACTGCCCTGGGCAACGCCGCAAGAAGCGCCGGGCCCCGCCTGCTGGTGCGGGCTGTTCGGCTGTCTCGAAACCTGGATTTCCGGCTCCGGCTTTCAGCGGGACCACGAGGCGCTCACCGGGCGTGCGTTGTCTGCGCCGGACATCGTGGCTGCGGCGCGAGCGGGAGACGCCGAGGCCCGGGCGAGCCTGGACCGCTATGTCGAGCGGCTGGCGCGCGCGCTCGCCATGATCGCCAACATCGTCGACCCAGACGTCTTCGTGCTGGGCGGCGGCATGTCGAACGTCGGCGAGCTGTATGAACGGCTGCCGGGTCTGGTGGAGCGGTACGCCTTTTCCGACGGCTGGGCAGGCCCAATCGCGCCGGCGCGGTGGGGCGACGCCTCGGGGGTGCGCGGCGCCGCCCGGCTGTGGGCTGACTAGCCGAACACGGGCGCGCGTTTCTGGGTGAAGGCCATGAAGGCCTCCATGGCTTCCGGGCTCGACATCTGGGAGCCGAAGGCCTCGCCTTCCTTCTGCATCAGGGTCCACAGCCGCTCGGCGTCGCGCATCAGACGCTTGGTCTTTTTGATGGAGTTGGGGGCGCGCCCCGCCACCTTGGCCGCCAGCTCGGCCGCCGTCCCATCGACCTGATCGGCCGGGACCGCGCGGTTGGCCAGACCCCAGGCGTGGGCGGTGCGCCCGTCGATCGGCTCGCCGAGCGCGAAGATCTCGAACGCCCTCTGATGCCCCACGACCATCGGCAGCAGGAGCGACGACGCGGCTTCGGGCGCCAGCGCCAAGTTCACGAACGGCGCCGACAGCAGGGCGTCCTCGGCCACCACCACCATGTCGCAATGCAGCAGCAGCGTCAGGCCGATGCCCACCGCCCGGCCGCGCACGGCCGCGACGGCCGGCTTGTCCAGATGGGCGAGCGCCTTCAGAAAATGAAACACCGGCGCGTCGGTCACCTGACCGCCGCCCGACTGGCCAATGGCGATGAAGTCGGCGATGTCGTTGCCGGCGGAGAAGCTGTCGCCCTCGGCCCGGAACAGCAGCACCCGCACCGCGTCGTCGGTCCGCGCCCGCTCGGTCGCCGCCGCCAGCGCCGCATACATGGCCTGGGTGATGGCGTTCTTCTTCTCGGGCCGGTTCAGTGTGACGGTCAGGACGCCGCCGTTCAGCTCGGTCAGGACGGGCTCGCTCATGCCTCGATCTCCTTGGGGGTGAGGGTCCACCAGTCGACGCCCTCGGCGTCGGGGATTCGTTCCGCGCGGCCGCGCCGCTCCAGGTAATGCAGGTGCGCGATCGCCTCGCCCGTCGCCATGCCGAACAGGCCGTCGCCGACGGGCCGCGCGAATAGGGCGGGGAAGACGTCGACCGCCCGGCTGGGCGTCCGCAGCGTCCGCTCCAGCCGCTTCAGCGCGACCTCATGCCCGCGCCGCAGCGCCTCGACGCGCGGCAGGACGCCGGTGAACGGCTCCCCATGGCCGGGCAGGCAGAAGGTGTCGGCCGGCAGCGTCTGTTCCAGCTTGTCCAGTGAGGCCATCCAGTCGCCCAGCGGGTCAGCCATCGGCTCGGTCGGCCAGACGGAGACATTGGACGAGATCTTCGGCAGCAGCTGGTCGCCGGAGATCAGCACCCCGTCGGACTTCCGCCACAGGCAGGCGTGCTCGGGGCTGTGGCCGTCGCCGATCAGAATGGTCCAGTCGTCCCCGCCGATCCTGAGCACGTCGCCTTCGCTCAGCCGGGTGTAGCTCGGGGGCAGGGGAGCCACCCCCTTGGCGAACAGGCCGTAGGAGCCCCGCCATTTCTCGATTCGAGCGTCCTCCCAGCCCGCCGCGCGGAAGAAGCGCGCGCCGCTCTCGGGCGCCGGGCCGACATCGGCGATCAGCATGCGGGCGGTGACGTATTCCAGCCGCGTCATCAGGAAGGGCGCGTCGAACCGCTCCGCCAACCAGCCCGCCAGGCCGATGTGGTCCGGATGCATGTGGGTGGCGATCACCCGCGTCACCGGCCGTCCGCCCAGCGGCCCCGCCAGAGCCGCCTCCCACGCCGCGATCGTGTCCGGCGTCCTCAGGCCCGTGTCCACGACGGCCCAGCCCTCGCCGTCCGCGATGGCGTAGACGTTGACGTGGTTCAGCGCCATCGGCAGCGGCATGCGGAGCCACAGCACGCCCGGCGCGGCCTTGATCGCCTCTCCCGGCTCCGGGATGGCGCCCAGCGGATAGGTCAGCCCCCGCGCCGCGACCGGCTCGACGGGGATGTCCAGCGTCGGGTCGTCCAGGATGATGCCGCCGTCCGCCAAGTCCGTCTCCAATCGCAACGGGCTGACCCTAGCGGGCGTTCAGGGGCGCGTCCAGTTTCCGCCGCGTCACGGTCTTGACCTCGTCCCGAGCGGTCGCCAAGGCTGACCGGAAGACCAGAGCGTCAAGGAGCCCCTTCGTGTCCATGTCCCGTTTCCTCATCGCCGCCGCAACGGCGCTGACCGTGACCTTCGCCTCGTCCGCCATGGCGCAGGAAGGAGGCGGCTACGGCACGAACCCCGCCGTCCAGCAGCAGAACCAGATGCAGGATGCGGTTCAGGACCAGAACGAGCGCAACCAGGAACAGACCGGCCGCAACCGCCGCAATCGGAACAGCGCGCCGCCGCCGCCGACGCCTGAGGAACTGGCCCAGCGCGCGCAGGTGATCGCCACGGCCGCGAACGTCAGCTGTCAGGTCACCCAGGCCAATCTGCTGGGCCAGACGGATGCCGGGGCGCTCAGCTATGAGGCGACCTGCGCCTCGGGTCCCGGCTACATCCTGATCAACTCGACCCCGCCGCAGGCCGTGGATTGCGTGCTGCTGGCCGGGCAGGCCGCGATTGAGCGCGCGCGCGATCCCGCCGCCGACGTCGGCACCCAGTGCGTGATCCCGCAGAACCTGGACGTGGTGCGGGTCGTGAGCGCCTATGCGACCGAGGCGGGCTTCCGCTGCACGGTCAACGAGGGCGCCTCGATCGGCAAGTCGCGCGACGACAACCTGATCTACGAGGTCGGCTGCGACGGCGTGGACGGCGCCTGGCTGGAGCGTCTGCCGACCGGCTGGAAGGTCACCGAGTGCGCCCAGATCATCACCCAGAACGGGACCTGCCGCTTCTCGACCGCCGCCGAGCAGGCCGCGACGTTGAAGGCGCGTTTCGCGGCCAACGCCGAGGCCGCCGCCTGTGACGTGACGCAGGGCCGCTACATGGGCGCCAACGCCAACGGCAGCTTCTTCGAGGCCAAGTGCGCGGCCGGCAACGGCGTGATCGTGCGCTTCAACCCGGCGTTCGAGGTGCAGCAGGTCTATCCGTGCGAGACCGCCCAGCGCATCGGCGGCGGCTGCACCCTGACGGTCGTCCCTCCCGCGCCGGAAGCCGCGGCGCAACAGTAAGGCCAAGGCGAGCGTCGTCTTGCTCCGCCAGGCGACGCTCCCTACCCTCCCGGCGATGCGCATCGCCACCTGGAACGTGAACTCGGTCAACGCGCGGCTGCCGACCGTGCTGGCCTGGCTGGAGGCGGCCCAGCCCGACGTGGTCTGCCTCCAGGAGATCAAGACGGTCGACGAGAAGTTCCCGAGGGAGCCGTTCGAGAGCCTGGGCTACAACGTCGAGATCCATGGCCAGAAGTCGTATAACGGCGTGGCGCTGCTCTCGAAGCTGCCGGTGTCGGACGTGCGGCGCGGGCTGCCGGGTTCGGATGAGCTCGGCGAGGGCGTCGAGGATCAGGCGCGCTACATCGAGGCGGTGATCGAGTCGCCCCGGCCGGTGCGGGTGGGCGGCCTCTATCTGCCCAACGGCAATCCGATCGGGACCGAGAAGTTCGACTACAAGATGCGATGGATGGCGCGGCTGAACGCCCATGCGCGCGACCTGCTGGCCCAGGAAGAGGCCTTCACCCTGTGCGGCGACTACAACGTCATCCCGACGCCGGAAGACGCCAAGAACCCGCAAGCCTGGGTCAACGACGCCCTCTTCCAGCCCGAGAGCCGGGCGGCGTTCCGGGCGCTGAAGGGACTGGGGCTGTATGAGGCGGGCGAGCTGGGGAACCAGCCGCCGGGGACCTATACCTTCTGGGACTATCAGGGCGGGGCCTGGCAGAGGGACCACGGCATCCGCATCGACTTCCACCTGCTGTCGCCCCAAGCGGCGGACCGGTTCGTCGGCGTCGAGACCCACCGCGACGCGCGCGACATGGACAAGCCGTCGGACCATGTGCCGGTGGTAGTCGAGCTGGCCGACTGATGGGCGAGGCCCGGGATGGATGACGCCCTGCGCCTCATCCTGCTGGTGGCGCTGGCCGCTGCGGCCCTCACCACCGCGGCCCTGACGCTGAACTGGTGGATGGAGCCGGAGCGGCGGCTGCGGCGCGCCCTGCTCAAGTCGCTGGGGCGGGCGCCGGAGGTGGAGGCCATGGCCCCGGCCGAGGGCAAGGCGGCGGGGCTGGATTTCGACACGGGCCAGATCGCGACGCTGTGGGACCGAGGGGCGCATGGGCTGGTCTATGGCTTCGAGGAGATCGAAGGCGGCGAGATCATCGTCGACGGACATGTCGTGGCGCGCATCCGGCGCGGGGAGCCCCGGAAGGCGCTGGACGTCTTGGCGCCCGACGCCGAGCAGGTGACGCTGCGGCTGCTGTTCGCCGACGCCCGCTGGCCGGAGTTCGAGCTGGCGCTGTGGAACGCTCTGGCCCCCGCGCAGGCGGGGTCGCCGTCGGAGGCGCTGAGGCTCGGGCGGCGCTGGCTGAGCCATCTCGAGGCGTTGCTGAAGTAGGACAAGGCGTTCTCCCTCCCCCTGCGGGGGAGGGTGGTCGAAGCGGAGCGGAGACCGGGTGGGGGCGGCCCGGTGATCCACGCGAAGAACTCAGCCGCTCGGACGCGGCCCGAGGGGCCGCCCCCACCCGGTCGCTTCGCGACCCCCCTCCCCGTTCCGGGGAGGGAGAGGGTTCCCTCGCTCGGCCGGAACGACTAAACGTCCGCGCCGATTTCCCCTGTGCCTTCACCCCTTCGAGGAGCCACCCGTGGCCCGCCTGTTCGACGCCTATATCATCGCCGACTGGACCGCCGCCGAAGGCAAGAAGCTGGGCGAGAACTCGGTCTGGATCGGCGTGGCCAAGCGCGACGTGCGCTTCCGCCTCTATACCGAGACCCACAACGTCGCGACGCGCGCCGAGGGCGAGGCGATGATCAAGACCCTGCTGGCCGACCACGCCAAGCGCGGCGACCGGGTGCTCCTGGGGTTCGACTTCTCGTTCGGCTATCCGGTCGGGACGGCCGCGCGGCTGGGGCTGAAGGAGACGCCGGCCTGGTCGGCGGTGTGGAAGTTCGTGGCGTCCAACGTCGTCGACAAGCCCGACAACACCAACAACCGCTATCAGGTCGCGGCCAAGATGAACCGCCTGATGACCGACGACGCCTGGCCGATGTGGGGCGCGCCGGCCAAACAGACGCAACGCTGGCTGACCGCGACCAAGCCGCCTCAGGGGACCGGCGACATCCCCGAGTTCCGCGCGACGGAGCTGGCGGTGAGGAAGGGCAAGCTGCAGCCCAAGTCGAACTGGCAGATGCACGGCGCGGGCGCGGTCGGCGGCCAGACCCTGGTCGGCATTCCGATGGTGCGGCGTCTGCTGGAGCATCTGGGGCCGTCGGCGGCTGTGTGGCCGTTCGGGACCGGCTGGCGCGCGCTGGACGCGGCCGATGTGGAACCGTTGTCGGTGCTGGTCGCCGAGGTCTGGCCCTCGATGTGGCCGACCACCGTCGCCGAGGGCGAGTTCAAGGACCAGGCCCAGGTCCGCACCACCGCGGAAGCCTTCGCCCTGATGGACGAACGGGGCGAACTGTCGAAGGCTTTCGGTCCGCCCAAGGGCACGGACGAGGCGCTGGTCGCCCAGGTCGAGGGCGAAGAGGGTTGGATCCTGGGGGTCGGCGTCTGACAGGGGCGATCGCGCGGGTCGTGCGCTTATCGCTGAAAGCGGACAGTGTGGAGTTCCACCACGGGTGGAAAGCGGACTTTCTCCCCAGTAGAAGTGAACCCGCTGGAGAACCCTCGTCATGGCCTATCTAGTTGCAGTGCAGGTAGCCAACGGCGACTGGCACGCCCACATCGTCTCCCATCCTTCCCAGCGATATCGCGGCGACATCGACGTGCTTGGGAAGACGGTGCCGCCCTACTGCTTCGTCGAGGTTTGGGATGGCGTCCGGAAAGAGGAAGCGGAGCGACTGGCCCACACCCTGAAAGGCATTCCGAAAGGGAGACGCCGAGACGCTATTTTGGAAGCGGCCCGCCCACTGAGACTTTCTGCAAGAGGCGGGACAATCCGCAGCGACTGAAGTCTGCAATGGGTCGAGTGCAGCCCTCATGTGGGTCCGTCGATGTAGGTCACAGGCCAACGTTTTGTTGCGGCCGCCTCGATCAAATGGGCGACCGTCAGAAGCTCCATGTCGGAGTTGAGCGGCCACCCCCTCAACAGCCCGATCCAGGCAACCCAGACTGCGAAGCCTGTCATGAAAGCTGCCCACTGGGGCCAGCCGATCCAGACGCCCAACAGCATCGGACCGGCTATGACCGATACCCAGAGCAAGCCGACTGAAAGAGGAACGCCCTCTGGTCCGAAGTGCCTCGACCAACGGGAGTGCAGCGGGGATAGGTCCAGCTCAAACCTCTCTTGAGAGTCAGTGAAGAGTTCGACCGCGTCATCACCATCGATGCCCAAGTCGCCCTGCAAACTCTGCTCTCGCGTAATCGAGGCCGCAGGGTGCCCACTGTGTTTGGACAGCAGTTGCCTGACCTGCTCGTCGATGCGCTGGTCCATAGCGTTAGACTGCTACCTGACCCATACGTCCGCAACGGGTCGAAAGGCGGCTTCGACCTGGAGACGGCAACCGGACGGTCGCGCTACCCGATCAACGCCCGCGCTGCGCCCCTGGCCTCATCCGTGATCACCGCCCCGGACAGCATGCGGGCGATTTCCTCGTGGCGCTCGGCGTCGGAGAGGACGTCGACGGTGGTGGTGGTCTGGCCGTTCGCGTCGGCCTTGCGGACCTTCCAGTGGGCGTGGCCGCGGGCGGCGACCTGAGGGCTGTGGGTGACGACCAGGACCTGAGCCCCCGTCGAAAGGCGTTTCAGGCGCTGGCCGACGGCCTCGGCGACGGCGCCGCCGACGCCCTGGTCGACCTCGTCGAAAATCATGACGGGCTGGCGCTGGTCCTCGCGGCCGGCGAGCGCGGCCTTCATGGCCAGGGCGAAACGGGCCAGTTCGCCGCCCGAGGCGATGGCGTCCAGCGGGCCGAAGGGCGAGCCGGCGTTGGTGGCGATCTCGAAGCGGGCGGTCTCGACACCGAGCGGACCGCGCCGACCCTCGGCGACGGGTTCCAGCGCGACGCGGAAGCGGGCGCGCTCCAGCTTGAGGGGACCCAGCTCCTCGGCGACGGCGCGCTCCAGCCGCTCGGCGGCGGCTTCGCGGGCGGAGGTCAGGAGGGTCGCGGCGACGTCATAGGCCTCGCGCGCGGCGGCCGCCTCGCGGCCTGCGACGGTCAGGGCCTCGGCGCCGTCCTCGATGAGGCGGAGCTGTTCGCGCAAGGCGACGCGCAGCGCGGGCAGGGCGTGGACGGTGGTGTTCAGCTTGCGGGCGGCGGCGCGTAGGGCGAACAGCCGCTCCTCGGCCTTGTCCAGACGCCCAGGCTCGAAGTCGAAGGCGGAGGCGGCGGCGTCGACCTCGGCGATGGCCTCGGTCGCCTCGACCAGGGTGCGGTCGATGGCCTCGGCGGCGGAGAGCAGGCGGACCTGGACGGGATGGTCGTCGCCCACGCCGGCCTGGGTCGCGCGCTGGCGGGCGTGTTCGACGGCGCGAAGGGCGGCGGCGAGCCGCTGGCTCAGCTTGTCGCCGCCCAGTTGGGCGCGGGCGTCGGCGAGGTCGGCCATGGCCTTTTCGGCGGCGCCGAGGACGGCGCGTTCGCCGGCGAGCTCGGTCTCTTCGTCCTCGCGGGGGTCGAGGTCGTCCAGTTCGACGAGGTTCTGGGTGATCTCCTCGGCGCGGGCGGCAGCGTCGGCGGCGGCGGCCTTGAGCGTGTCGAGTTTCGCCTCGGCGGCCTTGAGCGTTTCGTGGGCGCGGGCAACGCCGCCCAGCTGGGGCGACAAGCTGCCGTAGCCGTCGAGCAGGGCGCGGTGGGTCTTCCAGTCCAGCAGGCCGACCGTCTCGTGCTGGCCGTGAACCTCGACCAGGCGGGCTCCGATCTCCCGCAGCGCAGCGACCCCGGCGGGCTGGTCGTTCACATAGGCGCGGCTGCGGCCGTCGGCGGAGAGCACGCGGCGCAGGATCAGCGCCTCGCCCGGCTGGGCGTCGAAGCCCTTGTCCTCGATCAGGGCGAGCAGGTCGGGATCGTCGGGAGCTTCGAAGACGGCGGTCGCGACGGCCTGCTTGGCGCCGGCGCGGACCAGCCCCGCCTCCCCTCGCCCGCCGAGCGCCAGGCCGAGCGCATCGAGGATGATCGACTTGCCCGCGCCGGTTTCGCCGGTCAGCACGGTCAGGCCCGGCTCGACGTCGAGGTCCAGGGCGTCGACCAGCACGACGTCGCGGATCGACAGGCGGGTCAGCATGACGGCGCTCGGTCCGGGGCGTGATTCGGCATGGGGCGCAGTCTAGCCGGGAAACGGAACGAGGCGGGAACGGTCAGTCGGCCAGTCCGGCCCCTTTTCGCAGTGTCTCGTTCATTCGGGATTGCCAGCCATCCCCACTGGCCTTGAAGAAATCAATCAGGTCGCCATCCAGACGCAGAGTGATCTGCCTCTTGGGCGTCGCGGATTTCGGTCGTCCCCGCCCGCGAGGAAATTGCGCCAGAATGTGCTCCGGCAAGACGTCGCGACCGAGCTTGGCCTGAGCCATCAACTCCTCAGTCAATTCGGGCGCATCATCCTCATCGAGGCTAGCGAAATACTCGTCGTCGCTGATCGTCATCCTTGGAATTTCCCGGCTGCGGAGGCGCGCAAGGCTCTCCGATACTCCTTCAATCGGCATGGCCTGAGACTGATCGCCCGCACCACGTCATCGCGATAGGTGAAGGTGAACGCCAACAGCCGACCATCGACTTCGGCGAAGGCGTTGTAGCGAATCTCGCCATAATCCTTCCTGCTGTCCACGACGATGACCGCGTCGTCCAACGCCATGCGGTTCGCGAGCGCGAGCGAAACGCCGTGCTTGGCGATGTTCGTGGCGTCCTTGTCCGGGTCGAACTCGATCATTTATGTAGTTACAAAAATAATCGGTTGCAAGATGCGCTCAAGCAGCGAGACGCCGCGTGTCGAGCGGTAGCGGACCAGAATTGATTAGCCCGGAATGATCCGCTGCAGCCAGCTTTCGCGTTGCGCGGTCGGCTGGGTCTCGGGGCGGACGCCTTCCTCGGTCAGGAGGGCGTAGGCTTCGGAGTACCAGACGCTGCCGGGATAGTTGTAGCCGAGCACGGCGCCGTTGCGGGTCGCCTCGTCCTTCAGGCCCAGGCCCAGATAGACCTCGACCAGGCGGTACAGCGCCTCGGGCGTGTGGGAGGTGCGCTGGAAGGCCTCGTTCTCGACCACGGTGCGGTAGCGGCCGATGGCGGCGAGCGGTTGGTTGGCGCGCTGGTAGTAGCGGCCGATCGACATCTCCTTGCCGGCCAGCTGGTCGTTGACGAGGTCGATCTTGACCGTCGCGTCGGTGGCGTAGGACGAACCGGGATAGCGGCGGGCGACGTCGCGCAGCGCCGTCAGCGCCTGTTCGGCCCGGCCCTGGTCGCGGCCGACGTCGACGATCTGTTCGAAGTGGCAGGTTGCGCGCATGTAGAAGGCGTAGGCGGCGGACGGGCTGCCGGGAAACAGCTGGATGAAGCGATCGGCGGCGGCGATCGATTCCTCGTAGTTGCCGTTCTGATAGTAGGCGTAGATCTGCATCAGGATGGCGCGGCGCGACCACTCCGAATACGGATGCTGGCGCTCGACCTCCTGGAAATAGTCGACGGCGTCGGCCCAGCGGTTGCGCTGAAGACGCTCGTAGCCGGTGTTGTAGAGCAGCTCGACCGGGCGCTCCTCATAGGCCAGACGCGGACGGTTTGTCCGGCCGGCGCAGGCCGACACCGTCAGGATCATCACGGCCGACAGGGCCAGGATGGACGAAGACCGCAGGGAGATCGGCAAGTCGAAACCTCTTCACGCGCCGCCGGGACCACGCGCATGGGCGAGGCCTCCGGACATCGAGACGGCGTTCTCTAGCACCGGCGTTTGGCGCGCGCCATGCGCCGGACAAGCGGCGATCACGGGTTGCGACGAACCCGGCGGCTGCTAAAGAGCGCGCCAGACAGACCCGTCGTCATTGGCGGCGTGATGACGGCGAAAGGATGACCGGATGAAGCTGCTCTCTGGCAACTCGAACCGGACGCTCGCCCAGGCCATCGCCGACCACCTCGACATGCCTCTGACCAAGGCCCAGGTGAAGCGGTTCGCCGACAACGAGGTCTTCGCCGTCATCGAGGAGAACGTCCGGGGCGAGGACGTCTTCGTCATCCAGTCGACCTCCTATCCGGCCAACGACAACCTGATGGAGCTGCTGATCTGCATCGACGCCCTGGTGCGGGCCTCGGCGAAGCGGATCACGGCGGTGATGCCCTATTTCGGCTATGCGCGGCAGGACCGGAAGACGGGCGGGCGCACGCCGATCTCGGCCAAGCTGGTGGCCAACATGATCACGCGGGCGGGGGCCGACCGGGTTCTGACGATGGATCTGCACGCGGGTCAGATCCAGGGCTTTTTCGACATCCCGACGGACAATCTGGTGGCGACGCCGGTGCTGGCCCAGGACATCAAGGAGACCTATCAGCGCGGCAATCTGATGATCGTCTCGCCGGACGTCGGCGGCGTGGTTCGGGCGCGCTCCCTGGCCGAGCGTCTGAACGTCGACCTGGCGATCGTCGACAAGCGCCGACCCAAGGCGGGCGAGAGCGAGGTGATGAACATCATCGGCGACGTCTCGGGCCGCGAATGCATCCTGTTCGACGACATCGTCGATTCGGGCGGCACCCTGGTGAACGCGGCCAAGGCCCTGATGGAGGCGGGCGCCACCCAGGTCTCGGCCTACATCAGCCACGGCGTGCTGTCGGGTCCGGCGGTGCAGCGGGTCACGGACGGGCCGCTGAAGGAGCTGGTCATCACCGATTCCATCGAGCAGCCGATGGAAGTAGCGAACTGCAAGAAGATACGGACGGTGCCGGTGGCTCCGCTGATCGGCGAGGCCATCCGCCGCATCGCCAATGAGGAATCGGTGTCGAAACTGTTCGACTGACCGAGGCGTTGAGGCGGACCTTTCGCCTCAAATCCGCCCGGCGCCCGGCGTCTGCTCGCGGCAAGAAAAATCGGGGAGTGCGTCTCATGCGTCCAGTCACCCTTGCGCGGGCCGCCGCGTCCCTTCTGGCCATCGCGGTGGTCGCCGGATGCGCCTCGGGGCCGTCCGAGGAGGAACAGCGCGCCGAGGCCCAGGCGCAGCTGGCCGCCATCCAGGCCCAGGCGCTGGCGGCGCGCCCGCCGATTTCGCTGAACAGCAACGTCATTCAGGAGGCTGCGGTCTACCTGGCCTACACCCGCGACATGGCGACCCTGAGGGGCGGGTTCGAGAGCCCGGAGGCCATTCAGGCGGCGCTGCGGCGCGGCGCGGCCTATGATGCGCGGCAGGTGTCGCGGGGGCTGATCGCCTATGCGGCCGTGCTCGCCACCCAGTCGCCGGAGTTCGTCACGGGGGTGCAGAGCTTCGCGCGGGATCGGACGACCCGGAACGCCATGGTCGACCGGATCGTGGCCAATCCGGCCTCGGCCTCGACCCTGCCTGGCGCGGACGCCGCCGCCAGCCTGATCATCGCCACCCTGGACGAGGACATCCGGCGGCTGCGCGAGGCGGCGGACTCGGTCGAGAACGACGCCTACGCCATCCAGGCCGACGGCCGGACCAGCTGGGCGCGTGTCCATGTGGCGGATCGTGAGAGCCGGCTGGCCAATGTGCGGTCGCTGAGCCGGCCGAACCTTGCCCCGGCGGCCGAGGCGTCGCGGCTGAGCGCGGCCGTCCAGTCGGGGTCCGGTCTTGGCGTCACGTCGGCCGAGAGACTCCGGTCGCCGCCCTATCCGCAGTCGGTCGAGAACGCGCTGGCGCTGGCGGCGCTGGCGCTACTCGACGGCGCGGGCGAGAACGCGCGGGCCAATACCGACGCCCTGATGTTCGAACGTCAAAGCCTGGACTGTTTCGAAAGCTCCAAGCTGAACCTGTTCCAGTGTCTGGCGGCGTCGCGGCCCCACTATGAGGACATGTTCTGCCTGGGCCGGCATGTGGTCCGCGACCTGGGCCAGTGCGCGCGGGGCACGGCCTTGCCTGCCGGCGTCATCACCGTGGGCGCCCCGACCCAGAGCCGGGTCGCCGCGCCGGAGCGGCCGTCGGTCGAGCAGCCCACGTCCCGGGCCATCCCGATCACCCCCGCGCCCCTCACGAGCGGCCCGCCGTCTGCGCAGGCGCCCTCGCAGACCCAGGCGCCGTCGCTCAGCGCCACCCAGCGGCTGAACTCGGGAATCGCGGCGCCGGAGAGTTGAACTCGCCCGAGGGGATTAACCGTCGGAAAACCATGCGCTGCGCCTTATAAGTCTCCGCAATCACCCGGCCGGTCGAGGCCGCGGGCTGTTCTTCGTGGGGAAGCGTCTCATGCGTCTGGGCCAATCGCGGGGCTTGATCGTCGTCGCCGCCGTCGCCGCCTTGCTGGCGGCCTGTTCCACGCCCGAGCCCGTCGTGGTGGTCGAGGCCCCGCCGCCCCCTCCGCCGCCGCCCGTGACGCTGAACCAGGGCGTGGCCGACGTGGCCTCCATCTACGTCGCCTTCATCCGGGACGTCGGGACCATCCCGGCCGGCGGATTCCAGGACGCGGAATCGATTCAGGCGGCGCTGCGCAAGGGCGCGGCCTACGATCCCGCCACCCTGTCTCGGGGCATGATCGCCTACGGCTCGATCCTGGCCCTGCAGTCGCCGGAGTTCGTCCAGGGCGTGCGCAGCTATGCCGTCGACCCGACGGTGCGGGCCGAACTGGTCGCCAACATTTCGCGCGACCCTTCTTACGCCGCCACCCTGCCCGGGGCCGAGGCGGCGGCGGGACTCATCGTGGCCACGCTGAACCAGGACATCACGACCCTGACCGCCATCGCCGAAGGCGTGGAAGGCGACGCCTACACCATCCAGGAACGCCGCGACCCGCGCCGCCGCTGGGCCATCCAGCCGATCGCCAGCCGGGAGGTGCGGCTGGATACGGTCAAGACCATCTCGGCCGGCCAGATGCTGCCCTCGGCCGAGGAATCCGCGCGCCTGTTCACGGCCGCCAACATGGGCTCGGGCCTGACCCTGACCGGATCGGCCAGCGCGGCGCCCTTCACGCCCGCCGTGGTCCGCTCGCTGGCCATCGCGGCGCTCGCCGCCCTGGGCGCCGGGGGGGACGAGGCCCGGACCTCGACCGAGGCCCTGTCGATCGAGACGAACGCCCAGTTCTGCCTGGACATGTCCAAGCTGAACCTGTTCCAGTGCCTGGCGGCGTCGCGTCCCAGCTATGAGGACATGTTCTGCATCGGCCGGCACATCGTGCGCGACCTGGCGACCTGCACCCAGCAGGCGGTGGTCGCGACGCCGCCGACGCTCGCGCCCGAGACCGCCGTGGCCGAGGTCACGCCCGTTCCGGTCGCGGCCGAAGCGACCACGGCCTCGCTGGCCGCCACCCAGTCGACGCCCCAGCCGAACTGAGGCGGCGCCTACGCGGTTGCGCGCGCCGACGCTTGCGTGTAATAGCCCGCGCTCTTGAATTCGAGGGTTCCAAGACCCCGCCTGTGCGCGCCCTGTCGGCGCAGGCGCATTTGTCATTGAGGCGAGCCAGATGGCCGAGATCATTCTGAACGTGGACGTCCGTGAAGGCGTCGGCACCGGCGGCGCGCGCGCCGCCCGTCGCGCGGGCGCGGTCCCGGGCATCCTGTACGGCGGCGGCAAGGCGCCGGTCGCCATCTCGGTCGGCGAGAAGGAGTTCAAGAAGAACCTCTACACCGGCAAGCTGCTGGGCCACCTGGTGACCCTTAAGTACGGCGATGAGACCCAGCCGGTCATCGCCAAGGACGTTCAGTTCGACCCGGTCACCGATCGTCCGCTGCACTTCGACCTGATGCGCGTCGAGGAAGACCAGACCATCAAGATCGAGGTCCCGGTCCACTTCATCAACGAAGACCAGTGCAAGGCCTTCCGTCAGGGCGGCTCGCTGGAAATCGTCCGTCACTCCGTCGAAATCAAGGTTCCGGCCAACCACATCCCGGAAGACCTGATCGTCGATCTGGCCGGCCACAAGCTGGGCGACATCATCCGCTGGTCGGACCTCAAGGTCCCCTCGGACGTCGAGCCGACCATCACCGACCGTGACTTCGTGATCGCCTCGATCAAGACCTCGTCCGCCGCCAAGGCCGCCGACGAGATCGAAGAGGCCATCGCCGAGGAAACCGCCGCCGCCGCCGAGGAGGCCGCCGCCGACGAGGTTCCGGCCTCCGAACAGGGCGGCGCCGAAGAGGCCAAGTCGGAAGACTGATCCCCGGTTTCGCTACGCTGATCGCGGCCCCTTCCGGCGACGGACGGGGCCGCTTTCGTATCCGGACATCGCCATGCTGATCCTCGCCGGCCTGGGCAATCCGGGCGCCAAATACGAGAAGAACCGCCACAACATCGGCTTCATGGCCGTGGACGAGATCGCGCGCCGGTGGCGGTTCGGAGCCGAGCGAGCCAAGTTCCAGTCGGTGATCGCCGAGGGCGAGGTCGAGGGGACGAAGATCCTGCTCATGAAGCCCCAGACCTTCATGAACAACTCCGGCCATGCGGTCGGAGAGGCGGCGCGATTCTACAAGGTGACGCCCGACCGGGTGATCGTCTTCCACGACGAGATCGACCTGGCGCCGGGACGGTTCCGCATGAAGACGGGCGGCGGGGCGGCGGGCCAGAACGGGGTGCGCAGCCTGATCAGCCAGCTTGGGCCAGACTTCCGCCGGGCGCGGATGGGCGTGGGACATCCGGGGCGGCCGGAACTGGTGCATGCCCATGTGCTCAGCGATTTCCACAAGGCCGAGCAGCCGTGGCTGGAGGCGCTGCTGGCGGCTTGCGCCGACGCCCTGCCCTTCGCCGTGCGCGGCGAGGACGAGCGGTATCAGGCGGAGGTGCTGCGGCTCGCGCCCGCGCCGAAGTGCAGCCCGCGTCAGGCGGCGCAGGGGCAAGGCTCGGGCGAATAGCCGCGCTTCCCATTCCAGGCGTCGTCCGCTAACGCCCCTGCCGTGACCCGTCCACAGGCCGAAACCTGGTCGATCGCGCGCTCGCTGGCCTTCCTGGCGGCGACGTTCGCCATCGTGTTCGGGACGCTCCTGCCGTTCGCGGCGCTGGCGGCCTCAACGCCCGGCCAACCGATCGTCATCTGCTCGGCGGAGGGTCCCAAGACCATCGCCACCGGCGTCGACGGCGAGCATGACGGGCCCAAAGGGATGGCCGGGGCCGAATGCGCCGCCTGCGTGCTGGCCTTCGCCGCCGACCTGCCCACACCGCCCGTCATTGAACGTGGCGCGGCCCCGACCCGGCCGGCCACGGCCTTCGTCGTGCAGGACGCCGCGGCCCCGCCTCCTGCGCGCGGTCCGCGGCGACCGCATTCGACCGCCCCGCCCCAGGCCTGAACCAGACCGACCGATCCCCCGCGCGCGCCGATGCCGGCCGCGCGCTCGACCGTCCCTGATTCAGGATTTTCGATGTCCTATTTCTCTGCGGCCAAGGCCGCGCCCGGGCCGCTGTCGGCTGCCTATCGAACTGTCTGGCGGGTGCATTTCTTCGCCGGGCTGATTTCCCTGCCCTTCCTGATGCTGATGGCGCTGACCGGCGCGATCTATCTGTTCAAGCCGGAGATCGACGACTGGCAGACGCGCGGCGTCGCGGCCATCGCGCCATCCAGCGCCCAGACCGTCCCCGCTGCCTGGGCCGAGGCCGCCTTCGCCGCCGTGCCCGGCCGGGTGGCGACGATCCTCGTCCCCGACCGCGATGACCGGGCCGTGAAGGTCACGGTCGAAGCCGAGGACGGGTCGCGGCGCTCCGTCTTCGTCGATCCGGCGAACGCGCGGGTCACCGGGACCGCCCCGGCAGAAGGAGTGACCGAGACCGTCAAGGAACTCCACTCGCTGGTCCTGTTCGGGCCGGGGCTCAACATTTTGATCGAGCTGGTCGCGGGCTGGTCGATGGTGCTGGTGGCGACGGGCATGTTCCTGTGGTGGCCGAGGAAGCGGGACGCGGGCGTAGTCACGGTCAAGGCGAAGGCGGGACGGCCGCTGTGGCGCGACGTCCATGCGGTGACGGGGCTGTATGCCGGGGCCGTGATCTTCTTCCTGGCGGCGACCGGCATGCCGTGGTCAGCGATCTGGGGCGACGAGGTCATGGGGGCGGTGCGGGAGGCCGGCTTCGGCCGCCCCGCCGCGCCGGCCGCGTCCGAGTGGGTCCATGCCGGGCACGGCGACGCGCCGCAAGGAACCGGCTGGACGCTGGAGCACGCCGGCATGACGGCGACGCCCGCGCCGATCGATCTGGATCGCATCCTGGCCTCGGCGGAGGACGCGGGCATGGCGCGGCCCTATCTGGTGACCCTGCCGGCGTCGCCTGACCGGGCCGTGACCGTGGCCTATCAGAACACGCGGTCCGAGGACGCGCGGGTGATCTACTTAAATCGCTCCGGCGATGTGCTGAGGGACATAACCGCTGCCGATTTCGGCTCGGGCGCGCGGGCGTTCGAGTGGGGGATCGCGGTGCATCAGGGCACGCAGTACGGTCAGATGAACCGCTGGATCATGCTGGCGGGATGCGTCGTCGTCTGGGTGCTGTCGATCTCGGCGCTGGTCATGTGGTGGAAGCGTCGGCCCAAGGGGCGGTTGGCGGCGCCCGTCGCCCCGCCCGGACCGCGCGCGAAGGTCGCGCTGACAGCCATCGTCTTGCCGCTCGCCATCCTCTATCCCCTGACGGGACTGAGCCTGATCCTCGCCGTCGCGGCGGATTGGGCGATCTCCCGGATGCGCCGCCCGGCGGCCGCCTGAAAGGACCGACCATGATCCGTACGATTTCCCTGATCGTCGTGGCGGGCGCCGCGCTGGCCGCCTGCTCGCCGTCGTCCGAGGACCGGGCCGCGACCGGCGAGGCCGCCGCCTCCGCCATCACGGTGACCGACGTCCTGTGCCGCCCGACGCCGAACGGGCGACAGGTGACCGGCTGCTACATGACCCTGACCTCGCCGGTCGACGACACCCTGGTGTCGGTCGAGAGCCCGGTCGCGGCGCTGGCGCAGGTCCACGAGACCCGCATGGAATCCAACATGATGATGATGCGCGAGCTGGAGGCGGGCCTGCCGCTGCCGGCAGGCGAGGCCGTTGAGCTCAAGCCGGGCGGCAATCATCTGATGCTGCACGGGGTGCGCGAGCCGATCCGGGCGGGCCAGACCGTGCCCCTGACCCTGACCTTCGCCAAAGCCGCGCCGCTCGAGGTGACGGCGTCGGTGGGTCAGCCCCCGGCCCCCGGCGAGGACCACAGCGGCCACTAACGGGCCCTTGGACGGGCGAGCCTGACAAACGGGATCGAACCCGCTAAAGGCTCGCCCTTCCCTGAAAGCGCCCGAGACCCATGGCCCTGAAAGTCGCGATCGTCGGCCTGCCCAACGTCGGCAAGTCCACCCTGTTCAACGCCCTGACCAAGACGGCGGCGGCCCAGGCCGCCAACTATCCGTTCTGCACCATCGAGCCGAACACCGGCGACGTCGCCGTGCCCGAGCCGCGCCTGAAGGTGCTGGCCGAGATCGCGGGATCGAAAGAGATCATCCCCTCGCGCATCACCTTCGTCGACATCGCCGGACTGGTGCGCGGCGCGTCCAAGGGCGAGGGGCTGGGCAACCAGTTCCTGGCCAACATCCGCGACTGCGACGCCGTGGCCTTCGTCGCGCGCTGCTTCATCGACGACGACATCACCCATGTCGAGAACCGCATCGATCCGATCAGCGACCTTGAGATCATCGAGACCGAGCTGATGCTGGCGGACCTCGAGAGCCTGGAGCGTCGCCGGGTCCAGACGGAGAAGCGCGCCAAGGGCGGAGACAAGGAGAGCCAGCTGAGCCTGAAGCTGGTCGATCTGGCCCTGTCCAAGCTGAACGCCGGCAAGCCCGCGCGCACCGCCCTGCCCGAGGTGTCCAAGGAGGACAGGAAGGCTTGGGACATGCTGCAGCTGCTGACGGCGCTGCCGGCGCTGTATGTCGCCAACGTCGATGAGGCCTCGGCCGACAAGGGCAATGAGCTGTCCGACCGCGTCGCTGAACGCGCGAAGGCCGATGGGGCGAACACCGTCGTCATCTCCGCCAAGATCGACGCCGAGCTCGCGGTGCTCGACGAGGCCGAGCAGATGGAGTTCCTGGAGAGCATGGGACTGGCCGAGCCGGGCCTGAACCGCCTGATCCGGGAGGCGTATGCGCTTCTGGGGCTCCAGAGCTATTTCACGGCGGGGCCGAAGGAGGCGCGGGCCTGGACCATCCCGATCGGGGCGACGGCGCCCCAGGCTGCGGGCGTGATCCACTCGGACTTCGAGAAGGGCTTCATCCGGGCCGAGACCATCGCCTTCGAGGACTACGTCGCCTATCGCGGCGAGGCCAAGGCGCGCGAGGCCGGCAAGCTGCGCGCCGAGGGCAAGAGCTACGTCGTCAAGGACGGCGATGTGATGAACTTCCTGTTCAGCTGAGGCCCTGACCGTGTCCTACGCCCCCTTCGCGCTCGCGACCTTCCGGAACATGCTGGGGACGCTGGACCACCTGGTCGGCAAGGCCCAGGACGCCGGTCTGACGGATGAGATCCTGTCCGCGAAGCTGGCGGAGGACATGTTTCCGCTGGAGCTGCAGTTCCGCATCGCGATCAACCAGGTGCTGCTGGCGCTGAACCAGGTCGGGGGGCAGACCGCGCCGCTGGAGCGGACGGCTTATGGATCGCTGGCGGAGGTGCGGGAGCGCATCGCGGCGGTGCGCGGGCGAGTCGACGAGGCGAACCCGGACGAGTGGGCGCCCGCGGACGGGACGGTCGACCTCACCCTGCCCAACGGCGTCCGCTTCGTGATGACGGCGGAAGAGGACATCCGGGACTGGATCCTGCCGAACTTCTATTTCCATGTGACCACGGCCTACGCCCTGCTGCGCCACGCGGGGGTCGAGATCGGCAAGATGGACTTCATCCCGCACATGGAACGCCACAAGGCGTCGGAAGCCTAAAGGTCAGGCGTCGACGCGTCGGGCGTCTCCGCCAGCGTGGTGCACTTCCTCAGCATGACGGGGGCGCCGCCGCGATCCAGGTAGGTCAGGCGCAGGACATCGTCCGAGACCGAAAATTTCACCCGCTCCTGATTGCTCATGCCCTCGGCGACGCAGGCGAGCGTGGCGACATAGCCGTCCGCCACCTGATCCACGGCGCCGATGGCGCAGCTGTTCTCATAGCCCTCGAAGCGGGTGAGGGTGATCTCGATGGGGCGTTCGGGCCCTTGGGTGTTCGGGCACCAGGACACGTCGGCGGCCCAACGGCCCACGAAGTTGGCGGGACCGGGCGCCGGGACCATCGAAGGCGAGCCGGTGTCGGAAGGCGCGGCCGGGTCGACGGCCTCCACCGGCGCAGCGGGCTCGGTCGGCGGGTTGACCGGCCCACGCTCGCCGCAGGCCGCGAGCGACAGCAGGATCAGGACGGCGGGCGGGACGAGGCGGGGCATGACCGCTAAACGCCCCGCCGACTGGATCGTTCGCCTTACGGCCGCTGATCGGCGCTGCGGGCGCGGACGATGGCGAACTCCGACGTGGGCTTCCAGCCGGGCCAGTCGTCGCCGTTGGCCAGATCCTGACCCAGGCGATAGAGCAGCGTCAGGTTCTCGACCGCCGAGCGGAAGTCCAGATCCTCGGACCACTCATCGGATGGGCGGTGATAGTCGGCGGCGAACTTGGCGCGCCAGGCCGCCTCGCCGGCCTCGCGGCCGCCCTCGTCCCAGTCCCAGCCATGCCAGGTCATCAGCGCCGGCACGCCCGCGCGGGCGAAGGGGAAGTGGTCGGAGCGGTAGTAGAAGCCCTGCTCCGGCATGCCGTCGTCGCCGACGTAGCGGCCCTCGGGTTCCGCGAGCGCCTGGAGCCGGTCCTCCAGATCGTTCTGGCCCTTGCCGAAGATGGCGATGTCGCGGGTGGGGGGCGACAGGGGCAGCATGTCGATGTTGATGTCGGCCACAGTCGTCGCCAGCGGATAGACCGGGTCGGCGGTGTAGGCGTAGGCACCCAGCAGACCCATCTCCTCGGCCGCCATGTGGGCGAAGACCACGGATCGTTCGGGGCGCGGGGCGGCGGCGAACTGGCGCGCCATCTCGACGATGGCGACGGTGCCCGAGGCATTGTCCCAGGCGCCGTTGTAAATGTTGTCCTCAGTGGTCGAGACCGGGCTGACGTGGTCGGCGCCGACGCCGACGTGGTCCCAGTGGGCAGAGTAGATGATCACCTCGTCCGGCCGCTCGGTTCCCTCGATGCGGGCGAGCAGGTTGTGGGTGCGCAGGGTCTGGATGGTCTCGGCGTTGGTGACCGACAGGGTCACGCCGGGCAGTTCGACGGCCTTGAACTGGCCGGTCTGCACGTTGGCCAGCACCTCGGGGGACAGACCGGCCGCCATGCCCCAGGCATGGGCGACATCCTGGTTGATGCCGCCGGAGAATTCGATGTCGGCGGCGCCGGGGGTCTGGGTGCGCTCGCGGTTGTTGAACTGGGCCGCGCGCTGCCAGCCGGCGTCGCTGGCCGGGACCATGAGCACGGTGATGACGCCGACGGCGCCGCGCCGGAAGGCCTCGTCGGCCTTGTAGGCGGCGGACTGGTAGTTGGTGGCGTAGGCGCCGTTGAAGCGTTCGGTCACCTCGGGTCCGGTCGGCTCGCCGCCTATGACCAGCACGACCTTGCCGCGCACGTCGATGTCGCCGTAGTCGTCCCACTGCCGCTCGGGCGCGTAGATGCCGTAGCCGGCGAAGACGAGACCCGCGTTCCGGACATCGGCGCGGCCGTCGTTGGTGACCGAGCGCAGCACGATGTCCTGGCCGATCGTCAGGGGGTGAACCGTCCCGTCCGGGCCGGTCCAGCTGGCTGTGGCGGAGCCCTCGACCGGGGTGTAGCGCTTGAGATCGACGACCTGCAACCACTGGCCGTCCGGGCCGCCGGGCTGGAGGCCCATGGCCTCGTACTGGGCCTGCAGCCAGGCCAGGGTAAGGCGTTCGCCTACGGTGCCGGGGTAGCGGCCCTGGAATTCGTCCGTCGAGATCTGGCGGATGCCGTCCGACAGCCGCTCGGCCGAGAAGTCCTGCGCCTGGGCCAGGCCCGCGCCCAGCAGCATCGCCAGGGCGGCCGCGCCGCCGATCAGTCCACGCATCGTCAAGGGTCGTCCTCCGTTGTCGGCGGGACCGTAATGGCGGATGCAGGGCCGCGCGCATTAAGGTTTCGTCATGTGGCGGTCCAGCGGGGCCGGAGCGGGCCGAACGCCTTGACCCCGGCGGTCGGGCGTCGTGATCTCCCGCCATGTCCATCCGCGCCGCCGCCGTCGCCGCCATTCTCCTCGCCACGCCCGTCGCGGCGCAGGATGCGCCCGCAGACTCCGCCGCCGTCACGCTCCAGAGCGGCCGTCCCCTGACGCCCGAACAGTCGGCGGTGACGCTCGACGTCGCCGATCTGGCGATCAAAGTGCTGCCCGAGACGCGGTCCATCGAGGCGGTCGCCACCCTGACCTTCACCGCCACGGCGCCGGTCGAACGCCTGGTCGTCGATCTGGATGAGCGATTCACGGTCGCCGACGTCCGCATCGACGGCGTCGCCCTGTCGGCCAGCGACGGCTGGGGTCAGGACGACGGACGTTTGTGGGCGCGACTGCCCGGCCCGTTGCAGCCCGGCACCCGCGCCCAGTTGAGGATCGCCTATTCCGGCCAGCCGCGCGTGGCACCCCGAGCGCCGTGGGACGGTGGTTTCGTCTGGGCGACCGCCCCGACCGGCGAACCCTGGATCGCCACGGCCGTGCAGGGCGAGGGCTGCGACCTGTTCTGGCCCTGCATCGACAGCGTCCTGTCGGAACCGAAGGGCGTGGATTTGCACATCACCATTCCGTCGGCGCTGTCGGCCCCGTCCAACGGTCAGTTTCTCGGCACGACCGACCACGGAGACGGCTGGACGACGTGGCACTGGTCGGCGCGCAACATCAATCCCTACGCCGTGGCCCTGAACATCGGCCCGTATGAGATGGTCGACGCGGACTACCAGAGCCGCTTCGGAAACAGCTTTCCGATTGAGTACTGGCATCTGAAGTCCGACGATCCGGCCAAGGTCGCCGCCCTGTTCGCTCAATTCCGGCCCATGATCGACTTCTTCGAAGCGACCGTCGGCCCCTATCCCTTCGGCGACGAGAAGATGGGGGTGGTGGAGACGCCCCACCTGGGGATGGAGCACCAGACCATCAACGCCTACGGCAACGGCTACCGAATCGACCTGCGCGGTTATGACTGGCTGCTGCAGCACGAGCTGGCGCACGAGTGGTTCGGAAACCAGCTGACCAACGCCGACCCCGACGATTTCTGGCTGCACGAGGGGCTCGGGACCTACATGCAGCCGCTCTATGCGCGCTGGCTGAACGGCGACCGCTACATGCAGATCGAGCTGGGCGAGCTGCATTCCGATCTGGTCAACGCCTATCCCGTGGTTTCGGGTCGGCCCCTGACGGCGGGGTCCTATTTCGAGGGCGGCGGACCGGGCAACGACATCTACTTCAAGGGCGCGCTCACCGCCCACACCCTGCGCATGCTGATCGGCGACGAAGCCTTTTTCCGCAGCCTGACGACGCTCGTGTACGGCCGCCCCGACCCCCGGCCCGGCAACTTCACCACCATCACCCGCTCCACCCGCGACTACATCGACATCGTCGAGGCTGAGGTCGGCCGCGACATGGACTGGTTCTTCCGGGGCTATCTGATGAACGCCGCCCTGCCCGTCCTGAACCAGAGCCGCGAGGGCGACCGCCTGATCCTGAGCTGGACCACCGGCGACGGCGCCCCCTTCCCCATGCCGGTCGAGGTCGAGATCGACGGCGTCATGACCACCGTCCCCATGACCGACGGCCGGGGCGAGATCGCGGTCCCCGCCAACGCCCACGTCGTCATCGACCCGGACAACAAGGTCCTCAGGCGACTGGAAGTGATCGAGACCTACAGGGCCTCTCGCGCCCGCCCGAACTGAACGATCAGGCCGCCCGCGCGGTCTCGTCCTCGGCGACGGCGGTGATCGACTGGCGCACCAGCTCACAGGTGCCCTGAGTCGACAGGAAGGCGATGTCGGCGGCGTCGCGCCCGCAGGCGATCCGCACCAGACCCTCGATCGGCGCCAGCCCCGTCGGATCGACCAGCCACCACCCGTTCGACAGCCACACCTCGAAGATGGCGTGGAAGTCCGGCGGCGTCAGCTGATGGGCATAGGCGCTCACCGCCCGCGCCGGAATCCCCGACGCCCGGCACAGGGTGATCCCAAGGTGGGTGAAGTCCCGGCACACCCCCGCCCGATCGATGAAGGTCCGCGCCGCCGTCGTCTCGCTGTCGGACACGCCGCGCTCATAGTCGATGTTCTCGGTGATCCAGTTCAGGATGGCCAGCACCCGCTCCCCGCCCTCGGTCCCTCCGAACTGGCGCTCCACGAAGCGGCCGAACTGGTCCGACGGGCAGTACCGGCTGGGCCACAGATAGGTCAGGACATCGGCCGGCAGGTCGTTCCAGTCCTGCTGCGTCGCCACTGGCGGCAGGCCCATCAGCCGCCCATTGTCGACCAGCGCCTCATAGACGACCGCCACCTCGCCGCCGAGCCGCGCCCTGAGCGTTCGCGCGCCGAAATCGGGATCGACGTCCTCGTGGAAATCCTGCGGCGGCGTGGCGACCAGCCGCTCCTCCAGGATCGTCTGCCCCGGCCAGCGCGCGACGTGGATCTTGTAGATCGCATCCGTCGGCGGATCGAAGCGATAGACGAGCTCGGCGCGGACGCGGATCTTCATGGACGGCCTGGGAATGAGGGTCGATACGGCAACGCCGCCGCTCGGGCCCACGTTCCGGAGCCTGTCGTCTAGCAGCTTCCCGAGCCCGCGAAAGGCCTTGAGACGCCGCAGGCCCTCAGCGCCACAGCCACTGCGCGGCGGCCGTGTAGAGGGCGATCCCCGCCAGCAGGTTGAAGGGGAAGGTGATGGCCAGCGACGCGGTGACGAACACGCCTGGATCGGCCTTGGGCGCCGCCACCCGCATCGCGGCGGGCACGGCGATGTAGGACGCCGAACCCGCCAGCACGGCCAGCAGCGCCGCGTCGCCCACGCCCAGCCCGGCGACCCTCGCAAGGCCGAGGGCGATCGACGCCGAGACGATCGGGAACAACAGGGCGAAGGCCACGACCCGGCCACTCAGCCTCCTCGCCCCGTTCATCAGCCCCCGCGCCGCGATCAGGCCGAGATCGAGCAGGAAAAAGCACAGCGCGCCCTGGAACAGAGGCCCCACGAACAGCTCCAGCCGCTCGTAGCCTGCCTCGCCCGAGATCGCCCCCACCACGAACCCGCCCAGCAGCATCATGGAGGCCGCGCCGACCAGCACCTCCCGCAGCACCAGGCCCCGGTCCACGGGCCGGTCCGACCCCGAGCCGCCCATGAGGATCAGGGCGGTCAGGATCGCGGGCGTCTCCATCAGCGCCAGCACGGCGGCCATGTAGCCCCCGGCCTCCAGCCCCAGCGTCGATAGATGCTGCTGGCCCGCTGCGAAGGTCACGACCGACACTGAACCGTAGGCGCCGGCGACGGCGCAGATCGTCGCTTTGTCGAGCTTCCTGGAGCCCCTCAGCCACAACCAGACCACCAGCGGCATGAGCGCGCTCATGGCGACGCCGATGGCGCCCGCCGTCAGGAAGTCGCCGTTCAGCCCGGCCGCACGGGCCTCGACCCCGCCTTTGAAGCCGATGGACATCATCAGATACAGCGACAAGGCCTTGGTCACCGGCTCGGGGATCGCGAGGTCCGAGCGCAAGAAGGCCGCGAGCGCGCCGACGAAGAAGAACAGGATCGCGGGCGAGGTCAGAAGCGCCAGGCTGGCGGACAGGTCGGGCATGGATTGGTTCCGGCGAGAAGTGGGCGCCGTGTGCCCCTGCGACCTTGACTATTCCAGTTTATTGACGTGATGGGGGTCATAACAGATGCTCATGATATGAGCGCGCGCCCCCTGGACCTGGATATCGACCTGCTGCGGACGTTCGTGACCGTGGTGGAGACGCACAGTTTCACCCGCGCGGCCGCCCTGTTGAGCCGGACTCAGCCGGCGATCAGCCTCCAGATCCGGCGTCTGGAGACGCAGCTCGGTTCGCCCCTGATCGACCGCACGGGTCGCGCGGTCGCCCTGACCACGGAGGGCGCCGCTCTTCTGCCCCAGGCGCGGCGGCTGCTGCGGCTGAACGACGAGATCGTGGCGACCCTGGGCGACGGCGATCTGGAGGGCGAGGTCCGCTTCGGCGCGCCCGAAGACATCGCCACCCTGCACCTGCCGGGCATCCTGGGGGCCTTCGCCCGCAGCCACCCACGCATCCGCCTGTCGGTGACGTGCGACTTCACCGCCAACCTGCTGGATCAGATGTCGAGGGGAATGCTGGACCTCGTGCTCATCAAGCGGGAGCCCGTCGGACCGGAGCTCGGCGCTCGTGTGTGGAAGGAGCCGTTGGTCTGGGTTGCGCAGGACGCCTCCCTGGCGGCGCAGACACCCCTGCCCCTGATCGTCGCTCCAGCACCCGACATCTATCGCAAGCGGGCGCTGGCCGCGCTCCAGACCGCCGGCATCGCCTTCCGCCCGGCCTTCACCTCCCCCAGTCTCGCTGGCCAACTGGCGGCGCTGCGGGCCGGGCTGGGCGTCAGCGTCCTGCCCGCCGCCATGGTCCCCCGCGATCTCGTGGCCGTGGGCGAACCCCTGCCGCCCCTGCCAGACAGCGAGATCGCCCTGGTCAGCGCCAGCGGCGCGGGTGGGCCGGCCGGACTGCTGGCCCAAGAGGTGCTGCGGGCGCTGGAACGCGGTCCGCGGGCCGCGCCATCCGCCTTGGCCACGGCAGGCTGAACGCTCAGTCGATGATCTCGGCGCCCTCCGCCAGCAGGCGTGCGACGCCGTCCCTCATGGCCTGCACCTGTTCGACCGGATGGCCGCGCCAGCCCACCACCTCGCCGACGATGCGCAGCGGTTCGCGCGAGCGATATGACCGCGTCGGATTGCCGGGAAACTTCTTGTCGGTGAGGTTCGGGTCGTCCTCGAAGGCCCCCGTCGCCTCCACGACATAGATGCGCTCCGGGCCCTCTCCCGCCGCCAGCTCAGCGCCCCAGATCGCAGCCTCCAAAGTCCCGGCGAAATAGATCCACGACAGCGGCGCGCCCGAGCCGAAGTTGGAGCCATAGCCCGGGACCAACTCATCGCCGACGCTCAGATCGGCCTTGGTCCCGTGGAAAAAGCCCTGCTGCATCCCGCCCTCCTCATCCTCGGAAAGCCTCGCAGGATGCGCACAAAACGCCGGGGAGCAATTCTTGAACGAAGAAACTTCGTCACCAGATCATGGGCAACGACGCGGCGCCGGCAGCGACGGCGAACGAAAACGCCCGCCGATCGCTCGGCGGGCGTTCGTGATTTCAGCGATCAGCCGCCTGTCAGGCCGCCGCGCTCTGCGAACCCTCCGACGGGTCGCGCAGCACATAGCCGCGGCCCCAGACGGTTTCGATGTAGTGCTTGCCGCCGGCGGCGGTGGCCAGCTTCTTGCGCAGCTTGCAGATGAAGACGTCGATGATCTTCAGCTCGGGCTCGTCCATGCCGCCGTAGAGGTGGTTCAGGAACATTTCCTTGGTCAGCGTCGTGCCCTTGCGGAGCGAGAGCAGCTCCAGCATCTGGTATTCCTTGCCCGTCAGGTGGACGCGGTGACCGTTCACCTCGACCGTCTTGCCGTCCAGGTTCACGGCGATCTCGCCGGTGTGGATGATGGCCTGGGCGTGACCCTTGGAGCGGCGGACCACGGCGTGGGTGCGGGCGATCAGCTCGTCCTTGTGGAAGGGCTTGGTCATGTAGTCGTCGGCGCCGCCGCCGAAGGTCTTGACCTTGGTCTCGATCTCGGTCGAACCCGACAGGATCATCACCGGGGTGTTGACCTTGCCGACGCGTAACTGGCGCAGAACCTCGAGCCCGCTCATGTCGGGCAGGTTCAGGTCCAGAAGGATCAGGTCGTAGTCATAGATCTTGCCGAGATCGATACCCTCTTCGCCGAGGTCCGTCGTGTAGACGTTGAAACCCTCGGACTTCAGCATCAGCTCGATGCTTTGCGCCGTGGCGTGATCGTCTTCAATCAGCAGAACACGCATTCATGCCCCTCCAGGCAAAGCTTGACCATATGACCCGTCGCAGGTGAACGGGTAACCTTGTTCGCGAGTTAACCGGCCAAAACCTTAAGAACGGTTAATGGCACCCCCGTGACCGATTCGTAGGCTGATTTGCGAATCGGCGTCGAGAGTCCGCGAGTCAACGATTCGAATTTTTTGCAGGGCTGTTCACCGCTACGTCCGCTTCTGACGCACGACAGGATTATCTTCCTATTGTCAGTTCAGCGAGGGAGGCGTGCGTGAGGGAGCCCTATCGGGTCGAGGTCAATGAGCGGGACCGGCTGCACGCCGATCTGGTGATGCAGCTAGTCGCCGTGCGGCTGGGCGTGCCGACCGAGACCATCCGCCGGACCAGCCGCCTGCCCATCCCGGCGCTGCGGGCTCGACGGGTGGCGATGTATCTGGCCCATGTCGCCCTGGGCTGGCAGCTGGAACGGGTGGGCCATGCCTTCGGCGTCAACCGCCAGACGGCCTCGAACGCCGCGACCCGCATCGAGGACGCGCGCGAGCACGAGGCGCTGAACCAGCTGCTGGAGGAGTTGGAAGACGCCATCCACGGAGTGGTCGACGCCCCGCCGCCGGACCTGTCGGGTCTGGGAGAAGTGGCATGAGCGCCTCGGTCGAGCGCGCGCGCCGCATGCTGTCCCGCTCCGGCGCCTGGATCGACGCTGTCGTTCCCGACCGGACCTACGCCTTGCGGCTGGGGCCGACGCGCGCTCATCGGGCCATCACCACCCTGGACGAAACCGTATTTCGCGCCCTGGTCGACGCGCCGGGCCTGCGTCGCCGTAGGAACGGCGGCTGGGAGGCGCGCGACGCGCCCCGGGCGGAGAGGCCCGCGACTGTGGGAGCGCCGGGCAGGATCGAGGGCGAGCGCCTCCTGATGGAGGGCGACGGCCGCCCCCGCCGCGTCCGCGCCAACCTGGGCCAGAGCCCGATCCAGCGCCTGGCCGCCCGTTGCGACGCCGCGGGCCGCCCCTTTCTGACCCCAGCCGAAGCGGCGGCCGGCATCCGCTTGGGGCAGGAGGCGGAGATCGCCTTGGCGGGCCCCTCCCAGACCATGCGATGGGACGCCTTGCCACGTTCCGGCGGAGGCTCCGCCGCCCGGGTCGAGCCCGGGGACCGCGCCCTGAACGCCGCCGACCGGGTCCGACGCGCGCTGGCCGCCTGTCCGGCCGACACCCGCGCCGTGCTGGACCACATCTGCATCCGGGGAGCGACGCTCGGCCTGACTGAGGAGGCGCTGTGCCTGAGGCGAAGCGAAGGCCGAGCGGTGCTGAAGCGAGGGCTGGCGGCGCTGGCGCGGCACTACGGCGTGGGATGACGGGCCGTCACCGCTCCGTCCGGCGCCGGCGGATGCGGCTCAGCGCCTCGGGCGTGATGCCGAGGTAGGAGGCGACGACGTACTGCGGCATGCGGCGGACGACCTCGGGCCGGGTGGCCACGAGCCGCTCGTATCGGGCCTCGGCCGAGAGTTGCAGCAGGGCGGCGTTGCGGCGCTGGACGCCCGCCATCGCCTCCTCGATCAGGCGGCGTCCGAACCGCTCCAGCGCATGGTCGGCGTCATAGGCGGCGAACAGCGCCGCGCGCGGGATCAGCAGGGCCTCGGTGTCGGCCAGCGCGTCGATGTTCTGCAGCCCCGCCCCGCCGGTCGTCAGGGCGAAGACATCGGCGAAGAACATGCCGTCGTCGAAGAACTGGCCCGTGTGCTCCACCCCGTCGGCCAGGAAGTAGTAGCGCACCAGACCCGACCGGATGAACCACAGGCCCTCGGCCGGGTCTCCGGCGCGCGCCGGATGCCGGCCCTTCTCGAACCGCTGCTCGCGCACGCTGGACAGCAAGGTCCGCAGGACGTCGGGATCGGGCCGCCGGGGTTGGGCGAGACGCAGGATCTCCGCCGTAAGGGCTTCACAGTCCACCAGCGTCTCCGTGACGTCCTCAGAACCGGGGCGAGAAGCCGCGCGCGACGCAGGCCTCGCGCGGACGATGCACCACGATCGCGCGTTCCGACAGGGGGCGGAAGGGGATGCGCTGCCTGAACACCTCGACCTCGACCATGCCGGTGGTGCAGTAGACCAACAGGGTGGTGACATAGCCCCGCCGCGCCATGCCCTGGGCCGTCACATCGGTCTGGGACCAGTCGATCGGCTCGCCCGTCCAGCCCTCGTAGGGAGGCGAATAGCCGCCCCGGGTCCGGTCGAAGTTGGAGACATCCAACACCAACCCGGTGACGAGGATCGCGGTCAGGACGACGCCGATCCCGGCGAAGACCCGATTGGCCCAGCGCGCGACGCCCCTCATGACAGGTACTCCCGGGTCCAGGCGATCGTCTTCGCCAGCGCGGCCTCGAGGGGCGTCGAGATGTCGCCGAACGTCCGGGCGAACCTGGAATGATCGACGACGAAGGGCTGCTCGAACTCGTAGAGCATCTCCAGGCTCTCCTTCATGGGCGGGACGAACAGGCCGATCAGGGCGATCTCGGCGCGGCTGAACCGCTTGAAGCGCGGCGTCTGCTCGGCCAGTCGGAACGCCAGCTCCAGGAACCGCCGCGTCGATACGGCCGGCGCGTTGGGCACGTGCCAGACCTGGCCCACGCCGCGCGTGTCCGTGCCCAGAATGGCGAGCGCCGAGCCGAAGTCCTCGACGAAGGTGTAGCTGTGGGGCGTGTCAGGATCGCCATAGACCTCGGCCGGCTTGCCCTGCACCACGGCGCGGAAGGCGCGTTCGCCGACGGCCGATCCGGCGACCCACGGCCCGAAGAAATCCGAGGCGCGGGCGACCGCGACCTGGACCCGGCCGGCTTCGTAGGCCTTCATCAGGGTTCTGTTCATCTCGGCGCGAACCCGGCCCTTCTTTGTGTTTGGATCCAGTGACAGGTCCTCGGTCATGACCTGCCGGACGGGGCCATAGCCGTAGAGGTTCTCGCCCACCACCAGCCGCGCTCCGGCGGCGGCGGCGGCCTCGATGGCGGCGTCCTGAAGCGCCGGGAACATCTCGGGCCAGCGGTGATAGGGCGGCTGGGCGCACAGATAGACGGCGGCGGACCCTTCGGCGGCGGTGCGCGCGGCGGCGACGTCGTTGAGATCGACCGCGCGGACCTCGGCCCCTTTCGGGGACTCGGGCATGCAGCCCGCGCGATTGGCCAGGGTCACGGCGTGACCGCGATCGAGCAGGGCCTGGGCGGTGGCGCGGCCGAGAGGGCCTGTGCCGAACACGAGATGGGGAGCGGTCATGGTTCAGTCCTCGGTGGGAGACAGGAAAAGGGCATCAGCGCGGCTTGCGCACGGGCGTCAGGGCCCAGAGGCCGACCGCGAAGAGGGCGAACTGCCAGGCGATGTTCGTCAGGGTCAGCACCGGGCCGAGCTCCATGCCGAAGCCCGCCGGAATGGTCAGGAACAGCCCGGCTCCCGTCAGGCCCAGCAGGCCCGCGAGCGCGGTCGGAACCATGCCGCCGACGCGCCACAGGGCGGCCGCCACCGTCAGGCTCCAGACGCCGGACACCAGGCCCACGCCGATGACCTCGCCGATGCCGCCGGCGTAGGCGTTGATGGCGCTGAACAGCTGGTCGATGCCGCCGAGGTCGGCGCCCGGCTGGCTATAGGCGACGGCCAGGTCGGGCATGACGAACAGCCAGCGGCTGATGCCGATCATTTTGGCCACGGCCGACACCACCGCCAGGCCCAGCGTCGCCTGCGCCAGCGGCCCGGTCAGCCCCAGCCGCCCGTTCAGGGCGGCGGTCGCGGGCACCAGCAGCAGGGCGGCGAGCAGATAGCAGCCGTAGCCCAGCATGACCGCCGGCCCGTTCTCGGCCAGGCGCGGGAGGGCGATGGAGGCGGGATCATCCAGGCTTGCGGGCCAGCCGATGGCCGAGGACAGGACGAAGAAGGTCGTCCAGATCAGCACGAACTGGGTCGTCAGGGTCAGTCCGGCCCACAGCCCGCTGACGCGGCTGGGTCCATTGAAGGCGGTCATGGTCATGGCGGTCTCCGCTGGCCCGGGCGGGGCTTCGCAGACCGTTGTGATCGGAGACCGAGCGACGCGCCTTGATCCGGGTCAAGAAGCGTCGCCGGGCGTGGAACAATCGTCGACCATCATGCAACATATGAGTTGCATGATGGTCCGCGTTGGCCTATGTCGGTGATGTGGAACTGGACCCGGTCTTCAAAGCCCTCGCTGACCCAACCCGTCGTCGCCTCATGGATGAACTGAAGCAGCGGGACGGACAGACGCTGTTCGAGCTGCATGCCCGGTTGATAAACTGGCATGGAGCGGCGTTGTCCCGCCAGGCGCTGTCCAAGCATCTGGCCCTGCTTGAGGAGGCCGGCCTGGTCCGCACCGAATGGAAATGGCGCTCCAAGCTCCATTTCTTCACGCCCGAGCCCTTGCGGCGGCTGTGGCGAGTTTGGCTCGGCCCGCTGGCCGAAGTGGAGATTGATCGGAATGTCGCTGAAGATCGTCGTGACGAGCGTGTTGGTGGATGACCAGATCAAGGCCCTCACCTTCTATCGGGACCTGCTCGGCTTTGAGACCAAACACGACATTCCGATGGGCCATCACCGCTGGCTGACCTTGACGGCGCCGGGCGATCCAGACGGGGTCGAGCTCCTGCTGGAGCCAGACGAGCACCCGGCGGCCCGGCCCTTCAAGTCCGCCTTGAAGGCCGATGGCATTCCCTACACCTCCTTCGGCGTCCAAGACATTGAGGCCGAGTACGAGAGGCTCTCGGCTGCGGGCGTGCGCTTCACCCAGCCGCCCATCAACATGGGACCCGTGACCACTGCGGTCTTCGACGACACGTGCGGTAATCTGATCCAGATGGCGCAGCAACACTGATCCGCACTGGGGTGTCGGCCGCGCGAACGTCGCTTCCGACACCTGTCGCCTAACCTGCCGCCATCGCCTCCGCGCGGATGCGACCGACCATGCTGTTCAGCCCGTTCGCCCTCTGCCGCGTCAAGGCCTGGGGAAGACCGAGCCTGTCCAGCGCCGCCTTGGCGTCGAAGGCCAGGATGGCGGCGGGCGCCCGGCCGGAGTAGAGCTTCAGCAGCAGCGCCACATTGCCCTTGGAGATGGCGCTGTCGCTGTCGGCACGGAACGTCAGCCGGTCGCCGTCGCGCCCGGTCGCCAGCCAGACCTGCGCCGCGCAGCCCGGCACCTTGTTAGCCTCGATCCGATCGGCGTCCGGGAGCGGCGCCAGCCCCTTGCCCAGGTCGATGACGTAGGCGATCCGCTGTTCCCAGTCTTCCAGGACCTCGAAGTCCTCGATCAGTTCGGCGAGGGTTTCCTCAATGGGATTGGCGGCGGCGGTCATGGCCGCGACATAGGCCCCGTGCCGATCAGGGACAACCGTGACATCGTTCCACGACCGCGAGGCGATGCCCCCCGAAATCGAGTCGCCCGGCGCGGGAGCGGGCTTTAGGCGACTCGTGCGCGAGGCTACCCTCACCCGTTGGGCGCAACCTCCCTTTCAGCCCGGCCGTCGCCCCGGCCGCCCGGACCTCGCTTGACGCCAGCCCCCGCCCATACGCCAGAGGACGCGGCCGCGACGGCCCCGCGGCTCTTCGAGGGCCAGGGCGTCGTCGCCTGGCATGGCGGCTGGGCGGCGGCCGTGGTGGTGACCACCGTCGCCGCCCTGTGGCTGGACCGGCTGACGGGCGTCGCGGCCTTCGGGGCGATGGCCCTGATCGCGCCGGGACTTGCCGGCCTGATGCTGCTGAAGAAGGACGGCCCGGGGGAGCGGTCCCTCATTCTGGTTGGCTGGACGCTGTCGGCGGTGGCGGCGCAGGTGCTGTCGGGCGGCCTTTCGGGCCCGCTGGTCGGGTTCGTCATCATGCCCTTTGTCGCAGGCCTCGCGCTCGGCGGCCCCCGGCACGGCGTGCGCCTGGCCCAGGCGGGCGCCGCGGGGTCCGCCGTGGCGGCGATCGGAGGCCAGTTGTCCGCCTGGTGGATCGGGCCGCCCGAGCCTCGCTATCTCGCCGCCGGCCTGTTCGCCCTGATCGCGACAGGCGCGGCGGTTCTGGCCGTGCGACTGTCGTGGCGGGTGCGGGAACGCGTGCTGCTCGGCGCCGAAAGCGATGCGCGGCGGGTCCGCGCCTTTCTCGACGCGTTGCCCGGGCTGACGCTGGTGATCGAACCCGGTGGACGGGTCGTCGCCGACTATGGCGCCCCGCCGCCCGCGCTCGACCTCGCCGCCCTGCGCACCGGCGGCCTGATGGCCTCCATCCATGCCCCGGACCGGGCCGCCGTGCTGTCAGCCATCGACGCCGCCCTGGCCGGAGAACAGGCCCAGGTTCGCTTCGCGCCGCGCCAGGCACTGGACCGCCGGATCAGCCTGGCGCTGCGACGGATCGGCCAGCCCGGCGGCGCGCCCCTCGTCGTCGCCCAGGCCTTCGACGCCACCCGCCAGTTCGCCGTCGAGGTCGGCCTGGAAGCCGCCCGCGCCGAGGCCGAGGCCCGCGACGCCGGCAAAACCCGCTTTCTGGCCAATATGTCCCACGAACTGAGGACGCCGCTGAACGCCGTCATCGGCTTCTCCGACGCCATGCGCCAGCGCCTGTTCGGGCCCCTGCCGGTCCGATACGCCGACTACGCCGACAGCATCCATCAGGCCGGCGGCCATCTGCTGGAGCTGATCGGCGACGTGCTGGACGTCGCCAAGATCGAGGCCGAACGCTACGAGCTGTCGCGCGAGGTGTTCGATGCGCGGGACGCCGTTTCCGCCGCCGTCGCCCTGGTCCGCGTCACCGCCGCGGACAAGGGGGTGGCGTTGTCCAGCCTGCTGCCCGATGAGGCGCTGACCGTGGACGCCGACCGCCGCGCCCTGAAGCAGATGACGCTGAACCTGCTGTCGAACGCCATCAAGTTCACGCCGTCGGGCGGCTCCGTCACCCTGACGCTGGAGGTGATCGGACCGTATCTGGAACTGGTCGTCGCCGACACAGGCGTCGGCATCGCCAAAAAGGATCTGAAGCGGCTGGGACGCCCGTTCGAACAGGCGGGCGGCGCGGATCAGAAGGCGCAGGGAACTGGACTGGGCCTGTCCCTGGTCCGGGCTCTGGCGGAACTACACGGCGGCCGAATGAGCCTGGATTCCACGCTGGGCGAGGGCACGGCCGTGACCGTGCGGTTGCCGGTCGCCCGGGTCGAACGCCCCGTCGTACCCGAGACCGGCGCGGAAATCGTGCCGCTGAACGCGGGTTGAGCCGCTATCGCCCCGCTTGCGCCTCACGAAGCGACGCAATTCGATGTTAGACGTTAAGCCTGTCGATATGCTGAAGCTGGAGCGCCTCCCCGCATGCGTCGCTTTCTGATCTGGTCCGCTCTGGCGGTCGTCATCGGCCTGGTCGTCGCCGGGGTGGGATACTGGGCCTACTGGAACTTCTATGCCCGTTTCCAGCCGGTGACGGTCACGCGCAATCAGGCGGAGATCCAGCGGCTGCTCGATGAGGCGTCCTGGCTGTCCGGCGGCGGCGGCGGGGAGCCGCTCTATGTGATCGGCTATCGAGACTCGGCCTCGTTCCAGCGATATCAGCGCGACGAAGCCAGCCGGCTGCGGGCCGGCGGTGTCGAGATGCGCGTCGTGGTCTTCGCCCGGCCGGACCGGGAGGGGGCACCCCAGTCGACGCCGACCGAACGCTCGACCATCGCCGAGCTGTGGCTCAGCCGCGATTGGAGCCTGTACGAACGCTGGATCGCGACCCCGCCGCGCAACTGGACGGCGGCGGGCATCCCCGAGGCCGACGGCAATCTGGCGCGGTCGGCGGTGGTCGAGGCCAGCCGCCAGTTCACCACCCGTCTGAATGATCTGCTGCGCGACGCGGGCGTGCCCACGGGCTATCCGCTGGTGATCTGGCGGGACCGCGAGGGATTCCTGAAGGCCTGCGCCTGCTCCGACAGCCGGTCCTGGGTGTTCGTGCGCGACGACGTGGGTGCGCCGGACGATCTGTCGTCTCCCACGCCGCCCGATCCCGCAGACGTGGCCCCCGGGTCTCCGGCCCCCGCCACGAGCGGCGGTTCACCGCAGGCCCTGCCGTATCCGAACCTGGGACCCATCCCGCCCCTTCAGGACGGCGGGGCGACCCCGCCGGGCGAGGCCGGACCGGCGGCCACGACCGCTCGACCCAGCCGTCCGAGCGCTCCGCGGACGGAGCCGGCGCGGCCGACGACGCCGAGGGCCCCGCCTCAGCCGAGCCAGCAGGAAGACACGACGTTCTTCTGACGCATGGTCGCACGCGTTCCGGTTGACCGGGGCGCGTGCGACGGGACTGGCTTACTTCTTGGCGCGACCGGCGCGGGCGGGTTTGCGACCGCCCTGACCCAGGCCCATCTGCTTGGCCAGGTCCGAGCGGGCCTTGGCGTAGTTCGGTGCGACCATCGGGTAGTCTTTCGGCAGGCCCCACTTGGCGCGGTATTCCTCGGGGCTCATGTCGTACTTGGTGCGCAGGTGGCGCTTCAGCGACTTGAACTTGCGGCCGTCTTCCAGGCAGATCAGGTAATCGGGGCTGATCGACTTGCGGATCGGCACCGCCGGTTCCTTGGGTTCCGGCGCGGCCTCGACCGTTCCGGTCGAGACCTGGCTGAGCGCGGCGTGGATGTTCGAGATCAGGCCGGGCAGTTCGGCCGCCGCCACGGTGTTGTTGCCGACATAGGCCGAGACGATGTCCGCGGTCATTTCCAGCAGTTCGGAGCGGTCTTCAGGTCTTGAGGCGTCCACGGGCGTTTCCTTGTTTCGGACTGTTCGCACGACGGCGATCGAGACTCGTGCTGATAATGATGTTCGACCGTCAACGCAAATGCTTTGCCAAGACAGGTCAGCGACCACGCCTATACGCGACAGGCGAAACTCTACTGTTCAAACGAGCAGCGCGAATCAGCGGCCGAAGTCTTCCGCTAGCGCCAACATCGCCGCGCGTTCCGGGGCGGAGTATTGATCCAGCGCTTCTTCGTCACCCTCGCGGATCGCCTTCATCAGGGATGGCGACATGGCCGAGGACAGAGACCAGTTCCAGTAGCGCAGCACGGTCTGGGCTCGATCGACCGCCAGCATCTCATAGATCATCTGGACCCGGGCCCAGTCGGCATGGGGTTGTCCAACCGCGTCGACGAGCGGACGCCGCACCGAGCGCCACAGGTTTTCCAGATCCACACGGGACAGTCCTGTGGCCTTGCAGACGATGGCCAGGGGTTCGCCGCCGGGATCACCCAGGATCTTGGCGCCGGTCAGGGGCTTGATGCCGGCGAGATAGGCAATCTCGGCCGCGAGTTCAGGATTGAGGCCCAGTTTGGCGCCTTCGGCGATCGCGTGCTCCAGACTGTCGTAGGGGCTCTTTTCGATGGCGGCGCGGTTGCGCTGTCGCCGCTCGATGAACTGCAGCGCCTTTCGCGCCACCGGGTCCTGCCAATTCTCATCGGCGGCCATGGCGAAGACGTCCTCGGACACCTCCTGCAGGACCTCGCGCGAGACGGCGAAGCGCTGGAGAATGGTCTTGCGCTCCTCAGGCCCACACCACCAGAACATGACGTAGGCGCCCGACGGCCGCAGCTCGGGCCGGCGCAGCAGGTGTTCGCACAGCTCCGGCGTCGTGCGGCTGAGGCTGACGATCGCCTCGAGTCCCGCCTGGGACAGGCGGGCGGTGGCGTTGCGGAGTAAGGCTTGGATGACGGCGGGTTCATCGAAGGCGATCAGGGTTTCCGTCACGACTTCCGACAATCCGCGGCGGCTGGCCATGAGGAAGCGGTGGTCGAGGCCGGTATCGGCGGCGCAGGCGCACAGATCGGCGTCGTTCAGCGCCGCGCAGCCCTCGATCAGGGAAGATGCGATGTCGGGCTCGTCGCGCAGCAGCATGCGCGTCAGGCTGTTGGGCAGTTCCGCCAGCGGCGTGAGGCGCACGGCCACGCGCTTGCGCTCCTGGGGCGAGGCCAGACGGAGCATCTCGACCAGCAGGTCGCCCGTGACCGCGCGTTCGAAGGTGTTCACCCGACTGGCCGGCAGGGACACGACGTCGGCGAGCCGCTTCAGCAGCGCGTGGCGCGCGCGAAGGCTGGCTTTCGCGGCCTCTTGGGGCGGAACGGGCGCCGGTTCGGACATGTCGAACGCGAGGATATCGCCGAGCGGGTTAACCGGCGGTGACGGCTTGCGAACCTGAGCGGCTATGCAATGGTCCTGTTCGGAGGAGCACATGACCCAGCCTGCGGATCCGACGCCGTCCAGACGAGCAGACGACAGCGGCCTGCACCACCTGGCGGATGACGCCATGGGCTTCGGCATGGCGGAAGTCCGGACCGCCTGGGCGATGCTGGTGCGGCCAGCCCGCAGTCTCGACGCCTACATGCGCCTGGGCGCCACAGCCGGCGGAACCCTGGCGCGTCCCCTGAGGCTCTATCTCGCCCTCAATGCGCTCATGATGCTGATGATGTTCCTTCTGGGCGGAATGGAGATCATGCTCGACAGCGTGCCGCCGGAAGGCTGGGCGGCTGGAGCCCGCGAAGCCGGAAAGACCGTCGACGAATACCGCGCCGACGCCGAAGGCTGGGTCAGCCTGACGTTGGTGCCACTCACCTCGGCCATCTACGCCCTGCTGCTGGCTCCGTTCATGCGTTGGTGGGACCCGGACAATCTGGGCTGGCGCAAGGGCTTCCGGGCCACTTTCGTGCTGCTCAACGCCATTACCGTGCCTTTCCTGCCGTTGACGATCTTCGTCTATGATCCGCGCCTGTACTTGCTCTCGCCCTTCGTCCTGATCGGGCTGACCATCTACGGCTTCCTGCGCACGGGGGCCGGACGCTGGTTTGCCAATCCACTCGAGGGCGCCTTCAAATCGTTCGTGCTGGTCTTCGTCATGCTGATCACACAGGTCATCGCCACCATCCCCCTGATGCTGATCGGCTACCTCGGCGGCCGCTTCGGCGCCTGAGACTCAAAGCCCCTCGAACAGGGCCGTGGACAGATAGCGCTCCGCGAAGCTGGGGATGATGACGACGATCGTCTTGCCGGCATTCTCGTCCAGCGCGGCCTGACGGAAGGCGGCGACGAGGGCGGCGCCGGAGCTGATGCCGACGGGGATGCCCTCCACCTTCGCCACCTTGCGGGCCATGTCGAAGGCGTCCTCGTTGGAGACCTGTTCGACGCCGTCGATCACCGAGCGATCCACGACCGCCGGGATGAAGCCCGCGCCGATGCCCTGGATCTTGTGCGGGCCGGGCTCGCCGCCCGAAAGGACGGGCGAGGCGGTGGGCTCCACCGCGATCATCTTCAGGCCGGCTTTGCGCGCGCGCAGCACCTGACCGACGCCGGTTATGGTGCCGCCCGTGCCGACGCCCGAGATGATGATATCGACGGCCCCGGCCGTGTCGTTCCAGATTTCCTCGGCTGTGGTGGAACGGTGGATGGCCGGGTTGGCGGGGTTCTCGAACTGGCTGGGGCTGACGGCGCCGGGCGTGCGTTCCAGCAGCTCATTGGCCATGGCGATGGCGCCCTTCATGCCCTTCTCGGCCGGTGTCAGGACCAGCTCGGCGCCCAGCAGGGCCAGCATCTTGCGACGCTCGATGGACATGCTTTCCGGCATGACCAGGACCAGGCGATAGCCCTTGGCGGCGGCGACGAAGGCCAGGGCGATGCCGGTGTTTCCGGATGTCGGCTCGATCAGGACGCCGCCGGGCTGGATGCGGCCGTCGGCTTCCAACGCCTCGATCATCGCGACGCCGATGCGGTCCTTCACCGAGGCGATCGGATTGAAGAACTCCAGCTTGGCCAGGACCGTGGCCTTGGGGTTCAACTCGGCGGACAGGCGGGGCAGGCCGACGATGGGCGTGTCGCCGATGGTGTCCAGGATGGAGCCATAGACCTTGCCCCGGCCGGAGGTGGAGCGGGCGGCGGCGGAGGGGGCGTCGGACATCGGGGAGCTCCGGCTGAGGTGAAAATCGCGTGCGAACAGTCTGAATCGTCTGAAATCCGACGCCCGGAGCCTGTTCCGGACGACATGCCGACAGGACATAGGGCGGCGGACCCGGGGCGCAACGGCGCCCTTGAACCAATACAGTCTGGCTGCGTTTCACACACGCGGGAAACAGGCGTAAAGCCGCCGCTGGGGGATCGTCACTGCTCAACACGGCTGCAGAACGCGACCATAGAACGGACTTTCTCGGCGGCCTGGGCGAGATGTCCGCGCGAATTCGCGCGCATGACTGGGCCTCCACCCCGCTGGGGCCGATCGAGGCATGGCCGCAGAGCCTGAAGAGCGTTGTGGGCATGATGGTGGCGGCGCCCAACCCGATGGTCCTGCTGTGGGGCCATGAGGGCGTTCTGATTTACAACGACGGCTATGCCCGCTTCGCCGGGCGGCGGCATCCGGAACTGCTCGGCATGGGCGCCCGCGAGGGCTGGCCCGAGATCGCGGATTTCAACGACCTGAACATCCGCAGGGCGCTGGCGGGCGAGGCCTGGTCGCTGAACCGGCAGGAGCTGGTGCTGGACAGACAGGGCGTTCTGGAACCCGCGTGGTTGGACCTGGTCTATACGCCGGTGCCGGATGAGACGGGCGCGCCTGCCGGCCTGATGGTCTTCGTCAACGAGATCACCGAGCTCGTCCGGGCCGAGCGGCGCCAGGCCGAGGAGCGGGACCGTCAGAACGCCCTGATCGCGCTCGACGACGCCATCAGCCAGACGGACGATCCGCTGGACATGGCCGAGGCCGCGGCGGCCATCCTGGGCCGGACGCTGAAGGCCGACCGCGTCGGCTACGGCGTCATCGACCCGGACCGCGAAAGCATCGATGTGATGCGCGACTGGCGGGCCACGCCAGAGACGGCGTCGGTCGTCGGCTCCCACCACTTTCGGGACTACGGGGTCTACGTCGAGGACATCGTCGCCGGGCGGGCGGTGACGATCGACGATGTGCGGACAGACCCCCGCACAAGCACCGATCCCCTGCCCTTGTTGAGCTATGGCATCGCGGCCCTGCTGGACGCGCCGCTTCAGGAGGGCGGGCGGACCGTCGCCCAGATGCTGGTGCACTCGGCGGCGCCGCGCGTCTGGACGCCGGAGGAGATCGCCTTCGCTCGCGAGTTTGGCGAACGCACCCGGGCCGCCATCGCCCGGCGCGAGGCCGAGCGTGACGCGGCGCGGCGCCGGGACGAGTTGCAACGCCTGACCGACAGCCTGACCGTGCTGGTCAGCTTCGTCGACAAGGACCACCGCTATCAACTGAACAACGCAGCCTATTCCGCGTGGTTCGGGCCGGACGCAGCCACTCTGGTCGGACGCCGCATGGTCGATGTCCTGGGCGAGGCCGCCTACGCCAAGGCTCTGCCGCGGCTGGAGCGGGCGCTGGCGGGCGAGCGGCTGTCGTTCGAGGATTATCTGCCCTACGCCTCGGGCCCGGGCCGCTACATTCGGGCCGACTACGTCCCGCGCCACGACGAGACCGGGGCCGTGGACGGTTTCTACGCGGTCGTGTCGGACATCTCCGAGCGCAAGCACGCCGAGCTTCGACAACAGGTCCTCGTCGAGGTCGCCGACATCATACGCGAGGAGACAGACCCGGTCGCCCTGGCCCATGCTGCCTCCGCGGTGCTGGGTCGGTTCCTGGGGGCCGACCGGGTCGGCTACGGCACCATCGATCCCGTCGCGGAGACCCTGACGATCGCGCGGGACTGGGTGTCCGAGCGGGCGGAGTCGGTGGCGGGCGTCCTGGATCTGCGCGAATGGGGCGCCTTCATCGACGACCTGAAGGCCGGGCGGCAGATCCGCGTGGACGATGTACGCGAGGATTCGCGGGTCGCCGGCGCGACGCGCAGCCTGGAGGAGGCGGCCTGCCGCTCCTTCGTCAACCTGCCCATGCAGGAGCAGGGCGAACTGGTCGCCATCATGTTCGTCAACCAGGCGACGGTCCGGGCCTGGACGGACGAGGAAATGGCGCTGATCGGCGACGTGGCCTCGCGCATCCGCACGGCCGTCGAACGCGCCCGCGCCGAATTGGAGCAGCAGGAGGCCGCGGTTCGCCAGCGCGCCCTCATCGAGCTGAACGACGCCATCCGCGACCTGACCGACGCCGTCGAGATCGAGTACGCCTCCGCCCGCGTGCTGGCCGAGACCCTGGGGGTCAGCCGCGTCGGCTATGGTGTCATGGACACCGAGGCCGAGACGATCACAATCGAGCGGGACTACAATGCCCCCGGCATTCAGAGCCTGGCCGGGCTGATCCACTTCCGCGACTTCGGCAACTACATCGAGGATCTCGCGCGCGGCGAGACGGTCATCTTCGCCGACGCCGCCAAGGACCCGCGCATCGAGGATGGCGGCGCGGCCCTGGCTGGAATCAGCGCCACCTCGATCATCAACATGCCGCTGGTCGAGCGCGGCAAGGTCGTGGCCCTGTTGTTCGTCAACAACGCCACGCCCCGCGAGTGGACGGACGGCGAACTGGCCCTGGTCAGGGAAGTCGCCGAGCGGGTGCGGTCCGCCAGCGAACGGGCCCGGGCCGCCGCCTCTCTGCAAGAAAGCGAGCGGCGGCTGCGCTTCCTCGACGGCCTGTTCCAGGCCACGGCCGACCTGACCGATCCGGACGTCATCCTGGCGGTCACGACGCGGATGACGGCCCAGCACCTGGGCGTGGCGATCTGCGCCTATGCCGACATGGACCCGGATCAGGACGGCTTTACCATCCGGGGCGACTGGGCCGCGCCGGGGTCGAACAGCATCGTCGGTCGCTACCGGCTGAAGGACTTCGGCAAGCTGGCGGTGCAGGAACTGTCGGCGGGACGGCCGCTGATTGTCCGAGACGTGGACACGGACCTGTCTTCGGACGAGGCGGCGACGTTCAAGAGCATCGGCGTCCGCGCCACCGTCTGCATGCCTTTGGTCAAGAACGGTCGGCTGACGGCCTTGATGGCTATCCACGAGGGCGAGCCGCATGATTGGACCGTCAACGAACAGGCCGTGATCCGGGAGGTGACGGAGCGGTCCTGGGCGAACATCGAGCGGGTCCGCTCACAGGCGGCTCTCTCCGCCAGCGAGGACCGCTATCGTCGGCTGTTCGACACGATCGACGAGGGCTTCTGCGTCATCGAGTTCATCGACGGGCCGGAAGGTCCGCTAAGCGACTACGTCCACATCGAGGCCAACCCCGCCTACACCCTGAACGCCGGCATCCCCGACATCGTCGGCAAGCGTCTGCGCGAGATCGTGGGCTCGGAGGCCGACGGTTGGCTGAAGATCTATCGCGAGGTGCTCGACACCGGCCAGCCCATCCGGTTCGAGAAGGAGCTGGAAGAGACCGGCCGCTGGCTGGAGGTCGCCGCTTTCCGCGTCGACGAACCGGGCAGGCATCAGGTCGCGGTCCTGTTCAAGGACCTGACCGAAAAGAAGAAGAGCGAGCAGGCGCTCCAGCTCCTGAACGCCACGCTGGAGGAGCGCGTCACAGAGCGGACCGCCGAGCTGATGCATGCCGAGGAGGCGCTGCGCCAGTCGCAGAAGATGGAGGCGATCGGCCAGCTGACCGGCGGCATCGCGCACGACTTCAACAACCTGCTGGCGGGCATCTCGGGCAGCCTTGAGCTGATCGAGAAGCGCATGGGCGAGGGGCGACTGGCGGGGATGGACCGCTACATCCAGGCCGCGCAGGGGGCGTCGCGCCGGGCCGCCACCCTGACGCAGAGGCTGCTGGCCTTCTCGCGGCGGCAGACGCTGGATCCGAAGCCGACCGACGTGAACCGGCTGGTGCTGGGGATGGAGGACCTGATCCGGCGCAGCGTGGGGCCGGACGTGCGGGTGACGCTGGATACCGCGAGCGACCTCTGGATCACCTGCATCGACGCGTCCCAGCTCGAGAACGCCCTGCTCAACCTCTGCATCAACAGCCGGGACGCCATGGCCCCGGACGGGGGCGAGCTGACGGTGCGCACCTGGAACGTCACGCTGGACGGTGCCGAGGCGCGGGCCCGCGACCTGCCGCCCGGTGACTATGTGAAGATGTCGGTGACCGACACCGGGTCGGGCATGACGCCGGAAGTCATGGCCAAGGCCTTCGATCCCTTCTTCACGACCAAGCCGCTGGGCCAGGGCACGGGGCTGGGCCTGTCGATGATCCACGGCTTCATGCGCCAGTCGGGCGGCCAGGTCCGGATCGAGAGCGCGCCGGGCCAGGGCACGACGATCTCGCTGGCCCTGCCTCGCTGGTCGGGATCGGCCGATGCAGGCGAGGCGTCGGTCGCCGAAGACGTCGCCCAAGAAGAGACCGGCCAGGGCGAGACCGTCCTCGTGATCGATGACGAGGAGACGGTGCGCATGCTGGTCGTCGAGGTGCTGGAGGACGCCGGCTATTCGGTTCTGCAGGCGGCCGACGGCCCGGCGGGTCTGGCCATCCTGAACTCCGATGCGCGGATCGACCTGCTGGTGTCCGACGTCGGCCTGCCGGGCGGCATGAACGGGCGACAGGTGGCGGACGCGGCGCGCGTGGCGCGGCCCGACCTCAAGGTGCTGTTCATCACCGGCTATGCCGAGAACGCGGTGGTGGCCGGCGATACTCTGGAGCCCGGGATGGCGGTCATGACCAAGCCATTCCAGGTGTCCGCCCTGGGGGCGCGCATCCGCGAGATGATCGAGGGCTAGGAACCGCCCGACCCGTGCGCGTGTTTCGCCAGCCTGAACCTGAAAGCTTGACCGAGGCTCGACATGACCCGCCGCCTGACCGCCCTTGCTGCAGCCCTGCTCGCTTCCTCCGCGCTGGGTGCGTGCGCCTATAACGAGACCCTGGGTAGGAATCAGCTGATCCTGGGCGACACCGCCGCCATCAACCAGCAGTCCGACGCCGCCTGGGCCGAGCTGCTGCGCACCCAAAACCCGACCCGGACAGGGGCCCAGGTCGAGCGCATTCGCCGGGTCGGCGACCGGCTGGTGCGGGCCGCGAACCTGACCGACCGGGCCTGGGACTACGCCGTCTTCAACAGCCAGAGCCCCAACGCCTTCGTCCTGCCGTCCGGCAAGATCGGCGTGACGACCAGCCTGCTGACGCTCGTTCAGAACGACGACCAGCTGGCCACCGTGATCGGCCATGAGATCGGACACGTCGTCGCCCAGCACGCAGCCGAGCGAGCCACTTCGGCGGGTCTGGCCAACATCGGTCTGTCGGTGGCGCAGGGCGTGGCCGGCTCGCGAGGCCAGACCGTGGGGTCTCTGGGATCGGTCGCGGCGCAGTACGGCCTGCTGCTGCCCCACTCCCGTCGGGACGAGCTGGAGGCGGATCGCCTGGGCGTCGACTATCTGGCGGCGGCGGGCTTCCGTCCGTCGCAGGCGGTCGCCCTGTGGCGGCTGATGGCGCAGCAGCGGCAGTCCGGCCAGCCCGAGTTCGCCTCCACCCATCCGTCGGACGCCACCCGCATCGCCCAGTTGGAGGCCTACATCGCCCAGCGCGGGTGGAGCTGATTCCCGCGGGTTTCACGCCTCGTTAACCACGACGGCGCAAAGGTTAACGCCTCCCGATCCCGAGGCCGTTTCCCCCTTTGCGCAATCTGATCGCCGCCGTCGAAGCCGTCGATCCGCTGGTCGTCACCGGCAAGGTGGCGGGGGTGTCGGGCCTGCTGATCGAGGCGCGGGGCGGGCTGTCGCGACTGGCGGTGGGCGCGCGGGCGGAGATTGGGCGGCGGGGCTCGCCCCCCCTGCCCGCCGAGGTCGTGGGGTTCCGGGATTCCAAGGCGCTGCTGATGCCGTTCGGCCCGGTCGAGGGCGTGGCGCCCGGCGCCGACATCCACATCATCGGCGAACAGGCCAGCGTGCGCCCGACCACAGCCTGGCTCGGCCGCATCATCGACGCCTTTGGCCAGCCGATCGACGGCAAGGGGCCGCTGCCGACGGGGCCGGCGCCCTATCCGCTTCGGGCTTCGCCACCGCCGGCCCATTCGCGGGGTCGGGTGGGCGAGCGGCTGGACCTGGGCGTGCGGGCGATGGACGTCTTCACCACCACCTGCCGGGGCCAGCGTCTGGGCATCTTCGCTGGATCGGGCGTGGGCAAGTCGGTGCTGCTGTCCATGCTGGCCAAGCAGGCGACCTGCGACGTGGTCGTCGTCGGCCTGATCGGCGAACGGGGCCGGGAGGTGCGCGAGTTCATCGAGGAGACGCTGGGCGAAGAGGGCCTGCGCCGCGCGGTCGTGGTGGTGGCGACCTCGGACGAACCGGCGCTGAAGCGGCGCCAGTCGGCCTACATGACGCTGGCCATCGCCGAATACTTCCGGGACCAGGACCTGGAGGTGCTGTGCCTGATGGACTCGGTCACCCGCTTCGCCATGGCGCAACGGGAGATCGGGCTGGCAGCGGGCGAACCGCCGACGACCAAGGGCTATACGCCGACCGTCTTCACCGAACTGCCCAAGCTGCTGGAGCGGGCCGGGCCGGGTCCGGTGCGGCCGGACGGCACCACGGCAGGGCCGATCACGGCGCTGTTCACCGTCCTGGTGGACGGAGGCGATCATGACGAGCCCATCGCCGACGCCGTGCGCGGCATCCTGGACGGCCACATCGTCATGGACCGCAAGATCGCCGAGCGCGGGCGCTTTCCCGCCATCGACGTGCTGAAGTCGGTCAGCCGGACCATGCCGGAGAACCAGACGCCGCCGGAGCGGGAGCTGAACCGCCGGGCGCGCCAATGCCTGAGCGCCTATGCCAACATGGAAGAACTGATCAAGATCGGCGCCTATCGCGCCGGCGCCGACCCGATCGTGGACCGGGCCATCGCGCTCAATCCGGCGCTCGAAGATTTCCTCGGCCAGGACAAGGACGACGTCACGCGTCTTACCGATTCCTTTACCCGGCTGGAGGCTATTCTGAACCAGGGCATGGTCCCGCAGTGACCGGAGATTTCGTATGACCGCCTGGGCCCATTCGCTCATCCGCATCTCCAACTACGAGGTCGAGACGCTGCAGAAGCGCCTGGCCGAGATCACGGCGCGGAAGGCCTCCGCCGAGATGCGGCTGGCGGTCCTGGACGCCGAGGTCGAGGTGGAGCGAGAGCGCGCCCGCGCCGACGCGGAAGCGGGATTGTTGCTGCAAGCCTACATGGCGGGCTGGAAGGCGCGGAAGGGCGCGGCGGAGGCCGATCTGGAGACGCTGGACGCCGAGGAGCTCGGCGCCCGCGACGCCCTGACCGACGCCTATTCGGAGCTGAAGAAGTTCGAGCACGTGGCCGAGACCACCCGCCTCAACGCCCTGATCGCCGCCGGCAAGCGCGAGACGGCGGCGTTCGACGAGATGGGGCTGCGCAGACGGACGGCATAGGTTTCCTTCTCCCCTTGCGGGAGAAGGTGGCAGCCGAAGGCTGACGGATGAGGGGTACGAGGACACGAATCCGATGCGTGCCATGACCTTCAGCGGCAAGACCGAGTTTCACCCCTCATCCGGCCCTCCGGGCCACCTTCTCCCGCAAGGGGAGAAGGGACTGAGCCGCCGCCTCTTCCTTACCTCTGCGCTCGCCGTCGGAGCCTGTGGGCAGACGGTGGCCCAGCCGGTCATCCAGGCCAGCCCGCTGAAGTCGCTTGTTCCCTTCCCCATCGGCACGGCGGCGATGGCGGGGCACTTCGACGATCCGGCCTGGGTCGATCTGTGCCTGACCCACTGCTCCCAGCTCACGCCCGAGTGGGAGATGAAGATGGAGTACATCCTCCAGGGGCCGGACCGGTTCCTGTGGGATGCGCCGGATCGCATCGCGGACTTCTGCACCACCCACGGCCTGCGCCTGCATGGCCATGCCCTGGTCTGGTACTCGCAAGGCGCCGAGGTCTTCAACGGCTTGGATCGCCAGACCTTCGTCGCCGCCTTCGATCGCTACATCGGAGAGGTGGCGGGCCGTTACCGCGGGCGGGTCAGCGGCTGGGACGTGGTCAACGAGGCCGTGGCCGAGGACGGGAACGGCCTGCGGGACTGTCACTGGTCCGAGGCGCTGGGCCAGGAGGGCTATATCGCCCGCGCCTTCGAGCAGGCGAAAGAAGCCGATCCGGACGCCGTCCTGTTCCTCAACGACTACAATCTGGAGAACCTGCCCGCCAAGGGCGCGACCTTCCTGCGGCTGGTCGAGCGGATGCTGGGGCGCGGCGTGCCCATCGGCGGGATCGGCACCCAGAGCCACCTGGACATCGAGATTCCCGCCGGCCAGATCGCCGCCTTCTTCCGCGAGGCCGCCCAGTTCGGCCTGCCGATCCATATTTCGGAACTGGACGCCTCCCTGCGTCGCGAGGGCCGCATCGACACCCGCTCCCAGCGCCAGAAGATCGAGCAGCAGACCGGACGGGTGATGGAACTGGCCGAAGCCTTCATGGACCTGCCGCCCGCGCAGCGGCACGCGTTCACCGTGTGGGGTCTGCGGGACACGGACAGCTGGCTGCGGCGCGACGCCCGCGACGACGGCAAGGACAGCCCCCTGCTGTTCAACGCGGCGGGCCGACCCAATCCGATGTTCCAGGCGGTCGTCGACGGCTTCGCCGCCTAATGGCCCCTCTGCCATTGTCGCCCGGGCCGCCTTGGCCTAGCGTGAGGGTGCGACAGGTTCCCCGGCGACGGGGATGAAAAGGGAACTCGGGTGAGAGACCCGGGCTGACCACGCAACTGTAAGCGGCGAGCCCGCGCGTCGAATGCCACTGGCGGCCTCATCGTGGGCTTCTGGGAAGGCGGCGCGCACCGGCCCTGACCCGCGAGCCAGGAGACCTGCCTGTCGCGGTCGTGCTTCGCGCGGACGTGGTGTTCCGGGCGATACGGGTCGAACCCCCGACGACGATGCCTGTCCCGACGCGCCTGCTGCGTCGGCGACGTCGAAGGAAGGGCTGCCGATGGCCGAAGACCGGCCGCCGTCTGATGATGCTCGCTACGCCGCCCCGCGCGCGGCCGTGCCCCGTCGCGCCCTGCTGGCCGGGGGGCTGGCGGGCGGGCTGGCGATGCTCGCCGGGTGCGGAGAGCCGATCCGGCCCGTGCCGCCCACAGCCGAAGGTCCGCCGCGTCGGATCGTATCGCTGAATCCTTGTCTGGACGTCATCCTGGTCGAGGTGGCGGAGCACGAGCGGATCACGGCGCTGAGCCACTATTCGCGCGAGCAGACCTCTTCCACCATCGCCGATCTGGCCCGCGATCTGCCCTTCACCTGGGGGACGGCCGAGGAGGTCGCGGCGATGTCGCCCGATCTGGTGCTGAACGGCCAGTTCGTATCCCAGCCGCTGCGCCGCGCGCTTGATCGAATGGACATCCCCCAGGCGGTATTTCCGGTGCCGGAGACGGTCGCCGACAGCCTGGCCCAGGTCAGAGAGGTGGCGCGGCTGGTCGGACGGCCGGAGCGGGGCGAGGCGCTGGTCGGGCGCATCGAGGCGGCGATCGCCGCCGCCGAACCGCCGGCGGGATCGCCTCGACCTTCGGCCCTGATCTTCATGCCGGGCGGGTTCGCCTCTGGACCCGGAACCCTGATGGACGAGATGATGCGCCGGGCCGGGTTAGACAACGCCGCTGTCCGCTATGGCCTGACCCAGTCGATGTCCGTGCCGCTGGAGCAGATCGTGGCCGATCCGCCGGATGTGCTGCTGAGCGGCGTGACCCGTCCGGGCGCGCCGAGCCGGGCCGAGAGCCTGCTGCGCCACCCGGCGCTGGCGCATCTGGCCGACCGGATGGGGCGCGAGACATTTCCGCAGAAGCTGCTGTTCTGCGGCGGGCCAGTGCTGATCCAGACGGCGCAGGCCCTGGCGCAGGCGCGGCGTGCGGCGCTGGAGGGGGCCGCGTGAAGGCGCTGAACCGAACTCTGCTATATGGCGGTCTGGCGGCCGCGCTGGTGGTCCTGTCGATCCTCAGCCTGAGCATCGGCCGGGTCTGGGTGCCGCTGGAGGCCTGGTTCGATCCGGGCTCGGACCCGCGCTGGCCGATCCTGCTGGAACTTAGGGCCCCGCGCACGGTGCTGGCGCTCTTGATCGGCGGGGCCCTGGGGCTGAGCGGCGCGGCGTTGCAGGGCTACACGCGAAATCCCCTAGCCGATCCCGGGGTGCTGGGGGTCTCGGCCATGGCCGCGCTGGGGGCGGTGCTGACCCTCTACTACGGCGTGGCGGCGCTGGCGCCCTGGGCCCTGCCGGTGGCGGCGGTGGCGGGCGCGCTGCTGGGGGTTCTCGTGCTGATGCTGCTGTCCGGCACGGCGTCGAGCATGGTGTCCTTCCTGCTGTCCGGCGCGATCCTGAGCGTGGTGGCGAGCGCGGGCGTGTCGCTGGCTCTGTCGCTGGCGCCCAACCCCTGGGCCGTGGCCGAGATCGTCGACTGGTTGATGGGCTCGATCGAGGATCGGGGATGGCCCGAGGTTCGCATGGCCGCGCCCCTGATCGCGTTGGGGTGCGGGCTGTTGCTGACGACGGGCCGGGCGCTGGATGCCCTGACGTTGGGCGAGACCGGAGCGCGGTCGCTGGGCGTGTCGCTGGAGCGGACGCGGTGGATGCTGGCGGCGGGCGTGGCGCTGGCGGCGGGGGCCTGTGTCGCGGTGACCGGAGTGATCGGCTTCGTCGGACTGGTGACGCCGCATCTGCTCCGGCCGCTGATCGGGGCGCGGCCGGGGGCGCTGCTCGGGCCCAGCATCCTGGGCGGGGCCGTGATCGTTCTTGCGGCAGACATTCTGGTGCGGCTGGCCCCGTCTGCGGCGGAGGTGAAGCTGGGCGTGGCGATGGCGGCGTTCGGGGCGCCCTTCTTCCTGATGCTGGTGCTCCGGCTGCGAAAGGGCACGGCATGACCCGGCCGGTCTCAACGTTGGCCTGTCTGGGGCTCGGCATGGTGCTGGGCGGACGAACGGTGCTGCGCGGGATCGACCTGACCTTCCAGAGCGGGACCGTGACGGCGGTTCTGGGGCCGAACGGGGCCGGCAAGTCGACGCTGCTGAGCGGTCTCGCGGGGCTGATGCGACCCTCTAGCGGGGCCGTGCGACTGGACGACGCCGAATTGTCGGAGATGTCGGCGCGGGCGAGGGCGCGGCGTATCGCGGTCCTGCCCCAGACACCCGAGATAGCCTGGCCGGTGGAGGCGCGGGCCCTGGTCGGACTGGGTCGCACCCCCTTCATCGGCGCGCGCGGCCTGACCGCCGAGGACGAGGCGGCGGTGGATCGGGCGCTGGCCGCCGCCGGCGCGACTGAGCTGGCGCACCGAACCGTCGATACCCTGTCGGGCGGAGAGCGGGCGCGCATTCTGATCGCCCGCGCCCTGGCCGGAGAGCCCGACTGGCTGCTGGCCGACGAGCCCATGACCGGGCTGGACCCGGCCCATCAGCTGGACGCGGTCGGTCTGTTCCGGGCGATGGCCGATGCAGGGGTCGGGGTGATCGTGACCCTGCATGACCTGTCCTTGGCGCTGCGGATCGCAAACCGGATCGTGGTGCTGGCGGACGGGGCGGTGATTGGCGACGGCCCTGCGGCGACGGTCCTGACGCCAGAGTTGATCGCAGCCGCCTATGGCATCCGCGCGGAGGTGAGGTCGGGTCTTGGCGGGCCGGTCATTGAAGTGCTGGGACGTCTTTGATCGGCCGCATCCGGATCAAACCGTCACACAACGCAGGCTAAGCTTCGCCGGACAACCGGAGCGTCTCGTCTTATGGAATCCATCGCCTTCGATCTGCGTCAGACCAAGCGGACCCCTCTGGCGCCCGCCCATGTGGAGGCGATCCGGGCGGTGGGGCGTCGACGCACCTATGCGGCGGGCGAGTTCCTGGCGCGGCCCGGCGATCCCATGACCTGCTTCGTCTGGGTCGAGGCGGGCGAGATCGAGGTGGTCGACCTGACCACCGGAGAGCGGCGGGTGCCCTCCACCTTGGGCCCAGGCCAGTTCATGGGCGAGATCGGCTTTCTGGCCGGCGGCCGCTGGACCCTGCCGATGCGGGCGGCGCAGGACACGACGACCACGGAGGTCGACCGGCCGACCATGCTGCGGCTGATGGCCGAGATCCCGGAGATGTCGGATATCATCATCGGCGTCTTCGCCGCGCGGCGGCGACGCCAGCTGGAGGACGGCGACGGGGCCATCCGCCTGATCGGCGTGGACGAGAGCCCGGCCGTGCGGCGCGTCGCCTCGTTCGCGGCGCGGAACCGCATCGCCTGCGTCGCCTATCCGCTGGACAGCCCGGAGGCGCGGACGGCGCTGCACGTCTGCGGCGTGACCGAGCCCCAGCCGGCCGTGATCTTCGGCGTCGATGAGATCATCACCGACCCCACCCCGGCGCGACTGGCCCATCGCCTGGGTCTCGACATACAGCTGGACCCGGAGGACGCGTTCGAGGTGCTGATCGTCGGCGGCGGGCCGGCCGGCGTGGCGGCGGGCGTCTATGCAGGCGCGGAGGGCTTGCGGGCCCTGGTCAGCGAGGACCTGGCCATCGGCGGTCAGGCGGGGACGTCGAGCCGCATCGAGAACTACATGGGCTTTCCGACCGGCATATCCGGCGCGGACCTGGTCTGGCGCGGCGAGGTCCAGGCGATGAAGTTCGGCACCCGCTTCGCCATTCCCTTGCGGGCCACCGGCATCGAACGGCAGAACGACGGCGTCTTCTGCGTCCGCTTCGACGACGGTCAGTCGGTCTGCGCCAAGGCTGTGGTGGTGGCGACCGGTGTGGAGTACCGCCGCCTGCCGTTGCCCCGCCTGGAGGAGTTCGAGGGGAACGGCGTCTACTATGCGGCGACCGAACTGGAGGCCCGCTGGTGCCGGGGCACGGAAGCGGTGATCGTTGGCGGCGGCAACTCGGCGGGCCAGGCGGCCATGTACTTGAGCCGCAACGCCGAGCACGTCCATGTCGTGGTGCGCGGGCCGAGCCTGGCGGCGTCGATGTCCCGCTACCTGACCCAGCGGCTGGAGGCCGATCCCCGGATCACGGTCCATTATCGCAGCGAGGTCGAGGACCTGCAGGGTGCGGAAAGGCTGGAGCGGCTGACGATCGTCAATCGGGCGGACGGCTCGCGCCGCGAGATCGACAGCCGAGCGCTGTTCATCATGGTCGGCGCTGCGCCCAATACCGCCTGGCTGGACGGCATGGTCGAGCTGGACGCCAAGGGCTTCATCAAGACGGGCCAGGACTGCGGCCTGGCGGACTCGCCCTATGCCACGTCCTGCCCGGGCGTCTTCGCGGTCGGTGACGTGCGAGCCGGATCGGTCAAGCGGGTGGCCTCGGCCGTCGGCGAAGGGTCGGTCGTCATCAGCCACGTCTACCGGCACGTGCGGCCGGGCGAAGCCTGAGGCTCAGTTCCCGTCGATCTCGGTGATGGCGAGGCTCGCGGAGAAGCGGTTGTCCTGGGAGAACGATCCGACGTGGATCTGATAGACGCCGGCCAGGGGGAAGTCGAAGCGGACGAGGGGGTCGAGGCCCGACGGCCCGTCGTCGTTGCAGTGAAGGCCGCCGTCGGGAGCCACCACGGTCAAGGTCGCGTCCTCGTCTGAATCGGCGCGAATGATCAGCGGATAGTCGCCCGGCTGGTAACTCAGGATGACGTGCGCCTGAAGCGGGATGTGGCCGCCGTAGCAGTCCGGGCTCAGGCTGTTGGAGTCGATCAGGCCGCCGGCCGTCACCTGGACGGTCACGGGGTCGGGCTGGAACCCGGCGGACAGGGTCAGGACCTCGGCGGCGGCGATGGCCGGGGGCTGGAAGCCGACGCGGACCTCGACGCGCTCGTTCAGCGGCTCTGACACGCCGTCAGCCGTTTCCCGCGCCGGACTGGACTCGCCATAGGCCATCGTCGTCAGCCGCTCGGTCGCGATGCCCCGTGAGACCAGATAGTCGCGCACCGCATTGGCCCGACGCTGCGACAGGCCGACGTTCGAAGCGTCGTCGCCGAAGCGGGAGGTATGCCCCGAGACGAGCACAGGGTCCGCGGACTTGCCGCTGCGGGCGACGAGGGCGTCGAGCGTCTCGCGCGCGGCCCGGTTCAACTGATCGGCGCCGCGTTCGAAGTAAATGTTGACGATGGTGTCGGTCTGGGCTGTCGCCGGTGCGGCGGCGACGACGCCTACGGCGCAGATGGCGACGGTCATCAGGTGTTTCAGCATCGGTTCCTCCTCATTCATCGGCCGCGCGGGTGGCGCTTATCGGCTCTGGCATCCCGGTCCTATCGGCAGAAAGGACGGCTGGGTGGTGAAGGGATCGTTGAGATCGCCGTTCAACATGATCGCCAGACGCCAGCGTCCCGTCGCGCCCGGCTCTATCGTTTCGGCGCGAAGGCGGTAGATCGCCCTGTCTCCCCGCTCAGGGGGAGAAGCGAAGATCAGGCTGGCGCCCTCAGGCCCCGCCTCGCCCTGGGCCTGAGCCAACACCTTCCCGTCTAGATCGATCACCACGATCCGCGGCGCGAAGTCGGGCGAGATCAGGCGAAACCCGTGCCGTTGGTCCGCCAGCATCTCCAGAGTCTCGTCGTTGGACCATCGGCCTTCCGCATCCCTCTGGTCTTCACAGCCCTGTCCCAGGACGCCGGTGACCGCATAGCCGTTCGAGAGCGGAGGTGGTCGATGGGGGAGAGGCGGCGGCATCGGCGGCGGGTCCTGCATCGACAGGAACAGCACGGCGAAAAGCTCAATGGCCAAAGTCTCCTCCCCGACCGTCGGCGTCTGGACGCCGCTTCATCCACGGACGGAAGGTTTCAGGCGCTGCCAAAACGGTCAAGCCGGCGGGTCCTCGCGTCAGGGATGGTCAGGACCGGACCCGGCGCTCGCTGCTGCGCCTTTATCAGAAGCCGTAAGGTTGACGGGGCTGCTCTGGCCATCCGACTGTACACGGAACAAGGTGATACGACGGGTCGTCGTCGGACATCGGAGGCCGCATGCTGATCTCTCTCGCGACGCTCGCTCTGCTGGCGCCTCAGACCGACGCCGCATGGCCCGACACGGTCGTCTTCGACTGCCGCTTCTCGCAAGCGACCCATCTTGCTCGGCGAGAGGAGGCCTGGACGCCGGTCACGGACCTGGGAGGTCCCGAGGAGCGCATCCGGCTGGCGGTGCATCTCCCCTCCGGCGCGTGGGAGCTGCGCGGCGACTGGGCGATCGATCGGCGACAGACCCAAGGCGTCGTTGAGGCGGATGCGCGGCGCTTCTCCTTCACGGTCGATGCGGACATGCTCTACGACCCCGAGCAGATGCAGCGTGCGGACTTCTGGGACAGCGCGACCGCCGGATCGACGACGGGCGAACAGACGTGGACCGTCTTCGCGGGGCCGTCCGATACCGAGGGTGCGGCAGTCCGGACCTTCGTTTCCGCCCGGCTGGTGAAGACGGAGACCGGCGTCTGCCGGCGCACCGAGCGGTGAACGCGAGCCGCACCGGAATGATGGTTTTCAAGCCGTTTCTGGTCCTGGCCGCCGGCGTCGGTCTGGTGCTGCCGCCCGGGGCCTCAGCGGCCCAAGATGGCTTTGGGACCCCCGGACGCCGGCCTGCGGGAGCGCAGGCCTGTCCGACGATCCGAAACCTCGCCGACGAGAACTGGCGAGGCGAGATCGGCTTCGACGCCGGACCCATCGAACGGCTGGACGCCTGGGAACGCCAGATCCGGGGCGAGACGGCGACCGTCGCGGTTCCCGCCGATGCGACGGTGATTCTGCGCGCCTTCGGCGGCTGGTCCGAGACCCAGCAGGTCGCCACCGACAGCGTGGCCACGGTCTGGCGCGGGGCTGACGGCGTCTGGCGCTTCCACAAGGTCGATTGGGCCAAGGGCGCTATCCCGCCCCCGCCGCCGCCCCCGGGAGATCCGACGCCGCCGATCCCGTTCGAACCACGCACTGTAAGCAGCGGCGTGCTGGCCGCAGGCTCGGCGCAGGCGCTCGACGACCTGCTGGCCGAACCGTGCCTGATGCTGGAGCCCGCGAGCACCGGACCCGCTCTGGCCGTTCGGCCGGGCGTGCCCATACCGCCGCCCTGCTACGGCGGCACGGGCGGGGTGGTGCAGCTGACGCGCGGCGGTCGGACAAGGACGTGGAGCCTGTTCTGCCCCCGACTTTTGTCGGGTGAGCTTATGCGGCTCGCGCTCTATCCCCGGGAGGGATCACCAGGCGGGGCGGCGCCAGCGCCGGACACAGCCTTCTCCAGCCTGGAGACCGCACGCGCCCGTGCTGCGCAGGTTCTGTCCTACAACGAGGCCTCGACCGCCTGGTCGGACGAGACTGCGGACGCGACGGAACTGAGATTCCGGCATAGGGCGACGGGTCTGTTGTGCAGGGTTCCGAACGATCCGGAAATCGGTCTGGGGGCCGGCTCCTACGGCGACGTCTGCCGCTGGGGCGCGGGGCCCGACGGGCAGCGCCTGGTGGTGTCGAAGAATGACGACCGCCGGGATTTGGTGTTCCGCATGCAGGAGGAAGCGCCCGACTCCGTCCGATCGTCGTGGGACAGCGGCGCGCTACGGCCGTCGCCCAGGACGACTCGGCTCGCCGGGCATGCGGTGCTGGATCTCAGCTTCGCCGACGGACCGGCGGCCGACGCGCGAGACGAGCGCTACGTCCGGGTCCACGGGGCCCAGGTCGGGGACTGGCAGGTCGTGCTGGCCACTCATGGCGCAAAGGACGATCGCGAGGCGGTTGACGCCAGCCAGGCGAAAACCTGGAGTCAGTTGATGACTGTACCGGAGGCGCGGCCATGAAGCGGCGCGGATATCTCTGCGGTCTGGTACTGGCGGGCTGCGCGGCCACGGGCGAACCGGCGTGCTCGTGCTCGCCCGTCACTTGGAACCCGGCGGACATGCCGCGACCGCCTCGAATGGACCCCCCGCCCCCGCCGCCGGTGTTCGGTCCTGTGGTCGTCGCCTATCTGTCCGGCCTGTGCTGGGGGACGCCCGTCCCGCGCTACGCAGGCGAGGTCGAGTCCGGCGTGGCCTCCGGCTGGCTGCGTGGGCTGGACGCCTATGACGACAAGCCCTGCCGCATCGCGAGCTACGCCTGGCCCAACGCCCTGATGAACGCCGATGAGGCGCTGGTCGCCGCCGCGCGCGAACGTGGTCTGTCGCCGGCCGAGGCCTCGCCGACGCCCGGTCTGATCGAACGCCGTTTCACCGGGCCTTCGGGAGAGACCTTGTCCTGGTCGCTGCGGGATGGGCCGCCCGATGCGGAACCGGGCTGGCTGTCGGTGGCTTGGCGGCCTGCGCCTGGCCCCTAGGGCTCCAGCTCGATGTCCCAGTACAGGTAGTCCAGCCAACTCTGATGCAGGTAGTTGGGGGGGAAGCGCCGCCCCGCCTCCTGCAGCTGATAGGCATTCGGGCGATGGGGCGCGCGGCGGATCGGCATGTGCGCCTGCTGGGGCGTGCGGCCGCCCTTCTTGAGATTGCAGGGCGAACAGGCGGCGACGATGTTCTCCCACGTCGTGCGGCCGCCTCGGCTGCGCGGGATGACGTGATCGAAGGTCAGCTCGGCGGTCGTGCCGCAATACTGGCAGGCGAAGCCGTCGCGCAGGAAGACGTTGAAACGGGTGAAGGCCGGGGCGCGGTTCTGGTCGACGTAGCTCTTCAGCGCGATCACGCTGGGGATCTGCATCTCCATCGACGGGCTGCGCACCACCCGGTCGTAGGTCGAGACCACGTCGACGCGGTCCTGATAGACCGCCTTGACCGCTTCCTCCCACGGCCAGAGCGACAGGGGATAATAGGACAGCGGACGGAAGTCGGCGTTGAGCACGAGCGCCGGAAAGCCGGACGGCGGCCTGTGGGAGACCAGCATCAGGTCCTCCCGCCCAAGGCGACGAACTGGATCGAGGAAGTCGGACTGAAGACGTCTCTCCTTCGTTCTAGCACCCTGACTCTAGACCCGATTCGTCGCCGCCGCCATGACGGCTTCGCGTCGGTTTGGTGAAGTCTCGTCTAGCCGCGCCGAGCCAGACCGCCGGGAAAGCCCGGCAGGCTCCAGCCCCACACCAACGCCCCGGCGCGCAAAAGGAACCCGGCCGGCGCCGCGATCAGGGCGGCGGGCCAGGGGTCGAGGCCGAGCGCGCGGGCGGTGACGTAGGCCGTGGCGGCCACCAGCGCGGCGGAGACGGTGATCTCCCGGCGCAGCAGGATCGAAGGCTGACCCGCCAGCAGGTCGCGCACGATGCCGCCAAAGCAGGCCGTCAAAGCCCCCATGACGATGCAGATGAGGGGCGGCACGCCGAACGCCTCGGCCTTGGCGGCGCCCAGCACGCCGTAGGCGCCGAGCCCCACGGCGTCGAGCCAGAGCAGGGCCCGGAACCGCCACGTCCCGACGCCCAGCAGCCAGACCGCGACCGTCGCCGCCAGGCAGACGGCGATGTAGCGCCAGTCCTCGACCCAGAAGACCGGCGCGCCGATCAGGAGGTCGCGAAGCGTCCCGCCGCCCACGCCTGTGATGGCGGCGAAGAAGGCGAAGGTCACCAGGTCGTGCCGCTCCCGCGCGGCGGCGAGCGCGCCGGTCGCGGCGAAGACGGCGACGCCCGCGAAGTCGAGGGCTCCCAGCACCGTTTCCGGTCGGGCCAGCTCGGCGCCGATGGCGGCCGGGTCGACGATGACGCTCATGCGGCCTCGTCGAGCACGATCTCGCCCTTCTTGACGCCCGTGTACCAGGCCCAGAGCAGATGGGTGGCCACGCCCCGCCACGGCCGCCACGCCTCGGCGCGCGCGTAGGCCTGTTTGGTGTCCGGGCGGGTCTCGGACCGGTCGGCCCATTTGATGGCCTCCTGCAGGGCCACATCGCCGCCCGGGAAGACGTCGGTGCGGCCTTCGCACAGCAGGAGATAGGCCTCGGCGGTCCAGAGCCCCACGCCCTTCAACGCCGTCAGGGCCTCGATGGCCTCGACGTCGCCGACCGTCGAGAGATGTTCGAGGTCGATGGTCCCCTCCATCTGGGCGCGCGCCATGCCCTGGCCATAGGTCGCCTTCTGCCGCGACAGGCCCATGCCGCGCAGGGAGTCGAGATCGTGAGCCAGCAGGTTCTGGGGCGTGATTCCGCCGAGCCCCGCCTCCAGCCGCGCCCAGACCGAGGCGGCGGAGGCCACCGACACCTGTTGCTCCACGATCATGCGGAACAGGCCGACGAACCCCGCCTGTCGCACCCGCCATTCGAAGGGCGGGGTCTGGGCGTGAGCCCGGGCCAGCGCCGGGTCGCGCTCGGCCAGATGCTGGCGGGCGGCGGTGAGGTCGGCGAGGGTGAGGGGCATGGGCGCTTCCGGTCGTCGGGCCGAACCGCTAGCGTCCGCGCCCATGCGCACTCTGGACGATCTTCTGGCCCCGATCACCCCCGAGGTGTTCCACGCCGACCATGACGACCGGAAACCGCTACACATCCCTGCCGGAGCGGGTGCGCCCAAGGCCGCGCTGCTGGATTGGGACCGGTTCAATGCCTTGCTGGACCAGACCTCGATCTGGACGACCCAGAACCTGAAGGTCGTCTTCAACGGCCAGCGCGTGCCGCCGCGTCAGTACTGCCATGAGGCCGCCACGGGTTCGGGGCCGGTCACCCGCCCCTCCCCCGCCAAGGTCAAGCTGATGCTGGCGCAGGGGGCCAGCCTGATCCTGGACGAGGTGCAGGATCTGATCCCGTCTGTCCGGGGGATGACCCCGGCGCTGGGGCAGGCCTTCGCCGGTCAGGTGAGCGCCAATCTGTATTGCTCGTTCGGCGGCGTGCAGGCGTTCGGAACCCATTATGACACCCACCACGTCTTCGCGGTTCAGTGCGCGGGCGAGAAGGTCTGGACGCTCTATCGCAACCGCGCCGACGCCCCGATCAGCTTTCCGGTCGACAGTCCCGAGACCCGCGCCTGGTTGGCGGAACAGCGCGGCGAGGTGATGGAGCAGATCACCATGCGGCCCGGTGACGTGCTCTATCTGCCGCGCGGCTGGTATCACGAGGCCCTGGCGACCGAAGGCGCGTCGCTGCATGTCACCTATTCGATCACCCCGGCGACGGGGCTGGATCTGATGAAGCAGGTCGAGGCGATCGTGAAAGACGACCCGGTGTTTCGTCATTTCCTGCGCCCGGCGGCGATGCAGGGCGGGGCGGTGCTGCGGGCCCAGCTGGCCGAGATCGGACGTCGGCTGCAGGCTCTGGCGACCAGCGATCTGATGCTGGAGGAGACCTCAGTCATGCAGGGACGGCTGGTCCCGGCCGAGCCCGGCTATTCCCTGCCCGAGCGGCCGCCTCTGACGCTCTATGCTCGGGGACCGGCCGCGCCGCCCGCCTTTTCCGGAACACTCGCCATCGCCATTAGCTGGGCGCTGGAGCAGCCCCGCTTCGCGCTGGAGGACCTGATCGCCCAGTTCGACTTCGTGCCTGAGGCGGAGCTGCGCGCAGCGGTCGAGACGGCCGTGGCGACAGGCGCGATCCGGGCGGCCTGAGGCTGTGGTCGGGTCACTGAGGCCGCGTCGACAGCGCCCCCGCCTGCCCCTAGAAAACCAGCATGGACTCCTTCGACGATCTTCTGGCCCCCATCGACGTCGAGGCCTTCCGCCGCGAGCATCTTGCCCGTGAGCCCCTGCACATTCCGGCATCGGGGGACGCGAGCAAGCGCACCCTGCTGACGTGGGAGGCCTTCAATACCCTGCTGGGCCAGACCAATCTCTGGGACAACGACCGTCTGCAGATGCTGCATCGTCAAGTCGACGTTCCGCCCGAACAGTACTGCCGCACGCGCCCCTCGACCCACGGCCCTGTCTGGCGGCCCGACCCGGATATGGTCCAGCTGATGCTCGGCGCCGGGGCCAGCCTGCTGGTCAACGACATGTTGACGCTGCATGCCCCGATCACCCGGGCGGGCGCCGCGATCGGCGAGGCGCTGGGAGCCAATGTCGGGGCCAGCGTCTTCTGCTCCTTCAAGGAGAGTAAGGTCCTGGGCACCCACTATGACGTCCACGACGTCTTCGCCGTCCAGACGGAGGGCGAGAAGGTCTGGAACATCTATGAGGGCCGGGTCGAGGACCCGCTGGACTATCCGCCCGGCCTGACCCACGCCGATATCGAAAAGAGCCGGGGGCGGCTCGTCACGACCGTCACGATGCGGCCCGGCGACCTGCTCTATATGCCGCGCGGCCTCTATCACGATGCGATCGCGGTGGATGCGCCGTCGCTGCACGTCAGTTTCACGGTCAAGCCGCTGACGGGGCGGGCCCTGCTGACCCTGATCGACCAGATGGCGCGCGATCATCCGGCGTTCAGAGCCTGGCTGCCCTCGGCGGACCTGGACCCCGAGGCGTTCGGGGCCGAGGTGGCGGCTCTGGGGCCGGTGCTGGCCGACATCCTCGCCTCGCCGGAGTTCCGCGACGCGGCCGCGCGTCAGCAGCATCGCGCCAAGCCGACCGTGCCCGCCTTCGCCCTGCCGGATCGGCCGACGCTTACGCTGTATCAGGTGACAGGCCGACCCTTCCCCGAAACAACGGCCGTGGGCCGCGAGATCCAGGCCTGGATGATGGGCCAGCGCCGCTTCGCGCTTCAGCATCTGAAGGTCCAGTTCGACGGCGATCCGTCCGCGACCCTCGACGCCGTCGTCCAGGCGGCGGAGGCGGCAGGCGCGATCGCCCGGATGTGAGGGCGTGACCTTCGTCACCCGCTTCGCCCCCTCGCCCACGGGGCTGCTGCACCGGGGCCACGCCTTCTCGGCGCTCACGGCGTGGACAGCGGCGCGGGCGGCGGGCGGGCGATTTCTGCTGCGGATCGAGGACACCGACTTCACCCGTTGCCGCCCGGAGTATGAGACGGCGCTGATCGAGGATCTGCGCTGGCTCGGGCTGGACTGGGACGGGCCGGTGTTGCGCCAGTCGGAGCGGCGGACCGCCTATGATGCGGCGCTGGACCGGCTGCGAGAGATGGGCGTGCTCTATCGCTGCTTCCGGACGCGCAAGGAGCTGATGGCGCTGGCGGGCGGCGCGCGCCATGCGGACGATCCGGCCGACGCAGGAGCTTTCACCGGCGGCCCACTGCCCGCCGCCGAAGAGGCGGCGTTGCTGGCCCAGGGCAAGGCGTTCGCCTGGCGGCTGTCGCTGGCCGCCGCTCGGGATCGGCTGGGTGGCTTCGGGCGCCTGACCTGGGTCGAGGAAGCGGCCGATCCGGGCGTGAAGACCGCCCGGCCAGAGGCTCTGGGCGACATGGTCGTTGGGCGTAAGGACATAGGCGCGGGCTATGTCATCGCCTCGGTCGTCGATGATGCGGCTCAGGGCGTGACCCACGTCATCCGGGGCGAGGACCTGATCCAGACCACTTCGATCCAGCGGGTGCTGCAGGCCCTGCTGGATCTGCCCACGCCGGTCTATCGCCACCACCGCCTGCTGCTGGGCCCGGACGGCAAGCGATATGCGAAGCGGGATGGGTCGGTGACGCTGATGGCGCTGAGGGAGGCGGGCGTGACGGCGGAGGAGCTAAGGGCGGAGCTAGGCATTGCCTGACCATCACCGCCGTTCCGCGTGCTGGCCATGGCCGGAAAGCGGACGCGCTCGATGACTTCTATGGCTGGCCAGCGGACATGGAAGCGGCCCCGCCGTGGTGGCGACGGGGCCTACCGCTCCAGCGGTGAGGGGGTCAGTCGTCCCGACGCGCCGAGGCGCTGCCCGAGACGCCGACCGAACCTGAGGCCCCGTGGCGGTTGGCCGAGGCCGAGCCGTTCACGCCGGCATCGGCGTCTGCACGCGCCCCACGACGCTGCGCCGGTTGTTCCGACGCCGTCGAGCCGCTCGGCTGATGCCCTGCCGATCCGGAAGCGGACCCCGAACCCTGGCCCGAGCCCATGGCGTTCAGCGCGTTTCCGGACAGGGCGCCGCCCAGCATGCCCGAGCCTTGCGCCTGACCCTGGCCCGGATAGGCGCCGGAAGCCGCGCCGCCGATCATGCCAGAGGCCTCGCCCGGAGCGCTGCCAGCCAGAGCGCCGGCGCGATCGTGCGCCGCTCCGGCCGTGCTCGAAGCGCGACTGCGCGCGCGTTCCGCCGCCGCTTCGGACCGGGCGCGCAGACGCTCCGCCCGACGCTCGGCGCGGGACAGGGCGCCGCTGGTGACGCCCGTGGCGCGGTCGCGCACGCTCGATCCGTCGATGCCGCCCGTCAGGCCGCCCGCGAGGGAGCCGTTGCCGCCCAGCGAGCCGCCGAGGCCGCCGACCTGGCCGCCCAGGCCTCCGCCCAGACCGCCCGTCAGGCCGCCGGAGCCGCCCAGAACCTGGGCCTCGGACGCTCCCGCCCCGGCCAGAGCCAGGCCGAAGGCGGCGGTCGCCATGATCAGATGCTTCTTCATCGTCAGTCTCCTGAAAACATCGCGGGCATGTCGCCCTCGCAGGGTCCAACGACGGGCCGGTCGGGATTCATCCCGGCCGCTGCATTTTTTCTGTCTCAGGGTCTAAGGCGCCCGCGCGCCCCGACGGCGGAGGGAGCGATCCGCGCCGTCGTCCCGACCAGGCCGGCGCCGAAGACGGGATCACGGCCCCGCGCGCCGAGGTCCGTCGCTTGACCGGCCAGAGCCGTCTGTCCCCGCATGGACAGCAGCCCCGCCACGATCGGCGCGGCGAAGGACGTCCCCCTCACCGTCGTCCAGCCGCCGCCGCTGCCTGCCGCGGCCATGTCGGCGCCCGGCGCCGCGAAATCGACGTGCGCCCCACGCGCCGCTTCGGGCAGGATCTGGTTGCGCCCGCCCACGCCCGTCACCCCGACCACCCCCGCATAGGCGGCGGGATAGAGCGGCGGGGCGGCCGGTCCGTCGTTGCCGACGGCGGCGACCACGGTCACGCCTTCGGCCTGCGCTCGCGCGACTGCCCGTTCGACCAGGCCGTTGCGAGGCCCGACCAGGCTGACGTTGACGACGGTGGCGCGCTGCTCGACCATCCAGGCCAGGGCCTGGGCCAGGGTCGTTGAGGCTCCGCCCGTCGCCTGACCGCCGTAGATGTCCGCCACCAGCAAATCCGCGCCCGGCGCACCGCCAGAGAAGGCCCCGCTGCGGCCGACCATCAGCGAGGCCACGGCTGACCCATGCGCCCCGATCCGCGCCGTTCCGGCGAAGCCTCTCTGGGTGATCCGCGATCCCGCCAGCGCCGGGTGAGACGCGTCCACGCCGGTGTCGATCAGGCCGAGCCGCGCTCCGCCGCGCTGGGGCGCGCTCGCGGCCGGAGCCGATGACGTCGACCCTTCGACCGCCCCGGCCGGAGCATGGACGTGGTTGAAGGTGATTTCCGCTCCGGGATCGAGCGCCTGCATTCGCTCCACGGCGCGCACCAGGGAAAACCGCCGGGGCGGCGCCAGCACCGTCGTCGTCAGGTCCAGCGCCTCCAGCCGTTCTTCGCGCAGGACACGGTAGCCGGTCTCGACCGCTTCGCGCCGCGCGTCGTCGGACAGGTCGACGGCGATGATCTCTCCTGCGACGACCGGCCAGCCCAGGGGGTCCGCCTCCAGCGCCCCGCGCGACCGCCTGACCAGTCCAGTCAGGCGCGACGGCGCCTGAAGCGCCTCGTCCACCGCGCGTCCCGCCAGCCCTTCCACCCGCCCGGCATCGGGCAAACGATCGGTCACGCCCGACGGCAAACTCGGCAGTCGGGGCGTCGGCAGCGGCCCGATCTGGGCCGCCGTTTGCGTGGCGCAGACGAGCGCCGCCGCAAAGGTCGCCACACCAATCCTCCAGGCCATTCGTCCGTTCACGTCATTGCTCCGATGCCCGCTTGCAACAAAAGGCATCCATCCTCGATATGCCAAGGGATGAAACGTCCCGCGCCGGTCGTTTCATCCGCATGGACGAGGAACGCGCTTGGACGAATTTCAGACGGGGCTTGTGGAGCTTCTTCCGCGCCTGCGCCGATTTGCCAAAGTCCTGCGGCCCGCGGATGCGGACGCGCAGGACCTGGTCCAGCAGACCGTGGAACGGGCACTCGCGTCCCGATCCGGCTTCCGTCCGGGCACGAGACTCGACAGCTGGATCTTCACCCTCATGAGACGGATCGCCATCGACGAAGGCCGAAAGGCCCAGCGCTGGGGCCGCGTCCTGACCTCGGACGAGGAGGGCGCCGCCCGCGCGTCCGATCCCGCCCAGGCGGGGGAGGCGCTGCGCGCCGACGGCCTGGCCGCGCGTGACGCGCTGCACGCCCTGCCCGACGACCAGAGGCACGCCGTGGCCCTGGTCCTGATCGAAGGCCTGTCCTACGCCGAGGCCGCCCAGGTCCTGGGCGTGCCGGCCGGCACCCTGACCAGCCGGCTCGTGCGGGGCCGGCAGAGCCTGATCGAGACCCTCGCCGCACAGGGAGTGACGGGATGAGCCTGCCCGACGACGAAACCCTGATGCGCTGGAGCGACGGCGAACTGTCGCCCGACGCCGCCGCGCGGCTGGAGGCGGCCGCCCGCACGGACCCCGCGCTCGCCGCCCGCATGGCGGCGATGAGCCGATCGCGACAGGCTCTGGCCGAGGCCTTTCCCATCGCCTTCGATCCGCGCGACGCCGACCTCGCCCGCCGCATCGCCGCCGCCGGCGCCGCCGCCCCCAGGCCTCACGCGCTCGCCGGCCTGCGCGCCCGGATCGGAGAGCTTCTGGCCCCCCGTCACGCCGTGCCGTGGGCGGCCTTCGCCACGGCGGCCTTCGTCGGCGGCCTGCTGCTGGGTCCGCTGGCGAACCGCGACGCGGGCCTGACGCTGCGCCCGGACCGGACCGTGGCGGACGCGGGCCTCCAGCGGGTGCTGGACCGGCGCCTGGCGTCGGACGGCGCGGACGAACGGGGCCTGTCCGTCGGACTGACCTTCCAGGATATCGATGGCCGCTGGTGCCGGACCTTCCAGTCCGAGCGCGACGGCTGGGGCGGACTCGCCTGCCGCGCCGACGGCGCCTGGACGGTCACCGCGGTCGCGGCGCTAGAGCGTTCCGACGGCGAGGTGCGGATGGCGTCCACAGAGCTTCCAGCCGCGGTGCTCGCCGCTGTCGATGAGTCGATCTTTGGCGCGACGGTCGATCCGTCCACCGAGGCGAGCGCGAGAGACGCCGGTTGGCCTTCAACTCCGCGTGAAACGCAGGACGCAACGGATCACACCTCCTCGCAGATCCGGTAAGCAAACCCCGCGGGTCTCCTGTTGGTCAGACGCAGTCTCGGGCGTGATGGCCGCAAACGGACACTGCTGCGCGCGACCGTCTCTTCGCCGTTCAGGGCGGATGATCCCCGGTCACCACCGGCGAACCCTCTCCCGCTCGGGAAGGGAAGCGGCTATGCGACCGCATGACCGCACCCGCCCCGCGTCTGATTCCCCTGCTCGTCGTGCTGGCGTCGGCGTCGATCCTGGGGCTGGCGCCGATCCTGGTCAGGCTGACCGAGACCGGGCCGGCGGCGGCGGGGTTCTGGCGGTTCCTGTTCGCCATGCCGCTGCTGTTCCTGCTCGTCGCCCGGCCCGGCGGCGAAGAGGTCGGGCGGCCGTCCAAGTGGATGCTGCTGGCCGGGCTGTTCTTCGCGCTCGATCTCAGCTTCTGGCACTACGGCATCGTCATGACCTCGGTCGCCAACGCCACGGTGCTGTGCAACCTGACGCCGGTGGTCGTGACCCTGATCGGCTGGCTGTTCTTCAAGGAGAAGCCGGCGCGTCTGTTCCTGCTGGCGCTGGGCTTCGCCATGGCAGGGGCCTGGGCGATGGCGGCCGGCAAGGCGGGTGGTCAGGGGACCAATCCGCCGCTGGGCGATGCCCTCTCTCTGCTCGTATCGGTCTGGTACGCCCTCTACTTCCTGATGGTGAAGTTCGCCCGGACCAGGGCGGGCGCGCTGAAGGTCACTTTCTGGGCGACGTTGGCGGGGCTGCCGCTGATGGGGAGCGTCGCCCTGATGCTGGGCGAGGACATGGTTCCGGCCACGGCGGCGGGCTGGGCCGCCTGCGTCGGCATGGGGCTGATGCACGTGGCGGGACAGGGCGGCGTGGCCTGGGCGCTGGGGCGGCTGCCGGCCTCGATCACGGCCGTGACCATCCTGATCCAGCCGATCGTGGCCGGGCTGCTGGGATGGGTGATCTTCGGCGAGATCCTGTCGCCGGTTCAGGCGCTGGGCGGGGCGCTGGTGATGGCGGCGATCGTGCTGGCGCAATGGTCGAACGCGCGACCGGCCGCGCCAACGAAAACGGGCGCGGCTCCCGGAGGAACCGCGCCCGCGTGATCGCTATCGGCGACCCTGATCGGTGAGGATCAGAGGACCTTCAGATTCACGGCCGAGGTCTTGCCGCGCTGGGATTCCAGCTCGTATTCGACCTTGGCGTTCTCATCGAGACCGGCGAGGCCGGCTTTCTGAACGGCGGTGATGTGCACGAACACATCGTTCCCGCCGGATTCGGGCTGGATGAAACCGAAGCCCTTGGTGGGGTTGAACCACTTGACCGTACCGGTCGGCATTGTGCGTCTCCATAAACGCGCTCTTCCAGGCGAACGCCCTGTTCAAGGGGTCCGACAATCCATCTGGACAGGCTCGTTCATAGAAGGAGCTAAACGCAGGTGTGGACCCCACGCGAAATCCGGATTGCGCGAATGTTGTCTCCCAGCCGTCAAGCCTGGTCAATCGGAATCGATTCGCGTGCCGGGCGATCAAGGTTAAGTGAAATCAGGCGCACAGGCCCCTCGGCGCCCCGTCCAGGTGCAGATGGTCGGCGTGGGCCTCGTTGTAGTCGGGGCTGAGCACGGTCGAGAACACCCGGCAGGCCCCGTCGCGGATGCGTCGGATAAAGCCTGCGCCTTCAACGCCTTGCGGCCCCTGCCCGTCCCAGTCGGACTGGACCGAGACCGTGCGGCCGTCGGCCAGGGTGACCGAGGCGACGTCCAGCGCATTGGCCCGCGCGTGCTCGCTGGGACGGTCGTTCTGGTCCTCGGAGCCATAGATGCGGCGACAGGAATAGGTGCCGAAATTGTTCACCGCTACCGGCGCCAAGCCATAGGCGGCCTCTGCGGCCGGGCGCAGGACCTGCCGATCCCAGATGACATAGCGAACCGCGAGCGGGCATTGCATGGTCAGACCGCCGGGCCGTAGCGGGGTCACCGCGCCGCCGGTGATGACCACGGCGTTGCGCACCTGGCAGAAACCGCCGCCATCGATGTCCTCGGCGCGGCGGACTTCGACGCCCGCGTCCCTCAGCGTCTGGATGCAGGCGGCGGTGACAGCCTCGACCTCCTCGGCGGGCGCGGAGAAGCCGACGGCGAAGTCCGCGACCTTGGCCGCCGTCGCCTGGCCGATGGGACGGTTCAGGTCCAGCGGCTTCCACGGCAGGTCTTGCGGCGGAGCGAAGGCGTTCAGCAGGGCGAAGCCGGCGCAAAGCGCCAGGCCGAGCTCCCACATCAGGTTCCAGAAGTCGGCGAAGTCGCGCTGCATATGCCCCTATCGTGCACCCCGGCCCCCGGGTCTGGCCAGAGGCCAGCCCGAGGACAAGCTACGTCCGGGGTCCAGACCACAAACGCAGAGCTTGGCGAAGGGGCTCCGACCGGGCCTCTGCGGCCACGCATCGCATCCGCCTCTGGACCCCGGCCTTCGCCGGGGTGCACGGTGGCGGGCGAAGGAGACCGTCATGGGCAAGAAGGACGACTACGAGGCCGAGCTGGAGGCGCTGCAGATCGAGCTGGTCGAGACCCAGCACTGGTGGATCGAACAGGGCAGGAAGATGGTCATCGTCTTCGAGGGCCGGGACAGCGCCGGCAAGGACGGAGCCATCAAGCGCATCACCGAATACGCCTCCCCGCGTCAGACCCGCGTCGTCGCCCTGCCCAAGCCGACCGAGCGCGAGACCACCCAGTGGTACTTCCAGCGCTATGTCCCCCACCTGCCGGCGGCGGGCGAATGGGTGCTGTTCAACCGGTCCTGGTACAATCGCGCGGGCGTCGAGCCGGTCATGGGCTTCTGCACGCCCGAACAGCACGAGCAGTTCCTGAAGGACGCGCCGCATTTCGAGACCCTGCTGAGGGGCTCCGGCATCCAGCTGATCAAGCTGTGGCTCGACATATCCAAGGAGGAGCAGGCTAGGCGGCTGGCGGAGCGGGTCAACGATCCGCTTAAGCGGTTCAAGGTCTCGTCGCTGGACGCCGAGGCGCAGAAGCGCTGGGACGCCTACTCCGCCGCCCGCGACCGCATGCTGTCGGACTGCCATACGAAGCACGGGCCTTGGACGGTGATCGCCACCGACGACAAGAAGACCGCGCGGCTGAACATCATCCGCCACATCCTGACCGAACTGAAGCGGCCAGGATCCAAGGTGAAGCGGCCCGACCGCGACGTGGTCTTCGCCGCCGATGACCACCAAGGGCGGCTGAACCCCTGATCGGGATCAGTCGGCTCCCAACTCCTCGACCAGGCGCTGCATGCCGTAGACGTCGCGCAGAGCCGTGGTGACCGCGCCGGTCGTGACGATGACGCTGCGGTTCACATCGCGGTCGTAGCCGTAGGCGTTCCTCTGGGTCAGGACGGTGGAGTCGAAGTTGGCGCCGACGATCTCGCCCGCCTCATTGACCACCGGCGAGCCCGAGGAGCCGCCGATGGTGTCGGACGACACCGTCATGTTCAGCACCGTGTCGCCGTCGATGGCGTCCCGCGCGGCCAGCAGTTTCGGCGCCACGTCGAAGGGCGCCGAGCCGGTCGCCCGGTCCCACAGGCCGTCGAAGGTGGTGAAGCCGTCGAACCTCTGGCCCGGAACGTCGGAGCCCTCGATCAGGCCGTAGGTCAGGCGCAGCGTCCCGGTCGCGTCGGGATAGACGCTGTCGCCATAGGCGGCGAAGCGGGCGGCGGCGAGGCGCTCGGAGGCCTGTTCGGTCGGGGCCTGGACGCGGGCCTCCCACTCCGAGCGGACGCCGCGCGTCACGTCCTGGATCGACAGCATCCATTGGATCAGCGGGTCGTCGGACGCCTGAATAGCCTCCAGCCCGCCTTCCCAGAGGGCGCGGCGGACAGCCGGGTCGGCGAGCGTTGAGCCCTCGACCAGACGCGCCGACAGGGCTTCGGGCGATTCCCGGCCCAGCAGGGTGCGGACGCGCGAGTCGTCGACGGTCAGCCATTCGCGGGTCTTGGACAGCCACCACTCCATGCGGACCTGCTCGAGCTCCGGATAGACCGGGCGGGCGGCCAGCAGGGCGCTCTCGACCTGGCCCAGGCGGGCGTCGCCGTATTCGGGAAGGCGCTGGGCCGAGGGCTTGGCGCGCTCCTGCGCGGCGCGGACCAGGGTGCGGGCGTAGTTGAACAGGACCGAGCCGCCGCCGGGCGCGGTGGTGCCGATGCCTGTGCCGCCTTCCAGCAGGGCCATGGGGGCATAGAGCTCGCGCACGGCGGGCTGGACAGAGGCCAGATCGCCCCACGGATTGCCGAACTGGGAGGCAAACTCGGCGTTGGCTGCGTTACGCGCCTGGAAGTCGACCTCGGCTTCGGCGCGGCGGCTCATGAAGCCGGCGTCGGTGAGCGCCCGCATGCGGCCCAGACCGCGTTTGTAGGTGTTCTCCAGACCCACGATGGGGTCCATCGCCATGAAGGCGTTCTCTTCGCTCTCGGCGGCGAAGCGGATCAGCCGCCCGCGCAGTTCGGACGCGATCAGCTGATCCAGCGGCAGGACCACGTCGCGGATGGTGGCCAGCTGGTCCTGGGTCAACAGGCGCTGGGTCGCGCCGGGGCTGCCGGAGACGAAGACCGGCGTGCCGGTCACCGGCCGTTCGTCGTTCCAGACGAAGTGGGTCGGCGTCGCCACCGGCTGGCCGTTCTCATAGAGCCGGATCAGGGCCGCATCGATGGCGAAGCGCGGGAAGGAAAAGTTGTCCAGGTCCCCGCCGAAGGTCGCTGCGCGGTCCTCCGGCGCCCAGGCCAGGCGCACGTCGGTGTAGCGCTTGTAGGCATAGAGCTTGAACTGGCCGCCCCGATACAGGCTGACGACCTGACAACGCCGGTCCGCGGCGCCCTGGCAGGCCTCCTGCTCGATGCGGCCGATCTCGGCGTCGCGGGCGCGGGTGAAGGCCTGGCCCGTCAGCCCGGCGCCGGCCGCCTTGACCCGTTCGGTGACGTCGGTGATCTCGGTCAGGATCTCGGCCGTGCCGCCGGGGCAGCGCAGCTCCTCCTCGCGGGTGCGTGGGGTGAAGCCGGTGGCGGCGTAGTTGACCTGAGGCGTCGACAGATTGGCCACGCAGGTGGCGACGCAGTGGTTGTTGGTCAGCACCAGACCGGCGTCCGAGACGATGCCTGCCGAACACCCCCCGAACCGCACCGAGCTCAGCCGCACCCGGTCCAGCCACGCCTGATCGATGTTGGTCCCCAGCGTCTGGTTCGCCCGCGCGATGGGGAAGTTGTCGAACGTCCACATGCCTTCCTCCGCCGAGGCGGCGGTGGCGGACAGGGCGAGGGCGGCGGTGGTGGCGAGAAGGAGAAGGCGCATGGAACATTCCTTCCTTCTCCCCTTGCGGGAGAAGGTGGCCCGGAGGGCCGGATGAGGGGTACGAAGACCCGGACGAGGTTTGCGATCAGAAGATCACCGGTCGGATCGAGTGTCACCCCTCATCCGACCTCGCTGCGCTCGGCCACCTTCTCCCGCAAGGGGAGAAGGCACCGGACCGCGGTCTCTACTCGACCCCAAGTTCCTCAAGCAGGCGGGGCTGCTGATAGACGTTGCGGAGGACCTCGGTGATCGCCGCCGTCGACACCGTCACCGTCCGGTTCAGCGCCGCGTCGTAGCCGAAGGCGCCGCCCAGCGAGTGGATGTTGCCGTCGAAGGCCGCGCCGACCACCTCGCCGTCGGCGTTGATCACGGGGGAACCCGAGTTGCCGCCGATGATGTCGTTGGTCGAGCTGAAGTTGTAGACGACGTCCTTGTTCACCCGGTCCTCGGCGGCCGCGAAGGCCTCTGACAGGACGAAGGGCGCCGAGCCCGTGGCGCGCTCATACAGGCCGCCGATCCGGGTGAAGGGCTCGACCTCGGTGCCGCGATAGGTCCAGCCCTCGACCGCGCCATAGGACAGGCGCAGCGAGAAGGTCGCGTCCGGGTACTGGTTGGTTCCGTAGGCGGCGAAGCGGGCCTGGGCGATGCGTTCGGCGGCGCGGGCGGTGGGGCCCGAGACGGTCGATTCCCACTGGGCGCGCAGAAGCTGGGCCGCGTCGTCGTTGCGCAGAACGAACTCGATCAGCGGATCGCCCGAGGCCGCCAGCTGTTCCGGCGTCATGGCCAGGAGCTCGGCGCGGCGGGCGGGGTCGGCGAGGCCGGTGCCCGACACCAGACGGTCGGCCAGCGCCTCGGGGCTCTCGCGGCCGAGCAGGCGCTGGACGTCGGGGTTGTCGACGGTCAGGTACTCGCGGGTCTTGGACAGCCAAAAGGACAGGTAGATCTCTTCCAGGTCCGCCTCGATCGGCGTCACGGCGGCGAGGCGACGGCCGAGCGCGGCGATGTCGGCGTCGGCGTTGCCCGGACGGCGCTGCTCGGCCGGCTTGGCGCGTTCCTTCGACGCCCGCACGATGGCGCGGGCGTAGCTGTAGAGCAGCGAGCGCTGGCCGGCGGCGGCCTCGAGCTGGCGAAACGGAATGAACAGGTCGGCTGCGCGATCCTCGATCGTGGTCAGCTCGCCCCAGGGGTCGCCGATGCGCTCGGCCAGGGCTGGATCGGCGGCGACGCGAGCACGCAGCTCGGCCTCCTCCTCGCGCTTGCGGCCCAGGAACTCGGCGTCGAGCAGGGCCTGCTGCTGGCCAAAGGTGGCCTTAAAGGTATTCTCGATGCCAAACAGGGGATCGACCGAGACCCGCGCGGCCTCCTCGCCGGTGGAGGCGTACTGTTGAATCCGGCCACGCAGTTCCGACAGCTGGATCAGAGTGGTCGGTTGAACCTGGTCGCGGATGCGCTCCAGCTGGCTGATCGACAGCAGGCGCGAGGTAGAGCCCGGATTGCCCGCGACGAACACCGGCTCGCCTTCTTCAGGCACCTCGGTGGTCCAGGTCAGGTGGTTGGGGGTCTCGACCGGCTGGCCGTTCTCGTAGATCCGCAGGAAGCCAAAATCGAGGGCATAGCGGGGGAAGTTGAAGTTGTCCGGGTCGCCGCCGAAGAAGGCCGCCTGGAACTCCGGCGCGAAGGCCAGGCGCACGTCCTCGTACTTGCGGAACTCATACAGGGCGTAGCGGCCGCCGCGGTAGAAACTGATGACCTGGCAGGTGCGGGTCGCGTCGTCGCCGCAGGCCTCGCGCTGGATCTGCTGCTGGGCCGCGCCGCGCGCCTGCACGAAGGCCGCGCCTTCCAGCCCTTCGCCGGCGGCCAGGATGCGGTCGGTGACGTCGGTGATGTTGGTCAGGATCTCAGCGGTCTGGCCGGCGCACTGGCGTTCGTCCTCGCGGGTCGCGGGACGGAAGCCAGCGGCGACGAAGTCGTTCTGGGCGTCGGACAGGTCCTGCACGCAGGAGACGACGCAGTGATGGTTGGTCAGGACCAAGCCATTGGGCGACACCACCGAGGCCGAGCAACCCTGGATGCGGACGGCGGCGTTGCGGACGCGGTCGAGCCACGCCTGGTCGATGCGCGTGCCGTACTTGTCGTTCACCGTCTGGATCGGGAAGTTGTCGAAGGTCCACATGCCTTCGTCCGCCAGCGCCGGGTTGGCGGCGAACGACAGGGCGGCGAGCGAGGCGAAAAGGCCGAGACGGCGAAGCGACATGCGGGGGTCTCCGAGGCGGATTTGCGTGTTACACAGTAACTAGACGCGAGGCTGGCCGGCGGGCAAGCGCGGCATCTCTGCCTTCACACCCTAGCCGGTCAAGCGTGGCCATATTGATGACAAGCGTCCTTACCCCGATTTAACTTGGTGGGAAGGCTCGCGGGCGTCAGATAACGCCACAAGTCAGGGACCTCGCTGTCACAATATGTCGCTTGCGCTTTCAACGCTGCTCTTCGAGTGGCGCCGCTACATGGCCGCCGTCATGGCGCTGGCCCTGTCCGGCCTGCTGGTGCTGGCCATGACCGGGGTCTTCATCGGCATCGGCAAGGGCTTCACCGCGACCATCGAGCGGTCGAGCGCCGACATCATCGTGATGCAGCCCGGCGCGACCTCCCTGATGGGCGGGCCGTCGGGCGTGCCACGCCGCTTCATTCCCCTCGTCTACAACAACCCGGCGGTGGTCGAGGTCCAGCCGCTGGACGGCGCGGGCGGCACCTTCCAGTCGGTGAAGAACGTCGACCCGACCATGTCGCAGGCCGAACGGGCCCGGCAGGGTGCTCCGCGCCAGGAGTTCGTCCAGGCCTCCATCATCGACACCACGCCGGGCTCGGTCACCATTCCGACGGACTATTCTCAGGAGTTGGTCGACGCCCTGCGCCAGCCCTACACCGTCGCCATCGACGAGACGGCGGTGACCAAGCTCGGCGTCAAGCTGGGCGAGAAGGCGCTTTACAACGGCCAGACCGTGACCGTCGTCGGCATCACGCGCGGCTATCCCAACATGATGCAGGCCACCGTCATCATGTCCCGCGACACCCTGCGCATGGTCGGCCAGGCCGACACCGGTCCGCGCGTCGGTCCCCTGATGGTCAAGCTGCGCGATCCGGCGTCCGCCGAACGGGTGGCCGCCGAGCTGAACGCCGCCGGCAATGGTCAGTGGAAGGCCTGGACCCGTCAGGAGCTGGCCGACGCCAACCAGATGGCCATGTTCGAGGAAGGCATCCTGGTCATCATCATCGGCGGCTGCGTGGTGCTGGGCACCATCATCGGCGTGGCCATCACCTGGCAGACCCTTCGCGGGGCGATCATGGCCAACGTCAAGGAGTTCGCCTCGCTGCGGGCGCTGGGCGTCGGCATGGGCTCGTTGAACCGCATCGTCATGGAGCTCAGCTTCTGGGTCGGCTGCGTCGGCGTGCTGGCCGCCATTCTGCTGACGATGGGCGTTCAGGCGTTGGCCGCGGCCGGGGCCGTCATCATCGCCCTGCCGCCTCTGCTGCTGATCATCGTCGGCGGCGGCCTGATCCTGATCGCCATGGCGTCGGGCGCCCTGTCTCTGGGCGTACTTAAAAACAGCCAGCCCGCGGACCTGCTGCGATGAGCCCCCATACCACCGCGCACGGCAAGCATGGCGACTTCGCCATCGAGGCCAAGGGTCTGCGCAAGCGTTTCAAGTCCGGCAAGAGCTTCGTCGAGGTGCTGAAGGGCGTCGACTTCGACGCGCGTCACGGCGACCTGACCATGGTCATGGGTCCGTCCGGCTCGGGCAAGTCGACCCTCATCGCGGCGCTGTCGGGTCTGCTGCGGCCCGAGGAGGGCCGTGTCGACGCCCTGGACGTCGACGACCTGTGGAAGCTGTCGCCGGGCAAGATCGACAAGTTCCGGCTGGACCACTGCGGCTTCATCTTCCAGGGCTTCAACCTGTTCCCTGCGCTCTCGGCCCTGCAGCAGGTCGAGACGGTGCTGAAGTTCCAGGGCCTGACGCCGGACGCCGCCAAGAAGCGCGCGACGCTGGCGCTGGAGGAAGTGGGCTTGAAGCCCCGCCTGCATCAGCGGCCCGCCGCCCTGTCCGGCGGCGAGAAGCAGCGCGTCGCCATCGCCCGCGCCCTGGCCAAGGACCCGCAGATCCTGTTCGCTGACGAACCGACTTCGGCGCTCGACGGCGAGAACGGCCAGATCGTGATCCGCCTGCTGCGCCGCGCCGCGTCCGAGCACGGCGCCGCCGTGATCTGCGTGACCCACGACCCGCGCCTGGAGGAATGGGCCGACCGCGTCATCAAGATCGAGGACGGCGTCATCATCTCCGACGAGCGCCGCACGCCCAATCCGAACGCCACCCTGGCGTCCCATCACTAAACGCCGACCTAGGACCCTGAACGCATGCCTGGCTTCCTGAAGAACAAATGGGTCTGGATCGGCGTCCTGCTGATCATCGTGATCGTGGCGGGTTTCCTGTTCATGCAGGGTCAGGGCGCGGCCAAGAAGGCGGCCGACGAGAAGGCCGCCGCCGAGCGGGTCGAGAGCCCCTACGCCGCCATCGCCAACGGCCGCGTCGACATCGAGGGCGGGCTGATCCAGATCGCGGCGCGTCGCGGCGGCGTGGTCCGCGAGGTCTATGTCCAGGAAGGCGACATCGTCACCGCGGGCCAGATCCTGGCGCGTCAGGAAGACGACGAGCCGCGCCTCGCCTTGCAGACGGCGGAGGCCGATCTGGCGGCCGCCCAGGCCCAGCTGCGCCAGATTGAGGTCGACATCCGCACGGCCCAGCGCGAGTACGAGCGGCTGGAGCGCCTGGTCGCCACCAACTTCGTCGCCGGGCAGCGGCTGGATCAGGCGCGCGACGCGATCGCCTCGGCCCAGGCGCGGATGGCCTCGCAACAGGCGGCGGTGCAGACCGCGCGGGCGCGCCGCGACCAGGCCGCCTTCAACGTCGAGCTGACCGTCATCCGCTCGCCCGCCAATGGCCGCATCGTGCGCCGCTACGCCAACCCCGGGGCCGGCGCCTCGACGCTGAATGTCTCCAACATGTTCGACCTGGAGCCCGACGCGCCGCGCATCGCCCGCGCCGAGATCGTCGAGAGCGACATCCCCAACGTCACCGCCGGCCAGGCGGTGGAGATCACGCCCGAAGGCGATCCCGGCACCGTCTACGTGGGTTCGGTCCTGCGCCGCGCCGCCGTCTTCGGCGCCCGCAAGCTGGCGTCGGACGATCCGTCCCAGCGGTCGGACGAGCGGGTGGTCGAGGTGGTGGTGACCGCCGGCGACGCGCCTCTGCTGATCGGCCAGCGGGTTCTGGTGAAGTTCATGAAGCCCGGCGAGACCGCCGGCGCCCCGCGCACGCCCAGCGTCGGCGTGCCCGCCAGCCGCTCGATGCAGACGCCGGCCCCGAGGGCCTGATCGACACGGGAGGAGTGGGTCGCCTCGCTCCGGCCGCGACATATAAGGACATCCTTATACGTTCCTTGCTCCCGCCCCCGGCGCGGGCTATAGGCGCGCGCAATCCGACACCGCCGCGCTCAAGGAGCCGCTCATGACCGACTACATCGTCCGCGACATCTCGCTTGCCGCCTACGGCAACAAGGAAATCGCCATCGCCGAGACCGAGATGCCCGGCCTGATGGCGCTGCGCGACGAGTACGGCGCGGCCCAGCCGCTGAAGGGCGCGCGCATCGCGGGCTCGCTGCACATGACGATCCAGACGGCGGTCCTGATCCAGACGCTGGAAGCGCTCGGCGCCGAAGTCCGCTGGGCGTCCTGCAACATCTTCTCGACCCAGGACCATGCCGCGGCCGCCATCGCCGCCAACGGCACCCCGGTGTTCGCCGTCAAGGGCGAGACGCTGGAGGAGTACTGGGACTACGCCCACAAGATCTTCGAATGGGCCGACGGCGGCTATCCGAACCTGATCCTGGACGACGGCGGCGACGCCACCCTGCTGTGCGTGCTCGGGCCCAAGGCCGAGAAGGACCCGTCGGTCCTGAACAATCCGACCAATGAGGAAGAAGAAGCCCTCTACAAGGTCATGAAGCGGTATCTGGCCGAGAAGCCCGGCTTCTACTCGGCCATCCGCGACGCCATCGGCGGCGTGTCGGAAGAGACGACCACGGGGGTGCACCGCCTGTACCAGATGGCCGAGCGCGGCGAGCTCCCCTTCCCCGCCATCAACGTGAACGACAGCGTCACCAAGTCCAAGTTCGACAACCTGTACGGCTGCCGCGAGAGCCTGGTCGACGCGATCCGTCGCGGCACCGACGTCATGCTGTCGGGCAAGGTCGCGGTGGTCTGCGGCTACGGCGACGTGGGCAAGGGCTCGGCCGCCTCGCTGCGTCAGGGCGGCGCCCGGGTGAAGGTCACCGAGATCGACCCGATCTGCGCGCTGCAGGCCGCGATGGAAGGCTATGAGGTCGTGACGCTGGAGGACGCCGCGTCCGAGGCCGACATCTTCGTCACCGCCACGGGCAACAAGGACGTCATCACCGTCGACCACATGCGGGCGATGAAGAACAACGCCATCGTCTGCAACATCGGCCACTTCGACAGCGAGATTCAGGTCGCGGGCCTGAAGAACTTCAAGTGGGACGAGATCAAGCCGCAGGTCCACCACATCGAGTTCCCGGACGGCAAGAAGATCATCCTCTTGTCCGAAGGCCGGCTGGTGAACCTCGGCAACGCCACGGGCCATCCGTCGTTCGTGATGTCGGCGTCGTTCACCAACCAGACGCTGGCCCAGATCGAGCTGTGGACCAACGCGGCCAAGTACGAGAACAAGGTCTACACCCTGCCCAAGCACCTGGACGAGAAGGTCGCCACGTTGCACCTGGGCAAGCTGGGGGCCAAGCTGACGGTGCTGAAGCCCGAGCAGGCCGATTACATCTCCGTGCCGGTGCAGGGGCCGTTCAAGCCCGAGCACTACCGCTACTGATCGACCTCAGGCCGCGAGCGCGACGACGTCCGGGCGCTCGCGGCCCGACAGGCTGATCTCGAAATCGGCGAGCAGGTCGAGCAGTTCCTCGGCCGTCAGGCGGGGCTTGCCGGCCGCAGTGCGGAAGCGCCAGAAGCTGACGATGTGCTGGACGGCGCCCAGCCGCTCGCCCAGGCGCGTGAACAGCAGCGGGGCGTCGCGCAGGAAGTCGCGGAACTGGGACGGGTCTCCGTTCTGCGTCATGGAGACGAAGGCCTCGTCGTAGACCCGCAGCATGTCGGCGGCGGCCTCGCAGGTCAGGATGATGCGGCGGTCGACGGCCTCACGGGCGCGCTCGATGGCGATGTACTGATCCGGTTCGGTCCGGCCGTAGGGACGGGCCCGGCGCACCCCGTCCAACACCCCGCCGATGTCGCCGATCACCGAGCGCAGCGACCATTTGTAGTAGAGGAAGCCCTTCCAGCAGAAGACGCCCTCCTCGTACTCCTGCGGATCCAGCTGGAGCGTGGCGCCCAGCGCGCTCATGTCCTCGCCAGGGGTGAAGGACATGATCTTGGACGTCAGGCGCGCGACAGGGTTTTCGGCCGCCAGGTCCGCGTCCGGCCCGAGGCTGAGGTCCACGAGGGGCCGGATTTCCTCGGACACGAAGTCTGTCATGCGCGACAGGTCGGCCTCGGTCAGGTTGAAGTAGCAGGGATCGGGCGCCAGGCCGTTGCGGCGCAGCTGCTCGCGCAGCAGGAAAGGGTCCAGGCCCGGCAGTTCGTCCATCAGCGCCAGCACCTGGCGGTCGGGGTGCGCCGGGCCGATGCCGAAGGTCTCCTCCATCGTCCGGTCGTAGCCGATCTGGTCGACGAAGACGTAGCGTCCGCCGATCCGCAGATCGCCGCCGTCGATCGGCAGGATGATCTTGGTCGCCACGTGGCGGCGCACGCGGAAGCGATCGATCTCGTCGCGGCGCAGGCGGTGTTTCAGGATCAGGGCGCGGTTCAGGGCGGGATGCTTGAACATCGGCGCGGCCTTCCAGCCTTCGGTCCCGCCATGCTCGTCCCAGACGCGCAGCAGGTTCAGCACACGGGCCGTGGACGCCGATTTCTTGAGGTTGGCGAGGTTGCGAACGGCGCGGTCGGTCAAGCAAGGAGGCTCCTGAACACGGACACCCTGCACGGCAAAGGTTGAAATGGCGCCGAGGAACGGGGTTAGTCGGGCGTGAACGCCGCAGGCCGCCTTGCTGGCGCGTCCGTTCCGACCGGCCTAGATAGTCGGCCATGAGCCTGTTCGACATCCTGATCCTGGCCGCCATCGCGGCGGTGGCCATCACGCTCGGCTTCGGCATCCATGCCCTGTTCAAGGGCGGCGACTACGCCCGGTCGAACTCCAACAAGCTGATGCGGCTGCGGGTCGGGCTGCAGGCCGTCGCGGTGCTGCTGCTGGTGCTCGGCATGTGGTGGAAGTCCACGCAGGGGAGCTGAGCGTGGTCGTCCTGAACAAGATCTACACCCGCACCGGCGACGACGGCGATACGGGCCTGGCGTCCGGCGAGCGGGTGTCCAAGAGCGATCCGCGGGTGGAAGCCTATGGCACCGTCGACGAGCTGAACGCCGCAATCGGCGTGGCCCGGCTGCACGCCGGCCAGAACGACCGCATCGACGCCATGCTGGGCCGCATCCAGAATGAACTGTTCGACCTCGGGGCCGATCTGGCCACGCCGCTGGACCCGCCGCCGGCCTGGGAGGGCCTGCGCATGGTCGACAGCCAGGTCGAGCGGCTGGAGGCCGAGATCGACTGGATGAACGAGAGCCTGAAGCCTCTGGACAGCTTCATCCTGCCGGGCGGCTCGGCCCTGTCGGCGCACCTGCACCTCGCGCGCACCATCGCCCGCCGGGCCGAGCGCGAGGCGATCCGGCTGGTCGAGACGGGCGCGGCGGTGACGCCCCAGGCGTTGCGGTATCTGAACCGGCTGTCGGACCACCTGTTTGTAGCCGCCCGCCGCGCCAATGCGAATGGCGCGGGCGATGTGAAATGGGTGCCTGGCGGTACGCGGTGACGCTGGCGCAGACCGCCCCCGCCGTCTAAACCGCCGCCCAACAAGAACAGTCGCTTTCAGGGAAACGCTCGCATGCGCGACATTCATCACTTCATCGACGGCGCGTCGTTCACGGGCGCCTCGGGCCGGTTCGGCGACGTGTTCAATCCGAACACCGGCGAGGTGCAGGCGCGGGTCCAGTTGGCGACCGAAGGCGAGGTCGATCGCGCGGTCCAGGCCGCCCAGGCCGCCTTCGAGGGCTGGTCCTCGACCAACCCCCAGCGCCGCGCGCGGGTGATGTTCGAGTTCAAGCGCCTGGTCGAGGCGAACATGAACGAGCTGGCCGAGATGCTGTCCTCCGAGCACGGCAAGGTCATCGCCGACGCCAAGGGCGACATCCAGCGCGGGCTGGAAGTCATCGAGTTCGCCTGCGGCATCCCCCACGCGCTCAAGGGCGAGTACACCCAAGGGGCCGGCCCCGGAATCGACGTCTATTCGATGCGCCAGCCGCTGGGCGTTGTCTCCGGCATCACCCCGTTCAACTTCCCGGCCATGATCCCGATGTGGATGTTCGGCGTGGCCATCGCCTGCGGCAACACCTTCGTGCTGAAGCCGTCCGAGCGCGATCCGTCCGTGCCGGTGCGTCTGGCCGAGCTGATGATGGAGGCGGGCGCTCCGGCCGGGGTGCTGAACGTCGTCCACGGCGACAAGGCGGCGGTCGACGCCATCCTGACCCACCCGCTGATCCACGCCGTCAGCTTCGTCGGCTCGTCCGACATCGCCCACTACGTCTACCAGATGGGCGCGGCCAACAATAAGCGCGTCCAGGCCATGGGCGGGGCCAAGAACCACGGCATCGTCCTGCCCGACGCCGACATGGACCAGGTGATCAAGGACCTGTCGGGCGCCGCTTTCGGCTCGGCGGGCGAACGTTGCATGGCGCTGCCCGTCGTGGTGCCGGTCGGCCAGAAGACGGCGGACGAACTGCGCGAGCGCATGGTCGCCGAGATCGCCACCCTGCGGGTCGGCGTCTCGACCGACGCCGGCGCCCACTACGGTCCGGTCGTCACCGCCCAGCACAAGGCCCGCGTCGAGGGCTGGATCGACCAGGGCGTCAAGGACGGGGCCGAACTGGTCGTCGACGGCCGTGGCTTCTCGCTCCAGGGGCACGAGAACGGCTATTTCGTCGGCCCGTCCCTGTTCGACCACGTCACGCCGGACATGGCCTCTTACAAGGAAGAGATCTTCGGCCCCGTGCTGCAGATCGTGCGGGCGAACAGCTTCGAGGAGGCGCTGACTCTGCCGTCCAAGCACCAGTACGGCAACGGCGTGGCCATCTTCACCCAGAACGGGCGGGCGGCGCGGGACTTCGCGGCCCGCGTCAACGTCGGCATGGTGGGGATCAACGTCCCGATCCCGGTGCCGGTCGCCTATCACACCTTCGGCGGCTGGAAGCGCTCGGCCTTCGGCGACACCAACCAGCACGGCATGGAAGGCGTGAAGTTCTTCACCAAGGTCAAGACGGTGACCGCCCGCTGGCCCGACAGCGAGCTGGAGCACGCGGACTCCAGCTTCGTCATCCCGACGATGCGTTGATCCCCACGGGTCTTGTCAGGCGAGACGGGTGAAGCCAGCCTGCGAATCTGACCTTCGTGGGGAACGCGGATGCGCGGCATTGTGGGGGCGTTTCTGGCCCTGTTCGTGGTTCTGGCCGGCCCGGTCTCGGCCCAGACCGAAGACAGGATCGAGGCGGTGGCTTCGGACTACGTCGAGCTGGTTCTGGGCGTGAACCTGATCTTCGACGTGCCCATGGACAGCCTGGACCCCTCACTGGCGCCGGGTCTGCAGGCCGCCCGTGAGGCTGCGCGCGATCCCGCCGAGATCGCCGCCGGAGCCCGGACGCTGATCGCGCGTCTGGATGCTCTGCCTGCGGAAGACGACGCCCTGGCCGCCATGCGTCGCAGGGCCTTGCGCGCGCGTCTGGACTTCATGGACGTGGCCCTGCGCGGGCCCGACGCGCCGAGGCTGGATCTGATCGAGGACACCCGGCGCCGCTTCGGCTTCGAGCCGGTCTTCGCGCCCCTGTCGGCCTTCGACCCGATCATCGAGCAGCTGGAGCAGGACATGCCCGGCGACGGCGCCCTGGCGGAGCGGATCACGGAAATGCGTGCGGCCGCGTCCGTGCCGCCTGACCGCATCGAGGCCGTCTTCAACGCCGCCCTGGATGAGTGCCGCCGTCGCTCGGCTCCATATTTCGACCTGTCGGACGAGAGCGTCGAGGTGCAGTTCACCGACGACGACCTGACCCCAGCCCAGGCCCTGTATCAAGGCGGAGGCCGCACCATCGTGCGCATCAGCCGGACGATCCCGACCGACGTGGACCGCCTGCTGGTTCACGCCTGCCATGAGGCCTATCCGGGCCACCACCTTCACTTCACGGCGATGGACCGGGTCCTGTTCCGCCGCAACGGCTGGGCCGAATACGGTGCCGGCTTAGACGCGGACCCCCTTTTCGCGGGGGCCGAGGCGGTGGCGGAGTATGGCGTGGGCCTGGCCTTTCCCGTCGAGGAGCGCGTCGCCTTCCTGCGCGACGTGCTGATGCCGCTGGCAGGCAAACGCATGGAGCACGAGGCCCAGTGGCGCGCCTTCCTGACCGCACGGCCGAGACTGCTGGGTTCCAGCGCGACCATCGCCGGCGAGGTCCTGTCGGGCCGGATCGACGCCGAAACAGGCCAACAACTGCTGGTTCGCTATCGCCTGCAGAGCCCCCAGGCCGCCTCGCAGACGATGCGGATGATCTCAGCCTTCGGCGGAGGCTTGATCGCGTCGGACCTCGGCTGGGCCGCGGTCGAACAGGCGATGGCGGGCCGGTCGATCGAGGAGCGGTGGCGGCTGCTGCGGCGCATTCAGGAACAGCCCATGCTGTTGTCCGATGTCCAGGCTTTGGCGGACGACTAGATCGTCCCGAGCGCCACGAAGGCCCGCGCGGCGGCGAAGTCCCCGGCCTCGAAGCGGGCGGTGGCGATGCTGCCGTCGCGGAACAGGAATTGGATCAGGAACGGTTCGCGCGGGTCGAGCGCGGCGAGGGCTTCCGCTCCCATTTCGGGGAAGCGCCACGCCTCGCCCTGGGTGCGGCCTTCTAGCAGTATGGAGGCGTCCGCCGCCTTGGTCCCTGCCGACCAGACCGTGCGGCGCTGGGCCTCGGGGGGCAGGGTTCCAATGCCGGCGGCCGTCAGCCAGGGGCGGGCGGCGAGGCTCGGATCGCGCATGACCATGCGGGCGGCATAGGGCCGGGGCCGTCCGACGAACGACACCACGGCCGACAGGGTTTGCGCGCCGTCCGGTTCGGCCACCAGCCCGAAGGTCACAGGCGAGGCGCCGGTCATCGACGCCTGCATCAGCCGCCAGCGCGGCTCGGCGGCGCGCAGGCGGTTTGCGGTCCATTCGGCGCGGGCGCCGGGAAAGCTCATGCGCGGCGTGCGGACCCAGCCCTGGAAGGCGTCGGTCACCCGGTCGCGCACCACCGCCAGCTCCGGGTTGGCGCAGGAGACCTGGGCTGCCCGCGCCCGCGCCCGGCGCGTCGTCGCCGCCAGATCGGCCTCGCTGGCCCCGGCCCGGAGCGCCGCGCCGTGCGCCTGCAGCGTCGCCGCCGACAGGGCGCCGGCGACCGGCGCGGCGAACAAGCGGCATTTCTCGTGGGCCGCCGTGACGAAGGCGCGGTCGTAATAGGTTCCGGTCACGGCCCAGCCGGCGGCGGGCGCAAGCGCGCTCGACGCGGCGACCACGGCCGTGATGGCGATCCGGCGGATTTGCCCTATCCTCATGCCCCGACCCTAGGCCCGCCGGCCTTGCGGTCCCGTTTGCGATCAGGGTTAGCGATTTGCTTCTGAACTCGGACCTGTGGGTCGCCGCCCTGATCCGCCGCGCCGAGATCGAGGGCGCCAACGCCACCGTGGTGCGCCGCGGAGACGCGCGCGCGGGGACTGTGATCGTCAAGGCCTATGACACCTCCACGCGGCAGGCGCGGCTGTTCACCGAGGTCTTCGGGCCGGACGGCGACCGGCTGTGGATCCAGCCGGTAACGGGCAGAGAGAGCGAACTCGACGCCTATATCGAGCGCCAGCGCGGCTATGATCCGGACATCTGGGTGGTCGAAGTCGAGGACCGGCAGGGGCGGCATTTCATCACGGAGACCGTGGCCGCCGACTGAGCGACACAGGCGGCGGGAGACGGCGCATGGACTTCTTTCCCTACGACTTCGAGACCCGGATCGCGCACCACGATCTGGGGACCTATCGCTACACCGTCGTTTGGCTGGACGAGGACATCGCCGCCGAGTTGCCGTTCAACGGTCAGCCGCGCCTGCGCATCGCGGGCGAGGTGGCGGATGTTCCCATCGTGGGCTCATGGCAGCCCAGCCGCGGCCGCTGGTATCTGATGCTGGGCAAGCCGTTACTGAAGGCGGCGGGCAAGGGCGTCGGCGACGAGGTGGAAGTGCGCTTCCGCCTGACCCCGCCCGACGACCTGGTGTTGCCCGAACCGCTGGAGCGGGCTCTGGACGCCGACCCCCAGGCGCGCGCCGCCTTCGAGCTCCAGACCATCGGCAAGCAGCGGGCGCTGGCCCACCGGGTCGGCTCGGCCAAGGGGCCCGACACCATCGCCAAACGGGTCACGGAAATTCTCGACGCGCTCGCCGGACGCGACGTGCCGACCTTGTCGCGGTTGCGGCTGGTCGTGCTTGATCCGGTCGCAAATCCTTAAGGACGTTCGGGAACGGAACCGAAAACCAGACGGGCGTAGGGTCAGCGGTGTCGGCGAGAAGCGTCGACGTCAGGCGAGTGCCCTTCATGCTGTTTCTCATGAACGACGTCGTGTTCGACCTGGACGAGGTCTGCCCGGTCACGGCCGCCGACGCGCGCCGGTTCGAGAAGCTGGGCTTCGATTATCTGATGGAGCTGGGCTGCGAGCTGTTCGCCGAGGACCCGATGCTGCACCGGAACGACCCGGAACGGGCGCGTCGCCTGGCCTGGCTGATCCACGACCGCAGCCCTGACGTGAACGCCGCCCTGTTCGCGGCGCCCGAGACCGACTGCGATCCGGCGCTGGTGGAGCCGCAATTCTGCGCCCTGCCGACGGCGGTGCTGCGTCAGCTGATGACGCGCGCGAGGAAGGGCCTGCTCGACGCCGTCAGCGCCGACCGCGCCGTCTGGGGCCGCATGGCGGCCTAGGCTGTATTCCGCTGCCTAAAAGATCAGGCGGAACAGCAGATGCACCGCCACGCCGGCCGCGGCGATGACCGCGAAGCCGGTGACGACGCAGATCGAGGGGTGGGGGCCGTCGTCCGACCGCGCCCGGTCGTGCTTTGGGGCGCTCGAAACGCGGTCCGCCGGATGCAGCGAAGCCATGGTCGTTTCCTTCTTCCCTGCGGCGCCCGGATGCGTGTCCGAGGCGTCTCGCCGGGGGAGCATGACTCCAATGACGGCGTTTGGCGAGGGGCATTGACACAAGCCTGTCACAACCCTCTGTGATCAAGCGGAGGACGGCCGCCCGCGAGAGTTGCACCATGCGTCGATTTGTTGGTCTGATATGCGGCGTCCTCGCGATCGTGACGTCCGCGACGCCGGCGCTGGCGGAATGGTTGCGGGCGGAAACCCGACACTTCGTGATCTATGGCGACGCGTCCGAGCGCTCGATCACCGACTATGCGCGCAAACTCGAGACCTTCGATTCCCTGCTGAGGGCCTATTACCCCTTTCCGATCGACCATGAGGTGCCGAAGCTGGACATCTACATGGCCAACGGACGCCGCGACATGCTGCGCGCCGAGCCGGATATCGGCGCATCGGTGCTTGGGTTCTATTCGCCGGCCTCGACCCGGATCCACGCCGTGGCCGACGTGTCGAGCGAGCTGTCCGACGACACCATCTTCCACGAATACGCCCACCATTTCATGTTCCAGATGCCGTCGGGGGCTTATCCGGCCTGGTTCATTGAAGGATTCGCCGAATACTGGGGCACAGTCCGCATCCGCGACGGAGCCATCCAGATCGGGCGCCACAACCCTGGCCGCGTGAACTCCCTGAACCAGCCCGCCAACAGCTGGCCGCCGATGGAAGATGTGTTGCGCTGGCGCATCCTGCCGAGCGGCCGGTACCGGGGGGCGGACTACTATGCGATCGCCTGGGCCCTGACCCACTACATGCTGGCGACGCCGGAACGGACGCGCCAGCTCGGCCAGTATCTGTCGGCGGTCGCCGCCGGCCGGGATCCGGTCGAGGCGCTGAACGGGACCATCGATCGCACGCCCGCCCAACTGGCCGGCGAGGTCCGCCGTTATGTGTCGGGGCCGATCAATTATCTGACGCCGCAGATCGATCTGCCCGAGCCGACGGTCGCCGTTTCAAGGCTGCCGGCCGATCAGGCGGACATGGTCTGGATCGACCTCCGGCTTGACCGGAACGACCCGCGCGCGCCCGAGCCGACGCTGGAGAAGCGCGAAGGCGAGACCGACGCCGCCTTCGCCCGGCGGCAGCAGGAGGTGCTCGAGGCCTGGCGCGAGGAGAGGACACAACTGGTCGCCGACGCCGCGGCGGCCGCGGCGCGACATCCGGGTTCGACCTGGGGACTGCTCGTCAAGGCCAGGGGCGAGCGGCTCGCTCGGCGGCCTGCGGACGCTGTCGAAACGCTGCGGCCCATCGCCGGGCCGGATGCGGACAACGCCCTCGTCCTGCGCACCTACGCCTCGGCGCTGATGGACGTCGCCGCCGCCGCCCCCGAAGGCGAGGATCTGTCGCGGATCAGGGCGGACGCCCGCGGCGCCCTCTCGCAATCGCTGGATCTGAACCCGCTCGACTTCCAGACCTATCTGGCGATCGATCGTCTGCGGCAGGGTCAGGCGGGCTACCCCAGCGAGAATGACGCCGCGGTTCTCGACGTCGCGGTGACGCTGGCGCCTCAATCGTTCGACGCGCGGCTTCGACTGGCCGGCGTCCTGATGGCGCGAGGACGGCCGCTGGAGGCCGTGAACATCCTCCAGCCCGTCGCCAACAGCCCTCATGGCGGGCCCAGCCGGTCGCGGGGACGGGCGCTTCTGACGCAGGCCCGGCAACAGGCGGGTCTGAGCGCCGCTCCCGTCGAGGACACGGCCTCGCCCGAGGAGGAAGAGGGCGAAGCCGCGGCCGACTAAAGTCATAAACTTCCCTGATCGGTCGGCGGCGATACGCGGCCTTACAATGACCTGCGACGGCTGAGTTCGTTGCGCCTTGCTCGAGTTCCTGAATGCGTTTCACACATTACCGCGCCCTGCTGTTGACGATCGCCGCGATCATGGCGACCGCGGTCCCAGCGCACGCCGAGTGGCGTAGGGCGGAGAGCGACCGCTTCATCGTTTACTCGAACGGCCGGGAACGATCGTTGCGGGATTTCGTGCAGAAGCTGGAAACCTTCGACCGGGTCTTGAGATTCCGGCTGGGCCTGCCTGTCGATACGCTTCCGCCGCGCAAGCTGCCGATTTACCTGGTTAGCAACCGGCGCGAGTTGGGCACGATCTTCCCCAACATGGATCGCTTCGTGGGCGGGGTCTATTCGCCGACGTCCGAGGACATCTTCGCCACGGCCATCCGGGACGGCGACGACGACATCCTGCTGCACGAATACGCCCACCACTTCATGTACCAGAACAGCCAGACCGCCTATCCCGGCTGGCTGGTCGAAGGCTTCGCCGAATACCTGATGACGGCCGAGATCGACGACGATCGCGTCCAGATCGGCGGCTATAACCAGAACCGGGCGGCATGGCTGTTGAACTCCAGCTGGATTTCGCTGGAAGACCTGCTGTCGCAGCGTCCGCTGGAAGCGCGTCGCGGCCGCAACCGCGAGACCTACTATCCAGTCGCCTGGCTGCTGACCCACTGGTTCATGAGCGACCCCGAGCGAAATCGCCGGCTCGAAGCCTATGTCGAGGCGATCAATCGCGGCGGCGATCCGGTCCAGGAAATGGTGACAGCCAGCGGCATGAGCCTGGACGACCTTCGTCGCGAGCTTCGTGGCTATATGAGAGAGCGGCTTCAGGTCCGCCGTTATGAGTCGGACTTCCCCGAAGCGCAGATGACGGTGACTGTGCTGCCGCCCTCGGCCGATGACCTGTTGCTGATCGGGCAGCGCCTGAAGTTCGGCGTCCCGGAAGATCAGCGCGCGGCCACAGCGGAAGAGGTGCGACGACTGGCGGCGCGGCATCCGGACGATCCCTTCGCCCAGTTGCAGCTGGGCCATGCGGAGCTGCATTTCGGCGATCCGGAAGCGGGCGAGGCGATCCTGACACAGCTGCTGGAGCGCGAGCCCGAGAATGTCGAGGCGCTCCAGTTGATGGCGACGCGCTACATCCGGCTGGCCGAGGAGGCGGACGAACCGCTGCCTCTGATCACCCGGGCCCGATCCTACCTCGCCCGGGCCTACGCCGCCGACGACGCCAATTACTACACCTTCATCCTGCTGGGCCGGACGCGCGAAGGCGCGTCCAACTATCCGACGGAGAACGATATCGCCACGTGGGAGCTGGCCTACGCTATCGCGCCGCAGCTGTCGGCCAGCCGGCTGGGCTACGCCAGCGCCCTGATGCGGGTCGATCGCTTCGAAGACGCGGCCGTTCTGCTGAGGCCCCTGGCCAACGCCCCCCATGGCGGGCAGTCAGCGGAGGCGGCGCAGGAACTGCTCACCCGCGCCGAGGCCGGTCGCCCGCCCTTGAGCGACGCCGAGATCGCCGCCGCCGTCGAGGCCGAAGAGGCCGCGCCACCACAACCGGAGACGCCCGAGGATGGCGGAGAGCCCGGGGAGCCCCAACCGGAAGAGCCCTCCCCGCCCCCCTCCGCGTGACTTTCCCGGCCGCGCGCGCTACCTCGCGCCGCCCACCGGATAAGCCATGTCGAAACTGACCCTCGCCGAGGAGGCCCTGCGTCGCAGGACCTTCGCCATCATCGCCCACCCTGACGCGGGCAAGACGACCCTGACCGAGCACATCCTTCTGTCGGGTGGGGCCATCCGCGCGGCCGGCGCGGTGCGGGCGCGCGGCGAGAACAGGCGCACGCGATCGGACTGGATGAAGATCGAGAAGGAGCGCGGCATCTCCGTCTCGGCCTCGGTCATGACGTTCGAGCACGATGGCAAGATGTTCAATCTGCTCGACACGCCGGGCCACGAGGACTTCTCGGAGGACACCTACCGCACCCTGACCGCCGCCGACTGCGCCATCATGGTGCTGGACGCGGCGAAGGGCATCGAGCCGCAGACGCTCAAGCTGTTCGAGGTGTGCCGGCTGCGCGACATCCCGATCATCACCTTCATCAACAAGCTGGACCGCGAGGCCCAGGACCCGATGGCGCTGCTGGACGACATCGCCAGCCGGCTCCAGCTCGACCCCGCTCCCATCTGGTGGCCGGCCGAGAGCGGCAATCGCCTCAGAGGCATGGTCGAGATCGGCACCGGCCGGTTCCAGCCCTATGTGAAGAAGCCCGCCGGTTCGGACGAGGATCCCGACCACGGCGATCCCCTGCCCCTGTCCGACGCCGCCCGCTTCTTCGAGGCCGGCGAGCGGGAGGCCCTGACCGAGGCCCTGGAGCTGGTCGAGGGCGGCTATCCGGCCTTCAATCGCCAGAGCTTCCTGGAGGGTCATCTAACGCCGGTGCTGTGGGGCTCGGCGCTGCGCCACTTCGGCATCGACCAGCTGCTGGCCGCCATCGGCGAATGGGCGCCGCCGCCCAAGGTGCTGAAGGCCCAGAAGGCCGCCCCGCCCGAGACCCGCAACGCGCCCGAGCCCGTCGATCTGACCGTCGATCCGGGCACGAACGAGGTCACCGGCTTCGTCTTCAAGGTCCAGGCCAACATGGACCCCAACCACCGCGACCGCATCGCCATGTTCCGCATGGCGTCCGGCAGCTTCAAGCGCGGCATGAAGCTGAAGGTGCAGAACACCGGCAAGTCGCTGTCGGTGAACGCGCCGATCATGTTCTTCGCCTCGGACCGCGAACTGGCCGAGGACGCCTATGCCGGCGACGTGATCGGCATTCCGAACCACGGCGTGCTGCGCGTCGGGGACAGCCTGTCGGAAAGCGGGATGATCCGCTTCGCCGGCCTGCCCAACTTCGCGCCCGAGATCCTGCAGCGGGTGCGCGTCAAGGATCCGCTCAAGGCCAAGCACCTGAAGAAGGCGCTGGAGGGCCTGGCCGAGGAAGGCGTGACCCAGCTGTTCCGCCCCGAGATCGGCGCGGACTTCATCGTCGGCGCGGTGGGCCAGCTGCAGTTCGAGGTCATGGCCGACCGGCTGGGCGAGGAGTACGGGCTGGAGGTGATCTTCGAGCCGAGCCCCTACGCCGAGGCGCGCTGGATCGACGGGACGCCCGCCGATCTGGAGGACTTCATGGGCAAGTACCGCCCCCAGATGGCCCGCGACATCGACCAGGCCCCGGTGTTCCTGGCCAAGTCGAGCTGGGAGACGGGCTACGTCATGGAACGCTATCCCAAGGTCGCCTTCACCAAGACGCGCGAGCGGGGCTGAACCCGAGCGGCTCCGCCATCGTTCTGACGCCGAACTCTGGTTGAAGGAGCGTCATGACCGGATCGATGCGCATTCCCCTGATCCTGACGGCCTCGGCCGTCGCCCTCACGCTGGCGGCGGGCGCCTCTGCGCAGGAGACTGAGGCCCAGGCTCGGGCGCGGGCTGCGACCCAGGCGCTGAACGGCGGGCCGGGCGAGAGCTCCGTCACCGTGCGGCCGGGGCGCATGGCGCGAGACCTGCCGCCGCGGCCGCCGCAAGCCACAACCCGCCCGGCCCGGAACGAGCCGGACCGCACGCTGGAAGCCCTGCTCGGCTCGCTCGAGGACGCGCCAGAGACCGATGACACCCCTGCCGTAACCCTGGCCGAGGGCGAGACCGCGCCGGCGCCGATCCCGGTCGCTCTGGGCTACTACGTTCGGGGCGACAAGGACTGCGATCAGGTCTGGCCGGGCGAAGGCAACCTCGCCTTCATGACGCCTGAGGCCTTCACCATCGACTTCGGCGGCTGCACGCCCGGCCAGTTCCTGCAGACCGGCCCCAACAGCTGGCGCGAACGCCAGCAATGCCAGACCGAACTCGGCGGAGACGCAGGCGCCTATGTCGTGGACTATGAGATGGTCGAGACGGGCGTCCTGCTACGCACCGCCCGCCTGCAGATCGACAACAGCGTCGAACAGGACCGCTGGCGGTTCTGCGAGACGGCGGAGGTGCCGGAGAACGCGCGGTTCGCGTCCGGGTCCTGATGGCCGCTTAAGCCGCCGGGGCCGGCCGGGTCGAGGGCTCGGGCGTGATCTCGAACATCGGCAGGAACAGCTGCAGCAGGGGTCCGTTGGTCAGGGCATAGAGCACCGTGCCCACACCGATGGCCCCGCCCAGCGTCCAGCCGAGCGCGAGCACGCCCAACTCGATCCCCATCCGCACCCAGCGCACGGGCCAGCCGGTCAGGCGAACCATGCCGGTCGTCAGACCATCGCGCGGCCCTGGTCCGAGCCCTGCGCCGATATAGGCCCCCGTCGCCGCGCCATTCAGCACGATCGCCCCGACCAGAAACGCGACCCGCACGGGGAGCCCCTCGATCGGAGGGATCATCCACAGCACGATGTCCGCCGACGTCCCGATCAGCAGGACGTTGCAGATCGTCCCCAGCCCCGGCTTTTGCCGGAGGGGAATCCAGACCAGCAGCACCAGGGCGCCCACCAGATTGACGACGAGGCCGAGGCTGAGCCCTGTGATCTCGGCCAGACCCTGGTGGAACACGCTCCAGGGATTGAGGCCCAGCCCCGCCTCGACCATCAGGGCGAGCGACGCCCCGTAAAGGAACAGGCCGAGCTGAAGCTGGGTGAAGCGGCGCAGGAACATGCGGTCATCATCTTCCAACCGGCCTTGAAATCCATAGCCACTGGAAACAAGGTGGCCCTATGTCGGTCGCCATCACCCTGTTCGCGCTCAGTCGCCACCTGAAGGGGCTGGGCGATGTCGGCTCCGACCCCGTGGCCTATCGGCGACTGGCCAAGGGGCTGAAGGCCCTGATCCTGGATGGCCGTCTACCGATCGATGCGCGCCTGCCCGGCGAACGCAGCCTCGCCCAGGCTTTGGGCGTGAGCCGCATCACCGTCAGCGCGGCGATGGACAGGCTGAGGGACGAGGGCTTTCTGGTCAGCCGGGTCGGTTCGGGGACCTACACCGCCCTGCCCGTCCAGCGCAGCGCGACGCCGGAAGGCCTGTTCCATCTCGACGCCGCGCCCGGCGTCATCAACATGGCCACCGCCGTCCTGCCCGCCGGAGCCCCGGTGCATCAGGCCTTCGCCAAGGCGATCGAAACCCTGCCCTTGCTCCTGCCCGGGCATGGCTATGACCCGGTCGGCCTGCTTGCGCTCCGGGCCGCCGCCGCCGAACGGATGTCGCAGGTCGGGCTGGCCAGCGACCCCGAGCAGTTCGTGATCACGGCCGGGGCCCAGAACGGCTGGTCGCTGGTGCTGCGCGCGCTTGGTCGGCCTAGCGAGAGCGTGATCATCGACCACCCCACCTACCCCCACGCCATGGAAGCGATCCTGCGCGCGGGGCTGAGGCCGGTTCCGGTCGCCCTGGGCGAAGACGGCTGGGACGTGGAGACGATGATCCGGACCCTGCGGCGGGTCCGGCCTCGTCTCGTCTATCTGATTGGAGCGCACCAGAACCCCACGGGTCACGTCCTGTCGATCGAAGACGAAGCCCAGATCATCGCCGAGGCCGAGACTGTCGGCTCCGTCGTCGTGTTCGACGACACCCAGCGGGAGCTGTGGTTCGACCGTCCCCCGCCGCCACCCGGCGGAGGCGCGAACGTCATCCGGCTGGGGTCGATGAGCAAATCGTGGTGGGGTGGGCTGCGCGTCGGCTGGGTGCGTGCGACGGGCCAGTGGCGCGAGGCGATCATCAAGGCGCGCGCCTCGATGGATCTGGGCGTCGCCGTGATGGACCAGTTGGCCTCCGCCCACCTGCTGCTCGGCGATCCGGCGCCTCTGGCCGAGCGCCGGGTCGAGTTGAAGGCGCGGGAAAGCGCCCTGGCTGCGGCGCTGGAAGGCCGCCTGCCTGACTGGCGCTTCCGACGACCGGCGGGCGGCCTGTCGCTGTGGGTGGCCCTGCCCGGTCGGTCGGCGAGGCCGCTGATCGAGGCCGCGCGGGCCCGAAACCTCATGCTGGCGGAAGGGACGCGCTTTGGGCTGGACGGGGCGTTCGAGCGATTCCTGCGCCTGCCCTACTGCCTGCCGGAAGCCGACCTGGCTGCCGTCGTCGACACCCTGGCCGAGCTATGGGCCGCGCTGGATAAGGCTCCGGCGCGCCGATCGCGGATCGACGCGCCGGATGTCTTCTAGGCCTCGACCGTCTCCAGGAAGGGATAGTCCGTGTAGCCCTTGGCGCCGCCGCCATAGAAGGTCGCCTTGTCCGGCGCGTTCAGGGGCGCGTTGGTCCTCCACCGCTCCACCAGATCCGGGTTGGCCAGCACCGGCACCCCGACGCTGACCAGGTCGGCGCGGCCCTCGGCGATGGCCTTCTCGGCCGTCTCGCGGGTCAGGCCGCCGTTCAGCATCAGCGGGCCGCCGAAGGCCTCGCGCATGCCGGCGGCCAGCAGCGGCGCGCCGTCCCATGGCGCCATGACCGTGCCCGGCTCGCCCTCGATCAGGTGCAGATACGCCAGACCGAAGGGCTTCAGCGCCGCCGCCGCCGGCACGAACACCGCCGCCGGATCGCTGTCCTTCGTGCCGTTGGAGCCGTTCGAGGGCGACAGACGGATGCCGACGCGATCGGCGCCCCAGACGGCCACGACCGCCGACACCACCTCCAGCATGAAGCGCAGCCGGTTCTCGACCGAGCCGCCGTAGCGGTCGTCGCGCTGATTGGAGCCGTCCTTCAGGAATTGGTCGATCAGATAGCCGTTGGCGCCGTGCACCTCGACCCCGTCGAAGCCGGCCCGCTTGGCCATTTCGGCGGCATGGACGTAGTCGGCGATCACGCCCTGGATTTCGTCCAGCGTCAGAGCGCGAGGCGTCTCGAAGGGGACCATGGTGAAGTCCTCCTTCATGGCCTGGCCCTCGGCGGCAATGGCGGAGGGCGCGACGGCGGGGCGGCCGTCGGGCTGATAGGCGGCGATCGACACCCGGCCGACGTGCCACAGCTGGGCGACGATCAGGCCGCCCTTCGCGTGCACCGCGTCGGTCACGCGCTTCCAGCCTTCGACCTGGGCTTCGGTGAAGATGCCCGGCGTATTGGGATAGCCCTGGCCCGAGCGGCTGATCTGGGTCGCTTCGGAGATGATCAGGCCGACCGAGGCACGCTGGCCGTAGTATTCGGGGGCCAGGGGATTGGGGACCTCGCCCTCGACCGCGCGGCTGCGGGTCAGGGGGGCCATGACGATGCGGTTCTTCAGCTTGAGGGCGCCGAGGTCGATAGGGTCGAAGAGCGGGGAGGCCATAGGAAACACCTGCTGTTGCGGTCGCACGCAGGTAGGCGCCCGGTCCACAGGCTTCAAGACCGGAACCTTCGCCGCGGCGTCGGCCTTGCTAGACGCGGAGGAACATCAGTGAGACGGTCCCGAAGCGGGACGCGGAGCGTTTGACGTGGCCATGTTCGAGTTCGGTCGGGACCTGAGGAAGCTGTTCGGCGAGGCGCGCGACAGCGACGACCTGGGCTGGCTGGAGCTGATCGGCGCCGACCTGCTCGCGGTGGAGGCCAGGGCCCTGACGACGGACGGCGGGCGGGTGTCGTGCAAGGCGCCGGCGGCGACCTGGACCCGCGCCTCGGCCCTGTGGCGCGAGCACGCGCGGCGGACGGGCGCGCGCGCCAGCCTGGACAAGGCCCTGGCTACGGCGGCCGACGCCCTGAAGGCGGCGAACCACCCCGACGACAAGGCGCGCGCCGGTCTGGCGGCGGCGCTGGCGTGGCTGACGGCCTTCGACCTCTATGGCGACCGCTCGGCGCTGGAAGAAGCCACCCACGCCGCGCGCGAGACCCAGCCCAAGCGTCTGGCGACGCTGGCGCTCAGCGCCGCCGTCCACGCCCGCATCCGCACGCGACAGGCCCGGCTAAGCGGCGCGACCGCCGACCGGCTCGACGCCGCCGCGCTGATGGACGCGGCGCTGCACGCGCTCATCAAGCACAACCCAGCCGAGGCCGATGAACTGCGGCTGGACGGGGCGGCGCTGGCGCTCGAAGCCGGCATCCTGCAACGCGACGCGCGGCTGCTGGATCAGGCGGGACGCGATCTTCAGGCTCTGGTGGCCAGCAGCGACCCGGACGCCCGCCCCTTGACGCGAGCCCGGGCGCTGGCCCTCTGCGGGGCTGGCCTATCCGCCCTGGCGGCGCTGGCGGGCGACGCCGAGGCCACGGCGACCGGCCACGCCCTCTTCGATGCGGCGGCGGACCAGTTCTTCCCCGACCACAGCCCCATGGACTGGGCCGCCGTTCAGGTCGCCCGCGCGGTCGATCCGGAGACCCCCACCGAGGCCCTGATGCAGGCCGAGGCCCTGACCAGCGGTCAGGGCACGGTGCTGGGCGCGCTGGCGCTCGACCTGCTGATCCAGCGCGAGATCGCGACCGCCGCGGCGAACGGCGACGTCATGGCTCTGACCCGCATCGAGACCCGCGTGCGCCGCCGCCTGGCTGAGCGGGTCGGGAGGCCGGGCGCCGTCGAATGGGCCGCCGACCAGATCGCCATGGCGCGGCTGATGATCGCCCGCGCCGAACTGATGGGGACCGCGCCGGATCAGGCGGCCTTCGTGCTGTCAGAGGCGGCCGAGGCGGCGGTGGATCAAGGCGCGCCGGTGCTGGCCGATCGGGCTCGGGGGCTGATGGCGGGTCTCGCGGACCGACTGCCGCACTAGGGCGGCCTCTGGCATACCGGAGTTGTGCCGGCTGGCGGACACAGCGACTGGCTGTTAAGCTTGTTGTCTTGGACGCGGGCCGAGGGGGCGTCGCGCAGTCTTCGGGGCGACGACCTTGGCCAATCTCGACTTCCGCACCGCCACCCAGGCTCAGGCGACCGCCTACACGGGCGACGGGGCCGGGACCGACATCATCTTCTTCTCTTCGGGGACGGCGACGGGGACGGTGATCACGGTCAACCCGGCGCTGGGCGCGGATCCCGAGACGATCACCATCTCCAATCCGGGGACTGGCACGACCTCGCTGAACTTCTCGCGGGCGGCCGTCTCGGGCGTGAACAGCTTCCAGTTCGCCGACGGCACCATCCTGGTCTACGGCCTTAACAGCTCTGAGAGCATCGACGGCGACGCCTTCGCCGACTACATCCTGGGCAACAGCGGCGACGACACCATCACCGGGAACAACGGCGACGACAGCCTGTTCGGCGGCGATGGCGCGGACACCATTTTTGGCGGCGAAGGGTCGGACTTGCTGCAGGGCAATGCGGGTAACGACCGGCTGCGCGGCAACAATGGCAACGACTTCATGTTCGGCGGCCAGGGCGACGACGGTCTGTTAGGCGGAGACGGCGCCGACTACCTTCAAGGCAATCTGGGCAATGACACGCTCGAGGCGGGCAACGGCGCTGATACGGTCCTCGGAGGTCAGGGTGACGACGTAATCCTCGCCGGCAATGATGACGACCTCGTTTTCGGCGATCTCGGCAACGACTCAGTCAATGCAGAAGACGGGAACGACACCGTCTCTGGCGGCGCCGGCAATGACGATCTGTTCGGCGGCAACGGGGCCGACTCCCTGATCGGCGGCAACGGCAACGACATCCTGAACGGCGCCAACGGCAACGACACCATTGAAGGCGGCGATGGCGACGATCGCAGCGACGCCGGGCTGAACAATGACATCGTCTTCGGCGGTGAAGGCGCGGACTCGATTCGCGGCAACAACGGAGCCGACACGATCGACGGCGGCAATGGCAACGACACCCTGGAAGGGGGCGACGACGCCGACCAAATCGTGGGCGGCAACGGCAACGACTCCATCCTCGGCGGCAACGGCGGGGACAGCCTGCTGCAGGGCGGTCAGGGGGAGGACACGGTCAGCGGCGGCAACGGAGACGACTTCATCTTCGGCGGTCAGGGCAACGATCAACTCCTCGGCAACGATGGGGCGGACTTCATCCAGGGCAACCTCGGCGACGACATCATCAACGGCAACTTCGACAACGACACCCTGGTCGGCGGCCAGGGCAACGACAGCCTGAACGGCGAGGACGGGGACGATGTTCTGTTCGGTGATCTCGGCGAGGACTTCCTGGTCGGCAGCGTCGGCAACGACACGCTGAACGGCGGGGCCGCACGGGACACCCTGGAGGGCGACGCCGGCAACGACGTCATCCTGGGCGGCGACGGCAATGACGAAGTCTACGGCGAGGACGGCAACGACCAGATCAATGGCGAGAACGGCAACGATTCCATCCTCGGCGGTCTGGGCAATGACCTGATCGGCGGCGACGACGGCAACGACACCATCGACGCCGGTGACGGCGACAACACCGTCAACGGCGGGGCGGGCGACGACAGCATCCTCGCAGGCATCGGCATCGACGTCGTCGACGGCGGCGACGGCAACGACATCATCGACGCCTTCTTCGGCTCGGCGGCCAACATCCTGACCGGCGGGCGCGGCAACGACACGATCTTCGGCGCGCTCGGGGCCGACACCGTCTCCGGCGGCGACGGCGAGGACTCCATCCTGGCCGACGGCGGCGCCAACAGCGTGTCGGGCGGCGCGGGCAACGACCGCATTTTCAGCGTCGATGACGCGGCCAGCACCATCGACGGCGGCGACGGCGACGACTTCATCGCCGTGACGGCGGGCGGGGGCGCGGCCGACCGGATTACCGGCGGCGCCGGCAACGACACCATCTCCTCCGCGGGCGGCGGCGACACCATCGACTCAGGCACAGGCAACGACTCCGTCAACGGTCTGACGGGCGCGGACAGCATCGTCGGCGGGGACGGCAACGACATCCTGAACGGCGGCGACGACGCGGACACCATCAGCGGCGACAACGGCAATGACACCGTGACCGGCGGCGCGGGCGACGATCGCATCAACACCGGCGACGGCGCGGACTCGGTCGACGGCGGGCTGGGCGCGGATGCGATCTCGGGCGGGGCCGGCAACGATGTGGTGCTGGGTGACGACGGCGCCGACTCCCTGTCCGGCGGCGACGGAGCTGACTCAATGGACGGCGGCGACGGGGACGACGCCATGTCGGGCGGCGCGGGAGATGACGTCATCGGCGGCGATCTCGGCGCTGACAACATCTCCGGCGGCGACGGCGCGGACACCCTGGGCGGTGAGGCGGGCGCCGACACGATCTCGGGCGGTGCCGGGAACGACGTCTTTATCATCGCGCTCGGCGATACCGACGGCACGCTAGCGGGGGCGGACCGCTACCTCGACTTCAACGCGGGCGACCTGTTCGACATCGCCTTCGTGACGTCGGGGACGCTGGCGGCGACCAACTACGCCGAGACGACCCAGGCCGACTTCGCCTCGGCGCTGACCGCGGCCAACGGCGCCTTCGCCGATCCGGGCAACACCCTGACGGTCTATGCCGTTGCGATGTCCGACGGCTCGGGGGTGTGGGTCTTCACCGCGACCGACGTGGCGGGAACGGCCGCGACGGGGGCCTTCTTCGTCCAGGGGGCGACGCTCGCCAGTCTGGATGCGACGAACTTCGTGTAAGATGGACTGAGGGTCTGGATAAAAAGGTCCGCCGGGCGACCGGCGGCCCTTTCTTGCCGTCTGATGCCCGGCGTCAGCCGCCCATGGCCACGAACGGTCCGTTCACGAAACCCGCCTTGCCGTAGCGCAGCGGCTCGCCGTCCGGGGCCAGGACGCGGCCGCCTGCGGCCTCCAGCACCGCCTGCCCCGCCGCCGTGTCCCACTCCGAGGTCGGGCCGGTGCGCGGATAGGCGTCGAAGCGGCCTTCGGCGATCAGGCAGAACTTCAGCGAGGAGTCTGTGCCCTGCCATTGGGTGCAGCCGTGGCGGGCGGCCAGCCGCGCGGCCTCCTCGTCGGTGACGCTGTGGCTTAGGAGCGCGATGCCCTCTTCGGGCCGGTTGCGCACCCGGATCGGGCGCCAAGCCTCGCCGAAGCGCCGCATCTCCGCGCCACCGGCAGGCGCGGTCCGCCAGGTCACGGCATTGGCCGGCGCCGTCACGACGCCGGTGACCGGACGACCGTCCTCGATGAGGGCGATGTTGACGGTGAAGCTCTCCTTGCCCGCGACGAAGCCCTTGGTGCCATCCAGGGGGTCGATCAGCCAGAAACGAGCCGCCGCCTCGGCCGGGCGACCCTGGGCTTCCACCTGCTCCTCAGCCACGGCGGGGATGTCGGGATACAGCGCCGCCAGCCGTTCCAGGATCAGGGCCTCGGCCTCTTGGTCGGCGAGCGTCACGGGGCTCGCGTCGGCCTTGGCGAAGACCTCCGCGCCGGTGCGCCAGTAGGGCAGGATGACCGCGGCGGCCGCCTCGGCGATCTCGGCCAGGTGGTCATGGAGCGCGCCGGAGATCAGGTCGGCGTCGAGAGAGGTCTTCATTTCGGCGGGGATAGCTCATCGCGGGCGGTTTCGCGAAACGGCAAATCACCCCAGCTTCGCGCTCATGATCGACGCCGCCTTCGCCGCCCCGTCCGACGACCTCGCCATGCCCGCGCAGATGGACGGGCCCGAGCTCGCCACCCTTATCGCCGCCAAGCTGTGCCACGACTTCATCAGCCCGTCCGGGGCCATCATGTCGGGGCTGGACCTGCTGGCCGACCCGACGGCGCAGGACATGCGCGACGACGCCATCGGCCTGATCACGGATTCGGCGCGCAAGATGGTCGCCCTGGTCCAGTTCTGCCGCGTGGCCTTCGGCGCGGCGACGACCGCCGAACGGTTCACCGCCGACGAGCTCAAGGGCCTGGTCGAGGGCGTCACCGCCGGCGGACGGTCCACGATCGCCTGGAACGTCGACGTCGCAGACTTCGGCAAGCCGCAGGCGCGGGCCCTGGTCAATCTGGCCTATCTGACCGCCGCCGCCCTGCCGATGGGCGGAGAAGCCGTGGTTTCGGCGACCCACGATGGAGGCCATCTGAAACTCGAAGGCCGCGCCGAGGGCGCGCGGGCGCGTCTCAAGGCCGAGGCGGCGACCGGACTGGCGGGCCAACCCCTGACCGAGGGGCTCGCCGGCCAGTGGATTCAACCCTACTGGCTTTGGCTGACGGTGGATCAAGCCGACGGCGCGCTGCACGTCGAAGCTGTGGAAGGCCGCGTCGTCCTGACCGCCGTTATGCCGGCTTAACCCGAGATACCAACGGCTCGTTAACCGCCCGCCGCGATAGTGCCCGATGAAGCGGCGCGTCGGTCCTGCCGCTGGGAGACGACCACCCCGTGGACACGCGCACCTGCCTGATCGTCGACGACAGCCGGATCATCCGCAAGGTCGCGCGCCGCATCGTCGAGGAGATGGGCTTCGAGGTGGACGAGGCCGCCGACGGCGCCGAAGCCCTGTCGCACTGCACCGGCCCCCTGCCCGACGTCGTGCTTCTGGACTGGAACATGCCTGTCATGGACGGCATGACCTTCATTCGTCGCCTGCGCGACATGCCCGGCGGCGACAAGCCCAAGGTGCTGTTCTGCACCATCGAGACGGCGCCTGAGCGCATCGCCGAGGCCCTGGGCGCCGGGGCCGACGACTATGTGATGAAGCCGTTCGACGGCGAAATCCTGCAATCCAAGCTCTGCGAAGTCGGAGCCGTCTGAAGCCGATCCATGCCCGCCCCCGTAGATCAGCCATGACCGAGGACGACTTCGATCGCCTGCAGGCGCTGCTCGCCTCGCGGGCCGGCTATCGGCTGGGCCGCGACCGCATGCATCTGGCCGAGCATCGTCTCGGTCCCGTGGCGCGGCGGGAGGGGTTCGACAGCGTCGAGGCCCTGCTGCAGTCCCTGTGGGTCAAGCCGGTGGCGAGCCTGGGCTGGGCGGTGATCGAGGCCCTTCTGAACGCCGAGACCTGGTTCCGCCGCGACCGGGCGGTGTTCGACACCATCTCGCGCGAGCTGCTGCCCGCCATCGCTCGGGTGCGGCCCGGCGGGCGCGTCACCCTGTGGTCGGCGGGCTGTTCGACGGGGCAGGAAGCCTATTCCCTGGCCATCGGGGCTCAGGAGAGCGGCGTCGCCGTCGACATCGTGGCCACCGACCTGTCCCAGCGCGCCATCGACAAGGCGCGGTCGGGCCTGTTCAGCGCCTTCGAGATCCAGCGCGGCCTGTCGGCCCGCGTCATGCTGGAGTGGTTCCAGCCCGCCGAAGACGCCTGGACCGCCGTACCTCGCCTGAAGGACGCCGTCCGCTTCGCCCGCCACAACCTGCTGGACGCCCCGACCGACGGGGCGCGTTTCGACGTCATCCTGTGCCGGAACGTCCTGTCGGAGATGGACCCGGCCCAGCGCGGCCGGGTGGTCGATCATCTGGAACGCCGTCTCGCCGACGATGGCGTCCTGATCCTTGGGGCCGAGGAGCGGATCGAGGCCGACACGGTCGCGTTCCGCCCGGTCGCCGGGCGCAAGGGCCTCTACGTCAAGACGCCGGCGACCCTCAGCCGGGCGGCTTGAGCGTAGAAATCCTCCCCCGTTGGGGGAGGCGGATGCGGAGCGCAGCGAAGCAGACGGGGGGGCTCGCCGCAAACAACACCGTGCGCGACTGGCCCCCTCCACCGCTTCGCGGTCCCCCTCCCCCAACGGGGGAGGATTTGCTCCGTCGACACCCCGCCTCCCCTCCGCCTAAGCTCGTCCTGTCGGTCACAGGGGAACACCTCATGCGCTGGGCGCTCTTTCTCGGCTCGCTCGCCCTCGCGCTGCTGATCGGCGTCTGGGCGCTCCAGGTCCCGAGCCCCCGCCCGACCACCGCCCCGGCCGTCGCCTTTTCAGCCGAACGAGCGATGACCGACGTACGCGCCATCGCCGCGCGGCCCCATCCGGTCGGATCGGCTGACCACGCCCGGGTGCAGGCCTATCTGGTCGAACGCATGACGGCGCTCGGCCTCAGCCCCGCGCTCCAGGCCGGGGCCATGTCGCCCGACGCCGTCGCGCGACTCCAGCGCTGGGGCGGCGATCCGGCCGCCGTCGGCAATCAGGCGGTGAACATCGTCGGCGTCCTGCCGGGCCGCGACGCGTCCGCCGCCGCCGTCGTCATGATGGCCCACTACGACAGCGCCTGGGGCTCGCCCGGCGCCGCCGACGACGCGGCGGGCGTCGCCGCCATCCTGGAGTCGGTGCGGGCGATGAAGGCGCGCGGAACATTCGACCGGACGCTGGTGGTGCTGATCACCGACGCCGAGGAGCTGAACCTCGACGGCGCGCGCATCTTCTTTTCCGAGCACCCCTTGCGCGATCGCGTGGGCGCGGTGGTGAACCTGGAGGCGCGCGGCGGCGGCGGCCGGGCCATGATGTTCGAGACCGGCCGGGGCAACGCCGAGACCATCGACCTGTTCGCCCGCATCGCCGGCCGGGCCGACGGGGGCGTGACGTCGAACGCCCTGTCGATCTTCGTCTATGAGAACATGCCCAACGGCACCGACTTCACCATCCCCAAGAACCGGGGGATCGGCGGACTGAACTTCGCCTTCATCGGCCGGCCGGCGCTCTATCACACGCCCGAGGCCACGCCCGACAACCTCGACGTCGGCGCGCTCCAGCACATCGGCTCACAGGCGCTCGAGGCGACCGAAGCCCTGCTGTCCGCCGAGGCCCTGCCCATCGCGGGCGACAACGCCGTCTATGGCGACGTGCTGGGCCGGTTCCTGATCGTGCACGACAAGGCGACGGGCTGGGGCCTGCTGGCGCTCACCGCAGCGGCGCTGGCCTTTGCCGCCTGGGGCGCGCGCCATGCGACCGGGCTGGATCCAAGGGACATCGGACGCGGCATGCTGTCGGGCCTCTGGCTGGTCGTCATGGGCGTGGTGGTCACCGCAGGCGTGCGGGTGCTGGCCGGGCCCACCTCAGGTCGCGCCGAGTCGGCCGAGGCCTACTACACCCTGCTGCGCCGTCTGCCGTGGACGGAGACCGCGACCGTGCTGACCGTCGTCGCGGTGACGCTGGCCGCGCTGGCGGGTCGGGCCGCGATCGGGCCGCGCGTGCTTTCGGCCGTCGTCCTCCTCGCCGTCGCGGCGGGGACCGTCATGGGGGGCTTCGATCCAGCTCTGATCGGCGCGGGCGGGGTGGCCATCGCCCTGTCGGTGTGGAGCCAGGCCTGGCCGAAGACCACCTGGGGCGCGTGGCTGGGCCTCATCGCCCTGATCTTCCTGCTCGGCTGCATCGCGCAAGGTGCCGCGCCCGAGGCGGCCCTGATCTTCGTCTGGCCCGGCCTGATCGCCGCGCTCGCCGCCGCCGGCGCCGCCCTGATCGCCGCCAGCCTCAAGGACCCGCGCGCCCTGATTCCGGCGGCCGTCGCGACCGTACTCGGGGGGGCCTGGGTGGTGACGCTGGCCCACCCTGTCTTCCTCGGCGTCGGCATGGACATCCCCGGAGTGCTGACGCTGATGGCGCTGCTGGTCCTGCTGTTCGCCCGCCCGCTGGCCCCCGAGCACGCGAAGGCGACCTATGCCGCGGCGGCCGCCGCTTGCCTGATCCTGGCCTGCGGCCTGTCCGCCACCGCCCGCTTCGCCGAACCCATGCCGCCCCCGGCGGAGGGTGGCCCGACCTGAGCCGGTAACGAATCCAGGCGCCCCGGCGAAGCGGGGCGCATGTCCTCCTCAAGGAACCGCACCATGCGCGCCTCCGCCCAGTCCGCCGCCCTGACCTTCGATCTTCGTCGCCGCCTGACCCTGTTCGGCGCGGTCGGCCTCGTCGCCGCCGCCGTGGTGTTCGGCTACGCCTCCGCCCAGCCGGTCGAGGCGCGCGTGCCTTCACCTCCGCCCGCCGACGAACTCACGGTGGTCGAGTTGTTCACCAGCCAGGGCTGCAACTCCTGCCCGCCCGCCAACGCCAACCTGGTGAGGCTTTCCAGCCGTCCAGACCTGCTGACGCTCAGCTTCAACGTCACCTACTGGGACGACCTCGGCTGGCCCGACACCTTCGCCCGGCCGGAGTACACCGCCCGCCAGCGCGACTATCAGCGAGGTCTGGGCACCGACAACGTCTGGACGCCGCAGGTCGTGGTCGACGGCCGCAGCCACACCGTCGGGCGCCAGATCGGTCACATCGAGCAGCTGATCGCCGGCCATCTCGTCACGGCCGGACCTGCGATCGTGTTCAGGGACGGCGGCGTCGGCCTGGCCGGCGGTCCGACCCAGTCGCCCGCCGCCGACGTCTGGCTGGTCCGCTACGAGCCCCTTCCCATCGACGTCCCCGTCGCGCGGGGCGAGAACGCCGGGAGGACCCTGCCCCACGCCTCCGTCGTGCGCGAGCTGATAAAGCTGGGCCAATGGTCCGGCGGCGAGGCCCAGGGCTGGCGCTTGCCGCCTCAGAGCCGCGACGGCCTCCTGACCGCCGTCATCGTCCAGATGCCGAACGGCGGCCCGATCCTGAGAGCCGCCAAGGCCTGAGTTCGGACCGCCTTCAGGGCGCGGCGTCCGCTCCCCCCGCCAGCCGCGCCCTGAGCCGGGCGTTCTCCGCCTCCAGCTCGGCCATCCGCTCGCGGACCGGGGCCAGCGCCTCCTCGATCTCCGCCTCGGTGAAGCGCGGCGTGATGTGCTGGGGGCAATTCCAGTCGAGGGCGTGGACCTTTATCCGGAATCCCCGCTCGACCTTGGCGCCATAGTCGGCGTCGACCACGACGTTTGCGAACTCGGTCTCGTGCGTCAGATCGACGGCGCTCATGCGGCCCAGGATCTTGAGCCGTCGCCGGTTGGGATAGTCCATGGCGAACAGGGCGACCCGGTCGTCGTCGCGGATGTTGCCCAGGCTGATGTACTGGCGGTTGCCGCGATAGTCGGCGAACCCGATCGTGTCGGCGTCCAGCACCTTCAGGAAACCCGGCGGCCCGCCCCGGTGCTGCACATAGGGCCAGCCCGAGGCCGACACCGAGGTCAGATAGACGCTGTCCCGCGCCATCAGGAAGGCCGCCTCGGGTCCGCCCAGCCGGTGATTGGCCGGCTCTCCGCCCTCCAGCCGGGCGTAGGCGTTACGGCTGCCGTTCTCCGCCTGGACGGCTTTCACCGCCTCCGTCGTCAGGGTCTCGAGAAAGCGGTGTCCCATCGCGGCCTCCGTACGGGGATCGGCGATCCCCGTACGAATATGGGAGCCCGGGAGCCTCCGCCATAGAGTCCGAGAGGACAGCCGATGCGGCCGCCCTCTCCAGCGCCAGGGCCGCCCTGGCCCCGGCGAACATCAGCGTTCCCACCGCCCGTCAGGCCCGGGCGAACCAGTCGATCAGGCGGGCGGTCGCGCGGTCGATGTCGGCGGGCTGGTCGTAGTAGGACAGGTGGGGCGTGTCGTCCCAGACCATGGCCTTGCGGGTCGTGGACGGCACGGCGTCGAAGCTGCGGCGGGCGGCGTCCGGCAGGAAGCAGTTGTCGCCGTGGATCATCAGCCAGGGGGTGCTCAGCCGCCGCGCCGCCGACAGGCTCTCGAAGGTCAGCAGGTCCGCGTCCGACATGACGGCATAGCGGTTCTCCCACATACCCCGGTCGGCCCAGGGCTGGTACCAGACCCAGACGAACTCGCCCGGCATGCCGACGTTCATGTCGGTCTGGGAGACGCCCAGGACATAGTCGATCTCGCCGGTCGCCTGATACTTGGCGCGGGCGGCCAGGCCATTGGCCAGGCGGCGATCATAGCCTTCCTGCGTCAGCCAGGCGATGTCGCCCTCGTGGTCGCGATAGTGGCCGGCGATGGTGGCCAGGCCCGCGACCTTGCCCGAGTCCGCCGCCGCGACCACCGCCGCCGACGAGCCCTGGCAGATGCCCAGCACGAAGATGCGGTTGGGGTCCACGTCCGGCCGCGAGGCCAGGTGATCGACGGCGGCGATCAGGTCCTCGACCTTGGCGGCGGGGTTTTCCCAGGCGCGGGGTTCGCCCCCGCTCTCGCCGCGATAGCGGCTGTCGTAGGCCAGGGCGACGTAGCCGGCGGCGGCGAGTCGCCGCGCATACTGGGTCGGGGCCTGCTCCTTCTGATAGGTCATCGGCCCGATGATGGCGACGGCGGGCTTCAGGCCGCCGGCGACCGGCGCGTGCAGGTCTCCGACCAGGGTCTCTCCGCCGCTCTGGAAGCGGACCTTGGACACGGTGGTCGCGGCGCGGGCGGAGCCGCCGCCGAGGGCGGCCAGGCCCAGGCCCGCGGAGACGGTCAAGGCGAACTGGCGGCGGTTCAGGTCGAAACGGGGCATCTCAGGTCTCTCCTCTCTGCGGTCGGCCAATCCCGACGCCCGCAACATCGCCGCGGGCGACCATGAAGATAATCCGCTTTCTCCTGAACGTGCTTTCAAGCATGATTTGAAAATGAGGCGGGATCTGTTCGACGGCGTGGCGGTGTTCGTGGAGGTGGCGCGCCGCCGCAGCTTCACCGCCGCCGCGCGCGAGCTGGGCGTCACACCCGCCGCTGTCAGCTGGACGGTCAAGCAGCTGGAGGCCCGGGCCGGAGCCCCGCTGCTGGCCCGCACCACCCGCGACGTCGCCCTGACCGAAGCCGGCCGCGCCTTCCTGGAACACGCCGCCTCGGGCGCTGCCGCCGTCACCGCCGGGCTGGAGGCGGTCCAGGCCTTGGGCGGCCGTCCCGCCGGACGATTGCGGCTCAACATCCCGTCCGTGGCGCAGGGCCTGCTGGAGCCCCTGATCCCGGAGTTCTGCGTCGCCCATCCGGAGATCGAGCTGGAGCTCTACGTCGAGGACCGGCTGGTCAACATCGTCGAGGACGGCTTCGACGCGGGCGTCCGCATCGGCGAGATGATCGCCGCCGACATGGTGGCGGTGCGCCTGACACCGCCGTCCACCTTCTGCATCGCTGGGTCGCCCGACTACTTCGCCCGCCACGGCCGCCCGGAGCGCCCGGAGGACCTGAAAAACCACGTCTGCGTCAACTTCCGCCAATCCGCGCGCGGCGGTCTCTACCGCTGGGAGTTCGAGGACGCCGGCCGCGACATCGAGGTCGCGGTCACCGGCCCCCTGATCGTCAACACCAACACCCTGATGCTGTCGGCCTGCGTGGCGGGCGTGGGCCTCGCCTATTCCATGACGGACCTGATCGGGCCGCTGATCGAGGCCGGCCTGTTGGAAACCGTGCTCGACCCCTTCATGCCCGAGAACCCGGGCCTGTTCCTCTACTTCCCCAGCCGCGATCAGGTCGCGCCAAAGCTGCGGGCCTTCATCGACTTCGCGACGGCGCGGCTGCGCCACTCCTGAGTTTTTGCGATTGCGTCGCAGGAGCCTTCGCGATAAGTCCTGCGACCTGTTCTCATTTTCAGGTCGCCATGTCCGCCGTTCTCGCCTTCGCCATCGCCGCCCTCGCTTCCGAACCGGGTCTCGCCGACGACCAGCAGGCCGCCGCTTTGCCGGAGGTCATCGTCACGGGCCAGCGCCAGCCTCGCATCGCGGGCGACCAGGTCTCTCGCGGGGTGACGCTCGGCGCCTTCGGCGACCGCGACCTGTTCGAGACGCCGGTCAGCCTGAAAAGCTTCACCGAGACCTTCATCGCCGACCAGATCGCGCTGAACTCAAATGAGCTGATCGCGCGCGACGCCTCCTTCGTCGTCACCAACTCGGCCAATCTGAATGGCGCGACCGCCGGGCGGCTGCGCGGCTTCCGCATGGAGCCGTTCGAAAGCAGCTACGACGGCTTCTCCTCCATCTCGGGCCGCCGCTATCCGCTGGAGATGCTGGAGCGGGTCGATGTGCTGAAAGGGCCGACGGCGGTCTTCACCAACGTCGTCGGCGGCGTCGGCGGGACCATCAGCTATGTCTCGAAGAAGCCGACCGAAGAGCCTCTGACCCGCGTGACCGCCATCGCCGCAGGCGGCTCGGTGTTCGGCGGCCAGGCCGACGTCAGCCGTCGCTTCGGCGCCGACGACCAGTTCGGCCTTCGCGCCAACTTCGCCCGGCGCGAGGGCGAGACGGTGGTCAACGACATCGATGAGGAGACCTATGTCGCCCACCTGGCCTTCAACTGGCGCGGCGAGCGGTTCAGCTGGGACCTGCAGTATGGCGACAGCTATGAGCGGCTGAGGGGCGCGGCCAGCGGCTATTTCTACAATCCCGGCGTGCCGATCGGCGCCTCGCCCGACGCCGACGACGTCAGCGGTCCCGCCTGGGACGACCGCGAGTATCAGGACCGCTTCATCCGCTCGGCCTTGCAGGTCGAGATGGCGCCCGGCTGGTCGGCCTTCTTCGTGGCGGGCGCGACCGAGAACGACGAGCGCTTCGTCGGCCTGACGCCCTCGGTCATCGCGGCGGACGGAACCGCAGACAGCTTCGTCTTCGCCCAGCAGGGAAACAGCGACTTCGATGACTTCTGGAACGTCGACGCAGGCCTGCGCGGACGGCTGACCACCGGGCCGGTGCGTCACGCCTTGACCGCGTCGGTCAACCGGCAGTTCGTGCGCTATGCCTACACCGACCTCGCCATTGACCCGGCCTATGTCGCGCCGCGCCTGAACATCTACGATCCCGCCAGCTACGAGATCGGCCCCGCACCCGCGACCATCGGCGGCGACAACGTCTATCCGCTGCAGGAGACGACGACCGAGGGCCTGGTCCTGGCCGACGAGCTGTCGATGCTGGACGACCGGCTGCGGCTGACGCTGGGCGTGCGCTACACCAATATCGAGATCGCCAGCTTCAACTACGGCGCCCCGACGCCGGGCGGTCCCAATGCGGTCTACGAGGGCGACGACTGGTCGCCGTCGGTGGCGGTGCTCTACAAGCTCGCGCCCAATGTCTCGGTCTACGCCAACGCCCTGACCGCCTTCGAGCGTGGCCAGACCGCGCCGCTGGGCTCCGCCAATTTCGGCGAACAGCTGCCGCCCGGCGTCTCCGAACAGGTCGAGGTCGGGCTCAAGGCCGACTTCGACCGCTTCGGCGCCACCGCCGCCGTCTTCGACATCACCCGCCCCTCGGCCTACGTCGATCCGACGACGCTCGTGTTCGGCGAGTACGGCGAGCAGCGACATCGAGGCCTGGAGCTCGACCTGTTCGGCGAGCCGATCGAGGGCCTGCGCGTCCTGGCGAGCTACGCCTACATCGACGCCACGATCGAGGAGGCGCTGGACCCGGCCGCGCTGGGCGACCGGCCGATCAGCGTGCCGGACCACGTCTTCACCGCCGGGCTCGACGCGGACGTGCCCGCGCTGCCCGGCCTCGCGCTCCAGGCCAGCGTCCGCTACGTCGGAGACCAGGCCTATGAGCTGCCGAACGACCGCTTCATCCCGGACTTCACCGTCTTCGACCTGGGCGCCCGCTATGCCTTCACGGCCGGTGAGACGCCGGTCACGGCGCGGCTGGTGGTCTCCAACGTCGCCGACGAGAGCTACTTCCAGTCAACCGACTTCACGGCCCAGGCCGGCGCGCCGCGGACCGTGCGGTTCAGCCTGACCGCGGACTTCTGAGCCGCCCATGAAGCTCCGGCCGGTCCTTGTCCTGTGGCATCGCTGGTTCGGCCTGATCGCGGCCGGCTGGCTGCTGCTGCTGGCCCTGACCGGCTCCTTCATCGTCTTCATGGACGAGGCCGACCGCGCCGTGAACCCCGACCTGCGCCGGGTCGAGGCGACGGGCGCGCCCCTGCCGGTCCAGACCCTGGTCGACGCCGTGCGCGCCGCCCAGCCCGGCACCTTCGTCGACTATCTGCTCCTGCCCGCGCACCCGAACGACAGCGTACTCGCCTTCAACGCGCCGGAGCTGACGCCCGGCCGCCCCACCCAGGATCACGAGTTCCGCCAGATCTATCTGAACCCCTATACGGCCGAGATCCTGGGCGACCGCCGCTTCGGCGAGCCGGGGCTGGACGCCCGTCGCTTCAGCCAGTTCATGTATCAGCTGCACATGAACCTGAGCTTGGGGCCGGTGGCGACCTGGCTGCTCGGACTGCTGGCCCTGCTGTGGGTGTTCGACCACATCGCCGCGGTCCTCCTGTCCTTTCCGACCGCGCGCCGCTGGATGGACAGCTTCCGCGTGCGGTGGAGATCAGGATCGGCCAAGCTCACCTTCGACCTGCATCGCGCGCCGGGCCTGTGGCTCTTCCCGATCACCCTCATGCTGGCCGTGACCGGCCTGGCCGTGACCTGGTCGCAGGAGACCGACGCGGCCATCTCGACCGTCTCGCCGATCACCCCCTTCCCGACGGAGGCTCTCCCCAGCCTGCCTACGCCGGACTACCGCCCCTCCGTGACCATAGACCAGGCCATGACGATCGCCCGCGCCGAGGCCGACGACGCCCGCGTCTTCGCCGTCTCGACCCATCCGGACAAGGGCTTCTACTGGGTCCGCCTGAAGGACCCCCGCGACCTGGACGAGGTCGGCGGCCGCTGGGTCGTGGTCGACTTCCGCGACGGGCGCGTCCTGTCCGACCGGCACGTCCGCGAGGGCTCGGCGGGCGACGCGGTCAAGGCCTGGCTGTTCCCGCTCCACACCGGCCACGCCTTCGGCTGGCCCGGTCGCATCCTGATCTGCCTTTCGGGACTGGTGCTGTCGGGCTTCATCGTCACGGGCGTTATGATCTTCGCCAGCCGCCAGCGGGCGCGCGCCCGCTCGACGCAGCGGGTCCGGGTGTCAGCGGCTGCAGCGCCCGCGGAGTAGATCCCGAGCCGCCTACGTCAAAATCGGACGTATCGATCGACGCCCGCCGAAAGAACAAATTGCCAACCGGAACAAACCGTGCACATAGTGCGGTTCATCGGGAGCGGGTCACGGGGACATCCTCGAAGGCGGGCCTTCCTCCCAAGGCGTCCAAGGGAATCATGGCAAGGGAGTCGAAGGCAGTGTCACAGGCGGCTTTGAAATTGGTGGGCAAGGAAGACGGCGACAAGCAGCGCGCGCTGGAGGCGGCGATCGCCCAGATCGACCGCGCCTTCGGCAAGGGCTCGGTGATGAAGCTGGGCAAGGGCGGGGTGGCCGAGGTCATTCCCTCGGTGTCCACCGGTTCGCTGGGCCTCGACATGGCGCTCGGCATCGGCGGCCTGCCACGCGGGCGGGTGATCGAGGTGTTCGGACCGGAGTCGTCGGGCAAGACGACGCTCGCTCTGCACACCGTGGCCGAGATCCAGAAGTCGGGCGGCACCGCAGCCTTCGTCGACGCCGAACACGCGCTGGATCCGGTCTATGCCCAGAAGCTGGGCGTGAATCTGGACGACCTGCTGGTGTCCCAGCCCGACACGGGCGAACAGGCGCTGGAGATCGTGGATACGCTGGTGCGCTCGGGCGCCGTGGACATCGTCGTGGTCGACTCCGTCGCCGCGCTCACGCCGCGGGCCGAGATCGAGGGCGAGATGGGCGACAGCCTGCCGGGCCTTCAGGCGCGCCTGATGAGCCAGGCGCTGCGCAAGCTCACCGCCTCGATCAACAAGAGCCAGTGCATCGTGCTCTTCATCAACCAGATCCGTCACAAGATCGGGGTGATGTACGGCTCGCCGGAGACGACCACCGGCGGCAATGCGCTGAAGTTCTACGCCTCGGTCCGCCTCGACATCCGTCGCACCGGCGCGATCAAGGATCGCGACGAGGTCGTCGGCAACACCACCCGCGTCAAGGTGGTCAAGAACAAGGTCGCCCCGCCGTTCCGCGAGGTCATCTTCGACATCATGTATGGCGAGGGCATCTCCAAGCTGGGCGAGATCATCGACCTGGGCGTCAAGGCCGGAGTGATCGAGAAGTCGGGGTCCTGGTTCAGCTATGACTCCACCCGCATCGGCCAGGGCCGCGAGAACGTCCGCGCCTTCCTCAAGGCCAATCCGGACATCGCCGCCGACATCGAGAAGGCGGTCCGGGCCTCGACCAACAAGATCGCCGAGGAGCTGCTCGGCACGTCCGAGCCCGACGAGGGTCAGGACCTGGAGGGCTGATCCACGAAATCCTCCCCCGTTGGGGGAGTGGCATGGAGCGAAGCGGAATGATGGAGGGGGCCTGATCCAGACGCCTTCATCCGTGGCAAGCCCCCTCCACCGCTTCGCGGTCCCTCTCCCCCGACGGGCGAGGATCGATCGAGACACTCCGCCCGGCTGGTCCCCGCGACCCGCCGCCGACCCCCGCGGGGATCGGGCCGGGAGGAGCCGCCCGTCCGGTTCGTCCGGACGGGCTTTTTTCTGGGTGTCAGGCCGGAAGGCCGAGGGTCCGCAGCACGGCCGGGGCCTTCTCCTTGAACGGAAAGAACCCCTTGGTCGCCAGCGGCCAGAGCCCCTCGTCCCAGCTGCGCCGAACCTGAGTTAGGGCGATCCCCTCCGCCGCCAGCACCGGCCGCGCCCGCTCCAGAGCCTCCGCCGTGGGCCCGACCGGAGCGTAGGGCGTGACGATCGTCTTGACGCCCGCGTCCTGCGCCGCCGCGATCAGGTCCTCGGGCTCCAGCCCCGCCAGACGTCGCACCGGCTGGCGGTATCGGGTCCCGGCCCGCACCGCCGCATCGTCCAGCGCCCCGTCCAGAAACGCCCGGGCCGGTTCGCCCAGCGCCTCGCGATCTGGCTCCGAGGCCAGCGCCACACCCGCCACCTCCCACGGCCCGATCAGGCTCTCCGGCGACAGGTCCTCGGATGTGATCAGCAGCAGATGCAGCCCGTCGGGCGTCTGCTCCGCCGCCGGCGGCAGCGGGCGGGCTGCCGGTGTCGGGGCCTCCGCCAGGGGCTCGGCCGCCTTGGCCAACCCGCTAGGCCGGAAGCGTCCTTCGGTGAATTGCGCGATGTTCTCCGCCGTCGCCAGATAAGTCTTGCCCGGCGTCTGCAGCCCCGCCACCCAGCGCCAGGACAGGGTGTTGGACGCCGGATCGCCGTCCATCAGATGCCGCAGGAAGAAATCCGCACCCAGCGTCCACGGCAGCCTAAGGGTGAAAATCCAGATGGATGCGAACCACATCCGCGCGTGGTTGTGCAGCCAGGCGGTCTCGACCAGCTCTCGCGCCCAGTCGTCGAAGCCCTCGATCCCGGTCCGGCCCTCGACGGCCTGCGCCAGCGCCGTCCTCAGCCCCGCGTTCGCCTCCACATCGCCCCACGCCGCGTCTCGCTCGACCAGGTAACGCGCCCAGACCTCGGGCCGCATCTCCAGCCAGCCCTTCCAGTAGGTCCGCCAGATCACCTCCTGGACGAACTTCTCCGCCGCGCGCGGTCCGTGCGCCTCCAGCGCCGCGCGCGCCAGTTCCTCCTCGGTCACCAGCCGACGCCGCACCCAGGGCGACAGCTGCGACACCGTCTCCTGCCGACCCGACCCGCGATCGGTGTTGCGTCCTTCGGCGTATGCGCGGCCCATGCGCGGCCTAAAGGCCGCCAGTCGCTCCAGCCCCGCCGCGCGCGTCGGGGTCCACGACGGCGTCAACGGATCGCGCCCGGCTGCCGATCCCAGACGCGGAACCCCCGCTGCAGGCCGGGCCGCACCTTCAGGAACGCCAGATACAGCCGCTCCAGCACCGCCAGCACCCGCCGGTCCCTCGCCATGAGTCCCAGCGGCCGGAGCAGCGGGATCGCCCGCCACATGGCCGCGAAGGCCGCAGCCCCCGACAGCATCCGCCCGTCCTCTCGCGCGTGGAACCGCGCCAGCAGCTCCGCCCGATCGATCGGGCAAACGCCATCGCCTCTCGCGACGTCCTCGAACCGGATCGCCCCGCGCCGATCCAGCCGCCGCAGCAGGGCGATCTCGCGCCGGCACAGCGGGCAATCGCCATCGAACCAGACTTCGACCTTGGCCATGATCCGCTTCTACGCCGTCCACCCGACACAGGCGCTGCGACGGAACGTCTGCGCGCGCCGCCGGTTGACCCTGTCCCAAGCTGAGGAGCTTCCCATGGCCGACACCCAGATCCAGGCGCTGAGCCAGTTCACCCTGTCCGAGACGCCCGACGGCTATCTCATCGAGGTCGAAGGCGACGGCGGCGGGTCGCTGGCCCTGTCGGCCACGCCCGAGCAGATCGACGCCATCATCGACGGACTCGACACCCTGCTGTCGGACGACGAGGCCGCGGCCGATGCCTACGGTGACGAAGACGAGGATGACGCCGACGAGGGCGGCGACCCAGCCTAGGCCGCGCCTGCGGTACCCGCCCAGTCAGAGGCGACATCCCTGTCCCCGCCGGTCAAGGTGATGCGTTCGCGGCGGAAACCCTATATGAGGCGCGGTTTCCCCATCCTCCCGACGCGCGTCCTCACCTCATGGCCAGCCTGAACGACATCCGCTCGACCTTCCTCAACTTCTTCGAGGCCGACGGACACCAGAAGATCCACTCCGCGCCGCTGGTGCCGCAGAACGACCCGACGCTGATGTTCGTCAACGCGGGGATGGTGCCGTTCAAGGACTACTTCACCGGCGCCGCCAAGCCGCCGTCGCCGCGCGCCACGAGCTCGCAGAAGTGCGTCCGCGCCGGCGGCAAGCACAACGACCTGGACAACGTCGGCTACACCGCGCGTCACCTGACCTTCTTCGAGATGCTGGGGAACTTCAGCTTCGGGGACTATTTCAAGGAACACGCGATCGAGCGCGCCTGGGAGTTGGTCACCAAGGACTTCGGCCTCGATCCCAAACGTCTGCTGGTCACCGTCTACATCGACGACGACGAGGCCGCCGCGATCTGGAAGAAGGTCACGGGCTTCTCCGACGACAAGGTCATCCGCATCGCCGGCTCGGACAACTTCTGGGCCATGGGCGACAACGGCCCCTGCGGCCCCTGCACCGAAATCTTCTGGGATTACGGCGACCATGTCCCGGGCGGCCCTCCGGGTTCGCCGGACGAGGACGGCGACCGCTTCGTGGAGATCTGGAACAACGTCTTCATGCAGTTCGAGAAGGAGAACGACGAGATCGTCCGCAACCTTCCCAAGCCCAGCGTGGACACCGGCATGGGGCTGGAGCGGATCGCCAGCGTGCTCCAGGGCAAGAACTCGGTGTTCGACACCGACCTGTTCCAGACGCTGATCCACGCCTCGGCCGAGGCCACCTCGACCGATCCGAACGGCGAGATGGCGCCCAGCCACCGGGTCATCGCCGACCACCTGCGATCCTCCTCTTTCCTGATCGCCGACGGGGTGACGCCGTCCAACGAGGGCCGGGGCTATGTGCTCCGCCGGATCATGCGCCGCGCCATGCGCCACGCCCATCTTCTGGGCGCGTCCGATCCCCTGATGCATCGCCTGGTGCCGACCCTCGTCGCCGAGATGGAAGCAGCCTATCCGGAGCTGAAGCGCGCCCAGGCCAGCGTCGAAGACACGATGAAGCAGGAGGAAATCCGCTTCCGCACCACGCTCGGCCGCGGCATGGGCCTCTTGGAAGACGCCACGCGCGATCTGGCGCCCGGCGGCGTCATTCCCGGCCGCACGGCCTTCTCGCTCTATGACACCTATGGCTTCCCGCTCGACCTGACGCAGGACGAGGCGCGCCGTCGCGGCTTCACCGTCGACACCGAGGGCTTCGACGCCGCGATGGAGGAGCAGAAGACGCGCGGCAAGGCCAACTGGAAGGGCTCGGGGCAAACGGCGTCGGCCGGCGAATGGCTGGCGCTCAAGGACCGGCTCGGCCCGACGGTCTTCACCGGCTACGACGCCGTGGACGGCTCCGGCGAGGTGCTGGCCATCCTGAAGGACGGAGCCGCCGCCGACAGCGTCCAGGCGGGCGAGACCGCCGAGATCCTGTTCGACCAGACCCCTTTCTACGGCGAGGGCGGCGGTCAGGCCGGGGACAAGGGCGAGGTGGAATGGCCGGGCGGTCGTGGCCGCGTCCATGACGTTCAGAAGCCGACCGGCGACCTGTACGCCCACACCATCGAGGTGCTGGAAGGCGCCCTGTCCATCGGCACGCGCGTCAGCCTGCATGTCGACGCCGACGCGCGCCTGACCACCCGCGCCAACCACTCCGCCGCCCACCTTGTGCACGCGGCGCTGAAGAATGTGCTGGGCGCCCACGTCGCCCAGAAGGGACAGCTGGTCGACGCCGAGCGCATGCGCTTCGACTTCAGCCACAACGCCCCCGTCACCGAGGACGAACTGGCCCTCATCGAGGCCGAGGTGAACGCGGTGATCCGCCAGAACATCCCGGCGGAGACCAGGCTGATGGCCCCGCAAGAGGCCATCGAGGCCGGGGCCGTCGCCCTGTTCGGCGAGAAGTACGGTGACGAGGTGCGCGTCCTCACGCTCGGCAAGAGCCTGACCGACGACAAGGCCTATTCGGTCGAGCTGTGCGGCGGCACCCACGTCGCCCGCACCGGCGACATCGCCCTGTTCAAGATCGTGTCGGAAACCGGCATCGCCGCCGGCGTCCGCCGCGTCGAGGCCCTGACCGGCGAGGCCGCGCGCCTGTACCTGGAAGGCCAGGCGGGTGTGGCGCGCAGGCTGGCCCAGGGCTTCAAGGTCCAGCCCGCCGACGTCCCGGCCCGCGTCGACGCCCTGTCGACCAACGTGCGCTCGCTGGAGAAGCAGGTCGCCGACCTGAAGAAGCAGCTGGCGCTCGGCGGCGGCTCGGGCGGCAACGCGGCCCCGGAGGAGATCGGCGGCGTCAAGCTGATCGCCCGCGTCCTGGACGGCGTCGACGGCAAGGGCCTGCGCGGCGTGGCCGAAGACTTCAGGAAGCAGGTCGGGTCGGGCGTCGTCGCCCTGATCGGCGTGACCGAGGGCAAGGCCGCCGTCACCGTGGCCGTCACGTCGGACATCGCCGGCAAGGTCAACGCCGCCGACCTGGCCCGCGCCGCCGTGCTAGCCATGGGCGGCCAAGGGGCGGGCGGCAAGCCGGACTTCGCCCAGGGCGGCGCCCCGGACGGCTCGAAAGTCGAGGCCGGCCTGCAAGCCATCCGGGGCGCGCTGGCAAGCTGACGCGGCAACGCCTATAGTCGGATCATGGCAACCATCGACATTCCTCAGGATATCGATCTCCGCATCAACCGACTGGCGGCGGAGACCGGCTATCCTCGCGCCATGCTTCTGGGCGAGCTCTGGCGAATGGGTATCGATGACCTCGAGGACTACTTCCACGCCGCCAAGGCCAGCGAGGATATCCGCGCCGGTCGCGCTCGGGTCATGAGTTCAGAAGAAGCGTGGGCCGAGCTTGGCCTGGACGATTGAGTTCGAGCACGACGTCGTCAAACAGCTTGCCAAGCTGGACCGCCAGACCGCAGCCCGCATTCGGTCGTTTCTTCAAGATCGATTGGCCGTCAGAGCATCTCCGCGCGAGCTTGGTGAAGCCATGGCGGGGCCGATGAAGACCTATTGGCGGTACCGGGTCGGCGATCATCGGATCATTTGCGAGATCATCGACCAACGCCTCGTCGTTCTGGTCGTCAAGATCGGCGACCGGAAGGACGTCTATCGCTAGCGAGGTGGGCGGACCTTGCGGGCCCGCCCATGCTCGACGCCTCAGACCCGCATCGGTGCCGGGTGGGCGCCGAACAGGCTCGCCCGAATCCCGGGGGTGGCCAGGAAGGCGTGCGGGAAGCCGGGGTCGATGGCGGACACCGCGCCCAGCCGCGCGATCTGATCGTCGCTGAGCGTCAACGCCAGGGCCCCGAGGTTGTCCTCGAACTGGGCGAGCGTGCGCGCCCCGACGATGGGCGAGGTCACGCCCGGCCGGGTCAGCAGCCAGGCGAGGGCGACCTGGGCCCGGCTGGCTCCCGCCTCCTCCGCGACCGCCCCGACGACGTCTGCGATGTCCAGGCTGCGTTCGTTGAGGGCGCCGATCAGGGCGATGACGGCCTTTCGCTCGCCGCCCTCGTGCTCGCCCACGGTCAGGTCGCCGCGCCCGTACTTGCCGGTCAGGACGCCGCCGCCCAGCGGCGACCAGGGGATGACGCCCAGCCCCAGCTCGGCCGCCATCGGCGTCAGGTCGCGCTCCACCGTCCGCTGCGCCAGGCTGTATTCGATCTGCAGCGCCACCAGCGGCGACCAGCCCCGCAGGTCGGCGATCGCCTGCATCCGCGCCGCCTGCCAGGCCGGGATGTCGGACAGGCCCGCATAGACGACCTTGCCCGCTCGCACGAGGTCGTCGAGCGCGCGCAGCACCTCCTCGACCGGGGTCACGGCGTCCCAGGCGTGCAGATACATCAGGTCGATGCGGTCGGTGTTCAGCCGGCGCAGGCTGGCCTCCACCGACTGGACCAGATTCTTCCTCGAGTTGCCGCTGGCGTTCGGGTCGGCCGGGTTGGTCGTCAGGCTGTATTTGGTGGCGATCACCAGCCGGTCGCGGCGGCCCTCGCTGAACTGGCCGACCAGGGTCTCGGACGTGCCGTTGGTGTAGATGTTGGCGGTGTCGACGAAGTTGCCGCCCCGGTCGACGTAAAGGTCGAAGATGCGGCGGCTCTCGGCCTCGTCGGCGCCCCAGCCCCAGTCGGCGCCGAAGGTCATGGTCCCCAGCGACAGGGGCGAGACCCGCAGGCCCGAGCGGCCGAGCAGGCGATAGTCGGTGAGCGACAGGGTCATCGGAGTTCTCCTTGAACGGTGACGCGAACAAGGATGGGCACGGTACGATCCTGTGATAATGCTTCAGGATCGGCATGAGCTGTGAAGCGGGAGCACACAATGCGCGGGTCCGAGTTCGCCGAGCTGAGGGCCCTGACGGCTGTGGTCGAGCTGGGCGGGTTCGCTCGGGCGGCGCGGCATCTGGGCGTGTCGCCGTCGGCGCTCAGCCAGACGATCCGCTCGCTGGAGGCCCGCCTCGGCCTCACCCTGATCAACCGAACGACCCGCAGCCTGGCGCCGACCGAGGCGGGGGCCGCCCTGGTCCGCCGCGTCCGCCCCGCCTTCGCCGACATCGAGGCGGCCGTCTCCGCCGCCGCTGAGCTGCGCGATCGTCCGGCGGGACGCTTGCGGATCAACGCCACCCGCGTCGCCGCCACCCAGTATCTGGCGCCCCTGATCGGCCCCTTCCTGAAGGCCCATCCGGACATCACGCTTGATCTGACCGTGGACGAGCGGCTCGTCGACATCGTCGCGGCGGGATACGACGCGGGCGTGCGGCTGGGCGAGCGGCTGCAGAAGGACATGATCGCGGTGCCCCTCAGCGGCGACATCCGCCTGCTGGTCGTCGCCTCCCCCGCCTACCTCGCCGAGCGCGGGGAGCCCCGGACGCCGGAGGACCTGCAGCACCATCGCTGCATCAACTTCCGCTGGCCCACCACGGGACAGCTCTATCGCTGGGAGCTGGAGCGCGACGGCCATGCGCTGGAAGTCGCGGTCGAGGGTCCCCTGGTCACCGACGAGCCTGAGGTCTCAGTCCGGGCGGCGCGCGACGGCGTCGGCCTCGCCCTCGTCTTCGAGGCGATCGCCCGGCCGATGATCGCCATGGGCGAACTGGTCGCCGTCATGGAGGACTGGTGCCCGCCGTTCCCCGGCTTCTACCTCTATTTCCCCAGTCGCCGGACGACGCCGGCGCTGCGGGCCCTGATCGACTTCATCGGCGAGCACCGCCCCCGCCCTTGACGGACCCCGGCGGCTGACGCCCCATGCCGCCCAGTCCGACGGGAGATTCCATGCACCGCCTCGCCTTCGCCGGCCTCGCCGCCGCCCTGCTCTGCTCGACCGCGCCCGCCGCCCTCGCCCAGACGACGACGGAGGCCGCTCAGCCGGCCGCCAACGCCGAACTGGCCGCCCTGCTGACCGACTACGAGGCCTATCTGAAGGCGCGCGATCCGATCAGCGCCGGACAGGACGGCGACATCGCCGCCAAGGCCCGCCTGCCGGACATCTCTCGCGAGGCGGAGCTGGCGCGCCAGCCGGTGCTGGGGGCGTTCCTCGGCCGGGCGCAGGCGATCCCGGCCGAGGGCCTGTCGTCCGACGACCGGCTGAACCGCGATTTCCTGATCCACGACCTGAACCGTTCCATCGAAGCGATCCGCTACGATTCCGGTCGCCTCGCCTTCGATTCCGAGGGCGGCCCCGGCCAGTCTGTCAGTTACATCGCCTCGACCACACGGATCACCACCGCGGCGGAGGCCCAGGCCTGGCTGTCGCGACTGGCCGCCTTCGCCGGCTACTACGACGCGGCCCTCGCCAACGCCCGGCGGGGTCTGGAGACCGGCTTCACCCAGCCGACCTCGGTGGTCGAGAGCTTCCTTGTGTCGCTGCGCAACGAGGTCGCCTTCACCCAGGAGACCGACCCCCTCCTGAAGCCGACGGAGACCCGGCCCTCAGCGATCTCCGAAGGCGAATGGCAGCGCATCCGGGCGGCCGCGTCAGCAATCGTCCAGACCGAGATCGCGCCCCGTCGTCAGCAATGGCTCCGCTTCATCGAGACCGAATACCTGCCCGCCGCCCGGCCCGAGGTCGGCATCGGCTCGCGTCCCGGCGGGCGCGACTTCTACGCCTTCGAGGCGCGGCGCTACACCACCACCGACCTGACGCCGGACCAGATCCACCAGATCGGCCTCGACGAAGTCGCCCGCATCCGCGCCCGCATGGAGACCGAGATGCGCGCCTCCGGCTGGACCGGCGACTTCGCGGGCTTCCTGAACCATCTGCGCACCGAGCCGCGCTTCTACGCCACATCGCGCGAAGACCTGCTGGAGAAGGCGTCGGAGATGGCCAAGCGCGCCGACGGCGGCCTGCCGGCCCTTTTCCGCACCCTGCCGCGCCTGACCTACAACGTGCGGCCCGTGCCCGAGGCCATCGAGGCGACCTACACCACCGGCCGCTACAACGGCGGCTCGCTCGCCGACGGGGTGCCGGGCGGCTACATCGTCAACACCGGGCGGCTGGACCAGAGGCCGCTGTATGAACTCCCGGCGCTTACCCTGCACGAGGCGGTGCCGGGCCACCACCTTCAGATCGCCCTGCAGCAGGAGGCGGCCCAGGGCCCCTACTTCCGCCGCACCGTCGACGTCACCGCCTTCACCGAGGGCTGGGGTCTGTACGCCGAGTTCCTGGGCGAGGAGATGGGCTTCTACCGCACGCCGGAGGAACGCTTCGGCCGCCTGTCCTACGAGATGTGGCGCGCCTGTCGCCTTGTCGCCGACACCGGCATGCACTGGATGGGCTGGACGGTCGATGAGGCCCGGCGATGCTTCGCCGAGAACTCGGCTTTGGCCCCCCACAATATCGAGACGGAGCTGCAACGCTACGTCGGCTGGCCCGGCCAGGCCCTGGCCTACAAGATCGGCGAGATCCGGCTCCGCGCCATCCGCACGCGGGCCGAGCAGGCGCTGGGCGAGCGGTTCAACGTCCGCGACTTCCACGACGCCCTGCTGGTCGACGGACCGCTTCCGCTCGACCTGCTGGACCAGCGCATGGACGCCTGGATCGCGGCTCAGCCCTGAGGCCGGGCCTCCGGCAACTCCACGCCCGCCAGCTTCCAGCCGAACGGCCCGTCGCGCTTGAGCAGCAGCTTTAGCGTCTCGTCCGGCCGTTCCGGATCGGTCAGGCCCAGCACGAAGGTGTTGAGGTCGCGATAGGCGTAGCTCTTGCGGATTTCGCCATCGTCGGACGCAGGCTGGGACGGCGCGACCGCGTCGGCGGGTTCCGGCGCCTCGGCCGTCTCCACCATGGCCGAAATGGCCTCCGGCGTGACCAGCATGTCCACTGCCCCGTCCACCAGCATCGGACCGAGCAGCATGCCCAAACCGGCGAGCGCGCTGTCGTCGGTCCGCTCGTCCTTGCGCATCTCCGCCATCAGTCGGCCGGTCAGCTGTTCCTTCAGGCTCTCGCGAAAGGCTGGGAAGTCCACCAGCCGCTCCAGCGCCGCCTCGTCGCCGGTCTCCGCCGCCCGCACGAGGGCCCGCACCGTCAGGATCGGCATGGCCAGATAGGCGACGGCCACGGCGACGGCCGACAGGATCAGCAGCCCGCGAACCCAGCCCTTCATTTTTTGGCTCCGGGCGCCGGCGCCTGAACAGGGGCGGCGGGCGTCGGCCCGTCCGGCAGTCCGATGTGGACCAGCTTCCATGCGAATGGCCCGCGCCGCTCGAAGGTGAAGATCGTCTCCGACCCGCCTTCGTCGGTGACGGCCAGTCGCGCCAGGTTGATCCCCCAGTATTTCGGACTGGGCATGGGCGCAGGCTCGGCGTCCTCCGGCATCGTCGCTGCCGACCGCACCACGGCGTAGCGCCCTTGCCCGCGCATCAGGCCGTCGAGCGCGTCAGGCGTCAGGAAGGCGTCCGGGTCCGGTCCCACTGGTGCGGCCGCGACCTCGAACTGGCGGCGCACCGCGCCGATCGGGTCTTCCATGAAGGATGGCGCGGGCGTCAGGGTCTCCGCCCGACCCGACAGCTGCGGCCGCAGCGATTGCCGCACGGCTCCGTAGTCGATCAGCCTCTGCAGGCTCGCGACATCGTCGGCTTGCGCCGCCGAACGAATGCCGAAGAAGGCGACGGCGGGCGCCACGAAGAAGCTGACCACCGCCACGACCAGGCCGAGCAGCAGCAGGTTGCCGATGATCCGTTTCACGCGGTGGTCTCCCCTCCTCCGGTGCGACCCGCATCAATGCACGGTCCGGAGCAGGGCTCAAACGAAACCCCGCCGGAGAGGCTCCGGCGGGGCTCGAAAGTTTCGATTCGTGTTCCATCAGCCGACGTCCGGCAGTGCCTTTCGCAGGTTTTCGGCCACCTTGTCGAGGAAGCCCTCGGTCGACAGCCAGCCCTGCTGATCGCCGACCAGCAAGGCGAGATCCTTGGTCATGTGGCCGGCCTCGACGGTCTCGACCACCACGCGCTCCAGCGTGTCGGCGAAGACGTCCAGCGCCTCGTTGCCGTCCAGCTTGGCGCGGTGCTTGAAGCCGCGGGTCCAGGCGAAGATCGAGGCGATGGAGTTGGTCGAGGTGGCCTCGCCCTTCTGGTGCTGGCGATAGTGGCGGGTCACGGTGCCGTGGGCGGCCTCGGTCTCCAGCACCTTGCCGTCCGGCGTCATCAGGACCGAGGTCATCAGGCCCAGCGACCCGAACCCTTGCGCCACCACGTCGGACTGGACGTCGCCGTCGTAGTTCTTGCACGCCCAGACGAAGCCGCCCGACCACTTGATGGCCGCGGCCACCATGTCGTCGATCAGGCGGTGCTCATAGGTCAGGCCCTTGGCCTTGAACTCGGCCGCGTACTCGGCGTCGAACACCTCCTGGAAGATGTCCTTGAAGCGCCCGTCATAGGCCTTGAGGATCGTGTTCTTGGTCGAGAGATAGACCGGATAGTTGCGCGCCAGGCCGTAGCCGAACGAGGCCCGGGCGAAGTCGCGGATCGAGTCGTCCAGATTGTACATGCCCATGGCGACGCCGGCGCCGGGCGACTTGAACACCTCATGCTCGATCACCTGGCCGTCGTCGCCGACGAACTTGATCGACAGGGTGCCGGCGCCCGGCATCAGGAAGTCGGTGGCCTTGTACTGATCGCCGAAGGCATGACGGCCGACGACGATCGGCTGGGTCCAGCCGGGCACGAGGCGCGGCACGTTCCGGCAGATGATCGGCTCGCGGAAGACGACGCCGCCCAGGATGTTGCGGATGGTGCCGTTCGGCGACTTCCACATCTTCTTCAGGCCGAACTCCTTCACCCGGGCCTCGTCGGGGGTGATGGTGGCGCACTTCACGCCGACGCCGTGCTTCTGGATGGCGTGGGCCGCGTCGATCGTCACCTGGTCGTCAGTGGCGTCACGGTGCTCCATGCCCAGGTCGTAGTAGTCGAGCTCCAGGTCCAGGAACGGGAAGACCAGCTTGTCCTTGATCATCTGCCAGATGATCCGGGTCATCTCGTCGCCGTCGATGTCCACGATGGGGTTGGCGACCTTGATCTTGGCCATGCGGCTCTCGTCCTGTGCAGCGGTTCTCGGGAAGTGGCGGCGGGTATAGCGACCGCGCGGGCGCGAGGCAAAGGGTCGCGGCGGCCGTCTTAACCGTGCCCGGAAAAAGCCGCCGCCGGTCACGCTGAACCGATCGCCGTCTGGGTCATTCTTCCGCGTGGGAACGGGCTTTCGAGACCAGAAACGAGCGGGAATGGATGAGGACATGGAGGCGCTGGTCCAGCGCTGGATCATCGCCTTTTGCGAGATGCCGCCCCTGCTGGACGCGGAACTGATGCGGCGCGTGCTCGCTCAGTCCGAGACGCAGCAGCAGGAGCGGTGACGATGGCGGAGAAGAGCTTCAAGGCCGGCGACAAGGTCAAATGGGACCACAGCCAGGGCACGACCGAGGGCAAGGTGGTCCGGAAGCTGACCCGCCCGACGAAGATCAAGACCCACAAGGTCGCGGCGTCCAAGGACAACCCGGAATACCTGGTCAAGAGCACCAAGACCGGGGCCGAGGCCGCGCACAAGCCCTCGGAGCTGCGGAAGGCTTGACCGAGGTCGACGTTCTGGTGGTCGGGGCCGGTCCGGCCGGCCTGACCGCCGCGACCTATCTGGCGCGTTTTCACCGCTCGGTGCTGGTCGCCGACGGCGGCGATCCGCGCGCGAGCTGGATCCCGGTCAGCCACAACATGCCGGGCTTTCCCGCCGGCATCACCGGCGACGCCATCCTGGCCCGCATGCGCGAACAGGCCGAGGAGTACGGAGCGAAGATAGAGCCTGGACGGGTGACGGAGCTTGTCCAACGCGGCTCGGAGTTCACGGCGCGACGGTCGAACGTCGAAATCACGGCCCGTGCCGTGCTGCTGGCCACCGGCGTGGTGGACCATCACCCGCCTCTGCCGGGCGTGGAGCGCGCCATCGAGCGGGCTCTGGTCCGCATCTGTCCGATCTGCGACGGCTATGAGGCCACCGGCAAGGCCGTCGCCATTCTGGGCGACAGCGACATGGGCGCCCGCGAGGCCGCCTTCCTGCGCACCTATTCCGACCGCGTGACCCTGATCCATACCGGCCCGCCGGACGCCCTGACCGAGCGCGCGGCGCTGGCCGAGCTGGGCGTCGACGTCGTCGAGACGCCGATCGAGACCGTGCGGCTGGAGGGCGACCGCGTCACGGCCTTCTGCTGGAACGGTCAGGACCGCGCCTTCGACCTGATCTATTCGGCGCTCGGCACGACCCCGAACGCGGCGTTGGCCCGATCTCTCGGCGCCCGCCTCGCCCAGGACGGACGGCTGGAGGTCGATCTCCACCAGAGGACCAGCGTCCCCGGCCTGTGGGCCGCCGGGGACGTGGTGCGCGGCCTCAACCAGATCGCCGTGGCGACGGCCGAGGCCGCGGTGGCCTCCACCGACATCCACAATGCGCTGCGCCGCGCCGAGGGGCTGACGCTCTAGAGCTTCGTCCCGCCCGAGGCCTCGATCACCTCGCCGGTGACCCAGGCCGAGTCGGGACCCGCCAGGAAGGCGACGACGGAGGCGATGTCGGCGGCCTGCCCGACGCGTTGCAGGGCTTGCAGGCTCTTGACCATGGTCTGGCCGTCCGCCGACTTCAGCCACTCGTTCATGTCGGTTTCGATCGCGCCCGGAGCCACCGCATTCACCGTGATCCCGCGCGGACCCAGCTCGGCCGCCAGATGCCGGGTCAGGGTGTTCACCGCGCCCTTGGTCGCCGAATAGGCCAGGATGTCGCCGAACGGCGTACGCGCCACGGCCGATGAGACGTTGATCACCCGCCCGCCGTCGCGGAGCCGCCCCAGCGCCTGCTGGGTGACGAAGAACAGCCCCTTCACATTGACGTCGAAGTTCTCGTCGAACACGGCCTCGGTCGTCTCGGCGAACGGCGCGCCCACGGCGACGCCGGCGTTGTTGACCAGAATGTCGACGCCCGACAGGCCCCGCGCAGCAAGCTCAGCGTCCAGGGCCGCGAACAGCCCCTTGATCCCCTCGACCGTCCGCACATCGCCCTGGACGGCGAAGGCCTTGCCGCCCCTGGCCTCGATGCCGCCGACTACCTCGCGCGCGGCGTCGGCGCTGGCGCCATAGTGGACCGCGACCGTCGCGCCGTCAGCGGCCAGCCGCGCGGCGATGGCGCGTCCGATGCCGCGCGAGGCGCCGGTGACCAGCGCGACCTTGTCTGAAATCTGGCCCATGGCCTGATGCTCCTTGACGCCGGATCAGCCCGGCGAGGACACAGATGGGCGCTCGCTCCAATAGTTCAAGAATGTTGGAACATTGAAATGAGAGGCGAAGCGGCCCACATCGTTCGCATGCAGCCCCTGTCCCATCCGCCGGTCGAAAGCCTCAGCCTGGAGCGCGTGCTCCATGCGCTGGGCGACTTCGCGCGGCTGAACATGTTCCGCACCATCGCGGCCTCGGACGGCATCGCCTGCGGCGAGGTCTGCGCCTTCCAGCCGCGATCGACGCTCAGCCACAACACCCGCATCCTGCGCGAGGCGGGGCTGATCCGGTCCGAGCGGCGCGGCAAGTCGCTGATCAACCACGCCCGGATCGAGGATCTGAACGCCCGCTTCCCCGGCCTGCTCGACGTCGTGCTGAAACCCTAGGCGAAGGCCGCCCGCACCCGCCGGTCCAGCACCGTCAGCGGCATGCGCCCGCCGTCCAGCACAGCCGAGTGGAACCGCTTCAGGTCGAAGCCGGGCCGCTGCTTCATGTCTTCGCGCAACGCCGTGATGGCGATCTCGCCCATCTTGTAGGAGCAGGCCTGGCCGGGCGCCGAGCAATAGCGGTCGATCTCCGGCTCGTTCGGATCGCCGACATTCTCGGCCATGTAGCGGACCGCCTGTTCGCGGCTCCAGCCCTTGGAATGAAGCCCGGTATCGACCACCAGGCGGCACGCCCGGAACAGAAAGCTCTCCAGATATCCGATCTTGCCGAACGGATCGTCGGCATAGAGCCCCAACTCGTCGGCCAGCCGCTCGGCGTACAGGCCCCAGCCCTCGCCATAGGCGCTGAAGCCCACGGTCTTGCGATACAGCGGCAGGTCGCCAGACTGGAGCGCCAGCGCCCCCTCGAACAGATGCCCGGGCGCCGCCTCGTGATAGGTCAGGGTCTTCAGCGTCCAGCGCGGCCAGTCGGCCGTGTCCTTCAGGTTGATGAAGTAGATGCCGGGCCGCGTCCCATCCAGACTGCCGCCCTGGGCGTATCCGCCCGGCGCGCCCGCCTCGATCGCGGGCGGAATGCGCTGGACCAGGAATTCGCTGGTCGGCACCCGGGCGAAGACCTCGGGCATGCGGTCCCGGATGCGGTTCATCTCGACGTTTACATAGGCCAGGAGCTCGGCCCGGCCCGCGTCAGTGTTCGGCCAAACGAAGCGCGGCTCCACCCTCAGCGCCGCCATACGCTCGGCCACCGACCCCTGGCTGTAGCCCTCGGCCTTCAGCAGCGCATCGGCCTCGGCCTGTATCTGGGCGACCTGCTCCAGCCCCAGCCGGTGGATCTCGTCGGCGCTCGAGGCCGTGGTCGTGTAGGCCTTCAGGTTCAGGGCGTAGTAGGCCGGGCCGTCCGGCAGGCGGCCGATGCCGGCGTCGTGGGTGGCGACCGCCCGCTGGCGGCGCATCTCCTCGATCTGTCGATCCAGCGCCTGACGCACTGGCCCATCGACCAAGGCGGCGGCCCGTTCGGCGTGATCGCCCGACAGCCCCGCCTCGCCCATGCGCCGCGCCAGGCTGCGCACCATCGCCTGATCCGCTCCCGCCTGATCGCGCAGCGCGGTCAGCTGCTGGATGGTCTTGTCCAGGATGAAGTCCGGGGCGACGACGCCGAGGCCCGCATGATGACGGCTGCGTTCCGTGTCGCCGTCCAGAGCCGCCGGAAACTGGCTCAGCCGCTCGATGAAGGCGTCCGCGTCCTCCGCCGTCCTGACCGGATGGGTGGTGTCGAGGAAGCTCGGGACCGTGACGTAGGAGCCGTTGATCTGGCTGACGACATAGGGCGTGCGCCGCCAGCTGTCGGCCGTGTGCCATTCGAAGCCTGCGGCCTCGGCCGCCACCTCGCGCTGGAAGCGCAGGATGTCGTAGCTCAGCCGCCCTTCGGCCGAGAGGGCGTCGGCGTCGATGGTCAGGAGCTCGGCCAGGCGCAGCCGCGCCCGCGTCCGGTCCACCTCATTGCCGGCCAGCGACCGGTCGTCCAGCCGCGCCCGCTGACCGGCGCGCTCGCCGACGTCCAGCCCCAGCGACGTGGCCCCCTGCGGCCCCTTGTCGAGGTCCTCCTCGAACTGGCGCGAGAGCAGGGCGTCCAGCCGGACATCCTCGGTGATCTGGGCGGCGGCGATGTGCGGCAGGGCGGCGAGGCCCGCCCCGGCGGCGGCCGAGGCGAGCAGGCGGCGGCGATCGATCATCACTGTACTCTCCGTCCGGATCAGGCGGCCTGCGCCGCCGTCCACTCCGTCATCACCCGCTCCAACACCGTCAGCGGCACCCCGCCCGTGTTCATGCCCGCGTCATGGAAGGCCTTGATGTCGAACCGGTCGCCCAGAGCCCGCTGCGCATTCGTCCGCAGCTCTACCCACTTGATGTGGCCCAGCTTGTAGGAGCAGGCCTGGCCCGGCCAGACGCAGTAGCGTTCGATCTCGGTCGTCACTGCGCTCTCGGCGTCGCCGAGCGCATCGACCATGAAGCGGATCGCCTGTTCGCGGCTCCAGCGCTTCGCGTGCATGCCGCTGTCCACCACCAGACGCGTCGCCCGGAACATCAGGCTCTGCAGATAGCCGATCTGACCGACCGGATCGTTCTCATAGACCCCCATCTCGTCGGCCAGCTGCTCGGCATACAGGGCCCAGCCCTCCGAATAGGCCGAGAAGCCCAGCACCTTCATCAGCAGCGGCACGTTCTGCCGCTCCTGCGCCAGGGCGATCTGGTGGTGATGGCCCGGCGCGGCCTCGTGATAGGTCAGGGTCGGCAGCTGGAACTTCGGCCATTCCGCCGTGTCGCGCAGATTGATGTAGTAGGCCCCCGGCCGCGACCCATCCAGCGCCGGCGCGTTGTAGTAGCCGCCCGGAGCGCCCGCCTCGATCGCCACCGGCACCCGGCGGATCTCCACGCCCGACACCGGGATGCGCCCGAAGTATTCCGGCAGACGCCGCGCCATGTCGGCCATCTGGGCGTTGAGGTCGGCCAGCAGCTGCTCCTTGGCCTCGTCCGTGTTCGGATAGAGGTATTGCGGATCGTCCCCCAGCGCGGCGATGCGCGCCCCCACCGACCCCTGCGTCAGGCCTTGCGCCTTCAGCAGCACGTCCGCCCGCGCCGACAGTTCAGCCAGCTGCTGCAGCCCGATCTCGTGGATCTCGTCGCCCGACAGATTGGTCGTGGTGTAGCTCTGGATGCCGTAGCGATAGAAGGCTTCGCCGTCGGGCAGACGCCACACGCCCGCGTCATGCGTCGCCCCCGCCTGCACCGCCCGCAGCGCCTCGGCCTGGCGGCTCAGCGCCGGGAAGACCGCATCGTTGACGATGGCCTCGGCGCGGCTGCCCCATTCGCCCGGGATCGACTTCTCGCCGGTCCGGCGCACGACCGATTGCACCAGGGTGGTACCCGCCGCTCCGCCCGACATCAGGGCCTCCATCTGCGTCAGGGTGCGGGCGATGACGAAGTCCGGCGGTACGGCTCCGGCCGCGAAGTCCAGCCCCATCCGCTCGGTTTCCTGATCCAGCGCCGTGGCGAAGGCCGAGACCCGGCTCAGATAGGCCTCGGCGTCCTCGGCGGTGTCGATGGAGTGCTGGCTGTCGAGGAAGTCCGGAATGCCCTGATACGATCCGGTCAGCTGGCTGACGGTATAGGGCGACGGGCCGAACCCACCGCCGCCGTAGGGGAAGCGGTATCCGCTGACCGCCGTCTGGCCGAAGTATTCCAGCGCGTCGTGCCAGACCTTTTCCTCGGCGTTCAGCCCTTCGCGGTCGACGGCGTCGAGCTCGGCCATGAAGCCCCGGAATTTCTCGCGGTCGGCCAGCACCTTGGCCTGGGAGCGATCGTCCAGCTGCGCCTTCTTGGCCGCGTTCGGACCCTTGTCGAAGCCGAGCTGGGTCAGGAGCTCCGGCGAGGTCATCAGGGTCTCGGCGACGATCCTGTCCATCACCGCCCGCAGCTGGGCGCCGGCCCCGGCCTGGGCCGGGGCGGCCAGGGTCTGGCCCGTGGCCATCAGGCCAGCCCCGGCGGCGGCGGTGAACATCAGGCGGCGGCGGTCGATCATGGCGGCTCTCCGAAATCAGGAGCCGCATTGGCCACGAAGACCGCCGCCTCGGCAAGCGCCTAGGCCGACCACCCCGCGGGCGAGCGCCGGCTCCAGGGCGTGACGGCGTCGACTCGCGGTTTCCGGCGTCTCAGCCGGGTGATGGCGGACAGGGCCAGACCGACCCAGCCCCACGCGGGTTCCTTATGGGTTCTGTGAGCTTCTTCCATCGCTGGACTCCTGAGCTTATCCCCTCTCACTCCATCAGCATGGGCTTGACAAACGTCGGTCTCAAACGGGAAAAGGCCCTCTGTACACAAGGCACGCTTATGTCTGATCCGCTCTCCGGCCTGCCGCTATCCTCGATCCGCGTGTTCGAAGCCGCCGCGCGGCTGAACAGCTTCACCCGCGCCGCCGAGGAGCTGGGCATGACCCAGGCGGCCGTCAGCTGGCAGATCAAGGCGCTGGAGACCAAGCTCGGCCTCTCCCTGTTCAAGCGCCTGCCGCGCGAGGTCCGTCCGACGGAACCGGGCGAGCGCCTGGGCCGCGCCGCGACCGAGGCCATGACCACCCTGCGGCGCGCCTTCGCAGAGGTCACCGATGCCGACCAGTCGGTCCTGACCATCACCACCGTCACGACGCTGGCGACCCAGTGGCTGGCGCCTCGCCTCGGCGCGTTTCAGGTCGCCAACCCCGGCCTGGCCGTGCGGCTCGACACCCGCGACCGGCTGATCGATCTGGTGCGCGAGAACATCGACGTGGCGCTGCGCGTCGGCGGCGGCGAGTGGGCCGGCCTGGAGTCCGCCCTGATCATGCCGAGCGTCTTCACCCCCCTGTGCAGCCCGGCCCTGTGCAGCCGGCTGGAGCTGCGCACCCCTGCCGATCTGCTGGCCGCGCCCCGCGTCGGCGACGACCGCGAATGGGCCGCCTGGTTCGCCTGCGCCGGGGTGCCCACCGAGGCCACGCCGGCCTCCCGCCTCAAGGCCGACATCCAGGGGCTCGAAGTCGCCGCCGCGCTCGGCGGTCAGGGCGTGGCGCTCGGCTCGCCCATCCTGTTCGCGCGCGAGATCGCGGCGGGCCTCCTGATCCGCCCCTTCCCCCAGACGGTGCGCCTGTCCCAGGGCTACTGGATCGCCTGGCCCGAGGACCGCCGCCGCTCGAAGAAGATCGCCCGCTTCCGCGACTGGCTGCTGGCGGAAGCCGCCGCCGACCCGGACATCGCGGCCGCCGCCTAGCCCGCCAGCAGGGCCTTCATCGGCACGGATGCGTCCGCCAGCCGCGCCGGATCGACAGCGATCTGCTTGCCGATCAGTTGGCGCCCGCCCATGAACTCCGGCGCGGCGTTGACCGCCTCCACCGCCCGCACCACGCCGTCCTTCAGATGAAACAGGGCGAAGCTGTCCGCCGCCCGGTCGCCGCGCTCCACGACCGTGTCGCAGTCCCAGGCCAGCCCCGCGATCTGCAGCTTCAGCTCATACTGGTCCGACCAGAACCACGGGACCTCGTCGGCCGGACGCGGCCGCCCGCAAATCGCCGAAGCCGCCTGCTTGGCCTGCTCCAGCGCGCTCGGCACGCTTTCCAGTCGCGCGCTGCGGCCATAGAGCGGCAGCGGCCGATAGGTCATGTCGCCTACGGCGAAGATCACGGGATCGCTCGTCCGCGCATCCAGATCGACCACCACCCCGTCCGCGCACTCCAGTCCCGCCGCTTGGGCCAGCTCGACATCCGCATAGGCGCCGATGCCGACCAGCGTCGTGTCCGCCGCGATCAGCCGGCCGTCCGCCAGCCGCACGCCGTCCGTCTCAATGGCCGTCACCCCGGCCGACAGCTCGAACGCCACGCCCCGCGCCTCGTGGCGGATCTGGAAGTAGTCGGACAGCACCGGCCCGGCGACCCGGGCCAGCACCCGCGCCTCGCGCTCGACGATGACCGCCTCGGCCCCCAGCGCCCGCGCCGAGGCCGCGGCCTCCAGCCCGACATAGCCCCCGCCGACCACCGCCAGCCGCCGCCCCGGCTCCAGCCGATGCTTCAGCCACTCCGCGTCGGCCGCGCTTCTCAGCACGCCGACGTGATCGCCCTCCATCCCCGGAACCGGCAGCCGCCGCGCCCGCGCCCCGGTCGCCAGAACCAGATGGTCGTAGGCCAGGCTCGATCCGTCCGACAGCGTCACCGTCCGAGCCGCCCGGTCGATCGCCTCGACCCGCGTCGACAGCCGCAGATCGACCTCGGCTTCGGCGTACCAGCTCTCCGGCCGCAGCATCAGGCCCTCGGCGTCCGCCTCGCCCTTCAGCCAGGCCTTGGACAGGGGCGGCCGCTGATAGGGCGCGATTGGCTCCTCACCGATCAGGGCGATCGAGCCCTCGAACCCATACTGGCGAAGCATCGCCGCGACGGTTCCGCCGGCGTGCCCGGCTCCCGCGATGACGACCCGTTCGGTGCTCATGTCCGTCTCCAGCCTGACCCGCCGCTTGGCCGTGGCGTCCCCTCCTGTCAACCGGCCGGTCGACGCCTTGATCGGTCGGCGATGTCACGACCGATTCTGACGCAACGTCGCCGTACACTGGCTGACTTCAAAGGCTGATCGGGGCGAAGTGGACTCAGCGGACTCAGTGGACTCCTTTTTCAAGTCGCCTCCCGACCTTTTCCCTGACCGGCCTCGGGCCTAAGAAGCCGCCCATGAACGCCCATGTCGCCCCGCCGCTCGCGTCCGCCGCTCTCACCCAGGACTGGGACGCGCTGGATCACGGCAAGTTCGCCGACGAGCCGACGGTGGTCCGCGGCCTGCTCGCCGCGACCCCGCTTGACGCCGCCGCCCGGCCCGCCGTCGTCGCCGAGGCCGTCGAGCTGGTCGAACAGGCCCGCCGCAGCCAGAAGAAGCAGGGCGTGGTCGAGAGCTTCCTGCAGGAGTTCTCCCTGGGCACCCGCGAGGGCCTGGCCCTCATGTGCCTGGCCGAGGCCCTGCTACGCACCCCCGACGAGGAGACCCGCGACAGGCTGATCGCCGAGAAGATCGGGTCGGCGGACTGGGCGTCGCATCTCGGCCAGTCCGACAGCCTGTTCGTCAACGCCTCCACCTGGGGCCTGATGCTGACGGGCAAGCTGGTCGACGCCGACGATCAGGCCAAGTCCGACCTGCCGGGCTTCCTCAAGCGCATCGCCGGACGGCTGGGCGAGCCGGTCATCCGCCAGGCCGTGGCCACCGCGGTCAAGATCATGGGCGAGCAGTTCGTCGTCGGCCGCACCATCGAGGCGGCCCTGAAACGCGCCGACCGCGAGGGCTGGCTCTGCTCCTTCGACATGCTGGGCGAGGGCGCCCGCACAGACGCCGACGCCGTCCGCTACGAACGCATCTACGCCGACGCCATCACGGCGGTGGGCAAGACGGCCAGGGGTCAGGGCCCCGAGAGCGGCCACGGCGTCTCGGTCAAGCTGTCGGCCCTGTCGCCCCGCTATGAGGCAACGCAGGAAGCCCGCGTCTGGGCCGAGCTCTATCCGCGCGTCCTGCGGTTGGCCAAGATCGCAGCGGACGCCGACATCAACTTCACCATGGACGCCGAGGAGGCCGACCGGCTCGCCCTGTCGCTCAAGCTGCTGGACCGGCTCGCGCACGAGCCGTCTCTCGGCGACTGGAAGGGCCTCGGCCTCGCCGTTCAGGCCTATCAGAAGCGCGGCCCCGAGGTCATCGCCCGCGTCGCCGAACTGGCCCAGACGTCCGGCCGCCGGCTCATGGTCCGCCTGGTCAAGGGCGCCTATTGGGACACCGAGATCAAGCGTGCCCAGGTCTTCGGCCGGACGGACTATCCCGTCTTCACGACCAAGGCGGCGACGGACCTGAACTACCTCGTCTGCGCCCGGGCCATGATTGAGGCGGCGCCGCACCTCTATTCCCAGTTCGCCACCCACAACGCCCATTCTCTGGCCGCCGTCCACCGCATGGCGCGCCACAAGGGGGTGAAGATCGAGTTCCAGCGCCTGCACGGCATGGGCGAGGCGCTCTACGACGCGGCCACCGACACGTTTGGCGCCGTGACGGTCCGCGCCTACGCCCCCGTCGGCGGGCACGAGGACCTGCTGCCCTATCTGGTCCGCCGCCTGCTGGAGAACGGCGCCAACTCCTCCTTCGTCCACGCCCTGCTGGACGAGCGGGTGCCGGCCTCCGCCGTCGCCGCCGACCCCATCGCCAGCGTCGAGGCCCACCCCGACCGCCACGCCAAGATCCCCACGCCCAAGGACATGTACATGGACCGCCAGAACTCGCTCGGCCGCGACTACTCCCAACGCGCCGACCGCGAGCGCCACGCGGCCGCCCTGGGCAAGGTCGACGCCGAGAAGCTGACGAGCGGCCCCCTCATCGGCGGCAAGCTGCTGGCCGGGACGAACCCGCAGGCCGTGACCAACCCCTTCGATACGACCCAGGTGCTGGGTCACGTCTCCGAAGCCACCGAGGCCGATCTGGAAGCCGCCGTGAACGCCGCCGCCCGCGCCCAGGTGGGCTGGGATCGCAAGGGCGGCGCGGGCCGCGCGCCGATCCTGCGCGCCATGGCCGATGCGCTGGAGGCCGACCTCGATCGCCTCGTCGCCCTGCTCAGCCGCGAGGCCGGCAAGACGCTGAATGACGGCGTGGCCGAGGTGCGCGAGGCCGCCGACTTCTGCCGCTACTATGCGATGCTGGCGGAACGCGATTTCGGCGGACCCCAGCCGCTGAAGGGGCCGGTCGGAGAGATCAACCAGCTGGTCCTGCACGGCCGGGGCGTCTTCGGCTGCATTTCGCCTTGGAACTTCCCGCTGGCCATCTTCACCGGCCAGATCGCGGCCGCGCTCGCCGCCGGCAACGCGGTTCTGGCCAAGCCCGCCGAGCAGACGCCCCTGATCGCGGCGGAGGCCGTGCGGCTCTACATCAAGGCCGGGCTCGATCCCGACCTGCTGGCGCTCGTCCCCGGGCGCGGCGAGACGGTGGGCGCGAAGCTCGTGGCCCACCCCGGCATTGACGGCGTCGCCTTCACCGGCGGCACGGATACGGCCACGGCCATCAACCGCTCCCTGGCCAACCGCCCCGGCCCGATCATCCCCTTCATCGCCGAGACGGGCGGGCTGAACGGCATGTTCGTGGACACCACGGCGCTGAAGGAACAGGTGATCGACGACGTCATTCTTTCGGCCTTCGGCTCATCCGGTCAGCGCTGCTCGGCGCTGCGTCTGCTCTACGTTCCGCACGACGCCGCCGACGCGCTGATCGAGGGCCTCAAAGGCGCGCTCGCCGCCCAGGTCGTCGGCGATCCGTCCCACCCTTCCACCGACATCGGCCCGGTCATCGACGCCGACGCCAGGGGGGCGCTGGAAGCCCACCTCAAGCGCCTCGAAGGCGACGCCAAGATCATCGCCCGCGCCGCCCTGCCCGCCGGCGCCGACAAGGGCCACCTGTTCGCCCCCACCATCGCCGAAGTGCCGACCCCCGATTACCTGGAGCGCGAGGTCTTCGGACCAATCCTGCACGTCTGCCGCTATGAGCCGTCCAAGCTCAAGGAGACGGCGTCGAAGCTGGCCGCGCGCGGCTACGGCCTGACGCTCGGCGTCCACTCCCGCATCGAGGCCTTCGCCGAGGAGGTCGCGCGTCTGGTCCCGGCCGGCAACGTCTACATCAACCGCTCGATCATCGGCGCGGTGGTCGGCGTCCAACCCTTTGGCGGCGAGGGCCTGTCCGGCACCGGCCCCAAGGCGGGCGGCCCGTACAGCCTGATCCGCTATGCGTCGGAGAAGGCCATCTCGAACAACATCTCCGCCCAGGGCGGCGACCCCGCCCTGCTCAATCTCTGACCCCGCCCGCGCAGGAGGCCTCAAGGCCGTCGTGACCGATCTCCGCGATCACCTGCGCGCCAAGGCCGCCGAGCTCGGCTTCGACGTCTGCCGCTTCGCCTCGGCGTCCGAACCCTGGTCCGCCGGCGAACGCCTGCGCCATTTCGTCGAGGCCGGCCGTCACGGCGAGATGGGCTGGATGGAGACGACGCTGGATCGCCGTAGCCATCCCATGGCCATGTGGGACGGGGCGAAGAGCGCCATCGTGCTGGGCCTCAACTACGGCCCGCCCGCCGATCCCCTGCCTGAAATGGCTGACCCGTCCGCCGGCTACATCTCCGTCTATGCCCGGGGCGACGACTATCATGAGGTTATCAAGGGCCGGCTGAAGACCCTGGCGGGGCAGCTCGCCGCGCGCCTCGGTGCCGAGGTCAAGGTCTTCGTCGACACCGCCCCCCTGATGGAAAAGCCGCTCGCTCAGCGCGCCGGTGTCGGCTGGCAGGGCAAGCACACCAATCTGTTGAGCCGCGAGCACGGCAACTGGCTATTCCTCGGCGTCATCCTGACCGCCGCCGAGATCGAGCCCGATCCGCCGGAGCGCGAGCATTGCGGCTCCTGCACGGCCTGCCTGGAGGCCTGTCCGACGCAGGCCTTCCCCGCGCCCTTCCAGCTGGATGCGCGGCGGTGCCTCTCCTACCTGACCATCGAGCACGCGGGGCCGTGGCCGGTCGAGTTCCGCGCGGCGACGGGCTCGCGCATCTACGGTTGCGACGACTGCCTGGCCGTCTGCCCCTGGAACAAGTTCGCCGAGGCTGCGCGCGAGGCCCGCCTAACCGCCCGGGAAGCTCTCGTCTCGCCTCGACTGGCCGATCTGGCCGCCCTCGACGACGCCGCCTTCCGCGCCCTGTTCTCCAGGAGCCCGATCAAGCGGATCGGCCGCGATCGCTTCGTCCGCAATGTTCTCTACGCGATCGGCAACAGCGGGGATCTGGAACTGGCCGACAGCGCGCGCACCCTACTGAACGACCCTTCGCCGATCGTGCGTGGGGCTGCCGTCTGGGCGCTGTCCCGGCTGCTTTCGCCACCGGACTTCGACGCCTTGCGCGACCTGCGGCGAGCATCGGAAGCCGATCCAACAGTCGCCGCAGAGTGGAGGTCCGCCGCCTAGCCGTTCGCCACGCCCACGCCGCGCCCGCCGCCCGGCACCGGGGCGACGTCCAGCAGCTTGATCCGGAACACCAGCACCGAGTTCGGCGGGATGTCCCCGCCCTGCCCCCGCTCGCCATAGCCGAGCTCGGGCGGCACATAGAGGATCCACTCGTCGCCGACCTTCATGCGCTGCAGCGCCTCGGTCCAGCCGGGCACGACCTGTTCGCCGGTCGTCACATAGGGCTGGCCGCGTGAGAAGGAGCTGTCGAACACCGTGCCGTCGGTCAGCGACCCTTCGTAGTCGACCCGCACCAGGTCGTTGCGATCCGGGCTGATCGCGCCGGACGGCCCCGACTGAACGACCTTGTACTGCAGGCCGCTCTCGGTCGTCTGGACGCCCTCCTCCTTGGCGTTGGATTCGAGGAAGAACTCGGCCGCCCGCGCATTGGCCTCGGCGTCGACGCCGCCGGCGTCCGCTCCGCCGCAGGCCGCCAGACCCAGGGTCGCCGCGACCGCGATGTTAGCCCATCCGAAGCGCATAGCCCTTGTCCCTCAAAGCCTGGCCGATCTCGTCGGCGTGGGCGCTATCGCGCGTTTCGACCATGATGTCGAACTCCGCTCCCTTGGCCGGCACGTCCAGCGCCAGGCGGTTGTGGACGACGTCGATGATGTTGCCGCCCTTGCCTCCGATCACCGCGGCCATGGCCGACAGCATGCCCGGCCGGTCGTCGCCCAGGATACGGTAGACGATCAATCTCCGCTCCCGGACCATCTCCCGGTTCAGCACCACCGCCAGCATCCGCGCGTCGATGTTGCCGCCGCACAGCACCAGCCCGACCTTCCGCCCCCGGAACCGCTCTGGATAGCGCAGCAGCGCCGCCAGACCGCCGGCGCCCGCGCCCTCCGCCACCGTCTTCTCCAGCGTGGCGAAGAAGGCCACGGCCTTCTCGAAGTCCGCTTCGTCGCAGACCAGAACGTCGTCGATCAGGGGATCGGCGAGCGAGAAAGGAATGTCGCCGACGGCCTTGATGGCGATGCCCTCGGCGATGGTGGCGCCGCCGCACTTCGGCGTCTCGCCCCGGCGTTTGGCCGTGAAGGACGGATACATCGCCGCCTCGACGCCGTAGATCTCGATTCCCGGCTTCATGGCTTTTGCGGCGATGGCGCAGCCGGCGATCAGACCGCCGCCGCCGATCGGGATGATCAGGGCGTCGAGGTCCGGCGCGTCCTCGAGGAACTCGATGGCGCAGACGCCCTGGCCGGTGACGATGCCCTCGTCGTCGAAGGCGGAGATGAAGACATAGCCTTTCTCGTCCCTCAGGCGATGCGCTTCGGCCGTGGAGCCGGTGAAGTCCGCGCCCTCGATGACCACCGTCGCGCCGTGGCTGCGTGTGCCGTCGATCTTGGTGAACGGCGTGCCCTCCGGCATGACGATGGTCACGGGGATGCCCAGCCGTCCACCATGATAGGCCAGGGCCTGGGCGTGGTTACCGGCGCTGGCGGCCACCACGCCTCGCTTGCGCTCGTCCGGCGTCAGGGACAGCAGTCGGTTCAGAGCCCCACGCTCCTTGAAGCTGCCAGTGAAGTGCAGGTTGTCGTACTTCACCCAGACCTCGGCGCCGGTCAGTTGCGACAGGCGGCGCGAATGGCGCACCGGGGTCCGGTCGACCTGTCCGGCGATGCGTTTCTGCGCCGCCTGGATGTCGGAAAACACGACTGTCATGAGGGTCCTGTAGCCTTCCTCGCGGTCCGGTTCGTCCTGCGTCCGGCCGTCATCTGATCCGGCCTTGTGGCGCCCGCCACGTCGGGTCGCAACCTTGACCTTACGCCCGCGTTGGGCGTCATGTGGGATCGCCCGTGAAGCGAACCTCCAGATCCGTTCCAGAGAGCGCCATGTCCGTCCGCACCGCCCTTTTGTCCCTCGCCGCCGTCTCGGCCCTTGCCGCCTGCGCGCCGACGCCCGGCCCCGGCATGATCAGCGGCCCCGCGCCGTTCGTGCCCGCCGATTTCGCCTGGTCGACTCGCAGCGGATCGGCGTCGGTCGACGGGCGCGTCGCCTATCGCATGGACGGCCAGGCCTTCGCCTGCACCGGTTCGGTCGCCCTGACGCCCGACACCCCCTACACCCGCCAGCGGTTCCAGACCCTCTACGGCTCGACCGACAGCGCCGCCGTGCCCGAGGCCGTGGTGCGGGCCCGGACCGTGGCCGATCCGAACGCCGACTATCGCTCCTACGTCCGCTCCACGACCTGCCAGAACGGCCGGTTCCGCTTCGAGGGGCTGCCGGACGGCGGCTGGTTCCTCATCGCTCCGGTCAGCGCGGGCGGGGATCGCACCGTGCTGATGCGCTATGTCCGCACCCGACAGGGCACGACGGCCACCGTCACCCTGTAGAGGCCCATCCGCGGGCTGATCCCGCTCCCTCCGAGGCGCTTGCCATGAAAGTCGTCGCCGCCGTCCTGATCGCTTCCGCCCTCGCCGCAGCGCCCGCGGCCGCCCAGCACTGGCGCGGCTACGATCCGGCCGCCCAGGGCTCCCGCACCTGGTCCAGTCACGGCGGCGGCTGGGACTACAGTGGCCAGGCGGACCGGCCGGGCGATTATCGCTGCGACGCCTACTGGGATCGGGGCCGCGACGACTGCGACGCCTCATGGCGGGACCAGCGACCCTTCGTGCGCCACTACAGCTCCGGCCACGGCCATCGCGGCTACGGGCGGGGCGGCTACGGTCGCTCTGGCGGCTATGTGTACCAGCCCTACAATCAGGGGGCCCAGTATTGGGGCGCCTACGGTCGTCCCGATCAGGTCTATCCGGGCAGTGGCTATGCCGGTCAGGTCGGCCATTCGGGCGCCGGCTGGCGCGATCCGAACCGCTCCGCCTGGTGCGCGGCGACCTACCGGTCCTACGATCCGGTCAGCGGCTACTACCGCGCCTATTCCGGCAGGCTAGTTTTCTGCGGCTGAACCATATCGGCGTTCATCCGATCACGGATTCGCGTCTGAACGCCGTTCGCCATCTTTCGGCCCCGCCCGCCCCGCTTGACGGGTTCGTCCATTCGGACGGCCAGTCTCGGGGAGCGCGTTTATGTCCCAGCACAACATCGTCGGCTCGGAAGCCTTCAACCGCACGCCGCCGCTCGTGATCCGCAAGGTGCGGACCGGCGGCATGCGCCGGCGCAAGGCCCGCGCCTTGCTGATTTTCGCCGCGGGCGCGGGTCTGACGGCGCTGGGCGGTCTCGTCGCTGTGGCCGCGATCATGACGCCGGCGATGACGGGCTGAGAAGTCAGGCCGACCGTTCGAAGATCGTCTCGAACCCGCCCCAGATCATCCGCTTGCCGTCGAACGGCATGTCCAGATTCTGCATGTCGGGGTCGGTCTCCATCGCCTTCCAGGCGGCGTCGGCCGTCGCCTTGTCGGGCCAGACCAGCCAAGCGAGCACCACGGCCTCGCCCTCTTCCTTCTTCACCGCGCGGTTGAAGTCGGTGGTGTGGCCGTCGGAGATGTCGACGCCCCAGGTCTCGTGGTGATGCAGGCAGCCGTTTTTCTGAAAGAAGGGCCAGCAGGCTTCGGCCGAGCGCAGATAGCGCTCCCGATCTTCCGTCTTCACCGGGGTCAGAAAGCCGCTCACATAGGTCATCTCGGAAACTCCCATTCTTGCGTCAGCCGCGACCATAGGCCGATTTTCGCGGTTGGACATGGATGCGCCACGACCCGCGTAGCGCCCCATTAAGGTTTACCGGAGATGATCGCCGCAAGATTCGCGGAGACGTCCGTTCCCATGCCCATGCCCGTCGAAGCGCTGCACGCCTGCCTGGCCGAAGCCTTCCCAGACGCCGAGATCGCGATCGACGACCTGGCGGGCGACGGCGACCACTATCGCGCGCGCATCGTCTCGAGGGCTTTCGAAGGACTGTCTCGGGTGAAGCAGCATCAGTTGGTCTATGCCGCTCTCAAGGGCCGGATGGGTGGGGAACTGCACGCGCTCGCGCTCGAAACCTCCGCACCGGCCAAGGGAGACTGACGATGCGCTATCGTCCCTTCGGCGCCTCCGGCGGCGCCGTTTCCAGCCTGACCCTCAGCCTCGGCGTCGATGCCCTGGCGCGCGGCGAGAAGCCAGCTCACGACCTGATCTATTCGGCATTGGAAGCCGGCATCAATGCCTACAGCCTGGAGACCGCCGATCCGGTACTGGCTGAAGTGTTGGGGCAGGCCCTGTCCAATGTGGATCGCAAGCTGCTGAATGTGAGCCTGCATCTGGGTGCGGGTGATGGCCGGAAGGGCTCCGCTCGCGACTTTTCGGCCGAGGGCATCACCGGAGCCATCGATCGCTGCCTGCACGTTTCCGGTCTCGGCTGGTTCGACCTCGCGATCCTGGATGAGCCGGGCGAGCACGAACTGCCCCAGAGCTCGCTGAGCGCGCTCAAGGCCCTGCGAGCGACAGAGCGCGTGCGGTATCTCGGCGTCTGCGGCGAGGGCGAGGTGATGGACGCCTATGTCTCGACGGGCGCCTTCGACGTCCTGGCGACGCCGTTCCATGTGAACGTCGATTGGCGGGTGCGCAGCCGCATGCGAGCGGCGCGCGAGCAGGACATGGTCATTCTCGCCTACGACTACTTCCCCGAGGCGCTCAACACCGAGAAGAAGGCAGCCGCCGTCAATCAACCTCAGCCGATCAAGAAGGGCCTGTTCGGGTTCGGGGCCAGCAAGCCGGAACGCCCCAAGGACGACCCGCTCGCAGGAGCCGGCACCTTCGCCTTCCTGCACCGGACGCCCAACTGGACCGCCGAGGCCATCTGCCTGGCCCACGCGATGACCGATCCCAATGTGGCGAGCGTCCTGGTGCGAGCCACCGATCCTGAGCGCCTGGCCGTGCTCGCCGCTGTCCCCGAGCGCGATATGCCGCCCGGCCTCTCGGCGCAGATTGAAATGGCGCGGGTCGCAGCCTGACTCGCGGGGGCGTGATCGGCCTCGACCTTGACCCGCATCGTCATGGCGCCTAGCTGACGGCCGCACACGAAAGGCGTCTCCGTGACCGATACCGCTGTCGAAACTCCCGCCGATCCGATCCACGCCTTCATCGCCCAGGCGATCGCCGAGCATCCGGTCGTCCTGTTCATGAAGGGCACACCGGACGCGCCGCGCTGCGGATTCTCCTCCCTGGCGGTGCAGATTCTGGATCATGTCGGCGTCGAGTTCGTCGGCGTGGACGTGCTGCAGGACGACGGCCTGCGGGACGGCATCAAGACCTTCACCGACTGGCCGACCATTCCCCAGTTGTATGTGAAGGGCGAGTTCGTCGGCGGCTCGGACATCGTGCGCGAGATGTTCCAGGCGGGCGAACTGCAGGCCCTGCTGGCCGAAAAGGGCGTGCCGACCGGCCAGGCCTGACCCGCATGGCCCGAAAGACGCTGGAGCCGCGCCCGGACCGCGAGGTCTTCGAGTTGCCGCTCGTCATCCGGCCCGAGCACATCGATGAGAACGGCCATGTGAACAACGTGGTCTATGTCGGCTGGCTGCAGGACGCCGGCACCGCCCACTGGAACGCCCGCTTCGACGCCGAAACACGGGCGAAGTGGTCGTGGGTCGCCCTGCGGCACGAGATCGACTACCTGCGCGCTCTCATGCCGGCCTCCACGGCGGTGGCCCGCACCTGGGTCGGCGATCCCCAGGGCCCTCGCTTCGCTCGCTTTGTCCGCATTGAGGACGGCCACGGCCGTCTGTGCGCCCAGGGCGTGTCTGAATGGTGCCTGATCGAGCCGCGCACCATGCGTCCGACGCGCATCCCGGCCGACATGCTGCCGACGTTCGAACGCCGCTGAACGATCTCAGATCGAGGGCGGCAGCTGATAGGGGTTGTTGACCTGAACCCGTGATCCGGGTGGCAGGCCCAGTTCCTCGAATGACCAAATGATCTCGATCCCCTCCGCCATGGGCTGGTCGCAGGTGTCCTCGTCGATGCGGCGAAGGGTGATGGTCGAGCCGTCGCCGGCGCGTTCGATCACGGGGGTCAGGTCGTCTTTCTCGGTGCAGCCATTGGAGCTGACCCAGAACACCGCCAGGTCGCGCGTGATCGCCGCCGCATGGATGGGCTCCAGCTGACCAGGCATGACACGAACCACGGCCTCCTCCCGCCCGAACGGCATGAGGGCGCAGCCGGATGCGCCGAGCGCAGCGACGGCGACAATGCAGATTGTGCGGAGGATGGTCATGCCCCCGATCCCGTAACAGCCAAGGACCGAATGATCACCCAATTCGGTGCTGTCCGCATCTGATATCTTCGTAATCTCAGCCGGGCAGGTCGAGCCGGTGCAGCTCCACCCCGATGCCGACGACGCTGACGCCGCCTGAGTGGCGTATCACCCGCACCTTGTTCACCGCATTCCCCATCTGGACCGGCGTCCAGGTCGCCCCGCCGTCGCGGGTTTCGAAGCCGTTAGGCACGGCTCCGATCCAGCCCCGGTTCTCGTCCAGGAAGCCGATGCCGAACTCGCGCACCGCGGCGTTGTCGACCAAGGGCATCTCCGACCACGTCAGGCCGCCGTCCGTCGTCTTGGCGAAGACGCGGGCCGAGACGGTGGTGTCGGGGTTGTAGCTCTGGACCGTGACATAGCCCGTCGTCTCGGTCGGGAAGCTCATCTTCCAGGTCAGTTCGAAGGAACGGGAGCCCTCGTAGACCCGGCTCCAGGTCCGGCCGCCGTCGCCTGTGCGCAGGATCAGGGCGCGGGACTGGGCCACGTCGGTGTCGGTCGCGCCGCAGATGAAGCCGATCCTCTCATCCACGAAATGGACGTCCAGGATCATGGCCGTCAGGGCCGACAGGTCCTCGGATGTCCAGGTCTCGCCGCCGTCGCGCGAGGTGGCCAGCAGCGCCGGTCCGCCGACACGGCCGCCCGCGCGGACGGTCACGCGATCCGCAAGCACGCCGGCGTTGATGAACCGCGTCTTCAGCACATCGATTGCGCAGATGCCGGTGATGGCCGGACCCTCGATCGTGATCGGCTCCCACGTCGTCCCGCCGTCGCGCGTGCGATAGAGCGGCGTCGTGTCGGTCACGCCCGGGAAGTAGTCCGGGCCGATGTTGCCGAGGAATCCCAGGTCGGCGTCGACGAAGCCCAGCGCCCGCACGAAGGTGCCCGGCCGGTCCAGCTGTTTCGTCCAGGTCTGGCCGCCGTCGGTGGTCTTGAACAGCTTGCCTGCGCCGTTGCCATACCAGCCGGTCATGGCGTCGACGAACACCACATCATCCTGCTTGCCGCGATAGGGCTCGGTCGGCAGCTTGACCCACTGCGGCTCGGCCCCTTGCGCCCACGCCAGCGCCGGGAGAGCCCCCACCGTGACGCCCGCCGCCAAGACCTGTCTGCGATCCATGATCTGCTCCCCTGCTCCGAGACATGGAAAGCGTGTTTTACATCCGACTGCAAGTTACAGAGACGTAAGGATACGAAAAAGGCCCCGGATCGCTCCGGGGCCCTGTTCGATCTTACGCTCAAGCAGCGAGGAACCGCGTTCCGAGCGGTAGCGCCCTTAGGACGAATAGTATTCCACGATCAGGTTCGGCTCCATCTTCACCGGGTACGGCACGTCGGCCAGTTCCGGCACGCGGACGTAGCGGACCGAGAAGCCGCGGTCGCCCAGCTCGAGGTAGTCGGGGATGTCACGCTCGGACGACTGCTGGGCTTCCAGCACCAGAGCCATGTTGCGCGACTTTTCCTTGACCTCGACGACGTCGCCGACCTTCACGCGGTAGGAGCCGATGTCGACCTTCTTGCCGTTCACGGTCACGTGGCCGTGGCTAACGAACTGGCGGGCGGCCCAGACGGTCGGGACGAATTTGGCGCGATAGACGATCGCGTCCAGGCGCGATTCCAGCAGGCCGATCAGGTTCTCGGAGCTGTTGCCCTTGCGACGGGTCGCTTCGGCGTAGATGGCCGCGAACTGCTTCTCGGTGATGTTGCCGTAGTAGCCCTTCAGCTTCTGCTTGGCCTTCAGCTGCAGGCCGAAGTCCGAGACTTTCGACTTGCGACGCTGGCCGTGCTGGCCGGGGCCGTAGCTGCGCTTGTTGACGGGGGACTTGGAGCGACCCCACAGGTTTTCACCCATTGCGCGGTCGATCTTGTACTTGGCGCTGTGGCGCTTGGACATGTGTTCTCTTTTCAGCGACGCGGCCCGGTCCCTCCCGGATTGGAGGAACGATCTCAACGGCGGTACACGCGTCATCCGTCATGCATCACGCCCCGGACAGGGCCCGGGGCGCGAAAGCCGGCCTTATGACGAGCCGGACCCGTCAGGTCAAGCCGTCAAAGGCTTTGCGTCAGGCGCCGGGCGTTTCCGGAACCCAGACGAAGGTGTCTTCCCGCCGCTGGATGCGGCCGATGCCCGGATAGGGGAAGTGGACGGCGTAGATCCTCAGGTTCTCTGACGCCGCGCGGCTGAGCAGGGCCTGGCGGCTGGCCTCCGCCGTGGTCTCGTCACCATCGAAGGCGATGGTCCAGGTCGGCTGCTGCACCGAGATCACCTGATGATGCATGGCATCGCCGATGTAGAGCAGCGTCTCATCGCCCGAAGCGATCTCATAGCCGGTGTGGCCTGGCGTATGGCCGTCGATGGCATAGGCCTTGATGCCCGGCGTGATCTGCGCGCCGGGGGTGAAGGTCTCGACCTTGGGCGTGATGGCGGTCACCAGGGCGGCCAGCTGGCGGTCGGCCTGGATGGCGGTCCATTCGTTCGCGGTCAGGCGGATGGTGGCGTTCGGGAAGGTCAGGGCCCCCGAGGCGTCGGCCAGACCCGCGACATGGTCGCCGTGGCCGTGCGAAATCAGGACATCGGTGATCTGGTCCGGCGTCACACCCGCCGCTTGAAGCGAGGCGACCAGCTTGCCGGCGTTGGCGCCCATCGACGCCCCGCCGCCCGCGTCGATCAGCACCAGCCGCTGGCCGTCGCGCACCAGCAAAGGCTGGATTGACAGGTCGAAAGTCTCGCCCGGCAGGCCGTTGGCGGTCAGAAGCGCCGCGACCTCCTCCTTCGTCCTGTCCACGGCCAGGATGGTGTTGTCGTTCGGCACGCCGGTCATGCCTCCGTCGCGCAGCGCGATCAGCTCCAGCGCGCCGACATTGAACCGCGTCACGTCCGGATTGGCGGCCGGGGCCTCGGCCGAGGCCGGCTCGCTCGTCTCGGCGGGCTGGGTGCAGCCGACAGCGGCGAGAACGCCGGACAGCAGAAGCGCGGCGGCGGAAATCTTGAACGTGGGGGACATGGTCAACCTCGACGGATCGGAAACAGCCAAGGTGACATAGGCGCGGTGCGCGCGGGCGCCAGTGGGGCGGATCGTGAAGCTTTCGCGACGACCCGCCCCGAGGGGTCAGACGATCAGGCGGTCGCGGCCGCGAACAGTTCGTTGGCCTTGTTCCAGTTCACCACCTCCCAGAACGCCTTCAGATAGTCGGCCCGCCGGTTCTGGTACTTCAGGTAATAGGCGTGCTCCCACACGTCGGCGCCGAGGATGACGGCACCCTTCTCCTCGGCGACATCCATCAGGGGGTTGTCCTGGTTGGGGGTCGAGGTGACCTTCAGCTTGCCGTCCTGAACGATCAGCCAGGCCCAGCCCGAGCCGAACTGGCCGGCGCCCGCGGCGTTGAACGCCTCCTTGAACTTGTCCAGCCCACCCAGATCACGGTCGATCGCGGCCGACAGCTCGGCCGAGGGCTGGCCGCCCTGCCCGGCGGGGGCCAGCAGCTCCCAGAACAGGGCGTGGTTCCAGTGACCGCCGCCGTTGTTGCGCACGGCCTTGGGAGCCTTGGAGATCGAGGCGAACAGCTCCTCCAGCGACTTGCCCTGCAGGCTCGCGTCCGCGTCCACCGCCTTGTTCAGATTGTCGACGTAGGTCTGGTGGTGCTTGTCGTGGTGGAAGGTCATCGTCTCCTTGTCGATGGCCGGTTCCAGCGCGTCATAGGCATAGGGCAGCGGCGGCAGGGTGAAGGCCATGGGGAGGGTTCCTTTCCAGGGTCAGATGTTCGGTAACGCGCAGATAGGCGTCCGGTCGCCGGAAGGAACCCCCCTGCGACCTCAGCCCGGTCGATGCATGGCGCAGATCTTGTTACCCGAAGGATCGCGCAGATAGGCCAGGATCAGGGTGCCGAACGGGCCTTGGCGCGCGCCGGGCGGATCCTCGATGGCTGTGCCGCCCGCCGCTACGCCCGCGTCATGGAAAGCCTGGACCATCTCGGGCGTCTTGGCGTGAAAGCCGATGGTGCCGCCGTTGGCGTGGCAGGCGGGCTCGCCGTCGATCGGCGTGCCGACGGCGAAGGCCCCCATGCGCGTGCGCCACCAGTAACGGCCCATGCCGTCCGGCCCAGCCCCCGGGTCAACGCCCAGCGCGCCCAGCGCGGCGTCATAGAAGCGGCGCGAGGCCTCGACGTCGTTGGCGCCGACGGTGACGTGGGTGAACATAGTGGTTTCTCTCCCTGGTTTATGGCCACGCTAGCCGAGTGCGTTTCTCAATGCAACGGACCTAGAACACCACCACGCTGCGGATGCTTTCGCCCGCGTGCATAAGGTCGAAGGCCTCGTTGATCCGCTCCAGCGGCAGGGTGTGCGTGATCATGGGGTCGATCTCGATCTTGCCGTCCATGTACCAGTCGACGATGCGTGGCGTATCGGTCCGCCCCCGCGCGCCGCCGAAGGCGCTGCCTCTCCAGACCCGGCCGGTGACCAGTTGGAAGGGCCGTGTGGCGATCTCCTTGCCCGCCTCGGCCACGCCGATGACGATGCTCTCGCCCCAGCCGCGGTGGCAGGCCTCCAGCGCCTGGCGCATGACTGTCGTGTTGCCGGTGCAGTCGAAGGTGTAGTCCGCCCCGCCCCCGGTCAGCTCGACCAGATGAGCCACGATGTCACCGTGGTCCTTCGGGTTCACGAAGTGGGTCATGCCGAAGCGGCGACCCCATTCCTCCTTGGACGGATTGATGTCGACGCCGACGATCATGTCGGCCCCGACCATCTTCAGCCCCTGGATGACGTTCAGCCCGATGCCGCCCAGGCCGAAGACGACGCAGTTCGCGCCCGGCTCGACCTTGGCCGTGTTGACCACCGCGCCGACGCCCGTCGTCACGCCACAGCCGACGTAGCAGGCGGTCTCGAACGGCGCGTCCTTGCGGATCTTGGCCACCGCGATCTCGGGCAGGACGGTGTAGTTCGAGAAGGTCGAACACCCCATGTAGTGGGCGATGGCCTGGCCCTTGTAGCTGAAGCGATTGGTCCCGTCGGGCATCAGCCCCTTGCCCTGCGTCGCCCGGATGGCGGTGCACAGGTTGGTCTTGCGGCTGAGGCACGACTTACACTGCCGACATTCCGGCGTGTAGAGCGGGATCACATGGTCGCCGACCGCGACCGAGGTCACGCCCGGCCCCACCTCGACCACCACGCCCGCGCCCTCATGGCCGAGGATGCTTGGGAAGATGCCCTCGGAATCCAGGCCGTCCAGCGTATAGGCGTCGGTGTGACAGATGCCTGTCGCCTTGATCTCGACCAGCACCTCGCCCGGGCGCGGCCCTTCCAGATCGACCTCGACGATCTCGAGCGGCTTCTTGGCTTCGAAGGCGACGGCGGCGCGGGTTTTCATCGATTGATCCTTCTAACCGGAAGAAAGTTGGCTTCTGGCGAGCCAGATCACGATTGCAGCGCACGACGCAATCCGCGACGATCTAAGGATCGATGACGCGAACTCGTTATCTTTATCTCTGGGTCCGCCGATGGACCGATGGCGAGCTGCGGCGAGCTGGCAATGGCGCAGTTCTGCTGCCTGTCTTCCTGATTCTTCTGCCAGTCGCACTCCTCCGGTCTCGCAGTCCGTGGGTGCTCCTACCGGCCGCCCTGCTCGTCGGTTCGTGGGTTGTCTTCTTGTGCTGGCGTGGCTTCCGCCTCGTTCGCGCATTGGAGATCAAGGGAGCAAGACACTACAACCGTGAAGGCAGGTTCCTCTTGCCGCCGGAATACTGGCCTTGGGAGCAGCCCATCCCTTGACGCAAACGTCGCAAGTCGGGCACGACCTTGTGAAGCACCGCGGCATCGTCATCCTGACCGGGGCCGGCATCTCGGCGGAATCCGGCGTGCCGACCTTTCGCTCCGACGACGGCCTGTGGCTGGGACGTCGGGTCGAGGACGTGGCGACGCCGGAGGCCTTCGCCCGCGATCCGGCCAGGGTGCAGGCCTTCTACAACCAGCGCCGCCGCCAGATGGCCGAGGTCCAGCCGAATACCGCCCACCGCGCGATCGCCGACTTCGCCGCGCGGTTCGAGGGGCGGCTGACCCTGGTCACCCAGAACGTCGACGATCTGCATGACCGCGCCCAAGCAGACACGCCGCCCGCGCCCGGCTTCGATCTGATCCACATGCACGGCGAGCTGCTGAAGGCTCAGTGCACCGTGACCGGCCGCGTCCTCGACTGGACCGAGGACCTCGACGCCTTCCACGACAGCCCGTTCAGCCCGGAAGGCTGGCTGCGCCCACACATCGTCTGGTTCGGCGAGTTTCCGCTGCACATGGCCCGGATCGAGCGGGCGCTGTCGTCGTGCGACCTGTTCGTCTCCATCGGCACCTCGGGCGAGGTCTACCCGGCGGCGGGCTTCGTGCGGCGCGCGCGCATGGTCGGGGCGCGGACGGTCGAGATCAATCTGGAGCCGAGCCTGGGCGCCTCGCTGTTCGACGAGGGTGTCTATGGTCCGGCCACCGAGACCGTGCCGGCCTTCCTCGACACCCTGCCCTAGTCGCCAGCCTTCCGCTCCGCCGCCAGCTTCTCCAGCCGTCGCCCCCGCCCCTTGGACAGGGCATGGATCACGCCGCGAAACGTCGCCACCTCCTGCTCGGAGAAGGCCGCTCGACCCAACATGACGCGCAGGTTCTGCGTCATCGAGGGCTTCTTCTCCGGCGGATAAAAGAAGCCCCCCTCCTCGAGTTCCGCCTCCAGGTGCGCCATCATGCCCTCGACCAGCCGCGCCTGGGCGGGCGGATCGCCCTCGCGGAAGTTCGGCGGCGGGGCGTCGAGCACCATCGTGCGCCACTCGTAGGCGTTGATCGCAACGGCCTGGGCCAGGTTCAGCGAGTGATGGCGCGGATCGATCGGGATGGTCGTGATGCCCTGACACAGCGCGATGTCGGTCGTCTCCAGCCCCGCCCGTTCGCCTCCGAACAGCAGCCCGGTCGACAGCCCCGACGCCGTGTCCTCGTAAAGCAGACGGGCCGACTCGCGCGGCGTCCGCACCGGCTGGCGGGTCTCGCGCGGGCGGGCCGTGGTGGCGAACACGGTGTTCAGATCGGCGATGGCGTCGGCAACGCTGTCGAAGACGCCGATCCCGTCCAGCACCCAGTCCGCGCCCGACGCCGCCGCCCAGGCCCGATCCTGCGGCCAGCCATCGCGCGGACTGACCAGCCTCAAGCGGCTCAGGCCGAAGTTCGCCATGACCCGCGCGACCGCACCGATGTTGTCGGCCAGTTGCGGCTTGTCGAGAATGACGACGGGAGGCGTGATCTCGGCCAAGAGGGCTCAGTCCTCGCCCACCATGGCGCCCCACGGATCGGCGGTCCCGGCCTCGACCTCGGCCACACGCACGGCCGGCCAGCCGATGGACTGGGTTCCGGCGTCGCGCCAGGCCAGGGTGATCAGATCGCGCAGTTCGGCCGCGCCGGCAGCCAGCCGCGTGGTGACGAACTCGGCCCCGCGCGGATCGGCGTCGACGAACCCGCCCGCCTTCTCCAGGCGATAGAAGGGAACGACCTGCCCCAGGCCCGTGGTGAGATAGGTCGCGACGCGCGCCCGCATCTCGAACCCGTCGAGCGCCGGCGCGGGCATCGCCGCCTCGAGCGCATCCAGCCGCGCCGTGCGGCGCGTGAAGGCGCCCTCGAAGGCGCCGTGGGTCTGGCGCGAGGTGGTGAAGCCTTCCGGGTTCGGCGTGTTCCGGTCCCAGCCGTTGTAGTGGATCGACAGATGATGCGGCTGCGACCCGTCGCCGACGTAGTGGGACAGATAGCCGATGTCCCGCAGGATCAGGGCCTCGCGGCGCAGCCGGTCCTCGCGGTACCAGGCCCGCTTGGCCGGATCAGTCTCGCGCGCCTCGGCGGCGTTCAGCACGCGCCAGGTGGCGAAGTCGCGCGCCAGCTGCTGATAGCCGTCCATGATGGCGTAGGGCAGATAGCCGGCGTCGTTCACCTTGATGTCCGCCGCTAGGAGTAGGGCGTCGTACTCGCTCTTCAGCTCCGGCAGCTCGGCCAGCGTCGGCCCCGCAGCCGTCATGACCCGGCCGTCGTCGGTCAGATCGACGAAGTGGGCGGTGTCCCGCTCGCGGTCGTGGGGTTGCCCGGCCCCCTTGGTGCGATCGGGTTCGCGCGACAGCTCGCCGATCTCGGCGATCGCACCCGGTTCGCGCAGGAAGGCCGGCAGTTCATCGGACAGGGCGCGCATGGCCGCCACGCCGATCAGGCGATGGCCCGTGGCGCCCCAGGCGTCGGCGGGGGTCGACGAGCCTATGGCGGCGACGCCGGACAGGACGAGGATCGAGGCGGCGACGGCGAGGCGCTTCATGTGTGCGGGCTCCGCAAGAACAGACGGGCGTCGGTTTAGCGAAAGCGTGGGTCCCGTCCAGTCCGTCGGCCGCGTCACGTTTGACCGCGAGCACGAGCCGCGTCAGAAGCGGGCCGAAAGGGGCCCGAATGTCCGGACGACAAGGCGACGTGGTCATCGTCGGCGGAGGCTTCTCCGGCGCCATGCTGTCGGCGCGTCTGGCGGAGCGGGGCGTGGCCTCGACGGTCGTTAACCGGACCCCGGAGTTCGGCCTGGGCGTCGCCTATTCGACCCCGTTCGACGGTCATCTGCTGAATGTGCGCTCGGCCCGGATGAGCGCGATCGCCGACCAACCCGGCCATTTCGTGGACTGGCTGAAGAGGCATCACCCCGACCTCGCCGACCCCGATGGCTTCGCACCGCGCCGAGCCTATGGGCTCTATGTCCAGGACCGGCTCGCGGCGGTCGAATCGGCGCACCCCGGTCTGATCCGGAGGGTCGTCGGCGAGGTCACGGCGATCGAAGACGACGGCGTGCGGATGTCGGACGGATCGCGGTTCGCGGCCGAAGCGGTTGTGCTGGCGACCGGCAACCCTGCGCCCCGGACGGCCGAGGCCGGCGCTTCCGAGCGCATCATCGCCGACCCCTGGGCTCCGGTCGCTTTAGAGGGCATCGGCGACCATGAGGATGTTTTGATCGTCGGCACCGGTCTGACGATGGTCGACATGCTGCTGATGCTCGAAGGACGGGGCTGGCGAGGTCGGGCGACCGCCCTGTCGCGGCGCGGCCTGATGCCCCGGACGCACGGGGAGCGGCCCGATCCGCCGCTGGCACCAACCGAGACCCTGTTGACCGCGCCTCTGTCGGCGCGGCTGCACGCCGCCCGTCGCATGGCCACCGAGCACGGCTGGCGCGAGGTCATGGAGGGCCTGCGCCCCATCACCGCCGAGCTGTGGATGAAGGCCGATATGCCGACCCGCCGGCGCATCGTCCGGCATCTGCGACCCTTCTGGGACGTCCATCGCCACCGTCTGGCGACCGTCATCGGCGAGGCGATGGAGCGGCTCAGAGCGGAATGCCGGCTGACCGTCGTCACCGGTCGCGTGCGTGCAATCACCGCCGACGACAACGGCGTCCGCCTCGAATGGCGCGCCCGGCGCGGCGAGGCGGCGCCCCTGGCCGCGCCCTGGCTGATCGACTGCACCGGCCCGGGTCACGCGGCGGACGCGGACCCCCTGACGGCGCCGTTGATCCAGAGCGGCCGGGCGCGGCTGGACCCGTTGCGCCTCGGCCTCGACCTGGACCCGCTTGGCCGCGTTCTCGACCGGGAGGGCCGCCCTGACGCATCCCTCTTCGTGCTCGGCCCTCCGGCGCGCGCCGCCTTCTGGGAAACGATCGCGGTGCCCGATATCCGCCAGCGGATCGAGGACATCGCTGGCGCTCTGTCGTCCTAGCGGAACGCCCCCTCCCGCAGGTTGATGCCGTGCTCGACGAAAGCCTTCAGCGAGGCCAGCATCTGGGTCCAGCCCATGCAGTTGCCGTAGGACGCCTTCAGCCCCGTCGGCGTCTCGCGCCAGCCCTCCTCGGCGATCCGGACCAGCGTGCGCGTATCACCGTCGAGCGGTGAGAAGCTCATCGTCACGGTCGTCATATAGGCCGCTCCCACGACCGGCTGGTTCTCGTCCGGCACGCCTTCGTTGGCCTCCCAGCGCAGGACGATCTTCTGGTCCTGGACCACCTGGACCACCTCGACCGGAAAGGCTCCGGGAAAGTCGGCGAAGTCCCACTGGACCGTCGACCCGGTCTCCAGCCGCCCGACCGCGCCTCCGGTGGTGAAATAGCCCGACAGTTTCGCCGGATCGGTCACCGCCTCGAACACCTCGTGCACGGGCCGCGCGACACGCATCGACACCTCGAATTTCAGCTCCATCGTCTCTCTCTGTGGTTGCTGGCGGACTCCATATGTTATATTCTTATAACATGTCAAGCGACGACGATCTGGACGCCGTGTTCAAGGCCCTGGCCAATCCGGCCCGCCGTCGTCTGCTGGACGCGATGAAGGATGGTCCGCGCACCACGGGCCAGCTGTGCGAGGCCGAGCCTTCGCTGGATCGCTGTACTGTGATGCAGCATCTGAAGGCGCTGGAGGCCGCCGACCTGATCATCGTCCGGCGCGAAGGCCGCGAACGCTGGAATCACTTGAACGCCGAGCCGATCAAGGCGGTCCACGACCGCTGGCTCGCCCCCTACACGCGCGGCGCCGTGGCCATGCTGGCGGACCTGAAGGAACGGGTCGAGAACTAGCCCGCCGCCTTCACCGCCGCTGCGACGTCGGCCACCACGCGCTTGACCAGGGCTGCGTCGTCGCCCTCGGCCATGACGCGGATCAGCTTTTCGGTGCCGGAGGGGCGGACCAGCAGGCGGCCCTGACCGTTCAGGGTCGCCTCGCCTTCCGCGATGGCGGCCTTGACCTTGGCGTCATCCAGCGGCTTGCCGGCGGTGAAGCGCACGTTCTGCAAGAGCTGCGGCACCGGCTCGAACTGACGGGCCAGTTCGCTCATCGGCCGGCCGCTTTCGACCAGGACCGCCAGCACCTGCAGAGCCGCCATCAGGCCGTCGCCGGTCGTGGCGTGGTCGTGCAGGATCAGGTGGCCGGACTGTTCGCCGCCGAGGTTGAAGCCGCCCTCGCGCATCCGCTCCATGACGTAGCGATCGCCGACCTTGGTGCGCTCCAGACTGAGGCCCTCGGCCAGCAGCGCCCGCTCCAGCCCCAGGTTGGACATGACGGTGGCGACGACGCCTTGACCCTTCAGCACCCCGCGCCGGGCCCAGTCGCGGGCGATCAGGGCCATGATCTGGTCGCCGTCCACGACCTGGCCCTTCTCGTCGCAGACGATCAGCCGGTCGGCGTCGCCGTCGAGCGCGATGCCGATGTCGGCCCGCTTGTCCTTGACCGCCTGGATGACCGATGCGGGGTGGGTCGAGCCGCACTCGGCGTTGATGTTGGTGCCGTTCGGCGACACGCCCACGGAACAGACCTCGGCGCCCAGTTCGTACAGCGTCGTCGGCGCGACCTTGTAGCCGGCGCCGTTGGCGCAATCGATGGCGATGCGCAGGCCTGCCAGCGACAGGTGACGCGGGAAGGCGGCCTTGGCGATTTCGATGTAGCGCGGCGGGGCGTCGTCGATGCGCTTGACCCGGCCGAGCGCGTTGGAGGCCGCCAGGCCCTCGTCGAGGCCCGCGTCCATCATGGCCTCGATCTTCAGCTCGATCTCGTCGGACAGCTTGTAGCCGTCCGGGCCGAACAGCTTGATGCCGTTGTCGGCATAGTCGTTGTGCGACGCCGAGATCATGACGCCCAGATCGGCGCGCATCGACCGGGTCATCATGGCCACGCCGGGCGTCGGGATCGGCCCGAAGGTCAGGACGTCCATGCCGACCGAGGCGAAGCCGGCCACCAGCGCGGGCTCGATCATGTAGCCGGACAGGCGCGTGTCCTTGCCGATCACCACCAGGTGGCGGCGGTCGTCGCCCGACATGAACAGCTTGCCCGCCGCCAGGCCGACCCGCAACGCCACCTCGGCCGTCATCGGCATGGAATTGGCGCGGCCGCGAATGCCGTCGGTGCCGAAATACTTGCGCTCGCCCATGGGCGTCTCCCGCTGTCGGAAACCTTCCGAAACGGCTTATTAGGTGCCGGTTCCTTACCTCTTCCCTAGAGCAGAGCCTCGCGGCCGTCACCCGGCCGGCAGCATCCGGGAGACCACCATCCATGTGCGGCATCATCGGCGTGACGGGCACGGGCCCGGCGGTTCCCCGCCTGATCGACAGCCTGAAGCGGCTGGAGTACCGGGGCTATGATTCCGCCGGCGTGGCCGCCCTGGTGGACGGCAAGGTCGAGCGCCGTCGCGCCAAGGGCAAGATCCGCGAGCTGGAGGCCGTGCTGGCCGCCGAGCCCTTGTCCTCCACCATCGGCATCGGCCACACCCGCTGGGCCACCCACGGCGCGCCCACGACGCCCAACGCCCACCCGCACAAGGCCGGGCGCGTGACCCTGGTCCACAACGGCATCATCGAGAACTTCGCCGAGCTGAAGGCCGAGCTGATGGCCGAGGGCCGGACCTTCGAAAGCCAGACCGACACCGAGGTGGTCGCCCACCTGCTCGACCACGAACTGGCGACCGGAAGCGCGCCGCTCGACGCTTTCAAGGCGGTTCTGGACCGGTTGACCGGCGCCTATGCGCTCGCCGTCCTGATCGAGGGCGAGGACGAAATGGTGCTGGGCGCCCGCAAGGGCTCGCCGCTGGTCGTCGGCTGGGGCGAGGGCGAGATGTATCTGGGCTCCGACGCGCTGGCGGTCGGGCCGTTCACCCAGAAGATCAGCTATCTGGAAGAAGGCGATTTCGTCGCCGTGTCCCGGTCGGGCGCGCGGATGTTCGACGCCTCGGGCGCGGCCGTGGATCGGCCGGTGGTGCAGGTCTCGGCTTCGTCCGCCATGGTCGAGAAGGGCGCCTATCGTCACTTCATGGAGAAGGAAATTCACGAGCAGCCAGACAGCGTCCAGCACACCCTGTCCCACTACCTCGACCTGGTGACCGGCAAGGCGAAGGTGCAGACGCTGGAAGCTGGGGCCATCGACTTCGCGAAGATCGATCGCATCCAGATCGTCGCCTGCGGCACCGCCTTCTACGCCGGCCAGATCGGGCGCTACGCCTTCGAGAAGCTAGCGGGATTGCCCTGCGACGTCGAAATCGCGTCCGAGTTCCGCTACCGCTCGCCAGCGGTGACCAAGGGCACGCTCGCGGTCGCCGTCAGCCAGTCGGGGGAGACCGCCGACACCCTCGCCAGTCTGACCTGGTGCAAGGGCCAGGGGCTGAAGACGGCCGCCGTGGTGAATGTCCACTCCTCGTCCATGGCGCGCGAGGCCGATGTGCTGTGGCCCACGCATGCCGGTCCCGAGATCGGCGTGGCCTCGACCAAGGCCTTCACCGCCCAAGTCTCCGCCTTGCTGGCGCTGGCGGTCGCGGCGGGCGTCGCGCGCGGCCGGATCGACGGCCAGACCGAGGGCGAGCTGGTCAAGGCCCTGTTCGAGGCGCCGCGCCTGATCGCGGAAGCCTTGCAGATGGACGCCGACATCCGCGCCGTCGCCCACGACCTGTCCAAGGCCGACGACGTCCTGTTCCTGGGCCGGGGCGCCATGTTCCCGCTGGCCATGGAAGGGGCGCTGAAGCTGAAGGAGATCAGCTACATCCACGCCGAAGGCTATGCCGCCGGGGAGCTGAAGCACGGCCCGATCGCCCTGATCGACGAGGAGACGCCGACCATCGCGTTGGCCCCGCTGGATGACGTGTTCGAGAAGACGGCGTCGAACCTGCAGGAGGTCGCGGCGCGCGGCGGCCCGGTCATCATGATCGCGCCCAGAACCGCGCCCGATCCGCACGGCGCGGGCATCCAGCGCATCCACGCGCCGGACTGCCATCCGCTGATCGCACCGCTGGTCTACGCCGTGCCGGTGCAGCTGCTGGCCTACTACACCGCCGTCCAGAAGGGCACGGACGTGGATCAGCCGAGGAACCTGGCAAAATCCGTCACCGTCGAGTGATCGCGGCGTCCTGACGCAACCTTCCTCGGCTCAGGCGCATTGTTGCGTCACCTCGGCTTTGGAAGGACAGAGATCATGGAACTCGGAATCATCGGCTGGATCATCATCGGCATCGTGGCCGGCTGGCTGGCTGAAAAGGTCATGGGCCGCAATCACGGCCTGATCACCAACCTCATCGTCGGCGTGCTCGGCGCCCTGATCGGCGGCTTCATCGCCCAGAACCTGTTCGGCACGGACGTCGGCGGCTTCAATCTGGTGACGCTGATCGTCGCCTTCGGCGGCGCCTGCCTGCTGCTGTTCCTGCTCGGACTGGTCAAGCGTCGCGCCTGATCGGCCTGACATCACGAAAGAAGGGGCGGCTCCTTGCGGGGCCGCCCCCTTTCGTTTCGGGTGCCTCTGACCGTTAGGCCTGGGGCGAGGTCGGCGGCGTGGTTTCCTCGGCCGCTTCATCCATCGCTTCGTCGTCCGTCGTCGGGGCGGTCGTCGCGTCCGGGGTCGAGCCGTCGGCCGGGGCCGGCGAAGCGGAGGGTGATCCGGCGATGGCCGGGGCCGCCTGATACTCTGTCAGAGACCAGGCCACGACCACGCCGGTTCCGTCCTGGCGCAGCCCGCCGACCGGAACGCCGCGCAGCTGACCGTCGGATCCGCGGACCGTCAGCTCCTGCTCGCCGGCGTCATTGACGCGCACGCCCTCGAGCTGGCCGAGCACCTGACCGTCCGAGCCCGTGACGTCGGAGCCAGGCTGGAGCTGCAGCGAGCCGGACGCGGCAGGGGCAGGCGACGTCTGTTGGGTCTGGGACGGCGCCGTCGACGGCGGAGTTCCCGCATCCTGGGCGAGCGCGGGCGCAGCAAGCAGGGCGGCCGCGCTGGCCGCCAGGAGAGTTCTGGAAATCATGACGCATACTCGGTGAAAGCGCGGGCACAGCCACCCGCGGCCATGGCAACCCATTGGCGTCACATGCGTTGCGGGCGCCTCGAAATGACCTTGGCGGCGCCGCCTTCGGCCGATTCCGGTTCACCAGCCGAGGTTCAGAACATCGCCGGAATGACCCGGTCCGGCGGCCGGTGGCCGTTCTGGAACGTCATGATGTTGGCGATGACCCGGTCGCCCATGTCCTGACGCGCCTCCAGCGTCGCCGAGCCCAGATGCGGCAGCAGCACCACGTTGGGATGGCCAAGCAAACCGGGGTGGATGGCCGGCTCGTTCTCGAACACGTCCAGGCCGACGCCCGCGATGCCGCGCCGTCCCACGGCCTCCGCAAGCGCCGGTTCGTCGATCAGCTCCCCGCGGGCGGTGTTGATCAGGATGGCGTGGGGCTGGAGCAGGGCCAGCCGCCGGGCGTCCAGCAGGTGATGCGTGTCTTTGGTCGCCGGGCAGTTCAGGCTGATCAGGTCCATCCGCGACAGCATCTGATCCAGATCGTCCCAGTAGGTCGCGCCCAGTTCCTCTTCGATTCGCTCCGAAACGGCCTTTCGGTTGTGATAATGCACCTGCATGCCGAAGGCCTTGGCCCGCCGCGCCAGGGCCTGGCCGATGCGGCCCATGCCGATGATCCCCAGCCGCTTGCCCCACAGCTTGCGCCCGCACATCCAGGTCGGGGTCCAGCCCTGGAACTCGCCCGCCTGGACGATGTTGGCGCCCTCCACCAGACGGCGGCTGACGGCCAGGATCAGGCTCATGGCCAGGTCGGCGGTGTCCTCGGTCAGGACGCCGGGGGTGTTGGTGACGATCAGGCCCCGCCCGACTGCGGCGTCCACGTCGATGTGGTCCACGCCGGCGCCGAAGTTGGCGATCATCTTCAGCTGGTCGCCGGCTTCCGCGATCAGGTCGGCGTCGATCTCGTCGGTGATGGTGGGCACCAGAACGTCGGCGCGCTTAACCGCCGCGACCAGGGCCGCGCGATCGAACGGCTGGTCCTTCAGGTTCAGCTCGGCGTCGAACAGCTCGCGCATGCGCGTCTCGACCGCGTCGGGCAGCCTTCTGGTTAAGACGACCTTAAGCCGATTGCTGGACATGAGAGCCTTGGATTGACCACGAGCGGCGCGAAGCCCGGTGTCTAGCAAGTCTCACCCCCGTCTCCAAAGCCTGACGCGCCGCATCGCCGCGATCGCCCTGGTGCTCGGCGCGGGGATGGCGGCGGGGGCCACAGCCACCATGCCGGACGGCCGCCCGACGCCCACGGGGCTGGAGGTGCCGCGCTGGGTCTCGTTGAAGTCGTCGGAGGTGCGGGCGCGCCAGGGGCCCGGCCTCGACTACCGCATCCTGTGGGAATACCGCGCCGCCGGCCTGCCGGTTCAGGTCATCGCCGAGACGCGCGAGTGGCGGAAGATCTGTGATCCCGAGGGCGGCGTCGCCTGGATCCACCGCAGCGTGGCGTCCGGCCGCCGCGGCGCCTTCAACGCGACCGCGGACGAGGTGCCGATCCGCGCTCGCCCGGACGAGGAGGCCGATGTGAAAGCGCGCTTCAGCGGCCGTTCCCTGGTCTCGCTGGACGAGTGCGAGGACGGCTGGTGCCGTGTCCGCGCGCAGAAGCTGCGCGGCTGGGTCAAGGCCGATTCGGTGTTCGGCACCGCGGACGCCGCCCTGTGCGACGCTTCGCGCCCGGCTGGCGAGGCAAGGTAGCGCCTCTCCCGCCCCGGAACGGGGAGGGTCGTCGCGAAGCGACGGGGTGGGGGCGGCCGGCGAGCCAAACGCCGACATCGCTTGTGTGACGCCCTGCCGCCCCCACCCGGCGCTGCGCGCCTGCCCTCCCCCGCTGGGGGAGGGAGAAAACGCCCGGTGTTGACCCCCGCCCTGTCCCATGTCACGCCCCCGCCACACTTCCGGAGGGCCCCTTGAGCCAGTCGCAATACCCCTCGTCCTTCGACCACGCCGCCCTGCTGGCGTCCGGCCGGGGCGAGCTGTTCGGACCGGGCAACGCCCAGCTGCCCGCGCCGCCCATGCTGATGTTCGACCGCATCACCCGGATCAGCGGCGACGGCGGCGAGCACGGCAAGGGTTATATGGAGGCCGAGCTGGATATTCATCCGGACCTCTGGTTCTTCCAGTGCCACTTCATCGGCGATCCGGTCATGCCCGGCTGCCTGGGCCTGGACGCCATGTGGCAGCTGGTCGGCTTCTACCTCGGCTGGATCGGCGGGCCAGGGCGCGGGCGGGCGCTCGGCGTCGGCGAGGTCAAGTTCACCGGCCAGGTCACCCCGGACATCAAGAAGGTCACCTACAAGATCACGCTCAAGCGCGTGATCAACCGTCGCCTCGTCATGGGCATCGCCGACGGGGTGCTGGAGGCCGACGGCGTGCCTATCTACACCGCAACCGACATGCGGGTCGGGCTGTTCCAGCCGGGCGAGAAGCCCTCGGGCGGCTGATCATTCCAACGAGTTCCGCGATCAACGCGGACCGAAGACTCTAGAAGGAAACACATATGCGGCGTGTCGTCGTCACAGGCCTGGGCATCGTCTCCTCCATCGGCACGGGCCAGGAGGAGGTGACCGCCTCCCTGCGCTCGGCCAAGTCCGGCGTCGTCTCGGCCCCCGACCACATCGCCCACGGCTTCCGCAGCCAGGTCTGGGCGCCGCCCTCGCTGGGCGTGACGGCCGAGGACTGGGCCCCGCTGGTCGACCGCCGCGCCGCCCGCTTCCTGGCCAACGGCACGGCCTGGGGTCACATCGCCTTCGAGGAGGCGCTGAAGGACGCCGGCCTGACGCCTGAGGAGATCAAGGACGACCGGATCGGCCTGATCGTCGGCGAAGGCGGACCCTCGACCCAAGTCATCCTCCAGGCCGCGCAGACCACCGTGGAAAAAGGCTCGCCCAAGCGGATCGGGCCGTTCGCCGTGCCCAAGGCTATGGCCTCGGGCCCCTCGGCGGTGCTGTCGACCTGGTTCGAGATGCGCGGCATCAACTATTCGATCAGCTCGGCCTGCGCGACGTCGGTCCACTGCATCGGCGCGGCCGCCGAGCAGATCCAGTGGGGCAAGCAGGACGTGGTCTTCGCCGGCGGGGTCGAGGATATCGACTGGTCCATGTCCAACATGTTCGACGCCATGGGCGCGATGTCGTCCAACTTCAACGACCGCCCCTCGGTCGCCTCCAGAGCCTATGACAAGGACCGCGACGGCTTCGTCATCGCTGGCGGCGCGGGCATCGTGGTGCTGGAGGAGTACGAGCGGGCCAAGGCGCGCGGGGCGAAGATCTACGCCGAGGTCGTGGGCTATGGCGCCAACTCCGACGGCTACGACATGGTGGCCCCATCGGGCGAGGGCGCCGAGCGGTGCATGAAGATCGCCCTGACCCAGGCGGGCCAGCGCGCCATCGACTATCTGAACCCCCACGGCACCTCCACGCCGGTGGGCGATTCCAAGGAGATGGGCGCGGTCCGGGCGGTGTTCGGCGACGACATGCCCCTGATCTCCTCGACCAAGTCCCTGACGGGTCACAGCCTGGGCGCCGCAGGCGCGCAGGAGGCGATCTATTCGCTGTTGATGCTGCACCACGGCTTCGCGGCCGAGAGCGCCCACATCGAAAACCTCGACCCCGAGTTCGACGGCATGCCTATCCTGCGCGAGCGCAAGGACATGGAACTGACCACCGTCATGTCGAACAGCTTCGGCTTCGGCGGGACGAACGGCACGGTGATCTTCTCCAAGGTCTGAGGCGGCTTGCGGCGAAGCTCGGTTTCGCGCGTTCTAGGGCGCTGACCGGAGACCGAGCGCCTGGAAATCGACCCCTACATACTGCTGCTGCTCGGTCTCGGGGCGGTCGTCCTGCTCGTGTCGTGGGCGCCCAAGGGGCTGAAACAGCTGCCGCTGTCGCTGGCGATGATCTGCGTCGGGCTGGGGTTCGGCCTATTCGCGCTGGACGTCATCGGCTTCGATCCGGATCCGCGCACCTTCGACACCCTGACCGAGCGGCTGACCGAGCTGGTCGTCATCATCTCCCTGATGGGGGCCGGGCTGAAGCTGGACCGGCCGGTCAGCCTTAAGGGCTGGGGCCCGACCTGGCGGCTGCTCGCCTTCGCCATGCCCCTGACCATCGCCGCCACGGCCTGGCTGGGCGTGATGGGGCTTGGCTTCAGCCTGGCCATGGCGCTGCTGCTCGGCGCGGCCATGGCCCCGACCGATCCGGTTCTGGCGTCCGACGTCCAGACGGGGCCGCCCAAGTCCGGCGAGGACAATGAGGTCCGTTTCAACCTGACCGCCGAGGCCGGGCTGAACGATGCCCTCGCCTTTCCCTTCGTCAACCTGGCCATCCTCGTTTCGATGACCGGCGCGGCGGCCTGGGCGGGCCAGGGTCTGGGCGAGTGGCTGGCGGTCGACGTGGCGTGGAAACTGATCGCCGGCGGCGTCATGGGCTGGGCGGTGGGCAAGGCCATGGGCTGGCTGATCTTCCGCGCCCACGAACGCGGCATCTCGCGCCATGCCGACGGTCTGGTGGCGATCGGGGCGACGTTCATCGCCTATGCTGCGACGGAGGTCGTGCACGGCTACGGCTTCCTCGCCGTCTTCGTCTGCGCCCTGACCATCCGCGGCTCGGAGCGCGACGACGACTTCCACGAGGAGATGCACGACTTCGCCGAGCAGATCGAACGCCTGCTGATGATGCTCCTGCTCGTCCTGTTCGGCGGGGCGCTGGCCAACGGCCTGCTCGACGCCCTGACCTGGACCGACGTCGGCATCGGCCTGGCCATCCTGTTCATCGTGCGGCCGGTCGCGGGCTATCTGTCGCTGATCGGATCGCCCCTGCCCCGCCGGGACAAGGTGCTCCTAGCTTATCTCGGCATCCGGGGCCTGGGGTCGGTCTACTACCTCGCCTACGGCATCAATCATGGCCAGTTCGGCGATTCCGAGCGGCTGTGGGCCATCACGGGCTTCATCATCCTGACGTCCATCCTCGTCCACGGCGTGACCTCGACCCCGCTGATGACCCTGATCGAGCGGCTGGGGCGACGGTCGTCCGTGGAGCCGGAGACCAATCCTTCTCCGGGTCGGGATCAGTTGGGCTGACGTCGGTCCGGGAACGGCGTGCGGGCTTCAACCGTTGCTGCGGTCGAAGGAGACGAAGATGAGACAACGACTTCTGCTCGCCGGCGTCGCGGCCTTGGGACTGGTCCTGTCCGCCGCGCCCGCCCTGGCCCAGAACGGCAACGGAAAAGGCGAAGGCAACGGCAACGGCCGGGGTCAGGAAGCCCGCGGCGAAGGACGCGGCGGCGACCGGGGCGACGACCGCGGCCGCGGACGAGGCCAGGACCAGCGCGAGGCGCGCGGCGGCCGGGACGACCGCCCCGTCGTCATCGTCGAGGATCGCGGCCGGCCCGACCGCATCGAGCGGCGCATCGAAGAGGCCCGCCGCGACATCGAACGCGACGTCCGTCGGGACATCGAGCGCGACGTGCGGCGTGATCTGGAGAACGTCCGCAACGTCGTCGTAGTGCGCGACTACGATCGTCGGCTGATCCAGGGCTGCCCGCCGGGCCTGGCCAAGCGCGACAACGGCTGCCTGCCCCCCGGTCAGGCCCGCCAGATCGCTCGCGCGGTCGAGGCCGATCCCTGGAGCTACCTGTGGCGCCGGTCGGGCGACGACTACCGCTATCGCTACGAGGACGGTTATCTGTATCGGCTGAACCCGCAGGGCGGACTCCTGGGCTATCTGCCGGTGCTGGGCGGCGTGCTGTCGCCCGGCAACGTCTGGCCGACGCAGTACGCCTATGACCCGACGCCGGATTATCTGAGCCGCTACTACGGCTTCGACGACCGCTATCAGTATCGCTACGCCGACGGCGTGGTCTATGCGGTCGATCCCCAGACCCAGGCCATCAGCCAGATTGCCGCGCTCCTGACCGGCCAGCCGATCACGGTCGGCCAGCCGCTGCCGTCAGGCTACGACATCTACAACGTGCCCTACGCCTATCGCTCGCAATACGTCGACGGGCCGGACCGGTACTACCGGTACAACGACGGCTACATCTATCAGGTCGACCCCACCACCCAGCTGGTGCAGGCGGCCATCCAGCTGCTGACCTGACGAGGGGACCCTCATGAAATCGATCCATCGGGCCGCCGCGCCCGCGGCCCTGGCGGCCGTCTGCCTTCTCATCGCGGCGTGCGGCGACCGGGAGGCGGGAGCCGGCGGGACGACCGCCGCCCAGCCGACCAATCAGACCGTGGCGGCCGTCATCGCCGATGAGGATTCGCTCGGCGCCCTGGAGGGCGTCGTGGAGAACGCCGGGCTGAAGACCGTGCTGGAGGGCGCCGGCCCCTACACCGTCTTCGCCCCGTCCGAGACGGCGCTGGGCTCATCCGCCGAACAGCTGTCGCAGGACGAGATGAAGGCCCAGAGCGCGGCCCTGCTCCGCGCCCACATCGTGCCGGGCGCCCTGACCCGCGCCGACATCGCCGCCGCCATCGAACGGAAGGGCGGGCCGGTCGAGATGCGCACCATGGCGGACGGCGTCCTGACCTTCTGGCAGGACGGCGAGGCGATCGTCGTCGCCGGGCCCGGCGGCGGTCAGGCGCGCCTGACGGGCGATGAGGTGATCGCCTCCAACGGCGTCGTCCAGCCCGTGGACTCCAGCCTGGCCGCTCCGCCCGCCGCCTGACCGGGCCTGTCTCTCCGGGCTTGTCTCTCTGGGCGGCTCCGTTCAGAACGGCGCCCAACGGACAGGGAGACGACGATGGCTGGCGAAAGCGCCTGGAACATGCCCGCGGGCGAACTCATGAAGGGCAAGAAGGGCCTGATCATGGGGGTGGCGAACAGCAATTCCATCGCCTGGGGCATCGCCCAGCAGCTGGCGGCGCAGGGCGCCGAACTGGCCTTCACCTACCTCGGCGAGGGGCTGGAGCGGCGCGTGCGGCCGCTGGCCGAGAGCGTCGGAGCCAAGGCCGTGATCCAAGCCGATGTGACCGACGACGCCTCCATGGACGCCGCGTTCGCCGAGCTGGAGAAGACCTTCGGGACCATCGACTTCGTCGTCCACTCCGTCGCCTTCGCCAACAAGGACGAGCTGAAGGGCTCCTTCGTCGAGAACACCAGCCGCGACAGCTTCCTGCTCGCCATGAACATCTCGGCCTTCAGCTTCGTCGACGTGGCGCGCCGCGCGGCCAGGCTGATGCCGAACGGCGGCTCGCTGGTGACCATGACCTATCTGGGGTCCGAGCGCGCAATCCCGAACTACAACACCATGGGGGTGGCCAAGGCCGCGCTGGAGGCCGCGACCCGCTACATCGCCCGCGACCTGGGGCCCAAGGGCATCCGCGTCAACGCCATCTCGGCCGGGGCCATGCGCACCCTGTCGCTGGCGGGCATCTCGGGCGGCCGGGGCATGTTGTCCAAGGGCCGCGAGATGTCGGCGATGAAGGAGGACACCTCGATGGAGGGCGTCGCCGGCTGCGCCCTGTGGCTGTGCTCGGACCTGGGCCTGTCGACCACCGGCGAGGTCGTCCACGTCGACGCGGGCTTCCACATGATGGGTCTGGCGGGCGACGACGAGGGCTGACATCCTCCCTCCCAAAGCGGGAGGGGACGATGCGGCGGGGGCTGTTTCTGAGTGATCTGAGGGGCGGGACGGACGGAGCGTTGCTGGCGCTGCGGCTCTTCCTCGGCGCCTTCCTGATCCATGGCGTCTGGGACAACATCGTCTCGGCCGAGCGGATGACCGAGTTCATCGGCTTCCTGACCGGGTTGAACTGCCCCCTGCCCGAGCTCGCCGCGCCGGTGTCGGTCTGGGCCCAGTTCGCGGTCGGGGTGCTGCTGATCCCCGGGCTGCTGACCCGCTGGGCCGGCCTCGTGCTGGCGATCAACTTCATCGTGGCGGTCGCCCTGATCGCGCCGACGGGGGCCAGTTTCCGCGACCTCTATCCGCCCGCGATCCTGATCTTCATCGGCGCCCTATTCGCCACCCACGGCGCCGGCCGTCTATCGATCGACGCGCGCCTCTCGGCCTGAGCCCCGCGCCACCCGGCGATAGGCATAGCGGTCGCGGATGTTGGGGCCGAAGAAGCGACCCTTGGACCCCGAGGCGCGGAAGTCCTCGACCACGTCCGGCGGCACGGCGTCATAGTCGTAGACGTCGCCCGAGACGAAAGTCACCCGCAGGCGGCGGGCGGCCTCGTCATAGGAAAAGCGGCGGATGACGCTGGAGGGCATGCCTTCCGAACGCGCCGCCCGGCGGGAGGGTTCGGATCAGGGCCGCGCCGGGATCGTCAGACCCTTCGCCACCGCCGGCCGCGCCTCGCAGCGCGCCACCCATTCCGGCACGGCCTTCAGCGCGTCCCAGCCGACCAGATCGCCCGCCGCGTAGAAGGCGGGGATGGCGCGGACCCAGCCGATCAGGGCGATGTCGGCGATGGTGAAGTCGTCGCCCATGATGAAGGGCCGGTCCGCCAGGCGACCTTCCAGCACGCCCAGCAGCCGCTTGACCTCGGCGGCGAAGCGATCGCGCGGGCGCTTGTCCTCGATGTCCTTGCCCGCGAACTTGTGGAAGAAGCCGAGCTGGCCCGTCATCGGCCCCAGCGCCGCCATCTGCCAGAACACCCATTGCAGGGTCTCGTAGCGTCCCGCCGGATCGGCCGGGATCAGCTTGCCCGTCTTGTCGGCGAGGTAGACCAGGATCGCGCCTGACTCCCACAGAACGAACGGCTGTCCGCCCGGACCGTCCGGATCGAGGATCGCCGGGATCTTGCCGTTGGGGTTCAGCGACAGATAGTCGGCCGTCCAGGTCTGGTTCTGCATGATGTCGATGAAGTGCGCCTCATACGGCAGACCCAGCTCCTCCAGCGCGATGGCGACCTTCACCCCGTTCGGCGTGGGGGTTGAGTAGAGCTGCAGGACCGACGGGTCCTTGGCCGGATACTGGTTGGTGATCGGAAAGGCGCTGAGGTCGGCCATGGGGTACAGTCTCGGTTGCGGTTGAGGCGGATGTGGGGGGCCTTCGCTCACGCGCAAGTGTCCGTTACGCGACACGGGACGGGTTGACCCCGCCGCCCCAGGCTTGGCCATATCGGGCGTGTCGGAAACGGGAGGCGCCGCATGGCCCACAAGTTCAAGATCACGAAGACGGCCAAGGGCTACATGGCCAAGTTCGTCTACAACGCCGAAACCATCTTCTGGACCGAGACCTACACGACGAAGGAGTCGGCCCGGAACGCGATCGCCTCGATCCTCAAGAACGGCCCGAACGCCGAGATCGTCGACGAGACCGACGACTGAGCCTCAGTCCGGCTCGCGCTCGCCCACCTCGGCCGGGCGCACGGCCAGCAGCCAGCCGTCGGCGATGTGCAATTCGGGGACGGCGTCGCGGGTGAAGGGCAGGTACCAGGTCGGACCGCCCTCGGCGGGCGCGATCTCCAGCATGTCGTCGGCGCCGAAGTTCTGGACCGCCTTGACCTTGCCGAGCGCGGCGCCAGCAGGGTCGCGCGCCTCCAGCCCGATCAGGTCGGTCAGGTAGAATTCGTCCTCGTCCGGCTCGGGCAGCCGGTCGCGGGGCACATGCAGCTTGAGGCCGCGCAGGGCGTCGGCCTCCTCCTTGGTGGCGATCTCCTTGGCCCGCGCCACCAACCCGTCCTTGGTCGGCCGCGCCGCCGTCAGCGTCAGGCCGTGCGAACCGTCGGCCCGCAGCAGCGGCCCGTAATCCATCAGGGCGAGCGGATCGGCCGTATAGGTCGTGATCCGCACCTCGCCCTTCACGCCGAAAGCGCCGGCGACGTGGGCGACGAGGATGAGTTTCTGATCGGCCAAGCGAGGCTCCGACAGCAAAAGGGCGACGCCTTTCGACGCCGCCCTTCCTTAGCTCATGAAACCGAAACGGATCAGACCTCGGTCTTTTCTTCCTCGGCGGCGGGTGCCTCTTCAGCGGCGGCTTCGGCGGCCGGAGCCTCCTCGGCGGGGCTTTCAGGAGCCGCCTCTTCAGCCGGGGCTTCCTCGGCCGGAGCAGCAGCGGCGGCAGCGGCCGCAGCAGCGGCTTCTTCCTTGGCGCGGGCGGCGGCTTCGGCGGCCTCGATCTTGGCCTGGGCCTCGGCCTCGGCGCGGTCGGCTTCACGCTGGGCGCGCTCGGCCAGACGCTCCTGGGCCTTCTTGCCCGGCTCGCCCTTCTTGGGGTTGTTGCCCTGCGTCCACTTGACCTTGGCCGACAGGGTCTCGTCCTGGCTCAGGAAGCGGGCGACGCGGTCGGTCGGCTGGGCGCCCTTGCCCAGCCACTCGGCGATGCGGTCGGCCTTCAGGCTGACGCGCGGGGTCGGGCCGTCCTTGGGCAGCATGGGGTTGTAGGTGCCCACGCGCTCCAGGAACTTGCCGTCGCGCGGCGAGTGGCTGTCGGCGATGACGATGTAGTAGTAGGGGCGCTTCTTGGCGCCGCCGCGGGCCAGACGAATCTTCAGCATTGTCAGTCTCTTTCTAGGAAATCAGTTCGGTTTCTTGGGGAGGCCCGGCAGGCCCGGGAGGCCTCCCGGCGGTAGTCCGCCGCCCAGGCCGGAGAGCCGGTCCTGGAGGGCTTTCATCTCTTCGGGGCTCGGCTCGGGCATGCGCCCGCCGCCCAGCGCCTTCAGGCGATTGATGTCGGGGCCGCCGCCCATTCCCGGCATGCCGCCCATGCCCATGCCGCCCATCATGGCGGCCATCTTCTGGAGGTTGCCGCGTCCGCCGCGCGACAGCGACTTGACCATGTCGGCCATCTGGCGGTGCTGCTTGAGCAGGCGGTTGATCTCCTGAACCTCGACGCCGGCGCCCGCCGCGATGCGCTTCTTGCGGCTCGCGTTCAGAAGGTCCGGCTTCTTCCGCTCGGCCTTGGTCATGGAGGAGATGATCGCCTCCTGACGGGCGATCATGCGGTCGTCGATGTTGGCGTCGGCCATCTGGGCCTTCATCTTGGCCACGCCCGGCATCAGGCCCATGATGCCCTGAAGCCCGCCCATCTTCTTCATCTGCTGCAGCTGGGCCGCCAGGTCGTTCAGATCGAACTGCCCCTTGGCCAGCTTCCTGGCCATGGCCTCGGCCTTGGCCTGATCCAGCTCGGTCGCGGCCTTCTCGACCAGGGCGACGATGTCGCCCTGGCCCAGGACCCGGCCGGCGACGCGGCGAGCGTCGAACACGTCCAGCGCATCGACCTTCTCGCCCGCGCCCAGATACTTGATCGGCAGGCCGGTGGTGGCCCGCATCGACAGCATGGCCCCGCCACGCCCGTCGCCGTCGGCGCGGGTCAAAACGAGGCCCGTCAGCGGTAGCCGCTCGTGGAAGGCGGCGGCGGTGCGCACCGCGTCCTGACCGGTCAGGCTGTCGGCGACCAGCAGCGTCTCGACCGGCTTGGCGATGGCGGCCACCTCGGCCACCTCGTTCATCAGCGCTTCGTCCAGCGTGATGCGGCCGGCAGTGTCCAGGATCAGGACGTCGAAGCCCTGGAGCTTGGCCGACTGGAGCGCGCGCCGGGTGATCTGGACCGCGCTCTCGCCCTCGACGATCGGCAGGGTCGCGACCTCGATCTGCTTGCCCAGCTGGGCCAGCTGTTCCATCGCCGCCGGACGCCGGGTGTCCAGCGAGGCCATCATGACCTTCTTGCGATCGAACTTGGTCAGGCGCAGCGCCAGCTTGGCCGACGTCGTCGTCTTGCCCGACCCCTGCAGGCCGGCCATCAGCACGACGGCGGGCGGGGTGGCGTTGGTGTTGAGCGGGACCGGCTCCTCGCCGCCCAGCATCTCGATCAGGCCGTCGTAGACGATCTTGATGACCTGGTCGGCCGGCTTGACCGAGCGGATGACCTCTTCGCCCGTGGCGCGCTCGGTGGCGAAGGCGATGAAGTCCTTGACGACCGGCAGGGCGACGTCGGCCTCGAGCAAGGCCACGCGCACCTCGCGCATGGCTTCGGCCACGTCCTTTCCGGACAGGGCGCCGCGCCCGGTGATCCGGTCGAAAACCCCTGTCAGCCGCTCGTTCAGAGCCTCGAACATTCACACCTCGTCAGGGCGCCAAACGACCTCAGCCCCCGTGGACGTATGACGTCGACGGGGGTTCCTCTCCATCCTCGTCCGATGCGAAACCGGGGTCGTGATGGTGGAGGCGCGAGGTTCACTTGCGCCGGAAGCCGCGGCTTATGAGGGAAAGACTTGGATTTGTCGAGCGGAAGCGTTCAAGTCGTTCAAGGCACGCTCAACCTCAGCTATCCCGCCGCCCGATCCAAGACCTCCGCCACGAACCCGTTCAGGCTCTTGCCTTCCCGAGCCGCCGCCGCCGCCGCGCGTCGATGCACGGCCGGGTCCACGCGGACCGAGAACGTCCCGGAGAACGGCCTGTCGGGCGTCTTCCCGCGCTCGCGACACCATTCGACATAGTCGGCGATCGTGTCGGCGAAGGCCGTTCTCAGTTCATCCAGAGTCCGGCCCTGGAAGGTCAGAACATCGCGCGTGTTGATCACCTCGCCGTGGAACAGGCCAGCGTCCTCGTCCAGTTCGACGGTGGCCAGATAGCCGTCATGGGTCATGGTCGTCATCGCTTGGCATCGGGCGCATAGCCCGCCTCTGTCAGATATCGTCGCACCGATTTCAGCGCGCCCTTGTCCGTTTCCTTCTGCGGATGCGGACGGTGAAAGACGGCGTCCACGCCGTTGAGACTGACCCGGACCCGCGAGCCTCGCCCTTCGCTAATCTCGGCCCCTGCGGCGATCAGCAGGGCTTCGATATCCGACCATGCGATATTGGCTCGCACCGGATCGGCGAAAACCGCATCGAGCGTCTTGGCATGTTTGCCCTTCATCCAAGGACAATACCGGAAAACAGTATCATCTCCAAGTCGCAGACCTTGCAAGTTTGGGAGCGAGGATCCTCTATGGCCTTAGCCCTCTGGAGGATGACCATGCGTTTCGCTCGCCCCCTGACCCTCGTGCTCATGCTCGCGCTGGGAGCGGCGCCCGTCCTGGCCCAGACCGCGCCGCCGACCCGGCAGTCTGGGACCTTGATCTACAGCGGCATTCCGGAGATCCCCGAGACGCTCCGCACCGACCTCCAGCGGTACCGCAATGCCCGCTCGGCCGCCTTCCAGGACTGGATGGAAGACGGCTCCATGCTGATCTCGACCCGGTTCGGCGAGACGGCCCAGCTTCACCGCGTCGCCGCGCCCGGCGCCGACCGGGCCCAGATCACTTTCTTCGCCGAGCCCATCTCCAACGCCACGACCATCCCCGGCACGGGCCGCTTCGCCTATCAACGCGACGCCGGGGGCGCGGAGAACTTCCAGACCTTCGTCGCCGGGCTGAACGGCGGCGATGAGGCGATCACCGAGCCGAACACAAGAAACGGCGGGCCCATCTTCTCCGACGACGGCCGGACCGTGTTCTGGAACCGGGTCGAGCGCGGCCAGTCGGATTACGACATCCTGGCCATGACCGTGGGCGATGCCGCCTCGCGCCGCGTGGTGTTCGAGGGGACGGGCCAGTTCTCGCCTGTCGACGTCTCGCCGGACGGCGGTCGGGTGCTGCTGTCGCAATACATCTCCGCGCTCGACAGCCGGCTATGGATCCTCGACCTGGCGACGGGCCGCGCCACCCGCCTGCGCGAGAGCGCCACGCCCGTGTCCTATGGCGGCGGCGAGTTCACGCGCGACGGCCGCTCCATCATCACCACCTCTGACGAGGGCGGCGAGGCCCAGCGACTGGTCGAGATCTCGCTGGCGGACGGCGCGGTCACGCCCCTGACCGAGGCGTCCAACTGGGACGTCGACGACTTCGACCTGTCCGACGACGGTCGCCTTCTGGCCTGGTCGATCAACGAGGATGGTTACTCCCGGGTCGCCGTGCGCGACCTGACCACCCGCCGAGCCCTGCCCCAGCCCGAGCTCCCGCAAGGCGTGCTGGGGGCGCTACAGTTCTCGCCCGACGGATCGAAACTCGCCATCGGCCTTTCGACGCCGACCAGCTCGGGCGATGTCTGGAGCTGGGACGTGGCGGGCGGCGGACTGACGCGCTGGACCCAGTCCGAGGTCGGGCCGCTCGATCGGGCGAGCTTCGTCACCCCCGACCTGATCCGCTATCCGAGTTTCGACGACCTGCGCATACCGGCCTTCGTCTACCGCCCGCGTGGCCTTGAGGGTCGCCGCCCGGTCATCATCGATATTCACGGCGGGCCGGAGGGACAGGCGCGGCCGGGCTTCAACCTGAACTACCAGCAGTGGGTCGCCGACCACGGCGCGGTCGTCATCGTCCCCAACGTCCGGGGCTCTTCCGGCTACGGCAAGACCTGGCTGGCCGCCGACAACGGGCCGCGCCGTCAGGAGTCGGTCCAGGACATCGGGGCGCTGCTGGACTGGATCGCCGCCCAGCCCGACATGGATCCCGAGCGCGTCGTCGTCCACGGCGGCTCCTACGGCGGCTTCATGGTGCTGGCGTCGCTGGCGGCCTATTCGGACCGGCTGGCGGGGGCGGTGAACATCTTCGGCATCGCCAACTTCGTCAGCTTCCTGCAGAACACCGAGGCCTACCGCCGCGACCTGCGCCGGGCCGAATACGGCGACGAGCGCGACCCGGCCATGCGCGCCGTATTCGACCGCATCTCGCCGCTGAACCTGACCGAGCGCATGACCGCGCCGCTTCTGGTCATACAGGGCGCCAACGATCCCCGCGTGCCCCAGAGCGAGTCCGAACAGATCGTCGACGCCGTGCGCGGCGAGGGCCGCCCGGTCTGGTACCTGCTCGCCAGCAACGAAGGCCACGGCTTCAGAAAGAAGTTCAACTCAGACGGCCAGGCTGAGGTGACCAACCTGTTCTTCCGCCAGGTGCTTGGCGGCGAAACGGCGACCGGCGCGCCCTAGCGTCGTCGACCCCGCTACATCCCGCGCGAGGGGTCGTCCGCCGGCGTGTTCGGATCCTCACGGCGCGTCTGCTTCATGGTGCGCAGCTTGGACAGGGCCAAAGCCAGGCCCAGCAGCACTGGTCCGCCGATCACCACCAGCGCCCACATCAGGGTCGGATCCATCTTTCGTCTCCTTCTGTCGTCTCAAGGAGGAACGGCGCGTTGCACGGATTGATCCGAAGGCTGCGCTTGGGCCTCGCAAGGCGGGCGGGCGTCTGAAAGAGTGGCGTTCGCCCTTCTCCCCAAAGGACGCGCCCATGGCCGCTTCCCCCGCCCCGCCTGACGATCGCCTGCGCGAGGAGGTGCGGCTGCTCGGCGGCCTGCTCGGCGAGGTCATTCGCGACGAGGGCGGTCAGGTCCTGTACGACAAGATCGAGGCCGTGCGCGTCGCTTCCGTCGCCTATCACCGCCACCCGGGAGCCAAGGGGTCGGCGGAGCTGGAGCGCCTGCTGAGCGAGTTGTCGCTCGACGAGGCGGTGGGGCTGGCCCACGGCTTTGCGGTCTTCTCCCTTCTGGCCAATGTCGCCGAGGATCGCGCCGGCAAGCGCCGGGCCCAGGCCCAGACCGCCGAAGGGGCCCGCGCCGATACGCTGGAAGGCGCGCTGGCCCGGCTCGAAGCCGCCGACCGCTCGGTGGAGGACGCCCGCGCCCTGCTGTCCGAAGCTCTGATCTCGCCCGTGCTGACTGCCCACCCGTCGGAGGTCCGGCGCAAGAGCGTCATCGACCGTATCGCCGCTGTATCCGATCTGCTCGACGCCTGCGACCGTGACGATCTCGCCTGCCGCCCGGAGGTCATGACGACCGGTCTGCGCCGTCAGGCCGTGATCCTGTGGGCCACACGACTGGTGCGCACAACGGGCTTGGTCGTCCAGGACGAGATCGACACCGTCGTCTCCTTCTTGGAGCGGGTGTTTCTCAAGGTCGCGCCGGAACAGCTGATCGACTGGCGACGGCGGCTCGACGCGCCCGACCTGCGGCCCTTCGTCCGCATCGGCGCCTGGGTGGGCGGCGACCGGGACGGCAACCCCAACGTCGACGCCGATGCTTTGCGCGCCGCCTTCGCTACGCCGGCCAGGGCCGTGATGCGTCACTATTTGGAAGCCGTGAATGCGCTCGGCGCAGAGCTCAGCCTGTCCGGCTCGCTGGCTCGCGTCAGCCCCGCGCTTCAAGCCTTGTCGGACGCATCGGGAGACCTATCGCCCCACCGGGCCGACGAGCCCTACCGGCGGACGCTCAGCCAAGTCTACGCCCGACTGTCGGCGACGCATCTTCGCTTGACCGGCCAGACCGCGCCCCGCCCCGCCCCGTTCGACGCTCCGCCTTACACCGGGCCGTCGGAGTTCCGCGCCGACCTGACGGTCCTTCACGACAGCCTGGTCGCCAGTCACGGCGCGGTCTTCGCCGACGACGGCCTGGCCCGCCTGATCGCGACGGTCGACGTCTTCGGCTTCCACATGGCGACGCTGGATCTGCGCCAGAACTCCGACGTCCACGCCCGGGTCGTCGCCGACCTGCTGCGCGTCGCCGGCGTCTGCGCGGACTACGCCGCGCTCGACGAGGAGGCGCGGCTGGCGCTGCTCGCCGCAGAACTCCGCTCGCCCCGCCCCCTGTTCAGCCCCTACGCCGCCTACGCCCCCGAGACCCTGAAGGAGCGCGCTATCCTTCAGGCCGCCGCCGAGGCGCTGGACCGCTTCGGCCCCGACGCCATCCGCACCCATATCGTCTCCAAGACCGACGCCGCGTCCGACCTGCTCGAGGTCTATCTCCTGCTCAAAGAGGTCGGCCTGTATCGCCCGGAGGACCCCGCCGCCTGCCCCATCCAAGCCGCGCCCCTGTTCGAGACCATCGATGACCTTCGGGCCGCCCGCCCGACGCTGGAGCGCCTGCTCAAGGAGCCCTCAGCCCTCGCCGTCGCGCGCGCGCGCGGCGTTCAGGAGGTGATGATCGGCTATTCCGACTCCAACAAGGACGGGTCCTACCTGACCTCGACATGGGAGCTTCACGAGGCCTCCCGCGCCCTGCTTGCGGCGGCTCAAGGCGTCGGCGTCCGGCTGCAGCTGTTCCACGGCCGGGGCGGCGCGGTCGGGCGGGGCGGTGGCTCCAGCTTCGCGGGCGTCTTGTCCCAACCGACGGGCACGGTCGCGGGCCGCATCCGCATCACCGAACAGGGTGAGGTTATCGCCAACAAGTACGGCGAGCCCGACGTGGCGCGGCGCAACCTCGACGCCCTGACCGCCGGAACCCTGATCGCCTCGCTGGCGCCGCCGCCGGACGATGAAATGACGGCGCGGCACGGCGCGACGGTCCAGGCGCTGGCGCGGGCGTCGATGGCCGCCTATCGCGCGCTGGTCTATGAGACGCCGGGCTTCGTCGACTATTTCCGGGCCGCGACGCCGATCAATGAGATCGCCGAGCTGAAGATCGGCTCTCGGCCGACCAGCCGCACCGCCTCGACCCGCATCGAGGACCTGAGAGCCATTCCCTGGGTGCTGAGCTGGAGCCAGAGCCGGGTCATGCTGCCCGGCTGGTTCGGCTTCGGCTCGGCCTGCGAGGGCGCCGATATCGAGGAACTGCGGGCGATGGCCGCCGACTGGCCCTTCTTCCGGACCTTGGTTCAGAACATGGAGATGATCATGGCCAAGGCCGACATGACCATCGCCCGACGCTACGCTTCGCTCGTTCCCGATCAAGCGCTGTCCGCTTCTGTCTTCGGGGCATTGCAGGCCGAATGGGATCGGACCCAGGCGGCGGTGCTGGCCATCACCGGCCAGGACACCCTCCTGGCCGGGCAGCCCGAGCTGGACCGGCTGATCCGCCTGCGGATGCCCTATGTCGAGCCGCTCAACCACGTCCAGATCGAGCTGATCAGTCGGCGACGGACGGGAGACGACGACCCCCGCGTCCGGGAGGGCATCCTGCTATCCATCAACGGCGTCGCGGCGGGCTTGAGGAACAGCGGCTGAGACACCGCGCACGGATCATGCGTCACAATCCGAGTTCGCGCACACCTTAACGACCATGAACGAAATTTAGGGAAGGGTTCACCGGTCGGTCACGGAACTCGACCGTTGCTGTCACCGAACACGGTCATACGGCCGCGCGTCGCCTCCGCGCGACGACAGCCAAGGACCGTTCGCTATGAAGACCCTCGCCATCGCCTTCGCCGCGCTCGCCCTGTCGGCCGGCGCCGCCTCCGCCGAGGACTATCGCATCGCCATCGGCGACCTGGACCTCGGTTCGGTCTCGGGGGCCGATGCTTTCGACTCCCGCATCAACGCCATCGCCCGTCGTGCCTGCCGCACCGGCGCGCCGCTCGCCGACCACCAGTGCCGCGCCCGCTTCCGCGCCGAGGCGATGCGTGTCCTGCCCAGCGCGCGCCGCGACGAATACGCCCGCGCCCGCGGCGTCCGCATCCTGGCCGCTGTCCCCGTGATTTACGGCTGAGTAATTCGTAAACACATGAATTCATTGCCTAAAGTTCATTTTATGGCTTCGAATTCACTGAGCGTCGCAGTTCGGCCGTCGTATGCTCATCGAGTGGCGACAGAGGGCGGATATCCCGGTCCTGTCGCCACCAAGAGCGACTTCAACGGCTCAGGAAGCTCATCATGAAGACCCTCATCGCCGCCACGGCCACGGTCGTGACCCTGCTCACCGCCGGGGCCGCCTTCGCCCAGGAACGATCTATCGCCTTCGGCGATCTCGACCTGGCTTCGCCGCAAGGCGCCGAACGTTTCGATCGTCGCGTGAACCGTGCCGCTCGCGCCGAATGCGCCGGCCGCTCGCCGCTGACCACCGCCGCCTGCATTGCGCGCTTCAAGGCCGAGGCTGAAGCCCTGCTACCCAGCGTTCGTCGCGACGAGTACGCGCGGGGTCGGGCCGGACGGCAGCTAGCCATGATCCCGGTTCACTACGGCTGAACGATCGCCGTTCACCGGATGGAAGCCAATTTCGTTCACGCTGCGCCCTTCGCGTGAGGGGCGCCCATGCCGTCGGACCAGGGACCAGTCGATACGCCGATGCCGGATCTCGCCGGGCTTCAGACGGCAGGCGTCGGCTGTTGGCGGGTGCTGGACCCCAAGACCACGTGGTGGTCGCCGGCCATGTACGACATATTCGGTCTCGATCCGGCCAAGGGCGTGCCGACGCCCGACGAGGTGTTCAGGCTATACCACCCGGACGACACCAATATCGTCGGCCGAGGCTGGGCGAAGATGTTCAACACGGACGCCCCGTCGCGAATGCGCTATCGCATCATCCGTCCCTCGGGCGAAATCCGGCACCTGATCAGTCGAGCCCAGCGTCAGCCGCCCGACGCCCTGGGCCGACGCTGGGTTTGCGGCGTCGAGTTCGATGTCACCGAAGACGTCGATGATGAGCACCTGCTTGAGAGCGAACGGGCCTTTCGCTTCGTCGCCGAACACACCTCTGACATGGTGGTGCGCCATCGCATCAACGGCGGAATCTCCTATGCCTCTCCGGCGGCCCGCGCGGTGCTGGGATACGCGCCGGCAGAGATGGTCGGCATGTCGCCGGCCGAACTGGTGGACAGTGACGACCTTGGGCGAATTCGCGCCGTGCTCACCGACCGGATCGCGCGGGGCGAGCTCATCAGCCCGACCGGCTATGAATACCGCGCGCGGCACAAGGAAGGCCATATGGTCTGGCTGGAAGCCAACCCCCGGCTCGTTCTGAACGGCGCGGGCGAGCTGACGGAGATCGTCGATGTGGTCCGCGATATCTCGGCCCGCAAGGAGGCGGAGGCGGCCCTGGTGCAAGCGCGTCAGGAGGCTGAGACGGCATCCCGCGCCAAGAGCGAGTTCCTGGCCAACATGAGCCATGAGCTGCGCACGCCGCTGACCAGCATCCTGGGCTTCTCACGCCTGATCGGAGGGGACGGCGGACTGTCGGACGCGGACCGTGGTCACCTCGATCTCATCCGCAGCGCCGGGGAGACGCTGCTGGCCGTGGTCAACGACATTCTGGATTTCTCCAAGCTGGAGGCCGGCGCCCTCACCTTGGCGCAGGAGCCGTTTCCGGTCGCCACACTGGGCCAGGGCGTGATCGCCTTGCTCGGCGGCCAGGCGGACGACAAGGGTCTGGTTTTGTCGTGCGAGGCCCCCGATGACGTCTGGCTGACAGGCGATGCCGCGCGGTTGAGGCAGGTGCTGCTGAACCTGGTGTCGAACGCCGTGAAATTCACCGACCGTGGCTCGGTCACGGTCGCCCTGAGCGTTTCGCCCGAAGATGAGCGGTCGTGGCTGAATGGGGAGGTCCGCGACACAGGCGTCGGGCTCAACCCCGCCCAGATCGACCAGATGTTCGACCGGTTTACCCAGGCGGACGGCTCGGTGTCGCGCCGCTATGGCGGGACGGGTCTGGGTCTCGCCATTTCCAAGCGTCTGATCGAGGTGATGGGTGGTGAGATCGGAGCGCACAGCGACGGCCGGACCGGCTCGACCTTCTGGTTCCGAGTTCCGCTGGCGCCGGCCTCCAGCCAGACCGCGTTGAAGCCGATCGAGGATCAGGTGGCCCCGGACCGTCGCCTGAGGGTGCTCTTGGCAGAGGACAACGCCGCCAACCAAGCCCTGCTGGCCGCCTTGACCGCCCCGCTCGACCTCGCGCTGGACATGGTTGAGAACGGGCAGGAGGCTGTCGAGGCGGTCCGCAACGGCGCCTACGACCTCGTCCTGATGGACATGCAGATGCCGGTCATGGACGGGCCGTCCGCCGCCCGCGCCATTCGCGCCCTGCCGGGGCCGGCCGCCGGCACGCCGATCGTCGCCCTGACCGCCAACGTTCTGCCCGAGCAGATCGAGCAGTGCCGCTCGGCCGGAATGCAGGGGCACGTCGCCAAGCCGATCGATCCTCGCGCCCTGTTCAGCGCCATCGCCGAACATGCGCGCGCGCCCCAAGACGAAGCCGCCGCGGCCTGAACCGCGGCGGCTGTGTCATTAGGTCATCCGAGCGTCGTTGAAGACGCCCGGAGATCGTTCAGGCCCGAACGTCAGCTGACCGGGAACCCCCGCACGCGCAACAGGGCCGCGACGTCCGGATTGCGGCCCCGGAACCGGCGATAGGCCTCGCCGCGATCCGACGCATTGCCCTCCGCCAGGATGATCGACTTGTAGCGGGCGGCGATGTCCGGATTGAACACGTCGCCCGACTCCTCGAAGTAGGCCCAGGTGTCGGCGTCCATCACCTCGGACCACAGATAGCTGTAGTAGCCGGCCGAATAGGCGTCGGACGTGAACAGGTGATTGAACTGCGGCAGGCGGTGCCGCATCACGATCTCCTTCGGCATGCCGAAGCGGGCCAGGCTCTCGCGCTCGAAGGCGTCGATGTCGGTTGGCGGGGTGGCGCGGGTGTGCAGGTCCATGTCCACCAGGGCCGAGGACAGATAGCTGACCGTGGCATAGCCCTGGTTGAAGGTCGCGGCCGCCTCGACCTTGTCCACCAGCGCCTGCGGCATGGGCTCGCCGGTCTGGTAGTGCTTCATGAAGCCGTCCAGGATCGGCCGGCTCAGCACCCAGTGCTCGTGCACCTGCGACGGATATTCGACGTAGTCGCGCGGCGTCGTCCCCAGACCCGGATAGCGGACTTGGTAGGACAGGTAGTGCAGGGCGTGGCCGAACTCGTGGAATAGGGTCTCGGCGTCGTCCAGCGAGATGAGGATCGGCTGCCCGGCGTCCGCCTTCACGAAGTTGTTGTTGTTGGACACCAGCTTGTTGCCGCCGCCCTCATAGCCCCAGCCGATGCGGTAGCTGGTCATCCAGGCGCCCGACCGCTTGCCCGGCCGCGCGAAGTCGTCGGAGTAGAACAGGCCGACGTGTGAGCCGTCGGACTTGTTCTTGACCTCGAACACCTCGACGTCCGGGTGGAAGCCCGGGACGCTGCCGGCCGGGACTGGGGTGAAGGTGAAGCCGTACAGCCGCTCGGCCATGTAGAAGGCGCCGCGCTTGACCGCATTCAGCTCAAAGTAGGGCTTCAGCTCGTTCTGATCGAGGTCGTACTTCGCCTTCCGGACCTTCTCGGCATAGTACAGGTAGTCCCACGGCTCGATGTCGTGACCGGCGATCTCGCGCATGTCGGCGACCTCCTGGGTCACACGCGCCTTGGCCGGTTCCCAGACGCGCATCATCAGCTCCATGGCGGCCTGGGGCGTCCTGGCCATGGTGTCCTGCATGCGCCACTCGGCGTGGTTGGCGTAGCCCAGCAGCCGGGCGCGGTCGGCGCGCAGCTTCACGATCTCGGCGATCAGGGCGTTGGTGTCGTTGCGGTCGCCGTTGTCGCCCCGGTTGACGAACTTCCTCCAGACCTGCTCGCGCAGGGCGCGGTCGTCGGCGAAGGTCAGGAAGGGATCGACGCTGGAGCGGGTGTTGACGATGACCCAGCCCTGCAGATTGCGCGACCGCGCCGCGGCCGCGGCAGCCGCCTTGTTGGAGTCAGGCAGGTCCGCGACGCCCGCCTCGTTCGGGATGACGGTCCAAGTGTTCTCGTCGGCCACGACCTTCTGGCTGAAGCTGGTGAAGGCGTTGGCCAGCGCCGTGTTGATGCGGCCCAGCTCGGCCTTGCCGGCGGCGTCGAGCGCCGCGCCGTTGCGGACGAAGGCGTCGCGGCTGCGTTCGGCCAGGCGCGTCTGCTCCGGCGTCAGGCCGGCGGCGCGGGCGTTGTCGGCGACCGTCTTGATGCGTTGGAACAGGGGCTCGTTGAAGGTGATCTCGTCGCCGGCGGCCGAGAGGATGGGCGACACCTCGGTGTCCACCGCATTGTAGTCGTCCGAACCGATGTTCTGGGTCATCACCCCGAAGATCGACGTCGCCCGATCCAGCGGCTGTCCGGCCAGCTGCATCGGCACCAGGGTGTTGGCGAAGGTCGGCGGCTCGGGGTTGTTGGCGATGGCGGCGATCTCGGCGCGCTGCAGCTCGATGCCTTCCAGGATGGCGGCGCGCAGCTTGGGCGCGGTCACCTGGCCCCACGGCGGCACGCCGTTGTAGGGACCGGTCCAGGGCTGGAGCAGCTCGGCGCGCGGCGTCTGCGTCGGCAGCACCGCCTTGGCGATGGCCAGCTCTTCGGCGCTCGCGGCGGGCGAGACGGCTTCGCCGCCCATGGCGCCCGCGCTGGCGCATCCGGACAGGGCCATCAGGCTCGCGCCTCCGACGAGGAGTTGACGTCTGTGCATGTGCGTTTCCTGTTCATGGTTCTTCGAACGTGCGGGCACCCTAGGCCGGGTCCACCTGACCGTCACATGAACGACGTGTAATGCCGTTGGACGGCGAGGCAAGCCGCCGCTAGAGCCTGCGACATGGCGATAGGCGTTTTCGACAGCGGCGTCGGCGGGCTGACGGTCCACCGCGAACTGACCCGGCGGTTCCCCGAGCGGGACTTCATCTACCTGGCCGACCAGGCCCACGCCCCCTATGGCGGACGTGGCGGCGAGGAGATCGTCGATCTGACCCGCGCGGGCTGCGAGCGTTTGTTCGAGGCGGGGGCCAGCGTCATCGTGCTGGCCTGCAACACGGCCTCGGCCATCGCCCTGCGGCGCCTCCAGCAGACCTGGGTGCCGGAGGCGCGGGCGCGGCATGGGCGGCCGGTCAATGTGCTGGGCATCATCGTCCCGACCATCGAGGCGGCGACCGGCCTGCCCTGGACGTTCGAGGCCGAAAGGAAGGGCGACAAGATCGAGGCGCTGGAGATCACCGGCGTCTTCTGCACCGCCGCCACGGCCATGAGCCGGGTCTATGAAATCGAGATCGACAAGCGGCGCGAGGACCTGGCGGTCTTCTCCGAGCCCTGCCCGGGCCTGGCGGGCCTGATCGAGCTGGGGGCCCCGGCCGAGGAACTGGCGGTCGTGGTGCGCGACCACGTGGATGCGCTGCGCCGCCGCATCGGCCGGCATCCGGACAAGGCCATCCTGGGCTGCACCCATTACGAGATCGTCGCCGACATCTTCGCCGAGGCCCTGCCGCCCGGCACGCCGGTGATCCACCAGCCGAGCGCCGTGGCGGATGCGCTGGACCGCTACTTCGACCGGCATCCGGAGTACGGGCTGGGCGACACGGGGCGGCGGACCTTCCTGACCACCGGCAAGCCTGGCCCGCAGTCGGACCTGGTGAGCCAGTTCTGGGGATCGCCGCTCAGCTTCGAGTCCGCCTGACTTGACGGCGGCAAGGATCGCGCGCCCGATGCGGCCGGGAGGATTTGCCATGTTTCGCTCTGCCCTGATCGGCGCCGCCTTGGCCCTGCTCGCCGCCGCGCCCGCGAGCGCGGAAATCGTCTCGCGGAGCGAGAACGCCTTCACCCTGCGGTTCGCTTTGGGGCTCGAGGCCGCCCGCGAGGACATCGTCGCAGCCGTGGGCGACATCCCGGCTTGGTGGGACCCGTCCCACACCTACACGGGTGACAGCGCCAACCTGTCCCTGACCTTCGCGCCCGGCGGCTGCTGGTGCGAGCGCATGACCGACGGCACGACGTTCGAGCATGCCCGCATCGTCTCGATCAACGAGGAAGAGGTCGTGATGAACGCCCCCCTCGGTCCCCTCAACGGAAAGGCGACCCGCGCCGATCTGACGTTCGACGCCGGGCCCGAGAATATGGGCGCGCTGGTGACGATGGAGTTCGTGGTCGAGGGCCCCGGCGTCGGGGCCTTCGCCGAGCCGGTCCATAACGTCATGCAGCAGGGCTGGACCCGCTACATCCGCTGGATCGAGTACGGCGACGTGGTGGAGGACTGACCCCCGCTCCGGTCACGCTTCCAGCAGAATGTCCGCCGAGCGGGTGCAGGTCATGGCGGCCAGCTCAGCCTCCACGTTCAGCGTCTCGACCACGGCGCCGTTCAGCACCATGACGAAACGGCGGCAGCGCTCTCCCAGGAACTGATCCGGGTCCGCGCGGGTCAGGCCCGTCTTGCGCGCGAACTCCAGATTGCCGTCCGACAGGAAGATCAGGCGACCCTCGGGGTCCAGCTCCCGGCTCCAGGCCTCCATGGTCCAGGGATCGTTGGCCGCCAGGCAGGCGATGAAGTCGAAGCCCGAAGCCTTCAGCTGCGGCGCGCGCTGGACGAAATCCGGCACGTGGGAGCCGCTGCACACCGGCGTGAAGGCGCCCGGCACCCCGATGACGATGCCGCGCCGGCCCTGGAACAGGGTTTCGGTCGACTGGCTGGTCACGAACCCGTCCTTCAGGCGGCCGAGACGAACGGAGGGGACACGTTCACCAACGCGGATGGTGCGAATCATGGGGGCGGCGGACAGCAGGATTGGCGACGACCGACCTTGCGCCCCTCAAGCCTGACATCCGGTTAAGCGGTCGGTCAGTCGAATAAACGTGATCGATGCTGAGGCCAAGTTTAATCGATTTGTCTTGAGCATCTGGCAGGACTAGCTTCCCGCATCACTCTGACCCCCTGGGAGGCCCACGATGGACGGCGAACACTCACCCCTGTCTGATCCGAGCAAGAAGGCCGCCGCCAAGCGCGCCTTGCTCGGCCGCACCAACCGCGACTGGTGGCCCAACACGCTGGCGGTCGACATCCTGCACCAGCACGGCAAGACCGGCGACCCGATGGGCGACGGCTTCAGCTATGCCGAGGCCTTCAAGTCGATCGACTACGAAGGCCTGAAGCGCGACCTGACCGCCCTGATGACCGACAGCCAGCCCTGGTGGCCGGCGGACTATGGCCACTATGGCCCCTTCTTCATCCGCATGGCCTGGCACGCGGCCGGCACCTATCGCACCGGCGACGGGCGCGGCGGCGCCAGCTCAGGTCAGCAGCGCTTCGCCCCGCTGAACTCCTGGCCGGACAACGGCAACCTGGACAAGGCGCGCCGCCTGCTATGGCCGATCAAGCAGAAGTACGGCGCCAAGATCAGCTGGGCCGACCTGTTCATCCTGGCCGGCAACGTCGCGATCGAGTCGATGGGCGGGCCGGTGTTCGGCTTCGGCGGCGGCCGCGCCGACGTCTGGGAGCCCGAGAAGGACGTCTACTGGGGCACCGAGGAAAACTGGGTGAAGGGCGAGGAAACCCGCATCCAGGAAGACAAGAACATGGCGCTGGAAGAGCCGCTGGCGGCCATCCAGATGGGCCTGATCTACGTCAACCCGGAAGGTCCGGGCGGCGTGCCCGAGGCGCTGCAGTCCGCGCGCGACATCCGCATCACCTTCGCCCGCATGGGCATGAACGACGTGGAGACGGCGGCGCTGACGGCCGGTGGCCACACCTTCGGCAAGGCCCACGGCGCGGGTGACGCCTCGAAGGTCGGCGTGGCTCCGGAAGGCGCCGACATCGCGCTGCAGGGCTTTGGCTGGCAGTCGGGCCACAAGAGCGGCGTGGGCGAAGACGCCATCACCTCGGGCATCGAGGGTGCCTGGACGCCGACGCCGATCACCTGGGACATGTCCTATTTCGACATGCTGCTGGACCACGAGTACGAGCTGGTCCGCTCGCCCGCCGGAGCCAAGCAGTGGCAGCCCGTCGGCAACCCGCCGGAGACCCTCGCGCCGGCCGCCCATACGCCGGGCAAGAAGGTCCCGACGATGATGACCACGGCCGACATGGCCTTCAAGGTCGACCCCGAGTACCGCAAGATCATGGAGAAGTTCCGGGCCGATCCGGCCTACTTCGCCGACCAGTTCGCGCGCGCCTGGTTCAAGCTGTGCCACCGCGACATGGGTCCCAAGATCCGCTACCTCGGACCGGAAGTTCCGGCCGAAGACCTGATCTGGCAGGACCCGATCCCGGCCCACACGGGACCCAAGCTGACCGACGCCGACGTCAAGACGCTGAAGGACCACATCGCGGCGTCCGGCCTGTCGGTCGCCGACCTGGTCCGCACGGCCTGGGCCTCGGCCGCCACCTGGCGCGGGTCGGACCACCGCGGCGGCGCCAACGGCGCGCGCATCCGGCTGGAGCCCCAGCGCAGCTGGGACGTCAACGAGCCCGAGAAGCTGTCGAAGGTTCTGGCCGTCTATGAGGACATCAAGGCCAAGTCCGGCCTGAACGTCTCCATCGCGGACCTGATCGTGCTGGGCGGCTCGGTCGGCATCGAGCAGGCGGCCAAGGCCGCCGGCCACGACGTCGTTGTCCCCTTCACGCCGGGCCGCACAGACGCCACGGCCGAGCAGACGGACGCCGAGAGCTTCAAGGTGCTGGAGCCCCGCGCCGACGGCTTCCGCAACTATCTGCAGGTCAAGTTCAACGTCCCGACCGAGGAACTGCTGATCGACCGGGCCCAGCTGCTGGGTCTGACCGCGCCGCAGATGACGGCCCTGGTCGGCGGCCTCCGCGTGCTGGGCGTCAACCACAAGGACGCCAAGGAGGGCGTGTTCACCGACCGTCCGGGCCAGCTGACGAACGACTTCTTCGTCAACCTGCTCGACATGTCGACGGCCTGGAAGCAGGTGGACGATACGTCGGATGAGCTGTTCGTCGGCACGGACCGGGCCACGGGCCAGCAGCGCTGGACCGCGACCCGCACCGACCTGGTGTTCGGCTCCAACTCCCAGCTGCGCGCCATCGCCGAGGTCTTCGCCGAGGGCCAGTCCCAGGAGGTGTTCCTGAAGACCTTCATCAAGGCCTGGACCCAGGTCATGGAGAACGACCGCTACGACATCCCCAAGCGCGCGCTGCACGCCGAGAAGCTGGCGGCGTAAGCCTCCGAGACTGACGATCTGACGACCCCCGTCCTCCACGCGAGGGCGGGGGTTTTCTTTTTGGTCTTCTCATAAGGTCGCTGGATCGTCATGGCGTTTGGCTGAGATCACGCCTATCTCGATCCCATGCTCCCCACGCTCCGCCAGCTGCAGTATCTCAAGCTCCTCGCCGAGCACGGCTCCTTCAGCCGGGCCGCCGAGGCTGCCTCGGTCAGCCAGCCGGCGCTCTCGGCCGGCATCCAGGAACTGGAGAAGGTGCTGGGCGCGCCCGTCGTCGAGCGCACACGCGGCGCGGTCCAGCTGACCGCCGTCGGCGCCGAGGCCGTCAGCCGCGCGGAGGACGTGCTGGCCCGCACCGAGGATCTGGTTGAGGCGGCGCGGAACGCCGGGCGGCCGCTGTCGGGGCGGCTGAGGCTGGGCGTCATCCCGACCGTCGCGCCGTTTCTCCTGCCCGCCACCCTGCCGGGGCTGAAGGCGGCCTATCCGCAGCTGCGGCTCTTCATCCGCGAGGACCTGACCGGCCGCCTGATCACGGGGCTGAAGGCCGGGCAGCTGGACTGCGCCGTCATCGCCCTGCCCTATGCCGCGACCGGCATCCAGCACGCCCGCATCGGCGACGACGAGATCCTGGCCGCCGCGCCAGTCGATCATCCGCTGGCTTCCGGCGGCGACATCCTGCCCGGCGCTCTGAAGGGCGAGGACCTGATCCTGCTGGAAGACGGTCACTGCCTGCGCGATCAGGCCCTGGCCGCTGTCGAGATCGACGCCCCGCGCGGCGAGGACGTCTTCGCCGCGACAAGCCTGCATACGCTGGTGCAGATGGTGTCCTCGGGGCTGGGCGTGTCCTTCCTGCCCGCCATGGCGGTCAAGGCCGGGCTGGCGGACGACAAGGGCGTGGTCGTAAGGTCTTTCGCGGCGGAAGCGCCGAAACGCGAGATCGTGGTGGCTTGGCGCAGCGGTTCGAGCCGGGCGGCCGAAGCGCGGCTGCTGGCCGAGGCGATGCGGGTCTAGCATCCCCTCCCCGTCGCGGAGTGATGGGGAGGAGACGCCCGAACCTTAAGCCGCCAGGTTCCGCAGGACGTACGGCATCACCCCGCCGGACTTGAAGTAATCCAGCTCGGTCTGGTTATCGATGCGGCAGCGGACCGGGAAGCGCGCCATCTTGCCGTCCGAGGGGCGGAACAGCTCGACCCACAGGTCCTGACGCGGGCGCAGCTTGCCGATGTTGGCATCGGTCAGGCCGCGGATGGTGACGATCTCCTCGCCCGTCAGGCCCAGCTTGGTCCAGCCGTCCGCCTTGAACTGCAGCGGCACCACGCCCATGCCGACCAGGTTCGAGCGGTGAATGCGCTCGTAGGACTCGGCGATGACGGCGCGAACGCCCAGCAGGCGCGTGCCCTTGGCCGCCCAGTCGCGCGACGAGCCGGTGCCGTATTCCTTGCCCGCGAACACGACCAGCGGCCGGCCCTCGGACTGGTAGCGCATGGCCGCGTCGTAGATCGACATCACTTCGCCCGACGGGAAGTGCTTGGTCATGCCGCCCTCGATCTCGGGCACGATGCGGTTCCTGATGCGGATGTTGGCGAAGGTGCCGCGCATCATCACCTCGTGGTGACCGCGCCGCGCGCCGTAGGAGTTGAAGTCCAGCGCATCCACGCCGCGCGCCGTCAGGTACTGACCGGCGGGCGACGTCTTCTTGATCGAACCGGCCGGAGAGATGTGGTCGGTCGTGATCGAGTCGCCGAAGATGGCCAGCACCCGGCCCTCGATGATGTCTGTGACCGGCGTCGGCTCCATAGACAGGCCCTCGAAGTAGGGCGGGTTGGCGACGTAGGTCGAGGCGTCGTCCCAGGCGTAGGTCTGACCGCCCGCGACCTGGATGGCCTGCCAGTGGGCGTCGCCCTTGAACACGTCGGCGTAGCGTTTGGCGAACATGGCCGAGGTGACGGCCTTCTTCTGGATGGCGGCGATCTCGGCGGTCGTCGGCCAGATGTCCTTCAGGAAGACGTCCTTGCCCTTCTTGTCCTGGCCGATCGGGTCCTTGGTGATGTCGATCCGCATCGAGCCGGCGATGGCGTAGGCCACGACCAGCGGCGGCGAGGCCAGGTAGTTGGCCTGGACGTCGGGGTTCACTCGACCCTCGAAGTTGCGGTTGCCCGACAACACCGACGTCGCGACCAGGCCGTTGTCGTTGATGGTCTTGGAGATCGCCGGATCCAGCGGACCCGAGTTGCCGATGCAGGTGGTGCAGCCGTAACCGACGAGGTTGAAGCCCAGCGCATCCAGATCCTTCTGCAGGCCCGACGCCGTCAGATAGTCGGTCACGACCTGCGAGCCCGGCGCCAGCGAGGTCTTGACCCAGGGCTTAGCCTTCAGACCCAGCTTGTTGGCCTTCTGCGCCACCAGACCCGCCGCGATCAGCACCGAGGGGTTGGAGGTGTTGGTGCAGGAGGTGATGGCCGCGATGACCACGTCGCCGTCGCCGATGTCGAAGCTCTCACCCTCGACGGCCGCGCGCGGGGCGTCGGGCGCGCGGTTGAACACCTGCGCCAGCGCGTCCTCGAAGGCGGAGGCGGCGGAGGTCAGTTCGACGCGATCCTGCGGACGCTTCGGCCCCGCCAGCGACGGCACGACGGTCGACAGGTCCAGCTCCAGCACGTCGGTGAAGATCGGGTCTTCCGAGGTCTCGTCGATCCAGAGGCCTTGCGCCTTGGCGTAGGCCTCGACGAGCGCGACGCGGGCCTTGTCGCGACCCGTGGCGGTCAGATAGCCGATGGTGGCCTGCGACACGGGGAAGAAGCCGCAGGTGGCGCCGTACTCCGGCGCCATGTTGGCGATGGTGGCCTGGTCCTCAATCGTCAGGTTGGCGACGGCCGGGCCGAAGAACTCCACGAACTTGCCGACCACGCCCTTCTTGCGCAGCATCTGGGTGACGGTCAGCACCAGGTCGGTGGCGGTGGTGCCTTCGGGCATCGAGCCCGTCAGCTTGAAGCCGATGACCTCGGGGATCAGCATAGGGATGGGCTGGCCCAGCATGGCGGCCTCGGCCTCGATGCCGCCGACGCCCCAGCCCAGCACGGCCAGGCCGTTGATCATGGTGGTGTGGCTGTCGGTGCCGACCACGGTGTCGGGATAGGCGACGGTCGCCTTGCCCTCCGCCGCAGTCCAGACCGTCTGGGCCAGGTTCTCCAGGTTCACCTGGTGGCAGATGCCGGTGCCCGGCGGCACGACGCGGAAGTTGTTGAACGCCGAAGAGCCCCAGCGCAGGAAGTTGTAGCGCTCGATGTTGCGCTCATACTCGCGCTCGACGTTCTGGGCGAAGGCGCCCGGGGTGCCGAAGTGGTCCACCATCACCGAGTGGTCGATGACCAGGTCGACGGGGACCAGCGGATTGATCTTGGTGGCGTCGGCGCCCAGCGCGCTCATGGCGTCGCGCATGGCGGCCAAATCCACGACGGCCGGCACGCCGGTGAAGTCCTGCATCAACACCCGGGCGGGGCGGAAGGCGATCTCGTGCTCGACCGAGCCCTTGTTCTGGGTCCAGGCGGCGACGGCCTTCAGGTCGTCGGCGGTGACGGAGACGCCGTCCTCGTTGCGCAGCAGGTTCTCCAGCAGCACCTTCATGGAGCGCGGCAGGCGGCTGATGCCTTCCAGACCGGCTTCCTCGGCGGCGGGAAGGCTGTAATAGGCGTACTTCTTGCGCCCGACGGAGAGATCGCGCCGGGTGGAAAGGCTGTCGACTGACGGCATGGGAGTGTTCCTCTGGTCAAGGCCGCCCGGACATCCGGTTCACCTGTCTCGCGGCGATCGCAGGGGCGCACAGGTCCCCGGCGCGCGCGGCGACAGCGCGCTGCGGCGAGGGCGGATATAGCGAGGGTCGCGGGGGGCGTCCATGAGTCCACGATGGATGTGGGGACATTGAGAACGGGTCGCAGGGCGATGAACCACTGCTTCTCCCTCCCCCTGCGGGGGAGGGCAGGCGCGCAGCGCCGGGTGGGGGCGGCTCAGTTATACAAAGGCGACGTCGAGGTTTGGCTGGCCGGGCCGCCCCCACCCGGTCTTCGCTCCGCTCCGACCACCCTCCCCCGAGGGGGAGGGAAAGCATAGTGATCACCCGCCTCACCATCTCCGGCCTCGCCCTCGCCCGTGGCGAGCGCACCCTGTTTCGCGATCTGTCCCTGACCCTGGACGCCGGCGAGGCCGTGGCCCTCACCGGGGCCAACGGCGCGGGCAAGACGACGCTGCTGCGCGCCATCGCGGGCTTCGTCCGCCCCGAGGCTGGGACGGTCGGCTTCAACGCCGCCGACGGGACGGAGCTGGATCCAGCCGAAGCCCGAGGACGCAGCCTGCACATGCTCGGCCACCTCGAAGGGTTGAAAGGCGCCCGCACCGCGCGGGACGAGCTCACATTCCAGGCGCGCTGGCTGGGGGGCGACGCCATAGACGACGCCGTGTCGGTCATGGGCCTGAAGCCGCTGATGGACCTCGAGGTCCGCAAACTCTCCGCCGGTCAGCGGCGGCGTCTGGCGCTCGCCCGCCTGATCGCAGCCCCCCGGTCGCTTTGGCTGCTGGACGAACCACTCAGCCCGCTCGACGCCCGCTGGCGCGAGGCGGCGGGCGAGGTCATGCGGCGTCACCTCGACGGCGGCGGGCTGATCCTGGCGGCGGTACATGACACGCTGCCGATCCCGACACGGTCGCTCGACCTTGGAGCCGGCCGATGAGTGCGGTCGGCGTCCTGTTCCGGCGCGAGCTGGCCCTGGCCTGGGGCGGAGGCGGCGGCCCGCTGCTCGCGTGCGGTTTCTTCGCCTGCCTGACGACCATCGTCCCGCTGGCGGCAGGCGGGGATCCGACGACGCTCAGGCCCGTCGCGGCGGGCATCGCCTGGCTAGCGCTGGCGCTGGCGTCGTTGCTGTCGCTTGAGCGGCTGTTCGAGCGCGATCTGGACGACGGGGCGCTGGACCTGCTGGCGCTCGGCCCCCTGCCGCTGGAGGTGGTCGTGGGGATCAAGGCGCTGGCGCAATGGCTGGCGACCGGACTGCCGCTGGCGCTGGCGGCGCCCATCGCAGCACTCGCCTTGGGTCAGTCGCCGGACCTGGCGGTGCTGACCGCGCTGGCGGCCCTGATCGGAGGACTCGGGTTCGCCTTCACGGGCGCGCTGGGCGCGGCGCTGGCGCTCGGGGCCAAGCGCGGGGGGCTGCTCATCGCGATCGTGGTGCTGCCGCTGTTCATTCCGCCGGTGGTGTTCGGGGCCGGCGCTCTGACGCGGGCGGCCGAGGGGCTCAGCCCGTGGCCGGCGATGGCGCTGCTGACGGCCTGTGCGCTGTTCGCGGCCGTGATCGCGCCCCCGGCGGGCGCCGCGGCGATCCGCGGCGCCCAGGGGTAGTCAGGGCCTCAGCGGACGGCGGCGTAGGCCGTCAGCGTCGAGACCAGACGCGCGTGCTCGCGCGCCGTCATGCAACGCGGCGCGGCCCAGACCTGGCCTGTCGAGCGGGCCTGCAACGCCTGTTCCGCGGTGACGAATTCCGGCGCCTGGCCGTGCTCGCGACGGAAGGCGCGACGCGTGGCGGCGTCCTGATCACAGATCATCACGACGCGCTCGGCGCCGTCCGGGGCGCGCATCGGAAAGCTCACCCGCTCCTGGGCCAGGGCGGGGGTCACGGCGGACGCGGCTAGCGTCAGGACGGCGGCGGACAGGGTCAAACGGTTCATGGCGGGCTCCTCCTCAGGCCCGAAAAAGCTCAGGGTCCGGAGGAATACTGCGCCGAATTTCGGCAATGTAAAGAAAATAAGACAACTACATCGCAAACAGATGAAGTTTCGCTTCTTCGTCATGGCGTTGCGGTTCGCATGGGGCGGCGTGGCCGGGTGTCGCAGAGCGGCGGTTGAGCCGAATCCCGCCGTCGTGCGTATCTGCGGCCATGACTCGCAGAGGCCTGATCGCCCCCGCCCTCGGCGTCCTCGCCGCCGCCTGCAGCCCGCTGGGCCTGCTGAACGCCGTCGGCCCGCGCGACCGGGGTGTGCGCCGGGTCGCCCGCTCGGTTCCCTACGGCGACCATCCCCGACAGACGCTGGACGTCTACGCCCCCGACGGCGCGGCGGACCTCCCGACGATCGTCTTCTTCTACGGCGGCGGTTGGGATTCCGGGTCCAAGGACCTGTACGGCTGGGCGGCCCAAGCGCTGGCGGCGCAGGGCTTCGTCGTCGCCCTGCCCGACTACCGCATCGTGCCCGATGTGGTGTTTCCGACCTTCGTCGAGGATGCGGCGGCGGCGACCGCCCGCGCTGCCGAGTTGGCTCCGACCTGGGGCGGCGACCCCGCCCGGCTCGGTGTCGCCGGTCACTCCGCGGGCGCCCACCTGGCCATGATGATCGCGCTGGACGTCCGCTACATGGCGGGGGCGGGGGCGCCTGACGTGATCCGCGCGGCGGCAGGGTTGGCCGGCCCCTATGAGTTCCTGCCTTTGAATGTCCCGGCGTCGATCAATGCGTTCGGTCACGTCGAAGACCCGCTCCAGACCCAGCCCCTGACGTTCGCGCGAGCGGACGCACCGCCCGTGTGGCTGGGCCACGGCACGGCCGACGTGACGGTCCACGACGAGGATTCAATCCTGCTGGACGCCCGTCTGCGCGCGCTCGGCGCCCGCTCGGAGCTGGAGCTCTATCCCGGCCTCACGCATGAGGACCTGATCGCGACGTTTTCGCCCTTGTTCCGGAAGAAGGCTCCCGTGCTGGCGGACGCCTCGGCTTTTTTCCACCAGGCCCTGGGCTGAGGAAAAAGCCGATCAACCCTCACCGTCTCGCCAAGGTCACGATCCTCCGTTAGAGGAAGCCATGACAGAGCACATGACTGGGGCGCTCAGCGCGCCCGAGGCGCTGGATCGCCTCGAAACCCTCTACACCGACGCCGTCGCGAACCTGCGGGGCGCGGTTCGCACCTATCTCAAGACCGGACAGACGCCCGACGCGGCGCTTCGGGCGCGCGGCCTGTTCTGCTATCCGCGTCTGCGCATGCGCTGGTTCGGCGAGCGGCCGGAGAACCTGGCCCAGCGCGCCTATGCCCGCATCTCGCGGCCGGGCGTCTATTCCACGACCGTGACCCGGCCGGACCTGTTCGGACCCTATATCCTGCAGCAGCTGAGCCTGCTGGAGGCCGACTATGGCGCGACGTTCGAGGTCGAACCGTCAGAGCAGGAAATCCCCTTCCCCTATGTGCTGGACGGCTCCGACGTCTTGCTGGACCGGTCGATGACGGCCGCCATCGCGCGGCATTTCCCGACCACCGACCTGTCCCACATCGGCGACGAAATCTCCGACGGCCTGTTCGACCTGACCGAGGAGTTCCCGCTGTCGCAGTTCGACGGCCTGAGGACCGACTTCTCTCTGGCCCGCCTGCGGCACTACACCGGCACGCCGGTCGAGGACGTGCAGTCCTACATCCTGTTCACCAACTACCACCGCTACGTCGATGAGTTCGTGCGCTGGGCCTGCGCCCAGCTGGCCGATCCGAACTCTCCGTACGAGAGCCTGTCATGCGCCGGCGGGGTGGTGATCGACCGGGGCAACCCCGATCCGGACCTCGCCATCGCCGACGCGGCCTGGCGCAAGCACCAGATGCCCGCCTATCACCTGAAGGCGCCGGGCTGGGAGGGCGTGACCCTGGTCAACATCGGCGTGGGGCCGTCCAACGCCAAGACCATCTGCGACCACCTGGCGGTCACCCGCCCGCACGCCTGGATGATGATCGGCCACTGCGGCGGCCTGCGTCCCAGCCAGACGATCGGCGACTATGTGCTGGCCCACGCCTATCTCAGGGACGACCATGTGCTGGACGCCGTCCTGCCGCCCGACATCCCCATCCCCAACATCGCTGAGGTCCAGCGCGCCCTCTACGACGCGGCCAAGCAGGTCTCGGGCATGCCGGGCGAGGAGGTCAAGAAGCGGCTACGCACGGGCACCGTGGTCACCACCGACGACCGGAACTGGGAGCTGCGCTACTCGAAGTCCGCGCTGCGCTTCAACCAGAGCCGGGCGGTGGCCATCGACATGGAATCCGCCACCATCGCCGCGCAGGGGTATCGGTTCCGGGTGCCCTACGGGACGCTGCTGTGCGTGTCGGACAAGCCGCTGCATGGCGAGATCAAGCTGCCGGGGCAGGCCAATCGCTTCTATGAGGGCTCGATCTCTGAGCACCTGCAGATCGGCATCCAGGCCGTCGATCTACTTCGGAACGAGGGCGCCGGCCTGCACAGCCGCAAGCTCCGCGCCTTCGACGAGCCGCCGTTCCGGTAGGTGTCAGGGCGCGGCCGGCGGGCCCTTGTCCGGCGTATGACCCTGACGATCGCCCTCCCGCCCGCCGCGGTTGCGCCCGGCCAGAATGGCGGCGACGATGCGCCGATCCTCGGGCTCCAGCGTCTGCAGGATGGCCAGCGCGTCCGTCTCCAGCCTCGCCCTGCCCCGCGCCTCGGCCTCGCGCGAGCTCGCGAGCAGGGCCTCGACACGCGCACGGTCGAAGGGCTCGGCCCGCGCGGCTTCGACCGCCTCGGCCCGCGCCTGTCGCGCCGCCTGGAAGTCGGGTCTCGCGGCCAGCCCCGCCTCGCGCAGACCGCGACGAACCTCGCGCCGCACCTCAGGATCCAGCGAGGCCAGAAGCTCCCGCGTCGAGGGTCGGCGCTCCCCGGACCGCCGGTCCTCCAGCGCACGTTCGATCTTCTTCTGACCGGACAGGGCGGTGACCGCCGCCGTCGCCGCGAACAGGTTGATGCCGACCGAGACGGCCAGTGCGATCCCAAGGATGATGGCCAGCAGGCGCGAACTCATCCCAGCACCGCCGTGTCATCCAGACCGCCGACCGAGGCCTGGTCCAGCACCAGGTCCAGCTGCGCCTGACGCTCCAGGTCGCTGGTCAGGGTCAGGCCGAACATGACCCCGGCGCACGCGGCCGCCGCCCAACCGGCCCCGCCGATCCAGAGCAGACGGCGCAGGCCGGGCCAGGCGGCCCTTGCTCTCAGGCCAGCCGCCTGAGCCGAGGCGATCACCCGGTCGCGCAACTCGGTCGACACGGCGACGCGCGGCGCGGCGTCGAGCGCGGCGTCCAGCTGGCGCGCCTCGAACAGGGCCCGTTCCGCTGCCTCCGGTTGGGCGCGCGCGAAGGCTTCGGCCGCCTCGCGCTCGGCGGTCGGCCAGCGACGCAGGTCGCCGCCCCAAGCCTCGGCCAGATTTCGCATCTGTTCCGCGTTCATGCTCTTTCTCCTACCGCCTCAGGGGCGCCGGGGGCCAGATCGGCCAGCGCCGCGCGAAGGGCCCTTCGGCCTCGCCCCAAAAGACTTTCCAGCGCCTCGACGCTGACGCCCATCAAGCCGGCCGCCTCGATGTTGCCGAGCTCCTGATAGTGGCACAGCACGATCGCCTCACGCTGGCGCTCCGGGAGCGCCTTCAGCGCTGTCCCAACACGCGCGCCCAGTTCGGCCGCCAGCAGACCGCGATCCGGGGCGGGTCCCGGATCGGGCCGATCCGGCGGCGCATCCACCAGCACCTCGCGGCGACGACGCAGGCGGTCGTAGCAGAGGTTCAGCGCCACCCGGTGCAGCCAGGTGTCGAACTTGGCCTTGCCCGGCGTCCAGCGCGGCGCCTGTTTCCAGGCCTTCATCATGGCCTCCTGCGCCACGTCTTCAGCTTCGACCGCGTCGCCCAGCATGCGCTGGGCGAGCGACAGCATGCGCGGCAGCTTGCGCGCCACCAGGGCCTGGATGGCGGCGGGATCGCCCTGACCCACGCGGCGCACCAGATCCTCGTCGGGGTCGACAACGGCCGCCAATCGGTCCCTTTCCGCGCGAAAGGAGCGGCCGGGCGAACCCGGCCGGTCCCGTCACCGACCCTACTCCGAAGCGGGCGCCGAACGCGACGCCTGCCGTTGGGCGCGGCGCTCCTGCATCGCCTCGCGCAGGCGAGCCGGAGCCGCCTGACGTTCGATCTCGCTCAGATAGCCGTCGCGGTCGGCGTCGAGCGTGGCGAAGGCTTCCGAGGCGCGGGTCCGGGCCTGTTCGACCTGGACCGGGCCGCGAGCGAAGGCCCGGCCGGCGCGTCGCTCCTGGCGCTGCATGCGCTGACCACCGCGGCCGGCGCGTTCGGGGCGAGCCGCCTCGAACTCGGCCTCGCTGATGGATCCGTTCCGGTCGGTGTCGAGGCGGGCGAACATCTGGCCACGCCGCTCGGACCTGTTGGCCTGCCAGGCGGCCTGGGCCTCCTCGCGGGTCACCTGGCCGTCCCGGTTGGCATCGGCCTCGCTGAGGCGCGCGGTGCGGGCGGCCACGAACTCGGCCTGGCTGACGCGGCCGTCGCCGTCGGTGTCGGCGCGACCGAGGCCGCGTTGTTGCTGGGCGCTGGCGGTTCCGGCGAGCGCCAGGGCTCCGACGGCGATCAGGGTCAGGGTCTTGATCTTCATGTCTCGTCTCTCCGATGGGCGGCGGCGTGGCCCGCGCCCGTGCATCCCCACCGGAGCTCTAACGACGCTCGGCGGTTTATCCGTCGCGAGGGGCAGGAAGTGCGGCCTCAAACGCTCCGCGAGCCGCCGCGCGGGCGCTTTCGAGCCGGTGAACAAGGCTCGTGAAGTCAGCCTGGCCGGCGGCTTCAGCCAGACGCCGGCGGAAGGTCTCGGGCTCGGTCTCGACGTCGGCTTTGTCGTCGAAGGCACAGGCCAACAGCTGAGCCAGGCCCTGTTGCAGCATCCAAGCGTCGCCCAGCGCGGGGTCGCCCGCCAGTTGCTCCACCGTCGACACAGTGAGCGGTCCGCCCGAGGCGGCCGCCTGCAGCTGCCGGAACTGACCGACGAACTCTGCGTCCACGAGCCCGCCGGGCACAAGCTTCAGATCCCAGAAGCCGTCCGGCCGCCGCTCGCGCGCCATCAGGTCGCGCATGGCCCGCACCTCGGCCGCGATATCGATATCGGGGCGCGGCCGTCGCAAGGCGGTCTCGATTGCCGCCGCCGCGCGCTCGGCGAACGCAGCATCGCTGGCCCAGACGACCCGGGCGCGGGTCAGGGCCATGAACTCCCACGTCGCGGCCTCGTCGCCATAGTAGGCGTCGAAGCCCGAGAGGCGGACAGAAACGGGCCCCTTTGATCCCGACGGCCTCAGCCGCATATCGACCTCGTACAAGCCGCCCTCACCCGTATGGGCCGACAGGGCAGAGATCAGTCGTTGGGTGAAGCGGACGTAGAAGACATCGGCCGCCCAGCCCTTCGTGCCCGAAACGGCCTCAGGCGCGGCGTCGTAGACGGTCATCAGGTCGAGGTCGGAACCCGCCGTCATCTCGCCCGACCCGGCCTTGCCGAGCGCGATCACCGCGACCGCGCCGGGCATGGCCCCGCCCAGACGCTCGGTCTCCGCGAGCGCTGCCGCCGACAGTGTGCGCATGACCGCGTCGGCGAGGTTGGTGAAGCCCCGGCCCGCCGCCTGTGGTCCGATACGGCCGGACAGGGTCTGCATGCCGATGCGGAACACCTGCTCCCGGTGCAGGCGCCGGACGGCGTTCATCGCGCCTTCGAAGTCGCCGGCTTCAGCCGCCTCGCGCTCCATCTGGTCGAACAGGCCGGTATTGACGCCGAGCTCCGTCTCGAAGCGGGCGTCCAGCATGGAGTCCAGCGCCGCCGGGTAGCGACCGAGCGTGCGAGCCAGCCGCGGCGCGAAGGCCATGACGCCGACGATGCGCTCGAACAGCTCCGGCTGGTTCAGGAACAGGGCCTGGACCTGCACGCCCGCTGACAGGCCCGCGAAGAACACCGAGAAGCGGCGGAACGCCGCGTCGGCAGCGCCCGTCCGCGCCGCGACCTCCAGTAGCTTGGGGGCCAGCCGGGTGAACAGCTCCCTCCCCCGCGCCGAGCGCGTCGCCGGGATGCGGCCGTGGTGCCAGGAGCGGATGGCGTCGGACACCGCGGCCGGGTCGGAGAAGCCCATGCGCGCCAGGGTCGTCAGGGTCTCGGGGTCATTCTCCACGCCGGTGAAGACGAGGCTGCCGAACGCGGACGACAGCTGCTCCTCGCCTTCGAACAGGTCGCCGTAGCGGCGGTTGACGCCGACAAGCAGGGCCTCGACCTCGGCGTCGAAGGCCACGAGGTTGTCATGGCCGGACAGAGCGGCGACGGCGGACCGGCGTGCCGGGTCTTCGGGCAGGACGTGGGTCTGCTCGTCGTCGAGCATCTGCACGCGGTGCTCCAGCGCGCGGAGCCGTTCGTAGGACTCGGTCAGTTCTGCCGCGACATCGGCCGGGACATGACACTTCGCGGCCAGCGCCGCCAGGGCGTCGACCGTGCGGTGTGACCGGAGCGACGGATCACGGCCGCCGAGGATCAGCTGCTGGGTTTGGGCGTAGAACTCGATCTCGCGGATCCCGCCCCGGCCGAGCTTGAGGTTGGCGCCGGCCGCCTCCAGCCCCTCGCCGGTCTTGTGGACGTGGATCTGTCGCTTGATCGACTGGATGTCGAGGATGGCCTGATAGTCCAGGCTGCGGCGCCAGACGAAGGGGGTCAGGGCCTTGAGGAAGTCGGCCCCTTCCGTCAGGTCGCCGATGACGGGCCGGGCCTTGATGAAGGCCGCGCGCTCCCAGTTCTGGCCGACGCCTTCGTAGTAGTCGAGCGCCATGGGCACAGCCACGACCGGCGGGGTCGAGGACGGGTCGGGCCGCAGCCGCAGGTCGACGCGGAAGACATAGCCGTCGCCCGTCCGCTCCTGCATCAGCTGGGCGAAGGCCTGGGCCAGGCGGTCGAGGAACCGCTGCGGCTCCGCGCCCTCGGCCAGCGCCGGAACGAGAATGTCCGGCTCCCAGAACAGGCTGATGTCGATGTCCGAGGAATAGTTGAGCTCGTTCGCTCCGTGCTTGCCCATGGCCAGGCCGAACAGGCCGGGGACCGGGCCGCGCGGATCGTCGGCGGACGAGACGAGCTTGCCTCGCTCGCGCTGGTCGTGGGCGACGGCGCGCAGCGCGGCGGCGGCGGAAGCGTCGGCGAAACGGCTGAGCGCGCCGGTGACCTGATCCAGCGACCACACCCCGCCGAGATCAGCCAGGGCGGTGAGCAGATGCAGTTCGCCCTTCAGGCGACGCAGCGGAGCCCTCACCACGTCCGCGCCGCCCGACAGGCCCTCCGTGCGGGCGAGAACGTCCGCCAGTCTAGCGTCCGGAGCGTCATCGAGGGTGGCCGCCAACCGGTCCGGCCAACGCCGCATCAGGCCCGCGAGATAAGGGGACGCGGCGACAACGGGTTCCAGCGCAGGCGTGGCCGCTCCCAGCGCCTCGGTCCAGCCGCCGGATGTCGCCGCCTGACGAACCGGCTCCAGCGCGCGCGAGGCCGCTTCGGCGTCGATGACGGGCCCGCAGGGTTTCAGCCGCGGCCCGAGCGGCTCGCTCACGCCGCGCTCGCGGGCGGCAGGATCAGGGCGACCCGCAGACCGGGGCCGTAGCCGCCATAGACGCCCGGTCCTTCATCCAGCTGGATGCGACCCATGTGGGCCTCCATGACCGCGCCGACCAGAGACAGGCCCAGGCCTGATCCCGCTTCGGTCCGGCTGTTGTCCAGGCGGACGAAGCGCTGGATCACGCGCTCGCGGTCCTCCTCGGGCACGCCCGGGCCGGTGTCGGTCACGGAGTACTCGATCTCGCCGGACGACCGCCGGCGCGCCCGCAGCTTCACCGCCCCACCGGTCGGGGTGTATTTGATGGCGTTGTCGATGACGTTGGCGAGCGCCTGGGCCAGGAACGGCCGTGCGCCATGCACGTGAAGCCCCGTCTCGATCTCAGCGGAAAAGTCCAGACCCTTGTCCTCGGCGGCGGGCTCATACAGCTCGGCCATGTCGGCGGCGAGGTCGGCGGCGTCGAACACCTCGGCGTCCGGCACCCGACCAGCGGCGGCCTGGAGGCGGGCGATGGCGAGCACGGTGTTGAAGGTCTTGAGCAGCGCATCCGCCTCGTCCAGCGCGACCTGAAGCGCGTCGACCCCGTCGACCTTCCCGCTCTCGGCGTCGATCAGGGCGACCTCCAGCTTGGCCCGCATGCGTGTCAAAGGCGAGCGCAGGTCGTGGGCGATCGCGTCGCCCGCGTGCCGGATCGAGGCCATCGAGGCCTGAAGTCTGTCCAGCATGCGATTGAGGCCGACGCCGAGTTCGTCGAGTTCGTCGCCCGAGTTCCTGACCGCGACCCGCGCCTTCAGGTCGCCGTCCTGCACAGCCGTGACGACCGTGTTCAGCCGGCCCATGGCCCGCTCGACATTGCGGCTGATGAACAGGCCGCCGCCCGCACCCAGCAGCAGCACCATACCCATCGCCATCCACAGCGCCTGGGTCAGGCGGCCGAGATAGGCTTCCGTATCCCCCAGATCCTGGCCGACGTAGAGCATCTGGCCGTTCGACAGGGTCGTCTGGACGCCGAAGGCTTCCTTCCTGACCACGCGGCCGTCGGGGTCGATGTCGGTGAAACGGAAGGTCGCCCAGACCTCTCCGCCCGCGTAGTTCGGGATCGGCGAGGCGTTCAGGGCCTGCTCCGTGGTCTCGCCGTTCTCGGCCCGCGCGGTGACGGACAAGTTGCCGGTGATGCCCGCCCCGTCCCGCTCCATGTAGAGATAGAGAAACGTCCCGCCCGTCAGGATGCGGTCGACCAACGCCTGGTTCAGTGCGTCGGGCCCGCGCTCGCGGAAGACGGCGGTGAGTGCGGCATGCTCCTGTTCGACCGCGTTCCTCGCCTGGGCCTGGGCCTCGGCGGCGGAGGCGACATAGACATAGGCCAAGATGGCGCTGGCCGCCGCCGCGAACAGGGCGAGGAACAGCAGCGTCAGCCGGAAGGGCGTGCGGCGAAAGAGGGAGGGGAGACGCATCGGAGAGGCTTAGGCCTCCAGCCGATACCCCGCGCCCCGCACCGTCTGGAGCATCGCCCGGTCGAAGCCCTTGTCGATCTTGGAGCGCAGGCGGCTGATGTGGACGTCGATGACGTTGGTCTGGGGGTCGAAGTGGTACTCCCACACCTTCTCCAGCAGCATGGTGCGGGTCACCGACTGGCCGGCGTGGCGCATCAGGAACTCCAGCAGCTGGAACTCGCGCGGCTGCAGGTCGATCTCGGTCGTTCCGCGATGCACGGTGCGGGCGATCAGGTTCATCTCCAGGTCGCCGACCTTCAGCACCGTCTGGACGCCGCCGGTCTCGCGCCGGCGCGACAGGGCCTCGACCCGGGCGATCAGCTCGGCGAAAGCATAGGGCTTGACCAGATAGTCATCCCCGCCGGCCTTGAGGCCCGTGATCCGGTCCTCGACCTCGCCCATGGCGGACAGGAACAGGACCGGCGTCTGGTCGCCGTTCTTCCTCAGGGTCTCGACCATGCCGATGCCGTCCAGCCGGGGCATCATGCGATCGACCACATAGACGTCCCAGTCGCCCTTCTGGGCCTCCAGCAGGCCATAGGCGCCGTCGATGGCGTGAGAGACCACATGGCCGGCCTCCGTCAAGCCGCGCACCATGGCCTGGGCGGCTTCGGCGTCGTCCTCGACCACCAGAATCTTCATGGCGAGCCCTCCCGGAATCAAAATCGCCGCCGACGGTAGCCCATCGGCGGCGACTTAGGGAGTTAAGCCTTGTTCAGGGTCGGGACGATCAGTTGTCCGAGAGTTCGAGGACCGCCGTCTGGTTTCCGTTGGGCGTGCGCACCAGCAGATAAACCCCCGGCCGGTTGGAAGACCGGACACCCTGCACCGCAGCGCTGAAGTCCGCAGGCGTCCGGACCTGACGATTGTCCGCCCGGATGATGACGAAGCCGGGCTGGATGCCGAGCCGAGCCGCTGCCGAGCCCTGTTCGACGCTCGTCACCAAGACGCCTTCCACGCCCTCGGGCAGGCTGTAGCGATCACGCAGCGCCGGCGTCAGCGACTGGAGGGACAGGCCCTCGACCACAGTCCCCGAGGGAGACCGGGGTGTCTGGCCCGGCGTCTGCTGCTCCGGAGCGCCGTCCTCAAGCGCGAGCTCGTCTTCCGGCGGACGGGCCGCGGCGCGCGTGCTGAGAGTCTGGCGGCGGCCATTGCGCAGGATGTCGATGCGCAGGGTCTCGCCCGGCGGCACTGCAGCGACCCGCCGCGTTACGTCGCTGGAGCTTTCGACGTCCACGCCGTTGATGCCGACGATGAAGTCGCCGACCTCAACGCCGGCGCGGTCGGCCGGGCCGCCGGGCGTCACGCTCTCGACCACCGCGCCGGAGAAGTCCTCCGGCAGGCCGAGGGCCGCGATGGCGTCGTCCGGGACGCCCCGAATGCCGACGCCGAGATAACCGCGCTGCACGCGCTCGCCGCGTCGCAGCTGATCCGTGACCGACTTGGCCACGGAGGCGGGGATGGCGAAGCCGATACCCACCGATCCGCCGGTCGGCGAGAAAATCGCCGAGTTCACGCCGATGACGCGGCCATAGATGTCGAAGGTTGGACCACCCGAATTGCCTCGGTTGATCGCGGCGTCAATCTGGATGAAATCGTTGAGGCCGTTCGGATCGATGTCGCGAGCCTTGGCCGACACGATGCCGGCCGTGGCCGTGCCGCCGAGGCCGAAGGGATTGCCGACTGCGATGACCCAGTCGCCAACGCGCGGCTCGGCCTCGGTCTCGAAGCTGACGAACGGGAAGTCTGCGCCTTCGACCTTGATAACCGCGAGGTCGGTGCGCTCGTCACGCCCGACGAGCGTCGCCTCCAGCTCGCGTTCGTCGGACAGCCGCACCGTGATCTTCGTCGCGTTCTCGACGACGTGGTTGTTGGTGACGATGAAGCCGTCGGCCGAGATGAAGAAGCCTGAGCCCGCGCCCTGGGCAGTCGGGGCGTCCTCGTCCTCCTCGGCGCCCGGAGGCGTCTGGCCTTCCGGCAGACGGAAGCCGAAGCCGGGTGGGAAGCCAGGGATCTGAACCAGGCCCTGCGGACGCTCGACGCGCGTCTCCACGTCGATCTGCACCACCGCCGGAGAGACCTGATCGAAGATGTCGGCGAAGCTGAGCGGCGCGCCCTGCGGCGGGGCGAAGGCGAGACCGGCCGCGCCCGCCGAGGGCACCAGCCGACCCGCGGCCGGCCGTTCCTGGGCGTTGGCGCCCGGCCAGTCGATCACGCCCCCGGCCGTGGCGGCGGCGGCGAAGGTCAGGCCGACGGCGGCCCCCAGGATGAATTCCTTGCGCTTCATCATCGTCTTTCGTGCGATCCCGTCTGGGTCACGCGGACCCGGTTTCCGCTTGTAATATAGGGCGCTGGGCCGATTGGCCAACCGCCGCTTGGCGACGCTTGACCGCCCTCAACGCCCGTCGTGAGGCGCCGATGCGTCAGGATCGGGGCGAACAGTTTCCGATTGGAGAAGATCGGCCAATCGACGTTCCTCATCCGGCGAAAGCGGCGCGGTCGCGGCCGGGCGACGGCGCAGGAAGGCGAACAGGGCGACAGCTCCAAGCAGCACCAGCAGCGCCGGTCCGAACCACAAGAGCCACGTCCCCGTCCGCATCGGCGGGGTGAACAAGACGTAGTCGCCATAACGTCGCACCAAGTCGTCCTTGATGGCCTGATCCGTCGCGCCGCCCGCGATCTCCTCGCGGATCAGGCGGCGCATGTCGCCGGCGATGCCCGCGGGGCTGTCGGCCACAGACTCGTGCTGGCAAACGACGCAGCGCACCACCTCAAAGATTCTCTGGGCGCGGGCTTCCTGGGCGGCGTCCGGCAGGGGTCGATCCGGCGGCGCGGCAGGTTCCTGGGCGAAGGCGGGGGCGGCCAGGAGAGCGAGCGCCGCAAGGATCGCAGCCGCCCTCATGCCGCCACCTGCTTCCGACGCCCCGGCATGGCGAGACGCAGGCGCCGGTCCATCAGCGACAGCACCCCGCCCAACGCCATGATCGCGGGGCCGAGGAAGATCAGCCGGGCCCAGGGATTGTGATAGAGGCGTAGCGTCCAGGCGCGCTCACCCTCCGGCGTCGCGCGTCGCTCGCCCATCACCACATAGACGTCGTCCAGCCCCCGGAAGTCGAGGCCGACCTCGGTCGTCGTCTGACCGCCCGCCGGGAAGAAGCGGCGTTCCGACGTCACCGTGCGCGGCGTCGCCCGGCCGTCGACGGGGGTCACGGTCACCACGCCCTGCTCGGCCAGATAGTTCGGCCCCTCGACGATCTGGACATCGGTCAGGGTCGCCTTCCACGGCCCGGCGATCACGCTTCCGCCGATCGGCAGGGCCTCGGCCGCCTCGACCTTGAAGCTGGTCTCGGCCACGGCGCCGAGCACGAAGACGCCCAGTCCCGCATGGGCCAGCGTCATGCCCCAGGCCCCCATCGGCAGGCCGCGCGCGCGGCGCAGCGCCTCGGCGAGCGGAGCGCGGAACAGTCGCATGCGCTCGACGACTTCGGCGAGCGCCCCGGCGATGAGCCAGGCCCCGATGGCGATCCCTGCGGCGGTCAGGGCCTTCTTCGGCTCGAACGCCAGCCAGGCGGCGAAGCCGCAGGCGATGGCGACGCCGCCTGCGACCGTCAGCCGCTGCATCGCGCCGACCGCGTCGCCCCGCTTCCACGCCAGCAGCGGCCCGGCGGGCAGGATGACGAAGGCGACCAGCATCAGGGGCGTGAAGGTCATGGCGAAATAGGGCGGCCCGACCGAGATGGTCTCTCCAGTCGCCGCCTCCAGGATGAGCGGGTAGAGGGTGCCGAGCAGAACCGTCGCCGCCGCCACGGTCAGGAACAGGTTATTCAGCACCAGCGCCCCCTCGCGGCTGACCGGGGCGAACAGGCCCCCGCCCTTCAGCTGCGGCGCGCGCCAGGCGAACAGGGCAAACGCCGAACCGGCGGCGACCGCGAGGATGCCCAGCAGCATCAGGCCCCGCTCCGGATCGACGGCGAAGGCGTGGACGCTGGTCAGGACGCCCGACCGCACCAGGAAGGCGCCCAGCATGGAGAAGCTGAAGGCCAGCAGCGCCAGAAACACCGTCCAGCCCGCGAGCGCGCCACGCCGCTCCGTCACAACCGCGCTGTGCAGCAGGGCCGCGCCCGCCAGCCAGGGCATGAAGGAGGCGTTCTCGACCGGGTCCCAAAACCACCAGCCGCCCCAGCCCAGCTCGTAGTAGGCCCAGAAGGAACCCAGCGTGATGCCCGCGGTCAGGAAGACCCAGCTGGCGAGCGCCCACGGCCGCACCCAACGCCCCCACGCCGGCCAGAAACCCGAGAAGGCTCGCCCCTCGATCAGGGCCGCAACCGCGAGCGAGAAGGTCACCGAGAAGCCGACGTAGCCGAAGTAGAGCAGCGGGGGGTGCAGCGCGAGCGCCGGGTCCTGAAGCAGGGGATTGAGCGAGTTCCCCTGTACCGGCGCGTCCTTGATCCGCACGAAGGGGTTCGACGTGAAGACGGCGAACGCCAGGAACAGGGCGGTCAGAGCCCCTTGCGTCGCCACGGCCGAGGTCTTCAGGCCGAACGGCAGGCCACGGGCGCGCGCCAGCAGCGCCCCGAACACCGCCATGACCCCGCACCACAGGACCAGCGAGCCCTCGTGGCTGCCCCAAGCGGCGGCCACCTTGTAGAGCATCGGCTTGTCGGTGTGGCTGTTCCGGGCCACGTTCTCGACCGAGAAATCCGACACCGCGAAGGCGAAGATCAGGGCCGCGAACGCCAGCATGAGGGCGAAGGCCGTAGCGATGGCCGCGCCGTCGGCCCCACCGGCCAACAGCGGGCTGCGCCGCACGCGCCCGGCCGTCGCCAGCCCCGTCTGCAGGACCGACAGCACAAGGGCCAGGATGAGGGCGAAGGCCCCGAACTCGACGATCATGTGGCGCCGGCGGCCCGGGCGGCGGCGCTGGCGGGCGGCGGGCCTTCCTCCGGCCGCCACTCGCCCTTGGCCTTCAGGCTCTCGGCGACCTCGCGCGGCATGTAGGTCTCGTCGTGCTTGGCGAGCACGGTGGAGGCGCGGAAGACGCGGTCGGGACCGAATTCGCCCTCCGCGACGATCCCCTGTCCTTCACGGAACAGGTCGGGCAGGTCGCCCTCGTAGATCACCCGGCTGGTGGCGGCGTTGTCGGTGACGGCGAAGGTCACGGTTGCGCCCTGCTGGACCACGCTGCCGGCCTCGACCAGACCGCCCAGCCGAATCTTGCGCCCGGTCGGCGCGGCCTGTTCGGTCGCTTCGGAGGGCGAGAAGAAGAACGTCACGTTGTCCTGCATGGCCCACAGCGACAGGCCGACGGCCAGCGCCAGCACAGGGGCCGCTGCGGCCACGACCCACAGACGACGCCGGGCCTTGGGCGATTTGGGAAGCCAGCTCATGGGGCCGCTATATCCCTGCCGCGTTCGGGGTCCAACGGGTCATGCCGCCGCGTCCAGACGCGCCGCCAGCTCGGCCCGACGCGGGTCGGCCGGATCGAGCGCCTCGATCAGCGGCGTCCACAGCTCCCGCGCCCGGGCGCCTTCGCCCCGACTGATCGCCACGTCGCCCAGGAAGAACCGCGCGCCCAGCTGGCTCGGATCGAGCTCCAGCGCGCGGGTGAAGGCGGCCTCGGCGTCGGGCTGAATCTCTCCCTCGGCCGCCCGGACCAGGCTCTCGCCCAGTCGCGCCCAGCTGGTGGCGTCGTTCGGCTGGAGCGTCAGGGCGCGTCGGAACGCGGTCGCCGCCCCGATCGGATCGCCCGCCTCGAACCGCGCCGCGCCCAGCATGGTCAGGGCCATGTGATTTTCAGGCTCGCGTTTGACCGCCCGGCTCAGGACCGCCGCGATGCGGGGCGCGTCCAGCGTCTCGGCCTGGCTCGCCCATTCGTCGATGCGACGCTCATAGGGTTGGTCCGCCATGCCGGGGCTGCCCATGACGAAGTAGAGGCCGAGCGCCCCCGCCACGGTCCCGACCAGAGCCCCTAGCGTGATGGCGCGGTCCCGCGCTCCGACCGCCAGCGGCGCCTGAGGAGCGGGCTCGCACAACAGGCGACGTCCGGCCTCGGCGCGCGCGGCGACCCAGCCCTCCTCGTCCAGCAGACCGCGCGCCTTCAGCCGATCCAGCTCGGCCAGCTCAGCGGACGCCGTGGGCGCGGCGATGTCGCTCGCGCCGGCGCCCCGCCGCGCGCCGGTCAGCACCATCAGACCCGCCAGAGCGGCGGCGAGCCCGGTCAGGGTCCAGAAGACGATCATGGGGCGAACGCTTAGACCATGCTGCAGCCGCCCGCGAGAGGCCGCGACGCCGTGTCTTGTTCAGGCGGTCCGGGCCAGAGAACCGGCGGCGGCGGCGCGGCGGCGAACCGTGCGCGCTGGCTCTGTCGCGTCGATCAGCAAGAGGAGCTTGGCCAGAGTCTCGACGTGCGCCAGCACGCGTCCTTCATCCTCGACCTCGCCACCGTTGACCGCCTCGATGGTCAAGTCGACGAAGGTGGTGATCCGGTCGATGGCCGACTGTACCAGCTGCGACCGCTGGCTTTCGATGCCGAAGATCTGAGCCGCCGTCCGCATGGCCCCCACCAGCGTCAGCAGAGCGATCGCGGTCTGGACCGCCTCGGGCGGCACAGGATCCAGGTCGGCCGTCTCGCGCGTCATGCGCCCGGCCGTCTTGACCCGCTTCAGCGGGAGGACGCGGTCCAGCGCCTTGCCGGTCGACTTGAGGGTATTGGACAGACCCCGATTGATCCGCGTCCGGGCGTCCCGCGCCGCGGCACCCCATTCGCCGTTGGGATCGAGCTGCAGCGTCAGGTCGAGTTCCGCCAGGGTCTCGGCGCACCATGTGATGTCCGCCTTGATCTGGGGGCCCGGATCGACACCGGCGGCGGGCTTGAAGGCCCCGATCCGGGCAACCCGCGCCTCGACCTCGGCCAGGAGGCGGTTGACGAAAACGGCCATCTCCGACCCGGACAGGACACCTTCCTTGCTGGCAGACCGAGAGGAATGCACGACCAGCCGCAGCACCAGGCTCGCGTCCGCGAGGTGCGCGAACAGGATCTCCAACATGCGTGGACCGCCGTCGGGCGTGATCTCGCTCGCGTCGCGGATCAGCAACCTGAGTTCCGCCAGCTGATCGGGGGTCGGCCTGAGGATCCAGTGCGGCAGGGACTTCAGGGCACGGCGCGCCAGGACCGCGAGATCGAAGCATTGGGCCAGGCTGGCCAGCCCGGCGTCCCTTTCCGCCTGCTGACCCGGCGTCGGGGGCCAGATCACATCGGCCTTGTCCCGGATCACGCCGGACGCGGCGATGCAGTAGCGGTCGGCGACGGCCACCACCTTTGGATCGTCCTCTCGCAGCCGGATGTCGTCGAGCGTGGTCAGCAGCTCGGGCGCCGTCGCCGAAGCCGCCTTCCACAGACGCGGCAGGACGGCGGACGGGAAGGCCAGGCCCTCCACGCCATCCCGGCGCGGGGCGAACAGGGGCATCATGGGGGCGAAGGCGACGGCGCGGCGTTTGCGGTCCACGCCCTCCTCGGCCAGCATCTGCGACAGGGCGCGGGCCTTGTCGCCCGGCATCTGGGCGACGGCCAGGGACAGGGTCTTCAGCGTCCTGTCGGGCAGGCGCTCGACCATCTGCGCGAGCACCGCGCGCTGGGCGACCGACAGTTCGGCCATGCCGTTCTCCGAGAGCCGGACAGACCCGGCCATCTCTGATGGTGAACGGCCGAGGTTAAGAAATCCGGAAACGGCGTCTGGCGATCAGCGCCGGATGTCGAAACCGTCGGCCGCCATGGCGGCGCGGACCTGGGCCTCGTCGAACAGGTTGAAGTCGCCCTGGACAGAGTGCTTCAGCCCCGCCGCTGCGAGACCAAAGGCCAGAGCCTCCTCGTCCGCCCAGCCCTTGGCCACGCCGTGCAGGACCCCGGCGGCGAAGGCGTCGCCGCCGCCGACCCGGTCGACGACGCCGGAGAGGGTGATGGGGGCGGCGTGGTGTTCGCCGTCCCGTGTGATCATGACCGCCGACAGGGTCTGGTCGGCGACGCTGTCGTTGATCCTCAGGGTGCAGCAGACGCGCTGAAGCCGAGGCCAGGTGTCGAACGCAGCAGCGGCGGCGGCGCGCCGTCTCTGGGCCGGGTCGGGATTGGTGAACGATCGGCCCAGGATCAGGGCGAAGTCCCGATCGTCGGTGAAGGCGAGATCGGCACCCTCCATGATGGGGCGAAGCACCGAGGGCGGATCGCCGTCCCACTCGGACCACATCTTGCCACGGAAGTTGCCGTCGAAGCTGACCTTTACGCCGGCCGCTGAGGCCGCTCGAACGGCCGCCAGCGCCGCTGCCGATCCGCCCGGCCCTGTTGCAGGGGTGACGCCGGACAGATGTAGCCACTCCACACCCTGCAACAGGGAGGGCCAGTCCAACGCTTCCTCGACATGGCGGACGAACGCCGAGCCCGCGCGATCGTAGAGCACTTCGGACGGCCGTCGGACGGCGCCGGGCGTGAGGAAGTAGAGCCCCATCCGACCGGGCAGGAAGCGGACACGGGAGGTGTCCACGCCGTGTTTCCTGGCCTCGTCGCGCGCGGCCTGGCCCAGGGCATTGTCCGGCAGGACGGTGGCGATGGCGGCGTCGGCCCCGAACCGCGCGAGCGACACGGCGACATTGGTCTCCGCTCCGCCCGGCCGGACGGTCAGCGCAGGCGACTGCATCAGGAGCTCACCGGGAGCGGGCGTGAGACGCAGCAGCATCTCGCCGAAACACAGGATGGTCATGGTCGCGAAGCTAGACCGGGATCACCGCGCGAGCCAACCGCCGTCGACCGGCAGGGTGATCCCCTGGACATAGTCCGCCGCCGCCGAGGCGAGGAACACGGCCGCGCCTCCTATATCCGCAGGCTGGCCCCAGCGCCCGGCGGGGATGCGGCCGAGGATTTCCTTTGAACGAACGGGGTCGTCCTGCAGGGCCTGGGTATTGTCGGTGGCGAAGTAGCCTGGCGCGATCGCGTTGGCGTTGATGCCATGCCTGGCCCACTCATTGGCCATCAGTTTCGTCAGACCGGCGATGCCCGACTTCGAGGCCGTATAGGACGGCACGCGAATGCCGCCCTGAAAGCTGAGCATGGAGGCGGTGTTGACGATCTTGCCGCCGCGTCCCTCCGCGATCCAGCCGCGCGCCACGGCCTGGCTGAGGAAGAAGACGGACTTCAGGTTGACGTCCATGACCGCGTCCCAGTCGGCCTCGGTGAAGTCGACGGCGTCGGCCCTGCGGATGATGCCGGCGTTGTTGACGAGGATGTCGATGGGCCCAAGCCCCGCCGTCGCTTCCTCGACGATCCGTCCGACCGGCTTGGTGGACCCGAGGTCCGCCTGGATGGAGATTGCCCGCACCCCCTTGGCGAGGCAGCGTCCGACGGTGTCGTCGGAGGGTCGGCGCGCGACCGAAGCGATCGAGGCTCCCGCTTCCGCCAGAGCTAGGGCAATCCCCTGGCCGATACCGGTATTGCCTCCGGTGACGACGGCGACCTTGCCGGTCAGGTCGAAGGGATTGGCGGGCATGCTGGCCTCTTGGAAAGACGACGACGTCGGCTCGGCCGAGTTTAGCGGCCAGTCGTGGTTGCGACCACAGGTAACCGGTGTCATATCCCATTGCAAACGCGGCGGTCATGATCGCCACACGCTGGAGAGACGCCATGAAGATCGCCCTGATCACCGAGAACAGCCAGGCCGCCAAGAACCCGGTCATCCACGCGGCCCTGACGGCCGTGGCCGAACCCTTGGGCCACGAGGTCTTCAACTACGGCATGTATTCGGCCGAGGACAAAGCCTCCCTGACCTATGTCATGAACGGGTTGCTGACGGGCATCCTGCTGAACTCGGGCGCGGCCGATTTCGTGGTCACAGGATGCGGCACGGGCATGGGGTCGATGCTGGCGTGCAACGCCATGCCGGGCGTCTTCTGCGGCCTGGTGATCGACCCGACCGACGCTTTCCTGTTCGCCCAGATCAACGATGGCAACGCCATCTCCATGCCCTACGCCAAGGGCTTCGGCTGGGCGGCCGAGCTGAACCTGCAGGACGTCTATCGCAAGCTGTTCGTGGGTGAGCGCGGCCTCGGCTATCCCAAGGAACGCGCCGAGATCATGGCCCGCAACCGCGGCATCCTGCGCGATCTCAAGGCTGCGACCTGCCATGACATGCTGACCGTGCTGAAGACGGTCGACCAGGACCTGCTGAAGGCCGCGGTCGCCGGCGAGCGGTTTCAGGACTACTTCTTCGCCAACGCCAGAGATCAGGCCATCGCGGACTACATCCGGACGGTCGTCTAGGCCGTCAGCGCGGTCGCCGAGTCGCGCACGACCAGCGAGGGCCGCACCTCGGGCTGATCCAGCTTGGCGGGGTCGAGGCCGCGCATGGGCGCCAGCAGCTTCTCGGCCGCCATCCGGCCCATGTCGCGGATCGGCAAGCGCACCGAGGTCAGGTTGGGCCACACGCGTGACGCCATCGGCAGGTCGTCATAGCCGACGACGGACAGGTCGCGCGGGATCTCCAGCCCCATGTCGCGCGCGACCTTGAAGACGCCCAGCGCCATCTCGTCGTTGCCGGTGAAGATGGCCGTGGGTCGCGGATCGAGCGCCAAGAGGGACCTCGCCGCCTCGACGCCGCTCTCGAAGGTATAGGCGCCCTGGGCGACATAGCGCTCGTCCAGCGCCACGCCTTTTTCCGCCAGCGCCCCCCGCAGCCCGCCGCCCCTCTGGGCGCTGGAGCGGAAGAGGGCCGGGCCCGAGATGAAGCCGATCCGCCGATGGCCGAGGTCCGCCAGGTGCCGTCCCGCTTCGGCCGCTCCCAGGTGGTCGTTGGTCACCAGCATACGGCCGGGCTCGTCCAGCGAGACCGAGGCGATCCGGACATAGGGGCAATCCAGGTCTCGCAGCACGGCGATGACCGCCTCGTCCTCCGACACCGACGGGGGCAGGATCACGCCGAACAACTTCTGGCGCTCGACGAAGGCGCGGATTTCAGCGACCAGATTGGGATTGGCGCGGTCGCAGGGGTGGACGACCAGCTCCAGCCCGGAGCCGCGGAGCGCGTCCAGCACGCCCTGCTGCATGTTCACGACGTAGTTGGGGCTCGGATTGTCGTAGATCAGCCCGACCAGGAAGGAGCGTCGGAAGGCCAGGCCGCGCGCCTGGACGTCCGGGGTGAACCCCAGCTCGTCGATCACGGCGCTGACCTTGACCCGCGTTTCCTCGCGCACGAAGGGCGACTGGTTGATGACGCGGGAGACGGTCTTCTTCGACACCCCGGCGATGCGGGCCACGTCGTTGATCGTCGGGCGTTTTCCGGGCCTCAGGCCGCCGCGCCCATTGGCGGTGTCGTCGTCGGTCAAGCTCGACCTCTTTGTCTCTCGAGCCCAGCCATACAACCGTCGCAGCCCATGCGCCAACGAAACCGCACTTTGAAACAAGGCGCACCGGTGGCCCGTTGACACCGGTTTCCTAACCCTTCAATCATCCTCGGACCGGCGGCAAGACCGGCGGGAAACGCGGCGACGGAATTCAGCGTGACGGGCACCTCATTCATCCCGACGGTCGCGGCGTGAGCGCGCTCGAGGCCACTGCGGCGCGGTCGACGCCCGGGGCTGTCGCGGCCCGCTTTGTGGAGGCGCGCCTGGCCTGTCGCGCCCTGCCCGACTATCCGGGTGATCTGCCCGCCGACATGGCGACGGCCTACGCCACCCAGGACGCCGCCATCGCGCTGTATCCAGACAAGATCGTCGCCTGGAAGGTCGGCATGGTGCCGCCCGCCATGCAGGACCAACTGGGCGCTCACCGGGTCGCCGGGCCGATCTTCGCAGGCAATCTGTGGAAGGTCTCGGCCGAGGCCACGGCCCTGCCCGCCTTCGTCGGCGGCTTCGCGGCGGTCGAGGCGGAGTTCGTGGCGCGCGTCGGAGACATCGACCCGGAGCGACAGGACTGGACCCTGGACCAGGCGACCGCAGCCATTGACGCCCTCCATATCGGCGTGGAGTTCGCCGGCAGCTCGTTGAAGACCATCAACGATCTTGGCTCCGCCGTCGTCGCCTCGGATTTCGGCAACAATGCCGGTCTGGTTCTGGGACCGGAGATCGAGGACTGGTCGGCCCGGCTGGACGGGATCGAGATCGAGACGATCATTGACGGCGTCGTTGTGGGGACCGGCAAGGCCCACTCCATCCCGCGCGGGATCGTCGAGTCGGTCCGCTTCCTGATCGAGCATTGCGCCCGACGCGGCCGACCTCTGGCGCGCGGCACGCTCATTTCCACCGGAGCCGTGACCGGTGTGCACGAAACCGCGCCCGGCGCCGTCGCGACCTGCCGCTTCTCCGGCGTTGGAGAGATCCATTGCCGGGTGGTCGCCGCCCGGCCCTGACCTGAAGACCCGCCGTCACTCGCCGCGCCCGGCTTCGGGTCGACAAGGCGGGGCCGGCCTCGAGGAACCGCCTGAGGAATGCCTGCCATGACCGACGCGACCGCCGAAACCGGGCCCATCCAGGTCAAGCCGCCGAAAGGCGGCTATCGCTGGGTCGTCGTCTGGCTGCTGTTTGCGGCCATGGTCGTCAACTACGTCGACCGACAGGCGCTGGGGGTGCTCAAGCCCACCCTGATGGACGAGTTCGGTTGGACCGAGACCAACTATGCCGACATCGTCTTCTGGTTCCAGTTCGCCTACGCCATCTCCTATCTGCTCTGGGGGCGCGTGGTGGACCGCATCGGCGCCCGCTGGGGCTTCGGGCTCGCCTTCATCATCTGGCAAATCGCCTTCCTGTTCCACGCGGGCATCCGCAGCCTGAACACCGCCATCTTCGCCCGCATCGCGCTCGGCATCGGCGAGGGCGGCGGCTTCCCGGCCGGCATCAAGGCGGCGACCGAGTGGTTCCCCAAGAAGGAGCGCGCCTTCGCCGTCGGCCTGTTCAACGCCGGCACCAACATCGGAGCCATCCTGACACCCCTGATCGTGCCACTGATCGCCTCGGTCTGGCTGGGCACGCCGGAGGAGCCGAACTGGAGGATGGCGCTGATCATCATCGGCGCGCTGGGCTTCCTGTGGGTCCCCGTCTGGTTCCTGGTCTATCGCCGCCCGTCCGAGCACAAGAAGGTCAGCCCGGCGGAGCTGGCCTGGATCGCCCAGGACGCGCCGGATCCGGAGCACAAGATCGGCTGGCTCAAGCTGCTGACGGTCAAGGAGACCTGGGCCTATGCGCTGGGCAAGTTCCTGATCGATCCGATCTGGTGGTTCTTCCTGTTCTGGCTGCCAGGCTTCCTCGGCGACCAGTACGACCTGAACATCCTGACCTTCGGCCCGCCGCTGATCGCCATCTATCTGCTGAGCGACGTCGGCTCGATCGGCGGCGGTTGGCTGTCCGGTCAGTTCATGAAGCGCGGGATGAGCCTGAACGCGGCGCGCAAGACGGCGATGCTGATCTGCGCCCTGGCCGTGCTGCCCGTGGCCTTCGCGGGCAACATCTCGAACCTCTGGCTGGCGGTGCTGATCATCGGCATAGCGACGGCGGCCCACCAGGGCTTCTCGGCCAACCTGTATTCGATGCCGGGCGACGTCTTCCCGCGCTCGGCTGTGGGGTCCGTCGTCGGCATCGGCGGCATGATCGGCGGGTTCGGCGGCATGGCGATGGCCAAGTACGCCGGCTATGTGCTCGACCAGATCGGCAGCTACACCCCGATCTTCGTGGTCGCGGCCTCGGCCTATCTGATCGCCCTGCTGGTCATCCACATCCTGTCGCCGAAGTACGAGCCGGCCAGGGTCTAGATGCCGAAGGCGCCTTCCGTCCGGCCGATCCAGTCGCGGATCGCCGGATAGGGGGAGAGATCGAACCCGCCCTCGTGCGCGACGCGGGTGTAGGCGACCAGCGCCAAGTCCGCGAGCGTCGCCGCCTGGCCGCCCGCCAGCCACGGATCGGCCGACAGGGCCTGCTCCATGCGATCGAGCGCCAGCCGGCCGCGCTCCATCAGCCGGGGCTCCACCTCCTCGGCCGACTTGCCTGCGAAGGCGCGCTGAAACCGGGCGACGGCGATATAGGGCTCATGGCTGTATTGCTCCCAGAACAGCCACTCGAGCATTCGCGCACGCTCATAGTCATCGCTCGGGATGAAGTCCATCCCCTGCGCCAGATGCAGGAGGATGGCGTTGGACTGCGCCAGCGTCCGCCCGTCCTCCAGCACCAGCAGAGGAACCTGGCCGAAAGGATTGAGGGCCAGGAAGGCCGCCGTCCGGGTCGCGCCCGTCATGACGTCCGTGTCGATCCACTGATAATCACGCCCGAGCGCATCCAGCAGCCACTTGACCTTCAAGCAGTTGCCTGAGCGAATATCGCCATGAACAGTAAGCATCGCGCCCCAGCATAGAATCGGTGTGCCGAGATTACTGCTATCGCAACCGTCGCCGTTGCCCAACCCCGGTTCCGCTTATCTCAGGCAACGGTTGACTGATCCATCCGCGACCGGGGACAGACCGTCGCAACCAGACCACTCGCCCCATTTTGAACACAGGTCCTGACCACACACCGCCCCGCCGGCATGGTCTGGGGCCGGTGTCATCATGAGTTTCGTCTGTGTTGAGCACCGTCGCGGCGTTCGCCTTGCTCTGGTCCGCGGCCTTTCCGGCCGTCGACCCCATCTCCTACGAAGCGGCTGTCGCCGCCGATCCCGTGGTGAGTGAAAGCGTCGAAACGCCGGACGGTTCCGACGACATCCTCGCCGATCTGAGCGAGGAACAGGCGGCCCTGATGGCCGAGGATCCCGACTGGAGCGCCAAGGCCAGCCTGTATCACGCAGGGGGAGGCGGAGCGACGGGCAACGATTCGCTCGGCTGCCGTCCGATCGCCATGCGCACCATCGCCACCGATCCGCGCGTCATCCCGCGCCGCACCCGCGTCTTCATCCGTGAGACCGTCGGCATCCGTCTGCCCGACGGCACGGTCCACGACGGCTACTGGTATGCGTCCGACACCGGCGGCGCGATCCGCGGTCAGCGGGTCGATCTCTACACCGGCCACGGCCGTCGTTCGATGGACCCGGTGATGCGGTTCAACCAGCGCAATCTGACCATCACCGAGGCCGGTCGCTTCGAAGGCTGCCCCCCGGCCTGGGAGAACGCCTCGAACTGAGGCCCGGGCCTACTCGTCGAACGCCGAATGGTCTAGGTTGCGGGCGTCCTGTTGGAGCTCGTGATGCGTTTCCTCGTTCTCGCCTTCGCCGCCCTGCTCGCCGCCGCCCCTGTCGCCGCCTCGGCCCAGGACGCGTCCATCCCCATGCGCGATCGGACCGAGCGGATCGGACTAGCGGGTCGTCGCGGGCCCAGCCTGTTTCGTCCGGGCTTCGCTGTCGGGGAATACACCGGCTGGGCGTCGCTGCGGGACAATGAGGTCCGCCTGCCGTGGCAGTCGCGCGACTTCACCTCGGCCGAACTGTCGATCGTGACGCCCGGCGGAGAGGTCACCGCCAGCTGCGGCGGCGGTCAGGGACACCGCGAGTTTCTCGGCATTCCTTTCGATCGCGAGCCGATCAGCTATGACTGCGACTACGCCGGATCGGCCCCGGCCGACGCGGCCATGGGCCTGGCGCTTTCGCGCGGCTCGTTCCTGGCGCGCCTGCAGCAGCCCCAGCGGGCCGGCTTCCTGATCTGGAACGGCGTGGAGTACCGCACTCAGACCCGACGCATCGGCGGCCTTCCGATCGGCAACGGCGTGCTCGGCTATGTCATCAGCCGGGATGGGGTCGAGGTCGGCGGGGTCGAGCTGAACGGCCTGCGCCCGACCTTCTACCTGCCGCCGCAGGGATCGCCCGACCGCGACGCCGTCGCCGTCTTCGCCCTCAGCCTCTGGGCCTTCCGCGACCCGGCCAACCGCTGAGGCGCGCGCCGTGGACGGCGTTCAGCTTTACTTCGGCTGGCGGGTCGCCCTTCTGGGCCTCGCCGTCGTCCAGATGCTGGCGCTCGCCTTCGCCATCAGCCGCCAGCCCGCCAACGGCGCGGCCAATCGCCTGCTGGCCCTGTTCCTGCTGGATCTTTCGGGCTTCGTCTTTCCCTATGTGATCGGCTTCGCGGGCGCCTATGACGCCTGGCGCTGGCTGACCTTCGCGCCCTTCTCGATCCCGCTGCTGCTGCCGCCCCTGCTCTATGGCTACACCCACGCGCTGGTCACCGGCCGAGCGCCGCGCCGGTTCGCGTTGCATCTGATCCTTCCGGCTGTGCAACTCGGCTACATGCTGATCGCCTTCGCCCTGCCGATGGAGGCGAAGTGGAACTGGTACACGGGCGGCCACGACGCGATCGTGGAACCGGTCGCCAAGACGGCGCTTATGGGATCGCTCGCCGCCTACGCCTGGGCCTCCATCCGCCTCTTGCGGACCTATCGCGCGGGCCTCGCCGAACAGCGCAGCGACGACGACCGCTTCGCCGCCGGCTGGCTGACCCGGGTGATCGTGGCTCTGGTCGCGGTGCTCGCCCTCTACTCCGGCTTCGTCCTGTGGGACTGGATCAGCGGCGGCATCGACTTCTTCGAGGAGACGGGCCTGTATCTCGCCGTCTCGGCCATCGGCCTTTATCTCGGCGTCGAAGGCTGGCGCCATGCAACCTTGCGCTTTCCCGCCGTTCAGCCGCCCGTGGTCGTCGAGCCCCGCATAGAGCCCGACTGGACCGCCGTAGCCGCCGACTACGACGCCCGCCTGCGCGCCGAGAGCTGGGCGCGCGAGCCCGACCTCAGCCTGCCGGTCGTGGCCCGCCGCCTGGCCACCAACACAGGCCGTCTGTCGCGCGCGATCAATCAGGGCCTGGGCGTCAACTTCTCGGCCTGGATCAACGGCGTCCGCGCCGAGGCGGTGGCCGCAGCCCTGGACGCCGGCTCGACCGAGGACCTGCTGACCCTCGCCTTCGACGCGGGGTTCAGCTCCAAGGCCAGTTTCAACCGCGCCTTCCAGACCCGGTTCGGCGTAGCCCCGTCCCGCTATCGACGCGGCGTCTCACATCCTGATTTTTCGACCCGCGAACCGGAAATGAGGCGCGCCGCCGGATGACGGCGGTCAGGGTGGCGACATTGCCGCCGGAGTCTGTCATGTCGTCCTTGTCCCGCCGCCGCCTGCTTCAGATGACCGGAGGCCTCGCCTTCGCCGGAGCGGCGCCCGCCCTTGCCCAAACCGTCGCCGAAGCCGACTGGAGCGCGGACATCGGCATCCTGAAGCATGCCTGGGAGACGATGCATCCGGGCCTTCACCGCTATTCGACGCCCGACCAGATCACGGAGCGGCTGAACGGCCTGTCGTCCGCCTGGGCGACGCCGGCGACCTTCCGCGACCGCTTCCTGGCGCTCAGCCGGGTGACGGCGTCCGTCTGCTGCGGCCACACCTATCCCAGCCCCTACAACAGCCCCGACGCCGTGGTGGAGCGCCTGTACGAAGGCCGTCGCCTCGTCCCCTTCCGCTTCCTCTGGATCGACGGGCGAATGGTGGTCACCCATGACGACAGCGTCGAGCAGGTCTTGCCGCGCGGGACGGAGATCGTGGCGATCAACGGCGTCGCCGCGTCTGACCTGCTCGACCGCCTGACGCCGCTCGCCCGCGCCGACGGGGCCAGCGACGCCAAGCGCGTCAGCCTGATGGAGGTGCGCGGCGACGACCGCTACGAGACCTTCGACATCCACCTGCCCCTGATCCTGGCGCTGGGCGAGCGCGCGGTGTTCACGACCGCAGACGGCCGCGCCGTGGCCGCCGGCCTGCTGACGCTGGCTGAGCGTCGCGCCAACGCCCCGACTGCGGTCCAGCCAACGGGGGACGCCAATCCCTGGACGCTCGTGAAGGGCGACGACGGGATCCACCGCCTGACCATGCCGGGGTGGGCGCTCTACAACTCCACCTTCGACTGGCGGACCTGGCTCGGCGGCGTCATGGACGACCTGACGAGCGACGGGGCGCGCGGCCTGATCATCGACCTGCGCGGCAACGAGGGTGGCAATGACTGCGGCGACGTCGTCCTGACCCGGCTGATCGATCGGGACCTCGCGCCGTCGATAAATCAGCGCTTCGTCCGCTATCGCCGCGCGCCCGAAGCGCTGCACCCCTATCTCGACACCTGGGATCGGTCCTTCCTGGACTGGGGCGACCAGGCTCAGCCCGACCCGGAGCGACCCGGCTTCTACGTTCTGACGCGGCCTGGCGACACGGCCGAGGCCGCCGCCATCCGCCCGGCCGGCCGGCGCTTCGGCGGCAAGGTGGTGGTGCTGTGCGACGCCTCCAACTCCTCGGCCACCTTCGGCTTCGCCGAGACGGTCAAGGACAACGGCCTGGCGACCCTGCTCGGTACACCGACGGGCGGCAACCGCCGCGGCATCAACGGCGGCGCCTTCTTCTTCCTGCGGCTGCCCGCGTCCGGGATCGTCGTCGACCTGCCCCTGATCGCCAGCTTCCCCGTGACGCCCCAGCCCGACGCCGCCATCGCGCCGGACGTGTTCGTACCCACCACCGCCGAAGACATCCGCGCCGGCCGCGACGCCCAGATGGAGGCCGCGACCCGCCTGATCCACGCCAGCTGAGCGGTCTTGGCGAGTGCGGGCGAATACGCCTACGCTGCTGCCAAAGGGGAGGCGGCCATGGCGCGCATTCTGGTCGCGGACGACGACGAGGAAGTCGGAGACTTCATCGATCTGGCGCTGACGGGCGCGGGTCACCAGGTCGATCGCGCGCGCGATGGCGGGGATGTGCTGGCGGCGCTGGCGGGACCCGCGCCCGATCTGATCCTGCTGGATCTGCATATGCCCGTGCTGGACGGCCTCGACGCGCTGCGTCGTCTGCGCGCCCGCGGGGTGTGGCCGGAGACGCCCGTGCTGTTTCTGACCGCGTCGAACATGATCCAGGACATGGTCGAGGCCCGCAGACTGGGCGCGCGCGGCTATCTGACCAAGCCTATCCGCCATCCGCTGCTGGTCGAACGCGTGCGGCGCGTGCTCGAGGAGCCGAGCCTGCTGTGGATCGACGACATGACCGAGTCGCGCTCGGCCTAGAACTTCCGCTTGCCGCTGACGGTCTCGAAGAACATCCGCCAGTCGCCCATCAGGCTCCAGAGCGGGTATTTGAACGTCGCCGGCTTGTTCTTCTCGAAGAAGAAATGCCCGACCCAGGCGAAGCCGTAACCCACCAGCGGCATGGCCAGAAACCACCAGGCATTGACGAACAAACCCAGCAGCGCCGCCACGATCACCAGGGCCGAGCCGACGACATGGATCCTGCGGCACGTCCGGTTGGAATGCTCGTGGATGTAATAGGGGTAGAAGGCGCTGAACGACTGGAAGCGTTCGCCGGACGCGGGCTGGGTGCTCATGGGCGGAGGATGACCCCGAACCCGGCTGCCTGACAAGTCAGGCCAGGATGCCCGCTTGCAGCAGCGCCAGACCCAAGGCGCCCACCACGATCCGCCACCAGGCGAAGGGCGCGAAGCCGTGGCGGGTGACGAAGTCCAGCATGGTCCGCACCACGAACAGGCCGGAGAGAAAGGACACCACGAAGCCGATGGCGATCAGGCCGACCACGTCGCCAGTCAGCAGGTCGCGGCTCTCCCAGAAATCGAGAACGAAGGCGCCGACCATCGTCGGGATGGCCAGAAAGAAGCTGAACTCCGCCGCCGCCCGCTTGTCGACGCCGAGAAGCAAGCCCCCGACAATGGTGGCTCCGGATCGAGATACGCCGGGAATTATCGACAGGCACTGGAACAGGCCGACGCCGAGCGCGGTCCTCAGCGAGAAGCCCATCGCGTCGTGCTCCTTGGCCGGCAGGGCCCAGCGCTCAAGCGCAATCAGGGCGAAACCGCCCAGGATCAGGGTGATGCAGACGATGGTCGGATTGAACAGCACCGTCTTGATGAAGTCGTGGAACAGCAGGCCGATCAGGGCGGAGGGAAAGAAGGCCAGCAGCACGGTAATCGCGAAACGGCGCGCGGCCGGATCCTTGCCCGGCAGGCCGATCAATACCTTCCACAACCGGCCGAAATAGAGGGCGACGACCGCCAGGATGGCGCCCAGCTGGATCATGACGATGAAGGTGTCCCACGGCTCGTTGGCGAGACCCAACGCGCTCTTGGTCAGCAGCAGGTGGCCGGTCGACGACACCGGTATGAACTCGGTCAGGCCCTCGACCAGGCCCAGGATGATCGCCGCCAGCCAGTCCGCCATTGTGCGCCCCGATCGCTACGCCCGGGTCCGCGATCGGCCGGTCACGGCCTCCTGATCCGCGATCGGGCGGCGGATTTCAAGGCGCGATGTCGGACGGCCTCGGACCGACATAGCGCAAGCGCGCCCGGATCGGCCCGCCCTCCATGATCTGGTCCAGGGCATGGGCCATCAGCCCGACCAGCCGCCCCGTCAGCAGGACGTCCAGCGCACCATCGCGCGGCAGGTCGAGCCGCCGGGCCAAAATGACCAACGCGCCCGCGAAGCCGATCCTCTGCCCCGACGCGGCCTCGCCTTCGCGGACCACCGCCTGAAGATCGCGGGGCAGTTCAGCCAAGGCCAGCAGGGCCTCGGCGCGAGGGTCGCCGTGAGGAAAGCTGTCGGAGCCGAAGCCGGGAATGCCGCCTTCGGACGCCACGCGCCGCTCCGCCGCGCCGACCGGGTCGCGCCGCGCCTCGATCACATAGGCGATGGTGCGTTTCAGCGTCCGGATCACCGGTGAGCCGGACAGCGCGGCCAGGCCCGCCAAGGTCGCGGCGGCGGGCGACGCCCCGCCCGACGCCGCCGCCCGTGTGGCCAGCACCGAGGGGTTCATGTCGTGCTCGGCCGCCAGCACCAGAGCGCGGCGCAGGTGCACGCTGTCCCGCTCCAGCATCTTGTAGCCGCGCGCCAGCCGCTGGTGGAAGAACAGGCGCGGACCCGGACCCGCGATCGCATCGACGACTTCATTCAGCACGCCAGCGGCCTCGACCCTGAGCCCCCGCGCATCCCGGCCGGTCGCCGGCGCGTCCTCCTCGGCCCGGCGCGACAGCGCGGCAAACAGGCGGGCGCGGTGCGAGGCGCCGCCCACCATATCCACCCGGACGCCCAGGCCCGCGAACGGGTTCAGATCCTCGCACCCCCAGAGCAGACGCGCCGTGTCCTCCAGCGTCGCGGTCTGGGCCCACTCCGCCGAGTCGCGGCCGCGGTAGTAGAGGCGCCCGTCGGCGACCAGGCTGACGGAGGAGGCGATGCGCGCCTCGCCCTTCACCTCGGGTTCGAAGGGGATGACCGTCGCCGGCGCCTCGCCCGTCGAACCGCCCTTCAGGCGGATGACGTCCGCCAGGGCATAGAGGCTGCGTCGCGGGTTCTCGGGGTCCGGCCGGGCGGCGATGCGGCCCCGGCTGACATAGGCGTAGAGGGTTTGGGTCTTGACCCCCAGCAGCGACAGCACCTCGCCGCGCGGCGCCCAGCGGTCCGCGCCGTCGGTTCCGACCTGGTCCAGGCCTGACGTCATCGTCGCTCCCGCCGTCGCAGTCATTTGTTGAGGATGTTGGGGCGCTTTCGTGGCGGAAAGACTAACGGTGCTCTGCGACGGCGCGATCCTTGGCAACCACCGCACCATCGGCCACAAGGGCGGCGATGACCGACGCCGCGAAGCCCGATCCCACGGCCTCACCCCGCGCCCTCGACGCGCGTCAGGTGACGACCCTGTCGGTCGGCGTCGCCGCCGTGCTGATCGCGCTGAAGGCCTTCGCGCTCGGCGCCTCGGGCTCGGTGTCGATCCTGGCGTCGCTGGCCGATTCCGCGCTGGATCTCGCCGCGTCCCTTACCACCTTCTACGCCGTGCGTTGGGCGGCGCGGCCGGGCGACCACACCCATCGGCACGGCCAAGGCAAGGGCGAGGCCATGGCGGCCCTGGTCCAGTCGGGCCTGATCTTCGCCTCGGCCGTCTTCATCGGGTGGGAAGCGCTGGCCCGCATGTTCGATCCGCGTCCCGTGACCGGGGGCGGCTGGGCCATCGGCGTGGTCGTGGTGTCGATCGGTCTGACGGCGGGTCTGGTCTGGCTCCAGACGCGATCGCTCAAGGCCCAGGGCTCGATGGCGGTCCAGGCCGACCGCGCCCACTACGCCGCCGATCTGGCGGCCAATGCGGTCGTGCTGATCGGGGTCGTTTCCGGCACCTTCCTCGGCGCGCCGGGCCTCGACGCGGCTGCAGGGCTCGTGGTCGCGGTCTGGCTGGCCTGGGGCGCCTTCGGGCTCATCAAGGATTCGGGTGGCCAACTGCTGGACCGCGAGGCGTCGGACGCCGACCGGGTCGCCCTTACGAACGCGGTACTCGCGGACTCCCGCGTCGGCGGCGTGCACCAGCTCCGCACCCGCATGTCCGGAACGCGCCTGGTCGCCCAGATGCACATCGACCTGGATCGCACCCTGTCGTTCGAGGACGCCCACGCCATCGTGGTCGAGGCGGAGCAGCGCATCCGGGCCGCCTTCCCCGACGCCGATGTCCTGATCCACGCCGACCCGCGCGGACCGTGGAGTTCGGCGGTCCCGGCCACGCCGTCGCCATCAGCGTAAACGCGGATTTAACGGGGTCTGGCGCAGGAGCGGAGCATGTCCGCCGGCGTCCTGTTCCACTTCCCTTTCGATCCGGGCTCGCGCGCCGCGCGTCTGACGCTCGGCGAAGCCAGGATCGAATGGACCGAAGTCCTGGTCCGTCCGTGGGAAGCCGACTGCCCGCTGCACGACCTGAACCCCTCGGGCATGCCGCCGGTGCTTCAGGTCGAGGGTCCGCCGCCACTCACGCTTTGCGAGACCTCCGCCGTCCTCGGCTGGATCGAGGACCAGCAGAAGTCGCCGCTTCTGATGCCGTCGGACGCCGTCGAACGGGCAGAGGTCCGTCGCCTGACCGCCTGGTTCGACCGCCGCTTCACCGACGAGGTCAACGCCGTCCTGCTGCACGAGCGGATGGAAAAGCCCCTGCTCCGGCTAGGTCCCCCGGAAGCCCGGATGCTGCGAGAGGGCCGCGATGCGCTCAAGCATCACCTCGCCGTCTTCGACGGGCTGTTGTCCGGCCGCGACTGGCTGGCGGGGCGACGTTTGAGCCAGGCCGACGTCGTCGCCGCGGCCCACCTGTCGATCCTGGACTACTTCGGCGAGATCCCGTGGGCGTCGTGGCCGGCGCTCAAGACCTGGTACATGAAGATCAAGTCCAGGCCCTGCTTCCGTCCCTTACTGGCCGACCGCTTCCAAGGGATAGCGCCCGCCGCCTGCTACGCCGACCTGGATTTCTGATCTAGCCGCGTAGAACCCGTTCGACGATCGCCTCGGCCGCCTCGACCGCGCTCATGGCGGTGGTGTCGATGACGATCTCGGCCTGCTCCGGCGGTTCATAGGGGCTGTCGATGCCGGTGAAGTTCTTCAGCAGGCCCGCCCGCGCCTTGGCATAGAGCCCCTTCACGTCGCGCGCTTCGGCGACCTCCAGCGGCGCATCGACGAAGACCTCGATGAACTCCCCCTCGCCCATCAGCTCGCGGGCCATCCGCCGTTCGGCGCGGAAGGGCGAGATGAAGGCGGTGATGACGATCAGCCCGGCGTCAGCCATCAACCGGGCCACCTCGGCCACCCGCCGGATGTTCTCGACGCGATCTTCCTCGGTGAAGCCCAGATCGCGGTTCAGTCCGTGGCGGACATTGTCGCCATCCAGCAGGTAGGTGTGGCGGCCGAGCGCGTGCAGCCGCTTGTCGACGAGATTGGCGATGGTCGACTTGCCAGCCCCGGACAGGCCGGTCAGCCAGACCACGCGGCCCGCCTGCCCTTTCATCTGCGCCCGGGCCTCGCGGGTCACGTCGATGGCCTGCCAGTGGATGTTATCGGCGCGGCGGAGCGCGAAGCGGATCATGCCGGCCCCGACCGTCCGATTGGTGATCCGGTCGATCAGGATGAAGCCGCCCAGACCGCGGCTTACTCCATAGGGTTCGAAGGCGATCGCGCGGTCCAGCGACAGGTTGCAAACCGTGATGTCGTTGAGCTCCAGCCGCTTCGCTGCCAGCTTCTCCAGGGTGTTGACGTTGACCCGGTGCTTGATGGCCGTGACCTGGCCCGTCGCCGTGCGCGCGCCGATCTTCAGCAGATAGGACCGGCCGGGCGGCAGGGGCTCGTCATCCATCCAGACGACCGTCGCCTCGAACTGGTCGGCGACCTGCGGAGGGGCATCGGCGGCGGCGATCACATCGCCGCGCGACACATCGACCTCATCAGCCAGCGTCAGGGTCACCGACTGGCCTGCGCTCGCCGACGAGAGGTCGTCGGGCATAACCACGACGCGGTCCACAATGCTCTCGCGCCCGGACGGCAGAATGCGCACGCGATCGCCGGGCGACACGGACCCGGCCGCGATCAGCCCGGCGTAACCGCGAAACTCCGGGTTCGGACGATTGACCCACTGCACCGGCATGCGGAACGGCCCAGTGGCGTCCACGTCGGTCGTCTCCACGCCTTCCAGCCAGGCCAACAGGGTCTGGTCCGACAGCGGCGACCGCTTGGCCACCCCCTCCCCCGTCAGCCCCGACAGGGCAATGGGCGTGACGTCCATCAGGCCGATGCCTTCGGCGAACTTGCGGTACTCCTGGGCGATCGCCTCGAACGCCGCGCGGTCCCAGCCGATCAGATCCATCTTGTTGACGGCCAGAACCACCTTCCGGATTCCCAGCAGGGCGCATAAGGAGCTGTGCCGACGCGTCTGGACCAGCACGCCCTTCCTCGCATCCACCAGGATCACGGCGGCGTCGGCGGTCGAGGCCCCTGTCACCATGTTGCGTGTGTACTGCTCGTGCCCCGGCGTATCGGCGACGATGAACTTGCGCGTCTCGGTGGCGAAGAAGCGATAGGCGACATCGATGGTGATGCCCTGCTCGCGCTCCGCCGACAGGCCGTCAACCAGGAGGGCGAAGTCGATGTTCGACCCCTGCGTTCCGACCGCCTTCGAGTCGCGCTCCAGCGCCGCCATCTGGTCGTCAGGCACGGCGCGGGTGTCGTACAGCAGACGCCCGATCAGGGTCGACTTGCCGTCGTCCACCGACCCGCAGGTCAGGAAGCGCAGGAGGGATTTCTGCGGGGCGACGGCCATCAGAAATAGCCCTCCGCCTTCTTCTTCTCCATCGAGGCGGCCTGGTCGTGGTCGATCATCCGCCCCTGACGCTCCGACGTGGTCGAGGCCTTCATCTCGGCGATGATGTCGGCGACGGAGGCCGCCGTGCTCTCGATCGCGCCCGATAGGGGATAGCAGCCGAGGGTGCGGAAGCGCACCGACCGCATCTGGGGCGTTTCGCCGGGCTCAAGCCGCATCCGGTCGTCATCGACCATCAGCCATGTGCCTGCTCGTTCGACCACCGGACGTTCGGCCGAGAAATAGAGGGGCACGACCTCGATGCCCTCCTGCTCGATGTATTGCCACACATCGAGCTCGGTCCAGTTGGACAGCGGGAACACCCGAATGCTTTCCCCTGCCGCGATGCGGGTATTGTAGAGCCGCCAGAGCTCAGGGCGCTGGGTCTTGGGGTCCCAGCGGTGGCCCGCCGCCCGGAACGAAAAGACCCGTTCCTTGGCCCGCGACTTCTCCTCGTCGCGACGCGCCCCGCCGAACGCCGCCTGGAAACCGTAGTGATCCAGCGCCTGCTTCAACCCCTCGGTCTTCCAGAGGTCGGTGTGCAGGCTGCCATGGTCGAAAGGGTTGATGCCGCGCGCGCGCGCGTCCTCGTTGATCCAGACCTTCAGATCGATGGCGGGGTCGGCGGCGATCTTGTCGCGCAGGGCGTACATGTCCCGGAACTTCCAGGTCGTATCGACGTGCAGAAGAGGGAACGGCAGCGGCCCGGGCCAGAAGGCCTTCTTCGCCAGATGCAGCATGGCCGCCGAGTCCTTGCCGATCGAATAGAGCATGACCGGCCGTTCGATCTCGGCGACCACCTCGCGCAGGATGTGGATGGCCTCGGCCTCCAGCGACTGGAGATGGGTCAGGCGGGGCTGGGCGTGCGGCATTACGGCGTCGCTAGCATCCAAAGTTCCGCCCGTCATCCCGGCGAGCCTCGCCAGACGGCCGGGCTCCGGCTAGCGTCGTGTGCGATGCAACACGCCTCAGCCCGATACGTTTCCACCCGCGGTGCCGCCCCCGTCGCTGACTTCGCCGAAGCCCTCCTGCGCGGCATGGCCCCGGACGGAGGCCTCTACATGCCGGTCGCCTGGCCCGCGCTGACGCCGGACGCATGGGCTCCCGGCCGCGCCTATGCCGAGACGGCCCGCTCCGCGATGACGCCCTTCATTGGCGCGGCCTTGCCGGAGGACGCCCTGGAGCGGGCACTGGATCGTCTGGTCGCGGGGTTCTCGCCGACAGAGGTCACGCCACTCCGCCGACTCGAGGATGACCTTTACCTGCTCGAGCTGTTCCACGGCCCGACCGCCGCCTTCAAGGACCTGGCCATGCAGCTGGCGGCCGCCCTGTCGGCCGAGGCGCTGGCGGCGTCGGGCGAGCGGCTGACCCTGGTCACGGCCACCAGCGGCGACACCGGCGCCGCCGCCGTCGCCGCCTTCGCCAATCAGCCTCGCATCCGCCTGATCGTGCTCCATCCGCACGAGCGGGTCTCGCCCGTCCAGCGTCGTCAGATGACGACGGTCGAGGCCGACAACGTCCTGAACCTCGCCGTCCGGGGCGACTTCGACGACTGCCAGCGGCTGGTGAAGGGGCTGCTCGCCGACGAGACGCTCAGGGCGTCGGGCCGGTTCAGCTCGGTCAACTCGATCAACTGGGCGCGGCTGGCGGGGCAGATCCCCTATTACGTCTCCGCCGTCTCGCAGCTGGCCGCGCATGGCGAGACCCGGCCGCCGGTGTTCGTGGTGCCGACCGGCAACTTCGGCGACGCCTTCGCCGGGATCGCGGCGTCCAGGATGGGCCTGCCGACGCGCGGCTTCGTCGCCGCCGTCAACGCCAACGACGCGCTCGCCCGCGCGATCAACGAGGGCCTCTACGCCCGCCGCGCGGCGGTGGAGACGGCCTCGGTCAGCATGGACGTCCAGGCGCCGTCCAACTTCGAGAGGCTGGTCTATGAGGCGTCCGGCCGCGACGCCGACCTGACGCGGGGGATCTTCGCCGACTTCGCCCGCGACGGCCGGGTCGTCCTGCCGGACGAGCTCCTGACCGCCCTGCGCCGCGAGGTCTCGGCGATCTCCGTCGACGAGGCGGCGACGCGTTCGGAGATCGCCCACGCCTACGCCGCCTGGGGCCAGGTAGTCTGTCCGCACACCGCCGTCGCCCTGTCGGCGGCGCGTGGGGTCGACCGTTCCGCAGGCCCGGTGATCGCGCTCGCCACCGCCCACCCCGCCAAGTTCGGCAAGGATGTCGCCCCAGTCGTCGGTTTCGATCCGGACCCGCCCGAGGTCATCCGCGCCCTCGGCGACCGCGCCGAGCGGTTCGAGGTCATCGCAGCCGATGCGGCAGAGGCGCTGGCCGCCGTCCGCGCCTTTCAGGGCTGAGGCGGAGCCGACGCCGCGACCAGGGCCGCCGTCTCCTTCAGCATCGCCGTGAAGGTCTGAACCACCCAGGCGTGGGCCGTGCGCACGGCGGGCAGGCGGCGGATGTCGCGGTGGGTGATCAGCCAGGCGGTCCGCAGCGGAATGGCGAAGGGTGTGGGCACCGCGATCAGGCCCGCGCGCAGGGCATACAGCGCCGGCAGGATGGCGATGCCCGCGCCCGCGACCGTCGCGGTCAGAAGGCCGCGGGTGCTGGGGGTTCGCATCGCCACGGCCCGCTCCAGCCCGGCGGCGGCGACCCAGTCGAGTTCCGACATCCGGCCATAGCTGTCGTCGTAGATCAGCAGGCGCTCGGCGCTGAAATCGAGCGTTCCGGGGGCCCGACCGGCCAGGTAGTCCGGATGGGCGAAGCAGCCGAGCGCGATGTCGCCCAGCCGTTTGGCGATCAGACTGTCGCCCTTGGGCCGCGACATGCGGATGGCCAGGTCGGCCTCTCGGTGCGCCAAGCTGACGACCTCCGCCTGGGACCTCAGCACGACCGACAGCCTGGGCGAGGTCTTGAAAAGGTTGGGCAGGGCCGGGGCCAGCAGGTCCGAGACCACAAACTCGGTCGCCGAGATCACCAGCGGCCGCTCGCGGGCCTCGACCGCCAACCCTTCCGCCGCGCGACGCAGGGCCGCCGACTGATCCACAATGGGTCGGGCCAGGACAGCGATGCGCCGACCCTCCGGCGTCAGCCGGGCCCCGCTGGCGCGCCGATCGAGCAGGCGCAGACCCAGTTCGGCTTCCAGCGCGTCGATCCGACGGCTGACGGTCGAGACGGCGACGTTCATGCGCCGCGCGACGAGGCTGAGGTTGCGCTCCTCGTCGACGAGCCGGAGGAGATCGAGACTGGCGAGGTCCACGCGGTTGCCTTGCGTTTTGCGCAAATCGGGTTTGCGACCTTGACGGTATCGTGGATCGACCGGCGGTGTCTAATTGGCGCGTTCAAGGAGATCGTCTCATGTCCACCCGCGCCATTCTGTTCATCGCCGCCTGCGTCGTCGCGCTGGCGGGCCCCGCCCTGGCCCAGTCCGCCGCCGACGATGTCGTGGTGGTTGTCAATGTGCCGACCCCGCCCGGCGTCACGGCCGAGCGCCTGCGCGCCGAGTTCGAGGCGGCCGCCCCGCGCTATCAGCAGATTCCCGGCTTGAAGACCAAGTCCTTCACGATCGGCGAGGGCAGTTTCGGCGGCGCCTATCTGTTCGACGACCGCGCCACCGCCGAGGCCTGGTTCTCCGACGCCTGGCGCCAGCGCGTGGTCCAGACGTACGGCGCGCCCGCCCAGGTCCAGATCTATGCGGCGCCGCTGACCATCGACGGACCGGCGGCGGAGTAGGTTCGCCACCACGCCGCGCGGCGGAGAAAGCCGGCGGGGTCCTTGGGCGTCACCAGCTTGGTCGGGTCGTGGAAGACCCGGTCGTGCAGGCGCGTCAGGGTGAACCGCAGCGCCGCCGCCTGGCCCAGACGCGGGAGGGCGGCGGCCTCGGCCGGGGTCAGCGGGCGGACTGCCTCATAGCCCTCGCGGAACGCATCGACCGCCCCGACGATTGGCGCCCCTGACCCATCGAAGCCCCAGGCGCTGAGCGCGATGGCGAGGTCGTACGCCAGTGGTCCTGAGCAGCCGAAGTAGAAGTCGATGACACCCCGCACGGCACCCTCCGCGAACAGTACGTTGTCCGGGAAGTAGTCGGCGTGGATCGGACCGGCCGGCAGGTCCTCCGCGAACGGATCGTCCAGTTCGGACAGCAGCGCCTGGACCTCATTGAGGATCGCCCGATCCTCCCCAGTCGCGGCCGTGGCGCTGCGATCCGCGAGAGCGCGCCACGCCTCGGGCCCGACCGGGTTGTCGCGGCTCAGCGGGAAGTCGGCCGCCGCGAGATGCAACCGCGCCAGCATGGCCCCGGCCGCTGTCAGGTCCGCAGAGGTGGGCGCGCGCAGCCAAACGCCCTCAAGCCATTCGATCACCGCCGCCGGCCGGCCGTTCAGGGTTCCGATCCAGCCACCGTCCCGACGCCGCAAGGGACGCGGCGCCGGGTAGCCGCGCGCCGCCAGATGGTCGGCCAGGCCAAGGCAGAACGGCAGGGACCCGGCGTCCGTCCGCGCCTCGAACAGCGTCAGGACATGGCGCGCGCCGACCGTCTCCAGGCGGTAGTTGGTGTTCTCCACCCCCTCGGCGATCGGGTGCAGCGCAACGAGATCGCCGAGGTCGTAGTCGGCCAGAAACGCGCGCGCCTGATCGTCCGAGACGGGGGTGAAGACGGCCAAGGGCTAGTGATGCCCGAGCGACGCGTGCCGGGCGCGCACGATGTCGTTCAGGTCGGCCAGCACGCTCTCCGTCGTCGGCCAGCGGCCCGCGCCGCGTCCGCCGCAGGACCAGACCCGTCCGTCCTCGCCATAGACCTTCACGCCGTTCCGCTCCCCGTTCAGAGCGAGGAAGAACGGATCGTCCAGCCCCACGTCAAGCGAAACCGACGCCTTGAGCGCGTCGCGCTCTCGGAAACAGGCCCCGATCTGCCGCACGGGACCGGACGGCTGAAAGTCTTCCGACAGGACGGCGCAGGGCACGTCCTCGGCCGGGCGGCCGAAGGCCTCGAAGGCCAGCAGACGGACCTTGGCAGCCGAATCGCGGCCCTCCAGGTCCGACGACGGGTCCTCCTCGGCGAACCCCGCGACCCGGGCGTCGGCCAAGGCGTCGGCGAAGTCCGCGCCAGCCTGGATGCGGCTGAGCATGAAGTTGACCGTGCCGTTCAGGATCGCCTCGAAGCCCCGGATGGGTCCGGCGGCGCGGGCGGCGCGCACCGTCTCGATCATCGGCGCCCCGCCGCCGACCGCCGCCGAATAGGCCAGCCGCGCCCCTTTGGCGCGGGCGAGATCGGCGAGGCCCTGGGGATCGCGGCTGATCGCCTGTTTGTTGGCGCTGGCCACATCGACGCCGCGTTCCAGCGCGGCCCGGATCAGGTCGTGGCCGGCACCGCCCTCGGACAGGGCCTCCAGCAGGATGTCGGGCTGGAGCGCCAGCAGCGCCTCGCGATCCGAGGTGAACAGGTGAGCGGGCGCCTCCACGTCGCGTGGCTTCTTCGGGTCGCGGACCAGGACGCCGACCACCTCGAACCGATCGTCGGCCTGGAGCCGCTTCAGCAGGCCGCCGCCCACCACGCCGCAGCCGGCGATGGCAACCTTCAGCGGCGCGTCGGGCACGGACGGTCCCGGAGGGGCGGAGTGATCGCCGACGACGGTGCAGTCCGACCGGCCGATGGCGGCCACCTCGATCTCGACCGACCGCTCCTGACCTAGGTCGATGGCGTCATGCTGGACCAGCGCTCCGCCGTGGCGGCGCGCGTCGTCCCAGCTGGCGCGACGGAACCGCAGCGGCTTGCCCGAGTCCAGGGCCGGATCGCGGTCGTAGAGGCCGTCGACGTCCTTGACCAGCCGCGCCCGCTTCAGCCCCAGCTCGGCCGCCAGGAACACCGCCGTCAGGTCCGATCCGCCCCGGCCCAGCAGGACCACGCGGCCGTTGGGTCCCAGCGCGCCGAAGCCCGGCACGATCACGACCTGATGCGCCGCGATGGCGCGGTCCAGGGCTTCGCCGTGCAGGGCGACAGGGTGGGCGTGCTCGACCGGCCCCTCGGCGATGATGCCGAGCTCACGCACCGACAGGGCGCAGGCGTCCAGCCCAATGCGGTCGCAGGCGATGGCGACCAAGGCCGCCGCCTGCTCCTCGCCTTGGGCGACGTAGGCGGGCAGCAGGTCGTTCTCGTGATCGAGGCCGAGCGCCCGGGCGTCGGCGAGCAGGCGGTCGGTATGGCCGCCGAGCGCGGACACCACCGCCACGACCTTCCGCCCGGCGCGGACGTGACCATAGAGCTCCGACGCCACGGCGGGGGCGCAGGCTTGGTCCTTCAGGATCGAGGAGCCGAACTTGAGCACCACGACCTCGGAGGCGGGCGCAGCCGCCGGCAGCGGTTTCTGCACGACGGCGAGGTGGGCTTTGGAGTGGGGCATCGGGGTAGTCCGTTTCGAAGGAGAGGGAGGGTTTGGGTCAAAAGAAAACCCGCCGGGCCGGTGCCGGGCGGGTGGGGTTTGCTGGGCTGTCTGTTCGACCGCGCGCGCTAACCTGTCCCCGCCCGCGAAGGGCCGGTGGTGGTCATACCGGTGGTGGTCGAGATCGAGGTCGCAGGCGTCATCGCCCGCGCCGTGAAGGCGGAGGTCGAAGTCGAAACGGCAATGCGGCCGAGACGGGACACAGGGCGAACCTCAGGAATATCGTGGGTCTCAGCGTGTCGAGCGAGAACGCTGCCGTCAACCCGCTTCGCGCATTTTTCTTTCGCCCATGATCGTCGCTGCGGCGTTCGCGCCACGCATCCTCCTATCAGCGCGCGGCATGGGGTAGATTTTTTCTCTTGACCCGCGCCCTTCGCACTCGCAACGTAGCGCCACTCATCAAGACCGGCTGAGGGATAGGCCCTTTGACGCCGGGGCAACCATCGGGTTCCGCCCGAACGGTGCCAACTCCTGCGGGGAGGGTTTCGACCTTCCGCGAGAGATGAGTGGAGCGTCGATCAGGCGGCGTCTCCACGGTCTGTCACCGTCCGGGGTCTTGCTGAGCAGGACGATGCGGACGACGACATGGCCTTCGACACCCAGACCTCTGAACAGACCCTCGCTGAACCCCTTTGTCGCGATGTGGCGGCGCGCGTGCCCCGGATCGCGCGCGGCAACGTTGCCGTCGACCTGCCCGTCGAGATTCCCGCTGACTTCCGCCTCCAGTCTGGAGAGCGTCTGGCCCAGCGTCGCATCGTCGGACGCCTGCATGGGCGAGAGGGCGCGCCGCTGGTCGTGGTCGCAGGGGGCATCTCGGCCGGGCGGTTCGTGCATCGCACCGAGACCAACGGCCTGGGCTGGTGGTCGGGCGCGGTGTCGATCCGGGGCCCCATCGACCTGAACCGCTTCCAGGTGCTGGCCTTCGATTACGCGCCCGAAACCGCGCCCGGCGCCAAGCCGGTCACCATCACCACCCACGATCAGGCGCGGCTGCTGGCCATCATTCTCGACGCCCTCGGCGATCCCATCGTCTCGGCCTTCGTCGGCTGTTCCTACGGCGGGATGATCGGCCTGGCCTTCGCCGAGCTGTTCCCCGAGCGGGTCGAGCAGCTGGTCGTCGTCTCCGCCGCGCACCGCGCCCACCCCCAGGCGACCGCGTGGCGCGGCATCCAGCGCCGCATCCTGCAGCTTGCCGAGGCCGCCGGTCGGCCCGAGGACGGCGTGGCCCTCGCTCGCGAACTGGCCATGACCACCTATCGCACCGCCGAGGAGTTCGGCGAGCGGTTCGAGACCGACGCCCCGTCCCGCGTCGGCGGCGCCTATCCGGTCTGCGATTACCTGACCGCGCGCGGCCGGGCCTATCGCAACCACACCACCCCGGCCCGGTGGCTGTCCCTGTCGGACTCCATCGACCGCCATCAGGTGACGCCCGAGGCCATCGTCACGCCGACCACGCTGGTCGGCTTCACTTCCGACCGGCTCGTGCCGATCGAGGATGTGCGCGAGCTCGCCGCCCGCCTGCCGACCCTGTTCCGCTTCGTCGAGGCCCCGTCGCTCTACGGCCACGACGCCTTTCTGAAGGAGGACGAGGCTGTCGGCGCCATCCTCCGCGCCGCCCTGAAGGAGATCGTCCAATGACGCGCCGTCATGCCCACACCACCTGCGCCCGCTCCGGCGTCGATCAGGATACTGCGCACGGCGCGGTCATGCCGCCGCTCTATCTGTCGTCGAACTACTCCTTCGCGGGCTTCGAGCAGAAGCGGACCTACGACTACAGTCGCTCGGGCAATCCCACGCGCGACGTGCTCGCCGAGACGCTGGCCGAGCTGGAAGGCGGCGCAGGCTGCGTGGTCACTGCGACGGGCATGGCTGCGGTCGATCTGCCGCTCGCCCTGCTGGAGCCCGGAGACCTGCTGATCGCCCCGCACGACTGCTACGGCGGCACCCATCGCCTGCTGGCCGCACGGGCGAAGAAGGGGCACTTCGAGGTGCTGTGGGTCGATCAGGGAGACCCGGCCGCGCTGGACGCGGCGCTGCGGCTGAACCCGAAGCTGGTGCTGGTCGAGACGCCGTCCAACCCCCTGCTGCGCGTCGTCGACGTCGCCGACATCTGCACGCGGGCGCATCGTGTCGGGGCCAAGGTGGTGGCCGACAACACCTTCCTGTCGCCCGCGCTCCAGACGCCGATCGCGCTCGGCGCCGACTTCGTGATCCACTCCACGACCAAGTACATCAACGGCCATTCCGACGTGGTCGGGGGTGCCGTGATCTGCGCCGATCCGGCGGATCATGCCGAGCTGGCCTGGTGGGCCAATTGTCTGGGCGTCACGGGCTCGCCGTTCGACGCCTATCTGACGCTGCGGGGCGTGCGGACGCTATTTGCACGGATCGAGCGGCAACAGGCCACAGCGGGCAAGGTCGCGGCGCTGCTGGAAGCCCATCCGGCCGTATCGGCGGTCCATTATCCCGGCCTGAAGACTCACCCCGGCCATGCCCTGGCGGCGCGTCAGCAGAAGGGTTTCGGCGCCATGCTCAGCTTCGAGTTGGCCGGCGGGGTCGAGGCGGTGCGGCGGCTGGTCGAGACGCTGGACGCCTTCACCCTGGCCGAGAGCCTGGGCGGCGTCGAAAGCCTGATCGCCCACCCCGCCACCATGACCCACGCCGCCATGACGCCCGAAGCGCGGGTAGTCGCCGGAATCGGGGAAGGCCTGCTGCGACTTTCAGTCGGTCTGGAGCATGAGGATGACCTGATCGCCGACTTGGTCCAGGCCTTGGACGCCCTGACTCCGGCGCGGGCTCAAGCCGCCTGACGAGGTTCTGAAAACAGGGCGTCGAGTTCGCCTGTCCCCCAGCGGGGCCCGCCTCCAGATCGTGGAAACGAGCCCCGTCCGAGGTGATGAAGCCGCGGCTTGCCGCCGCCTCGACCGCGCCCCCCGACGCGGTCGTCGCCGTTGCGAGAACGGTCCTCCCCGTGACGCCGACCGTGGTCGCCCGTGTCCAGGCCGGCGGGGATGACAGACCGTTGGGCCTCATCGCCTGGAATAGGAAACCGGGCGCATCGACCTGTCGAGGGCCTTCCCCGCGCGCGGGAGCGATAGGGTTAACGCCGTGGCGCCGCTGCATCGCCCCGCGGGCGCGTCAGTAGCCCCCGGCGCGGGCGAGTCGTTCGGCGTGGAAGCCGGCGTCGCCGAGCAATTCGTTCAGCACACGGACGCGCTTCATGAACAGGCCGACGTCGTATTCGTCGGTCATGCCGACGCCGCCATGCATCTGCACCGCCTCCTGCACCGCCAGCTCGGCGACGCGGCCCGCCTTAGCCTTGGCGACCGCGACGGCGAGATCGGCCTGATCGGCGCCGGCATCAATGCGCTGAAGCGCGGCGAGCACGGCGGCCTTGGCGATCTCCAGCTCGGTGAACAGGTGGGCGGCGCGATGCTGGAGCGCCTGGAACTCCCCGATGGCGCGGCCGAACTGCTTACGGGTGCGCAGGTATTCGACCGTGACGCGGAAGGCCTCGTCGCCCGCTCCGGTCAGGCAGGCGGCGGCGCAGGCGCGGCCGAGGTCGAGCGCGGCGTTGAGCGTCGCTTCCCCGCCGTCGACCGCGCCGATGACGGCGTCGGCGTCGACTTGGACGTCCTTGAGCGTGACCCGCGCGGCGTTGTGGGCGTCGACCATGACGGTGCGTTCGATTTCGATCCCGGCGGTCTTCGGATCGACCAGGAACAGGGTCGTTCCGCCTTGCGTCTTCGCCGCCACGATCAGGGCGTCGGCGATGTGGCCATCCAGCACGAAGCCCTTGGCGCCGTTCAGCTTGAAGCCGTTGCCGCTGCGCTCCGCCGTCGTCGTGATGCGGGCGGGCTGGTGCTTGGGACCCTCGTCGACGGCGAGCGACAGAATGGCTTCACCCGCCGCGATCCGGGGCAGCCAAGCCGCCTGCTGCTCGGCTGACGCTGCGTCGATGAGGATCCGGGCGGCCAGAACGCTGGATGCGAAGAAGGGGCTGGGGGTGAGGGTGCGGCCGAGCGCCTCGGCGACCACGCCCGCCTCGACGGCGCCCAGGCCTGAGCCGCCGTGCTCCTCCGGGATGATGACGCCGGCGAAGCCCATCTCCCCGAACGCGCGCCAGAGGTCGCGCGAGACGCCGTCGGGGTCACGGCTGTCCCTCAGCTGGCGCAGGTGGGTGATCGGCGCGTGCTCGGCCAGGAAGCCGTCGGCGGCCTCCTTCAGCATCGTCTGTTCTTCGGTAAGGATCAGGGGCATCGAGTCAGGCGCCGGGCAGTTGCAGCAGGTGCTTGGCGATGATGTTGAGCTGGACCTCGCTGGTGCCGCCCTCGATGGAGTTCGCCTTGGTGCGCAGCCATTCGCGGGCGGGCGTGCCGCCTTTCGACCGCTCGCTCTCCCACTCCAGGGCGTCCGCGCCGCCCGCCGCCATGGCCAGTTCGTGCCGGCGCTTGTTCAGCTCCGAGCCGTAGTATTTCAGCATCGAGGCGATGGCGGGACTGACCTGCCTGGCCTTCACCTGATCACCGACCCGCTCCATCGACAGGCGGAAGGCGGCGACGTCGATCTCCAGCTCGGCGATCTTGGCGCGCAGCATGGGCTCGTCCAGGCGGCCGGTCTCGTCGAGGCCCAGGCTGTCGACGGCCACCTGACCCATAGGCCGGCCCATGTCACCCATGGCGCCGATCATGGTGCGCTCGTGCGCCAGCAGAGCCTTGGCCACGTCCCAGCCCCGGTTCAGCTCGCCGACCAGGTTCTCCTTCTCGACGCGGACGTTGTCGAAGAAGGTCTCGCAGAAGGGCGACTTGCCGCTGATCAGGGTGATCGGGCGGGTGGTTACGCCGGGCGTGGCCATGTCGAACAGGACGAAGCTGATGCCCAGATGCTTGGGCGCATCCGGGTCGGTGCGCACCAGGCAGAAGATCCAGTCGGCCTTGTCGGCATAGGAGGTCCAGACCTTCTGGCCGTTGACGATCCAGTGGTCGCCGCGATCCTCGGCCCGCGTCTGGAGACCCGCCAGGTCCGATCCCGCGCCGGGTTCGGAATAGCCTTGGCACCAGCGGATTTCGCCTCGCACGATCTCGGGCAGGAAACGCTTTTTCTGTTCCTCGGTGCCGAACTGCAGCAGCGCGGGGCCGAGCATCCAGATGCCGAAGGATGACAGGGGCGACTGGGCGTCGATGCGGCGCATCTCGCTGGCCAGCACCTTGGCTTCTTCGCGCGACAGGCCGCCGCCGCCGTACTCCCTGGGCCACTCGGGCGCGGTCCAGCCGCGTTCGCCCATGACCTCCATCCAGCGCCTGTGCGCGGGCGTCTTGAAGACGGCGTTGCGGCCGCCCCAGACGCGGTCCTCGTCGTTCTCGAGCGGCCCTCGGCATTCGGCCGGGCAGTTCGCCTCCAGCCAGGCTCGCGTCTCGGCGCGGAAGGTCTCCAGATCGGTCATGCGTGTTCCCCGCGTTTCCTCTGACGGAGGATTTAGCAGGGTTTCAGCGGTGACGTAGCGTCACTTCGTCGGCAGGAAGGGCGAGAAGGTGATGACGGTGAAGGTGTCGCGGATGTGGGGGCGGGTCTGCACCGACTTCGTCACGAAGGTCCCGATGTCCATCTCCTTGGGCAGCTGGAACTTGGCGAGCAGGTCGTACTGGCCCGAGGTGGAATAGACCTCCGAGACGTTCTCGACATTGTCCACGATGTCGGCGGCGACGTCGTTGGCGTGGCCCAGCTCGCATTTGATGAAGACGAAGATGGCGGTCATCATGGCAGGGGCTCCCGGCGGTTTGGGGCTTGGTAGCGGATGCGCGCGTGACGGATAAGCCCCTCTCGGACGACGAGCTCCAGGCCCAGTACGACAACCGCGCCGCTGTTCCCGAGCATCCCGCCCTGATGGCGGCGTGGAAGGCGCAAGCCCAGGCCACCCGCGCTGCCCATCCGCCGACGCTGATCCGCTATGGTCCGGGCGAGCGTGAGGCGATGGATCTGTTCGAGGCCGGGCCGGACGCCCCGATCGCTCTGTTCATCCACGGTGGCTACTGGCAGGCGCTGGACAAGGATTGGTTCAGCGGGATCGCGCCCGCGCTGCTGACCAACGGCGTGTCGCTGGCGGTCGCGTCCTACGACCTGTGCCCGACCGTTCGACTGGCCCGCATCGTCAGCCAGATGCGCGAGGCGGCGGGCGTGCTGCGCGAGCGGACGGGCAAGCGACCGATGGTGTTTGGTCATTCGGCGGGCGGACACCTGGCGGCCTGCCTGCTGAGCGAGGGCCGCGTCTCTGCGGCCGTGGCCATCTCCGGCGTATTTGATCTGGAGCCGCTGGTCCCGACCTCGATCAACGCCGCGCTGGGGCTGGACCGGCTGGAGGCCCGCGCCCTGTCGCCGATCCACTGGCCGGCGCCGAACGGCGGAGCGCCGGGCGGCACGGTGCTGGACTGCGTCGTCGGGGCCGAGGAGACCGCCGAGTTTGTCCGTCAGTCGCGAGACATGGCCGCCGCCTGGGGCGCGAAGGGGGCCCAGACGCGCTTCGAGGCCCTGCCCGGCCTGAACCACTTCACCGTGCTGTCGCCCCTGACCGATCCAGCCAGTCCGCTGGTCCGCCGCATCGTCGATTTGGCGAAATCCTGATCCGCCCTCGCAATCGGACGACCCAAGCGCCACTATAGGTCCGGCGGCGCAAGGAGCGAACATGGCGGAACCGACGGGAATGGGGCTGGGGCACGCCGTGGGCCTGCTGGCGGTCGCCGTGGCGGCCGTGCCCCTGTTCAAGCGATTCAAGCTGGGGGCCGTGCTCGGCTACCTCGCCGCCGGCCTGATCATCGGCCCCTTCGGCATCGGCATGGTCCAAGATGCGGAGGCCGTTCTGCACGTCGCCGAGCTCGGCGTCGTCATGTTCCTGTTCATCATCGGGCTTGAGATGCGGCCCGCGCGATTGTGGAGCCTGAGGAACGACATCTTCGGCGTCGGCGCGGCCCAGGTGCTGGTGTGCGCCACCCTGCTGACCGCCGCCGTCGCCGCCTTCGGCCTTCCCTGGTACGCCGCCCTGATCATCGGCTCGGGCTTCGCCCTGTCGTCGACCGCCATCGTCATGCAGATTCTTGAGGAGCGGAACGAGAACAACGAGACCGACGGCCAGAGGGTCATCTCCATCCTGCTGTTCGAGGACCTGGCCATCGTGCCCCTGCTGGCCATCGTCGCGGTGCTGGCGGGGGTCTACGGCACGACCATCGAGAACCCCCAGCCGATCTGGATGACCGTCGGCCTGGCGCTGGCCGCCGTCGCCACTGTCTACGTGGTCGGCAAATGGGCCTTGAACCCGGTGTTCCGTATCCTGGCGCGATACGGCGGGCGCGAGGTTATGACGGCGGGCGCCCTGCTGGTCGTGCTCGGCTCGGCCTGGGCCATGGACATGGGCGGCCTGTCGATGGCCATGGGGGCCTTCCTCGCCGGCGTGCTGCTGTCGGAATCCAGCTTCCGCAACCAACTGGAGGCCGATGTCGAGCCGTTCCGGGGCATTCTGCTTGGCCTGTTCTTCCTCAGCGTCGGCATGTCGCTGGACCTCGGCGTGGTCATCCAGGACTGGCGCATCGTGCTGGCGGCCGTCGTCGCCTCCATGGCCGCCAAGATGATCGGCGTCTACGGCGTCGCCCGCATCATGAAGGCGCCGCACGACGAGGCGCTGAAGCGCGCGGCCCTGATGGGCGAAGGGGGAGAGTTCGGCTTCGTCCTCTACGGCGCGGCCCTGGCCGCCGGCCTGTTCGATCCGCGCACCGCCGCCATCGCCTCGGCGGTGATCATCGTGTCCATGGCGGTAACGCCGTTCCGGGTGATGATCGCCGACCGGCTGAAGTCACGCCAGGCGGTGTCGCTGGAGGGCGTCGAGGAGGCCCGGAACCTGCGCGAGCGTGTGCTGATCATCGGTTTCGGCCGCTTCGCCCAGGTGGTGTCCCAGCCGCTGTTGGCCCGCGATGTCGACGTCTCCATCATCGACCACGACGTGGAGATGATCCAGGCGGCCGGGAACTTCGGGTTCAAGGTGTATTTCGGCGACGGCTCCCGGCTGGACGTGTTGCGAGCGTCGGGTGCGGCGGACGCCGAGACCATCCTGGTCTGCGTCGACAAGCCCGAGACGGCCGACCGCATCGTCGAACTGGTCAAGGCCGAGTTCCCCCTGACCAAGCTGTTCGTGCGCGCCTACGACCGGGGCCATTCGCTGCGGCTGATCCAGGCCGGCGTGGAATATCACATCCGCGAGACGTTCGAATCGGCGCTGAAGTTCGGCGAGCAGGTGCTGATCGACCTGGGCTTCAACGCCGAGGACGTGGCCGAGACGATCGAGGACGTGCGTCGCCGCGACGCCGAGCGGCTGACCCTGCAGATGGCCGGTGGCCTGACCGCCGGGCGCGGGCTGATGCGCGGCAACGCCGTGGCGGTGACGCCGACGCCGGAACCCTACGTCAAGCCCAAGCGCGAGAGCCGGGCGCTGAACGAAGAGACCGCCGAGATGATGGGCCAGGACGAAGCCGAGGAGCGGGCGCAGGAGCAGGCCTGATCCAAGCTCAGCACGGGAGCCGGAGGCTGAGTGTCACGCCAAGGTCACACTATCCGGTCCTTGCGTCGGCTGAGCGGAACACACGGGAACGCAAGCGGCGCCGCATCCCTTTCTCCGCCGGAAAGGGGTTCCGTCATGGCGCCGAAGAAGCCGAACAAGCCGGACCTGCGCCTGGTCGCGGAGTCAGAAGTCTATAATCTGATGACCCCGCCGGCCACGACGGCCGAGCGGGTGAAGCGCCTGCAGGCCGAGGCGCGCGCCCTTGCGCTCGAAGAGGTGGAGGCGCTCGAGCGCATCCTGGTCGAAGCCGCCGCCAAGGCCAGAGAGATCGCGGCGGGCGGCGACGCCTATCCGGTCGGCGCGCGCGAGATCGCCTCGCGTCTGGCCGAGGACCTGCCCATGAAGGCCGAGACCATCAAGGCGATCGTGTCGCGCCAGCCCTGAGGGCGTCCTCGCGCGCGTCCATGCGGCTCCGCGTCCGCCGGGCCAGTCGGAACACCGCGATCGCCAGCACGATCATCAGGATCGGCACGAGGACGGGGGCCAGAAAGGCCAGCACCACCATCAGGAAACTCAGCACGTCTTCGATGAAGGACAGGACGGGGTTACCGAGCCCGCCGGTCGTCGCCGTCGAGGTCAGCCGCGCCCCGCCCTGAGCGGCGTTGAAGGCGAAGGCGGTCGGGGCCCCCACGATCAGGCCGGCGATGGCCGCCGTCATCGGATCGACGCCGGCGAAGACGCTGCCGGCCGCCACGGCTCCGGCGATCGGGCGGGTGAAGGCGCCCAGCACGTTCAGGCCGTGATCCACCACCGGCACCTTGTCGCCGGCGAACTCCACGACCGAGGCGACGGCCAGCGCGCTGATCGCCGGCCAGTCGGCCAGCCAAGCCATGCGGTCGTTCAGGTCGATCCCGAACAGTCCGAACTTCGCCGCCAGCGCTAGCATCAGCAGCGGCAGGAAGGTCCGCAGGCCCGTCGCCGAGGCCAGGCCGAGGCCCAGCAGGGCCGGCAGCACCCAGGTCTGAAACCCTGAAATCGCGTCGATGTCCAAGGCCGCCTCCGCGTCATCGGTCCGACGTCGGGAACCCCCGGCGTCCCGCCCGGTTCAATTCGCTCACCGACCGGAGACGAAACAATGGCCAGCCAACGGTCGACCCGCAACATCGCCGTGATCGGCCTGATCGCCCTGCTGCTCGCCGCCGTGGGCTGGGGGGTCTGGGTCTGGAACGACTGGGGCGAGCGACGCCAGGACATCGGCGACAGCGTCGGCGCCGTCATGCCGCCCGGCGGCGCAGCGCCTGGGCAGGTCGCCCGGCCCGATCCCTCCCCCGAGGGCGCCCGCCCCGCCGATCCCGATGAAGCCGGCGCGCCCGACGCCACCGGCGACGCCTATCGCCCGGCCTCCGAACGCCGGGCCGTCAACACCCGAGAGGAGCAGCCATGACCCCCGACGACCGCAGCACCCGCTTCGAGCCCGACGCCGAAGCCATCGCCGACCACGAGCGCGAAATCCAGGCAGGCATCGACGCCAAGGCCGGCGACAGCGGCGAGGAAGAGGACAGCGCCGTCCAGGCCGGGGCCCGCCCTTATCCGGCGCCGCCCTTCCCGGAGCAGCATCAGAGGAAGCCCGGCGACGAGGCCGCTCTGGATCCCGCGCCGCTCTATGACGCGCCGTTCTGGAAGGGCTCCGGCAAGCTGGAGGGCTTCGCCGCCATCGTCACCGGCGGGGACTCCGGCATCGGGCGGGGCGTCGCCGTGCTGTTCGCGCGCGAGGGCTGCGACGTCGCCATCTGCCACCTGGACGAGGACGCCGACACCGAGGAGACCCGCCGCGCGGTCGAGGCGGAGGGCCGCCGGGCCATCGTGCTCAAGGGCGACGTGTCCGACCCCGCGTTCTCTGAGGTGGCGGTCGCCGAGACGATCAAGGCCTTCGGTCGGCTGGACGTCGTCGTGCCCAACGCCGCCTTCCAGCAGCACGTCGAGGCCTTCGAGGACCTGACCTTCGAACAGTTCGACCGGACGATGAAGACCAACCTCTACGGCTACTTCAATCTGGTGAAGGCGGCCGTGCCGCACATGAAGTCAGGCGGCGCGATCGTCATGACGGGGTCGGTGACGGGCATCCTCGGCAATGAGAACCTGCTGGACTATTCCCTGACCAAGGGCGGCATCCACGCCTTCGCCCGGTCGCTGGGTACGCACCTGGCTCCGCGCGGCATCCGCGTGAACGTGGTGGCGCCGGGGCCGGTCTGGACGCCGCTCAACCCCGCCGACCAGCAGGCCGAGAAGGTCGCCCAGTTCGGCGCCAAGACGGTGATGAAGCGCCCGGCCCAGCCGGAGGAGATCGCGCCCGCCTACGTCTTCCTGGCGTCGCCGCAGATGTCGAGTTTCATCACGGGCGAGGTCCTGCCCATCATCGGCGGCTACAACGGCGGCTAGGCCAGCACGTCCGCCTGGTCCGGGTGACGCCGGAACCAGGCGACGGCATATCCGCAGATGGGGATCAGCTTCGTCTGCTCGCGCCGGGCGTGGCCGGCCAGGCTCTGCATGAAGCGGCCCGACGCGCCCGTGCCGCGCAACTCGGGCTCGGCCTCGACGTGCAGGATGGCCCGGGCGTCGCCGCGATCGGCATAGTCGGCCCAGACGCAGCGGACGGTCCCGTCCGCGTCGGCGAAGCCTTGTTCATACCGGCGCTTGTCGATGACGTCGCGAAGATCGCTCATGGCCTGCTCCCTTGATGAGCCCCCGCAATGCCTGCGCGCCTTGGCCGTTCCGTCCTGCGACCGTTCGTCAGGCCGGCTTGTCCTGCAGCAGTTGGAGCAGGCCGAGGATGCTCTTCACCGTGAACCAGACGCTGATCAGGAACCAAACCGCCAGGAACAGCAGCAGGAAGGGGATGCCGATCAGGACCAGCGACGCCACGGCGCTGACGGCGATCAGCACCCAGGTCGCGATGGTCCACCAGAACACAGACCAGAACAGCCGGATCTGGGCGTCGATGTGCTGGCGCGGCAGGCCGGTCGCCGATCCGCGCGCCGCATAGGCGACGATCAGGCCCACGATGACCAGCAGGTTCGCTGACGGGATCGACAGGATGTAGAGCGCCCAGGCGATCAGGGCGGCGGGCTTGCCCTCGCCCTCGTGGCCGGGCTGGAAGCGGGGCTGGTGGGCGTCGGTCATCCTCAGGTCCCTGTCAGATCAGCCAGCCGCGCGGGTTCGGCATGGCTCGCCCGGCCTTGAGCTTGAGAACGCCCGCAGCGCCCCGAACGATCAACCAGACCGCCAGCAGGAACAGCACGAAGACGCCCAGCCCCACGACGATCAGGATCGCTCCGGCGAGCGCCACGACCGCCCCGGCCCAAAGCGTCCGCTGCTGGAAGACGAAATGGCTGGCGGCGATGTCGCCCGAAGGCCCGGGCCGCCCGGTCACCGCCAGCAGCGCGATCAGCGCCGAGACGCCCAGCGTCGGCACGGCGAACAGGATGAGCGCATAGACGGTGTAGAGGCCGCTCGCGCCCTCCAGCTCCGCCGGGATCTCGCGCCGCGCGCCGAAGCCTCCATAGGTCTGGGCCGCAGGCGTCTCGCGGGCCCAGGGGGGGGTCGCAGCGACCGGGGGCGGCGTCGGCGCGGGCCGGGGCGCGACAGGCTCCGGCTGGGGCTGATGCTCCGGGGAAGGGGCCGGCTCGGGGGCGTCGAACAGGGAGGGCTCTGCGATCGGCTCCGCCACTGGCTCCGGCGCGGGCTCGGGCGCGCGCGGACGGCCGGCGAGCGACGCGGCCGAGGCGAAGCCGACCGCGTCGTCCAGATCGTGATCGCCGGGCGCGGGGGACGCTTTCGGATCGCCGGGTTCGGCCATCGGGGCTCCTCGAAGGTCAGGCTGCGACAATGGCGGTCCGGCCGGGATCAGGCAAGCCGCGCTCAGGCCGGTTTGTCGTTGGCGGTCAGGTCGTTGATCGACAGGTCGGGACGATCCATCCAGCTCCCGGCCATCCAGGCGCGCTCCGCCGCGCTCAGGGTCTCGCCGACGACGATGGTGTTGGTCGGGGTCTCCTCCAGCGCCAGTTCGATGCAGCGATAGGCCGAACCCTCGGCCGTCAGGATTGCGTCGATCTTGCGCCGCAGGGCGATGGCGAAGGCCTCGGTCGTGGGATCGCCGTCGAAGACCATGACCTGATTCAGCCGGTGCGGCTCGTGGGTCCGGAACCAGTCCAGCAAAGGATCCTTCGACCCGACCTGGAAGGCGTGGTCGACCGCGCCGTCGATGAATCCGTGCCAGCGCTTCTTCAGGCTCTCGAAGGAGGCGACGTAGTTGGTGTGGCCGAATTCCACTTCCTGATCCGTAGCCAAAGTCACCGTGACGAACTCGTTGTGACCGTGGGGCACGGCGCAGCGCGAGCCCGCGTCCGCCAGAAGGCGGTGGGCCATGGAAAATCGACGGGTGAAGCGGACCTGGGGCATTGGAGCGGCGCTATGTCGTCCCTTCGGGCCGCGATGGCAAGGTCAGTGAAAGTCGCGCGATCCCGCAGGACGCGCACATCCCTCGGATGCCGCCCCCGCGCGGGCGCGTGGCCCGAGCCCGGGGCCTGGTCGGCGCTGAGCTCGCCCAGCATCGGCGTCCAGTCGACCAGGTCCTCGACCACCAGGTGGGTGACGTTGTCGGCGCGCTGCACCCGGCCCCTCGCCAGCACCATGCGCGCGCCCATCGCCACGGGCCGCAACCGCTCGAACACGTCGGGCCACAGAACCAGATTGGCCACGCCGGTCTCGTCCTCCAGCGTCAGGAACACCACCCCCTTGGCCGAGCCTGGCCTCTGACGGACCAGAACCACCCCGCCGACGGAGACGCGGCGATTGTCCTTCGCCGCCTGATAGGCCTCGGCCGTCAGGGCCCCGGCCCTGGTCAGCTTGTCGCGCAGGAAGGCGACCGGGTGACCCTTCAGCGACAGGCGGATGGACTGATAGTCGCCGACAACCTCCTCCCCCGCCGTCAGTCGGGGCAGGGCCGCGGGCGGAGCGCCGTCCGCCTCGTCCAGTCCCATGGCCTCGAACAGGGGCGCGCTGGAGGCCGGAGGCGCGCCTCTCGCCGCCCACATCCCCTGACGCCGCGTGAGGTCCAGCGAACCGTAGGCGTCGGCCTCCGCCAGCCGATCCAGCGCCGAGGGCGGCAAGGAAGCCCGGACTCGCAGGTCCTCCAGATCGCGGAAGGGGGCGGCGCCACGCGCGGCGACGATGGCGTCGGCCCAGACCTCGCGGAAGCCGTCGATGGAGCGGAAACCCAGCCGCAGGGCGTGTTGATCCTGTCCAGGCCGGGCCTCCAGCGAGGCGTCCCAGCCGCTGGCGTTGACGTCGGGATGGCGCACCTCGACTCCATGCTCGATGGCGTCGCGCACCAGCTGGGCCGGCGCATAGAAGCCCATCGGCTGGCTGTTGAGCAGGGAGGCGGTGAAGACGTCCGGATAGAAGCACTTCACCCAGGCCGAGACATAAACCAGGTGGGCGAAGGAGCAGGCGTGGCTCTCGGGAAAGCCGTATTCGCCGAAGCCCTTGATCTGGTCGAAGCATCTCTGGGCGAACAGGGGGTCGTAGCCGCGCTGCTTCATCCGGCCCACGAAAATGTCCTCATAGGTGCCGATGGTGCCCATGTGGCGGAAGGTGGCCATGGCGCGGCGCAGGCCGTTGGCTTCCTTGGGTGAGAACTTCGCCGCCTCCATGGCGATGCGCATGGCCTGTTCCTGGAACAGCGGCACCCCCAGCGTCTTGTCCAGCACCCGCTTCAGCTCGTCCCGGTCGCCGTGCTCCGGCGCCGGATGCGGATAATCAATGACGAAGGGCTGGCCCGCCGCCTCGGCCGCCCGCCGCTCGGCCCGGCGCTTGAGATAGGGGTGGACCATGTCGCCCTGGATCGGCCCCGGCCGCACGATCGCCACCTCCACCACCAGGTCGTAGAAGACCCGGGGCCGAAGGCGCGGCAGCATGGCCATCTGCGCCCGGCTCTCGACCTGAAAGACGCCGAGCGAGTCGCCCTCGCACAGCATGTCGTAGACCGCCTTTTCCTCGCGCGGGACGGTGTCGAGCTCCAGCGGCCGGTTGTAGCTCTCGGCGATCATGACGAAGGCCCGCTTCAGCGCCGTCAGCATGCCGAGCGCCAGCACATCGACCTTCATCAGCTTCAGATGATCGATGTCGTCCTTGTCCCATTCGATGAAGGTCCGATCCGGCATCGCCGCATTGCCGATCGGCACGATCTCGCAGAGCGGCGTCTGGCTCAGCACATAGCCTCCCACGTGCTGGCTGAGGTGGCGGGGGAATTTGATGAGTTCGGCGGTCAGGTCGAGCGTCAGCTTCATGCGCGGGTCGTCGCGGCGGACGCCCGCCCGGTCGACATGCTCGTCCTTCACCTCGGACCCGTAGGAGCCCCAGACGGTGTCGGCCAGACGCGCGGTGACGTCCTCGGTCAGGCCCAGCGCCTTGCCCACGTCGCGGATGGCCGAGCGCGGCCGGTAGTGGATGATGGTGGCGACGATGCCCGCCCGGTCGCGGCCATAGCGGCGATAGACGTACTGCATCACCTCCTCGCGCCGCTCATGCTCGAAATCCACGTCGATATCGGGCGGCTCGGAGCGGTCGGCCGAGATGAACCGCTCGATCAGGAGGTCCTGCTCGGCCGGGTTCACATTGGTGACCCCCAGGCAGAAGCAGACGATGGAGTTGGCCGCCGAACCCCGCCCCTGGCACAGGATCGCGCGCTCCGGATGGCGCGCCCAATCGACGATGTCGTGCACGGTCAGGAAGTAGTTCGGATAGTTCAGCGTCTTGATCAGCTTCAGCTCGTTGACGATCTGGCGGCGCAGTTTGAGCGGCACCGGCCCGTCCCGCCCCAGCCGTTCGCGCGCGCCCTTGAAGGTCAGGCGGATCAGGCGACGCTGGGCGGTCCAGCCGGAGGGAACCGGTTCGTCCGGGTACTGATAGCTGAGCTCCCGCAGCGAGAAGGCGCAGGTGCGGGCGACCTGCATGGTCCGCTCCAGCGCCGCCTCGTGGCCCCGGAACAGGCGGGCCATCTGGGCGGGCGGCTTGAGGTATCGCTCGGCATTGGCCTGGAGCCGAAGGCCCGCCGCGTCGATGGTGGTCTTCTCGCGGATGCAGGTGAGCACGTCCTGAAGCGGGCGGCGCTCGGGGTGGTGATAGAGGACGGCGTTGGTGGCGATGAGCGGCGCGCCCGTCCGTTCGGCCATCTTCGCCAGCCGGTTCAACCGTGCGCGGTCGGCGCCGCGCCACAGCGGCTGGGCGGCGAGATAGAGGTCGTCGGGCCAGGCGCGACGCCAGGCCAGGAGCCGGGCCTCGAAGGCGGCGTCGGGGACCTCGGGCGCGGGGACGAGGGCGATCAGGTCGGCTCCGAAGCCGACCGCCTGCTCGAACGTCAGCCGCGTCTCGGCCTTGGGGATGCGGTCGGGGTCGGGGGGCGAGGATGGCGTTTCCTCCTTGTTCGCTACTCCCTCTCCGTCATCCTCCGACTTGATCGGAGGATCGGACGTGGTGACGAGGCGAAGGTAGGGGCGAGGCGAGAACCGTGGGTCATCCCTCGAACCGAGCGGCGGACGATCCGATCCTCCGATCAAGTCGGAGGATGACGACGTAGCGGTAGGAGGCGACGTGGGAGAGACGCCGACACCCACCGGCACCGCCTCGCTCTTGCCCATGGTCAGCAGGCGGCACAGGCGGCCATAGGCGGCGCGGTCGCGGGGGAAGACGATCAGTTCGGTCCCGTCCAGGAACGCCAACCGGCAACCGACCACCAGGCGGATGTCGTTGTCCTCCGCCCCGATCAGGGCGCGGACCATGCCCGCCATCGTATTGCGGTCCGCCACCCCAACGGCCGAAAGGCCCAACGCCTTGGCCTGCATCATCAGTTCGCCGGGATGGGACGCCCCCTCCAGGAAGCTGAAGTTGGTCATGGCGCCCAGCTCGGCGTATTCGCCGGACCACTCAGGATGGGGCCACGTCACGGAAACATCCCGTGCATCCACCAGGACGGCGCCCGCTCCTCGGGCCGGCCGGTGTATTCCGGCCCATACAGCCCCTCGCGGAACAGCCAGTAGCGCAGGCCCTGGTCGTCCTCGATGCGGTAGTAGTCGCGGGTGCGCACCTGACGGCCGTCGGCGCGGGGCCGCCACCATTCCGGCGACAGGCGCTCGGGCCCCTCGGCGCGGGCGACGCGGCGGCAGACGCGCCGCCAGGTGAAGCGGGCGGGCGCCCCGTCGGGCAGTTCGGCGATGGCCTCCACCGGCTCGGGCGGGTCCAGCAGCATCAGCGGGCGGGCGCGCTCGTGCGTCGCCGGTCCCTCCACCGGAGCCGGAGCCTTGGCCAGCGCCGGACGCCAGCGCTCGGCCCGTTCGGGCAGCCAGGAGCCTGCAGGCGCGGCGACCCGCACGGCGTCTTCGCCCAGCCGCGCTGACAGCCGGTCGATCAGGGCGGCCAGCCCCTCGGCCTGACGCGCCGCAGCCTCCTGACCGATCTCAACCTGATGGGCGGCGAGCGGCTCGGCGACATCGGCAGACAGCATCAGGGCGTCGACGCCGAAGCCGGGGTCGATCCGTTGGAACCCGGTTTCGCGGAACAGCCTCAGCCAGACCTTCACCTCGCGGGACGCCCGCCCCATGCGGACCGAGATGTCGCTGGTGCGCCCGTCGACGCGAAAGGCGGTCAGGGTCAGGACCCGCGCCCCCTGCCCGTCCCGCTCCAGCGCGCGTGACAGACTTTCCGCCAGGCCCGGCGCGCGCGCCTCGATGCCGGCCGTGTCGGTCAGGGGTTCGGCATAGGCTTCCCAGCCGCGATACCTCGCCGGCGCGCGCACCGGGATCAGGGCCTCGGCGGTCAGGCCCAGCGCCTGATCCAGCCGCCGGACCAGACCGGCCCCATCCACCTCGCGGAACCGTCGCGCGAGGCCGGAACGCGGCATGGGGTAGAGGTCGCCGATGGTCTTGAGCCCGAACCGTTTGGCCTGACGCAGCGTCGCCGCGTCGATCCGCAGCGCCTCGACGGGCAGGGGCGCCAGCAGGTCGCGCACGTCGTCCCCGGCGATGCGGCGCGCGGTCCCCCAACGGGCGAGCGCCCAGGCCGCGCCGGGCGTCGGCGCGATGGCGACCCGTGAGCGCGCCCCGGCGTCGGCCAGCCGCCGCTCGATCTGGGCGACCAGGGCCGCCTCGCCGCCGAACAGATGGGCCGCGCCGGTGACGTCGAGGAACAGCCCCTCCAGTCCGCCGTCCGAGGCGTCGAGGCTGACCGACGGTGACCACCGCTCGGCCCAGACGGCAAGCGCCCGCAGCGCCTTGGCGTCGGCTTCCGGATCGGCGGGACGACAGTCCAGAAAAGGGATCATGGCGAGCGCATCGGCCTGGGTCTGGCCCCGGCTGAGGCCCACGGCGCGCGCGGCCGGGTTGAGCGCATGGATCGCAGCGCCCCGCGCCGTCTTCAGGATCAGGGCCAGCGGCCCGGCGGCTTGCGCGAACGGATCAGGCGGCGCGAGCGGTCCGGCCGACCGGGCCATGACCGTGACCGGCCAGTCGATCAGCCAGACGGAGACGATGCGTCTCATCCTCCATCTCCAGCATCCAGACGCCGGGCCGCTCGCCCCGGCTGCGGGTCAGTTCGGCCATCAGGCGCATGGGCCCCGGCGCCCGGACGTCGTCGGCGTCGCCCCCGCTGGCCCCGGCCGCGATGCGCCAGCGCCGACGCGCGGCGGACAGGTCGCCCGTCCGCGTCCGCAGCAGCAGTCCCGCCGAGGCCCCGTCGCGGGCGGCGAAGTCCAGACGCCGGGTCTGCGTCAGGTCCGCGCCCTCAATGCCCCCCAGCATCAGCGACAGGCCGCCCGATTTCAGCCCCTGCTCCATCGCCCACAGCGCCTCGGCCTCGGTACGGCAGACGATGAGCAAGACACCCTCGGCCCGCCCGAGCCGCGCCAGACCGGGCCCATACGGACGGCCGTGCTCGTTGAGCCAGGCCCGCGTCAGGGCCAGGCCCACGCCGCGCCGATCCTCCGCCGCCACCCGCGCCAGGGCGAAGGCCAGCGTCGCGGCCATGTCGCGCGGCGCGGTCGCGCACGCCTCCTCCAGACCGGCCGGGAGGTCGGTCAGGGGCGGCGGAACGGCGGCGTCTGGCGTGGGCGAAAGGGCGGTCATGGCGATCACGGAACCTGAATGTTCATTATTTGTTCCGGTCTGGTTCCGAGTCAAACCGAATCGCAAAGCTTCGCTGAGTTGGGGTGTGGAGCCTTCGGATCAGGCCGCGCGGGCTTGCGGTTCCGCGGCCTCGACCGCCCGGCGCACAGGGATGTCGAAACTCACCGTCGTGCCCGCGCCCGGCTCACTCTCGATGGCCATCTCGCCGCCGTGCAGCTCGATCAGCGATTTGGTCAGGGCCAGGCCAAGACCCGTGCCCTGGGTCGTCTTGGAGTGCTGGCCCTCGACCTGTTCGAACGGCTGGGCCAGCCGCGCCAGATCCTCGGGCGCGATGCCGATGCCGGTGTCGGTCACGGCGATCCGCACGCGGTCGCCCGCCATCGGCTGAACCGAGACCGTGATCGACCCACCCTCGGGGGTAAATTTCACCGCGTTGGAGATCAGGTTCAGCATGACCTGCTTCAAGCCGCGATAGTCGGCCTCGACCTCGGGCAGGTCGTCGGCCTCCAGCGTCAGGGCCAACCCGGACTCCTGCGCCCGGCCGCGCATCAGCCGTATGGCGTCCTCGCAGACTTCCATCAGATCGACCGCCTCATAGTGCAGGGTCATCTTGCCCGCCTCGATCTTGGCCATGTCGAGGATGTCGTTGATCAGGCTGAGCAGATGCTGGCCCGACTTCAGGATGTCGGCGGCGTAGCCCTTGTACCGGGCATCGCCCAGCGGCCCGAACATCTCGCCCGCCATGATCTCCGAGAAGCCGTTGATAGCGTTCAGCGGGGTCCGCAGCTCATGGGACATATTGGCCAGGAACTCGGACTTGGCCTGGTTGGCAGCCTCCGCCCGAGTCATGGCGATCTCGTACTTGCGGGCGAGCAGGCTCAGCTTCTCCTGGCTGGCCTCCAGCTGATCGACCATGGCGCGCAGGGAGTCCGCCGCCCTCTGGCGTTCCAGCTCCTGACGGCGAATGGCCGTGACGTCGGCGGCGGTGACCACCGTGCCGCCGTCGCCGGTGAACCGCTCGTTCAGCTGCAGCACCCGCCCGTCGTGCAGCTCGACCTCGCGGGCGCCGGCGCGGCCCTCAGCGGACGGGCGCTCGGCCTTGATGGCGAGGGCCGCGATGCGGGTGAGCTCGTCCTTGAGCGCGCCCTTTTTCAGCGCCTCGTCGGTGAAGCCGAAGGCGTCCTTGAAGGCCACGTTGGAAAGGATCAGCCGCCCGTTGCGGTCGAACAAGGCGAAGGCGTCCGACACGCTCTCGATGCCGTCCCTCAGGCGGTTCTCGGCCGACTGGGCCTGGGCCTTGGCGCGGCGGGCCTCGGTGATGTCGAGCGCCACGCCCATGATCATGGAGAAGCCGTGCTGGCCCCGCGCGCCCCGCGCCTGGCCCCGGGCGTCGATCCATCGGGCGCCCTTGCCCTCGACCGGCACGGGGAAGGTCACCTCAAACGACCCGAAGGTGGAGGCCTGGAGCAGCGCGTGCTGAACGAGCTCGCGATAGCGCGGATGGATCCGTTCCATGACGGCCTCGGCGGCCACCGCCCCCCCTTCGGGGAGGCCCAGCAGTTCGGCCATGTAGTCGGAGACGATAACCTCTTCCGCCTCGGTGTCCCACTCCCAGACGCCGCAGCGCGCGGCCTCCACCGCCACCCGGAACCGATGCTCGGTCTCTTCGAAGACCCTGGCCGCCCGGCTTTGACGCCAGCGCTGCATCAGGGCCAGACCCAGCACGAGGACACCCAGCCCCAGGGGCGCGACCAGCAGCCACAGGTCACTGATGACCGCCGCCGCGCCGGCCGTTTCGGGTCTCCAGGCGACGGCATGCAGTCCCGTCTTTCCCACCGACGCGGCGACGGCCTCTATGGCCCGTTCCGAAGACAGCTCGACCTTGATCGGTTCTCCGGCCTCGATGAGCGGCTGCAGGCCCACGCCGATGCGGCGTTCTAAATCGCTCTCGCCCGCTGCGATCACGCCGACCCGCGGCATGACGATCAGCAATCGGCCGCGCGGGTCGGAGGGCGCCGGGGTGCGCGCGACGATCTTGCCGCCGGGGCCGTCGTCGACGGTCAGCAGCGCGCCCCGGTCCGACGCGGGAAGCAGCGCGCCTGATCCAGTGACGCCGAAGGCGCCGGGCTCCGCGCCCTGCACCGCGCGGGGCGCGCCCGTGTCGTCCAGCACGGCGAAGGCGTTGGCGGGGGCGACGGCGCGGGCCGCCTCGACGGCGTCGAGCGGTCGGTCGGGATTTCGGGTCAGCGCCGTCCGCGCGGCCGCGAGGCCCAGCCGCGCCGATGCGAGGTCCGCCTCCAGCCGCGCCGCGCCGAAGGCCGCGTCGCGCGACAACGCCTGTTCGCGCAGAACCGCCGCCTCGCGCGCAGGTCGCGTGCTCTCGCGGGCGAACAGGACGACGTAGAGGGCCAGACCCAGCGTCAGCGCCAGCACAGTGATCCGCGCCCAGGCGGGAAGGGCCGGGGTGGTGTCCGATGCCCTTCGGCCCGGATGCTGAGTGCGGCGCTCGCTGCCCCGCAAGGCGCTCTCCCGGACAGTTCGCGGCGTCGCGGCCGGAGGGCCGGGGCGAGCGCTTGGCGATTCGACGACGCTCCGGAATCTAGGCTGCGTCGCGGAATCCTGTCGAGGCTTGGTTAACGAAACCTTCCCCGCATCACGCCGCCACACGGGCGACCGGGCCCGGCGCGGCCGAGGCGGCGGGCATCTCTGCGGGGGCAGCCATGATCTGGGTCACGGACTTTAGGATGTCGCGCGCCTCGCGCGCGAGGGCCAGGCTCTCGGGCGGGGCGTCGTCGGGGTTCTCGGCCACGGCGTCGACCAGACGCTGGGCCAGCGCCATCAGCCGCGGCGCGGCCGTGATCAGACGGGCCTGAAACTCGATGCGGTTCGGGTCGCGGTCGTACTCGGCGCCCGGCACGCGCCAGCCTCCCCAGTCGGCGGCGTCGGTGACCACGACCGGATAGGTGCCCGGATAGGGATGGTGCGGCGTGTCCTCGGCCGACTGCCACTTGTTGCGCGCCCGCAGCAGCCGCCAGCCCGCCATGTCCGGCGTTTCGTCCTCCGACGGCAGCAGCAGCTCGGACGCTTGGAACTCGCGGCCCAGGCCCACGTCGTAGGTGACGCGCACGGGCTCGTCGAAGCCCTTGGCCCAGACGGGCTGAACCTTTTCGACGTGCGCCCAGGCGCCGACGCATTCGACCCAGACCTTCTGACCCTTCTGGAACTGCGCGCGCGCCATCGCCACCCTCGTGATTGGACGGCCACCCTGCCCCCTCGCGCGTTGACACAGGGTTCAGAGACAGGGTGAAGGCGCGGTGAAGATCAGTGGGGTCGGGAGATCGATTCCAGCGTCTCTCCGGCCGATTTTTCCTTCACCCGAGTGGACAGGTCGCCCAGCGACACCACGCCGACCAGACGATCATGCTTGTCGAGCACGGGCAGTCGGCGGATGCGGCCGTCGGCCATCAGGTCGAGCGCCACGCGCAGATCATCGCTGTCCAGCACCGTCGTCGCCCCGCGGGACATCACCTCGGCTACGGCGGCCTGCGGCGGGCGGCCCTCGCCGACGCCGCGGATGGCGATGTCGCGGTCCGTCACCGTGCCCACCAGCTGGTCGCCCTCCACGACGGGCGCGAAGCCGAAGTCGCCGGCCTTCATGCGCGCCGCGACGGCCTCCAGGGTGTCGGTCGGCTGGGCGATGTGGATGTCTCTGGACATGACGTCTCGGATTCTCACGACGGAATCTCCTGCGGTTGGCGTTGAACCGTTCGAACCCGTCGCCTTGCGCGCGGTTCCGAAGCGTGGCCGTTCATCTGGCTGAACGCCAGACAACGCTCGCCTCAGAGGCGTGTCAGCTTCGCCGTGGTTTTCTTCACCCGTCGGCCCGATCCCCGGACCGCTTTGAAGGAAGACCTCGATGACGACCGCCCTGACGAAGAAAGCGCTGCTTTCGCTCCTGGCGGCGTCGGCGGTCGCGATCGCGACCCCGACGCTGGCCCAATCCTATGGCCACGGCCGCGGCCATGACCGTGACGACGACCGCCACTACAACGGCGGCTGGAACGGCGGCGGCAATGGCGGCCTGAACGGTGAACAGGCCCGCCTGGCCCAGCGGGTCGACCGCGCCGCCTATCGCGGGACCATCAGCCGCCGCGAGGCCCAGAGCCTGCGTTGGCAACTCGACGAGGTTCAACGTCTGAGCTGGCGCTACGGCCGCGACGGTTACAGCCGCTGGGAGCGCAACGATCTGGAGAACCGCCTGGATCGCATCCGCTATCAGCTGCGCGAGGACCGTCGGGACGGCGGCTATCGCGACCGCTGGTAAGCGCCTGATCGCCTGATCGAGGGGCCGTCGTCCGAAAGGGCGGCGGCCCTTTCGTTCGTCTGGAGCCGAGGCTAAGCGGTGCGAACAAGGAGCCCGCCATGACCGCCGCCGACGACGCCCGCGCCATCCTCTCCCGCCTCTGCGTGCCCGAGACGGTTTTCTCGGCAGAGGGACTCCCGACCCGCTCACCCATCGATGGTTCGACGGGCGAAGCCGTCCGGACCGCCACTTCGGATGAGGTCCACCGGACCATCGCGTCGGCCACCGCCGCCTTCGACGCCTGGCGCCGCGTTCCCGCCCCTCGACGCGGCGAACTGGTCCGTCTGCTGGGCGAGGAACTCCGCGCCGCCAAGGCCGACCTCGCCGCCCTGGTCACGCTCGAGGCCGGCAAGATCGCCTCGGAGGGCCTGGGCGAGGTTCAGGAGATGATCGACATCTGCGACTTCGCCGTCGGCCTGTCGCGCCAGCTCTATGGCCTGACGCTGCCCAGCGAACGCCCCGGTCACCACATGCGCGAGACCTGGCAGCCGCTGGGGCCCGTCGCCGTGATCTCGGCCTTCAACTTCCCGGTCGCCGTCTGGGCCTGGAACGCGGCGCTCGCTCTGGTCTGCGGCGACCCGGTGATCTGGAAGCCGTCGGAGAAGACACCGCTGACGGCGCTGGCCACCCATGCGGTCGCGGAGCGCGCGCTCGCCCGCTTCGGTGACGCGCCCGACGGCCTGCTGCAGCTCCTGCTCGGCGGGCGCGAGGTCGGCGAGGCCCTGGCCGCCGATCCTCGCGTGCCGCTCGTGTCCGCGACCGGCTCGACCCGCATGGGCCGGGCGGTGGCCCAGACCGTGGCGGCGCGGCTGGGCCGGTCGCTGCTGGAGCTCGGCGGCAACAACGCCATGATCGTGACGCCCTCGGCCGATCTCGACATGGCGGTGCGGGCCATCGCCTTCTCGGCCGTCGGCACCTGCGGACAGAGGTGCACCACGCTGCGCCGTCTGCTGGTCCATGAGGAGATCGCCGACGCCCTGATCGCCCGTTTGGCCCGGGCCTACGACAGCCTGCCCATCGGCGACCCGAGGGACGACGGTGTTCTGGTCGGCCCCCTGATCGACGACGCCGCAACGTCCGCCTTCGACGCGGCGCTGGCTCAGGCCGTCGAACAGGGCGGGAGGATTGTGACCGGCGGCGGCCGGGTCGAGCGGGCGGGGGCCTATGTCCGCCCCGCCATTGTGCGCATGCCCGCCCAGACCCCGGTCGTCATGCACGAGACCTTTGCGCCGATTCTCTACGTTCTGACGTGGAGCGATTTCGACCAGGCGGTCGAGATGCAGAACGCCGTGCCTCAAGGCCTGAGCTCGTGCGTCTTCACCGACAGCGTACGCGAGGCCGAGCAGTTCCTGTCCGCCTGGGGCTCGGACTGCGGAATCGCCAACGTCAACATCGGCCCGTCCGGCGCCGAGATCGGCGGGGCCTTCGGCGGCGAGAAGGACACCGGCGGCGGCCGCGAGTCGGGCTCCGACGCCTGGAAGGCCTATATGCGCCGCCAGACCCAGACGGTGAACTTCTCATCCGCCCTGCCGTTGGCGCAGGGGGTGCGGTTCGAGGTCTGAACCCCGCAGCGATCCGCCGCCTCGACACCGCCGCACGCGCTCCCCACTGTCTGACGCATGAACCGCCGCGACCTTCTGATCCGAGCCGGCCTGCTCGCCGGCGGCCTGGGCGGCGCGTGGTGGCTGAGGGAGAACGTGCTGTGGCGCGACCCTGGCGTCGCCTTTCCGGAAGACGGCTCCAGCGGCTGGCTGCCGTATGACGAACCCCGCGCCTCGGTCCCGACTGTGCTGGTCGATGTCGCGGGCCAGAGCATCCGGGCGCTGGTCGATTCCGGCGCCCAGTATTCGGTCATCGATCGCGGCCTGTTCGATCTTCTGGGCCTGGATCGCGCCATCGACCTGCCGCTGGTGGCCTATGGCGTCGGCGGCGGGGCGCAGATGGGGCGGGGCACGACGCTGAGCCTCGGCGTCGGCGCTCTCCGGATCGACAAACTGCGGACGGCCATCCTGGCGCTCGGGCCGCTGGCCATGCGCGACGGGCTGTCGGCGCCGCTCATCCTGGGCCAGGACCTGCTCGGCGAGACGGTGCTGGAACTCGACACCGTCGGCCATCGCCTGCGCTTCCTCAGGCCCGAGGATCACGTCCTGCCGACCGACGCCCGGCCGATCGCCGTCACCCGCCGGGGCAGCGCTCTGTCGACCCAGGTCACCGTCGAGGGCGCGACCATTCAGGCGGTGGTCGACACCGGCGCCTCGGCCCTGCTGGCGCTCGGTCGAGACGCCGCCATGGGGGCGGGACTACTCGACGGCCGGCCGACGCGCCGGACCTCCAGCATCGTGCTGGGCGGCGCCATCGCGGCCGAGGTGGCGCTGGCCCGCACGGTCACCGTGGGCGACCGCCTTTACCGTGACGCTGAGGTGCCGATCTACGCCGACGTCTCCCTGCCCGGCTTCCCCGACGCGCTTTTGGGCATGGAGGCTTTCGAGGGGCGCACCCTGGTGATGGACCTGGGGCGCGGACAGTTGCATGTGGCGGAAGGGCAGGGCGTCACTGTCGGCTAGGGCCGGGTCTGCCCCGTCCCTCGGACGACATACTTGTAGCTGGTCAGCTGCTCCGCCCCCACCGGCCCCCGCGCATGCAGCCGCGAGGTCGAAATGCCGATCTCGCCGCCGAAGCCGAACTCGCCGCCGTCGGCGAACTGGGTGGAGGCGTTCCACAGCACGATGGAGGCGTCCACCACCGCCTGGAACGCCGCCGCGGCATAGCCGTCCTCCGCCACGATGGCCTCGGTATGGCCCGAGCCGTAGCGGTTGATGTGGGCGACCGCCTCGTCCAGCCCGTCGACGATCTTCACCGACAGGATCGGCGCCAGATATTCGGTCGACCAGTCGGCCTCCTCCGCCACGCCCATGCCCGGGATCAACGCCCGCGCCGTCCCATCGCCGCGCAGCTCGCAGCCTGCCTCCATCAGGGCCTCGGCCACCGGCGGCAGCAGGCGATCCGCCGCCGCGCGATCCACCAACATAGTCTCGGTGGCCCCGCAGACGGAGACCCGCCGCATCTTGGCGTTCAGCACCACCTCGACCGCCATGCCGACGTCCGCCGAGGCATGCAGATAGGTGTGGTTGATCCCCTCCAGATGCCCCAGCACGGGCACCCGCGCCTCGGCCTGGACCCGCTCCACCAGACTGCGCCCGCCGCGCGGGACCAGCAGGTCGATGGTCCCACCGAGCCCTGTCAGCAACGCGCCCACCGCCGCGCGGTCGGGCGTATCGACCAGCTGCACCGCCTCGCCCGGCAAGCCGGCCGCCGTCAGCCCCTCGGCCACCGCCGCATGGATGGCGAGCGCGCTCTCCAGACAATCCGAGCCCGACCGCAGGATCGCCGCATTGCCCGAGCGGATGCAAAGGGCCGCGGCATCGGCCGTCACGTTCGGCCGGCTCTCGTAGATGATGGCCAGGACCCCCAGCGGCGTCCGCACGCGGCTGAACTCCAGGCCGTTCGGCCGCGTCCAGCGCGCGGTCGTCGCGCCCAGCGGATCGGGAAAGGCCGCCACCTCCTCGACCGCGCCGGCCATGGCAGAGATGCGCGCGGGTGTCAGCGACAGGCGGTCGATCAGGGCCTCTGATATCCCTTTCTCCTGCGCCCGCTCCACGTCCGCCGCATTGGCCGACAGGATGGCGTCGGACCGATCCCGCAGCGCGCCCGCCATCGCCGACAGCGCCGCCGAACGGGTCGCGGCCGTGGCGGTGCGCAAGGCGTCCGCTCCGCCCCGGGCCCTGCGGCCCATCTCCAGCATCGTCGCGTCGAGGCTCATGACGTCAGCACCAGGTCGTCTCTATGAATAGCCACGCCCGGCCCCTTGTAGCCGACGATGGCCTCGATCTCTCCGGAATGGCGACCCCGGATGCGCTCCATCTCCTCGGCCGCATAGGCGGCCAGGCCCACGCCCAGCGTTCGTCCGTCCTCGCCCGTCACGCGCACGCTGTCGCCCCGATCGAACCGCCCCTCGACCCGGCGCACGCCCGACGCCAGAAGGCTGCGGCCGGATCCCAGCGCCTCTGCCGCTCCGCCATCGACGGTCAGCGCCCCCGCCGGTTCCAGACTGCCCGCGATCCAGGACTTGTAGGCCTGCAGGGGCGTCGCCGGTGCGGTGATCAGCGTGGCCTTCGCCCCCGCCGTCACCGCCGCCAGAGGCCGCATCGTCAGCCCCGAGACGATCAGGGTCGCGCACCCGGCCGACCGCGCGATCCGCGCCGCCTCCAGCTTGGTCGCCATGCCGCCCGTGCCCACATCGGCCTCGGCGTTCGCTCCGCCCGCCATGGCGAGCACTTCGGGCGTCAGGGCCTCCACCACCGGCAGGTGCTCCGCCGCCGCGTTCCGCCTCGGGTCGTCCGTATACAGACCATCCACGTCCGACAGCAGGATCAGCAGGTCCGCCCGGGACAACTGCGCCGCCCGCGCCGCCAGCCGGTCGTTGTCGCCGTAGCGGATCTCTTCGGTGGCCACCGTGTCGTTCTCGTTGACCACCGGTACGGCCGACAACTTCAGCAGGGCCTCGATCGTGGCCCGCGCGTTCAGCCACCGACGGCGGCGCTCGGTGTCGTCGCGGGTCAGCAGCACCTGCGCCGGGGTCATCCCGCGCGGGCTCAGCGCCTGCTCCCAGGCCTGCATCAGCAGGGATTGCCCGACGGCGGCGGCGGCCTGCTTCTCGTCCAGCCGGGCGTTCTTCTGCAACCCCAGACGACCTCGGCCAAGCGCGATGGCGCCCGACGACACCAGGATGACCTGCCGCCCGCCCGATCTGAGGGCCGCGATGTCCTCGGCCAGAGACGCCATCCAGCCCAGGGCCGGGCCCCGGCTGTCGGCCTCCACGACCAGCGACGAGCCGACCTTCACCACAACGCGGCGGGCGGACTTCAAGGCTTCAGCGGCGGAGGGAGCGGCGGTCACCCGCCGACTGTGACGCTTCTTTCGCGGTGCAACAAGCGGCCTAGAGGCCTCTGAAGGTGTCGCACGCCGCCGGGTCGCCGGATTGGTAGCCGCGCTGGAGCCATTGCATCCGCTGCTCCGACGAGCCGTGGGTGAAGCTCTCGGGGTTCACGCCTCGGCCGGCGTTGCGCTGGAGCGCGTCGTCGCCGATGGCCGAGGCGGTGCGCAGCCCCTCTTCCAGATCGCCCGGCTCCAGCGCCACCTCGCCGCCAGAAACGGCAGAGGCGTTCGCCGCCCAGACGCCGGCGTAGCAGTCGGCCTGAAGCTCCAGCGCCACGGAATAACGGTTGGCCTCGCCTTCTGATCTTGCGCTGCGCCTGGCCCGTTCGACCTGCTCCGAAGCGCCCGTCAGGGTCTGGACATGGTGGCCGATCTCGTGGGCGAGGACATAGGCCTTGGCGAAATCCGCCCCCGACGCGCCCATCCGCTCCATCTCCTGCCAGAAGCTGAGGTCCAGATAGACCTGCCGGTCGGCCGGGCAATAGAAGGGCCCGAAAGCCGCCTGGCCGTAGCCGCAGCCGGTGTTGGTGCCCTGTTCGTAGAGCACGATGTTGTCCGGGGGGCGGTAGCCGTCCAGCTTCTGCGACCAGACCTCGTTGATGTTGCGGCCGACGACGTCCACGAACAGGCCCGCCTGATCTTCCGGGGTGCCCTCGCGGCCTTCCTGCAATGCGCCCGCCGCCCCGAACTGGCTGGCGACCTGGGTGGTGGTCGAGGGGTCGATGCCGAAGACGAAATAGCCGATCAGGGCCAGCACCGTGACGCCGATGCCGCCGCCCGCGATGGCGCCGCCACCCATGCCGCGCCGGTCCTCGATGCCGCCGCCCCTGCGTCCGCCCTGCCAACGCATGTGGTTCTCCCTCGCCCTTGATCCCAAGCTATGCCGGAACGCAGCTCGAGGGGAAGGGATGCAGCCGGATCAGCGCGGATCGCGATCCAGCCAGGCGTCGATCTGGCGCACGCCTGCGGAAACCGCCTCGCGCCGCGCGGTTGATCCCGCGACCGACGAGGTCGACGTCCCGCGCGAGGACGGCAACGGCTCGACCAGCGCGACGTAGGGCTCAGGCTGTCGAGCCGCCTCGACCTCCAGCTGCGTCAGTCTGGTGTTCAGCCTCTGCTGTCGTGCGAAAGCGGCCTGTTCCGCCGACCGGAGCCGCTGCTGCTCGAGACGATAGCGCTGGATGTCCGCTTGGCTAACTTGCGGATAGCCCGGCCAGACTTGGGCGGCGGCGGGCAGGGCCACCACGGTTGCCGCGAACACCAAAGGGAACAGCCACACGCGCATGGGAACAAGGTGGTCGCGCCGGCCCCGAACGCCAAGCTTGACCGTTCTCACACCTCTGCGATCACGGCAGCGCCCAGACGGAGGTGCGCTTGATCTCGAAGTCCTCGAGTTCCCGCGTGGTCGGCACACGATACTCGGCCAGGAACTGCAGGCCGTCGCGGGGGAAGTACGTCCGATGGGGGTCGCCGATCAGGACGCGCGTCCCGTTCGCTCGCGCTGTGGCCAGCCAGTCGAGAACGCGGCTGGCCATCGGCTGCTCGTAGCAGACGTCTCCAGCGCAGATGACGTCGATGTCGGGCGGGGGCGCGTCCAGCAGGTCGGCGGCGGTGCAGCGGACGGCGACGCCATTCGCCCCGGCGTTCAGGGAGACGGCGGCTTCACAGAAGGGGTCGATGTCGGCGCATAAGCCGTCGGCCGCCCCCGCCTTCATCGCCGCGATGCCGACCAGGCCCGACCCGGCGGCGAAGTCCAGCACGCGCTTGCCCGCGACCTCATGCGGATGGTCCAGCAGCCAGCGCGCAAGCGCCTGTCCGCCCGCCCAGGCGAAGGCCCAGAAGGGTGGCGGCAGGCCGAGCTCGCCCAGCTCCTCCTCGGTCAGACGCCAGATCGGCGTGACCTCGTCGGCCAGCCAAAGCTGGATCTCCGGCGCGTGCGGCACGGTCTGGAGCCGGGTGTTGGCGCGGATGAAGGCGGTCGGATCGGCGATGGGCACCCCCGCTCTGTGGGCGGTCCGGCGCGGAATGGCTAGAGCCAGGGCTCCAGCAGGCGGCGCACCTCGACGCGGGCCTTGAGCCGGCTGGCCAGGAGATAGACGCCGCCCAGCTTCCTCTGGACGAACAGGGTGTCGACAGGCGGAACGTGCCAGACGCCGCGGTCCTGGGCGAAGGTCATGCCCCGGTCGCGCAGCCGGGCCGCCACCGCCGTGTCGCCGAAGTCGAACGCCCCCTCGCCCCGGAACGGCGCCAGCGCCAGGTCGAACATCGCCTCCAGACCCTCTGCATCGCGGGCGCGGGCGCGATGATCGAAGAAGCCGATCGTCTCCGCTGCCTGGATAGCCGCATGGCGGTCGTCGTTCATCGCCGCGCGCATCAGGGCGCGGTAGCCTTCGGCGAGGGTCGGCGGAATCGTGCGGGTGGCCCCGAAATCGAGCAGAACCAGCCGTCCGATCGCATCGACCCGATAGTTGGCGAAGTTGGGGTCGGTCTGCATCAGGCCGAAATCGAACAGCTCGCGTAGCAGGAGCCGGATCATGACCGTCGCGATTCGGTTACGCTCTGCCTGCGACGCGCCCGTCATGGCCTCGATCGGGCCGCCCTCGACATAGTCCATGGCGAGCACATCCGGCCGGGTCAGGTCGGCGCACAGGCCCGGCACGACATGGTCAGTATCCCCCGCCAGCATGGTGCCGAAGCGGGCCAGATGCTCGGCCTCGCGGGCATAGTCGGCCTCCTCGTGCAGCTGGCGCTTGGCCTCCGCCAGCAGAGGGGCAAGGTCGATCTCGCGCGGGAGGACGCCGGAGACCTTCAGCAGGGTCGCGACGTTGTCGACGTCCGAGTCGATGCTGCGCCGGACGCCCGGGTACTGGACCTTGATCGCCAGGTCGCGCCCGTCGCGGGTCACGGCGCGGTGGACCTGGCCGATGGAGGCGGCGGCGACCGGGGTCATGTCGAAGCGGCGAAAGCGATCCTCCCAGCCCCGGCCCCAGCGGCGGTTGAGCGCGGCCGTCAGCTGCACCGGCGGCATGGGCCGGGCGTCGGCGCGCAGGCGCGCGAGGATGTCCGACAGCTCAGGCGGCAGGAGGTCGCCCGCGTCCATCGACATCAGCTGGCCGATTTTCATGGCCGCCCCGCGCAGCTGGGCCAGCTGTTCGGTGACGCGGATGGCGTTGGCGGGCGTCAGCAGCAGGTCGCCCATGGTCGGGCGCCGCCCCCTGGCCAGCTGCACTGCGCCTTCGGCCAGGGCGTTTCCGGCGATGCCGGTCGCGAGACCGCCGAACCGCGCCAGCCGCGACAGGCGGCCGGTCGGCACGGGCAGGCCGCGGCTGGACGGGACATGGGACATGGCCCCTGTGTCGGCCTCGCCCCGCTTCGCTGCAATGCGGCATGGCGTAGCCGCGACGCCATTTCAGGCTGGGCGGGACGCCGCCTGTCTCAGCACCTCGACATAGCCGTTCGCCACCTCCATGCGCTGTCCCGGCTCGGTGGCGCGGACGGCGCGGTGGAGCCGGGGCAGGTTCCAGCACGGCACATGCATGAACAGGTGATGCTCGGCGTGGAAGTTGACCCAGTAGGGGGCGATGAAGGCGCGTTCCCACCAGCTGGCTCGCGTCGTGCGGGCGGCGCGGAAGGCGTCGTCCGCCGAGCCCTCCACGCAGGCGTGTTCAGCGATGTTCCGGAGCCGTGTGACCAGCGGAAACCAGGTCGCCATCGGCAGGAGCCACAGGGCGAAGAAGACCCACCAGACATCCAGCAGGCTGAGGACCGCCAGCAGGCCCGCGTTCCAGATCAGGAAGGCGGCGATCGACCGGCCGGTCACGACGGCGTCGTAGTCGTGAGCGTCTTCATCGGCCCCGGATCGACCGCGCAGCGCCGCCAGCGGCAGCAGCACCCTTTGCTTGAAGAAGGTCTGGCCCGTCAGGTCGCGGATCATCTTGCGCCGGAGCGACGCCCCTCTGACCGGAAATGGGGCCGACAGCATGAGGTCCGGATCCTCCGGCTGCTGGGCGAACCGATGATGCGACAGGTGGTAGGGCCGATAGGCGGTGAGCGACGCCCCGATCGGCACGGCGCACAGCCAATGGCCGAGGAAATCGTTGAGCTTCAGGTTCCGGGACAGTCCCCCGTGCGCCGCCTCGTGCATCAGGATGGCGAGGCCCAGCTGCCGTGTGCCGATCACCATCACGCAGACCGGAATCAGGATCGGCAGCCAGACCCCGATGACAATGGCCGCCGCGATCACCGCCCAGCAATGCAGGACGAGCAGCGGGCCGATCCAGACCGAACGCATCTGAAAAGGCGCCCAGTCTTGGGGCGAGAACAGTTCAGACGGCGAAACACGCGGCGCGGCGGGCATGAAGGCGAGACTAGCGGCATCGCGCATCCAAATCGACAACTCACCAAAATGTAAGGTTGACATTACATTTAGTGCTGTGTCATGCTGACCTTACATTCAAGGAGACGCGCTGTGCAACCCGCTGTCAGTTTCGCCTCGCCGCCCGGCCGCCGATATGCCCTGCGCACACTGGCCTTCATGGGCGCCTATGTCCTGCTGATGATCGCGGTCATGGCTGGCGCCTTCGACGATATCGCGTCTCCGGCGGCGAAGTGGACGCTGGCGGCGGCGGCGACCGCCCCGATCGTCGGCCAGATCTGGGCCACGCTGAGCCTCATGGCCGAGGCTGACGAATTCGTCCGGGTCGTCACCGCCAAGCAGTTCATCGCCGCGACCGGCCTGGCGATGGCCATGGCCACCCTCTGGGGATTCGCCGAGACCTTCGCGGGCGCGCCGCACCTGCCGGCATGGCTGATCTATCCGGTCTTCTGGGGCTGTTTCGGCGTGGTCTCGCCCTTCATTCGCACCAGCCGATGAGGAACCGCATGAAGGAACTCCGCGCCCAGCATGGCTGGACCCAGGAGGAGCTGGGCCGCGCCATCGGGGTCTCGCGCCAGGCGGTCAACGCGCTCGAGACCGAAAAGCATGACCCCTCGCTGGACCTCGCCTACCGCATCTCCGCCGTCTTCGGCGAGCCAGTCGAGACCATCTTCACGAACCCTCACGCGCCTGACGTATTGTCAGGATAATCTGACCAAAAGGACACCGATCATGCCGAACACCGCCCTGTCCAGGCGCGCGATCCTGCGCGCCCTGTGCCTGGCCGCCGCCATGGCCACCGCGCCGCTGTTGACCGCCGCCCTGCCGGGCGTGGCGGTCGCCCAGAGCGCGCCGGCCTTCTCCTCCGATCGGCTGTCGGTCGAGGTTGTCGGATCGGGCCCGGACGTCATCCTGATCCCCGGCCTGGCCTCGTCGCGCGAAGTCTGGCGGCCGCTGGCCGATCAGCTGAAGGCGACCCACCGCGTGCACCTGATCCAGTTGGCGGGCTTTGCCGGAGAGCCCTGGATCCACGGCGACGGTCCGTTCGTCGAGCCCGAGGTCGCCGAAGTGGCCCGCTACATCCAGGTCGCGGGCCTGGAGCGCCCGGCCATCATCGGCCACTCCATGGGCGGCCTGACAGGCCTTCTGCTGGCCCAGCGCCACCCGGAGAGCATCGGCCGCGTGATGATCGTCGACGCCCTGCCCTTCTACTCCGCCCTGTTCGGCCCTGGCGTCACCGCCGACAGCGCCCGTCCTTTTGCCGATCAGGCGCGCGCGGGTGTGCACGCCGCCTCGGACGACGCATTCCGCCAGCAGCAGGTGCAGTCGGCCGTGGGCCTGGCCCGCGACCCCGCGACCCGCGAGCGGATGGTGGAGTGGTCAATGGCCAGCGACCGCCGGGCCTTCGCCGCCGCCTTCCACGACGTCATGACCACCGACGCGCGTCCCGGTCTCGCGGCCATGACCACGCCCGTGACCGTGCTTTACGCCACCGACGCCGACGGCGGTCCTCCGCCCGCCATGGCCGAGGCGCTGTGGACGCGGGAGTATGCGACCCTGCCCGGCGTGCGCGTGATCCGCGTCGACGGCGCCCGCCATTTCATCATGGCCGACCAGCCCGCCCTGTTCGGCGCCGCTGTCGACACCTTCCTACAGGGGCGCTGACGGTGAGCGTTCAGCCTTGGGCGGCGCCCGTCAGGCGACAGCCGCCCGCCACCCGTTGGGCGGAAGCGCAAGTCCAGGCGTTGCTCACCCGCTCTTCGGCGTCGATCTCGACCATGAAACCGCTTCCCGAGCCGCACTGGACCTCGACATAGTCCCGCGCGTTCGCCGACCCGACATAGACGGCGTTGGCCACCTGGCATCCCGACGCCGCCGTGTTGGCGAAGCGGGTCGAGAGGGCCTGATAGCTCTCGGTTGGCGTGGTGAAGGTGCAGGCGCCGTCCAGACCGCTCACCTTCAGACAGGCGATCCGCCGCCACGCGCCCTGTTCCTGCCTTAGCCAGTACCCCGGCGCATCCGCGCAGCCGACCTCATACAGGGTTCCCGACTCGGCCGCGCCCACCTGGGCGACCTGATCGACCCGGCAGGGAACGCCGGCCTCGCGGGCGAAGACCGAAACACGCTCAAGCGCCGGCTGATTGGCGGGCAGCACGCATTGACTGATCACCACGGCGTCCACGTCCCGCTCGGGATCGCCGGTCCCGTCGAGAGCTGTCCCGCATTCGACGACCGTCGGACGCAGACTGGCCACGACCAGATACCCCCGCCCATCGTTACAGGCCGTTTCGAAGACGAAGTCGTTGCCGAGCGAATAGCCCAGCACGGCGGCGTCGTTCACCTGACATCCCGTCCGGGCGCGGTTCATCGCCGTCTGGGCGCCGCGGCGAATATCGGCCGGATCGGTCGGAAGGGGATCGCGTTCGATGTTGCTCGGCCGCCCCCGATTTAGATCCCGCCGCAGGCGATCCAGGCGCGTCGCGGATCCGGCGGCCGTGCCGAGTTGTCCCGGCCCATAGATCGTCACAGTGCGCTGCCGGGGATCATCGGGGCCGGACGGTATCGACTGGGCCCAACCTTCGGACGCAAGAACCGCCGACAGAAGCCAAACCATCAGACCGAACACGACACGCATGACGACCTCCTCTCCGCCTTGGAGATCGCAATGGGCACGGAGCTCTACCGGCGAGTCAAGCGTGGATGTTCAGACCTTCAGGGCTCCTCCGAACTCGCCGGCATAGGCGGGCGCGATCAGGTTGCGGAAGGCCGAGAGCGGTACGCTGATCTCATAGGTCCCTTCGACCCGGGGGCCGACGATATAGGGACCGACAAGGAAGGTCAGGCCGCCCGCCTTGCCGGGCTCGGTCGAGGCGGCCAGCACGAACGGGGTCTCCAGCGCGCGGGGGCACTTCCATGTGCCGTCGCCCGTCAGGCTGACGGTCTCGGCGGCTGGGTCGCGGCGGCGCTTCTCGGCGTTGATGGCGGCGCACAGGGCCTGGTCCAGGGCGGTGAAGTCGGCCGGCTTGACGAAAAGGTCGGCCGCCGCGATCTCGCGCTTCAGAGCCTTATCCCACAGCACGGCGCCGTATTGGGCGTTCGGATGGGCGCCGCCGGTGAACTCCGACACCGTCCGCATCAGGCTGAACAGCTTGGTCGTCTCGGCGCCCGGCGAGAACTCGATCGACTTGTCGTAAGGCGGCAGGCCCTCGTCGCCGCCGGCCTCGGTGCGGTCGGCCTGGGCGCCCTCGGCGAAGGTGCGCAGGTCCCGCACATTGGCGGCATAGAGCCGGGCGTGCAGGTCCGGCTGGCTGCGCAGCGCGATCGGCAGGGTCAGGCTGACCTCGGCGTGGGGCGTCTTGGATTCGAACGCCATCGGCGCGGCGGCTTCGGCGGGGGTGACGACGGCCGCATCGCTAGCTGCCGGCGCGGCTGGAGCGGCCTGCTCCGGACGGTCGCGGTTGCAGGCGGCGAGCGCGGCCAGCGCGATCAGCGACACGGCCAGCAGGCGGGGACGGGCGATCATGGTCAGGTCTCTCCGGTCAGAGCGATACCGTTACCGCACCCGCCGCGATCGCCGCCAGCAGGATCAGCCCCGCGTCGCGGTTGGACTTGAAAAGCTTGAGCGCCAGAGCACCGTCTTCGGGTCGCAAGCGCCATACTTGCCATGTGAGGTGCAGGGCGTAGGCGGCGAGGCCGAGGAAGAACAGCGAACCTAAGCCCGCCGCAGCGCCCGCCAGCCCGGCCAGAAACGCCGCCATTGCATAGAAGGTCGCGACCCCTCGCCTGACGCCTGCGCCCAAGCGACGTGCCGTCGACTTCACCCCGACGAGGGCGTCGTCCTCAATGTCCTGCAGGGCGTAGATGGTGTCGTATCCCAGCGTCCAGAACACGCCGCCAAGGTAGAGAAGAACGGCCGCTCCGCCGACATGACCCGCATTGCCCCAGTCGGCATCAAAGCCGATTGCCCCCCCCCAGTGAGCGAGCATGCCGTCCCATCGAAAGGTGCTCGTGGCGGCCGCATATCCCATCAGAGCGCCCCAGTTGAAGGTCAGCCCGAGCCACGCCTGAGGCCACCATGTGATCCGCTTCATGAACGGATAGGCGGCGACCAGCAGCAAGGAGGCCACGCCGAGCAGGACCGCCGTCAGGTTGAAGGTCATGAGGATCAGCAGGGCAGCCAAGCTGCAGGCAACGATGAAGGCCCACGCCTGCTTCACACTGATCTGACCGGCCGCGACAGGTCGCCCGGCCGTGCGCGCCACCTTCCGGTCGATGTCTCTGTCGACGATATCATTGAAAGCGCAGCCTGCCGCTCTCATTAGGCAGGCCCCAACGGCGAATGCCAAGAACAGCCAAACCCAGTGGGCAAGGAGCCAACCCAGCTCGAAAACGGCGGCACCCGGGTGCGCGCTGGTTCCCAGCGCAATCCCCTGCCACCCCGGCAGCAGCAGCAGCCAGATGCCCACCGGCCGGTCAAACCGCCCGAGCTTCAGCCAGGGCTTCCAGCCCTCAGGCGCGCGGGCGTCGACCCAGTTGCGGCCGGCGTCGGGAAGAGGAGCGGACATGGGCGGGGGATAGCATCCCCGAGCCGCCTCGTCAGGTCAGGGCGCGATCCGCTTCTGGGCGTCGAACAGCAGGAACAGGCAGATGGCCAGAAGGCCGATGTCCTTGGCCAGGAACTGACCCGTCGAACCCAGCGCCGGAAAGGCGTAGCCCTCTGCCACGATGCCCGGCGCGGTGAAGAAGAAGCTGAGCGTCACCAGAAAGGTCGCCACGCCCATCAGCGCCCCGACCAGCCCCGCCAACGGAAGGCGGCCGCCGACCGCGATCAGCACGCCCGCCGTGAGTTCGAGGATCCCGATGACGTTGGACGCCCCCTGCACGCCCAGCAGCGGATAGAGCCAGCCGAACAGCCAGTAGGTCTCGGCGATGCCCTTCACCCCCTCGGCCTCGTAGGGCAGGAACTTCATGTAGCCGAACCACAGGAAGATCACGACGATCCCGACGCGCAGGAAGGCGCGAGCATCGAGACGAGCGGGGGCGGTGTCGGCGAAGGTCATGGCGGAGCTCGGACGGTTGCGGTCGGCCGCCGTTCGCCGCGCCGGACAATACGGTTACGCTGGCCGGCTCAGCCCCGCCGAACCAGCACCACGCCCGCGATCACCAGCGCCACCCCGGCCACTCGAGTCAGGCTGATGGGCGCGCGCGGGACGCCCAGGGCCCCGAAATGGTCGAGTACGAGACTGATCAGCAGTTGGCCCGCCACCATCAGGGTGATGGTCGTCGCCACGCCGAGCCTCGGCACAGCCCAGGCTGCCGCCACGACAAAGACCGCGCCATACAGCCCCCCAATCCAGGCATAGGCCGGCAGGCCCCTGACCGCCGTCATATCCGGCCGCGCCTGCAGGAAAGCCGCGACGATGCCCAGCGCCGCCGTACCGACGGCGAAGGACACGAAGGCCGCGTTGACCGGCCCGGCCACCGCTCCGGCCAGCTTGGCGTTCGTCGGCGCCTGCAGGGCGGTGGCGCCGCCCGCCAGCACGACGGCGATCATGGCGATCCAGGGTCCGAGGTTCATGGGCCTTCCCTACCAGAGCGGATCGACGGACGCCCCGCCGAAGATTTCAGCCAGCCGCGCTCGCGTCGAGCGATGGGCGTCGCGCGGCAGGTCGTGCGGATCGAACCAGCGCGCCTCGGCGATCTCGCCGCGATGGGTCATCTCGCCAGCCTCGAAGGCGTCAAAGCGATAGACCAGCACGTGATCGCCCGGAAAGAAGCGGTGGTTGGAATGCACCGAGAGCAGGCGGCCAGGCTGGGTCGCCCTAAGCCCCGTCTCCTCGAACAGCTCGCGCGCGGCCGCATCGCCGGTCGTCTCGCCGCGATCCACCCCGCCGCCTGGCAGCCACCAGCCCTCCAGATAGGTGTGACGCACCAGCATGACGCGGCCCTCGCCATCCACCGCGACCGCGCGCACGCCCAGCGTCATGCCCCGGCTGGCCCGCGACACGGCGAAGAACAGCGGCCGGGTGAAGGGCTCGATTCGCACGCGCCAGTTCATGGGTCCACGCTGCCACAGCCACCCCGCCCGACGATAGCGGCATCACAGGCGAACGATCTCGCCGTCCTCCTTCGTAAAGCTGTCCGGACGGACATCCAGCACCTCGAACACCCGCTCCGATGGCCGCGCCAACACCACCCCCAGCGGCGTCTCGACGATCGGCCGGTTGACCAGGATCGGGTGCTCCACCATCGCGGCCAGGATCGCGTCGTCGGACACGCCCTCGTCGAGCAGGCCGAGCTCCGCCGCCGGCGTCCCCTTGTCGCGCAGGATGGCGCGCGGCCCCGCGCCCATCCGCGTCAGGAGGTCGCGCAGGCGCGCCTCGGTCCATCCGGTCTTGAGATACTCCACGGCCTCGGGTTCCCGCCCCGACTGGCGAATGGCGGCCAGAACGTTTCTCGACGTGCCGCAGGCGGGGTTGTGAAAGACGGTGACGGGGAAGTCGGTCATGGATCGTCCGGAGGCGTTGCACGCTTGATGCGCGGGTCGCCGCATTCTATGGCGTCCGGCGAACAGGAGCATCCCATGCTGGCTCTCGGCATCATCATCGGTTTCGTCGTCGTCCTCGCCGCAATCAACGCGCTCGAGTTCGGCCGGATTGACTGAACGCGTTAAGGGCGCGGCCCTAGTCACGGGCGCCTCGCGTCGGATCGGGCGAGCCATCGTGCTGACGCTAACCCGGCGCGGCCATGACATCGCCATCCACCACCGGTCCTCGCCCGAGGACGCCGAGGCGCTGGCCGCCGAAGTGCGCGCGCTGGGCCGACGCGCGACCATCGTCCGCGCCGACCTGACGAAAGAGGACGAGGTTCGTCGGCTCGTCCCGGAGGCCGTCGAGGCGCTCGGACCCCTCTCCGTCCTCGTAAACAACGCCTCGGTGTTCGAGGACGACCGCGTCGGGTCTCTGTCGCGCGAGACCTGGGACCGGCATCTGGAGACCAACCTGCGCGCGCCGCTCGTGCTGATCGAGGATTTCGCGGCCCAGGCGCCCGAAGGCTCGGCCGTGGTGAACCTGCTGGACCAGAGGGTGCTGAAGCCCGATCCGCGCTTCGTCTCCTACGCCCTGTCGAGGAACGGCCTCTGGTGGGCGACGCGGACGATGGCCCAGGCTCTGGCGCCCCGCATCCGCGTCAACGGCGTCGGCCCCGGACCGACGCTGAAGTCCATCCACCAGACCGAAGAAGAGTTCGCCGCCGAGGCCGCCTCTGTCCCCCTCGGCCACGGCGCGGAGCCGGAGGACATCGCGGCCGCCGTCCTCTATCTCGTTGACGCCCGCTCGGTGACGGGACAGATGATCGCCGTCGATGGCGGCCAGCATCTGGCGTGGCGCACGCCCGACATTCCCGCCGATGACTGAGCGCCGGAGCCCTGACGTGACCCTTGCCGCCGTGCCCGCGCCGCAGCCCGCCGCCCGTCTGGAGGGCCTGACCGTGTTCGTCCGGGGTCTGGAGGTCCAGGCCGGGATCGGCGTCTACGACCACGAACACGGCCGCCTGCAGACTCTGGTCATCGACGTCACCCTCGACCTCGGCCCGGTCGAGGTCCACGGCCTCAACGACACCATCAACTACGAGACGGTCGCGACGGCCTGCCAGCGGATCGTATCGGAGGGCCACGTCGGCCTGGTCGAGACCTTCGCCGAGCGGCTGGCGCTGGACTGTCTGCTCGACCCGCGCGTTCGCGCCGTCACCGTGCGGATCGAAAAGCCCGGCGCGCTCGCTTCGGCCGCCGCCGCAGGCTGCGAGCTGACGTATAGGCGCTGAGCCTCAGCCCTTCTTCGGCGGCCAGGGGATGAAGGCGCTGGTGCGCCGGATGTAGTCCTCATACTCCGGCCGCGACTTGCGAATGGCCTTCTCGGTGATGCCGATGCCGGACCACTTGGTCAGGGTGTAGGTCAGGAAGACCGGCCCGACGATCGAGGCGATCCCGACCCAGCCTGTCTCGGCCGCGATCAGCCACAGCCCCCACCAGACGCAGGCGTCGCCGAAGTAGTTCGGATGCCGGGTGTAGCGCCACAGGCCGGTGTCGAGCACCTTGCCCCGGTTCGCCGGGTCTTTCCGGAACGCCGCCAGCTGGGCGTCGCCGATGCTTTCGAACGCGATGCCGATCACGACGATCGCGGCGCCCACCCACCCGATCCAGCCCATCGGCGGGCTGTAGGCCACCTGCCCCAACTGGGCCGGCAGGCTGTTCAGCCAGGCCAGGCCTCCCTGCGGCAGGAAGACGAACAGGAAGGCGGTCCGGCGAAAGCTCCAGCCCTTCTTGGCTTGGTCATCCAGGATTGCGGTGTAGCGCCGATCCGCTCCGTGCTCGCGCCACCGCTTCAGCAGATGCCAACCCAGCCGGATGGCCCAGACGGCGACGAGCCACAGAATCAGCCCCTTGCGGACCGGATCGCCGTCGGTCCGGGGAAAGGTGACCAGCGCCAAAAGCAGCATGCCCAGCGGCCAGACCCCGTCGATGAAGCTCACATCGCCCCACCGCACCGCCAGTCGGGTCAGCAGGGTCATGACGACCGTGATCAGCAGCAGGTTCAGCCCCAGCAGGAGAGCGATCTCGGACAGGCTCATGTCACAAGAACGAGGGGCTGAGGCATGCGGACGCGGGAATCAATCGACGCACAGGGTCGGCTGCGCCCGCCCGTTCTCGATCGGGGTGTTGCAGCCGAACGGCAGATCATTGGGCGCACACACGCCGGTGACGCTGGTCCCCTCGCGCGGTCCCGGATCGCGCGCGCGGCAGTCTCCGAGGCAGTCGTCGCCGTCGCGGCAGGTCTTGCCCGCATCGGAGTACGGGACGACGCACCGCTCGGTCTGAAGCCGCCCCACGCGCATGATCTGGCCGCCCTGGGCCGCGCAGGCCTGGGCCGCTGTTTGCGTCGCGGCCGCCTGGCCGGGCGCCTGCCCGGCCATGGGCGAACAGGCCGTCAGCAGACCGAGGGCGAGAGCGAGAACCGGCAGGCGCATCGAGGCTTCCTAACGACCGACGTCGCCCTTGGCGAAGCCGGTCCAGACGTCGTCATAGTCGAGCTGCATCGTCGGACTGGTTTGCGCCCATTCCGTGGTGCGGATCGGAAAGCGCGTCTCGAACATGAAGGCCAGGGTGTTGTCGAGCTTGACCGGTTTCAGCTCGGCCGCGACCGCCTTGTCATATGACGCCTGATCCGGCCCGTGGCCGCTCATGCAGTTGTGCAGCGACGCGCCGCCGGGGGCGAAGCCGCCCTCCTTGGCGTCGTAGGCGCCGGTCACCAGACCCATGAATTCGCTCATGACGTTCCGGTGGAACCATGGGGGGCGGAAGGTGTCCTCGGCCACCATCCAGCGCGGCGGGAAGATGACGAAGTCCACGTTGGCCGTGCCCGGCGTGTCCGAGGGGCTGGTCAGGACGGTGAAGATCGACGGGTCCGGATGGTCGAAGCTGACCGTGCCGATGGTGTTGAACCGGGCGGTGTCATAGCGATAGGGCGCGTTGTTGCCGTGCCAGGCGACGACGTCCAGCGGACTGTGGTCGAAGGTCGTGGTCCACAGCCGCCCGGCGAACTTCTGCACGCACTCCGTCGGACGATCGACGTCCTCGAAGGCGGCGACCGGAGTCTCGAAATCCCTCGGATTGGCCAGGCCGTTGGAGCCGATCGGCCCCAGGTCCGGCAGGCGGAAGGCCGCGCCGTAGTTCTCGCAGACATAGCCGCGGATCGGACCGTCGCACTCCACGCGGAAACGAACACCGCGCGGGATGACGACGATATGGCCGGCCGAGGCCTCAATGCGTCCGAATTCGGTGACGAAGACGTGGTCGCCCAGCTGCGGCACGATCAGCAGCTCGCCGTCGGCGCAGTAGAAGACACGGTCCGTCATCGACCGGTTGGCCGCGTAGAGGTGGATGCCCGCCCCGCCTTGCGTCTCCGGATCGCCGTTGCCGCCATAGGTGACCAACCCCTCGACCCAGTCGGTCGGGGCGTCCGGCAGGGGCAGCGGGTCCCAGCGCATGCGATTAGGGCTGGGCGGGGCGTCGGTGAAGGGGCCGGACCGAACCCGGCCCTGATCGAAGGGCCTGTAGGCCGGATGTTGGGCCGAGGGCCGCAGGCGATAGAGCCAGCTGCGCCGGTTCTCGCTCCTCGGCGCGGTGAAGGCCGTGCCCGACAGCTGCTCGGCATAGAGGCCCATCGGCGTCTTCTGCGGCGAGTTGCGGCCCACCGGCAGGGCCCCTTCGACGGCTTCCGTGGCGAAGTGGCTGCCGAAGCCGGTCAGATAGCGTGCGCTGTTTCGCGTCATCATGCGTCTCCCGTGGCGGGCGGTTTAGCGGGCGCGGATCGCGCCGTCACCAGCGCAGCGACAGCCCCGCGCGAACCACGCGCGGCGGGCCATAGCCCTCGACCCCGTCGCCGGTCTCCGAGACCTCGACCTCGGCGTCGAACAGGTTGTCGGCTGCGGCGAAGGCGACGACGCCATCCCGCACCTCCCACTCCGCCCGGGCGTCCAGCGTCACGGCCTCGTCGAGCGTTCGGCTGTTCAGATCGTCCTCGAAGCGGTCGCCCTCGTAGCGCACCCGTCCGACGAGGGTCAGCCGATCCGTCGACCGCCAGACCGCGCCAGCCGAGGCGCTGATTTCCGGGGCCTGTGCGGGACGCAGATCCGTCAACTGAGGCGCGGCCGTTCCGCCGTCGACCTCGGCCTCCGTCAGGGAGACGGCCGCGTCGAGGCTCAAGCGGTCGTCGATCTCGTGCGTGACGGACGCCTCGATCCCTGTCGCCTCGATTGTCCCCGCGTTCTGGCGCTGGCGCAGCACGCCGCCTGCCGGGACGAAGCCCGCGCGCGGGAAGGTCGCCGGCCCGGCCCCGATCGTGACGTTGACGATGGCGTCGTCCAGCCGGTTCCAGAACACCGACGCCTGCACCTCGGTCGCGTCGTTGTTCCATGACAGCCCCGCCTCGACGCCCTGCAACGTCTCGGGCTCCAGCGCCGCATTGGCTTCTGTCAGGTCGTTGCCGACGCGGAAGGGCCTGTGCAGCTCGTTCAGCGTCGCGGGCCGGAATCCGGAATAGGCCGCCGCGCGTCCGGCCCAACCGCCGCCCAGCTCCCGCCGCGCCGCGAGTCTCGCGGAGACCACTTCGCCGGAACGGTCGGGATCGGTCTCGTTCAGTGTCGGCAGGCCTGTGGCCCGATCGCGCTCGATCCGCCGCCCGGCCGCGTTATCCCAGCCGTCGATCCGCAGGCCGCCCGCCACCAGCCATGGTCCGCCCGTCCATGACGCCTCGCCATAGGCCCCGATGACCGAGGTCTCGCCGCCCGCGACCCGGTCGCGCGTGAAGGCCCCGCCCATGAAGCGGAACAGCTCCCGCGTCTCGCCCTCGTTGAAGCGGGCGTCGGCGCCGATCTCCCACTCCAGCCGGCCGCCGCCCAGCGGGACCGCCGTCCGCCGGAGCGCGAGGTTCCAACCCCAGCCCTCGGCAGGCGTGGCGAACTGGTCGTTGGCCGGTGTCGTCGATCCGCGCCCCGCCGCCACGGCGACCGAGGTGTTGGCGAAGTCGCTGGTTCGCCGCCAGGCTTGCGCCCGCCAGCCCAGCCGCTCCGCGTTCGGCGCGCGCGACACCGTCGCCGAATAGCTCTCGCCGCTCGCGCTCGACCGCGCCCCGAGCAGGCCGGATCCGCGCTCCTCGTCATAGGCCGAGGCGCGAAGCGACAGCGCCACGTCCCCGGCCACCGCCGCGTCAACCCGGAGCGCGCCCGACAGGGTCTCCAAATCGAGCGACGTGTCGGCCGCCCCCGCCGCCGGGCCGCGCACAGGGCTATAGCCGTCGCTGACCTCGCGCTGGAGCGCGCCGGTCAGGCTGAACCCACCGGCCGAGAGCGTCGTCGCCGCGCCCAGCCGCTGGCCGCCGAGCTCACCGCCGGAGAGTTCGAGCGCGCCGCCGGCCGCATCGCGTTCGCGCAGCGCGATGACGCCGGTGAGGGCCCCCGCGCCATACGGTCCGGCCCCGGCCCCGCGCACCACGTCCAGACCCGACAGGCTCTCGGTCGGGACCTGGCTCCAGATGACCCAGCCGCCGAAAGGATCGTTCAGCGGCACGCCGTCCAGAGTCACCAGCGTCCGGCCCGCGCCCGACGGCGCGATCGCCCGCAGCGAGATGCCCTGGGTCGTCGGATTGGCGGCGAGGCTGGATGTGCGCCGGAACAGGCTGACGGCGGGCACGGAGCGCAGGGCCTGGTCCAGCCGGGTCTCACGTGACAACCGCTCCTCGCCGATGCGCACCACGCTGAACGCGCCCTCGCTCGCGGCGGGCGGCAGGCGGGCGGCGGTGACGACGATGTCGGGAAGGTCTGCCGGGGTGTCCTGGATCATGCGGGGGCTCTAGCGCCCAGACGCGCAACAAGCTCCGCCGCGAACTGCGACAGGGTGTCGTCCCGCGCCCCCATGACGATGATGCGGTCCCCCGGCCGCGCGACCTCGACGATCCGGTCGCCGCAGGCCGCCCGGTCCGGCAGGGCCTCGGCCCGACGCCCCGCCGCCCGCACGCCCGCCGCGATGTCCTCGGACCCCACGCTGCGATCGGTCGTGCCGCCGTAGTAGACCGGCTCGGGCATCAGCAGGACGTCGTTGGGCTGCATCAGGCCGACGAAGGTGTCGATGAACTCGGACTTCATCAGCTTCAGCGGGCCGAAACCGTGCGGCTGGAACAGGATCAGCAGCCGCCCGTCGAAGGCGTGCAGCGTCTTCAGCGTGGCGGAGATCTTGTCCGGGTTGTGGGCGAAGTCGTCGATGACGGTGATCCCGTTCGCGGTCCCAACCACCTCCATCCGCCGTCGGATGCCGGCGAAGGTCGCCAGCGCCGCGACCGCCGCCTCGACCTCGACGCCCAAAGCCCCCACCGCGCCGATGGCCGCCAGGGCATTGGCGACATTGTGCGCGCCCGGCACGTTCAACGTCACCGCATGCGTCCGCCCCGTCGCCCGGTCCGTCAGGGCGAAGGTCATGCCCGCCGGCAGCGGCGCCAGATCGTGCGCCGACAGGTCGGCGTCCGAGTTCCCAAGCGCGAAGGTCACGACCGCCTCGCTCCGCCCTTCAGCGACCATCGTCTGCGCCAACGCCGCCGTCTCGAGGTTGTCGAGGTTCAGCACCGCCGTCCGCGCCCGGCCGGTGAAGCCGCCGAACAGCTCGCGCAGCTCCTCCATCGACTTGTGGTCGAGCGAGATATTGGACACCACCGCGACCGTCGGATCGTAGCGGGCGATGGAGCCGTCGCTCTCGTCCACCTCGGCCACGAACAGCTCGGGTCCGCCGATCAGGGCGCTGGCGAAGGGATGGTCGGCGTCGGCGAAGTTCTTCATCACCGCTCCGTTCATGACCGTCGGCGCCCGGCCCGCCTCATGGAGGATCCAGGCGATCATGCCGGTGATCGTGGACTTGCCGCTGGTCCCCGCCACACCGATGGACGTCGGGGCCGCGTTGAAGATGCGGCTCAGCAGCTCCGGCCGGGTGACGATGGGGGCGCCGACCCGCCGGGCCGCGCCGATGTCCGGCACCGTGTCCTCGACCGCGCCGGTGGCCACCACCGTATGCCCGGCCCGCACGCCCGATCCGTCCTGGGGGTGGAGCACCACGCCGTGCGCGCGCAGCCAGTCGAACTTCTCCGGCGTGCGGCCCTGGTCCAGCGACCGGTCCGACCCCTCGACCGAGGCGCCCCGCGCCTGAACGATCATGGCCAGAGGCAGCATGCCCGACCCGCCGATGCCGCAGAAGAAATAGGAAGGCTTTTCAGGCGTCATCTTGATCTTGGCGGCGGAATGCGGAGTGTCGGGGCAAGGTCTCGCGTGACTAGCACGCGGCGCGGGGAAGGCCACGAATGATCGGAGCGGGCGAATGAAGATCGGCATCGTCGCCGTCTCCTCCCGCTTCGCCCGCGAGCGGGCCGAGGCCATCCAGGCCTGGTTTGAGCGCCAGTTTCCGACCGGCGAGGTGACCTGCACCATCCATCCCAACAGCTTTGGAAAGTCCGGCCATTTCGCAGGCACGGATCAGGAACGGGCCGACGCCTTCGTGGAGTTCGCCAACGATCCCAGGATCGACCACATCTGGTTCGCCCGCGGCGGCTACGGCTCCTGCCGCATCGCCGAGGCGGTGATGCCGCGTCTGACCGAGGCGGCGCGAAGCAAGCGTTATCTCGGCTACTCCGACGTCGGATCGATGCTGGCGATCCTCTACAAGGCCGGCTTCAGCGTGGCCCACGGCCCGATGGCCTCCGACGGCGTGCGCAACGACCCGACCGGCTTCCGCTCCCTGAACTGGCTGAGGAAGGGCGTCAGCGAAGGCCTCGAACCCTCGCTCTCCACCGACCCTCGCCCCGCCGTCGCCTTCAACCTGACGGTGCTGGACCAGCTGCTCGGCACGCCGCTGGAGCCCGACCTGACCGGCCACGTCCTGATGCTGGAGGACGTGTCGGAGGCCGCCTATCGCATCGACCGCATGATGTTCCACCTGACCAGCCAGCCGTCGATCCGGCGGGTGGCGGGCATCCGCGCGGGCCGCTTCACCGACGTGACGCCGAACGAGCCCGACTTCGGGATGACGGCGGAAGAGATCGTGCAGCACTGGTGCGAACGGTCGGGCATCCCCTACCTCGGCCCGGCCGACATCGCCCACGACCGCAACAACAAGGTCGTGCCGTTCGGGCCGCGCTGAGGCTTAGCGCACCGCCGCGATCGGCGGCCTCGCGGGCTCCATCCACGGCGGCGCGGGCATGGCGCGATGCGCCTGGGCGAGGGCCTCGGACCAGCGGCGGCCCAGGTCCTTGAAGTAGGGATCGTCCGCCTCGATCCGCCGCTGATCCCCGCGCAGCTCGTCGCGCGGGACCACGATCATGTCGAAGGGCGGCCCGACCGCGATGTTGGAACGGATCGTTGAATCGAAGCTGATCAGCCCCAGCTTGACCGCCTCCGCCATGGGCGTGTCGGGGCGAAGCGCGCGGTCCAGGATGGGCTTGCCGTACTTGAGCTCGCCGATCTGCAGATACGGCGTGTCCGGCCCGCACTCGATGAAGTTGCCTTGGGCGTAGATGAGATAGAGCCCCATCTTGCCGCCCTTCACCTGACCGCCGAGCAGCATGGAGGCCGTGATCTTCAGCGACTCGGCCTCGACGGTGGGCAACAGGTCCTGCCGAACCGCGTTCAGGCAGTAGCCGACGAGCTGAGCCGCCCGGAACAGGGTGGGCGCCGTCTCCAGGGTCTCGGGCACGTCGTGGCCGGGCATGCGCACGCCCTCGGCCAGCATGGCCAGCGCCGTCTGCGTCACCGACAGATTGCCCGCCGTGGCGATGGCGATGACCCGATCGCCCGGCACCTCGGTCACATGCAGCTTCTTGTAGGAGGAGATGTTGTCCACGCCGGCGTTCGTGCGGGTGTCGGCGATCATCGCCAGACCCTCGTTCACCAGCATGCCGACGCAGTAGGTCATGACGCCGTACCCGACCTCGCTCGGCCCCCCGGCCGAATGGAAGGCTCGACGCTAACAGATTCGGATGAACGAACGATCCCTTGCGTGTTCATGACCAGCCCTGGGACTGCTGTTGCTGCTGGGTCTGTTGCATCTGCCGCACACGCAGCGCGACGCGCATGGTCTCGCCGCCCCCGCCATAGCTGGTTCCCCTGATCGGCGTGGCTCCCAGCGCATCCAACCCGCAGGCGACCCGGACGTAGTGCTCGGTCGGGCAGACCCCGTTGGCCGGATCGAAGCCGACCCAGCCCAGGTTCTCGACATGGGCCTCGGCCCAGGCATGCGCCGCGTCCTGCTCCACGATGCCGTCGCGGCGATGCAGATGGCCGGAGACATAGCGGGCGGGAATGCCGAGGCGCCGCGCGCAGGCGATGAAGATCTGGGCATGGTCCTGACACACGCCCTGCTTCTGGGCCCAGGCGTCGGCGGCGGTGTGATCGGGCGTGGTCGCCCCGACCATGAATTTCACCTCGCCGTGGATCAGGCTCATCAGCTGATGCAGGCGCGACAGGGAATCGCCCTCCCCCACCCGGCCCGCCAGCTCGCGAAGACCTGGATCGGCGTGCGTCAGGGGCGTGTCGCGCAGGAAGACGAGCGGCGACAGCCGTTCGGGAAAGCCCTTCAGCACCCCGCCGGTGTCGACCGTCGCCACCTCGCCGGTGACCCGCACCGTCAGGCTGTCGGTCGGCCGCTCGGTATAAAGCGAATGGACGATGTTGCCGAAGGCGTCTTCCGACCGGCGGATGCGGGCGTCCACGTCGGTCTCGATGCGCCAGTCACGCACCTGCTGGCCCTCGGTCGAGCGGGGCGTCAGCCTCAGGGTCTGGACGATGAACCGCGCCGGCCGGGCGTAGGCGTAGCGGGTCTCATGATCGATCCGGATGCGCATGGCCGTCCTACACCAGGTACTGGTCGTGGATGGCGCTAGCGAGCGCGTTGTTTTCACCCAGGAAGGCCAGGATGTATTCGTGCAGGCCGGACTGGAAGATGTCTTCGATCTTCGCCTCGTTGAACTGGGTCAACCTTGCCGAGGCGAGCCGCTGGGCCGGGCCGCGTCGGCCATAGTCGGCCGCCAGCCGTTCCAGATAGCTGACGATCATGGCCTGACAGCTGGCCAGCGACCGCGGCATCTGCCGGTTCAGCACCAGCAGATCCGCCACCAGCCACGGCCGCACACTCTCGCGATACACCCAACGATAGGCCGTCAGGGCCGAGACCTCGCGCAGCAGCGTCGTCCACTGGAAATAGTCCAGCTGCCCGCCTACCCGCTCTCCGGCCGGCAACAGCAGGTGATACTTCACGTCCAGCAGGCGAGCGGTGTTGTCGGCCCGCTCGATCGCCCCGCCAAGCCGCAGGAACCAGTAGGCGTCGTTCCTCAGCATGGTCCGGGACGACGCGCCCTCGACGGCGAGGGACACGCCCTTCACCCATTCCAGGAACCGGACGAAGTCGTCGCGCTTGGTCGGTTCGCCGAAGTCGTTCAGCCCGTTCCAGGCCCCGTTGATCGACTCCCACAGCTCGATGGTCAGCGCCGTCCGCACCGACCGGGCGTTGGTGCGCGCCGCATTGATGCAGGCGCGGATCGAGCTGGGGTTGTCCGGCGCGAAGGCCAGATACTCCCGCACCGACTTCTCCGACGGCGTCCGCGCCGAGGCCGCGAAGGCCCGGCTGACCCCCGCTGAGGCGATGGCCGAGGCCCAGGCGGTCGCCGCCGCCCCGTCCCGCGCCGGCAGGGCCGCCAGGCGCACGGCCGCCTCCAGGATGCGCGCGAGGAAGTCGGCCCGCTCCATGTAGCGGCCGGTCCAGTACAGGCTTTCTGCGGTGCGGCTCAGCATCAGTCGTCCAGCACCCAGGTGTCCTTGGTTCCGCCGCCCTGGCTGGAGTTGACCACCAGCGACCCGGCCTTCAGCGCCACCCGCGTCAGTCCGCCCGGCGCGACCCGCACGCCCGCCGGGCTCGACAGCACGAAGGGCCGCAGATCGACGTGGCGCGACTGCAGCTCGGTTCCGCACAACGTCGGCGCGGTGGATAGCGACAGCGTCGGCTGGGCGATGAAGTCATCGGGATCGGCCTCTAGCTTCTTCCTGAAATCCTCGATCTCGGCCTGGGTCGCGGCGGGTCCGACCAGCATGCCGTAGCCGCCCGATCCCCCGACCTCCTTCACAACCAGCTCGGGCAGGCGGTCGAGCACCTCCTTCAGCGCGTCGGGCTCCCGACATCGCCAGGTCGGCACATTGCCCAGGATCGGATCGCCGCCGGAGAAGAAGCGGATGATCTCGGGCATGTAGGTGTAGACCGCCTTGTCGTCGGCCACGCCGGTGCCGACCGCATTGGTCAGGGTGACGTTGCCCGCCGCATAGGCCGCCATGATGCCCGGCACGCCGACCGTCGAGTCCGGCCGGAACGTCAGCGGATCCAGCCAGTCGTCGTCGACCCGGCGATAGACGACGTCGACGCGCTTCGGCCCCTCCGTCGTGCGCATGAAGACGATGTCGTCGTTGACGAACAGGTCGCGCCCCTCGACCAGCTCGACCCCCAGCTTGTCGGCCAGGAAGCTGTGCTCGTAATAGGCCGAGTTGAACGGGCCGGGCGTCAGCACCACGATCGTCGGGTCCGGCCCCGCGTGCTCGGGCGCCGAGGCCCGCAAGGATGCGAGCAGCATGTCGGTATAGGTCTCGACCGGGCGGATGCGGTGCTCGGCGAACAGGTCCGGGAACAGCCGCATCATCATCTCGCGGTTCTCCAGCATGTAGGAGACGCCCGAGGGGGTCCGGCAGTTGTCCTCCAGCACCAGGAAGCCGTCCTCTCCGGTGCGGACCAGGTCGACGCCGCAGATGTGGGTCCAGATGTCGCCGGGCGGCCGGCGGCCCTGCATCTCCGGCCGATAGTGCGGATTGGTCAGGATCAGATCGGCCGGGACGATGCCGGCCTTGATGCACTCCTGCGGCCCGTAGATGTCCTTCAGGAAGGCGTTCAGCGCCGAGACGCGCTGCTTCAATCCCTTCTCGAGTTGGTCCCACTCCGCCGCGCCGATGATGCGGGGCACCACGTCGAAGGGGATCAGCCGTTCGTTAGACTCCACGTCGCCGTAGACGGCGAAGGTCACCCCCATGCGGCGAAAGAACAGCTCCGCCTGCCGCGACCGCGCCTGCAACAGGTCAGGCGGCGCCGTCTCCAGCCATCGGGCGAGCGTCCGATAGCTCTTGCGGACCGTCGCCGATCCGGGCGTGCCTGACATCTCGTCGAACGTGACGGTCGCTCCTGTCGCTGGGAGCGGTCAGCGTGGACCGGACCACGGACGATGCGCAACCGTTTTGTTGCGGTGCGGGATCAGCGGGTGACGACGTCTCGCCGCATCGGCGCCAGCTTGGCGAGGAAGCGGTTCTGGGCGCGGAACGGCACGCCGTGCTCGCTCATGGCGATCTGCAGGTTTTCGACCAGCGCCCCCATGTCGGCGGACTGGATGCCGAGGTCGGAGTGGCTGGAGCGCATGTCGCGGCCGGAATAGGCGACCGGCCCGCCCAGGATGTAGCCGAACTGTTCCTTGAGCGTGCGACGCAGCCGGACCTGGTCCTGGGCCACGAAGATCTCGGCGATGCGCGGATCGGCGACGATCTGGTCGACGAAGGTCTCCACGATGGCCGAGACGCCGTCGGCCCCGCCGAACGTCTCCCACATCTCCGTCCCTTCGAACGGGGTCGCGCCGGCGTTGGCGTTGGTTCGCTCGTAAGGCTCGACTTCCACCTCGCCGGGGAATTCCGTCGACATGACGACAGGCGGCAGGGCCAGATCGTCCTCCGCCTCCTGGGCCAAGAGCGGCGCGGGCGCGGCGACGAGGACGGCGGCGATCAGGAGGGCGCGCATGGATCAGAACCCAACTTGCAGAGACAGATACAGACCGCGCTGATCCTCGAAGGTCGCGATCGACCCCAGGTCCACATAGGCGGCGGTGACGGAAAAATGCCGGTTGGGGGCCCAGGCCGCGAAGACGTCGAACCAGTCGTCCTCGCCCGCGAAACCGAGATTGGCCGGCTTGGTCCGGTACTCGGCTCCGATCGCGAGATTGCGATTCAGCAGATAGCCGACCGAGCCTTCGAACTGCGGCTCCAGATCGTCGTTCAGATCACCACCGAAGCCAAGCAGGCCCGTCTGGTTGGCGTCGGTGAAGCGCACCGCCCCGGACACGAGAAGCGACTCCGCCAGAAACAGCTTCGTCGCGGCGACGTAATACTCCGTACCCTCGTCGTCGCGACCGCCGACCGCTGAGATGATCGCGCCCTGGTCGTTGGACTTGTGCTGCACCCCGACCGCGATCTGGGGCATCCAGGTGTCCTGATCATAGACCGCGTCGCCGATCAGCTTGACCTTCACGCCCACGATGTCCTGACTGAAGGTGAAGCCCGCGCCCAGACCCAAGGCCGCCCCGGTCGCGCCGGTGTCGAACTCCTGGCGCGCCACCGACACCTCGACCCGGTCCCAGAAGGACGCGGCCGCGCCCCACGACCGGAGCTCGTAGTCGGGCAGGTTCACATAGGTTGCATGGACATTGCCGCCGATGCCGTCGCGCTCACCATAGCCGCTGGTGACCGCCCACGTCGCCAGACCGCCGCCGCCTGAGCCCTCGATCGTCGAGACCCCGCCGGTCAGGATCAGCTTGCCGCCCGTTCGGCTTTCCGGAATCCAGTCGGAGATTTGCGCCGTGGCCGGCGCCGCAGCCGCGCCAGCGAGCAGGCCCAGCGCGATGGCGGCGATCGAAATCTTGCGCATGGCTCAGCCCCCCCGAGATCCCAACCAGTTATCCGCAACAGGGTTAATGGCTGATAAATATCAGACCCGCTTCCATTCAAGAATGCCGAGTTGCCAATCCTTGTTGTGTAACGCGATACAACAACTTTCGATTGTATCCTAGTTTACTGTGCTTTCATCGGTTGCCGTTAAAGCATTGAGCATGCGCACTCTACTTGCCGCCGCTTTCGCTTTTCTGACACTCGGTGGCGCCGCCCACGCCGGCGATCTCACGGTGTCTGTCCGTGACACCGGTGGACGACCTGTTCGGGACGCCGTCGTGACCGTTCGGCCAGACGCCGGGGTGCCGCGCGGACCGATCCGCTTCTCCTGGCCGCTCCGCATCGCCCAGCGCGACGTGCAGTTCCAGCCCTACGTCCTGATCGCTCCGGTCGGCGCGACCGTCAGCTTTCCCAACCTCGATCGGGTGCGCCACCACGTCTATTCCTTCTCGCGCGGCAATCGGTTCGAGATCGAGCTTTTCGGCCAGGACCAGACGCGCACCCACGCCTTCACGACCGTCGGCACCGCCGCCCTGGGCTGCAACATCCACGACCAGATGCTGGCGTATGTGCGCGTGGTCGATACGCCCTGGGCCGGCAAGACGGGGGCCACGGGCGACGTCACCATCGCCGGCGTTCCGGCCGGTCCCGCCCGCCTGGTCGTGTGGCATCCGCGCCTGAACGTGCGCGGCAATGAGAGCCCCTATGTCCTGACCGTCGGGACCGGCCCGGGTCGGCAGACCGTGACCGGCGACTTCTCCGCCCGCGCAGCGGTGCGCTGAGATGATCCGTTTCCGCCATCTGCGCACCCGCCTGACGGTGCTCTACGCGGGCCTGTTCGGGCTCGCCCTGATGTTCGTGGCGCTCGCGGTCTTCACCGCCATCACCGCGAGCGCGCGCGGCGTGGTGCGCGGCGAACTGACCGCGTCGGGCGCGGTCTATGACCAGCTCTGGGAATCCCGTTCGGCTCAGCTCGAGCAGGGCGCGGCGGTGCTCGCCCAGGACTTCGGCTTCCGCGAAGCCGTCGCCACCAACGATGAACCCACCGTCCGCTCCGCCCTCGAGAACCTCAGCGCCCGCCAGGGCGTCGATGGCGCCCTGCTGCTCGGTGTCGACGGCTATGCCATCGCGGCCGGGGCCTCGCTCGACGAGGCAACGCTCGACACCCTCTGGACCGGACTGAACGGCGGCGAGATCTCGTCCGGAGTGCTCGACCTGAACGGTCAGCCGCACCAGGCGGTCGCCGCTCCGGTCATGGCGCCGGTGCTGATTGGCTGGGTGGTCTTCATCGATCGCCTGGACCAGGCCCAGATGACCCGGCTGGAAGAGCTGTCGGCCATCCCGCTCAGCGCCTCCGTCCTGACCCGCGCGGCAGACGGCTGGCGCGACATGTCCGGCCCCGAAAGCGCGCTGGCCAGCCTTATGGACCGGGCCGCCGCAGCGAACGGCGCCGCCATCGCAGGCCAAACCGCCCAAGGCGCAGCGATGGTGCTGGCTCGCCCCCTGCCCAGCTTCGACGCCGACGCGCCCGCCGTCCTGGCCCTCAGCTATCCCATGGCCAAGGCGCTGAAGCCCTATGAGCCCATGTTCTGGGCGCTGAGCGCGATCAGCCTCCTGGGTCTCGCCCTGCTGGTCGCCGGGACATGGTTCCTCTCGCGCGGCCTGACCCAGCCGATCACGGCGCTGGACGAGGCCGTCCACCGCCTGCAAGCCGGCGAAGACGCGAGCGTCGAGATCACGTCCAGCGACGAGATCGGCCGCCTCGCGGAGAGCTTCAACGCCATGGCCGGCGACATCCGCGACCGGCAGGCGCGCCTGACCCATATGGCGCTCCACGACACGGAGACCGGCCTGCCCAACCGCCTGTGGCTGGAGCGCCAGGTGGCCTCCAGCGCCTCGGCGCACGTCGTCCTGTTCGGCGTCGACCGGTTCGAGGTGGTCCGGAACGCCATCGGCTTCGAGGCCATGGGCCAACTGGTCGCCGCGCTCGGAGCCCGCCTGTCCACCGCCACGGGCGCGCCCGTCGCCCGTGTCGGCGCGGGCGTCATGGGCCTGGTTCTGGAGGTCAAAGGCGACGACGCCGACGCCATCGCCGCCGCCGCCCGCCTCTGCGCCGTCGCCGATGAGCCGCTAAAGCTGATCGGCGCCCGGATCGACGCGAGCCTGACCGCCGGCCTCGCCCGCGCCGGCCAGCCGACCGGCGGGCTCGACGCCGTCGTGGACCGCGCGGGCGTCGCCATCGACCAGGCCCGCGCCGCCGGCTCCAAGGCGGCTCTGTTCGACGCCGCCGCCTATGGCGATCCGGGCGCCAACCTCAGCCTGATGTCCGACCTGATCGGCGCGCTGGAGAGCGACCAGGTCTGGATGGCCTATCAGCCCAAGTTCGACCTGCGCCAGAACGCCATCACCGGCGTCGAGGGACTGATGCGCTGGAACCACCCAAAACGCGGCTTCATCGCGCCCGACCTGTTCATCGGCATGGCCGAGGAGACCGGCCAGATCCGCGCCCTGACCGAATGGGGCGTCAAGCGCGCCATCGCCGACCAGAAGGCCCTGGCCAAGGCCGGTCACAAGCTGAAGGTCTCGATCAACGTCTCGGGCCGCCTGCTGTCGGACGAGGGCTTCGCCCGGTTCGCCCTGAGCGCGGTCTCTCGCGCCAAGGCCGACCTGTGCTTCGAGATCACCGAGACGGCGGTCATCGACAATCCGGAAGCGGCGCTCGGCATCATCGATCGCTTCACGGCCGCCGGGATCAAGGTCTCCATCGACGACTACGGCTCGGGCCTGTCGTCGCTGGCTTATCTGAAGCGCATCGCCGCCGACGAGCTGAAGATCGACAAGGCCTTCGTCATGTCGCTGGACGAGAGCGCCAAGGACGCGCTTCTGGTCAAATCCACCATCGACCTGGCGCACAGTCTGGGCATGACCGTCACCGCCGAAGGCGTGGAGACCCAGACGGCGCTGGCGCTGCTGCGCGGCATGGGCTGCGACACGGCCCAGGGCTATCTGATCGCCCGCCCGCTGGCCCTGCCCGCCCTGATCGAGCGGCTGGACAAGCCGGCGCTGGAAGCGGCGGCGGCGGCCTAATCCTCCCCCATTGGGGAAGGTGGCACGTAGCGCAGCGGAGTGACGGAGGGGGCTGGGTTCGGACGCCGTCATTCGCGGCAGGCCCCCTCCACCGCTTCGCGGTCCCCCTCCCCCTACGGGTGAGGATTAGCCCTCTTGACCGTTCCACTGTTACAGCATAGTGGAACGCCGCGATGTCCGACACCCTGTCCCCGTCCGCCCCGAGCCGCGCCGCGAGCGATCGCGCCGCCCTGTTCGACGCCTTCCTGGCGTTGAAGACGCGGGACGAGGTCGAGGCCTTCCTGACCGACCTGTGCACTCCGGCCGAGGTCCGCGCCTTCGCCGAGCGCTGGGCCGTGGCCCGGCTGCTGGATCAGGGCGGCCGGTCCTATCGCGAGATCGCCTGCGAGGCCGGGGCCAGCCCCACGACCGTCGTGCGCGTCGCGCGCTTCCTGAAAGAGATGCCGCATCAGGGCTATCGCCTGGTGCTGGACCGTCTGAACCCCCAACACTGAGCCCCAACCGATGAGTACCGTAGAGGGGCGACTTCGCATCGCCGTGCAGAAATCCGGCCGTCTGGCCGACCGCAGCCTGGACCTCGTCCGGGACGCCGGCCTGCGCGTGGTCAAGGGGGCAAACGACCTGCTCTACAAGGTCGAGAACTATCCAATCGACCTCTTGCGCGTGCGCGACGACGACATCCCGACCTTCGTCGCTGACGGCGTCTGCGACCTCGGCATCGTCGGCGAGAACGTGCTGGAGGAAGGCAAGAACGGGGGCGCCAACGCCTCGGTCGTCATGCCTCTGGGCTTCGGCAAATGCACGCTGAAGCTGGCCGCCCCGCCGACGCTGGCCTGGGCCGGCCCGGCCACGCTGGAAGGCCGCCGCATCGCCACCTCCTACCCGAAGATCCTGCGTCGTTATCTCGACGGCAAGGGCATCAAGGCCGACATCGTCACCATGCGCGGCGCGGTCGAGGTGGCCCCCCGGCTCAAGCTCGCCGCCGCCATCTGCGACCTCGTCTCGACCGGCGCGACGCTGGAAGCCAATGGCCTCGTCGCCCGCGAGACCGTATTCGAGAGCCAGGCCGTCCTGATCCAGTCGCCGGTCGCCCCCGAGCCGCAACTCGCGCACCTTCTGGAGTCCATCATCGAGCGCATGGCCGGCGTCGTGTCCTCGCAAGGCGCCAAATACGTCATGCTGAACGCCCCGCGCTCGGCGCTGGACGAGATCACCGCCATCCTGCCGGGGGCCGGGTCGCCGACGGTCATGCCTCTGTCCGGCCGGGATGACGCCGTCGCGGTCCACGCCGTCTGCCAGGAGGCGGTGTTCTGGGAAACGCTGGAGAAGCTCAAGGCCGCCGGCGCCTCGGCCATCCTGGTCCTGCCCATCGAGAAGATGATGTGATGACGACGCCCGACGTGAAACGCATCGACTGGGCCTCGCTCGACGCCGCCGGCAAGCGCGCCGCGCTCGCCCGCCCGTCTCGCCGCTCCGAGACCCAGGTCACCGACGTCGTCCGCGCCATCTTCGACGACGTCGAGGCGCGCGGCGGTCAGGCCGTGATCGACTGGGCCGTCAAGCTGGACGGCCACGCCCCGCGCCGCATCGCCATCACCGACGCCGTCGTCGCCGAGGCCCGCCAGGCCCTGCCGCCCGCAGACGTCCGCGCCATCCGCGTCGCCGCCGACAATGTGCGCGTCTTCCACGAGGCGACGATGCCCGAGGACTCGGCCCTGGTCGAGACCACGCCCGGCGTGACCTCGCGCCTCGTCTGGCGGCCCATCGGCGCGGCCGGTCTCTATGTGCCCGGCGGCACGGCGCCGCTGTTCTCGTCGCTGCTGATGCTGGCCATTCCGGCCGCCGTCGCGGGCGTGTCAGAACGCGTCGCCGTCACGCCCCCGGCGAAGGACGGCTCGGTCCACCCCGCCATGATCCTCGCCGCCGCCGAGGCGGGCCTCGACGCGATCTGGCTGGTCGGCGGCGCCCAAGCTATCGCCGCCCTGACCTATGGCGTCTCCCTGCCCGACGGCGACATTCCTCGTTGCGACAAGCTGTTCGGCCCCGGCAACGCCTATGTCGCCGAGGCCAAGCGCTACGCCTCGTCCCTGCCCGGCGGCCCGTCCGCCGACATGCCCGCGGGTCCGTCCGAGCTCATGGTCGTCGTCGACCGCGACGCCGCGCCCGAGATCGCAGCTGCTGACCTGCTCAGCCAGGCCGAGCACGACGCCGACGCCCAGGTGATCCTGGTCTCCACCAGTCGCGCCACCCTAGACTACATCCTGACCGAGGTCGACCGTCAGGTCGCCACCCTGCCGCGCGCGGCCATCGCCCGGGCCAGCCTGAATGAGGCCCGCGCCATCCTGGTCCGCGACGAGGACACGGCCTGCGAGGTCATCAACCTCTACGGTCCTGAGCACCTGGCGCTCCAGGTCGAGGAACCCGAGGCCCTGCTGCCGAACATCCGCGCGGCGGGCGCCATCTTCGTCGGCCGCTTCGCCGCCGAGACGCTCGGCGACTACGCCGCCGGCCCCAGCCACGTCCTGCCGACCGACGGGGGCGCCCGGACGCTCGGCGGCATCACCACGGCCAGCTTCATGACGTCCATGTCGGTCCAGACCGTGACGCGGGAGGGGGCCGTCCAGCTAGCTCCGATCGCGGCGCGCCTGGCACGACTGGAGGGGCTGGAGGCCCATGCGCGGGCGGCCGACATGAGGAGCGGCAGATGACCGAACTGATCTCCCTTCTCCCCTTGCGGGAGAAGGTGGACCGCGAAGCGGGACGGATGAGGGGTGAAACTCGGTGTCAGACGCCGAGGCTCGGCCCCTACATCTCTCCCGCATCTTCGTACCCCTCATCCGTCGGCCTTCGGCCGCCACCTTCTCCCGCAAGGGGAGAAGGAGCCCTTTCATGACCCTCCCCGCTCCCTTCGCGCCGCTGGTCTCCGGGGCCGAGGGTCTCGACCGCTACCCCGGCGACACCGCCGCCCTGGCCGCCCGCATGGCCCAGATCTATGGCGTCGCCGCCGATCAGGTTCTGCCCGTGCGCGGCCTCACCCACGGGCTGGAGCTGGTCTGGCGCCTCGCCGCCCGCGATGGCGGCTCGGTCGAGTCCCCCGACGCCGAACCCTACGCTGGCCTTTCCCGCATCTATCGCGTCGGCGAAGGCGAGACCGTCGCGACCGTCGTCCGCGCGCTCGGCTCGGCCGAGGCGGTCGCGGAGATGGCCGCCCGCCTGTCGCCCGGCCTGCTGGTCGTGGATGAGGGCCTGGTCGAGTTCGCCAATGCCCCCTCCGCCGCCGCCTTGGTCGGCAATCACGCCAATCTGGTCGTGCTGCGCAGCCTGTCCCTCGCCTATGGACTGGCCGGTGCCCGCGTCGGCGCGGCCCTAGCCCAACCCCAGACCCTCGCCCGGCTCGCTGAAGTCATGGAACTTTACGCCCTGCCCGAGCCGCTCGTCCGACTGGGCATGCAGGCGCTGGACCCCTCGCGCATGATCGAGACCGCGGAACGCATCGCCGGTGTCCGTCGCGAACGCGAGCGGCTGGTCCGCGAGATCGGCCGCGTCATGGTCGTCGAGCCCGGCGTCGGCCCCATCATGATGGCCCGCCCGTCCGACATCGAGGCGACGCTCGCCGACCTCGCCCGCTTCGGCGTCGCCGCCGACCAATCCGGCGACCGCCTGCGTTTGCCGGTCTCGCTCAAGCCCGAGGTCAACGACCGGCTGCTGGCCGCGCTGGGCCTCGCCGTCGGCAAGACCCGCGCCCACCGCACCGGCCAGGCGGTCCGCGACACCAAGGAGACCCGCATCGTCTGCGCCGTCGACCTGGACGCCACCGCGCCGATCAAGATCGAGACCGGCGTTGGCTTCTTCGACCACATGCTGGAACAGGTCGCGGCCCACGGCGGCTTCTCCCTGCGGCTGAGTTGCGAGGGCGATCTCCACACCGACCCGCACCACACCATCGAGGACTCGGCCATCGCTTTGGGCCAGGCCCTGAAGCAGGCGCTCGGCGAGCGGCGCGGCATCGCCCGCTACGGCTTCGTGCTCGCCATGGACGAGGCCCAGGCCAATGTCGCCATCGACCTGTCCGGCCGCCCCTACCCGGTGTTCGAGGGCGAGTTCTCCACGCCCTACATCGGCGAATACCGCACCGACCTGACCGCCCACGTCTTCCGCTCGCTCGCCGAGCACCTGGGCGCCGCCGTCCACATCTCGGTCAAGGGCTCCGACGACCACCACAAGACCGAGGCCGCCTACAAGGGCTTCGGCCGCGCGCTCCGCCAGGCCATCCGCATCGAGGGCGACGCCGTGCCGAGCACGAAGGGGGTGTTGTGATGGTCGCGTTCGGTTTCCCTCTTCCATGGGGAGAGGGCTTGAGGCTCGGTAAGCGCAGCGCGCCGCTCAGCCGAAAGGGTGAGGGGTGGAGGAGAGACGCATCGCGTCGCGACGACGGGTGCGAACCGGTGAAGGCAGAACCCCTCACCCTTTCGCGCAAGTCCGATCGCCTTCGGCTCTCGGGCGCTCAAGCCCTCTCCCTATGGGAGAGGGGTCGATGATCGCCATCATCCACCTCGGCGCCGGCAACACCGCGTCCGTCCAGTTCGCCCTGGAGCGGCTGGGGGCCGACGTGCGCGTCACCGCCGACCCGACCGAAATCCGTGAGGCCGAGCGACTGGTCCTGCCCGGCGTCGGCGCCGCTGGTTACGCCATGCAGCGCATGGCCGAGCTCGGACTGACGGAAATCATCAGGGGCTTCCCTCGCCCGTTGCTCGGCCTGTGCCTGGGCCAGCAGCTGCTGTTCGCCGAGAGCGAGGAGAACGGCGGGGCGAGCATGCTGGGCTTCATCCCCGGCCGCGTCACCCGCATGCCCGTGCGCGACGACCTGCCCGTGCCGCACATGGGCTGGTCCAGGCTGCACACCCTGTCCGACGACCCGATCCTGGAGGGGATCAAGGCGGGCGACTATGCCTACTTCGTCCACTCCTACGTCTGCCCTGACACGCCCGCGACGATCGCCTGCGCCGACTATGGCGCCTCGGTCCCGGCCATGGTCCGCAGCGGCAACCGCTGGGGCTGCCAGTTCCACCCCGAACGCTCGGCCGAAGCGGGCGCGCGCATCCTGAAGAACTTCCTCGAGCTGCCGGCATGATGCGTTTTTTCTCAACCCCGTCATCCTCGGGCTTGACCCGAGGATCGGACGCAGGACCGCGCGTTCGAATGAGCGTCGCACGGACGGCACCGCGCCTTCCCGAGATAGGATTGGTGGAACCTCTGATCCTCGGATCAAGTCCGAGGATGACGGCGGGGGGACGGGCATGATCGTCTATCCCGCCATCGACCTGCGCGGCGGCAAGTGCGTGCGGCTGATGCACGGCCGCTTCGACCAGGTGACGGAGTACGACCCCGACCCGGTCGCCCGCCTGACCGCCTTCGCTGATGAAGGGGCCGAGTGGGTTCACGTCGTCGATCTGGACGGCGCCGAGGCCGGCCGCGCGGTCCAGCACGACCTGATTGGCCGCCTCGCCGCGACCCATCTGGCCCACATCCAGTCCGGCGGCGGCGTCCGCTCGGTCGCCGATGTGGAGCGCCTGCTGACCGCCGGAGTCTCGCGCGTCGTGGTCGGATCGCTGGCGGTGACGAAGCCAGACGCGGTCGCCGAGTGGCTGGAGCGCTTCGGCCCGAACCGCCTAACCCTCGCCTTCGACGTCCGCGTCGATGAGGACGGCGCACCCACCCCCGCGCTCAAGGGTTGGACGGAGGCCGCGGGCTTCGACCTCTGGACCGCGCTCGACCGCTATCCGGCCGGAACCCTGTCCCACGTCCTGGTCACCGACGTCGGCCGCGACGGAGCCCTGACCGGCCCCAACCTCGACCTTCTGGCCGAGATCGTCCGCCGCCGTCCCGAGCTGAAGGTCCAGGCCTCCGGCGGTGTCGCCACGCTCGACGACCTCAAGGCCTGCGCCGACATCGGCTGCGACGGCGCCATCACGGGCCGCGCCATCTACGAGGGCCGCTTCACGGTCAGCCAGGCCATCGAGGCCACGCGATGACCGCCCGCCGCATCATCCCGTGCCTCGACGTCAAGGACGGTCGCGTGGTCAAGGGCGTCCGCTTCGAGGGCCACGTCGACATGGGCGACGCCGCCGAGCTCGCCGCCCGCTATCGTGATCAGGGCGCCGACGAGCTGGTCTTCTACGACATCACCGCCAGCCCCGAGGGGCGCACCCTGGACTACCGCTGGGTGCGCGACATCGCGCGGCTGCTGGACATCCCCTTCTGCGTGGCCGGCGGCATCCGCACGGTGGATCAGGCCGCCGCCTGCCTCGACAACGGCGCCGACAAGGTCTCGATCAATTCCCCGGCGCTGGAACGTCCCGAACTGATCACCGAGATGGCCGAGCGGCTGGGCAGCCAGTGCGTCGTTGTCGGCGTCGACAGCCGCCGCGAGGACGGCGACTACGTCGTCCACAAATACACCGGCGATCCGAACGCCCGGCGTCTGGCGGGCAAGAAGACGATGGAGTGGATCGTGGAGGCGCAGGATCGAGGCGCGGGCGAGATCGTGCTGAACTGCATCGATCAGGACGGCGTCCGGCGCGGCTATGACACCGCCCAGCTGTCGGACGCGCGCAGTCGCCTGACCATCCCGCTCGTGGCCTCGGGCGGAGCGGGATCGCCGTCGCACTTCCTCGACGTCTTCGACCGGGCCAATGTGTCGGGCGCGCTGGCCGCCAGCGTCTTTCACTCGGGCCAGATCGCCGTCCCGGACCTGAAGGCCTATCTGGCGGGCGCAGGTGTGGAGGTGCGGACATGATCGATCCGGCAACCCTCGACTTCGACAAGGGCGGCGGCCTGATCCCGGCCATCGTGCAGGACGCCGACACGCTTCAGGTCCTGACGCTGGCGTACATGGACCGCGCCGCGCTGGACGAGACCATCCAGTCCGGCGAGGCGACCTTCTTCTCGCGCAGCCGGGGCGGCCGGTGGAGGAAGGGCGAGACCAGCGGCAACCGGCTGAGCGTCGTCTCCATCACGCCCGACTGCGACGGCGACGCCCTGATCCTAGCCGTCCGCCCGATGGGCCCCGCCTGTCACCTGGGGACCACCAGCTGCTTCGGCCAGGCCGACGCGCCGGGGCTGGGCCGCATCGCCCGGCTGGAGCGCACCATCGCCGGGCGCGCCTCTGCCGATCCGGCCTCCAGCTGGACCGCCAAGCTCCTGGCCCAGGGCCCCAAGCGCGCCGCCCAGAAGGTCGGCGAGGAAGGCGTGGAAACCGCGCTGGCGGGCGCGGCCGGTCCCGACGAGGAACTGGCGTCCGAGGCGGCGGACCTGATCTACCACTTGCTCGTTCTGTTACGGTCGCGTCACTTGTCGTTTCAGGCGGTGCTGGACGTGTTGGCCTCGCGCGAGCGACCGGCCAAACAGCCACAATAGACGACGGAGGCTCGAACCTCCGATCCAAGGAGACGAGCGAGCATGACGGCACTGGTGCTGTTCGGCGGCGGCGGCGATCTGGCGATGCGGATGCTCCTGCCGTCGCTCTATTTCCTCGCGCACGACGGCCTCTTGCCCGACGGCCTGAAGATCATCGGCGCGGCGCGTTCGGAAGAGACCCGCGAGGAATACCTCGCCAAGGTTCGTGCCTCCGTCGAGGGCAAGGCGAAAGCCGACGACGCCTGGTCCGACGAGGCCTGGAACAAACTCGAGGCCCGCCTCGACTACCTCGCCGTCGACGCCACCTCGGCCGAGAGCCTGAAGCCCCTGCGCGACCAGGTCGGCTCGGGCTCCGTGACCTCCTTCCTCGCCGTGTCGCCCTCGCTCTATGCCCGCATCGTCACCGCCATGCGCGCGGCGGGGCTGGCCGAGCCCGAGGACCGCGTCGTCCTGGAAAAGCCGGTCGGCCGCGACCTGGAGAGCTTCCGCGCCATCGACGACGCGGTGGCCGACGCCTTTGGCGAGCATCAGGTGTTCCGCATCGACCATTACCTGGGCAAGGAGACGGTCCAGAACCTGATCGCCTTGAGGTTCGGCAACACCATCTTCGAGCCGCTCTGGAACAACCTGTCGATCGACCACGTCCAGATCACGGTGGGCGAGACCGTCGGCGTCGGCGACCGCTGGCCCTACTACGACGAGTACGGCGCGCTTCGCGACATGCTGCAGAACCACATGCTCCAGCTGCTCTGCCTCGTCGCCATGGAGCCTCCGTCCGACCTCGACCCCGACTCCGTCCGCAATGAGAAGGTCAAGGTCCTGCGCTCGCTCCGCCCCGTCACGCCCGACGAGGTCGAGCGTGTCACCGTGCGCGGGCAATATGTCTCCGGCACCGTCGAGGGCCAGCGCGTCAAGGGCTACGACGAGGAACGCGGCGCGGATTCCGACACCGAGACCTTCGTCGCCATCCGCGCCGACATCGACAACTGGCGCTGGGCCGGCGTGCCCTTCTTCATGCGCACCGGCAAGCGCCTGCCGGAGAAGCGCACCGAGATCGTCATCCAGTTCAAGCCGGTGCCCCACTCCATCTTCGACCGCGACTCGAGAGGCGAGGTCCGCGCCAACCGCATGGTCATCGAGCTCCAGCCGGAAGAGGACATCTCGCTCACGGTGATGAACAAGCGGCCGGGGCTGGATCAGAAGATGCAGCTCCAGCGGATCGACATGTCCCTGTCCTGGGGCGTGAACCAGAAGGGCGCCAAGCCGCCGCGCCGGCGCATCGCCTATGAGCGGTTGCTGCTGGATGCGCTGAACGGCGACTCCACCCTGTTCGTCCGCCGCGACGAGGCGGAGAAGGCCTGGGAATGGGTCGACGGCGTGTCGGAGGCCTGGGGCGAGGGCAAGGTCAAGCCCATGCCCTATCGCGGGGGAACCTGGGGTCCGGACGCCGCAGACCTGCTGCTGGCGCGCACCGGACGGGAGTGGAAGACAAATGGCTAACGCCCGCTTCCTTTCGTCATTCCGGGCGGAGAGGCGGAGCCTCGTAGACCCGGAACAAGGCGGCGCGCGAGAGCGCGAAACTGTCGCGCACGCCGCTCGCGGACGCATTTCGCCGTCGCTCCGCTTCGGCGCCGCCCGGTTCCGGGTCTCCGCTGCGCTGCGCCCGGAATGACGAAAGTGATGATCGAAACCTTCCCCGACACTGACGCCTGGGCCGCCGCCATCGCCGCGCGGCTGGAGGAAAGCCTCGCGGCCGCCGTCATCGACAACGGCCGCGCCGTCTTCGCCGGCCCCGGCGGTACGACCCCGTCGCCGATCTACGCCCGCCTGGCCCAGGCCGACATCGGCTGGGACCGGATCGCCGTCACCCTGGTCGATGAGCGCCATGTCCCGGAGACCTCGCCCGACTCCAACGCCCGCCTCATCCGCGACGTCCTGCTGCAAGGTCCCGCCGCCGCCGCCCGTTTCATCCCGCTCTACACCCCCGCCGTCACGGTGGACCGCGCCGCCGCGCTGGCCGCCCACGCCCTGACGCAGGCCGGAGATCGCTTCGACGCCGTTCTTCTCGGCATGGGAGAGGATGGCCATATCTGCTCCATGTTCCCCGACAGCCCGACGCTGAAGACCCTGCTGACCCCGACGCTCAAACCCACCGTGCTCGGTGTCCCACCGGGCCGCGACGGCTCCGCCCCGCCGCAGGAGCGTCTGTCCATCAACCTGCCCTGGCTGATGTCGGCCGGTCGCGTCATCCTGGGTCTGAAAGGCTCCGTGAAGCGTTCGGTCTTCGAGCGCGAGGCCGAGGGCGATCCCGCGACCCAGCCCATCGCGGCCCTGATCGCGGCCAAGGTCCCGCTCGAAGTCGTCTGGACGGAAGGCTAGTCCCATGCCCCTGCACCCCGTCGTCAAGGACGTCACCGACCGCATCGTCGCCCGCTCGCGCGAGACCCGGCCCGACTACCTCCGCCGCATGGACGCCGCCCGCGACTCCGGCGTCGGCCGCGCCAAGCTGTCCTGCGCCAACTGGGCCCATGCCTTCGCGGGCCAGACCATCGCCGACAAGCTGACCGCCATGACCGGCAAGACGCCCAACGTCGGCGTCGTCACCGCCTACAACGACATGCTCTCGGCGCATCAGCCGTTCGAGCGCTTCCCCCAGATCATCCGCGACGCGGTGCGCGAGGTCGGGGCCACGGCCCAGGTCGCGGGCGGCACCCCCGCCATGTGCGATGGCGTCACCCAGGGCCGCCCCGGCATGGAGCTGAGCCTGTTCAGCCGCGACGTAATCGCCATGTCGGTCGGCGTCGCCCTGACGCATGACGCCTTCGACGCAGCCCTGTGTCTGGGCGTCTGCGACAAGATCGTGCCCGGCCTGTTCATGGGCTCGCTCGCGTTCGGCCACCTGCCTGTGATCTTCGCCCCGGCCGGGCCCATGCCCAGCGGCATTCCAAACGCCGAAAAGGCCCGCGTCCGCGCTGAGTACGCGCAAGGCAAAGTCGATCGCCAGACGCTGCTGGAAAGCGAGATCGGCTCCTACCACTCGCCCGGCACCTGCACCTTCTACGGCACGGCGAACTCCAATCAGATGATGATGGAGATCTGCGGCCTTCACATGCCGTCCACTGCCTTCGTCCATCCCGAGACCGGTCTGCGCGACGCCCTGACCGCCGCCGCCGCCAAACAGGCCGTGAAGCTGGCCGAGAGCGGGACCGGCCGCATGGCCGACGTCGTGGACGAGAAGTCCGTGGTCAACATGATCGTGGCCCTGCTGGCCACCGGCGGTTCGACCAACCACGCCATCCACCTCGTCGCCATGGCGCGCGCGGCGGGTGTCCTGATCGACTGGACCGACATGGACCAGCTGTCCTCGGTCACGCCGCTTCTGGCGCGGGTCTATCCCAACGGCTCTGCCGACGTGAACGCCTTTCAAGCGGCGGGCGGCGTCGCCTTCGTCACGCGCGAGCTGGCCGAGGCCGGCCACATCCACTCTGACGTCCAGACCATCATGGGACCCGGCATCCACCATTACTTCCAGGAGCCGTCGATGGTGGACGGCGAACTCGTCTGGCGTGACGGCGTCGCCCGGAGCCTGGACACCGACATCCTCCGCCCCGTCTCCGACCCGTTCGACAAGGAAGGGGGCCTGCGCCTCGTTCACGGCAATCTCGGCCGCGCCGTCATCAAGGTCTCGGCGGTCAAGCCCCAGCACCGCTTCGTCGAGGCCCCGGCCTTCGTCTTCGACAGCCAGGAAGACGTGCTCTCAGCCTTCAAGGCCGGAGACCTGGATCGGGGCGGCGTCATCGTGCTCCGCTTCCAGGGTCCCAAGGCCAACGGCATGCCGGAACTGCACTCCCTGTCGCCGCTGATGAGCGTGCTTCAGGATCGCGGCGTGCCGATCGCGCTCGTCACCGATGGCCGCATGTCGGGCGCGTCGGGGAAAACACCGGCCGCCATTCACGTCACGCCAGAGGCTCTGGAGGGCGGCCCGCTCGCCTTCGTAAAGACCGGCGACATCGTCCGCCTCGACGCCGAGGCCGGGGTCCTGAGCACGACCGCCGACCTGTCGTCGCGCGCCGCCGCGACGGCCGACGACGTCCAGTCCTGGGGCTATGGCCGAGAACTGTTCGGGGCCTTCCGCGCCGCTGTCTCCTCGGCCGAAGAGGGCGCCTCCGTCTGCTTCCAGGCCAGGCCGACCGCCCGCCAGCCCGAGCTGCGCGAGGTCGCAGATCACAACATCCAGAACCGGGCCATCGACGCATGAGTGACGCACGGACCCTCCTCGTCGGCGACGTCGGCGGCACCAACGCCCGCTTCGCGATCGCGCGCCTGGTGGACGGCCTGCCCGTCCTCGACCACCATGAGAGCTTCCCCGCCGAGCAGTATCCGACCTTCCTCGAAGGGGTCGCCGCCTTCATCGACGGCTGCGAGGTCAAGCCGTCCGGCGGCGTCATCGCCGTCGCCGGCCCGGTCGAGGACGGCGGCATCGACCTGACCAACTCGCCCTGGGCGGTGTCGGAGGCCGAACTGGCGACGCTGGGGCTCAACCCCGTCAAGCTCATCAACGACTTCGAGGCCCTGGCCTGGGGTGCGCCGATCGTCCCGGCGTCCGACCTCGTCCACCTCGGCGGACCCGAAGCGGGCGATCCCCACGCCACTCTGGCGGTGCTCGGCCCCGGCACCGGCTTCGGCGTTTCGGCCCTGGTGCGCGACGCCCACGGCAAGGAGATGGCCATGCCGTCCGAGGGCGGCCACGCCTGCTTCCCGCCCGGCGACACGGTCGAGGACGAGATCCTGCGCATCCTGCGCGAACGCTACGACCGCGTCTCCATCGAGCGGCTGATCTGCGGGCCGGGTCTTCTGAACATGCATCGCGCGCTCGCGCGCATCGAAGGCCGTGAGACCCACATCGACGACCCCGCCGAGATCACGCGCGAGGCGCTGGCCGACTGGGACAGCCCGTGTGGCGCGACGCTCGCCCGCTTCTGCGCCATCCTCGGGGCCGTCGCCGGCGACATCGCCCTGACGACTGGAGCCAAGGGCGGCGTCTATATCGCGGGCGGCATCGCGCCCCGCATCCTGGATTTCCTCAAGGCCAGTCCCTTCCGCCGCCGCTTCGAGCGCAAGGGCCGTTTCAAGGACTACATGGCCGACATCCCCACCTGGGTGATCACCCACAAGCACGCCGCGCTTCTGGGCGCCGCGCGAGTGGCTTTTGCAGAGGCCGGCTAACCTATGTTGTGAATTCCTTCACGGGAGCGTGAACCGAACGTGATCGACGGCGTTCGACAGGCTCCACTGTTGGAAGGATATCCCATGCGTAAGCTGACCATCACCGCCATCGCCGTCGCCGCCATGGCCGGCCTCGCCGCCTGCCAGTCGCCCGCCGACGAAGCCGCCGAAGAACAGGCCGACGCCCTGGAAGAACAGGCCGCCGCCGCTCCGACCGAAGCCCAGGAGCAGGCCCTGAACGCCGAAGCCGATCGCATCGAGCAGCAGGCCGGCAACGCCGACGGCGGCCTGACCACCGAGAATACTCCGAACACTTCGCCGTCCGACCCGAACGGCATGGCCCCGGCGACCCCGCCGGCCGAGTAAGGCCCATCCGGCGGGCGTCATGACCCCGCCGATCCTTCGGAAGACGGCCCCCGTCGCGATCGCGGCGGGGGCCTTTTCATGCGGTGATCAGAGGCGATTCTGCCCGATACGGATCGCCTCGAACCCGTCCGCAGTCAGCCTCTGGTAGCCGGTCTTGCCGCCCCGCACATAGACAGGCGACGCCTTCGCCGGATCGAAACCGTCCGCCACCAGATCGACCTTGCGGTACTTGAACGTGCCGGTCGTCTCCAGGGTCTTAGCGATGCGGACGAACACTGGCCGGGCGTAATGCGGCAGCTGGGCGTCGGCGTATTCCGCGAAGGCCTTGGGCGAGAATTTGCCCTCGACGACCAGGGTCACCATCCCCGCCTTGCCCTCGGCGCCGGGCACCGGCACGCCATAGGCGATGACCTCCTTGACGCCGGGAGCGTCGGTCAGCCGCTGCTCGACCTCAGCGGTCGAGACGTTCTCGCCCTTCCAGCGGAAGGTGTCCCCGATCCGGTCGATGAAGTAGAAATAGCCCTCGGAGTCCTGCCGCATCAGGTCGCCGGTGCGGAACCAGCCATCCCCCCGCTGGAACACGTCGGTCAGGATCTTCTTCTCCGACGCCGCCTTGTCGGCATAGCCCGAGAAGTCGTGGCGCACGTCGTTGCCGATGATGCCGACGGCCTCGCCGATCTCGCCGGGCTTGGCCTCGATGCAGAAACCGTTGGCGTTGCGCTCCGGCATCTCGCTGTCGATGTCGAACCGGACCAGCCGGATGTTCATCTGCTTCTTGAGAAACTTCGGCACCCGGCCGATCGAGCCCGCCTTTCCGTCGAAGTTGAAGACCGAGACGTTGCCCTCGGTGGAGCCGTAAAACTCGAGGATCTCGGGGATGGCGAAGCGCTGCTGGAACTCGGGCCAGACGTCCGGCCGCAGGCCGTTGCCATAGGCCAGCCTAAGCTTGTGCCCGCGCTCGCCCTCCTGCTCGGGGCAGTTCACCAGATAGCGGCACAGCTCGCCGATGTAGACGAACACGGTGGCGCCGGTCGCGTTCACGTCCTTCCAGAAGCTGGACGCCGAGAACTTGCGCCGCAGGATCAGCCGCCCCCCGTTCAGGAACGCCGGCCCCAGGCCCACCAGCCCGCCGGTCGAGTGATAGAGCGGCAGGACATTGAACACCCGGTCCTCGGCCGTCGTCGCCGTCGCTCCGGCGAAGGCCCGCATATAGGTCCGCGCCCGCGCATGATGAATCCGCGCCGCCTTGGGCAGGCCGGTCGTGCCCGACGTATAGATGTAGAGCGCCGTGTCCCGGTTGGTCAGGCCGTCGCGCACCGACCGGGGCGGCCGCACCGACGACCCACTACGCACCGCATTGTCCAGGCTCCGGCGCTCGGACGTCTCGTCGTCGCCGCGCAGGCCCAGCACCCACAGCATCATGGTCCGGGTTACGAACGGCCGGGCCTCCTCGCACTTCTTCCAGGTCTCCTCGTCGGCCACCACCTGCGACACGCCGGCGATATTCAGGCAGTGCGCCAACGCCTGGCCGGTCAGGTTGGTGTTGATCAAAGCGGTGGCGATGCCGACCTTGGAGAAACCCATCCAGGCGGCGATGAACTCGGGCCGGTTGGTCATGACCAGGCCGATCACGTCGGATCGCCTCAGGTTCCGCCCTCGCGCCCAGTGGGCGTAGCGGTTGGCCATGCCGTCGAGGTCACGATAGGTCAGCGACCGGGTCTCGTCCTCCAGCGCGATGCTGTCGCCGAACTTGTCGACCGCTTCCTCAAAGTCGTCGCAGACGAGGACGTCGCTATCCAGGCTGATCGGCTTGATGCGCTTCAGCAGACGGCGCAGGCCGGCGGCGAACTTGAGGTCGCGTCGGATATTGGCCGCCAGACCCATGGTCTCGGTCGCTCCGTGTGAGGCGCAAAGGACAAGCCTCCGTGATGGACAAGCGACGGCGTCGGGTCAACCGGCGGGAGAATCCGTCACAAACGAGATCGAACGTTTCCGGCGCGGCGTGGCGCCGCCGCCCCGGTTGACGCAGGGTCAATACAGATGATCCTGCTGGCTCGCAAAGCGCCGTTTTCGCCGCAATCCGCCGAGAGACGGTGCAGCTTTGTGGCGCAGATGGTGTTTCTTCGTGATCGCCCTTTCCTTTCCGGAACCCTGCTCGATGATGACGGTTATTCACGCCTCACCGAGGAGGACCACAGATGACTGTGACCTATACCGACGATACTTTGCGCAACGATCCCGTCCGTGACGAGGTCTTCGTTCCCCGCTACGCCCGCACGGGTCGTGCCCGCAAGAAGGGCGGCGTTCGCGCCTGGATGATCCTGGCGCCCGTCGGCGTCCTGGCCCTCATCGGCGGCGCCGCAGCCGTGATGATGTCAGGGGAGACCGGCGTAGGCCCGCTGGTCGGCGAGGAGCCCGTCGCTCCCATCGTCCAGCCCGCGCCGCTGGAAAGCTCGACCGCTCCGTCGTCGCTGGCGACCGGTTTGCCGTCGAATGCGACAATCACAGAGGTCGCCCCCGCGCCGGTGATCCGCGAAGCGCCGCCCGCCCCGCCCCCGGCCGTCCAGCGTCGCCAGCCGGCTGAACGCCGCGCCGCCCCGGTCGAACCGGCTCCGGTCGTCGAACAGGCGCCCGCCGAGCCGACTGGACCCCAACCCTATACGGCGACGCTGAACAGCCAGCCCGCGGCGACCGACAGCCCGGCCCCGGCCATCACCCCGGCCCCGCTGGATTGATCGACACGGCTCGATAAAAGCGACGAAGCCCCCGGATCGCTCCCGGGGGCTTTTTCGCATCCTCAACGCGCGGCGGGCGCCACCCGCCAGATCACATTGCCCACGTCGTCGGCCACCAGCACCGCACCCCGCGCATCGGTAATCACCCCCACCGGCCGACCCAGCGCCTCGCCCTCGGCGTTCAGGAAGCCGGTCAGGAAATCCTGCGGCGGACCGGCCGGCCGGCCGGCCGTGAACGGCACGAAGACGACCTTGTAGCCGCTCTTCGGCTCTCGGTTCCACGAGCCGTGCTGGCCCACGAACGCCCCGCCGCGATAGGCCGCCGGCAACAGCGACCCGTCGTAGAAGTACAGCCCCAGCGACGCCGTATGCGCGCCCAGCGCATAGTCAGGGCGAAGCGCCCGGGCCACGGCCTCGGGGTTCTCCGGCTTCACCCGCCGGTCCACCGTCTGGCCATAGTAGCTCCAGGGCCAGCCGTAGAAGCCGCCGTCGCGCACCGAAGTCATATAGTCGGGCACCAGATCGTTGCCGAGTTCGTCGCGCTCATTGACCGCCGTCCACAGCTGACCCGTCGTCGGCTCCCACGCCAGGCCGACGGGGTTTCTCAAGCCCGACGCGAACACCCGCGTGGCCCCGGTGGCGATGGTGATCTCCAGGATGGCCGCCCGATTGACCTCCTCCTCCAGGCCGTACTCGGCGATGTTGGAGTTGGAGCCCACGCCGACATACAACTTCGTCCCATCCGCTGAGGCCACCAGCGACTTGGTCCAGTGATGGTTCCGTCCGGCCGGCAGGTCGGCGACCTTCGTCGGGGCCGCGTCGATCCGCGTCTGACCCGTCTGATAGGGGAAGGCCACCACCGCGTCCGCATTCGCCACGAACAGCCGGTCGCCCACCAGCGCCATGCCGAACGGCGACGTCAGGTTCTCCAGGAACGCCGTCTTCGTCTCGGCCACGCCGTCGCCGTCCGCGTCGCGCAGGAGCGAGATGCGGTTGGCGCTCGGGACCGCCGCCCCGGCGCGGCCCATGACCAGCTTCATGACCCAGCCCCGGATGCCGCCCTGCTTGTCCTCGGGCTTGGGCGGGGCGTTGGTCTCGGCCACCAGAACGTCTCCGTTCGGCAGGCGATAGAGCCATCGCGGATGATCCAGCCCCGAAGCGAAGGCCTGCACGACATACCCCTGCGGCGCGGTGGGCGTCTGGCCTTCGGGCCATCCCACCGCCGGCGCGATGTTCACCAGCGGCAGCGGCCGGCTGTTCGGCTGGACCAGCGTCGGGTTCGGCCCATAGGTCGCGCCGTCGGGGGCCAGAGGGCCGCCTCCGCAGGCGGCGAGGCTCAGGGCTCCGAGCGAGACGGCGAGGGCTTTCAGGCGCATGGCGGCGGCTCCGGTCAGGGGGCGGTTTCGGGAAACTCGAGGCGGCTCACATCGTAGCCGAGCGCGCGAGCCCGCTCGACCAAGGCGGCGAGCTCGGCCGGCGACGGCGGGGTGCGGGTGTAGATCCACAGCTTCTCGAAGCGCGGGTCGGCCGAGATGAACCAGCTGTAGTCGTCGGCCCGGTCCAGCACCCAGTATTCCCAGGTCACGAACCCGCCGAAGTAGGGCGCCCTCAGCTTGGCGTTGAAGCCGGGGTCCAGGATGACCCCGGCCGCGCCCACGGCCCGCTCGCGCCCGTCGATGCCGCCCTGACGGCAGGCGTCGCGCAGATCGATCCGCGTAGGCGAGACGATGACGTAGTCGGTGGTCGCCGCCACGCAGCCGTCGGTCAGCCGCATCGGAAGGCGCGCCACTTCCAGCCAGCGCCCGGAATAGAACCGCTCCAGATCGACGGGCTTGGTCGGCTGCGGGGCCCGCACTTGATCGGCGGGGATCGAACTCGCGCAGGCGCCCAGGCCGAGGGCGAGGCTGAGGGCGAAAGCGGCGGTCAGGCGGGCGAGGGTCACGCGAACGGCTCCGGTCGTCTGCTGGAAGACCGAAGATACGGCCACGGTTCCGGATCCGGACGCGGCGAATGCGCGCGGCGTGTCGTCTCAGCCCGGCGTCAGGTCGCGTGGCGGGCGGATGCGCCGGAACCGCGCCTCCACGAAGGCGAACAGTCCGAAGGCGATCAGCCCAAGCGCCGTCAGCCCCAGCACCCAGTTCCCGCCCGGCTGACGCTCCAGCGCATCCAGCGCCGCGCCGAACCCCGTTACCTCCTCCGCGCTCGCGTGCCATCCGGCGATCGATACGAACACGCCCAGCGGCAGATACGCCACGCCTCGCGCGATATAGCCCGCCCGGGCGATGGGCGAGACGGTGCGGCAGAGCTCCGGCGAACAGGCCAAAGCTTCGCCGAAGTCGGCCTTCACGCCCTTGATGATGTTGCCGACGCCGACGCCCAAAATGACCAGACCCACCCCGATCAGCAGCCAATCGCCGTACGGCAGGGCCAGCAGCTCGGCCGCCTTCTGCTGGTTCTCGGCTACGTCGTCGGATCCTGTCGACCGCTCGTACTCGTCCAGAAACTCGAACACCGTCGAGGCCAGCAACCCGTAGAACACCGCGCTCGCCGCCTGCCCGGCGCGAAGCATAAGGGCCTTCCTCGACGTCCCCTCCCGGTCGGCGTCGAACACGGATTGCAGCACGCGCCACGACACGAAGGCCCAGAGCCCCACGCCCAAAAGGAGCAACCACACCCGCCCGAACGGCTGGTCCGCGATCATGGCGACCGCGCCGCTCGAGCCCACCGCATCGCCCGTCATGTCCAGCGCCGCCATCAGACAGATCACGCCGATTGACACATAGACAAAGCCCCGCGCCCCGTATCCGACCCGCGCCGCCCACTCGAGCAGCGTCTGCAGCGGCGGCACGCGCCTCAGGATGGCGAACCGCCCGCGCCCGGCCTCGCCCAGCGCCGCGAGACGGGCGCGCACATCCTGGATCGGGGCGAAGACGTCGGCCATCGGGGCTCCTGAAGACAGCGGCGCCGTGAAACGCGGCGTGACCGCAAATGGCTCCGCCCGCCCCTTGAGCCGCCCTCGTTCCACGCCATATTCCGGCCACGGCGCAGCGGCCGGTTTCAGGGGCTCGCCATGCCGCCGGTCATCGACATCCAGGGCGTCACCAAGACCTACAAGGGCGGCCATCAGGCGCTGAAAACGGTCGACCTCCAGATCGGCAAGGGCGAGATCTTCGCCCTGCTGGGCCCCAACGGCGCAGGCAAGACCACGCTGATCTCCATCATCTGCGGCATCGTCACGCCCACGACCGGAACCATCATCGCCGACGGACACGACATCCGATCCGACTACCGCCAGGCCCGCATGAAGATCGGCCTGGTCCCGCAGGAGCTGACCACCGACGCGTTCGAGACGGTCATGGCCACCGTCACCTTCAGCCGGGGCCTGTTCGGCCGCTCGCCCAACCCGGGCTTCGTCGAGAAGGTCCTGAAGGACCTCTCCCTGTGGGAGAAGCGCAACGACAAGATCATGACCCTGTCCGGCGGCATGAAGCGCCGCGTCATGATCGCCAAGGCCCTGTCGCACGAGCCCGACATCCTGTTCCTTGACGAGCCCACCGCCGGCGTCGACGTGGAGCTGCGCCGGGACATGTGGGAGCTGGTCCGCCAGCTTCGCGAGCGCGGCGTCACCATCATCCTGACCACCCACTACATCGAGGAGGCCGAGGAGATGGCCGACCGCGTCGGCGTCATCCTCAAGGGCGAACTGATCCTGGTCGAGGAGAAGACCGCCCTGATGAAGAAGCTGGGCAAGAAGACCCTGACGCTGAACCTGCAGGACCCGTTGTCCGCCCTGCCGGCCGAACTGTCGGAATGGGACCTGACGCTGAAGGCCGACGGCAACGAGATCGAATACGTTTTCGACTCCAACGCCGAGCGCACCGGGGTGCCGTCCCTGCTGCGCCGCCTGTCCGACCTCGGCATCGCCTTCAAGGACCTCAACACCCGCCAGAGCTCGCTGGAGGACATCTTCGTCAGCCTGGTCCACCAGGATAGCCGGACCGGAGCCGCCGCATGACCTTCAACGGCTGGGGCGTCTGGGCCCTCTACCGCTTCGAAATGGCCCGCTTCGGCCGCACCATCTTCGGCAGCCTGATCACGCCGGTCATCACGACCGCGCTCTACTTCGTCGTCTTCGGCTCGGCCATCGGCGGGCGGATGGAGGAAGTCGGCGGCGTGCCCTACGGCGCCTTCATCGTGCCGGGTCTGGTCATGCTGTCGGTCTTCACCCAGTCGATTTTCAACGGCAGCTTCGGCATCTACTTTCCCAAGTTCACTGGCACCATCTACGAGATCCTGTCGGCCCCGCTCTCGCCGCTCGAGACCGTCACCGCCTACGTCGCCGCCGCCGCGACCAAGTCCCTCATCGTCGGCCTGATGACCCTGGCCACCGCCACCCTGTTCGTGCCCCTTCAGGTCCAGCACCCCCTGGCCATGATCGGCTTTCTGGTGCTGATCTCGGTGACCTTCAGCCTGTTCGGCTTCATCATCGGCCTGGTGTCCAACAGCTTCGAGCAGCTGCAGTTCATCCCCATGCTGATCGTGACGCCCCTGACCTTCCTGGGCGGGGCCTTCTATTCGATCGACATGCTGCCTGCCGCCTGGCGGACCGTCACCCTGTTCAACCCCGTGGTCTATCTGATCGACGGCTTCCGCTGGGCCTTCTACGGCATGAGCGACGTGGGCGTGGGCGTCAGCGCGGCGGCCATGATCGCCTTCTTCCTGATCTGCCTGTCCATCGTCGGCTGGATGTTCAAGACCGGCTACCGCCTCAAGAACTGAACGGAGCGCTCCCATGCCCAAGGCGATCTGGAACGGCGCCGTCATCGCCGACAGCGACGACACCGTGGTGTTGGAAGGCAACCACTACTTCCCCCGCGACGCCGTCGACCCGGCTGTGCTGCGGCCCTCGTCGACCACCACCGTCTGCCCGTGGAAGGGCACGGCCTCCTACCACTCGATCGTGGTGGACGGTCAGGAGAATCGGGACGCCGCGTGGTTCTATGCCGAGCCCAAGTCCGCCGCCGCCGAGATCAAGGACCGCATCGCCTTCTGGAAGGGCGTCGAGGTGCGCTAGCCCTTCGCCATTGGACCGCCACGTCTCTCCGGTTTAAGACGCCGCCATGTCCGACACGCCGCCCAACGATCCCAAGACGCCCTCGCCCGGCCCGTCTCAGGGGGCCTCGTCCGAGCCCTTCGTGCGCGGCCGCATCGTGTGGGGCCGCCCGCCGGAGACCGTTTTCCGCGCCGGCCCCCTGCCGCGCCCGCCGCAGAGCTGGACCCAGCCCATGCGACCCCAGCCGCCGCGCCCGGCCGCCCCGCCGCGCCCCGCAGGCGACATCTTCACCGGCTCCATGATCCCCCGCGCAGCGCCGGAGACCGCATTCGACATCCCGCCGGTCGTCGAGCCCGAGCCCGTCGCCGAGCCGCCGCCGACCGAGGATGCGGTCGCCAAGCCGCGCCGGAGCCGCAAGGCCACGACGGCGAAGGCCGCCCGGGTCGCCGAGCCCGCGGCTGACGCCTCCGTCGTCCAGGAGGCTCCCGCCGCCGAACCTGAACCGCCCGTCGTCGAAGCCTACGTCGAGCCTGAGCCCGAAGCGCCCGCCGAACCGATCCTCGAGACGATCGTCGAGCCGGAACCTGTCCGCCCGGCCGCCCGTCCCGCCCCCGCCGTCGAGATCATCGTGGAGCCCGAGGCGCCCGAGCAGATCGACACCATGCCGCCCCCCCTCTCGACGGCCCAGGGCCAGACCGCCGACCCGCGCGCCATCCCGTCCGTCGTCGTCACCCCGACCCTCTACGCCCAGGTCGGCGCCGTCATCGAGAAGGTGAAGACCAACGACACCTGGCGCATCGCCGCCGTCGTCGGGGCCGTGGCGGTCATCGCCGGTTTCGTCTGGGTCGCCACCCTGCCCGTCGGCGACGCCCCGGTGCTCGACATGGACGCGCCGCCGCCCGCCGCCCCGGGCGCCGAGGCCCCGCTTGTCGTCGAAGCCGCGCCGGTTCCGACCAGCGATATCGCCGCCGCTCCCCCCGCCACAGCGGCTGCGTCCGCGCCTCCGGTCGTCGAACGCGCGCGCCCGGCTCCGATCGCGCCGAGCGCCCCTCCCACGCGCCCTGCCGCCACGACCGACGGACCGACCACCGCCCCGGCGCCGACGCCTCGCACCGTCGCGCCCCCGGTCGCCGAGCCCGTCACGCCGCCCGTCATCGACACCGCGCCGCTGGTGGTCGAACCGCCGACGGCCGCGACCCCGGCGCCGACCGACCCCGACGCTCCGATCGCGACCCGGCCTCAGCCGCTCAACTGACCGGGACCACGTCGAACGCCAGCAGCAGGGTCTTCTGCAGGCTCTTGGCGTTGTCGTCGCTCAGCAGATACAGCCGCGTCCCTGTCGCCGTCGCCACAGCCGCGACGCCCTCGAAATTGTCGACCGACGCGGGCGGACGAAGCTCGATCAGCGGCGAAGACCGCCGCCCGTCATCGCTCAGGAATCGCACCCGCGCGCGCATGTCGAAGGGCGGGCTGTAGTATCGCTCGACCACATACCAGCCCCGCCCCGCCGGATCTCGATCGACGCCGGTGAGGCGATAGCCGTCCGCCGGACGCAGATCAGAGAGCTCAGAGCAGCCCTGCGCCCGGCAGCGCCAGCCTCCGCCCCCCTCGGCCAGAACCAGCCAGCCATCGGGAGCAACGGCCAGCCCCTCGAACCCCTCATTGGACGCCAGAGCGACTTCGGGCGCGGCGACCGAACCTGGCCGCCCCAGCCCCCCGACCCCATAGTCCCAGATCCGGTGCTCGCCCTCGAAGGCCACCAGCACCCGCCCGTCCAACAGCAGGGCCAGACCCTCCGCATCCGCCCGGTCCTTGGGGGCCAGCACAGCGCCGTCCGGGTCGGACAATGCCCGCCGCGTCGCCTGATCCGCCGAGACCAGCCGCCCGTCCTGATCGAACCTTAGGGTGAACCGCACCAGATCCCCGAAGTCGCTGACGATCCACGCCCGATCCCCCTCGACCTTGATGTCCGACAGGCCGTGCAGATGCGAACCCCGCAGCGTCAGTCCGCCCGCATAACGCACGCTGGGCGCCAGCGAAGCTCCGCCGATCCCCAGCGGCGTCCGTCTCGCCTCGATGCGGATCGGGAGGTCCGGCCCCGCGGGCTGCGGCGTCGACGTCACCACGCCCGCGCAGGCCGCCGCCGCCAGCAGACCGGCCGAGACCAGACCCCGCAACGCCACCCGCCTCACGCCGCGCGCTTCTGGCCGCGCCCGCCGCCACGCCGCTTGCCGGTCTCCTTCGGCGCCGCCTCGAACAGCTCCGCCAGCTTCTCGATCATGACGCCCGCCAGCTGCTCCACATCGACGATCGTCACCGCCCGGCGATACCAGCGTGTGACGTCGTGGCCGATGCCGATGGCGATCAGCTCGACGGGCGACTGCGTCTCGATCCGCTCGATCACCTGGCGCAGGTGCTTGTCCAGATACAGCGCCGCGTTGGCCGACTGGGTCGAATCGTCGACCGGCGAGCCATCAGAGATGACCATCAGAATGCGCCGCTGCTCGGGCCGGGCGATCAGCCGCTCGTGCGCCCAGGTCAGGGCCTCGCCGTCGATGTTTTCCTTCAGCAGCCCCTCGCGCATCATCAGGCCGAGGTTCTTCTTGGCCCGCCGCCACGGCGCGTCGGCGGCCTTGTAGATGATGTGGCGCAGGTCGTTCAGGCGGCCGGGCATGGCCGGCTTGCCCGCCGTGATCCAGGCCTCGCGGCTCTGCCCGCCCTTCCAGGCGCGGGTGGTGAAGCCCAGGATCTCGACCTTGACCCCGCACCGCTCCAGCGTCCGGGCCAGGATGTCGGCGCACACGGCCGCCACCATGATCGGCCGCCCGCGCATCGAGCCGGAGTTGTCCAGCAGCAGGGTCACGACGGTGTCCCGGAACGGGCTCTCGCTCTCGGCCTTGAAGCTCAGCGGGCTGGTCGGATCGGTGATGATCCGGGTCAGGCGCGCGGTGTCCAGCACGCCCTCTTCCAGATCGAAGGCCCAGGACCGGTTCTGCTGGGCCAGAAGCTTCCGCTGCAGCTTGTTGGCCAGCCGCGCCACCACTGAGGACAGCACCGTCAGCTGCTGATCCAGCAAGGAGCGCAACCGCTCCAGCTCCATCGGATCGCACAGGTCGGCGGCGTCGATGACCTCGTCAAAGGCGGTGGTGAAGACGCGATAGGCGTCGATCGCCCGCCCGTCGTCGGCGTTCTCCTGACGGTTCGGCAGGGCGCCTTCGGCCACGTCCGGACCGTCGTCGGCCTGATCGCCGTCCCGCTCGGCGGGCTGGCCGGACTGCTGCGCGTCGCGGTCCTGTTCGGAGGTCTGGTCTTCAGACCGGCCGTCCATGGACTGGCCGCCGTCGCCGCCGCCGTCGTCCTCCTCGTCCTGCTGATCGTCTTCGGACGGATCGGGGGCCTGCGGCTCCGGCTCCTCCTCGCCCGCGTCTTCGGATGCATCGTCGCCGCGCCCGTCGCCGGGATCGAGATCCAGCGCCCGCAGCACATCCTTCATCGCCGCCCCGAACGCCGCCTGGTCCCCCGCCTGGGCCGCCAGCGCATCCAGCTCGGCCCCCGCCTTGCCCTCCAGCGCCTCGCGCACGAGGTCCAGCATGGCCCCGGCCCCATCCGGACTGCGCCGGCCCGTCACCCGCTCGCGCAGCAGCAGCGCCACCGCCTCCGGCACCGGCACCCGCTCGGCGTCCGTGACCCGCAGCGCCCCCATCTTCTCCAGCCGGGTCAGGAGCGCCGCGTCCATATTGGCCCGCACGCCCGCCAGAGACTGCGAGCCATGCGCCTCCACCCGCGCCTGCTCGACCGCGTCGAACACCTCGGCTGCGCGGCTGTCGCTGGGTCGCGCTTTCGCGTGGACACCCGCGTCGTGGTTGGCCAGCCGCAGCGCGAGCCGGTCGGCCTGCCCCCGCAAGGTCGCGCTCTCGGCCTCCGACGCCGTCCTTGGCGGGTGCGGCAGGGTCAGGACGCCGTCGGTCAGGCGCGGCCCCTCGGACCCGAACACCACCTCCAGCTCCGGCTGCTCGGCCAGGGCCCGCGCGGCATGGGCGAGCGCGCGCTTGAAAACGTCCTGCGGGCTGTCGGCGGAAGGCATGGTAGACACCTAATCCGTCACCACGCGCGGGGCCAGAGCGACGACGTCGCGTGAAGATGGCGAACGCCGCGCTGACCATGTTTCTTCACCGCGCGTCAGGAAACCGCGCGCATCCTTCCTCGTCACGCCTCGGAGTTGCGTCATGAGGGAACTGCCCGTCCGCCTGCCGCCGAGCCTTCAGGCCAAGCCGCGCCGCCAGCTGTGGCGCGACACCTTCTTCTTCTGCGCCTCGTTCACCGCGACCTTCTGCGCCTCGGTGCTGATGCTCGAGCACTGGGCCGCCGTCATCGCATGACGTCTCAGCCGACGTGGGCGTCGTAGAGCGTCAGCACGGCCTCGAACACCCGATCCACCGTCAGGGCCTCGATCGGCGCGAACGCGCCGCGCACCGGATTGGAGGCCGCAATCGCCGTCCTCGGCCCGCGCGGCCCGTACAGCCACCACTCCGTCGGCCCGAACAGACCCAGCGTCGGCCTGCCCAGCGCCGCCGACACATGCATCAGGCCGGAGTCGTTGCCCACGAACAACGTCGCCCGGTCGATGGCCGCCGCCGAGGCCAGGATGTCGCCCTTGCCGACGAAGTCGATGCCCCGATTCCCCGCCGTCTCCAGTGCGGGCGCCGCCGGAGCGTGGTCACCGGGTCCGCCCACCGCCATGAAGCGCCATCCGGCGAAGCGCGGCTCCTCCATCAGCCGCCCCACCAGCTCCCCCCACCGATCCGCCGGCCAGCTCTTGCCCGGCTGATGCGCGATGGGCGCCAGCGCCAGGATCGGCCCCGGCCCCGGCCGCCCCGCCAGACGCGGATCGATCACGGCGGCGGCGTCCGCGCGCGCCTTGTCGTCGAGGAAGATCTCGGGCTCCAGCGGCTCGGCGGCCCCCATCAGCCGGGTGACCATCTCGACCTTGGGCAGGCCCGTCTCCCACTTGCGCGAATAAACGATCCGCCGGTCCGCCCGCAGCAGCCAGGCCAGCGCCGAGCCCCGGATGTCGATCACCATCGCCCAGTGCGTGCCGACCACCTGCTTCCACAGGTCGACCCAGTGTCCGGCCGCCTTCTTCTTGTCGAGCACGATCACCTGCTCCACGCCCGGCGCCGAGCGAAAGAACGGCGCCGGCGGCCGACCGCAGGCCACGGTGATCTCTGCGCCCGGAACCTGCCGCGCGATCTCGCGGATCACGCCCGAGGAGATGACGCAGTCGCCGATGCGGTTGGAGGTGACGAACAGGACCTTCTTGGCGGGCACGGACGGTTTTCCTTCGCTACCCTTCCCCGTGCACCCCGGCGAAGGCCGGGGTCCAGATATCAGACTCGGTCCGTGGAACCAGCCCCATGCGTGACCCGAGCAACTCACCTGCTTCTGGACGCCGGCCTTCGCCGGGGTGCACGGTAGAGAGATGACCGACTTCGACACCCTCTCCCGCCCAGACGGCGAGACACTCGCCTTCAAGCGGGTCGGCGGCTCCACCCCCACCGTCCTCTGGATCGGCGGCTTCCGCTCAGACATGGAGGGGACCAAGGCTTTGGCTCTTGACGCCGCCGCCTGCGAACGCGGCTGGTCCTACGTCCGCTACGACCACTTCGCCCATGGCCAGTCCTCCGGCGACTGGCGACAGGCCGCGATCGGCCGCTGGCGCGAGGACGCCATAGCCCTGATCGACCATCTGGACGGCCCGGTCATCCCCGTCGGCTCCTCGATGGGCGGCTGGGTCGCCCTGCTCGCCGCGCTCGCCCGTCCCGAGCGGATGGCGGGCCTTATCCTCATCAACCCGGCCCAGGACTTCACCGAGCGCCTGATGTGGCCGTCCCTTCCCGACCACACCCGCCAGGCCATCCTGCGCGACGGCGAAGCGATGATCGTCGAGGAGGGTCTGGGCGAATACGTCCTGACCCGCCGCATGTTCGAGGAAGCGCGCGACTGGCTGCTGCTGGATGGCCCGATCCCGATCACCGCCCCGATCCACGTCCTTCAGGGCCGCGCCGACGACACCGTGCCCTGGTCCCACGCCATCGCCCTGGCCGAGCGGCTGACCGGCGGCGACGTGCGGCTGGACCTGATCGAGGGCGGCGACCATCGCCTGTCGACGCCGCGCGATCTGGCGCGGCTGGTCGAGGCGGTCGAGGGGATGCGCTCGCTCAAATAGCGAGCGGTCGCGCCTCGATCGATAGCGAGAAAGAAGGCTTAGGAGCGCGTCGCCGCCGGAGCCGCCGGGCGAAGGCCGGGCGCCGAGGCCTGCATCACGACCGGACGGCGCTGGCCGCCGGCGGCGATGATGCGGTCGATCCGGGCCTTCTCGGCGCGGAAACCGGCCAGGTCTGCGCCGGTCAGCTCTGTGCCGACATCCACGCGGATGCTGGTCGGATTGATGCGCTGGCCGTTGCGCCAGATCTCATAATGCAGGTGCGGACCGGTCGAGGCGCCGGTCGAACCGACATAGGCCACGACCTGGCCCTGGCTGACGCGCTGACCGGCGCGGATGCCCGAGCCGTAGCGCGACAGGTGGCCATAGCCGCTTTCCAGCCCATTGGCGTGGCGGATGCGCAGCCAGTTGCCGTACCCGCCCCAGCGGCGCGCCTCGACCACCACGCCGTCGGCCGGCGCCACGATCGGCGTGCCGGTGGAGGCGGCGAAGTCGATGCCCTGGTGCATGCGGCGGAAGCCCGAGATCGGGTGGGTCCGCACGCCGAACGACGACGAGACGCGGAAACCGCGCAGCAGCGGCGTGCGCATCATCGAGGAGCGAATGTTCTTTCCCGAGGCGTCGAAATACTGCGCCTCGCGCGCGCCCGCCGGGGTGTAGCGATAGAAGGCCACGCCCTTCAGCTCGGCATAGAGCAGATCGCCGGTATCCACCGTGCGGCCGTTCTCTGTGACCTGACGGTCATAGACCAGGGTGAACTCGTCCGAAGCCCGAACATCGCGTTCCAGGTCGAACTTGTGGCCGAAGATGCGGGTGGCGGCGCGGCGAATGGCGGCGTCGGCGCCCATGCGCTGGGCCGTGGCCGACAGCGAGCCGCGCACTTCGGAGGTCAGGACGACGGTCTCTTCGGTGACTCGTTCTTCCAGTTCGCGCAGGCGGAGCGCGCCGTCGAAGCTGCGCGACACGGTCAGCTGGCTGGCCGGGCCGGTGCGCATGGTCAGGCCGATCAGGCGGGCGTCGCCCCGGCCGCCGCGCGGACGGGCGATGGCGGTCTCGAACCGCAGGCCGGCCTGCATCTGGGAGACGTCATAGGCGTTGGAAACGGTGGCGGCGACGGCCTGGGCCTCGGCTCCGCTGATGCCCGTGCGCTGGACGGCCTCTTCGAAGGTCTCGCCGCGGCGGATCTGGACAGGAATGGCTTCTGGGGCGGTGAGGCCGGCGGGCGCGCCGGCGGCGGCGAAGGCCTGGGCTTCGAGGGCGGCGATCTGCTGGGCGGTCAGTTCCGGAACCGGCTCGGCCTGAGCGGGTTGATAGACCCGGCCGGCGAGCGTGGCCACGGTCAGGGCAGCGGCGGCGGTCAGGAGATGCGGCGCAAAACGCATCGGCTGACGGCGCGGATCGAACTGAGCCATCGGTCCCCGGCGAACAACGACGCCAACCCGGCGCCAAACCCACTCAAAGCAAGGATCACGCCTGGGTCCCCCCGTGCGCGAGGCAAGCCGTATAACTCGCCGACGCCATCATGGGAAGCAGGATCGTTACAAAGGATTAACCGCCCAAACGCCTGTCTGTAGAACGTAAGCGATTTGGGTATTCCGACAGCATCCGTGAGAGTTTATCGCCAAGCTATGCGCGCCGATGCTGTCCCTCTGGAATCACGCCCGACAGGGGCGCGGCGACGCTTCACTCAAAGTGGCCGCGATGTCACTCAATGTGGCGCGTCCGACACGACGATCTTGGTCTCTCACATCTCGACTGATCTGAACGCATTGCCCGTCCCGCATTCGGACAGGGTCCGCCCGTGACGCAGGATCCCGCTCCCGTCCGGCGCCGACGTCCCGTCTGGCCGCGTCTCGTCCTGATCGGACTTCTGGTCTTCATCCTGACCGCCGCCCTCCTGACCGCCCTCACTTGGATCAACCGCCGCGCGGCCGCCCGCGAGGTTCTCGTCGGCTGGCTGGATGACCGCGGCATCCCTTCAGAGGTCGAGGTGGAGCGGATCGAGCTGGACGGCTTCATCGGCCGCGTCCGCATCGGCGACCCGGAAAATCCGGACGTGACCATTGAGCGGGTCGAGGTCGATTACGCGCTCGCCATGCCCTGGGCCGTCGGCGGCATGAGCGTGACCCCGTCGCGCATCCGCCTGGTGCGCCCCGTCATGCGGGCCCGCTGGCGCGACGGCGAGCTGTCCTTCGGCTCGCTCGATCCCCTGATCGAGGCGTTCTCCGACCGACCGCCCCGCCCGGAGACGCGCGGACCCGTCGTCATCGTCGAGACCGGCCGCCTGCGGCTGGACACCGAATACGGCCCGGTGTCGCTGCTGGCCGACGCCCGCGTCGACGACGGCAGGCTGATGCGGCTCGCCGCCCGCATGCCCTCGGCCAGCCTGCGCAGCGGCGACATCGACGTCCGGGGCCTAGGCGGCACGCTGGACCTCACGACCCGCGGTGATCGCGTCGCCCTTCGCCTGGACCTCGAAGCCGGATCCCTCGAGGCCGCGGGCGCCCAGGGGCGAAATCTGGACCTCACGCTGACCGGCGCCCTCGCCTACCCGGACATGGAGGCCCGACGCGGCGACGGCCGGGCCGAGATCGATCTGCGGCTGACCGGCGACCGCCTGGCGCTCGGCCAGACCGTCGCCGAGGACGCCGTCCTCACCGTGGGAAGCCAGGGCGACGTCACCGGCTGGATCGACACGCTCGGCTTCGACGGCGCGGCCACGGCGCGGCTCGTCGCCGCCCGTCTCATCACCCCTGCCGCCACCGCGACGAGCGCCGATGTCACCCTGGCCGAGGGTCGCGTCGCGGCGACCCGGATCGACGGCGGACGGGTCTCCGTCGCCGGTCCCTTGCGAACGCGCATGGCCCGCGTCACCTCGGGCGACCTCGTGCTGTCCGACGTGACCGGCCGCCAGACCCTCGCCTACGCCTCGAGCGACGCCACGCCCCTGACCCTGACCGGCTCCGTCGCCGCCGCCCGAGGCGCCTGGCCCCTGTTCGGCGCCGTCGCCCGCGACGACGCGCCGGAACTCGCCGAGCTCAAGCGCGCGCTCGGCGCCTTCTCCCTGTCCGCGCCGTCGTGGCGCCTGACCTCGAACGATCAGGGCGTCCGCGTCGCCCTGACCCAGCCCGCCCGCATCACCCCCGCCAACGGCGGCGTCCTGACCCTGTCGTCGGCCGGGCGCCCGATCTTCGAGGCCCGGCCCGGCGAACGCGGCGGCGGCGCCCTGACCCTGACCGCCACACGTGGACGCGGCCTGCCCGAGGCTGCTTTCGCCGTGCCCGACTGGCGCCTGACGCCCGGCGGCTTCCAGGCCCGCATCGACGGCCGCGCCCGCCTGGACTTCACGCCCGCGCGCGGCGTCACCGTCCGCACGGCCGGCTTACTCGCCAGCGACGACGGCCGTGTCACCTACGCCCCGTCCGACTGCCTCGGCGTCACGGTCGACCGCCTCGACCTCGACGAGAACGACGTCGCTGACATCTCCGGCCGCCTCTGCCCCACAGCCCAGCCGCTGCTTGTCGCCCGAAACGGCGGCTGGCGGGTGAGCGGCGCGCTGCGCGACGTCGCCGCCCAGGCCCCCTTCCTCGCGCTTGCCTTCACCGAGGCCTCCGGAACCCTGACCGCCACAGGTTCTCGTGCGGGTCTCGGCCTCGACGCCCGTATCGCCGCCGCCACCATCAACGACACCACCGCCCCGCGCCGCTTCAACACCCTGACCGCCCAGGGCCGCGCCGGTCTGGCGAGCGACCAGTGGTCCGGCGCCTTCGACCTCGCCCGGTCCGGCAACGCGCTGGGCCGCCTGACGCTGGCCCATGACGGAGCCACCGGCCGGGGCGGCGTGACCATCGACGCCCCCGCCCTCACCTTCGCCGAGGGCGGCCTCCAGCCCGCCGACCTCAGCCCGCTCGCGGCCGAGTTCGTCCAGTCTCCCGCCACGGGTTCGGCGTCCTTCACCGGCCGCATCGACTGGAGCCCCGACCTGCCCGAAGGCGGCTCCAGCTCCGGCCGCCTGATCGTCCCCGGCCTCGACTTCGTCAGCCCCGCCGGCCCGGTGAAGGGCCTGACCGGGACGGTCGACTTCATCAATCTCGCGCCGCTCACCACCGCTCCCGGCCAGACCCTGCGGGTGGCCACGCTGGAGTCCATCGCCCCCTTCACCGAGCTGGACCTGACCTTTGCGCTGGACGAGGCCGCCATCACCGTCGACGGCGGGGCGATCCAGGCCGCGGGCGGGACCGTCCGGGTCGAGCCCTTCAGCGTGCCGCTGGACCGCCGCCCCTTCTCCGGGGTCATCGTGCTGGAACGCGTCCAGCTCGGCGAGCTGATCGAGGGCGCCGGCTTCGGCGACAAGGTCGATCTGGACGCCCTCGTCTCGGGCCGCCTGCCCTTCACCTACGACCCCGAGACCGGCGTGCGCATCACGGGGGGCCGCCTCTACGCCGACCAGCCCGGCCGCCTGTCCATCCAGCGCGAGGCCCTGACGGGGTTGGAGGCCGGAGGCGGCGGAGCCGTACCGCCCGGCACGGTCGAGGACCTGGCCTATCAGGCCATGGAGAACCTGGCCTTCGACGTCCTGTCCGCCGACGTGAACAGTCTCGATGAAGGCCGCATCGGCGTCCTCTTCCGCATCGTCGGCCGCCACGATCCGCCCCAGCGCCAGGAGATCCGCCTGTCGCTGGCCGAGCTCATCAGCCGCGAGTTCCTGAACCGCCCCCTGCCCCTGCCGTCCAACACGGGCATCGACCTGACGCTGGACACCACGCTGAACGTCAACCAGCTGGTCTCGGACCTGCTGGAGGTCAATCGCGCCCGCAACGGAGACCAACCCTGACCGTTCACGACCCATTCACTCGCCGACAGGCATCCACCGTGGCAGTGAAAGCGTTCCTTCGCCGGAGACCCTGACGATGACCCCGCCCCAGAACTCGCGCCAAAAGCGCGTGATCCGCACCGTTCTTCTCGCCGTCGGCGCGGCCGTGGTCCTGTCCGGCTGCACCCCCACAATCCGCCTTCAGGTCGACCCGATCCAGATCTATGCCAAGCTCGACGCCGACGTCCGCGTCCGGCTGGATCAGGAACTGCGAGACCTGCTGGCCGAAAACCCGAACCTGTTCTGATGGAAACCCGTCGCATGACCTTCAAGAAGCTCTTCGTGCTCGGCGCCGCCGTGGCCGCGCTGGGCGTCGCCGCCGGCGCGGCCTTCGGTCAGACCAGCGAGCAAAAGGCCCTCATCGACCAGGCCAAGGCCCAGGGCGTGGTCGGCGAACAGGCCGACGGCTACCTCGGCTTCCGCACCGCCTCGACCGGCGCGCCTCTCACCCAGGCCGTGACCGTCACGAACGACGCCCGCCGCGACGCCTACGGCGAACGCGCCCGCGCCGCTGGCACCACGACCGAGGTCGCCGCCGCCCGGATGTTCGAAAGCCAGCTCCTGCCGCGCATCCCGGTGGGCCAGTGGTACCGCAACGCCCAGGGCCAGTGGGTCCAGCGCTAGAGCGCCGCAACGTGTCGCGGGCGCAGACCCGGCGGTTGTGCTAAGGCGCGGCCATCATGGGGCACCCCGTCGTCCGCCACATCCTGACCACCCTCTTCGCGCTGGGGCTTTCAGCCCTGGCGACGGCGGCGCTCGGCTGGTTCTGGGTCGCCATCGGCGGAGGCCCCATGCCCATCCACGGCTGGATCGCCATGGGGCTCGGCGTGCTCGGCACCGTCGCCCTGACCTGGCTCCTGATGGCGCTCGCCTTCAAGTCCCACCGCGAAGGCTGGGACGACCAGGTCGACAACACCCTCGACCCCGGCCGTAGCGACCGGCGAGAGGATTAGGCGGCGAGGCGAGCCCCCAGCGCCGCCGGCAGCAACAGCCCCTCCGACAGCGCCCGCACCACCGGCACGGCCACCGCGTCGCCCATCAGCTTCAGCCCCGCGCTCTCTGAGCCCGGCAGCCGATAGTCCTCCGACAGCCCCATCAGCCGCGCCGCCTCCCGCGCCGTCAGCCGCCGCGCCCGCGCCCGGCCGCCCTCGGCCACGATCACATACTGCCGCGACGATCCCCCGGCAGGCGTCCGCAGACACCCCGCTAGGCCGTCGAACCTCATCTCCAGCCGCTGAACCTTGCGCCCCGCCTCGACCCGCACCCGCCGATAGGCCGCCGCCACACGCCGCTCGCCGGACGCAGCCGCCGCGTCCAGCCTCTGCCGGTGCAGCGGCGACGCCAGCGCCAGTAGCGCGCGCGTCTGGTCCTCTGCGAACCACTCGGCGCCGTCGTCCGCGTCCAGCAGATCGGCCAGATGCAGGTTCCGCCGGAGAGGCTCCGCCAGCGACCACCACGCCCAGGCCGCCCGGGTCGCCTCATCCAACCGCGCCTGCGCCGCCCTTACGCGCGCCGAATGGAACGGCTCCGTCGGCCTGCCCACCGACGCCCCCTCGACACCCCGCATGGCCACGATGAACAGCCGGGGCCGCGACTGCGGCAGCCACAGCGACGCGTCCATCTCCAGCGCGCCCACGCGATAGCCCGCCTCCGCCATCGTCCGGCACACGGCGGCGAAGTCCTCGCCCCCGCCCGACGTCAGCAACCCCACCACGTTCTCGATCACCACGATCGGCGGCCCCCGCCCGTCGGCGTCCAGCGCCTGCATCAGCCGCCAGAACCCCCAGAACGCCCCCGATCGCCGCGCGCCGAGCCCCGCCCGCGCGCCCGCCAGGCTCACGTCCTGACAGGGCGACGACGCCCAGGCCAGGCCCGGTCGCCCCGGAACATCCGCCGCCGTCAGGTCCCAGACATCGCCCTCATGCAGCCGACCCCGGTGATTGGCCCGCCACGCCGCTGCTTTCATCGCATCGATATCGTTGGCGAAGGTCACCTCGAACCCGGACAGCCCCAGCCCCGCCAGGCCGCCGCCCGCGAAGAACTCCAGCGCCTCCGGGGCGGTCTGGGACCGAATCGCCATGACCCGAGCTTAGGCGCCCTCCGCCCCCACCGCGAGCGCCCTTGACCCGCCCCGACGCGAAGGCTTCTTTGCGCGTCTGTTCGCGTCCGGAGCCCGCGCATGAAACGCCTCGCCGTCCTCGTCGCCGTCCTTGCGGTCGCCGCCTGTTCCGAAGCCTCGATCGAGACCCCCGCACCGGCCCAGCCCGCCGAGCCCGCCGTTCTGGGCGGCGTCGACCTGAACCAGCCGCTGCGCGCGCTCGGCACCGAGCCCTTCTGGGGCGTCGACATCACGCCGGACGCCCTTGTCTACACCGCCGTCGACAGCGAGGGCTTGCGCGTCGCCAACCCGGGCCCGACGCTCCAGGGCACCACCGCCGTCTACGCCTCGGCCGCCGAGGACGGCACGGCGCTGGTCGTCACCCTCATGGCCACCGAATGCTCCGACGGCATGAGCGACCGCACCTATCCCCTGACCGCGCGCGTCGAACTGGGCGGCCAGACGCTCAACGGCTGCGCCGCCACGCAGGCCTTCCTGAACAGCGAGCCCCGGCCCTAGCCCCTTTAACGGTTCCGGCGCCCATCCTGCGACAGGATGGGAGCCATGACCCAGATCGAGACACCCCAGGATCTGCGCGCCCTGACGGCGCTTCGCTTCTTCGCGGCCGCCTGGGTCGCCCTCTACGCCTTCTGGCCCAATCTGGACGTCAGCCTGACGCCGAACCTCGTGGCCAAGGGCTATCTGGGCGTGGAGCTCTTCTTCGTCCTGTCCGGCTTCATTCTCAGCCACGTCTATCTGAAGGCGTTCGGCGAAGGCGGTTTCCGCTACGGCGGCTTCCTCTGGGCCCGGATCGCGCGGGTCTATCCGCTGCATCTGGCGACCCTGATCGGCGTCGGCGTCCTGGGGCTGGGTGCGCTCGCCGCCGGCATGGCCATCGACGGCAATGTGCTCAGCTGGGAATCCCTGCCCGCCCACATCTTCATGCTCCATGCCTGGGGTCTGGCGCCCGAGGCCGGCTGGAACCACTCCTCCTGGTCGATCTCGGCGGAGTGGTTCGCCTATCTGACCTTCCCCGCCTTCGCCTTCGTCGCCTGGCGGCTGCGCGAGCGGCCGCTCGCGGCCGTCGCCGGGGCCATCGTCGCGATGGCCCTGCTCTACGCCGGCTTCCAGGCGCTGGCGGGCTTCTCGCTTACCGAAGCCACCTTCCGCTGGGGCGCGCTGCGCATCGTCCCCTGCTTCGCCTACGGCTGCGCCCTCTACCTTCTCCACCGTCGCGGCGGGCTGAAGCGCCCCGGATGGCTGGCGCTGGCGTCGGTCGCCGGCATGGCCCTCGCCGCCTCGCTTCAGGCTCCCGACGGCGTCGTCGTGGTCTTCGCCGGCGGCCTGATCCTGGCGCTCGGCGCCCTGTCGAACGCCTCGGCCGGCTGGCTGGCGTCGCGCCCGGCCGTCTACCTCGGAGAGATCTCCTACGCCGTCTACATGGTGCTGGTGCCCTGGCAGCTGCTGGCCGTGAACGCCGCCGCGCGCCTGACCGGCGCCGAGGACAAGAAGCTTCAACTCTTCGTGTGGCTGGCCGTCGTCCTGGCCCTCCCCGTCGTCGCCGCCATCGCCTACCACCTGGTCGAACACCCGGCCCGCAAGGCTCTGAGAGGCCTCGCCGACCGCCGCGCCGCCCGCGCGGCGCTGCGCCGGGGCTCGCCCCAGGTCGCCTGAAAGGGGACTTCAACCTTTTCCGATGATCGTCTAGGGAGAGTTTGGGCGTAACAGTCGGAAACAATCGCACATGACGAAACGGCTCACCGCCGCTGCGCTGGCAGCGACCCTTGGCCTCTTCGCCCTGTCTCCCACTCCCGTCCGCGCGGACGAGCCCTACTGGCAGTGCGTGACCTTCGCGCGCATGTTCTCGGGCATCAACATCTTCGGCGACGCCTGGACCTGGTGGAACCAGGCCGTGGACCGCTTCCGCACCGGCCGCGCGCCAGAGACCGGCTCGGTCCTGGTGTTCCGTCCCGAGGGCCGTATGACCCGCGGCCACGTCGCCGTCGTCTCGGAGATCCTGACCGACCGCGTCATCCGCGTGACCCACGCCAACTGGGGCGGCAGCCGCGGCCGGGTGGAGGAGAACGTCACCGTCGTCGACGTCTCCGGCGCCAACGACTGGAGCGCGGTCAAGGTCTGGTACAACCCGATCAACGACCTGGGTACCACCGTCTATCCGACCTACGGCTTCATCTATAACAGCGCCCGCGAGGGCCTGGAGGCTGGCCGCCAGATGGCCCGCGCCGCCACCGGCTCCGGCCAGCCCTGACCCCAGCCCCGAAGACCCCGCCCGGATGATCCGCATCTATCGTTCGGGCTGCGCCGCCTGCGAGGGCGTGGAGATGGTCGGGACCGACTGGACCCTTCCCGCCGACACCCTCTGGATCGACCTGATCGAACCGACGCGCGAGGAAGACGTCGCCATCGAGAAGGCGCTCGGCCTCTCCATCCCGACCCGCGAGGAGATGAGCGAGCTGGAGGCCTCCAGCCGCCTCTACCGCGAGAACGGCGCCACCTACGTCACGGCCGACATCATCCACAACTCCGAGATGGAGCTGCCGACTGTCGACCCGGTCACCTTCATCCTGACCCACGGGCCGCTGGTGACGATCCGCTACTTCGACCCCCGCCCCTTCACCATGTTCACCGACAAGCTGGAGCGCGAACCCTCGCTCTGCGAGTCGGGCGCCGACATGTTCCTGAACCTGATGGAGGCCATCATCGATCGGGCCTCCGAGGTCCTGTCGCGCACGGCGCACAAGGTCGAGGGCGTCTCGACCCACATCTTCTCGGGCTCGGACACGACGGTCGGCTATCGCCACCTGATCACCAAGCTCGGCCGCGCCCAGATCGCCAACAGCCGCATCGAACAGAGCCTGGCCGGCCTGTCGCGCGTCTTCGCCTTCGTGGCGCTGGACGAACGGCTGGAGATGAACGCCGACAAGCGCGAGCACCTGAAGTCGCTGGGCCGAGACGCCTCCAGCCTTCTGGCGCACAGTCAGGCGGTGGCGGCCGGCATCAATTTTCAGCTCTCGGCGACGCTGGGCCTCATCAACATCCAGCAGTCCTCGATCTTCAAGGTCTTCTCGCTGGTCACCGTGGCGCTTATGCCCCCCACCCTGATCGGCGCCATCTACGGCATGAACTTCGAGCACATGCCCGAACTGACCTGGTGGTGGGGCTATCCGCTCGCGCTCGGCCTGATGGTCCTGTCGTCCGCGCTTCCGCTGATGTGGTTCAAGCGCAAGGGTTGGTTCTGAACCGCCCTACTCGGGCTTGATCGACAGCTGGAACGCCACCAGCCCCTCGGACACGTCGCGGTCGAAGCCCTCGCCGCCGCGCAGGCCCTCCGCCTCCACTTCGCGATAGACCAGGCCGAACGACCCCTGCATGTGTCCGCGCCGCAGGGCGACGCCGATCGACGCATCGCCCAGGAACGAACCCGAATCGCGACTGACGCCCGACCGCGCATATTCCCCGTCGCGGTTGCGCGCGAAGTTGTAGCCCACGGCCGTGCCCGACCCGGCGGCGTAGAGATACCACCGCGCCCGGTCGCCGAACGCCTCGGACCCTTCCGGAACCATCCCGTCGATGTCGCCGCCGATGGTCAGCGTCGCGCCCGCCTCGGCCCGCCCGCCGCGATCGCCGACGCCGACGCCCGCGTGCGGGGTGAGGGTGACTTCCAGGCCAGACGCCGTATAGGCCCGCGCCGCCTCCCAGCCGCGCGTGTAGCTGAAGTCATAGCCGTCCGTCTCGAACGCGGCCTGATCCAGGGGCGTCAACGGCAGGGGCGATCCGTCGGCGCGACGCAGCTCGCCGCGCTGGCGCAGCCGCACGCGATCCGAGAAGCCGTCGCCCTCGCGCCAGATGTCCCGCGTCGTGGTGGCGGCGAACGCGCTGGTCGCCGCGATCGGCTGATAGTCCGTGGCGAACTCCAGAGCCGGCCCGAACGCGCGATCGACCGCGACGTTGAACCCGGCCTGCCGGTTCAGCTGGGCCGTGATGGAGGCCGTGCGGCGCCGGTCATCCTCGGACCACCCGCTGTCGCTGAAGGCGACGGTCGGCTGAACGGCCATGACCGCGGCCGGGGCCGGGGTCGGAGACACCGGCGCGGCGGTCGCGACGACGGGGGCCTCGACCCGCTCTGGCGCAGGGGCCGCCGCCGGAGCCGCGACGTAGGCGCCCGCCTGGCGATTGAGGCTGGCGGTCAGGGCGATGGAGGCCGCGCGGTCGGGATCATAGGGGACCGGGCCGGACGACTGCGCCATCGCCGGGGCCGCGAGGGCCGCCAGCGTCATGACGCTCGTTACGCATCCTCCCAGACGCACCAACGGTCCCCTCACCGCCGTCAACTCCTTAACACTTTGACTCGAAACCGGGCCGCTTCCAACCACGATTTCGCGACACCTTGCTGACACGATCCGCAAACGTCGCCCGCGTCCAGCCGGTTCCCCTCCCGCGAGACTGGCCGCAAAGGCCCTACTGCCCGATGGTGTCGAGGTCCCGCCCCTTGGTCTCCGGCATCAGGAAGACGGTCACCACCACGGCGATGGCGGTGAACACCACGGCATACCACAGGCCGAAGTAGATGTTCCCCGACGCCGCCACGAGCGCGAAGCTGGTCGCGGGCAGCAGGCCCCCGACCCAGCCGGTGCCGACGTGATAGGGCAGGCTCATGGCCGTATAGCGCACCCGCGTGGGGAACAGCTCGACCAGCGACGCCGCCTGTGGGCCATACAGAGCCGTCGCCGCCACGATGAAGATCAGCAGGATGGCGAACACCATCGGGATGTCGACGCGCGCCGGATCGGCCCGCTCGGGATAGCCTGCCGCCGTCAGCGCCGCCTTGATCCGGGCCTCCACATCGGCCTTGGCCGCCGTGAGCTCGGCGGCCGCCAGCCCCTCGCCCTCGACCGAGGCCACCTCGACGTCGCCGATCCGCACCCGCGCCAGCGCGCCCGGCTCGGCCGCGACGTTGTCATAACTGACGCCGGCGTTCGACAGCACCGTCTTGGCCAGATCGCAGGAACTGGCGAAGGCCGTCTTGCCGACCGGATCGAACTGCAGCGCGCAGGTCGCGGGATCGGCGATCACCGTCACCGGCGCGGAGGCCTGCGCCTCCGCCAGCGCCGGATTGGCCGCCCGCGTCAGGGCCTGGAACCCGGGGAAGAAGGCGACCAGCGCCAGGATCATGCCGAACAGCATCACGGGCTTCCTGCCCACCTTGTCCGACAGCCAGCCGAAGAAGACGTACAGGAACGCCGACACCAGCGTCAGCGCCAGCATGATCATGTCGACGGTCGAGACCTCGACCTTCAGGATCCGCTCCATGAAGAAGCGGGAATAGAAGTACCCGCAGTACCAGACCGCGCCTTGGGCGATCATGGTCCCGAACAGGGCCAGCAGCACGAACTTCAGGTTCTTCCACTGGGCGAACGACTCCCGGAACGGCGCGCGCCGCGCCCCGCCCTCGGCCTCCATCCTCTTGAACGCGGGGCTCTCATTGAGCTTCAGCCGGATCCACAGGGAGATGACGAGCAGGAAGAAGGACAGCAGGAACGGAACGCGCCATCCCCAGTCGTTGAACGCCTCCTCGCCCACGATCGCCCGGGTGCCCAGGATGACGCTCAGCGCCCCGATCAGCCCCAGCGCCGCCGTGGTCTGGATCCAGCCGGTCAGATATCCGCGACGCGGAGCCGGCGAGTGCTCCGCCACATAGATCACGGCCCCGCCGTATTCTCCGCCGAGCGCGAAACCCTGCAGGATCCGCAGCGCGATCAGCAGGATCGGGGCTGCGATCCCGATGGCGTCATAGTCGGGCAAGAGGCCGATGCCGACGGTGGCCGCCCCCATCAGGGTGATGGTCACCAGAAACGTCTTCTTGCGCCCTGTCTGGTCCCCGAACCAGCCGAACACCAGGGCGCCCAGCGGCCGCACCACGAAGCCGACGCCGAACGTGAGGAGCGCCAGGATGTAGGACGCCGCCTCGCCTACGTCGGCGTAGAAGTGCCGCGCGATCACGGCTGTCAGTGAGCCGAAGATGAAGAAGTCATACCACTCGAACGCCGTCCCGGCGGCGGACGCCCCGACCACGGTCTTCAGGCCGGGCTCCTTCTCGGTTTCGGACGACGTGGCGGCGTGATCGGTCATTCAGGCTTCCCCCCGGGCGTCGCTCACGGACGCCTCCTGTCAAACCTAGCGGGGCGCCCGGAAGCCGGACAAGAGAAAACCCCGCCGGCCGGGCCGGCGGGGTTTTCCGCGTCATGAGCGTGGTGGGGCGCTCAGGTCGCGATTCGGACCTCGTTTAGTTCTTGGCTTCTTCCGCGGCCTCGGTCACGGCCGAGCCGGCGGCGGCGGTGTCGCGGCCCACGCCGGCGACGGTGTTGCAGGCGGCCGTGGTCAGGGCGGCGGCGGCGGCGAAGAGAACGAAAACCTTGCGCATGGGAAACTCCTGAAACGGGGCGGTCGGGGAGGTCCCGCCGGTACCGCCGATCAACGCGGCCGCCGCGACAGGGTTCCGGGCTTCACCACGGCGTCGACGCGCTCCAGATCGCGCGGATCGGTCGGCTTCACCACTTCGGGCGTGGCGAACACCATGCGCGCGATCGTGCCTTTGGGCGTGGCGGCGACGATCTCGACCTCGCCCTTCAGTTGCTTGGCGAAGGCCCCCATCAGGGTTCGGCCAACGCCGGTCTGCATCGCCTGACTCGACGGTCCCGGACCGTCATCCTCGACCTCCAGCACGCTGGTCTCGCCTTCGACCCTGAACCGCACCGTCAGCGTGCCGCCCCGCCCGGCGAAGGCGTGCTTCTGTGCGTTCGTCACCGCCTCGACGAGCCAGAGCGCCAATGGCGCCAACTTGTCCGGATCGACCACCAGACTGTCGGCCTCGACGGTGCTCGAGACCAGCGGCCCGCGACCGCTCTCATGGGCCACCAACTGCCCGACGAGCTCGGTCAGAAACTCCCGTGCATCGGCGTGCCGGATATCCTCGGACTGGTAGAGGGTGCGATAGATCAGGGCGAGCGCCGAAATCCTCTGCCGCGTGTCGCCCAAGGCCGCCTTGGCGGGCTCGTCCTTCAGCGCCCGCTGCTGCATCGACAGCAGCGACGAGATGATCTGCAGATTATTCTTCACCCGATGGTGGATTTCCCTCAGCAGGGCGTCCTTCTCCGTCAGGCTGTCGGTCAGCGACCGGTCGCGCGTATCGATGGCCTCGGCCAGAGCGTCCATCGTCCCCGCCAGACGGCGAACCTCGGACGGCGCGTGCGTCGCTTGCACCGGCCGCACGGAGTAGCGCCCCCGCGCGTACAGCGCCGCGATGCGCTCCAGATAATCGAGCCAGCGCACCACGATCCGCTCGGTCACCCACATCACCGTGGCGAAGGCGACAACCCAGGCCACGACCGGCGCGAGAAAGTTCCCCAGCGGCGTCAGGTCGGCCCAGGCCAGAATCGCCGGCAGGACCAGGATGGGCAGCAGCGCGATCGCCAGCGCCACGCCCAGCCGGAAGCGGATGCCCTCGAACCGCGCCAGCCCTTTCGACCGCCCCAGGAACCGCGACACGGTGCGCTGCGAGACGCGACGCCGCTTGGGGCCCTGGTCTGATCCAGCCGGCGACACGGGCTCAGCCCTGACGGGCCGCGCTCAGACGGTCCGCATCCGCCAGGATGGAGCGCATGGCGTCGCCGGCCGCACGCCCGTCGCGGTCGTATCCGCCGCGCTCCAGCGTCGCCTGCAAGGCCTTCCGCGCCCGGCTCACCCGGCTCTTCACCGTGCCCACCGCGCACTGGCAGATTTCGGCCGCTTCCTCGTAGGCGAAGCCGCCCGCGCCGACGAGGATCAGCGCCTCGCGCTGCTCCTCCGGCAGGGTGTTCAAGGCTTGGCGCAGTTCGTCCAGCGCCACCGGCGCCTCCGGATCGTCCACGGCGACCAGTGTCCGCTCGGCCGCCTCCTGGTCCAGCTGCGACTGCCGCCACGACCGGCGCTTTTCCGAGTAGAACTGGTTTCTCAGGATCATGAAGGTCCACGCCTTCATGTTTGTGCCCATCTGATAGCTGGCACGCGCGTCCCAGGCCTTCATCATGGCGTCCTGCGCCAGGTCGTCGGCCGCCGTGGCGTCGCCCGTCAGCGTCCGCGCGAACGCCCGCAGGTGCGGGATCAGCGTCACGAGTTCGCGCTTGAACCCCTCGTCGTCGGCCGACGGCGGCTTGGGCGCGCTGCTGCGGACCGCGCTCACGTCTTGTCTCCGCCCGAGCCGCGTTGGTCGGCCCGGCGCAGGATGTCGAGGAATTCGTCCGGCACCGGCTCGTTGACGACCTCGTCGAACAGGTGACGCAGCTTCACGCCGATCGCCTGCTGGCGCAGACGCGCCTCTTCGAGGTCCGAGCCTTCGGACTTGGACGCAGCGCCCTTGCGGCGCGGGTCGGAGGTGTCGATCATCGTGTGCTGGGCCGCCAGGGTTGATCTCATTCACGCAAGAGAAAAGGCCGGGTGCGCGCCCGGCTTCTGATTGTCGAACCCCGTCAACGTGATCACAAAGGCGGGGTTCCGTCGCCCATCAACTTTATTGCCAAGCTCGTGAACCAAGCCCCGGAACCGTGGCGGCGATGATACGTTAGGTCGCGGATACGCGTCCGACGAACGGGCGCTCCAACGACCTGTCGGGGACCAAGACACCATGAGCCTTCTGGCCAGACTCGCGCCGCATCTGCCCTACGTCCGCCGCTACGCCCGCGCCCTCACCGGCGACCAGTCCACCGGCGACAACTATGTCCGCGTCGCGCTCGAGGCCCTGGCCGCCGGCGAGCGCCAGCTCTCGCCCGACATGACGCCGCGCGTGGCCCTCTATCACGTCTTCCACGCCATCTGGTCTTCCACCGGCGCTCAACTCGAGGCCAACGCCGCGGGCCTGGGCCACGAGGACGCCTCCAGCCGCCTGATGCGCATCGCCCCGCGCTCGCGCCAGGCCTTCCTGCTGACCGCTCTGGAGGGCTTCACCCCGTCCGAAGCCGCGCAGATCCTGTCGTCCGACGTCCGCTCGGTCGAAACCCTGATCGCCGAGGCCCAGGCCGAGATCGATGCCGAACTGGCCACCGACGTCCTGATCATCGAGGACGAGGCCATCATCTCCGCCGACATCGAGAGCCTGGTGAAGGAGCTCGGTCACAGGGTCACCGCCACCGCCACCACCCATGACGAGGCCGTCGACGCCGTCGCCCGCCACCGTCCGGGTCTGGTGCTGGCCGACATCCAGTTGGCCGACGGCTCCTCCGGCATCGACGCGGTCAAGGACATCCTCAAGCGCTTTGACGTGCCGGTGATCTTCATCACCGCCTTCCCCGAGCGGCTCCTGACCGGCGAACGCCCCGAGCCCACCTTCCTGATCACCAAGCCCTTCCAGCCGGAAACGGTGAAGGCGGCGATCAGCCAGGCGCTGTTCTTCCATCCGGCCAGCCAGAAGCAGGCCGCCTGACGGACGTTCGATCCCAGGCATGACAAAGGCCCCGCCGGCGATCCGGCGGGGCCTTTTCGTTTCAGCGGAGTGCGACCCTACTGACCCGACGGCGCGGCCTGCACGGTCGGCGCGTTGACGTTGGGCGCCTCGCCCGTCGGCGGGCTGGTGGGCTCCCCGGTCGAGGTCGTCGGCGCGTCGGCTGCCGGAACGCTGTCGCCGCCCTCGCCCTGGAAGGCGGCCGCGTCCACCGCCTGCTGGCCCGAGTTCGCATCTCCCGCCGAAAAGGCCGGGGCGAACACCAGGTACAGGATCACGAAGCCGATCGCGGTCAGAACCAGCCCTCCAACCATCACCAGACTGATGCGGCGTCCACCCCGCCCTTGCTTGACGAACTGTTCCTCCACCGGCCGGCCTTCATGCACGGCGTCGGCGGCGCGGGAGTGAGGATCGTCGTGGGTCATGGCGGGGCCTTTCGGGCTCTGGAAACTCAAGCCCCGTCAACGTTCTGGCCAGCGTCGCCGTTCCCCTCTCCCGACGGGCGAAAAAATCTTCGCCTCGCATGGAACGCTATTCGGGCGGCGCCGTTATCGGTCTGCGGAGGCGGCGACGCCCCCCGACTTGGACCGGCCACAGCAGGTCCTGCCGCCTCCGCGCCTCATTCTCGATGATGCCACTTAAAGGCGATCCGCAAGGGTCGCCTTTTTTCTTTCCTCGCAAGCGAAAGGGCCGCCCGGTCGCCCGGACGGCCCTTGATCTCGTCTCGCTCGCTCGGCCGATCAGGCCAGGGCGGCGCGCACCTTGTCGGCGATGGCCTTGAAGCCGGTCGCGTCGGCGGCGATGGCGGCCATCACCTTGCGGTCCAGCTCGATGCCGGCCTTGGACAGGCCGTGGATGAACTGCGAATAGGTGAAGCCTTCCTGACGGGCGGCGGCGTTGATGCGCTGGATCCACAGGGCGCGGAACGAACGCTTCTTGTTGCGGCGGTCGCGATAGGCGTATTGCCCGGCTCGGTCCACGGCGGCCTTGGCCGTGCGGATGGTGTTCTTGCGGCGGCCGGAGAAGCCCTTGGCCTGCTCCAAAACCTTCTTGTGCTTGGCGTGGGACGTAACGCCCCGTTTCACGCGTGCCATGTGTCTAGTCCTTCGAAATCTCTGTGCGATGCGATCAGGTCTGCCGGGCGCCGATCAGGCGTAGGGCATGTAGGACTTGATCTTCTTGGCGTCGGCGTCGGCCATGACCGAGGTGCCGCGGTTCTGCCGGATGTATTTGGAGTTGTGGCTGATCAAGCGGTGACGCTTGCCCGCAACCCCGGCCTTCACCTTGCCGGTCGCAGTGAGTTTGAAGCGCTTCTTGGCGCCCGACTTCGTCTTCAGTTTCGGCATTTTCGACTCTCATTCTGATGGGCCGAGGCCCGTCGAACCTCAAAGGGTCCTTTTCGTCCCGCCCAGGCATGCCTGTTCGCCCGGCGGTCCGCACGCGAAGGCGCGGCTTCTAAGGGAACCGCGGCCGGATGGCAAGCGGCTCTCTCTACTCCGCCGCCTCCGCCGCCAGCCGCGCCGGCTGGCTCGCCGCCCGCCCGGCGTTGATGGCCATGATCGCCGCCGGGACCATCAGCGCCGCGCCCACCGCCAGCGGCCAGTCGTGACCCAGCCCCGAGAACATCGCCCCGGCCACGATGGGCCCCACGATCCGCCCCGACGAACTCGCCGCCATGTTCAGCCCCAGCATCGCGCCTTGCCGATCCGGCGGGCTGGCGCGCGAGATCATGGCCGAGATGTTGGGCATGGTCATCGCCATGCCGAAGCCGCCGATGATCATGGCGACGGGCACGAACCAGGCTCCCGGCGAGAACATCTGCCCCAGCAGGCCCACCCCGAACAGCAGGCACCCGCCCGCCAGCACCCGGCTCTCGCCGAACCGCCGCGCCAGCCGCCCGGTCACCAGCGACTGGCAGATCACCGACACCACCCCCACCGCCATGAAGGAGAAGGCCACCTCCCGCGCGCCCCAGTCGTAGCGCGCCCCGGTCCACAGGCCGAAGGTCGACTCCATGCCCGAGAACCCGGCCATATAGATCAGCGTCACCACGATCACCCGCGAGATCACCGGGTTGGCCGCCGCATGGCTCACCCCCGACAGGAAGGGCTCGCGTACCGGGGCCGCCCCCTCCCGCCGGACCAGACTTTCCTTCAGCAGGAACACGGTCCCGAGCGCCGCGAGCGTCGCCAGCCCGCAGGCGGCGAAGATCGGCAGCTGATAGCCCAGCCGTCCCATGTCCTCCTGCACCAGGATGCCCGACAGGCCCGGCCCGGCGATGAAGCCCGCTCCGAACGCCGCCCCGATCAGCCCCATCCTCCCCGCCCGCTTCTCCGGCGGGGTCACATCGGCGACATAGCCCTGCACTGTCGAGACGTTGCCCGCCCCCAGTCCGGTGAACAGCCGCACCGCGATGGCCAGCCAGATGTTCGGCACGAAGGCCAGCATCAGATAGCCGACGGCATTGGCGCAGACGGTCGCCAGCAGCACCGGCTTTCGCCCGATCCGGTCCGACAGTCGCCCCCAGAAGGGCTCGGCGAAGAATTGGCCGATCGAATAGGCCGAGAACATCAGGGCCACCTGCCACGGCTCGGCGTTCAGGCTGTCCCCGAAGAACGGCAGTAGCGGCACCACCAACCCGAAGCCCACCAGGTTGATGAAGACGATGGCGAACAGCACGACCAGGGCCCGCCGGTCGGCATGATCGGCGGCGGGCGGAGCGGTCGGGCGATCGGGCATGCCCGCCTTCTAGCGGAGCCGGTCCCGCTCCGCGAGCGCCGGTTCGTCGCGTCAGAGATGTCGCCCGCAGCGGTTGGGCGACGCTAGTTCGCGGGATTGTGCGTTTCGAGAAAGGCGACGGTCTCCGCCAGCATGCGCTGGCGGGTCTCCGCCCGGGAGAGCCAGTGATCCTCCCCCTCCAGTTCAACCAACTGATAGGACTTGCCGGCCCGCCGCAGCGCCGAGGCCATGGCCGAGGTCTGGCTGTAGGGCACCACCGTGTCGTCCCGCCCGTGGATCAGCAGTATGGGAGCCGTCGCCCGGTCGGCCAGCTGCGCGGGCGATCGCTGGTCCAGCGATCGGTCACCGACCCCGTCCGCGCCCATGAACCGGTTCCAGTAACGGTTGGCGGCGTTGTTGGTCCGCCCCATGCGATCGGCCGTCCAGCGCAGCATGGCCCGGAGATCGGACACGCCCGCCACCGACACTGCACAGCGATAGACGCCGGACTCGACCGTCGCCCCCGCCAAGGCCGCGTAACCGCCGTAGCTGGCCCCCACGATGCAGACCCGCGACGGATCGACGATGCCCTGGTCCGCCAGCCAACGAACCCCGTCCGACAGGTCGGTCTGCATCTTGCGGCCCCACTCGCCATAACCGGCCTCCAGGTGATCCAGCCCCAGACCGGACGACCCCCGGAAGTTGGGTTGGAGCACCGCATAGCCGCGGGACGCCATGGCCTGGGCCCACCAGTCGAACTGCTTCTCGTCGCGCACCGCTGGGCCGCCGTGCGGGAAAACGACCAGCGGCAAGCCCCGAGGCTCCGTGACGCCGGGCGGCAGGGTCAGATAGCCGGGGATGCGCATGCCGTCGCCGGCCTCGTAGGAGATCGCACGGATCTCGCCGACCTGGTCGGGACCAATGTCTGGATACTGTTCGCCGAGCACATCCGCGCGGCCGGCGTCGAGATCGACGAAATGATAGGCGCCCGCATCGGTCGGGCCCCAGCTGAACACCATGATCTTGCGCAGGTCGTCGCTCCAGGAGATCAACTGCGGATCACGACCTTCAAAGGCCCGCTGGATGGAGCGCCACGTCCGGGCGGCTGCGGGATCGCTGAACTCGTATCGCCACCCTTCCGCTTCGCGGTAGGCCGCGCCGATCAGCCGACCCGTCCGGGGATGATACAGCAGGCTGTTTGGATCGCCCTCGAACGGCAGGGGCCGCCAGACGCCGTCGCGCCCCAGCAGGCGCCAGATCGCCGGAGCGCCCGCCTCGGGGCTGGCGAGCACCGCCACCGTGTCACCCTCGGGTCCCTCGCCGCCCATCACCGGCGGGTCGACGAGCGCGGTCGTGGACCAGACCGTTCGCCACCCTCCCGAGGGCGGTTCGACCTGAAACTGCCACAGGCCGTCGTTCTGACGATAGTTCGCCCGAGCCAGCCGCCGGCCGTCCGGGGTCACCACATAGTCGCGGGTGTTGGGGTGGTTCCGCTCCAAGACACGCGAGCGCAGGGTGAGGGGGTCGAGCGCGTAAAGAGCGATCTCATAGGTGTCGTCGTTCTGGGCCTCGAACACGATCTGCGGCTTGCCGTCGATCTCGGCGACATGAACCGAGAGCATGTTGCGATAGACGTCCGGAAGGCTCTGGAACACGGACCTCAGGCTGTTGTTCGCCACGTTCAGGATCTCGCCCTGGGACACCTCGACCTCGACGCCGCCGGGATACTCCATCGCGGCGGAGGTGATGATGAGCACGTGGTCCGAGCCGACCCAGGTCAGGTCCCGGACCTTGACCTCTCCAACCCGCGCGCCGCCCAGAAGTTCGCCTCCGGGCAAGGCGTTGACGAGCACGGCCCGGCCTTCGCCCTGCGTGACCACGTGCGCGACGCGGTCCCCGGCCGCCGACAGAACGCTGAGCTCATAGGCGGGCAACCGGCCGTAGACCTCAAGCGGAGCCGCGGCGACCGACACGGCCGAGGCAGAGCTGCTGTCACCCGCTCCGCCGGGGGGAGGGCCCTCCTGCGCGCCAACCGATGCGGCGGATGCGAAAAGGGCCAGACAGGCCAAAGCGAGGCGGCGCATGCGAACTCCGGCGAAGGCGTCGCTTCAAGCTACACCAGGGTCCGGCTTCCGGGGTGGGGTGTCCGCGCCGGCGCCGGCCGGATTCGCGGCTGCGTTGCACGGAGGCAACGGCCGCCATTGAGGTGAGCCGCCTACTTCGGCGCCAGGATCATGATCATCTGCCGGCCTTCCATGCGCGGCGCATATTCGACCTTGGCGACTTCCTCGAAATCGGCCTGGACCTTGTTCAGCAGCTTCATGCCCAGCTCGGGGTGGGCCATCTCGCGGCCGCGGAAGCGCAGAGTCACCTTGACCTTGTCGCCCTCGTCGAAGAAGCGGTGCATGGCCTTGGCCTTCACCTCATAGTCGTGGACGTCGATGTTGGGGCGCAGCTTGATTTCCTTGAGCTCGACGACCTTCTGACGCTTGCGCGCCTCGGCCTTCTTCTTCTGCTCCTGGAAGCGGAACTTGCCGTAGTCGAGGATCTTGGCCACCGGCGGCTCGGACGTCGACACGATCTGAACCAGGTCCAGCCCCGCCTCCTCGGCGGCCTCCAGAGCGGCGGAGGTCGGCATCACACCCTGCTTTTCCCCATGCTGGTCGATCAGCAGAACGCGGGGGGCGCGGATGTCTTGGTTCATGGGCGGCCCGTCTTTCACGGGCGGCTGGTTCATCGGACGGCGAATGGGCAGTGGTCCTTTAAGTGGTCAAATCGGTGTCAGGCGTTTCGCAACGGACAGCGCGCGGTCAACCGCCGCGTTCCCTCACGGTCGCCTATATGCCCGCGAAACGGCCGATCTTCAAGGTTGGGCGCGCGCGAACACCGTCTCGATGACGCGCCGGTAGGCCCCGGTCAGGGCCTCGATCTCGCTGACGGGCGCCCGCTCGTCGATCTGGTGCATGGTCTGGCCGACCAGTCCCAGCTCCAGCACGGGACACAGGGCCCGGATGAAGCGCGCATCCGACGTCCCGCCCGTGGTCGAAGCCTCGGGCCGGATGCCCAGCTCGGCCTCCACCGCGTCCTGCACCGCCCCGGTGAACCAGCCCTCGGGCGTCAGGAAGGCCTCCCCCGAACACATGTGATCCAGCGTGATCTGCAGCCCCGTCTCGGCCTGTACGATACCTGCCTCGCGGTTCAACCAGTCGATCAGGCCGTCGCCCGTCTGGGCCGGATTGAAGCGGATGTTCAGCCGCGCCCTGGCCTCCGCCGGAATGACGTTCGTCGCCGGATTGCCCACATCGATGGTGGTCAGCTCCAGGTTCGACGGCTGAAACGCCTCATACCCCTCGTCGAGCACATGGGCGTCCAGCCGCGCCAGCAACCGCACCAGCACCGGCACCGGATTGGCCGCCCGGTCCGGATAGGCCACATGCCCCTGCTTGCCGTGCACCGTGATCCAGGTGTTCAGCGACCCACGCCGCCCGATTTTGATGGTGTCGCCCAGCCGTTGCAGCGACGACGGCTCTCCGACCACACAGGCGTCGATCACCTCGCCCTCGGCGGCCAGAGCCTCGACCACACGCTTGGTCCCGTGCAGCGCCGGGCCTTCCTCGTCGCCCGTGATCAGGAACGACAGCGACCCCCTGGGCGGGCCCTCCGCCAGCACCCGCGACACCGCCGCGACCCAGGCGGCGATGCCGCCCTTCATGTCGACCGCGCCCCGCCCGATGACGACGCCGTCCTTCACCTCCGCCTCGAACGGCGCCGAGGACCAGGCCCCGGCATCGCCGGTCGGCACCACGTCGGTATGTCCCGCGAAACAGAGGTTCGGCGACGCCGTCCCCAGCCGGGCATACAGGTTCTCGATTCGAGCATGAACGCCTTCGCCGCCCGGCCCCTCGAAGGCCATGCGCCGGCAGGTGAAACCGAGGCCCTTCAGCACCCGCTCCAGCACGTCCATCGCGCCCTCGTCGGCGGGCGTGACCGAGGGCCGGCGGATCAGGTCGCGCGTCAGCTGGACGGGATCGATGATGGGGGATGCGCCGCTCATGCGGCCATGCTTTACGGGGAGCCGACCCCGCCGCAAAGAGTTCGCCTCCCGCCGCGACAACGACGAACCCGGACCGCCGCCTCCGCATGACCACAACCCCCGAGGCGCCCGAGCCGATCACCAAACCCAATGCCGAAGCCGCGCTCGCCGCGCACGGAACCAACCCCTGGGCCATCCGCGACTTCCGCCTGATCTGGCTGGGGCGGCTGTCGGCCGTGCTCGCCATCCAGATCCAGTCCTCGGCGCTGCTCTGGCAGGTCTATGAGATCGCGCGTCGCGACCACCCGATCGAGCAGGCCAGCCTCTATCTCGGCCTGGTCGGCCTCGCCCAGTTCATCCCGCTTCTGGCCCTGACCCTACCCGCCGGCGAAATGGCGGACCGGCGCAACCGCCGCACCACCGTCATGCTGGCCATCGTGGCCGAGGGCGCCTGCGCCGCGGCCTTCCTGGCCATGGCGCTCCACGGAAACCCCCCGCTCTGGGGCCTGCTCGCCGTCGCCTTCGGCTTTGGGGCGTCGCGCGCCTTCCTCGCTCCGGCCAGCCAGGCCTTCCTGCCCATGGTCGTCGGCCGCGCGGCGCTTCCCCGCGCCATCGCCGCCCAATCCATCGCCTTCCAGACCGGCGCCATCGCCGGCCCGGCGCTCGGCGGCGTCATCGTCGGCCTGTCCACGCCGCTCGCCTACGGCGCCTCGCTCGCCCTGTTCGGCGTCGGCCTCCTCTGCTTCCTCCTGATGCGCACGAACGGCCAGCCCGAACGCGTCGAGGGCGGCCCCGGCCGCTGGCAGTCGGTCAAGGAAGGCCTCGCCTACGTCTGGAACACCAAGATCGTGCTCGGCGCCATTTCGCTGGACCTGATCGTGGTCCTCTTCGCCGGGGTCGCGCTGCTGACGCCCATCTTCGCCCGCGACATCCTGCAGGTCGGTCCCGAAGGCTTCGGCCTGCTCCGCGCCGCCTTCGGCGTCGGCGCCTTCTCCATGGCCCTGCTGCTCGCCCGCTATCCCATCCCCGGCAAGGGCGGCGTCTGGATGTTCGCCTCGGTCGCCGTCTTCGGCCTGGCCACCCTGACGTTCGGCCTCAGCAAGATCGTCTGGTTGTCGGCGGCGGCCCTCTTCATCGGCGGAGCGGCCGACATGATCAGCGTCAACATCCGCCAGACCCTGATCCAGCTCTCCACCCCCGACCACATGCGCGGCCGGGTGTCATCGGTGTCGATGCTGTTCATCGGCGCCTCCAACGAACTCGGCGAGGCCTACTCCGGCGTCATGGTCCGCTTCCTCGGCCCCATCGGCGCAGCGGTCTTCGGCGGCATCGGCGCGCTGGGCGCGACCGGGCTGTGGGCGAAGCTGTTCCCCGATCTCAGGAAGGCGGATCGGCTGGTTTGAGCAAGGGATTAGGGATTAGGGATTGGAGGCGAGGTCGATCCGCACACTCGCGGCTTCTCTAATCCCTAATCCCTAATCCCTGCGTTTACCCCCACGCCCTGAAGTGCTTGCTGAGCTTCAGTCCCTGCCGCTGGTAGTGGCTGCCCCCCTCGCCGTATAGCCGCGTCGGTCGCTCCGTCAGCGGCTCATAGACCAGCCGCGCCACGATCTGACCGTGCTCCAGCAGGAACGGCGTGTCGTGCGTCCGCACTTCCAGCACCCCCTTCGATCCCGCGCCGTGCGCCTCGTCTGTGCCGAAGCCGGGATCGAAGAAGCCGGCGTAGTGCACCCGGAACTCGCCCACGCTCGGATCGATCGGCGTCATCTCGGCGGCCTGGTCGACCGGGATCTCCACGTCGTCGCTCGACGCCAGGATATAGAACTCGCCCGGGTCGAGCAGGAGCTCGCCGCGCCGCAGCGTCAGCGGCTCCCAGAAGTCCTTCGGATCGTGGCCGTCGATGTGGTCCAGATCGACCACCCCCGCGTGCCGACGTCCCCGGAACCCCACCACGTCCCCGCCCTGCAGGTCGACTCCGACCGAGCGCGTCTCCAGCTTCGGCGGCTCTCCGGACTTCAGGCGCAACTGGTTCAGCCGCGTGCCCGGCCGCACCAGGATCGAGAACGTCTGCGGCGCGATCTCCAGATACAGCGGCCCCTCATAGCCTGCGTCCACGTCGTCGAACGATCCGCCGCGGTCCGTCAGCAGCCGCACGAAGACATCGACCCGCCCGGTCGAGCTCTTGGGATTGGCCCGCGCGATCAGGCCCGGCGGCAAGGCCAGCCGCTCCTGCAGCTCTGCGATGTAGACGCAGCCCTTCTCCAGCACGACGCCCTTGGACAGGTCGATCGGATGCATCTCGACATCCGCGATCCTCTCGCTGACCAGCCGCCGCCCCGGCAGGAACGACGCCCGCACCCGCCAGGCGCGGTCGGACAGCCTCAGGTCCAGCGACGCCGGCTGCACCTGATCCGCGTCGAATGGCGTCGCCGAGGTGATCGCGCCGGTAGCGATCAGGGTCTCGATGGACTGGCAGGGCAGGATGCCGGGACGGTCGTAAGTCAGTGTCATGGTTTTCGCATACACGGCGATCCGCGCGGGAAACAGCTTTCGGGCGACCCCGCTTGAAACGGTCACACTCGCGCGCGACCATCGGCCCATGCACGACAGCCCGCCTTATGAAGCCGAAACCCAGGGCGTGGTCGTGCGCGTTCGCCCCGCCTACCTCGCCGGCCAGTCCGATCCGGACGAGGGCCGCTGGGTCTGGGCCTATCAGGTCGAGATCGAGAACCGTGGCGATCAGGTCATCCAGCTGATGGCCCGCCGCTGGATCATCACCGACGCCACCGGCCATGTGGAGACGGTGCGCGGCCCCGGCGTCGTCGGCGAACAGCCTGTGATCGCGCCGGGCGACAGCTACTCCTACGCCTCGGGCTGCCCTCTGCCGACGCCGTCCGGCACGATGGAGGGGGCGTTCATGATGACGGACGCCACGGGCCGCTCGTTCGAAGCGACGATCCCGGCTTTCAGCCTCGACGTGCCGGGCGGACGGATCTTGAACTAGGGAAGAGCGAAGGCGACCGCGCTCAAGTAGCGAGCGACCGCGTCGCGAGCGATAGCGCCAAAAACAGTCCGGGTCGGGGGCTGCGTCAACCCGGATAACCGCAGCCCCGCCCCCGTGGTCTCGTCCGGCGCAAGGCCGACGAGGCGGATGGCGGCCCTCTAGGGGGCGTTCATGACCAACGCGCGACAATGCGGCGAAGGTTTCGGCTTGGAGCGAAGCCCGCGCTCAAGCAGCGAGGCTCCGCGAGCCGAGCGTTGACGCCACTCACACGCGCTCAAGCAGCGAGCGACCGCGTCGCGAGCGGTAGCGCCCTTCTCTAGATGTAGCGCCGCAGGGACCGGGCCAGTTCGTCCTTGCCGTTCTTCTTGAGCGCGGGCTGGAAGGCGACGCGGGCGTGCTCGACGCAGTAGACGCCCTCCGAGGCGCGGCGGCCGCAGAAGCTGAACTCCGGCGACGACGGATCGCCGATCGGCCATTTGCACATGTGGGCGCCCAGGGTCATCACCGTGGCCGTGCCCGGAAGCTCCTGCACGCTCGGCAGCGACGGCGTCGGCGCGACCGGCCGGGGCTGGGCCGCCTCGATCCGGCGCGGCGCGGACGGCTGGGCCGGCGGCGTGGTCCGCACCCGAGCGGGACGGAAGGTCGAGGCGGCGCGGGCCGGCTGCGACGGGGTGGCCCGGCCCGACAGGCCCAGGCGGTGCACCTTGCCGATCACGGCGTTGCGGGTGACTCCGCCGCCCAGCTGCTTGGCGATCTGCGACGCCGACTGCCCCTCCAGCCAGAGCTTCTTCAGCGCGCCGACGCGATCCTCGGTCCAGCCTGCGGTCATGCCACCCTCCGGGTACGAATTGATTCAAGATGTGGCGCCTGGAGCCTCCTCCCGGCCCCGTGACCCACAACTAATCGTAAACGACCCGTTAAAGGGCGCAAGATGTGCGAATCACTCCGTCCACAGGAACCACATCTTGAATCGTCGTTCGGCGATATCGTTCATCGCGCTGCGGCCTTGCGCTGTCGCCTGCGTCCGCGCATCTGACGCGCCATGACCGACCTCGCCTCGACCCGGCCGTCCGGCCTGCCCACGCCGCGCCATTACGCCGGGATCAACTGGATCGGGGTGCAGACGCTGTACCTGCGCGAGGTCCGCCGCTTCTGGAAGGTCGGGGCCCAGACGGTCGCGGCCCCGGTCGTGACGACGCTGCTCTACATGCTGGTCTTCGTCGTCGCCCTTCAGGGCGCCCGACCGCCGCTGCACGGCACGCCCTTCGCCGAGTTCGTGGCGCCCGGCCTGATCATGATGGCGATGCTGAACAACGCCTTCGCCAACGCGTCGTCCAGCCTGATCCAGGCCAAGATCATGGGCACCTCGACGGACTTCCTGACCCCGCCGCTCAGCCCGCTGGAGCTGACCATCGGCTTCTCATTGGGCGCCGCCACCCGCGGGCTCGCGGTCGGGCTGGTCACCGCAATCTGCGTCCTGCCCTTCGCCAGGCTGGGGGTCGCCAACCTCTTCGCCATCGTCGGCTTCGGCGCGGCCGCCTGCCTGTTCATGGGCATGACCGGCGTTCTGGCGGGGATTTGGTCCGAGAAGTTCGACCACCTCTCGGCGGTGCAGAACTTCGTGGTCATGCCCATGACCTTCCTGTCGGGCACCTTCTATCTGGTCGAGAACCTGCCCGAGCCCTTCGCCACCATCAGCCACTGGAACCCCTTCTTCTATCTGATCGACGGCTTCCGCTACGGCTTCATCGGCCAGGCCGAGGGCGACCTCATGATCGGCGTGGTCATGAGCCTGGTTCTCACGGCCGTCATGGCCGTCGCCTGCTGGCTGGTGTTCCGCTCGGGCTGGCGGCTGAAGAGCTGAGGCGCTAACCCTGACTCGTCTTTCGGGGAGGTCTCCATGCTGTTCCGTTCGCTCGTCGCCGCCGCGACGCTGTTCGCCTCGCCCGCCTTCGCCCAGGACCTGAGCCCCGAGGGCCAGGCGATCGAGGCGGCCATCCAGGCCTATGCCGCCAAGACCAACGACCAGCGCCGCGAGGTCGTCGTCGAACAGCTGCGCGCCGCCGGATATCAGCCCGAGCTCCAGAGCTTCGAGGGCGGCAACCCCCGCACGGGTCCGCTCGCCGGCGCCAATGTCGTGGTGACGGTGGGACAGGGCGACAAGGACATCGTCCTGACCGGCCACTTCGACGCGGTGCCTCTGTCCGAAGGCGTCATGTCCCAGGGCGTCATCGACAACGCCGGCTCCATCGCCCTGATGATCGAGGCGCTGGACCTGATCACCGACCAGGTCGCCCAGACGCCGTCGGCCTACCGCTACGTCTTCGTCTTCACCGATCAGGAGGAGCTGGGCCTGATCGGCGCCCGCAAATGGCTGGAAGCGCACGACAAGGCCCGCATCCACGCGGTCATCAACCTCGACGTCAACGGCTACGGCGAGACCCTGATGTACGGCGAGAACGTCGGCGAGGCGTCCGCCTTCGTCCTGGCCGCCATGCGGACCCAGTGCGCCGAGCGCGCCGTCGACTGCGTGGCCTTCCCGGTCTATCCGCCCAGCGACGACCGGGTCTTCTCGGCGGCCGGCGTGCCGGTCATCTCCATCGGCTCGCAGGACGCCGTCGGGGCCCATCAGATGTGGCTGGCCTTCAACGGCGGCGAGACGACCGGACTGGCCGAAGGCTTCGTCCCGCCCGTGTTCCAGCGCATCCATTCGGCCGGCGACGACATGCAATGGATCGACGGCGACGACATTCTCCGGAACGCGCGCTTCGTCGCCGATCTGGCGCTGCGGCTTTCCCGGGACGACTGACCCGCCCGGTGTTGACTAAGCTGTTCCCCCGGCGGACAAGTCCCTCACCCTGAAAGTCCCGTCGCACCCGCGCCGGGGCTTCGTTTCTTTTGGAGGTACGTCCGTGTCCGGTCACTTGATGGGTGTCTACAATCGCGCGCCGCTGGAAGTGGATCGCGGGCGAGGCGCGCGCCTGTGGGCCAAGGACGGGACCGAGTATCTGGACTGCGTCCAGGGCATCTCGACCAACGGCCTGGGCCACGCCCACCCGGTGCTGGTCGAGGCCGTGAAGGCCCAGGCCGAACAGCTCTGGCACGTCTCCAACATCTTCCGCATTCCCGGACAGGAGGAACTGGCGGACCGCCTGACCGAGACCAGCTTCGCCGACGTGGTCTTCTTCACCAACTCGGGCACCGAGGCCGTCGAGTGCGCGCTCAAGACCGCGCGCAAGTATCATGCGGCGAACGGCCAGCCGGACCGCATCGACATTTACGGCTTCGACGGGGCCTTTCACGGCCGCACCTATGGCGCGATCAACGCGGCGGCCAACCCCAACTACACAGAGGGCTTCGGGCCCAAGATGCAGGGCTTCCACCAGCTTAAGTGGGGCGACCATGAAGCGCTGAAAGAGGCGATCGCCAAGCCCGAGACCGCCGCCATCATCGTCGAGCCGGTCCAGGGCGAGGGCGGCTGCCGCGCCATGCCCGACGTCTGCCTGCGGGGCCTGCGCGAGCTCGCCGACCAGCACGGCGTCCTGATCATCTTCGACGAGGTCCAGTGCGGCATGGGCAGGACCGGCAAGCTGTGGGCTCACGAATGGGCCGGCATCGCGCCCGACATCATGGCGGTGGCGAAGGCTCTGGGCGGCGGCTTCCCGATCGGCGCCTGCCTGGCCACCACCGAGGCGGCCAAGGGCATGACGGTCGGGGCGCATGGCTCGACCTTCGGCGGCAATCCCTTGGCCATGGCGGTCGGTCTGGCGGCCTTCAACACCATCAACACGCCCGAGGTGCTGGGCAATGTCGCGGAGATCTCCGGCTACCTGAAGCAGCAGCTTCACGGCCTGAAGGAACGCTTCCCCGACATCATCGAGGACGTGCGCGGCAAGGGGCTGCTGATCGGCCTGAAGCTGGTCCCCAACAATCGCGAGTTCATGGCCATGGCCCGCGACGGCCAGCACCTTCTGATCGCCGGCGGCGGCGACAACTGCGTGCGCATGCTGCCGCCGCTCAACCTCACCCTCGACGAGGCCCGCGAGGCGGTCGAGAAGCTGGAACGCACCTGCGAGGCCGCGCGCGGCAAGCTGGCGGCCTGACCGGCATGGTCCGCCACTTCCTCGACATCCATCGGCTGGAGGCCGCCGAGCTCCGCGCCATCCTCGACGACGCCCATGCCCGCAAGGCCGCCCGCAAGAGCTGGCCCCAGGGCCGCCCCGACGCCGACGCGCCGGGCAAGGACCGTGTGCTGGCGATGATCTTCGAGAAGAACTCGACCCGCACCCGCTTCAGCTTCGACGCGGCCATCCGTCAGCTGGGCGGTGCCTCCATCATCGCCAACGCCGGCGACATGCAGCTGGGGCGCGGCGAGCCGGTCGAGGACACCGCGCGCGTCCTCTCGCGCATGGTCGATGCGGTCATGATCCGCGCCAACAACCACGAGGACGTGGAACGCTTCGCCCGGGTCGCGACGGTCCCGGTCATCAACGGCCTGACCGACCGCTCCCACCCCTGCCAGATCCTGGCCGATCTCCAGACCATCGAGGAGCATCGCGGGCCGGTCGCGGGCAAGACCATCGCCTGGGTCGGCGACGGCAACAACGTCTGCCACAGCTTCATGCACGCGGCGCCCAAGTTCGACTTCCACCTGACCGTCGCCTGCCCGGCCGAGTATCACCCGAACCTGCACGACCTCGCCAAGGGCGGCGTCCACGTCACCCTGACCAGCGATCCGAAGGACGCCGTGCGCGGGGCCGACGTGGTCGTCACCGACACCTGGGTCTCCATGGGCGACAGCGACTACGAGGCGCGGCTCGAGGCCTTCGAGGGCTACGGCGTCGACGACGCCCTGATGGACCTCGCCGACCCCGAAGCCGTCTTCCTGCACTGCCTGCCCGCCCACCGCGGGGAGGAAGTGACCGACGCGGTCATCGACGGCCCGCGCTCGCTGGTCTGGGACGAGGCCGAGAACCGCATCCACGCCCAGAAGGCCGTGCTGGCCTGGTGTCTCGCGGGCTGAGCCCTACTGCAAATTGACGTCCGCCACCCCGCCGGCGTCCGGCATCGACTTGGTCAGGTTCGCCTTGGCGATCTCGAAGGCGAACTTGATCAGTCCGCCGTCGGAGACCCACACCCGCCCGTCTTCGGCGTCGAAGCGCAGGATGGTCAGGGCGGGATCGTCCTTGCCCTGCGGGTACCAGGCGGCCAGCACCGGGTTCCAGTAGCGCTCGATGATCTCCCGGTCGTGACCGTAGACCGACAGTTCGCCGTGGATGCAGGCCCAAACCTTCTGGTCCTTGGACCCATAGTGGAACATGGCGCTCTGGCCGCCGCCGACGCCCGCGTCCTTGGCCAGGTCGGTGTCGTCGCGCGTGAAGAACCAGATCACGCCGGTGGCTTCCTCGCGATAGGCCGTCATCGGCTGGGCGTGATAGCCGGGCTGGTCGAGCCCCAGCATGCCTGTGTTGGATTTCTCCAGCGCCTTCCAGAAGGCCTCTTCGGCCTTGGCGGGATCGAGGATGTCGTCGGACATGGCAGGCTCCTGTGGGGTTCGGGTCGCCTCCCAAAACCGCCAGAGGCCGAGCCTGTTCCCGCCTGCGGCGTCAGGACGGCCGCACGATCCCCGCCAGCGCCGCCAGATGGATCAGCAGCAGAAAGCCGAAGGCGGCGCACAGCAGCATCACGAACCGCCAGGGCACCAGCCGGGGCCGCGCCAGATTGACCGGCTGGGCGCCTCGCCATCCGGCGTAGCCGCCAAGGGCGCCGGCGGCGAGCAGGAGGGCGAGCGTCACGGTCAGGGTCATGGCGGCCATGTGCGCAGCCGCCCGCTCCACCGCAAGCTTGGCCTTACCGAGAGGTTAATCTTCACGGGTCGTTAACCACGTCTCGGCGACACAGGGGCAGGCGGAGGGCCGCTGTCCACAGGAAGATGGGCAGCCGTCTAGATGTTGGGGTTAACGCGCCGTTTACACCCCGAATCTGGACGACTAGCGTTCCTCCATGGGTCGGGAGCCGAATCAGTGAGCGCAGCGGCGGCACCTTGGAGCGTCAAGGGAATCGACCCCAAGGCGCGCGAGGTCGCCAAGGATCTGGCGCGCCGCTCGGGCATGACGCTGGGCGAATGGCTCAACACCATGATCATGGAGGACGGCGAGGAGGACGAGGGCGTCCAGCCCCTGCCCCGCCGCCCACATGCCTCGGAGGCCTATGAACGTCGCGGCCGCTCGCGCCGCATCGATGACGCCTACGACCTGCCGCCGCGCAACTACCGCGAGCCCGCCGACGACACGCTGCAGCGGGTCGCCGCCTCGGTCGAAGCAATCGCCGCCCGGCTGGAGGCCGCCGAGCGTCGCTCCACCATCGCCATCCAGGGCGTCGACCAGGCCGTCTCCGGCCTCGTCCGTCGGCTGGAGGCGCAGGACCAGCAGGCCGGCGTCCACCAGCGCCGCATCGACGACATCTCCGAGGAGCTGAAGGAGGGCCACCGTCGCCTCCGCGCCTTTGAACGCGAGGTCGGGCCGAAGTCCGCCGAGACCCTGTCCAAGGTCGAGCAGGCGCTGGGCACGCTCGCCGGCCGCCTCTACGACATGGAGGAGCGCCAGCGCACCGGCTTCGCCGAGACGCGCCAGCGTCTGGAGGGCTTCGACAAGACCGACACCGCCGTCGCCGCCCTGACCAGCCGCCTCTACGACATTGAGGAGCGTCAGCGCGCCGGGGCCCAGACGCTCGCCGCGCGCATCGAGGCCGTCGAAAAGGCCGCCGGCGCCGGCGCCGGCACCGAGCTGCTGGCCGAGGTCGGCCGCCGCCTCGACGCCGCACAAAGCCAGACCACCCAGGCGCTCAAGAGCCTGGAGCACGCCTTCGCCGGTCTCGACCAACGCCTGCGCGCCGCCGAGACCCGCGCCGAGCCGGAGGGCGCCAAGGAGGCCGCCCGCTTCGAGAAGCTGGCCGAGACCCTGTCGCGTCAGGTCGAAACCAACCGCGCCGAGATGATGCGCAAGCTGGAAACGGCCGAGCACGAGGGCCGGATGAGCCGCATCGAGGCGGCGGTGCAGAGCCTGGGCGAACAGGCCCGCGCGGCTGAGCAGCGCTCCGCCCAGGGCATCGAGGCCATGGGCCGCGAGGTGCTCCGCATCGCCCAGAACCTCGACACCCGCGTCGACCGCATCGAGACGTCCGGCGACGCCCGCCTGGAGAAGTTCGAGGCGGCGCTGACCAAGTCCGTGTCGGAAAAGATCGAGCGCGACATGGGCCGCTACGGCCAGGCGATCGAGCACCGCCTGACCCGCGCCGAGGATCAGAACGCCATTGCGCTCGAAAAACTCGGGACCGAGATCACCCGCATCTCCGACCGCCTGGCCGACCGCATCGCCCAGTCCGAGCGCAAGTCCGCCCAGGCGCTCGAGGATATCGGCCGCCGCCTGGGCGAAAGCTCCGAACGGATCGAGCAGCGCTACGACCGTGCGTCGGGCGAACTGGCCGAACGGATGCGCCTGTCGGAGGAGCGCACGGCCGCCCTGCTTGCCGAGGCGCGCGAGACGCTGGAACAGCGCCTGGCCCAGCCCGTGCCGCCCAAGGCAGAGCCTGTGCCCGAGCCCGCCGCCCGGGCCGCCGACTTCGCCCAGCCTGACTGGCGCGCCGCCGCCTTCCCGGCCGACCCGGATTTTGGCGACGCGGCCGCCCCGGCCGACGGCTGGTCGATCGATCCGCTGTCGGCGGACCTTGAGCCCTTCCCGGCTGCTCCGTCCGCGGCTCCGCCGCAGATCGACGAAAGCTCGCCGGCGTCGGATAGCTTCGACGCCCTTCCGCGCCGCATCGAACCGGCCGGCGAGCCGGCGCCCTTCGGCGCCGCGCCCGCCGGCGCGCCCTTCGCCGGCTTCGGCGGCGCGGACGTCTCCGATGCGCTCGACGCCATCGCCGAGATCGAAGCCGAGCCGACAGTGTATGCGGCCGAGATGGCGGCGCCGTCCGCCCGTCTGGTCGACGCCGACGACGACTTCGCCGCCGAAACCGACTTCGTCGACCCCCGCCGCATGCGCGCGACCATGGCCGCTGGAGCAGCGGCCGGCCGCTCGAGCACGACCCGCGACACCATCCAGGCCGCCCGCGCCGCCATGAACAGCCCGGAAGCCGCAACCCCCGCCGCGGCGCCGCGCGTCTCCTTCGGCCTCGGCCTCAAAAAGGGCGGCAAGTCCAGGCTGCAGGAACGGCTCGACAAGCAGGCGGGCCGCGACGGCACCGTCAAGAAGGCCTTCATCGCCTCGGTCACCGGCATGGCCGTGGTGGGCGGCCTCTACGCCACCGGCCGCCTGACCGGCTACGACATGGCCGACCTCGGCCAGGCGCTGAGCGGCGCCACGGCCGATGCGACCGAGGCGACGCCGCTGGCGGCGCTTGCCCTGACCCCGACGGGCGATGCGCCGCTGGACGCTGCGCCTGCGGACCTGACCGAGGCCCAGACCCTCTACGCCCAGGCCATCGAGCAGCTGGACCGGGACGATCCCGCCGGCGTCGAGACCCTGACCCGCGCCGCCAACCTGGGCGAGCCTCAGGCCCAGCTGAAACTGGCGGGCCTGTATCAGACCGGCGAGGCGGGTCTGGAGGTCGACGAGGCCGAGAGCCGCACCTGGGCCCGCCGCGCCGCCGAGAGCGGCGACGCGCGCGGCCAGCACGCCTACGGCATGTATCTGTACGACGGCGTCGGCGGTGAACAGAACCGCGCCGAGGCGCTGAACTGGCTCAAGCAGGCCGCCGATCAGGGCCTGGTCGACAGCCAGTACAACGTCGCCCGCATCTACGAGAACGGCGACACGGGCGTCGCGCCCAACCTGACCCAGGCCTATCGCTGGTATCTGATCGCCGCCCGCGCCGGCGATCCCCAGGCCCAGGCCGCCGTCGATCGCCTCAGCCCGACCATCCCGGCCGCGGCCCGCCAGACCGCCCGCGCCCAGGCCGAGGCCTTCGCGCTGGAGCCGCTCGCCTGAGACGCTCTGCGGGTGGCCCTCCCGGCCGCCCGACGTTAAGACACCCGCGCTCGCCTTCCGGCGTCTAGCGTTCGTATCCAGCCGAAGGCCCGCCCCTTTGGAGATCTATCTGCCGATCGCCGAGGTTTCGGTGAACTGGCCGCTCCTGATTCTGTTGGGGGCGGTGGTCGGCTTCGTCTCGGGCCTGTTCGGCATCGGCGGCGGCTTTCTGATGGCGCCGGTGCTGGTTTTTCTGGGCATCCCCCCGACCGTGGCGGTAGCTAGCCAAGCCAGCCACGTCGTCGCCTCCTCGACCTCGGGCGTCATCCGCTATTCCAGCCAGGGCGGCGTCGACTTCCGCATGGGCGGGATCATGGCGCTGGGCGGCGCGCTGGGCGCCATCGGGGGAGTGGAGCTGTTCCGCTACTTGCGCCTGCTGGGCCAGGCCGACCTGGTCGTGTCGCTGTCCTACCTGCTGTTCCTCGGCTCGATCGGCCTGCTGATGCTCTACGAGAGCCTGAGCGCCATCCTGCGCCGAGTGCGGGGAGAGGTCGTTCCGCACAAGGAACGTCGCCGCCCCCTGTGGCTCTACGGCCTGCCGTGGAAGATGCGCTTCCCGAAATCCGGCCTCTACATCTCGGCCATTCCGCCGCTGGGGCTGGGCGTGTTCGCGGGCATCCTGTCGGCCATCATGGGCGTGGGCGGCGGCTTCATCCTGGTGCCGGCCATGCTCTACGCCCTGCGCATGAAGGCCAGCGTCGTCGTCGGCACCAGCCTGTTCCAGATCATCATCACCACCGCCATCACCACCGTGCTTCAGGCCGGGCGGAACCAGACCGTGGACATCGTACTGTCCACCTTGCTGTTGCTCGGCGGGGTCGTGGGGGCCCAGCTCGGCGCCCGCTACGCCGGCCGGTTCAAGGCCGATGTTCTGCGCGCTGCTCTCGGCCTCATCGTGCTGCTGGTCGGCATCCAGATGGGGCTGGAGCTGTTCGTGCGGCCCAGCGACATCTTCCTGATCGCGCCGGGGGTCGCGGACGGATGATGCAGGCGCTTCCCCCGCCCCCGCCCGCCGTCGAGGCCCCCGCCCCGGAACGCTCGGTCGAGACGCTGGACCAGCTCCGCGTCGCCGCAGCCCTCACCGACGCCCGGGTCGAGGTCGATTCCAGCTTCCGGGGCGCCTCCATCGTCCTCTATGGCGCGGTGTTCAACCCGACCGACGATCCGACCGACGTGGTCGTCGTCGTGCGCGGCCCCGACGAGCCGGTCCGCCTGGTCAAGAAGACCCGCAACCTCGGCGTCTGGCTGAACAGCCGGCCTGTCCTGTTCGAGGGCGCGCCCGGTTTCTACATGACCGCTTCGACCCGGCCCCTGTCCGACATCGCCGGCTTCGGCCAGCTGCGGCGGCTGGGCGTCGGGGTCGATCACCTGCGGATCAACGCGCCGGAGGAAAGCCGCACCGTCACCCGCTATGGCGTGCGGGACGTGGTCATCAGTCGGCTGGGCGAGGACTACCTGGACTGGCGCCGCGCCGTGATCCGGCTGCGCGAGGCCGCCGCCCTCTACAACACCGATCCGGACGGCGTGACCTTCGTGGACCGGGGCCTGTTCCGCGCGGAGGTCGAGCTGCCGTCCGTCGCTCCGACCGGCGAGTACCACGCCGAGGTCTGGCTGTTCCGCGACGGCCAGCCGGCGGGCGTGTCGAACCTGACGCTGCGGGTCGAGAAGGTCGGCATCGAGCGCGACATCTATGAGTTCGCCCACCGTCGCCCGTGGACCTACGGGTTGCTGTGCGTGCTGCTGGCCGCCGGCATCGGCTATCTCGCCAGCCGCATCTTCGGGAGACGCTGATGGACAAGGGACGCGCGACGGCCTGGGCCCTGGCGCTGGCGGGGCTGGTCCCCTTCGTGGGCTGCGCGGCCATGGTCGCGCTGAACGGCGCGCAGGCCGATGCCTGGCTCGGAGCGCTGATCGCCTATGCTGCGGTCATCCTGTCCTTTCTGGGCGGCACGCGCTGGGGCGCGTCCCTCGCGAGCGGGTCCCCTGACCCTGTGACGCTGATCCTCAGCAACCTGCCCGCCCTCGTCGCCTGGGCCGCGCTCCTGCCGCTGGAGATGCCGAGCCCGATGCGCCTCGGACTCCTTTCAGCGGGTCTGGCCCTGATGTGGCTGTGGGATCGCAGGCGGCCGCCCGTCTGGTACCCGGTGCTGCGCACCACGGCCACGCTCGGAGCCCTGCTGTCGCTCGGCCTGGCGGTCGTCGTCTCCGCCTAGACCCGGACCACCGGCCGGGTGCACCATGGCCGACATTCGGGAGAGGACACCATGAAGCCCATCATCATCGCCACCGCGCTCAGCCTGCTGCTGGCCACCACCGCCACCGCCCAGACCGAGACCGCGGCCGGCCCTGTCACCCTGGTCCATGCCGGCCGCCTGCTCGACCGCCCGGGCGAGGCTCCCCGAGGCCCGTCGACCGTGGTCATCCGCGACGGTCGGGTGCTGGAAGTGCGCGACGGCCATGTCGGCGCTGACGCCTTTCCGGGCGCCGAGGTTATCGACCTGTCCGACCGGTTCGTCCTGCCCGGCCTGATCGACAGCCACGTTCACATCACACCTCGGCACCAGCCAGGCCGGTCAGGCCGGCCTGATCGCCCAGTTCACCGAGAGCGTTCCGACCCGCGCCTATCGCGCCGCCGAGAACGCGCGGATCACCCTGATGGCGGGCTTCACCACCGTCCGGAATCTCGGGGACGGCGAGGGCGTGACCCTGGCGCTCCGCGACGCCGCCGCCCGCCACGCCCTTCCCAGCCCGCGCATCGTCGACGCCGCCGAGAGCATCTCGACCACCACCGGCCACATGGATGGCAGGAACGGCCTGAACGACGAACTGCGCGAGCACATCCCGCACGACAACGTCTGCGACGACATCGGTTCGTGCCGCGAGGCCGTGCGCCTGCAGATCAGCCGGGGCGCCGACGTCATCAAGATCGCCACGACCGGCGGCGTGAACAGCCGCATCGGCGCCGGCCTGGGCGCCCAGATGTTCGAGGACGAGGCCCGCGCTCTGATCGAGACGGCGCACCTCTATGGCAAGCGGGTCGCCGTCCACGCGCACGGGGCCGACGGCATCAATCTGGCGCTGCGGCTCGGCGCGGACTCCATCGAGCACGGCACCATCTTCGACGACGAGACTCTGCGCCTGTTCCGCTCCTCGGGGGCCTACTACGTCCCGACCCTGTCGACCGTGAATGGCTACCGCGCCCGTTTGGCGGCCGATCCGAACGCCTATTCGGCCGAGGTCCTGCCCAAGATCCTGTGGCGCATCGAGATCACCGGCCAGTCGCTGGAGCGCGCCGTCCCCGCCGGCGTCCGCATCGCGTTTGGCACAGACGCGGGCGTTTCGATCCACGGCCGAAACGCCGACGAGTTCGAGCTGATGGTCCAGCACGGCATGACTCCGGCCACCGCCATCCAGGCGGCCACGGTCAATGCCGCCGACCTGCTCGGCCTCGGCGAAGAGCTGGGCTCCCTCGAGCCCGGCCGCCGCGCGGACATCATCGCCGTCGACGGCGATCCGCTTTCGGACGTCACGGTGCTCAAGGATGTCGACTTCGTGATGCGCGACGGCCGCATCTACAAGCACGAAGACTGAGCTTCGCCGTTGCCTCTTTGACGGTCATGGGACAGGAAGCGCCCATGACCGTCGATCCCGCGCTCCCCCGCCACGACTGGACCCTGACCGAAGTCGAGGCCCTGTTCGCCCGTCCCTTCATGGACCTGGTGTTCGAGGCCGCGAGCGTCCATCGCCGCTGGTTCGATCCGTCGGAGGTCCAGACCTCGCAGCTTCTGTCGATCAAGACGGGCGGCTGCGCCGAGAACTGCGGCTACTGCTCGCAATCGGCTGCCTTCGACACGGGCCTGAAGGCCGAAAGGCTGATGGACGCGACCTCCGTCATCGCCGAGGCCATGGCGGCGAAGGCCGGCGGCGCATCCCGCTTCTGCATGGGCGCGGCCTGGAGGGAGCTGAAGGATCGTGACACGCCCAAGCTGGCGGCCATGATCTCGGGCGTGAAGGCGCTCGGCCTGGAGACCTGCGCCACGCTGGGCATGCTGACGGCGGATCAGGCGCGCCAGCTGAAGGACGCTGGCCTGGACTACTACAACCACAACCTCGACACCGGACCCGACTACTACGCCGACGTCGTGACCACGCGGACCTATCAGGACCGGCTGGACACGCTGGAGCACGTTCGCTCGGCGGGCATGAAGACCTGCTGCGGCGGCATCGTCGGCATGGGCGAGAGCCGCCGGGATCGCGCGGGCCTGCTGCATGCGCTGGCCACCCTGCCCGAGCATCCCGACAGCCTGCCGGTCAATGCGCTGGTTCCGGTGTCGGGCACGCCTCTGGGCGACCGGGTCAAGCGCGAGGGCGAAATCGATCCCATCGAGTTCGTGCGCACCGTCGCCGTCGCGCGGCTGGTCTGCCCCAAGGCCATGGTGCGGTTGTCGGCGGGACGCGAGGGCATGAGCGCGGAGATGCAGGCTCTGTGCTTCGTCGCCGGCGCCAACTCCATCTTCGTCGGCGGCCGCCTGCTGACCACGCCGAACCCCGGCGAGGACGCCGACGCGGCCCTGTTCGCCAAGCTCGATCTTCGCCCGATGGCGCTCGGCTCCGAGGCGCGAGCCGCGTAACCCGACCTTAAGCGGCGCCGTGGCAGAACGGCGGTCATGGATCGTCGCGCCCTTCTCGCCGCCCCCCTGGTTCTGGCCGCCGCCACCCCTGCGCTCGCGGGCGGTGGAGGCGGCTCAACCGCCTCGACCGGCGGTTACCTGCGCTATCCGACGATCACCGCGACCACGATGAGGTCGGACGGTCGTCGCGGCGTCATGACCGTCGAGACCGGCGTCGATGTCTCCGATCCCGCCATGCACCTGCGAGCCCAGCAAGCCCAGCCCCGTATGCGCGCGGTCTTCGCCATCCTGGTCCAGCGCGAGGCCGAGAGCCTGCTGCCGGGCGCCGTGCCCAACGTCGACCGCCTGGCGGCCCAGCTCCAGTCAGCGGTGGACATCATTCTGGGCCGCCGCCGGGCCGGAAAGCTGCTGCTCGGCACCGTAATGGTGGTCTGAGCCTCTAGCGCGGCGTGGCGATCCGGCTACGGCGCTGGGGCGCGGCGGTCGGCGGCGCGAGCGGATTGGCCAGGATCGGCGGCGGCGCGGGTGGCGCGACCACGACCTCGACGGGCTCAGGCGGGGCGACCGCCTCAGCCACGGCTTCACGGGTCTCAGGCTCCGGTTCAGCCGCGACGCGCGGCACAGCGGTCAGGCTGACCGCAGGCCCCACCATGGGCTCGAACGCCTCGCCTGCGTCCGTCACCGGCGGCAGTTCCTCGACATAGGTCGCCAGGGCCGCCAGCTTGGCGATCACCGGCTCCGTCCCCGCGTGCGCCCCGCTGAACGCCCCCGGCAGGCCCCACGCCCCGGTCCAGCGATAGAAGATGTGGGTGTCAATCTGGCGCATCTTCACCAGCCGCTCGGCCCAATACGGCGCGACCCAGTCGGTGTGATAGTGGGTCGCCATTCCCACCTCCACGGCCACCCGGCCGTTCAGCGCCGCTGCCGCCGTGCCCCTTGCCCGCGCCCACCCGGCGGCCGAGGGCGGGCGGTTCATGGCGCCGTCGCAAGTGAAGCTGAATTGGCAGCCCGTCGTCCGCTCCTGGCCCTGGAACACCACGCCGCAGATGGTCTTGGGAAAGGCCGGATGCCGCATGCGGTTGATCACGACCTGGGCGACCGCCGCCTGTCCGATCGCGGTCTCCGACGCGGCCTCGTAGTAGACAGCGGCCGTCAGGCAATCGAGCGCCCGGGCATAGTCGGCGATCCGGTCCGGCGGCATGATGAAGGGCCGCGCCGCCTGGATCGGCAGGGTCGAGAACGGCAGGGCCGCGTTCCACGCACGCGCGGCGTCCATGGAGATCGGGCGGACGTCCTCCGGCGCCAGGGTCAGATCGACCAGCCCGCCAGGGAGGTCGGGGGGCAGGCCAACGGTCGTAGACACAGGCGCTACGTCCCGGCCTCGGGCCATCTCGGCCAGCCGGACCTGAAGTACGGCCGTCGCCGATCCGACCAAGATGGTGACACAGGCTCCCACGGCGAGTATCACCGGCGTCCAGCTCGACAGGGCGACAGTGCTGGCCAAGCGGGTCAGACGCCGCCCGGCAGCCCCGGCTTGCGACCCGACAGGGTCGGTCGTCGCGTCCACCGTCATCTCGACCGCCCGCTGGCGAAGGCGAACTGGAGGCCCAGCAGAAAGCTCCAGAAGGCGGCGATCGACGGCACCTGCAGGGCGAAGTCGACCAGCCCATGGATCAGGACCACCAGGTTCAGGCAGATCAGCCCGATCAGCAGACCCTGCCCCTGGCTCGCGCCGACACGCATCAGGCTGGATCCAATGATCCAGGCCACCGTGGCGAACATGGGCGCGGCCCCGACAACCCCGGCCTCCTCCAGCCACTGCAGATAGACGTTATGGGTGGCGCGGATCGTCCAGAGCTGGGGCGCGGTCTCCGCTGTCATCAGGTGCAGGTTGACGGCGTCGAAGCTGCCCAGCCCCCACCCGAACACCGGCGAAGCGAGGAAGGCGTTCCAGTGGGTGGCGAACAGGGCGCTCCGGTCGCCCAGACCAACCTGGGCCTCGCCCAGCCGCGACCAGAGCAGATCATTGCCGCCGAACAGGAGGACAAGCCCGAGCCCCGCAAGCAATCCCCCGACAACGAGGCTCGCTCCCTTCGCCTTTGGTTGACGCGCGAAGGTCCAGGCCATCAGCGCCGCCAGGGCGCACAGGCAAGCCACCATGCCCATGCGCGAGGCCGTCAGCATCAGGCACACAGCCGTCAGGGCGACGCAGGCGATCGGAACAGCGGTCCGCGTCAGCCGCCCGGTCAGGCCACGTCCCTCGGCGCGGCGCCAGTCGCGCAGCAGCAGGGCGACGCCCAGAACGGTCAGGACGCCGAACACCGTGGCGGCGCTATTGGCGCTCAGGAATCCTCCCGTCAGCCGGCCGCCCTGGGCGATCTGCAACCCTGAAACGAAGGTGATCAGCGCGATCGCCGCATAGCCCCCACCGACCCAGACGATAGCCCGCACCATGGCCTCCGCGCGATCTCGCCGAACGCCGTGCAGAGCCCCTAGCGCGAACGCGCTGGCCAGACCCAGCAGCTTGGTGATCTCCATCAGGGTGCCCGACCGATCGATGGTCAGCGCCCCCGGCGCGATCCCGGCCCAGGCCCAGGCGGGGTGAGCCCCACCCGGCCCGAGCGGTGTCAGGGACCACAGGGCGACGGCTATGACCAGACCGAACAGGACGGCAAGAGCGGCGAAGGGCTGCAACGCCGGAATGTCCCGTCGCAGCGGTGTCACCACGGCGATCAGCAGCGCACCGCCCAAGGCCGCCGTCAGCCACTGCGCCGCAGCCGGCTGATTGGCCCCGAACGCCAGGTGCGCCAGGACGAACAGAAGGGGCGCCAGCGTCAGCGCGGCCGCCACGATCGGCGACACGCCGCGCGCGGACCGACCGCTGCCGAACGCCGTCGACGACCGCCTACGCCCTGCGGTGACGGCCCCGCTCATCATGTCAGGCCGCGTAGTATTTTTTGTAGTCGCCGTAGTAGTAGCCGGCGTCGCCGTAGCCGTAGCGGGCTTGGGCCTTCATATCGACCTGGGTCAGGCCGACGCCCGCGACGTGAGCGCCCGCCTGTTCGAGAACCTTGAGCGCGGCGGTGATGGCCTTCTCCGGCGTCTTCCTCCAGCGCGCCAGGAACACGACCGCGTCGGACTTGGCCGCGACCAGTCGGGTGTCGGACACGGCCAGGACCGGCGCGGTGTCCAGGATCACAAGGTCGAAGCGTTCCCGCAGATTGACCAGGAGGTCGTCCATCGCCTGGGCGCCGAAGACGTCTCGCGGGGTGAAGCTGTTCTTTGCCAGAGGCAGGATCCAGGCGCCCGACGGCGCGTCCACCATCATCGCGGATTCGAGCGGGGCGGCCCCGTTCAGGACCTCCACCAGACCCCGCTCCGGCTCCACACCCAGCAGTCGGTTCACATTGCGGCGACGCAGGTCGCAGTCGACCAGGACCACCTTCATGCCGGACTGGGCCGCGACGCGCGCCAGGCAGAGCGCCGTCGTGGTCTTGCCTTCCGCCGGCAGCGCCGAGGTCAGGGTGATGACCCGAACCTGATGCCCGATGCGCGAGAACAGGATCGAGGCCCGCATCGCCCGCATCGCTTCCGCGAAACTGGACAGTGGCTTGCGCACGACATGGTCGGGCGGCGTGTCGTCCCGGTCCTCGGGATCGGCCACGGACGCCAGAAGCGGCACCGAGCCCAGGTGGGGCAAGCCGAACTTGTGCTCCACGTCCTCGGCCGTCAGCACGCCGGTGTCGAGCATGATGGCCAGCACCACAGCGGCGACGCCCAGCGCCAGCGCCACCCCCAGCCCGATCGCCAGGTTGAGCGGCACATTGGGCGAGCTTGGACGGTTCGGGATGGCGGCCGGGGAGACGATGCGCGCGTCGGACTCCTGCAACCCTTCCGTGCTCGTCGTCTCCTGAAACCGGTTCAGGAAGCTCTGGTAGAGAGTCCGCACGGACTCGGCGTTCCGCTCCAGCTCATTAAGCCGCACAGCCGCCGCGTTGTTGGCCGCGAGGGTCCCGCGCGCCGAGCCGAGGCTGCCGGCCATAGAGCCCGTCCGTTCGCGAGCCACCTGGGCCTGGGCTTCGAGATTGGAGATGATGCGGCGGATCTCGGCCTGGATCTGAGCGTCGATGTCCGCCAGCTCCCGCTCGGCCCGCACCATGTCCGGATGCCGCGGGCCATATCGTCCCGACAGCTCGGCGACGCGGCCCGACACCTCGGCTCGTCGCGCGCGCAATTGCTGAACGACCGACGACCCCAGGGCCTCGCCGACGTCTTCGCCGTTCGATCCTGCCGCCAGCTGTGCCCGCGCTGTCCGCAGCCGGGCTTCCGCCTCGGCTTGGCTGGCGCGCACCGTCGCCAGCTGCTGGTTGTAGGCCGAGATTTCCTGTTCGGTCAGGGTCGCGCCCGAGGCGCTCAGAAGGTTGTTCGCCGCGCGATACTGCTCGACCGCCGCCTCGGCTTGCTGGACCTCGCTGCGCAGGTCGGCCAGCCGCGTGTTCAGCCAGCTGTTGGCCTGGCGGGTCGCGTCGAACTTGGCCTCCAGCTGCTCCAGCAGATAACGTTCGGCATAGGTGTTGGCGATCCGCGCCGCCTTCTCGGGATCGCGGGAGGTGAAGCCCAGCACCATCACATAGGTCACGCCGGACCGCTTGATCGACAGCCGACGAAGCACGGCGTTGACGACCCGGTCGCGCTCGCGTTGGCGGTCCAGCGCGCTCATCCGGTCCCGCGCCGCGTCCGGCGCCGCCGCTCCGAAGACGGCCGCCACACCCCCGACCACCGACTGAAGCGGACCCGGATCGGCCAGGGCGCGATTGAACTCGGAGTCTTCATCCAGGTTCAGGGCGTCCACGACCCGCTCGGCCAGCCGCCGGGACTTCATGATCTCGATCTCGGTGTCGACCACGCTGGCGTCTGGTGTCAGGCCGGAAAGCACCGCCTCGGCATCCACGACGTTCTGGGACCGCGTGTCGATCGTCAGGCTTGTGGTCGCGGTGAACAGGGGCGTGGCCCGCGTGGTGATCACGACCGCCCCGACCAGGACCACCAGGACCACGGCCAGGAACAGCGGCAGGCGGCGCCGGAACAGGGCAATCACGCGATGGAGGTCGACGCCCTCTTGCGGTCCCTCGGCCTGGTCGACCGCCGCGCCCGTCAGGCCGGCGTCTCGAGCCGGGGTGTTGGGGAGGGTGTTCAGCATCGACTTACGCCAACTCGCACTTGGGTCGGCCGGATCAGAACTGCGCGACCAGGGTCGCCGTCAACCGGTTGACGTCGAACTCCGCCCCGGCGGCGAACCCGTCGGAGGTCTGGTCGAATCGGCTTGCCGTCAGGCTGACGCCGAGGTTGCGGTTGAGCAGATAGGTTCCCCCGATGGAGATCTGCGTCCGCTCGTCTTCGCGGTCGATGCCCTCGTATTCGTCGCGCGAGAGGGACGCTTCCGCGTTCAACAGCACATTGCGCATCAGCTCATGATCGATGCGAACGCCCGCCGAAGAAGACAGATAGCCGCCGGAGCCGACGATGCCGGAATCCTCAATGGTCCGCGAGCCATAGGCCGTGACCGTAGTCAACTGCGTCGGGAACCATTCCAGTTGCGCCCGCGCGCCGAAGCCGTCGATCTCGTCGTAAACGGCCGCGTCGAACTCCTGAACGATGTAGCCCGCGGCGATCTCGCCGCGCATCACGGCCCCGACCTCGAAATTGGCGCCCGCGAGGATTTCGTAGCCGTCGGAGTCCCGCGCCGGCAGGGCGGCCGAGACGGCGGTGTCATAATCCCGCGTGTTCGTTGTGGCCTGGACGAACAAGGCGGTGGCCGGGCTGATCGCCAGGTCGGCACGGCCGGTCAGGCTGGTCAGGGTCCGGTCGCGATTGTCCTGATCGACCACCACGCCCCCGAGGGTGACGCCGTCCTCGTAGTCGAACTCGCGGATGTCGCCCCGCGCGGACAGTTTCACCCGGCCCGCGACGTGGCTGGCCGCAAGATAGGAAGACGTCAGGTCGTACCGGATGGGCTCACGCGTCGAGGCGGGGGCGTTGGACGACGTCCGGGGCTCCGTCTGCGAGGCGAAGCTGAAGCCTGCGGCAAGGTTGGTGGCGCGGGTGATGTCCAGGCGACCGTTGGCTCCCAGGTCCCAATCCTCATGGTCCTCGCCGTCGAAATCCTGATAGCGGGCGATGTCGGCACGGGCATAGGCCGACAGCGCATGGCGCGACCAGCCGGACTCGATCGACACCTCGGGCTTGAAGTGCACGATCCAGTCGCTCTGCTCGCCGATCGCCGTGGCGAAGACGTTGTCGTTGTACTCGGCGTCGATCTGGATCAGCGGATAGACCGCGAATGCGCCGGCTGACAGGCCCAGCGCCTCATACTCGGGACGCGGCCGTTCGCGCACGGAGACGTTGCGGTCGCGCGCGAAGAGGTCGACGCCCTGCCCTTGGGCTGCGTTCAGGGAGCTCGCGGCGGTCTGGGCCTGCGCGCCCGCCGCTGACGTGAGCGCCAGAAGCGACAACAGGAGAGAGATCGGCCGATGTCTCATGCACATGGGTTGCCCTCCGCTCGACGAGAGCGCTTCGCGCGACGTGGTCAACATGCCTCAGGTGGCCGGGCGGTAGTCCGAACCGCCGCCTCCGCCACCGGCGCCTGCGGCGCCTGGCGCGCCTTGCGGCGCTCCGCCCGAGCCGCCAGACCCCGGCGCTCCGCCAGGCGTCGAGCCGGACACGGCGGCCTGCACGCTCGCGACGGCGGCTGCGGCGGCCGGCGAGAGCTGTCCCGCTGCGGCCAGGTTTGTCCGTGCGGTCGCGAGGGCCTGACCGGCGACAGCCGGGCTTGCGCCACTGGTGGCGATCGTGGCCTGAACGGCCTGCTCGATGAAGGCCGCAGCGGCGTCGCCCGACAGGCCCGCGCTCGCTGCCTCAGCCTGAGCCTGAAGGATCGTCGCCTGGATCTGGGCCGCGAGAACCGCCACCTCGTCTTGGATGGCCATGGCGGCGGGCGCCGCGGCTACACCCACTCCTGGCATGACCACTGCCGTCATCGCCGCCAGCACGGCGACCGAGGCCGCAAAAGTCCTGCTCACCATCGAACAATCCCCCGTTAAGACGTCCTTAATACATGCAGACGGCGACGTTGAGAACACATCGGTATGTTAGAACTGCGACAATCTGGCCAATGCGCCGGCATTGTGGCTCTGCAGCCACCCCTTTGACGACCCTTTGACCCTGTCAGCCCACACCCTTTGCGGGCGGGGTGAGAGCCATGGCCATCCGACCTGACGGATCTCTCACCGCCTCACGAACGCGCTCGATCATCTGCGGCCGCGTGGTCGACGCAACGGCGAGCTCCACCCGGGCCTGACGGCGCAGTTCAGGGGTCAGACGAGCCCAGCGATCGAACCCAAATCGCAACCGCCACTCTGTGACCTCCGGCCCGTGTGGCGCGGCGACGTAGCTTCGGTCCAGGGCGTCCAGCATGTCCGCCTCGCGCCCTTCCTGGTCGGCGATCCACGCCAGCCGGACCCACGCTGTGGAATCAAGCGGCCTGTCCGACAGACCTTCGAAGCTCCGGCTGCGAGCGGCGGATAGGTCGGGCGGTGTATTGCTGGCGGCGGCGACCGCACGGGCCTCGCTCACGGCCGCCAATCGAGGCTGGGCCGCCGCCCATGTCGCAGGCTGGCTGAGCGGCAAGGCGAGGCCGAGGCCGCCGACCAGGGTGGCGCCACCCAGCGCAACTATCAGCGCCAGCTTTGCCGCCTCGGCCCGTCGCATGGCGCTCCCTCCCGGTGGACGGCACCTAGAGGGCGACGCGAACCCAGTCAAATGTTCCACCCCGCGCCTGTCGCTCGCGCCAGCGGTAGTCGACGCGATCCCAGCGCGTGACCCAGGGCGACAGGCTGTCCAACACGTACTCGCCGCGGTCCGAGGCCAGCAGCAGCACCGCGTGGGTTTCGCCCCAGCGGGTCTCGACGATGGCGATCGACAGTGCCTGGGCCGGAACACCGGCCTCGATCAGGGCCTGCCGCTTGGCCAGGACGTAGTCCTCGCAGTCGCCCCGGGCATTGACCGGCTGGGTCCACAGGTCGGTCCGACCGTGCAGGTCGAGGTCCTCGACGTGGCGGATCTCGCGGTTAAGGCGGCGGTTGACGCGGTTGACGGTGCGCCAGCCCTCGCGATCGAGCGCGAAGGTCGCGGCGGCGGCGTCGATGTCTTCCTCCGCCTGCCCGGCGCGCGCGGTCGCATCCCCTCCGGCGACGGCGACCGACGTGAAGTCCGTGGCGCTGACAGCTTGAACCGCCAGGGCTGCGCCGACCGTCTCGATCGCAGGCGCTGCCGCGTCCTCGGCCGAAAGGGCGTCGGTCGGCATGAGTTCCTTCGTCGTGGGCGCCACGCTGACCGGGACCAGTCTGGGGACCAGCGGTGTGAGGGGAGCGTCCGACAACAAGGGACCAGCCGGTCGCGGTGCGGCCGCGGGCTCCGGCGCGGACGGCGGCGACGTGCCGAAGACCGCCGCCCAGCGCAGGCGGTTAGACTGAAGGGCCAACAGGTCCAGATCGGGTGCCGGGCCGATGGCCGGGCACTGATCCGGAGCGCGGCGACACAGATCGATGAAGCCCTCGGGCGCTGGCGCGGCAGGCCCCAGCGGCATCGCGGGCGCATCCTCGCGCGGGCCCGCCAGAGACGGGCTGGCCATCAACCAGCATCCGGCCGCGAGCGCGATCGCCGTCGATGTCGTCGGTCGCCTTTTGCGGACCATGACTGCTCCCCGAAGTTGAGGGCAGTGTGCACGGCAACCGCTAAGGCCGGTTTCACGGTTAAGGTTTGCAGGCTCTTGAAGAGCAGGGTTTTCAGCCGGTTAACCCTAGACCGGCAGCGCGCCCCGCTTGACCACCGTCCGCATGGCCAGGCTGGACGAGACCCGCGTCACGCCCGATATTGTCGTCAGAGACCGGGCGTGCACCCGCTCCAGATCGTCGACGTCTCTGACCACCAGTCGCAGCAGATAGTCTGAGCCGCCGGTCATCAGATAGCACTCCACCACTTCGGGCACATTGGCGATGGCGGTCTCGAAGGCGGTCAGGGCGCTCTCGGCCTGGGACGACAGGGTCACGGTCACGAAGACGCTGATGGGCAGGCCCACGGCCCGTTCGTTGATGACGGCGGCATAGCGGCTGATGACGCCTGCGGCCTCCAGCGCTCGCAGCCGACGCAGGCAGGCGCTCTCGGACAGCGCGACCTGCCGGGCCAGTTCGCTGTTGGTCATGCGGCCGTCCGTCTGCAGCAGGCGAAGCATCTTTCTGTCGATGGGGTCCAGCTCGACCGCAGAAACCGTCTTCATGGTGCACTCGCTCCGTGGGTTCTGCGACTTTACGGCGTTCACCCGCCGAAAAGAACAGGAACCTGCGATGCACCCGGCGCTATTTTCTCGCCAAACCCGTACCAGAGGCGAGGAAACCCCATGCGCGTCGGCGTCCCCAAGGAAATCAAGAAGAATGAGCACCGCGTCGGCCTGACGCCCACGGCGGTCCGCGAATACGTCGCCCACGGCCACCAGGTCTCGGTCCAGACGGGCGCGGGCCTCGGCGCGGGGTTTTCGGACGACGCCTTCGTCAAGGCCGGCGCGACCATCGTCGCCGACGCCCCGACCATCTTCGCCAACTCGGACATGATCGTGAAGGTCAAGGAGCCGCAGAAGGTCGAGTGGGAGATGCTGCGCGAGGACCAGATCCTCTACACCTACCTGCACCTCGCTCCCGATCCCGAGCAGACCAGGGGCCTGATGGCCTCGAAATGCGCCGCCATCGCCTATGAGACCGTGACCGACGCGCGCGGCGGCCTGCCGCTGCTGGCGCCGATGTCCGAGGTGGCGGGCCGCATCGCCGTCTTCTCGGCGGCCGAGACCCTGCTGAAGCACAACGGCGGCATGGGGCTGCTGTTCTGCGGCGTGCCGGGCGTGGCCCCGGCGCGGGTGCTTGTGCTGGGCGGCGGCGTCGTCGGCCTGAACGCCGCGCGCATGGCCATGGGGCTGGGCGCGGAGGTCGTCGTGCTGGAACGCTCTATCCCGCGCATGGCCTATATCGACGAGGTCACGGGCGGCCGGGTCATCACCCGCTATTCCTCGATCGGCGCGATCGACGAGGAGGTGGTCAAGGCCGACGTCGTGATCGGCGCCGTCCTGGTGCCGGGCGCCGAGGCGCCGAAGCTGGTCAAGAAGGCGCACCTGAAGCAGATGAAGCCCGGCTCGGTGCTGGTCGACGTCGCCATCGATCAGGGCGGCTGCTTCGAGACCAGCCATGCAACGACGCACGAGGACCCGACCTACACCGTCGACGGCGTCGTCCACTACTGCGTCGCCAACATGCCGGGCGCGGCGCCGCGCACCAGCTCGGAGGCGCTGAACAACGCCACCCTGCCCTTCGGCCTGGCGCTGGCGGATCACGGGCTGGAGGCGCTCCGCAAGGATCCGCATCTGGCGCGCGGCCTGAACGTGCTCCGGGGCGAGATCACCTACCCGGCGGTCGCCGAGGCGATGGGCCTGCCCTGGTCCGATCCCTTCGGCGTCTGGGCGCGCGCCTGACGGCCTTGTCCGGCAGGCGGACAAGGTGGGGCTGAGCCTTGCGACAGGGGCGGGAGGCCGCGATATCCCGCCCATGTCCGACTTCGACCCTGTCGCCCCGTCGCTCGACGACTTCGCCCGCCTGGCGCGCCGGGCTTTCGACGCCCTGCCGGAGCCGTTCAAGTCGGCGGCGGGCGAGGTGGTCATCCGCGTCGACGACTTTCCCGACGAGGAGACGCTGGCGTCCTTCGGCATGGAGGACCCGTTCGAGCTGACCGGCCTGTACCACGGCCATCACATCGGCGAGCGCGACGCCCTGGGTCCGGCGCCGGAACCCAGCCGCGTCTTCCTCTACCGGCGACCGATCCTGGACGAATGGTGCGAGCGCGGCGACGTGGGGCTGTACGAGTTGATCTCGCACGTCCTGATCCACGAGATCGGCCACCATCTGGGCCTCGACGACGACGACATCGACGCCATCGAGGGGGACGACTGAGCCCTTCCACCGGCCGCCGCTGACCCGACGAACGGCTCCGCTTAAGTACGATAACCGACATTTCGGCAACGCTTTCCGGCCTCAAGCGTTGCAGCGACCTCGCTACAGGAGCGGGAGCGGGCGCACCGCTCGGCGGCGGCCCGCGCCGTGGCCGCTTCAGGCGAGGTGTCGAGGGAATGCGCATGGGCACAGGTCTTGGCGTTCGGCTGCTCGGGGGCTGCGCGGCCGCCGTTCTGATGTGCAACGCGGCCGCTGCCGAGCCTGTCTCAGACGTCCCGCCGCTCCAGGGAGCCGAACAGGATCTGACCCGTCTGTCCCTCGAAGAGCTGGCCCAGGTCGAGATCACCTCGGTGTCGCGCCGTCCCGAGAGCCTGTCCCAGGCCGCCGCCGCCGTCTTCGTCATCAGCGCCGATGACATCCGCCGGTCCGGGGCCGCCAGCCTGCCCGAGGTCCTGCGGCTGGCCCCCAACCTCAACGTCCAGCGCGTCAACGCCGTCGACTATGCGATCACCGCACGCGGCTTCAACGGCTTTGAGACCTCCAACAAGCTGCTGGTCCTGCTGGACGGCCGCAGCCTCTATTCGACCCTCAGTTCCGGGGTCTTCTGGGACGCGCGGATGATCCCGCTGGAGGACATCGAACGCATCGAGGTGATCAGCGGCCCGGGCGGCGCCCTCTACGGCGCCAACGCGGTGAACGGCGTCATCAACATCATTTCGCGTCCGGCAGCCGACACCCAGGGTCCGGCGATCGCGGTGGGCGCCGGGACCGAGGATCGGACCGTTCACGTGCGCTTCGGGGGGACCATCGGCGAGCGCGCCGCCTGGCGCGCTTACCTCAGCGGCTTCGAACGCGACGACAGCTTCGCCCGGACGGGCGGGACGGCCAATGACGAAGCGTCCGGGCTGCGCGCCGGCGGGCGGCTGGACTGGCAGGGCGAGGGGCAGAGCCTGACGTTTCAAGGAGACGTCTTCGACAATGCGGTCGCGGTGAACGAGAACACGCTCGGCACGCCGACTGACGTCCGAGGCGGCAATATTCTGGGGCGCTGGATCCGAGACGCCTGGGGCGGCAGTTTGCAGGTCCAGACCTACTACGACCGCTTCGAACGCAACGAGCCTGCGGGTCTGGAAACCTCCGACACCTGGGATATCCAGCTTCAGCACGTCGTCACGCGAGGGCGAACCCAGTGGGTCTGGGGTGGCGGCTACCGGATCGTGGAGTCCGCCTTCCTGCCTCGCACGTCCGCCGCCTTCCTCGATCCGCCCGAGCGGAGCCTCGCTCTGGCCAATCTGTTCGCCCAGAGCCAGACGACGCTGGCCGAGGGCCTGGTCCTAACGCTGGGCCTCAAGGTCGAGGAGAGCAATCTCACCGGAACGGAGTGGCTGCCCAGCGTACGCCTCGCCAAGACGATGTCGTCGGGCGATCTCCTTTGGGCCTCCGTCAGCCGCGCCGCCCGCACGCCCAACCGGATCGAGCAGGGCCTGACCCTGCCGGGCTTCCTCGAGCCGGGGCCGTTCGATTCCGAAATTCTCACCGCCTACGAGGCCGGCTATCGCGCCCGTCCCACGGACCGGGCGACGCTGTCGGTCTCTGTCTTCTACAACGACTACACCGACTTGCGGACGACCTCCTTCACGCCGGGCACGCTCGTCCCCTTCCGCCTGACCAATTTCGGGCGCGGTCACACCTGGGGCGTCGAGGCCTGGGGCAGCTATGACGTCACATCCCGGTGGCGGCTCAGCGGCGGCGTCGCGACGCTGGAGAAGTCTTTCGAACTGGAGCCGGTGGGCGCGGCCTTCTCGCTCCAGACGTCCACCGGCGACGACCCCTCGCACCAGCTGCTGCTGCGCTCGCAGTTCGACGTGACCGATGCGATCGACTTCGACCTCAACTTCCGCGCCGTCGATGGCCTGGCGACCGTGCCGGCCTATGAGGAGCTGGACGCGCGTCTCGCCTGGCGCGTCAACGACCGGCTGGAGCTGGCCGTGAACGGCCAGAACCTGCTGAACAGCCGCCGCCGTGAAAACGCCGACCCCGCTCGCGCCCGCGTCTTCGGCCGCGGCGTCTACGCCACCCTGCGTCTGGGCTTCTGATGGCGGCCTGGGTGCGGGGTTTCTTCAGCGTGATCGCCGCCGCCCTCGTCCAGGCGGCGGCCCCGTCCGCGTGGAGCCAAAGCCCGTCACTCGAATATGGCGTCAAGGCCAACTACCTGGTCCGGTTCGCCGCCTTCGTGGAATGGCCACCCACGGCCTTCGTCGCCTCCACCACGCCGGTGACCCTGTGCGTCGCGGGCCGCGACCCCTTCGGACGCGCGCTCGATCAGGCCGCCGCCGGCCAGACCGCCCACGGCCGCCGCATCCTCGTGCTGCGCCCCGACAGCCCTGCGGCGGCTGACGGGTGCCACATCCTCTACGCCAGCCCGGGCGCGGACCCGGCTTATCTGACGCCTCGCAGGAGCCGTCTGCTCGTCACCGAAGCCGGATCGCCCGGCACGATCGCCTTCGTCATCCGCGATCGCCGCGTGCGCTTCGAGATCGATCAGGCGGCGGCGCGTCAGGCCGGCCTGGTCATGAGCTCACGCCTGCTCGGCCTGGCCGTTTCGGTGCGGGGACGCTGAGCATGACCGCCTATCTCCGCAACAACGTCTTCTCGGGTCTGGTGATGGCGGCGCTGGCGGTGCTGCTGGCCGCCGCCGTCGCCACCGCTGTGCTCGGCGAACGCGCCGCCAAGGCTCAGCTGGCGCGCGAGGCCGGCGCCCAGGCCGAACTGCTCGCCTCGGCCGTCAGCGGCGCCCTCGCCTTCGACGACGATCAGGCGGCCCGCGACTATGTCGCCGCCGTCCAGACCAACCCCAACGTCCTCGCCGCCGCCGTCTACGACAGCGAGGAAAACCTGGTCGCCAGCTTCGCCCGACCCGGCGAGGTCATCCCCGAAAAGGCCACCCGGCGCGGCCGGACGACCCATTTCCAGGACGGACGGCTTTACGTCGTGCGTCCGGTGATCGAGGGCGGGCAGACGCTCGGCACGGCGCGGTTGCGCCTGATGGACACCCGGCCCGCCGAACGGTTCAGCCGCTACGCCGGCCTGCTGCTGATCCTCGCGCTCGCGGCCCTGACCGTCCTCGTCTTCGCCATCGCCCAGACCGCGCTGCGCCGCGCCAACCGGCGCCTGGCCGAGAGCAATCTCCAGCTGACCCGCCAGATCGCCGAGCGCGAGAAGGCCGAGGAGGCGCTGCGCCAGAGCCAGAAGATGGAGGCCCTGGGCCGTCTGACCGGCGGCATCGCGCATGACTTCAACAACCTCCTGATGGTCGCCTCCAGCGGCGTCGATCTGCTGGACCGCACCGAGGACCCCAAGCGCCGCCGCATGCTCAGCGACGGCATCCGTCAGGCTGTGGACCGCGGCGCCGCCCTGACGCGCCAGCTGCTGGTCTTCTCGCGCCGCTCGCCCCTGCGCACCGAGGTGCTGGATCTGGGCGAGCGCGTGCGCGGCCTGCGCTTCCTGCTGGAGCGGTCGTTGCGCGAGGACATCCAGGTCGAGCTGACCGCGCCCGAGGGCCTGTGGCCGGTCGAGTGCGATCCGGCCGAGCTGGAGCTGGCCCTGATGAACCTGGCCGTCAACGCGCGCGACGCCATGCCGAACGGCGGCGTCCTGACGGTCTCGGCCGAGAACGTGGAGGGCCACCACAGCGGCCGGGACGTCGTCTGCCTGACCGTATCGGACACCGGCGTGGGCATGCCCGAGGCCGTGCGCTCGCGCATCTTCGAGCCCTTCTTCACCACCAAGGAGGTGGGGCGCGGCACGGGGCTCGGCCTGTCCCAGGTCTATGGCTTCATTCAGGCCTCCGGCGGCGACGTGACCGTGACGTCGCAAGAGGGGCGAGGCACGACCTTCACCCTCTGCCTGCCGCGCAGCCACGCCGAGCTCGGCCTGTCGACCGAAGCGCCCCCGCCGCCCGCGCCCGCTGACCCGAAACGCCCCCGTCAGGGCCGCCTGCTGCTGGTGGAGGACGACGACGCCGTCGCCGCCAGCGTCGGCCACATGCTGCGCGACCTGGGCTACACCTATGTCCGGCGCGACCGGGCCGCCGACGCGCTGGACCTCGTCGTGGCCGGAGAGGCCTTCGACTTGATGCTGTCGGACATGATCATGCCCGGAGAGATGGACGGACTGGCGCTCCCGGAAGCCGTGTCCCGCCAGCGCCCGGATCTGCCCGTGGTCCTCATGACCGGATACAGCGAAGCCGCCGCGACGGCGGCGGCTTCGTCATTCAGGCTGCTGCGGAAACCCTATCGCATCGACGACCTTGCCTTGACGCTGGACGCGGCCCTGGCCGGCCGAACGGTCGCCGCCCCCTCGCGGAAGGCGGCGACCTGATCGCTCAGGACGTCAGCGGATCGGCAGTTCCTCGATCGGCATGCCCAGAGCCTCGAGCTGCGGACGCACCACCGAGGCGTCGCCGACCACGACCCAGACGAAGTTGTCCGGATCGATCGCCGCGCGGGCGGCGGCGTCCATCTCGGCGGTCGTCAGGGCGCGGGTGCGACTGGCCACGGTCTCCGGATAGTCGTCCGGACGGTTGTAGAGATCGTTCGTGATCAGGGTGTTCAGGATCTGGAACGAGGTCTCGTACTGGCCCGCCAGCGAGCGCGTGTTGCCATTGACCGCGCGGTCGCGCTCGGCCTGGGTCACGCCTTCGGTCTCCAGGAAGCGGTCGTACTGGGCCATCAGGGCCTGGATCGACTCGCCCGTCCGGTTCGCCTGCACCGGGGCGTTGATGAAGTAGGGCACGCGTCCCGACACCAGGGTCGGCCCGCCGCGCACGCCGTAGGACCAGCCCTTGGTCTCGCGCAGATCCGAGTTGATCCGCGACAGGAAGTCGGTGCCCAGGATCGAGTTGGCCACGTTCATGGTCAGCAGGTCGTCGGTGCCCGACACCGGCAGCACCTGACCGGCATAGATTAGGGACTGCGGCGACTGCGGCCGGTCGATCAGCACGATGCGCGGCTGCGGCGTCGGCAGGGTCGCCGCGAAGGACTTGGTCCCCTTGGCGGCCGACGGCGGGGTCCAGTCGCCCAGCGTGCGGTCGAGCTCGGCGCGAACCTCGGCCAGCGGACGATCCGACACGACATAGATGGTCGCGTTGTCGGGCCGCACCCAGGCGGCGTGCTCGGACGCCAGGTCGGCGACGCTCAGCCCTCGCACGGTCGCCTCGTCGCCCGTGCCGGTGAAGCCCCGGCCATAGGGGCTGTCGGCGCCGTAGAGCAGCGGCGGCAGGGCGCGCGCGGCGATGGCCGCGGGCTGGGTGCGTTCGCTGGCGATGCCGGTCAGGCGCTGGGCCCGCACCCGCTCGAAGGCCGCCGGCTCCATGGCCGGGTTGCGCAGGACATCGGCCAGCAGCGTCAGCGACGAGCCCAGGTTGGCGCTCGGCGTCGACAGGGTCGCCGTCGACTGGTCCATGGAGGCGCCGATGTTGATGCTGGCGCCCAACCGCTCCTGCGCCTCGGCCAATGCGTTGGCGTCGCGGGTGCGCGTGCCTTCCTCCAGCAGGTCCAGCATCAGGCTGTGGGCGCCCAGACGATCGGCCCGGTCCGCCGCGAAGCCCGCGTCGAAGGCTACCGAGACCCGGGTCACCGGCACGGTGTCGACCTGGGCGTAGACCACCTCGATCCCGTTCGACAGCCGCGCGCGCTCCACCGCCGGGAAGTCCAGGTCCTCGACCTCGCCAATCTGCGGCATCGGCGGACGGGCCACACGCTGGATCGGTTCAGCCGGCACGGGCTCGGCGCCCGATGGTTCCGCGGCCGCCTCGACATAGGCCTCGCGCTCACCCGGCTCGACGGTGATCGAAGCGACGGGCCGGCTCAGCCAGCGCTGCAGGGCCGCCTGCACCTGCGCCGGCGTCACCGAGGCGTAGGCCTGGAGCTGGCGGCGATACCAGTCCGGGTCGCCCGCATAGAGCTGGCCCTCCGCCAGCGTCGAGGCCTTGCCGTTGACCTGTTCCAGGCTCTGCAGCGTCTGGGCGACGTAGCCGGTGGCGACGCGCGCCACTTCCTCTTCCGTCGGGCCGTTCTGGATCAGGTCATTGATCACCTGATCCAGCCGCGCGGACACCTCGGCGGCGTCTTCGCCCGGCTTCACGTTCACCGTCACGCCGAACATGCCGACGCGGTGGAAGGACTGGACCCCGGCCGAGGCCGAGACCGCCGTCTCGTCCCCGCGCACCAGGGCGTTGTCCAACCGCGAGCTGGCCAATCCGCCCAGGATCGCCGCTCCGACCGACAGGGGCACGGCTTCCTCGCTCAGCATTCCGGGCACCGCCCAGTTCCGCGTCAGGCGCGTATTGGCCACCCGGTCGCGCAGGGTGATGTTCACCGGCTCGGACAGGGTCGGCACATCGGCCTGCGCCGGCTCATTGACCGGCCCGCGCGGAATCGCGCCGAAGTAGCGCTCGGTCAGGGTCCGGGCCGTCGCCTCGTCGATGTCGCCCGACAGCACCAGCACGGCGTTGTTCGGACCGTAGTTGTCGCGGAACCAGTTCCGCACCGTCTCCAGGCTGGCCGCGTCCAGATCGGCCATCGAGCCGATGGTGGAGTGGCGATACGGATGCCCCTCCGGGAACAGGGCCTCCAGCCGCGCATACTGGAACAGGCCATAGGGCTGGTTGTCGCCCTGCCGCTTCTCGTTCTGGACCACGCCGCGCTGCAAATCGAGCACCTCCTGCCCGACCTCGCCGAGCAGATAGCCCATGCGGTCGCTTTCCAGGAACAGGGTCTGCTCCAGCGCCGGCGTCGGCACGGTCTGGAAGTAGTTGGTGCGGTCGAACCAGGTCGTGCCGTTCAGGTTCGTCGGCCCCAGCGCCCGCATCCGCCCCAGATAGCTGCCCGGCGCATTCTCCGAGCCGCCGAACATCAGATGCTCGAACAGGTGAGCAAAGCCCGTCGATCCGGCCGGCTCGTCCTTGGAGCCGACGTTGTACCAGATCGACACCGCCACGACCGGGGCCTTGCGATCCTCGTGGACGATTACCGTCAGGCCGTTGTCCAGCTGGAACCGCGACCAGGGAATGTTCACCTCGCTGACCAGCTCGGCCACCGGCGCGGCGGGCAGCTCCTGGGCCTGCACGGCGGCGGGCGCGGAGGCGATAGCGGCGGCCGACTCTTGGGCCCAGGCGGGCAGGGCGGTCAGAGCCGGGGCGGCGGCGAGGAGGGCAGCGATCGAGACGGCGCGAAGTCGCATGGAAAACAGTCCTTTTCCTGAAAAGCGGCCGAACCTTATCCGCCGATTACGCCGACGCAATCTCCGGGGCCGGAACATGAACAAAGAGTCACACTTGCAGCCACATATGCGAAAAAGGCGGGCCCGTCGCCGGACCCGCCCTCTCGATTTCGGTCAGTCGTGAGTGACCGGACTTAGAAGTCCATGTCGCCCATGCCGCCCATGCCGCCGGGGGCGCCGCCGGCCGGGGCCGACTTCTTGGGGGCGTCGGCGACGGCGGCTTCCGTCGTGATCAGGATGCCGGCGACCGAGGCCGCGTCCTGCAGCGCCGTGCGCACGACCTTGGCCGGGTCGATCACGCCCATGGCGACCAGGTCGCCGTACTCTTCGGTCTGGGCGTTGAAGCCGTAGGTGGCCGAGGCGTTCTCCAGCACCTTGCCGACGACGATCGAGCCCTCGACCCCGGCGTTTTCCGAGATCTGGCGGATCGGCGCCTGGATGGCGCGGCGGATGATGGCGATGCCGGCGGTCTGGTCGGCGTTGTCGCCGGTCAGGCCTTCCAGCGCCTTGGTCGCCTTCAGCAGAGCGATGCCGCCGCCAGGGACGATGCCTTCCTCAACCGCCGCGCGGGTGGCGTTCAGGGCGTCGTCGACGCGGTCCTTCTTCTCCTTGACCTCGACCTCGGTCGAGCCGCCGACGCGGATGACCGCGACGCCGCCGGCCAGCTTGGCCAGACGCTCCTGCAGCTTCTCCTTGTCGTAGTCCGAGGTGGTGTCCTCGATCTGCTTCTTGATCTGGGAGATGCGGGCCTCGATCGCGTCCTTTTCACCGACGCCGTCCACGATGGTGGTGTCGTCCTTGGTGATGGTGACCTTCTTGGCCTTGCCGAGCATGTCGAGCGTGACGTTCTCGAGCTTGATGCCCAGGTCTTCGGAGATGACCTGGCCGCCGGTCAGGACGGCGATGTCCTCCAGCATGGCCTTGCGGCGGTCGCCGAAGCCCGGGGCCTTGACGGCGGCGACGCGCAGGCCGCCGCGCAGCTTGTTGACCACGAGCGTGGCCAGAGCTTCGCCCTCGATGTCCTCGGCGATGATCAGCAGCGGGCGACCCGACTGGACCACGGCTTCCAGGATCGGAAGCATGGCCTGCAGCGACGACAGCTTCTTCTCGAACAGCAGGATCAGAGGCTCCTCGAGCTGGGCCTCCATCTTGTCGGCGTTGGTGATGAAGTAGGGCGACAGGTAGCCCCGGTCGAACTGCATGCCTTCGACGACGTCCAGCTCGGTCTCGGCGGTCTTGGCTTCCTCGACGGTGATGACGCCTTCATTGCCGACCTTTTCCATGGCCTGGGCGATCATGTCGCCGACTTCCTTGTCGCCGTTGGCCGAGATGGTGCCGACCTGGGCGATCTCGGAGTTGGCCGAGACCTTCTTGGCGTTGGACTTCACTTCTTCGAGGACCGCGGTCACGGCCTTGTCGATGCCGCGCTTCAGGTCCATCGGGTTCATGCCGGCGGCCACGGCCTTCAGGCCTTCCTGGACGATCGACTGGGCCAGGACCGTCGCGGTGGTGGTGCCGTCACCCGCCTTGTCGTTCGTCTTCGAAGCGACTTCGCGGATCATCTGGGCGCCCATGTTCTCGAAGGCGTCCTCGAGTTCGATCTCCTTCGCCACGGACACGCCGTCCTTGGTCGAGCGCGGGGCGCCGAAGGACTTCTGGATGACGACGTTGCGGCCCTTGGGACCCAGCGTCACCTTCACGGCGTTGGCGAGGACGTTGACGCCGCGCAGCATCTTGTCGCGCGCGTCGGTGTTGAAATTCACGATCTTGGCGGCCATCCGGCAGCTCCTATTCGTCTGATGTTGTTACGGAAACGAAGGCGAAACGCCGGGTGCTCAGGCGAGCACGCCCAGGACGTCCGACTCCTTCATGATGATCAGGTCTTCGCCTTCCAGCTTGACCTCGGTGCCCGACCACTTGCCGAACAGGATGCGGTCGCCGGCCTTCAGCTCCAGCGCGTTGACCTTGCCGGTCTCGTCGCGCAGGCCGGGGCCGACCGAGATCACTTCGCCTTCCTGGGGCTTTTCCTTGGCGGTGTCGGGGATGATGATCCCGCCCTTGGTCTTGGATTCTTCTTCCACGCGCTTGACCAGCACGCGGTCGCCGAGAGGACGAAACGCCATCTGTGAGTTCTCCGATGAGCTCGAAACAAGGTCTGGGTCAGCCGCCCTGCGGCACGGATTAGCAGCCGTGACCGTCGAGTGCTAACGCGCGGTGCAGATAGGTCCAGGCGGTTCTCGCGTCAAGGCCCGAGCTCGGCCGATGAACGCCAGATGAACGGAATCCTGACGCGCCCGTTCAGCTTTTGAGGCGCAAACCGGTTTCGTCAGTCGCTGTTCGCTCAAGGGTGAGCCAACGGCGCTCAGAAGGCATGGAGGGGCATCATGAAGATCAGCCGTCTGTTCGTCGCCGGGGCCGCCGCCCTGGTCCTGTCCTCTGGTCTGGCCGCCACGGCCGCGCCCGCCGAGGCCCAGAGCCGATACGACCGCCGCCATTACGATCGGCACGATGACGACGACGACGCGGCCGAGAACGCCATCCTCGGCGCGGTCGTGGGCGGCATCGCCGGGGCCATCAGCGGCGAGGGCGACGGACGGGCGGTGGCGACCGGGGCGCTTGCCGGGGCCGCGCTTGGGGTCGCGTCTTCGGACGATGACCGGCGGGGCTATCGCGGCTACGGGTCCTATGGATACAGCTACGGCCCGGCCTACCCATCGTACGGCTATGGATACGGTTCGTCTTACCCGTCTTATGGCTACAGCAGCTACGGCTCCTATCGCAGCGACTGCGACTACTATCGCGACGGCCGCTGCTGGCGGAACCGGGGCCACTGGGAACGCGAGAACGGCATCAACAGCCGCGACGGCTACGATCGCCGGGAGCGCGCCATCCTGCGCGACGACCGCCGGGACAATCGTCGCGACTGGCGCTCGGACCGCAGGGACGACCGTCGTGACTGGCGCGACGACCGTCGGGACGACCGCCGCTGGCGCAACTACTGAGCCCGCCCCGCCTCAGTCGATGAGGCGAGCCAGCAGATCGGCCGTCGACGGGTCCAGCCCACCCGACGGGCGACCGGCCTCGACATCCTTTAGAATGGCCCTGGCCAGCACCTTGCCCAGTTCGACGCCCCACTGGTCGAAGCTGTTGATGTCCCAGATCACCCCCTCGACGAAGGTCTTGTGCTCATAGAGGGCGATCAGGGCGCCCACCGCCTCGGGCGTCAGGGCCTCCAGCAGGATCGTGGTCGACGGCCGGTTGCCGGGGAATGTCTTGTGGGCCGCAAGGCGGCCCGCCTCGGCGGCGTCCAGCCCCGACAGCTCGGCGCGCGCGGCCTCGGTCGTCTTGCCCTGCATCAGGGCCTGAGCCTGCGCCAACGCATTGGCCCACAGCGGGGCCTCGACCCTATCGCCGTGGGTCCGTCGCACCACCACGAACTCGGCGGGCACGACCTCCGGCCCCTGATGGATCTGCTGGAAAAAGGCGTGCTGGCCGTTGGTGCCGGGCTCGCCGAACACGACCGGGCAGGTGCCGCGCGTGGCGGGCGAACCGTCCCGGCGCACCCGTTTGCCGTTCGATTCCATTTCGAGCTGCTGCAGGAAGGCGGGCAGGCGGCGCAGCCCGTGGGCATAGGGGGCGACCGTGCGCGCCCGCCGCTTCAGGCCGTCGACGTTCCACACCTGCGCCAGCGCCAGCAGCACTGGCGCGTTCCGCTCCAGCGGCGCGGACAGGAAGTGCTCGTCCATCGCCCGCGCGCCGGCCAGCAGGCGTCCGAACACCTCCGGTCCCAGGCCGATCACGCATGACAGGCTGACCGCCGACCACAGGGAGTAGCGTCCGCCGACCCAGTCCCGGAAGGCGAAGGTCCGTCCGCAGCCGAAGGCTTGCGCCCGCTCCGGCGCCGCCGTCACCCCGATGAAGTGCTTTTCGCGCCCGGCTTCGGGAAGGGCCTTGGCCAGCCAGGCCTTGGCGAGTTCGGCGTTCGCCAGCGTCTCTTGCGTCGTGAAGGTCTTGGACACGACGATCACCAGGGTCGTCTCCGGCTCCAGCCCCGTCAGGGCCTCGGCCATGTCGCGCGGATCGATGTTGGCGACGAAGCGCACGTCGATGGCGGGGTCCAGCGGCCGCAGCGCATCCCATATCAGGCGTGGCCCCAGGTCCGACCCGCCGATCCCGACGTGGACGATGGCCTTGAACGCCTTGCCGGTCGCGCCGGTCTCGCGACCCTCGCGCACGGCGGTCGCATAGTGGGCCATGGCGCGGCGCACCTCGGCCACCTCGGCCGACACGGGTTCGCCCAGCGCCCGGAAGTCCGCCCCGGCCGCCGCGCGCAGTGCGGGGTGCAGCACCGCCCGGCCCTCGGTGTCGTTGACCGCCTCGCCGCCGAACAACCGGGCCCGCGCCGCCTCGACGCCGGAAGCCCGCGCGAGATCGAGACAGGCGTCGAACACCTCCCGCGTCCAGCTCTGCTTGGACAGGTCCAGCCACAGGCCCGCCGCCTCCAGCGACATCCGCGACAGCCGGTCCGGGTCGGCCGCGAACTGATCCAGGATGCGCGCCTCGCGGTCCCGGTCGGCGGCGGCGTCGAAGGCGGTCCAGGCGGCGTCGGTCATGGGGCGTCCAGGCAAGGGAGGGGCAAGGTCTCGTTTACGGTCGGGGCGTAGACCGGTTCAATCGCCGATTCGCGAAACGGAGCCCGCCATGTCCTGTGGCATCGCCCTCGCCGCCGCCCTGCTGCTGTCCGATCCCAATGTCGCGCTCGCCGCCGCCGAACCGGCCGCCGTCGCGGGCGCCCCGGTCTCGGTCGCGTCCGAGCCCCTGTTCGCCGACATCGTCGCCCGCGCCTCGGCGCTCAAGGCCCTGTCCCAGGGCTTCGCTCCCGAGGCGACCCCGGCCGGCTGGGCCGACTTCCGCGCCCAGGCGACCGAGCTCGCCGGTCTCGACATGCAGGGCCACCTGATCCTGGCCGAGCGTGGCGTGGACGGCGACCTCAAGTGCATCCTGCGCGGCATCGCCGAGGACATTCCGGTCAAGCTCGACGCCGTCGAAGCGGCGGCCAGTCCCGAGGCCCGGGCTCTGGCCCTGTCGGAACTGACCTATCTGCTGAACGACAACGTCGAGGTCATCACCTCTCCCCCGCAGCCGGAGGCCTAGGCCTCTTCCGGATACTTGATCGAGCAACCGTAGGGCGTGGCGAAGGCCGTGCGCACCGGCCGCCCGGCTTCCAGGTCCTCCAGCGCCGCGCGGACGAAGTTGTTCGCCCCTTCCAGATCCTCGACCTTGTTGGTCGGGCGGTCGTCGATGCCGCCTTCGAAGACGATGCGGCCCTCGGGGTCGATGATCCGCATGTCCGGCGTGGTCTTGGCGTCGTAGAGCTTGCCCACCTCGCCCGTCGGGTCGAGCAGCAGGTGGGTGAAGGCGGCCGAATGCGTTTCGCGATAGGCGCGGGCGGCGTCGCCGGTGACGTAGCCCTGCTTGCCCGGCGCCGAGGAAACGATGGTCAGCCAGACCACGCCGTCGGCCGTCGCCTCGCGCTGCAGCGCCTGCATGGCGCCGGTCGAATAGTGCTTCTGGACATAGGGGCAACCCTCGTTGGTCCATTCGATCACGACCGTCTTGCCGCGGAAGTCGGCGAGCGACCGTTGAACCCCTTCCGCGTCCGTCAGGGTGAAGGCGGGGGCCAGCCCCGTCTGGGCCGTGTCGGCTTCGGTGGCGGTGGCGGGCGTGGCGGCCGTTTCGGCGGAGGGGGCCTCGGCCTGCTGGCAGGCGGCCAGGGCGAGCGCCGCCAGCGCGGGAGCGAGGATGCGGAGGGTCTTCATGCGTCGTCTCCTTTCAGGTCGTGGGGGTGAACCTATCCGGCGAGCGCGTCGATGACGACGCCCTCGGTCAGAAGCTGGGGCAGGATGTCCGGTTCCGCCTGACCGGGCCGGAAGACCATGTAGAGGGGCACGCCGGATCGCTCCCGACGCTCCAGCTCGCGGGTGATGGCGTCGTCGCGCCGCGTCCAGTCGCCGACCAGATAGACGGCGTTGGCCTCGGTCAGCGCCTGGGCCACGCGCGGCGAGGACAGGGCGGCGCGTTCGTTGATCTTGCAGGTCACGCACCAGTCGGCGGTGAAGTTGACCAGCACCGTGCGACCCTCCGCCGTCGCGGCAGAGACCGCCGCCTCCGACCACGGCTGGGACGGCAGGGCGGCGCTGGTCGCGGCGGCTCCGGCCTCGACCCGCGGCGCGCGGACGGCGGCAAACGACAGGCCCGCGACCGCCAACAGCGAGAGGAGAGCCACCCCCGCCGCGATACGCCCGCCCGAGACCTGCGCCTGGCCGAACAGCCAGGCGGCCAGCGCGAGCGCCAGCGCCGCCCCGAACAGCAGGCCCAGAGCGTCGGCCCCGGTCTGGTTCAGGAACACCCACCCCAGCCACAGGGCGGCGCCGTACATGGGAAAGGCCAGGACACCCTTCAGCCGCTCCATCCAGGCGCCGGGGCGCGGCAGCCGCGCGAGCAGCCGGGGCGACAGGCTGACGAGCAGATAGGGCAGGGCCAGACCCAGCCCCAGCATCAGGAAGACGATGAGGGCGAGCGGCGCGGGCATCACCAGCGCCGCCCCCAGGGCGAAGGCCATGAAGGGCGCGGTGCACGGCGCCGCCACCACCACCGCCAGCACGCCCGTGAAGAAGGCGCCGACGCCGCCCGGCAGTCTCGACAGCGGTCCCGAACCGGCCGCCGCCTGCAAGCCCGCGCCGACGTGGAAGACGCCTGACAGGTTCAGCGCCACCGCCAGCATAAGCAGGGCCAGGATCGCCGTGACTACGGGCGACTGCAGCTGGAAGCCCCAGCCGACCGCCTCGCCCGCCGCGCGCAACCCCAGCAACACGCCCGCAAGGATCAGGAAGCTGACCAGCACACCGGCGGTGAACAGCAGACCGTCGCGCCGCGCCTCGGCCGGAGCATGGGCGGACTTGGCCAGCGACGCCGCCTTCATCGCCAGCACCGGGAAGACGCAGGGCATCAGGTTGAGGATCAGTCCGCCGATCAGGGCGAACACCGCCGCCTGGCCGAAGACCGGCCAGTCGACGCCCCCCGCGCCGGATGTCGTCTCGGACAGATCGAGCGCGCCCTGACCGCTCGCGCCGGGCAGCGGCGGACCGGGCTCCGCCGCGATTTCCCAGGCGCCGGCGTCGGTGACCAGCACCCCGCCGACCGGACCCGTCAGTCCGCCGGTCCGCAGCGCCCCGCCGATCTGCAGGTTCAGCGTCACCCCATCCGGGCCGCGCTCGCCGGGCTGGGGCGCCGCGTGCTGGATGACGCCGGTGTCGAACGGGAAGAACCAGGCCCGGTCGCTGTCGTTGTCCGCCAGCGGCCCGCCCGTCGCCGTCAGCGTCAGGGTCTGGCCTGACAGGGTCGCGCGCGCCGCAATGCCCGCCGGGCGCGGCGCGGTCTCTAGGACCGACTGGATGTCTTCGCCCCAGCGCGGGTCGAGCGGCGCCGCGCCGTCGCGGACCGGCAGGTCCAGCCGCAGCGTCAGCTCATCCGGCACGCACATCTCATCGCTGCACACCAGAAACAGGGCGCGGACGATCAGCGGCAGGGTCGCTCCAGGGCGAGCGTCGGCCGGAACCTCGATCGGCACCGGCAGGAAGACCTGACCCGAATAGCCGTAGTTCATCAGGTCGGCGAGCCGCTGGCGCTCCGGCACGGGCCACAGGATATCGCCGGCCGCGACGCCGCCAGGCAGGGTCCAGGTTAGGGTCGTGGGCCCGCCGGAATCGCCGGGGTTGCGCCAGTAGGTGTGCCAGCCGGGCTCGATCTGCTGGCGGATGGCGACGATGGCCGTGCCGCCGGGCGTCGCCCACTGGCTCATCGACACCAGCTCGGCCTCGATGCGGACCGTGCTCTTGGGCCCGGCCTCAACGGCGCCCGGCGCGGCGCTGATCGCGGGCGACGATGCCGACTGTGCGGCAGCCGGCGAAGCGGCCAACCCCAAACAGAGCAGAAGAAGGGCGATCAGGCGCAAGGGCGTCGGCTCTCCGGTCGCGAGACCTCTCTATCCGCCGCGGGCCGGATGCGCCACGGCGACGGGTCGCCGCGCCATCTTCGACGAACGGCCGCCGAGTGTTACGGCCTCGCGCGCGCCTCGACCAGAACCTCGGTGCGCCGCCGCAGCGGCTCCTCGACTCCGCCGGGCGTGACCGCGCCGGCATCGCCCGCCGCCGCCACCTCGAACGCCGGAACCGGCCAGCCTTGCGCCGCCAGCGCCTCGACCACCGCCAGCGCGCGCCGCTGCGATAACGTCAGGTTCTCTTGGGCCGCGCCCGTGGCGTCGGCCAGCCCCAGCACCCGCACCGCCCGGATCTCGCACCCCTGCAGCTGCGTCGCCGTCAGCCCGATCGCCGTCCGCGCCGCATCCGTCAGCCCCGCCTCTCCCTCGGCGAAGTAGACGTCGAACCGCTTGGGCCCACAGGCGTCCGGCGTCGCGACGACGGAACGCTGGCCCATCATCGACGAACAGCCAGCCAGTAGGACTGCCGCCAGCCCCGCCGCGCTTAACCCTCGAAATCCGTTCATCGCCGTGCTCCCTGCATGAGAAAGGGCGGCTCGCCTTGCGACAAGCCGCCCTGAAAACTGAACTCGTCCAGCGTCTTAGTAGCGACGCTGACCGTTCTCCCAGTAGCACTCGTCCTGACGGTTGTCGTAGCAGTAGTAGTAGTTGCCACGGCTGTCGCGGTAGCGCTGCTGGTTGGCGCGGTCCTGGTTGGAGCCGCGGATGGCGCCCGCCGCGCCGCCGACGACGGCGCCAATGGCAGCGCCGGTTCCGGCGTTGCCCGAGCCGACGTTGTTGCCGATGATGGCGCCGGCGACGGCGCCGATGCCGGCGCCGATGGCGCCTTGGCGGACCGTTTCATTGGTGCCGCCGTACGGGTCGCTGGCGCAGGCCGTGGCCATGAGGCCAGCCGCCCCGATCGCGATAATCGCCTTCTTCATGGGTATGTCCTTCATCCCTGATGTTCGCCCCGCGAGCGAGAACGCTGGATTATAGCCGAGGTTCCACGGCTATGCTGCCTCTTAACGATGACATAGACTGAGGCGTCGGACGCGCGAGGGGCGTCGTTCGGCCAAGCGTCAGTTCTGCAGGGGGTTTGCTTATGCGTTTTCCTGAACCGGTTCGCGATTCCGACGGTCATTCGACCCCGGTCTGGGCCCGCAAGAAACGACGGGGCGCCGGCGCCGGCGGGTTCGTCGGCCTGCTCGTCACCCTGCTGGCCTTGTTCGGGGTGCTGACCGCGGTCCTGGGGATCAAGGAGCGGTCGTTGGCCGAGGGCGGCGCCCTGATGGACGGCTGGATCGCGGCAGGGGTGAGCGCCGCGCGCGAACTGGCCGGTCAGGCGCCCGAAGCGGCCGAGGCCGCGGCCGAGAAGGCCGGGGACGCCGCCGAGAAGACCGGCGACGCCCTGGAGGCCGGGGCGGCGACGACCGCTGAAGAGCTTACCAAGCAATAGCCACGCTTCGTCGGAACGGGCCCTTGACCGGCGCGTTCGGCGGGTGTGATCGACAACCTCATGCCCGCTGACCGCCCGGCCGCCCCGGACACGCCCGACGGTGACACCGCCGCCGCGGTCGAACCGCGCGTGTTGAGCCCGCATGTGTCGATCCGCTCGGCGGTAGTTCTGGTCAATCCTCTGTCCGGCTCCACGGGCCCTGGCACGGCTCATGAGGCGGAAGCCATACTGGCCGAATACGGCTGCGCCTTCGAAGTGATCAAGCTGGTCGGCGCCACTTTGGACGAACAGGTCGATGCGGCCCTGGCCCAGAAGCCGGACGTGCTGTTCGTTCTGGCGGGAGACGGCACCGCGCGCGCGGTGGCTTCCAAGGTCGGTCCGGACGGGCCGCTGGTCGCCCCCCTGCCGGGCGGCACCATGAACATGCTGCCCAAGGCGCTCTACGGCACGACCGACTGGAAGGCGGCGCTGCGCGGCGCGCTGGAGGAGGGAGCCGCGCAATATGTGTCCGGCGGCGTCGTTTTGGGCGAAAGCTTCTATTGCGCCGCTATCTTCGGCTCGCCGGCGTTGTGGGCGCCAGCGCGCGAAGCCATTCGGAGCGGCCGGCTTAACCTCGCCTGGACCTACGCCCGACGCGCCCTGAAGCGAGCCTTTTCCGGCAAGATCCGCGTCGAGCTCGACGACGGCAAGATGCGTCGGACGGAAGCCCTCGCCCTGATCAGCCCGATGATCTCCAAGGCCATGGAAGAGCCCGTCGGCTTGGAGGCGGCCGCCATGGACCCCAATGACGCCGCCGAGGCGTTCCGGTTGGCGGCGACGGCCCTGTTCAGCGACTGGCGCCAAGACCCCTCCGTCGTCACCCAGCCGGCGAAACGCATCCGCATCCGCGCCCGATCGCGCATCCCGGCGGTGCTTGACGGCGAGCCCATGCTGTTGCCGCCTGACACCACCATCCGCTTCATTCCCCGCGCCTTCCGCGCGCTCGCGCCCCGCCCGCCGGCGGCGGAAGACAGCGTCTGATGGCCGAGGGACGGCTGCTTCAGTTCTCCGACGTCCACTTCGGCGTGGAGCACAAGCGCGCCTGCGCCGCCGCGCTGGAGCACGCCCACGCGACGCCGTCGGACCTGATCCTGATCACGGGTGACATCACCCAGAAGGGCCTGCCGGACGAGTTCGCGGCCGCTGCGGACTGGATCCGGGCGATGCCCACGCCGCGCTTCGTCATTGTCGGCAATCACGACGTGCCTTACTACAGCCTCAGCGCGCGGCTGTTTCATCCCTGGCGCGCCTTCGAGACGGCGACCGGCTATCCGGCGCATGATGGGGAGTTCGTTTCGGACACGGTCATGGTGCGCGGCGTCGTCACCGCACGCGGCTGGCAAGCGCGGCCGAACTGGTCGAAGGGCGTTATCGATCTGGACCAGACCCGCCGCGCAGCCGAGGCCTTGCGCCAGGCGCCGGTCGGGGCGCTGCGCATCCTCGCCTGCCATCACCCTTTGATCGAGATGATCGGCGCGCCCATGACCGGCGACGTCAAGCGCGGCGACGCCGCCGCCGCCATCTTCGCCGAGGCGGGCGTGGACCTTATCACCACGGGCCATGTGCATGTGCCCTTCGCCCTGCCGATCGACCTGTCGGATCGATGTTCCTACGCCATCGGCTGCGGGACCCTGTCGCACCGGGAGCGGGGCTCACCGCCCAGCTTCAACCAGATCGAATGGTCGGCGAAGGAGATCGTGGTGACGGTCATCGCCTGGGACGGCTCGACCTTCGCGCCATCGGAAAGCTGGCGGCTGCCGCGCCGGCAGGACACGCGCCATGTCGCCTCCGCTCCCGACCCGGTTGCGCCGGGCGCCCGCGAGGCCGCCGCCGTCTGAGCATGAAAAAGGCCGCGGCAAGGATGCCGCGGCCTCTTCAGGATCAGACTTTCGCCGACCCTATACGCGTCTGCCTCGTCCACGCATGCCATTGGCGATCAGAGAGATCACGAAAAGAACAAGCGCGATGACCGCCACGAACTTGGCGATCTCGAACGAGAAGTTGGCGATGCCGCCGAAGCCGAGAACGGCCGCGACGAGCGCGACAATCAGAAAAATGATCGCCCAGCGAAGCATGATGCCCCTCCTTGGACCGGAAAAGAGAAACAGCGACACCGCTATCGATGCCGCTTTTCTTCAACGTCACGGTTAGCGGGAGGTTCCGCTCAATATCGGCGTCGCCGACCGTGGGATTTTTCCGTGAAGGCCGCGGCGACCATGGTGGCCAGCGCCGGGTTGCGCAGGAATATGTAACCGCCCGCCAAAGCCGCGACGGTGCCCAGGATGGGCCGCTGCCGGAACAGGGTGTAGGCGCGCGCGCCCAGACCCTCGGGCTCTTCCTCTTCCTCCTCGGCCAGCCCGCCCGCCTTGCCCAGGAAGGACACGGCCACGACAATCGCGATCAGGGCGAACAGACCCGCTGTGACGGCGGCGGCGCCCAGTGGCGGCAGGACCAAAGCCAGGGCGTAGTAGACGGTGGCCCCGAGAGCCACGACCGCGACAAAGGCGCAACCGGCGACCACCAGGGCCGCGGAAAGCTTGCGAACGACGCTCTTGCCGATCATCAGCGACGGCGACCGGCGAGCAGCAGGCCGAGCACGACGCCGACGCCGAGCGCGATGGCGGTCGACTGGATCGGACGCTCCTGCACCCGCTCGGTGACGTAACGCTGGGCCTCGTCGAAGCGCTCGGCAGCGTCGTCGTAGTACTCGCGGCTGCGCACGCGCGCCTGATCGTAGTAATCGCGGGCCTGCTCGCGCAGGACTTCGGTCCGTTCCCGGATGCGGGCGTCGGCCTCGGCGGCTTTCTCGCGGAGGCGGGCTTCAGCCTGGGCGGCCTTGGCCTTGAGGCGGGCGGCCTCCTCGCGGGCGCCGACCTTCAGATCCTCCTTGAGGGTGTTCAGGTCGTTCTTGATGTCTTCCCGAGCCTTGCTGGTCGCCATGATGCGCGCTCCGTGTTTGTCAGCTTTGCCGTAGATAGAGGCCTCGTCCGCTGAACGCCACACCCTGCCGCTTGTTCCGCTGCATTGCGGCATGGCGGGAGGATCGGCGTCCGGTTAGAAGGCGGATCATGACAGACTTCTTGATCTCGCCGTCTCCCGTCATCTCCTTGCCGGTCGCGGGCGACGCTCGTCGCTTCCCCGTTCGTCGGATCCTGTGCGTCGGCCAGAACTACGCCGCCCACGCTCGCGAGATGGGCTCGGATCCGGAGCGGCAGGCGCCCTTCTTCTTCTCCAAGCCCGCAGACGCCCTGGTCGTGGACGGCGGGGACCCAGCGTATCCTTCAGCCACTGCGAACCTGCATCACGAGGTGGAGTTGGTCGTCGCCATCGGCGCGGACGGCCGCATCGCGGGTTGGGCCGTCGGCTGCGATCTGACACGCCGCGACCTGCAGGCCGAGGCCAAGGCCAAGGGTCGCCCTTGGGACGCCGCAAAGGGATTTGACCAGTCCGCCCCCTGCGCCGCCCTGACGCTCGGCCCTCTCCCCGCGCCCGCCGGAGATATCGCCCTCACCGTGAATGGCGAGACCCGACAGCATTCGACGCTCGCCGATATGATCTGGTCGCCCGAGGAGATCGTCGAACAAGCGGGCAAGCTGTGGACGCTCTGCCCCGGCGACCTGATCTTCACCGGCACGCCCGAGGGGGTCGGCCCGTTGGTCCGGGGCGACCGCGTGCGGGCGACCATCGAGGGGCTGCCTCCGCTGGAGTTCACCGTCGCATGATCCTGCACGGCTATTTCCGCTCCGGCGCCGCCTATCGCACCCGCATCGCGCTCAATCTGAAGGGCGTGACCTATGAGCAGCGCGGCGTGGATCTGCGCACAGGCGCCCAGCGGTCCGAGTCCTTCCTCGCGCTGAATCCCCAAGGCATGGTCCCTGCGCTGGAGACCGATCAGGGCGTCCTGACCCAGAGCCCGGCCATCCTGGAATGGCTGGAGGAGACTTATCCCAAGCCGCCTTTGCTGCCGAAAGAGCCGGACGACCGGGCCCGGGTACGGGCCATGGCGGCCCTGATCGGCTGCGATATCCACCCCTTGAGCAATCTGCGGGTCCTGACCGAGCTGCGCACGAACTGGGGCGCGGATCAGGCCCGGATCGACGGCTGGGCCGCGCGCTGGATGGTCCCCGGACTTCAAGCCTTGACGGCTTTGATCGAGAGCCACGGGCGGGGCTGGTCATGGGGCGCGGCGCCGACGCTGATCGACTGCTATCTGATCCCGCAGCTGTATTCGGCGCGACGATTCAACATCGACCTGACGCCGTTCCCGACCCTGCTGGCGGTGGAGGCGCAGGCGTTGGCCCACCCCGCCTTCGAAGCGGCGCATCCGGACCGACAGCCCGACGCGGACTGAACGATCCCCGTTCGGCCGGTAAGGTTTGGGCAAAGTCTCCCTCAGCCTCCCTTAAACATTGCCGGGCAGGATCGGAGGGTGACACCCGCCGCCGCCCCCTCCCCGGTCGCCAAGCTGGCCCTCGCCGTCGTGACGGAGCCGGAACGCGCGACACCCACGCCCGCCGGCGCGCGCGAGGACGCCATGCGGTCGCTGCTCCAGACCGCCGCCGACGCGGGGGTGACCCGCGTGGCCACCCGCCCTCAGGGCGATCAGGAGCGGCTGCTGGGCCAGGCCTGGCCGTTTCCTTCGCCGTTTTCCGTCAGTGTACGCGCCGTCGCCTTGTCCGAAGGCCTGGACCGAGTCGAGGCGCGTGCCCGCCGCTCGCTGGAGCGGATGGGCCTGCCGCGCGGCGACGTGCTGCTGGTCTCGGGAGCCGGAGATCTGGCCGGGGCCGAGGGTCGCGCGCTGTGGCAGCGCCTGCAGGCGCTGAAGGATCGCGGCCTTTATCGGCGCATCGGTTTCCTCGCCACGATGGAGGACGGGCCGGTGCTGCTGGCCCGCCGATTCCAGCCGGACGTGGTTCAGATTCCCTGCAACATCCTGGATCAGCGGCCCGTCGTCGAAGGCGTTCTCTCGGACCTCGCGGGCTTGGGCGTCGACGTGCATGTGTCGTCAGTCTTCGCCCGCGGCCTCCTGTTCGCCAATCGCGAGACCCTGCCGACGCATCTCAGCGGCTATGGCGTCGCCCTCTCGCGCACCCGCCGACGACTGGCCGAGGGGCGGGTCGACCCCATGCAGGCGGCGCTGGCGTTTTGCCTCAACCTGCCGCCCGTCGCCGCCGTGATCGCCTCTGTGGCTTCGGCGGCCGAGATGCGCGCGGTTCTGGCCGCCGCCCACGCGCCGAGCCCCGACCTCGACTGGTCCAGCCTTGCGCTGGAGGAGCCGGCCGCGCTGACGACCGGCTCCGAGACGCGCGTCAGTAACGCAGCCTGACCCCGACGTAGCCGGACCGACCCGGCTCGCCATAGCCCAGCACCTGCTGATACCGCTCGTCCGCCAGGTTCTCGATCCGGGCGGTCAGGGCGACGGCGTCGGTCAGCTGAAAGGCCCCATTCAGGTTCGCCGTGACGAAGCTGTCGCGCACCCCGCCGGAATCGTCCTGGTCGCCTTCGGCGCGGATGGTCAGAGCGCCAGACAGCCGCTCGCCGGTCCAGGCCAGGGTCGCCGACCCTGCATGCTCGGGCACGCGCAGCAGGCGCGCGTCGGTGGTCTCGTCGCGCGCGTCGGTCCAGGCGTAGGCCAGCGTCAGATCGAAATCGCGCGCCAGACGCGCCGTCGCCTCCGCCTCGATGCCCTCCGTGCGGCTCTGGGCGATGTTGATGTAGCGGCCCGAGACGTAGCTGATCTGGTCCTCGACATTCAGGCGGTAAGCGGTGATCCGGCCGTCGAACCGGCCGTCGGGCGCGGTCCAGCCGAGCGCGACCTCGATGCTGTCGGCGCTTTCCGGGCGCAGCACGGGAAACGGCCGAGCGGCGAAGCAGAAGTCGCAGACCGCCTGGCTGATCGACGGCGCCTTGAAGCCGGTTCCATAAGCGCCGGACAGGATGAAGCCGCCGTCGAGGTCCAGCGCCGCCGAGACCCGTCCCGTCGTCTCCGAGCCGAAGTCGTCGGTGTCGTCCCAGCGGAGTGCGCCCGTCACGCTGAGTCGCTCGGTCGCCTGGAGCGAGGCCGTGCCGAAGATCGAGGTCGTGCCCAGTTCTTCGGACAGGCCGCTCGACAGGCTGCCCTCCGTATCCTCGCGCTCGGCCCCGAAGGCGTAGGTCAGGCGTTCGCCAGCCGCGCCGTCCGCCTGCCACCGCCAGACCTGGCGGTCGGCCTCGAAGGCCGAGGGGAAGGACGAGATCGTGTCGCGCTGGATGTCCGAGGCCGACAGGCTGATCTGGTGCGTCAGGCCGAGCGCCTGAAGCGTCAGTCGGGCGAAGCCGGACCATTGCTCGCTTTCGGTAGAGTCGCCGGTGTCGGCCAGGCGGAATTGCGGAGCCGGAAAGCCGTCGATGTCGGACTCGCTCCTGGACCACCGGACCGATCCGTCGATACGCGCGGAGGGAAACAGGGCGTAGCGGCCCTTCACCCCCAGCGTCGTGCTGTCAAACCCGTCGGCCTCGGGATTGCCGTCGGCCTCGTCCGCCGCGCTGATGCCGTCGGTCGAGAAGCGCGAGACCCAGGCGCCGACGGCGTAGGTCTCATTGGCCACGCCCGCCGCCAGCCGGCCGCGCAGGGTGTCGAAGGAGCCCGCCTCGGCCTCGGCGCGGACGCCGTCGACCTCGCGCGTGGTGAAGGAAATCACGCCGCCGATGGCGTCCGATCCCCACAGCGACGACTGCGGTCCCGACAGCACCTCGATGCGCTCGACGTCGCCGAGCTCCAGGCCCGAGAAATCGTAGGCTCCGTTGATCTCAGCCGGGTCGTTGACGGGCACGCCATCGATCAGGACCAGGGTCTTGCCGGGATTGGCGCCCCGGATGCGGACCTGGGCCACGCCTCCGAACGCGCCGGAGCGCACCACCGACAGGCCCGGCACGTCGGCCAGGATATCGGCGGCGAAGACCGCGCCTCGGCGTTCGATGGTCGCCTCGTCGATGACGCGGGCGCCGGGCGTGCGGGCCGCGATGACGGGCAGGCGGGTGGCGGTGACGACGATCTCGGGCAGGAGGTCGGCGGTCAGGACCTCGACCTCCTCGGCCCAGGCGGGGGCGGCGAGCGCGGCCAGGGCGCTCGTGGCGAACAGCAAACGTTTCATGGCTTGAACACTCCATCGGCCCGGCTTCGGCGCGCGCCGGGCGTGGTGACAGCGACCAATCCGCCGTGACGCGGGTCACGACGGCTCCGAGATCGGGTCGCTTCGACGGAACGTCCTCCCGGCTTCGCGGGAGGGGCTGGTCCCACGCCTCTGTCTGGTCCCGGACAGCGGGCGAGCGACGTCGGCGGCCAGGTCTCCTGGCTCGCGGGTCATGAGCCGACGCCCTCGCCTTCCCGGATCCGCCGGAGCAGACCAGTGACGCCGGAGCATCAGCCCCGGATCGGACGACGGCCTCGCCGCCTACAGTTGCGGGCACAGCCGCGGTGTCGGACCGCGTTCCCTTAACCGCCTGTGCGGAATGTCGCAGGTGCGAAGCGGCGCCGCAAGGCGGGACTGCGGCCTTGAGCCCCAGAGCGCATTCCGTCACCCTGTCGTCGCCCCATGAACGCCCCCCTCCAGCATCCTCGGAAGACCGCGCCGGCGGACGGCGTGACCCCGGTCATGGCCCAGTTCCTCGCGGCCAAGGCGTCCCAGCCGGACGCCATCCTGCTGTTCCGCATGGGCGACTTCTACGAGCTGTTCTTCAAGGACGCGGAGGTAGTCGCCGCCGCCATCGGCCTGACGCTCACCAAGCGCGGCAAGCATCTGGGCGAGGACATCCCCATGGCCGGCATGCCGGTCCATGCTGCGGAGGGTTACATCGCCCGGCTGATCCGCCAGGGCTTCAAGGTCGCCATCTGCGAACAGATGGAAGACCCGGCCGAGGCGAAGAAGCGCGGCTCCAAGGCCGTGGTGCGGCGCGACATCGTCCGCGTCGTCACGCCGGGGACGCTCACTGAAGACACTCTGCTCGACGCTCGCGGAGCCAACCGTCTGGCCGCCGTCGCGATCCGGCGGGGCCGGGCCGCGGTCGCTGTGGTCGAACTGTCAGCCGGCACGGTCGACTGCGTCGCTTGCTCGGTCGCCGACCTGGCCGCGACGCTCTCGGCGTTCCGGCCGTCCGAGGTGCTGGTCACCGACAAGCTGTTCTCCGATCCGGAGGTGAAGCTGGCGCTGGACGGCTCCGGCGGCGTGGTCCAGGCGCTGGCCTCCGCCGTGGCCGAACCGGCGGCGGCCTCGGCGCGCGTGACGCGGCTCTACGGCGTTCAGTCGATGGACGGCTTCGGCGCCTTCGAGGATGCGGAGGTCTCCGCGCTCGGCCTCATCGCCGCCTATCTGGAGACTACCCAGGCCGGAAAGGTCCCAGCCCTGTCGCCGCCCCGCCGCTCCGGCGAGACCGGCTACCTCGCCATCGACCCGGCGACCCGGCTGAGCTTGGAGATCGACCGCACCCAACGCGGCGAGCGCGAGGGGTCGCTGCTCGCCTGCATCGACCGCACCGTGACCTCGGGCGGCGCCCGCGCGCTCGCCGAACGCATCGCCCGGCCGCTGCGCGATCCCGCCGCGATCAACGCCGGGCTGGACGCCGTCGAATGGCTGCTGGAGCGGCGGGGCCTGCGCCGCGATCTGAGGGACGGCCTGCGCGCCTCCGCCGACGTGGCCCGCGCGGTGTCGCGACTGGCGCTGGGTCGAGGCGGTCCGCGCGACCTCGCCGCGATCCGCTCGGGTCTGACGATCGGAGAGGCCATCGCCGGCCTGTTCACCGCCTCGCCCGATCCGCTCACCGGACCGCCAGCGCGGATCACGGCGTGTCTGGACCGCCTGACCCTGTCGCCGGACCTCTCGCGGCTGATGCTCGACCTCGCCGAGGGCCTGTCGCTGGAGCCGCCGCATCTGGCCCGCGACGGCGGCTTCGTGAACCCCGGCTTCCGGCCTGAACTCGACGCCGCACGCGCGCTCCGCGACGACAGTCGCCGGGTGGTCGCGGACCTCGAAGCCCGCGCCGTGGCCGAGTCCGGCGTGCCCTTCAAGATCCGGCACAACGCTGTCCTCGGCTACTTCCTCGAAACGACCGCCAAGCACGCCGAACCCCTGTTCCGCGCCGGTCCCGAGAGCCCCTTCATCCACCGCCAGACCCTGGCGGCCCAAGTGCGCTTCACCACCGTCGAGCTATCCGAACTGGACGCCAAGATCAGCCAGGCCGGCCACCGCGCGCTGGCCATGGAGACCGACACCTTCGAGGCCTGGCGCGCCCAGGTCCAGGCGCTGGCCCGCCCGCTGCAGGCCCTGGCCGAAGCCATGGCCGAACTGGACGCCACCGCAGCCCTCGCCGAATGGGCCGAGGAAGTCGGCGCCGTGCGGCCCGTCGTCGACGACAGCCGCTGCTTCAGCGTCGAGGCGGGCCGTCATCCGGTGGTCGAGGCCGCGGTCAAGAAGGCGGGCGACCCCTTCACCCCCAACGACTGCCGTCTGGACGGCGACGGGGTCGGCTGCGCGCGCCTCAGCGTCGTCACCGGCCCCAACATGGCGGGCAAGTCGACCTTCCTGCGCCAGAACGCGCTGCTGGTCGTGCTGGCCCAGGCCGGCGCCTTTGTGCCCGCGCGATCCATGCGACTCGGCGTCGTGGACCGGCTGTTCAGCCGCGTCGGCGCCGGGGACGACCTGGCGCGCGGTCGCTCCACCTTCATGATGGAGATGGTCGAGACCGCCGCCATCCTGACCCAGGCGACGGACCGCAGCTTTGTGGTGCTGGACGAGATCGGGCGCGGCACCGCCACCTACGACGGCCTGGCCATCGCCTGGGCCTGCGCCGAGGCGCTGCACGACGTGAACCGCGCCCGCACTCTGTTCGCCACCCACTATCATGAGCTCGCGCGGCTGGAGGAGCGGCTGGACCACGTCTGCAATCTGTCCATGAGGGCCAGGCAGTGGAACGGCGAGCTGGTGTTCCTGCACGAGGCGGCGCTCGGCGCGGCGGACCGGTCCTACGGCGTCCAGGTGGCCAAGCTGGCGGGCGTGCCTCCGGCTGTCGTCGCCCGCGCCCGCGCTGTGCTCGACCGACTGGAATCGGAGAAGGCCGCGACCGCGCGTCTGGACGACCTGCCCCTCTTCGCCGTCGCCGAACCGCCCCCGCCGCCGTTGAAGTCCGCCGTGGACGAGGCGGTGGCCGCTCTGGACCCCGACGCCCTGACCCCCCGCGAGGCGCTGGAGGCGCTCTATCGGCTGAAGGGGTTGGCGGGGTGAGCGCTCACCAAATCCTCCCCCGTTGGGGGAGGTGGCACGGAGCGACGCGGAGTGACGGAGGGGGCTCGCCGCACGCACCGTCAATCGCGGCTGGGGGGGGGGGGGGGGGGGGGGGGGGGGGGGGGGGGGGGGGGGGGGGGGGGGGGGGGGGGGGGGGGGGGGGCGCCGGGGCGCGGGGGGGGCGGGGGGGCGCGGCGCGCCCGGGCGCGC